>Ga0172381_10000086_pt1 | contig 99673 bp, 69 predicted proteins | sample Leawel6488metaG_FD_119754 | JGI IMG/M metagenome (GOLD analysis project Ga0172381, IMG submission 119754) | Leachate microbial communities from a municipal landfill in Southern Ontario, Canada - Leachate well 64-88 metaG | ecosystem: Engineered > Solid waste > Landfill > Unclassified | place...
ACATCTCTATATCCCATTATTTCTTCTTCATCTCTTGTTTTAGGCATAGTTTTTTCTTGCATAATTTCATTGATTCTTTTTTCAGTGGTAACGATGCCTTCAATTCTGTTTGAAGCTTCTGTACTTTGAACTTTTGCTATGCTAACTAAACTTTCAAGGCTGTCGGTTTTTTGCACTAAAAATAAGTTCTGTTTCCCTTTGTGTTCATAAATTTCAGAAATTAAACTTAAAACACTTGAACTGAACTTGCTATCTAATATCTTTGAATAATCAAAATTTTTCAATCTGCCTACACCTCTTTGCTTTCTGCATAAAGATTATCATATATTAGGCAGAATGGCAACAAAATTAGGCAGAAAACACATAATATAAAATAAAAAAACCTCATTAGTCTATACTGTTTGAAACTAGCGGTATTTACTAAATAAAGAGTATAGATCAGGGATATCCTTGAAATATACTCTTTTTTTACAGTTTTGATTGGCTATATATTGTAATGTATATTCTTTTTATGATGTTTTTTATAGAAAATAACATAAATGATTGTAAATAATACTAATAAAATTAGTACAATTATAATATAAAAAAATACATTACACGAAGTTGAAGTTTCAGTTTTTATATATTTCACATAAATGGGTATAATTAATGTTTTTTCAGGCTTATTTGGAGTGTTTGGGATAGATATTTCTATATTTGAAGTTACAATGTAGGTATTAAGAAAACTATTTAATTTAATATACTCGCTTGAAATCAATTCTCCACCACTATCAATATTTGTGTTAAAATTCGTAATATAAGTCGTGTATAAATCCATTACTTCAATTCTTCCACTTGCGTAAACTAATTGCAATTCTACGCCCGCAAGTTTGCCTTCTATTACATTTGCAGTTTCACCATAATTATAAGTTGTTTTTGTTGGATTAGAATTAACATTAACAAATTTTATATAATCTAAAATATTGGTTTGACAAGATATATCCACACCTAATATTTTATTTTTTATTTGAATATTTGATTGCCCAATATTGTTTAATTTTAAAATTAAGTTTTCTAATATTTCAACATTACTATTATTTGCATTGATTTGCCAACAATCACTGCCTATTGTAGTATTATACGATAAATTAAGGCTATCAATATCATCAATAAAAAGTGTTTGAACTTCATCACAAGTTACTGTAATATTTTCATTGGGCGCAACTACAAAAAAAGTTATTTCACCATTCTCTTCTTGTTCTATACTAATACATATTTTTGTATTTTCGCCATTACTTGAAAAAATGCAATTTGAATTATAACTAAGATTATTATTCACACTGCCAAGTGCATCGTAAATATTGTTATTTGGCAAAGTGTTGTTTAATGATAATGCAGAATATCTTAAATTTTCACGAGTTCTTAAACTTAAATTTTCCAAGTTTGAAACTCCTGGCGAATAAACATAAACTTGGTCAGGAAATGAAACATTATTATATCTTGCATTTACATTACCTGTTTGAATGTCAGGTTGAACCCTGTAAACAATCAAACCACTTTGCTCCAACATAGTATCATACTTGCTATTTGTGCCACTATGATCACGATATTCAATATAAATCCATTCATCAATATAATTTCCATTATAAAAATATCTCGTTTTAATTTTGTATGCCACCGTGCTTGAAGTATCTTCTTTAAGTTCGGTAACACTTTTTAAAGTATAACTTCCACTATCGGTAATTTCAGTTATTTGACTATCATCAAGTGCGTTAATTTGCTTTCTGGTGTAAGATAATGGATATTGAGGAATATCCGTTTGCGTTTGCATTATATCCCAATTTCCAACTGGAACGCTATCTCCAACCCCATGATATAAATCATAAGCACCTAAAATATGCGCTTGTTCGTGGCAAATAGTTCCTACGGTAAATTTATCTTGAACATGCATTGTAAAGTTGTTTAAAAATGCAGTATTAGAATTTTGTGAAAATCCAAAACTGTAATCAACATTTTCTATTGTTTCGGGTAAATAACTAAATAATTCACTAAAATTTTGTTTTTGAGACCATAATATAGAGTTTTGCACTGCTTGCCCACATAAAACAAACATTACACTATCCACAAAATTATCATTGTCAATATCAGTTATGGTGGTGTTTATATATTCTTTTGCCTCAAATAACGCATCATATATGAGTAACGCTTGTCTAGGATATTTGATACTTGGAAGTGTAACATTATAGTATTGAGCATTGTTAGGAGCAGTGTAACAAAATACTTTATCGTAATCATCATAGAGCACTTCGCTATTAAAAGTATATTTATTATTACTTATTTCATTATAATAATCATAAAGACTGCTCGTTCCATTTGTTCCATTTAATTTGTCGTAAAATTCATTGCCTTGTTCAAAATTAAAATTCCCAAAAGAATTATCTTGAAAGTTTATAAAAATAACTATGTTAACATATTCAATTGTATTACTATATGCATTAACAGTGTTTTTTAAACCCATGTAATCACAAGATAAAGAGCCCACACATGATAATAAAATTATAACGAATAATAATATACAATTAAATAAACTAATTTTATCTTTATGTAAGTTTTTTTCCATACTAATTATTCCAATTTATACTGTAGAAATTTGTATTATCGTAATAATTCCAATGGTAATTAATGTCGTTAAGAGTTTCAAAATAAGTTGCTGAGCAATTAATATTTATAGTTAATCCTGCATCACAATCATAGAAAATATATTCTTCTAATTCTATAATATCTGCACCTATTATAGCACTTTCTAAATGTAAACAATTTGTAAACGCATAAACACTTATTTTTTGAATGCTAGTTAATTCTATATTTGATAACTTGGTATTATTAAAAGCATATTCTCCTATTTCAAGTACACTATTTAAAGCGATTGTAATTAAACTAGAACAGTTATAAAATGCGTAAGCACCTATGTTTTTTATATTACTTGGTAAAGAAATCGATTCAAGATTTACACAATTTTCAAAAGTTGCCATTGGAATGATATCAAAATCAATATGAGTAGATGTAGATAAAATTACAGTTTTTAAATTTGAACAACCAGAAAAAGCCGATTCACCAAGTCCTATTAAACCCTCTGACATAATAACACTTTTTAATTCTTTGTTATTTAAAAATGCTTCATTGCCAATGCCAAGTAATGAAGTAGGCAAGCTACTTAAATTTAATACGTAGCAATTTTTAAAGGCACCATTACCAATATTAAGAACAGAGTTTGGTATATTCACTGTGGTCAAAAATTCGCAATTTTCGAACAAAGAATTATTTATATTTTTCAAATTGTTTGGTAGAGTTATAGTGGTCAATTTTGTACAATTTTTGAATGCTGAATCTCCTATTGTCTGTATGCTATTTGGCAAATTGATGCTTACCAATTTAACACAATCCAAAAAGGCATTTTTACCTATAGTAATTATATTTTGATATAGAGTTATACCAGTTAATTCAGTTTGTCCTTTAAACGCACTGCTAGGTATTTGTTGCAAATTTTCATTTAATTCTATATCGCCAATTACATTGTCAACAAAAAGTATATTTGTAAAATTGGTTGTGTAATAAATATTATTTTGTTTTTGTATCCATGTGTTATTAGTATTTACAATCAATTCAATATCAAAACTATTTATGTTACCATCAAATTTTGTTAAACTGCTAGGTAAAACAAGATATCCCGTTAAACTTACATCTTCGCTTAAAATTATTTTAGTAACTGGTGTTTCGTTATAGATATAAGCAATGGCACAATCCGTGATATTGCTTGATATTGTTGCTGTAAAGTTTCCGTTTCCATCATCAGCATAAGTAATACCAATAGTAGTTGGCTCTAACACTTGAAATTTTTTAGTTGAGTTTACAAATAAATTGTAATTATCTGTAATTAAATTTGAACAATCAAAATCGTATTCACCAACTATTTCTCCTTCCACCCTTGTCAATTCTCCTGAATAAGATAATTCGCTCAAATCAGCATCTGCAAAATTAAATAAAAGACTTGGTTCTAAATCGCCAAAAACTTTACACCAATTAAGAGGTAAGATTTCTGCACTTGCTTTTGATATAGTAAATTTTTGATTACTTTCTAAAAAGGAATAGTTGTCACTGATTAAAGTACTAAAAATAAAGTCATAATCGCCTGCATTTTCGCCAGTTTCTCTTGTTATGGTTCCACCTATTAGGGCAATGGTATCACTGCCAATAAACCCATCTGCCGAGAATTCAAATGGTGATTCAGTTTCTCCATATACCTTGTTAAGGAACTCATTATCAATAGTTATTGTTAAAGGTTTCTTTAATATTTCATATTGAACAGAATTATCTATTGAGAGTTGATAATTTACACTAGAAATTGTATTTAAATCTCCAACAATTTCAACATCATATAATCCCGCATTTTCGCCAATTTCTCTTGTTATGCTTTCAACATCAAAAACATTATATAACAGGTCGCCACCAACAAGCCCTACGCCTTCAATTGATAGCTCACTATCAGTTTCGCCATAAATTTTATTTTGGTTTGATGATAATTTTACTATTAGTTCTTTCTTTTCTATATTTATTGTTTCAATCAATTCATCGGCAGTATAGTTATTATCTAACAGTATAATTTTAACACTATACTCACCAGTATCTATTGGTTTAGAACTGGAATAAATAGTTGCATCACTTTTTTTATACATAACTTGATAAGTTAAATTTGATGGTTCTATTAAGTTTGAAATATCTAAATTTTCACCACTATAAGTGAATGTTGTTGTATTTAATTGCATTTGCGTTTGTGCCTTATTAATTGTAATTGTTGCACCCAAACTTGTACCCGAATAATTTTGCTCATCTAATACGGCTACAACATCTTCATAAACATTAGCATCACGAAAAGTTGTTACAAAACCATTATAATAGAAAAGATAATTTAGGTTATTTAAATTTTCTACCGTTGGTAGTGGTGTTTTTACTTGCCCGTCATAATCAAATTCTGAATCTCCAAAAACAACATCAACCGGTTTTTTATTTATGGTAAAAATTGTTGTTGCACTTGTTATACAAATAGAGTTTTCAATTCTTGCAACTACGGTGTAATTCCCTGCATTTACAGGTAAAGCACTACTTCCATTGTAGGTGTATGTAATTTCAGCATCGCTCAACTCACAAAACGCCCTAATACTATGTGTATTCCCGTCATAAACAGGATTACTATCTGGTGTTTCAAAAGTTAATGCCATTTGTATAATATTTATAGAAAATGTTTTTGATTGAATTATATTGCCTTTTGTACCTGTAATTATTACAGTATACTGCCCAATTTGCACAGGTAGAGTTATTTCGCCATTAAAGGTGTAGGTATATTCCACACCTTCTGTTGGATTTGTTACATAAAATTCAATAGGATTGCCATTATAGTAAAAACTTTCGCCGTTGTGTGAAAAATTAAATTCTTGCCCAGTTAGCAAACCAGTGAATAAAACTATCATTGCAGAAACAATAGTCATTATTGAAGCGATAAAAATTATTAAAAACTTTTTATTTTTAAAAGCCTTTATAATTTTAAATAAACCATTTTTTAATTTTTCATTTTTCATTTGAAACTCCTATCTACTCAATATAATTTCGTTAATTTCGTTTTCATACACTGCAACAAATATTGTTTTGGAAACACTACCATCTTCGCTCCAAACCGTAACAAAAGCATTACCCTCGCCAACTGCTGTTATTGTTCCGCTATTTGAAACGGTTACCACGCTAGAATTTGAAGTTGTATAGATAACTTTGGCATTCAATGGTTCAATTAAAACTAATAAGTTTTCCTTTTCACCTTTTTTAATTGCCATACTGTTTGTAGTTGATGTTATTGATGTTGCGTTAATGCTTTCTTTTAATAATGTATTAAAGCCACCGCTCAATTCATTGTTGTTAAGATTTTTTTCAACATATTCACTTGTAATTATCAATTTCGCATAAAACTCATTGCCTGTAAAATTATTAGATAAAAGCGCACTAATATTTACCGCAGTATTTGAGTAAATTTTGCTAATAAGTACTGTTTCTAACACTTCGCCATTTTTATTACAAAATTTTGCCGTAATATTCAAAGCATTACTTAAGCCGTTATTATATATAGTTACATAAGCATATATTTTACCATTGTTTTCAATTACATCAATAGATTTTATAGATAGTTCAACATTAACTGTGCTATATTCTATCAAATCATCTTCTATATCAACACCATTACATATTATTTCAATAAATAAATCAATGTCATTTTCACCAACAGTAATATTGATTAAAGCATTTTCAATGGAATTTGGATTGATTCTTGCAATATTTTTTGTTGCTAATAAATTTGTCTTTGCACTATTGCTGTAAATGTTTACTGTAATATTTGTGGCTATTTTAGAACCACTGTTATTGATAGGTAAACTTAAATTGACAATTCCATTTTCTTTTGTGTGTGAAATTTTATTTTCATCAATAGATAAATATGCACTAAACGATTTAACAACATATCCTAGATCGGCTACTTCATAAGTAGTAATAGTATCATTTTCAACAACTTCAAATTGTCGGATTTTAATAAATAATATTTCTAGGTTGCCAGCATCGTCATAATTTAAATTGCAATAACCGTTGACATCTTGTGCCTCAGTTATTAGCACTTCACCACTTATTTCATCTAATACAGGATAATACATAATTGAAAATAAATTTTTAATTATTTCGCCATTTTCATTAATGGATAATCCACTATAAACAACGGCAATATTATTTTCATTACTTGCCGTATAGAAACTTTCCGCTTTAAAGTTTTCACTTAAAATTTTAAAATCGCCACTGATTAAATCATAAATTATTAAATCTGTGCCCGAAATAAAGCCTGCATATATGGCATCATTTGCTTTAATAATCCTTACAGATTTTACTCCACCATACAAAACAACTTTGTTTAAATCACTCCATTCACCTGTATCAAAATCATAAACAATATATCCAAAATATTTATCATCATAGGTTAATAAATTGCTATCATCATCTACTTCAAATATATAGTATGCTTTATTATTATAAACGCCTAATGCAGAGGAAACAATATTTCCTATATTTGTTTTTGCAATATTAACAGTATTATAACCATTATCATAGACGCAATATAATATTTTGTTATTAATAGGACTACTTAAGGTTAATTCAGTTATTGTATTTTCATCACTGTAGTCATTATTTGTATTCTTTTGGAAAACAATAATGCCATTATCGCCTTCGGTAGCAATAATTGGTGCATAATCTCTATAAATATCATCAGTAAGTTTTTTTACTGTCCAGTTTGTACCATCAAATTCTGCCACTGCCATTTCTGCAAATTTGAAGCTATTAGAAAGACTTTCGGTATAAACTCTTTGTTTTGAGTAAACAATTTGTGCTTTGCCATTTAAAGTGGTCAAAATAAATTCAGAATCACCAAAAGTATCATTATCCACCGTTCCAATATCAGTTAATATGCCATTTTCAAGAATTCCATAAGATAAAACTTCAATTATATTACCATCTTTTTCAATTGTATCATTCCATACAATCATTTTTCTGTTATCGTTTAAATTTACCATTTGTGGTTTAACTGATGGATTTAAGGTGTCAATAATAACATCTTCGGTAATGCCACTTCCTTCGGTGTATTGTCCAATTTCGTGTTGCCGTATATATATTGCCTTATCAATCAATTTCAATTGACCAATGGGCATATTTAAAAATTCTGAATTATATAAATCTTCGTAATGGCCAATTTCAAAACTTGCAAACTCATAACTAAATGAGAAAATTGTTAAATAAACCGTACCTCCACCGCTAAATTTTAATCCAAATTCACAATTTCCATTATCATGTACTTTTAAACTTGTATCCACGGCACCCCAAGCACCAACGCCAACAATACCATCAACGCCAATGCCTCCTTCAACTTTAATACCAAGATTATAGGTTATATCACCATCTTTATGATAGCATATCAATTCACTTGAATATTCTTGAATATTTTGCCAAGCAAGTTCAAATTGTGTTTGAATTGCTGCACGCATACTAATATTAACATACACTGGTACAGGAATAAAGACAACAGGTACAACGAATTGTTGTTGAAAAAATGTAGCATAATCATTCATACTAGTTATATAACAAGCCTGAAGATTAACAGGTTCCCAACGCTTATTATTATATCTCATTTCCATGATCGCACCAGATACAGTGTTAATTTTGGCACCTAATGTACTAAATATGGACATCACAGCATCCTCTAATAGTCCCTCTCCGAAACTTTGATTAGGATCCTCTGTAACATCTAGACTCTTTGTATTAGCAGCATACCCCATATACACTTTCATTGTTAAATTTGATTGATCAATTTCATAAGTGTATCCTGATTCACCAAATTGTGGAGTAAAACTTTCACCTTCAACATAACAAGCATTCAACGTATTAGTAGCTGCTAAAATTGCCATTGTTTGATCGGCAGATTGAATTGCGGCTTCAATAGGATCTAATCCTATTGCTAACAATGGATTTGTTTCATATTCTAGTCCGCCGGTTTTTATAACCATTGTTAAATAATCGCCATCTCCAACTTCGTTTAAATATTTTCCATATAAAGTAGCAGTTACATACATATAATCGCTGTCTACATATGAAGTAATTAAAGTATATCTACCCGAATAGAAGTCATAGTTTACTGTATTTTGTCCTGCACGAATATAATTGTTTGAATCATTATACCAATTAAAGTAAACTCTTAAATTGCTTGTGTCAAAACTATTAAGTTTTAACTTAACAACCATTTGATAGCCATTAAATGACATTGTTTTTGCTGTCATTTTTAGTTCAATAATTGTACCAACACTATATCTTTCATACGTTCTTCCGCCAACAATTTCAGTTCCTCTTATAGTGTTCATTGTATAAGTAAAATCAGAAACATCTCTATTTATAGGATCTTTATCATAACTATAAGTAGGAGCATTTTCAACTGTTGTTCCCATAGGATCCATTTCGTAAGGAGTATCAGATTGATCTGGACGATAACGATATTTGAAAAGAGATGACATAGTATAAATATCGTAACTATCAAATGTTGGTAATTCATTGCTTTCATATGTTTTTAAATATATAACTTCATTAATTGCAGTATTAGTATAAGTATAATCAATTTCTCTACTTTCAAGTATATCTACAATTTCTAAATCGCTATAAATATAATCTTCTGTATTAATGTAAAGTTTTAAAGGAATACCAATAGAAATATAGAATGTAACCATACCATCAATATTAGTACAACCATATTGTGTTCTATTATTTTGAACGCAAGCAACACTTAAATTTTTGATTGCCAAATTTTGTCCTGCTGTATAGAAAGTATAAACTGCCCCTATATTTTCCAATTCATATGTAATTATTTTTCTTACAGTAGGAACAGAAAGGGTAATGCCTTGAAATACTGCATTTTTTATTGTGATAGAAAATTCGTAAATACCATAAGTTGAAATATTAATGTTAAATGTTACAATACCTTGTTCGTTGCTTATTATTTCACTTTCAACACCATTAAATATAATTTTACAAGCAATATTGGGAACAATGTTACCATATATTGAAACTTTGTATTTTAATGTAAGCATACCTAACGCATTGATATTACTTGGAACTTTAGTATTTTCTAAAATTGTAAAAGAAGTTGCATCAACTACATTAATAGAATCAACAACATAACAAATTTCATTATCTAAATTATCATAGGCAATTAATGTAACCATTTTTTGGTCCATTGATACATTAGGTAAAGTTAAGATGCTTGAAGTTGTATTATAAGTGATTCCATTAACAATCCAAACATAACGTGCAGCATTTGGTGAAAGTTCATTTGCATTGATTTCAGCAGTTGCACCAACAACATAGAAAGGTGAAGAAGTATTAAGTTTTGCCGTTCTTTCGGTATTATCAATAATATAATACGTTACACTTTGATTGTTATTTAATAATATCTTATTACCGTTTTCTTGTCTTAGAGTTATCGTAAAACTTTCAAGTCTTTCATAGAAGTTGTCCACTTTAAATTCAATAGCAAGATTATATTCATTAATTCCTATTGTATAATTAAATTGTGTTCCACCACTAATAATATAGTCTCTATTAATTACTGCTCTATTCTCTGATATGTCAATATTTAAAACGCCCGAGCTGTTTGCATAAATTCTTAAATTAAATGATGCTGTATTCCCCTCAGTTGCTGTAGTTTGTATATTTTCATTTTCTATCCAAGCGTAAGCATTTATTTTTTCATTAGCATATTTAAACTTAAATAATGTAGATTTAACATATCCACCTATAACCATACCTAATTTTAATAAATTATCTTCTTCATCAACAAATGTGATAAATTGCACATAACTAGATAGATAATTATCAAATTTATAAATACCTTCAATATATACACTTTCTGTGTTGATATCGTATTTATAGATTATAAATCTATCACGATAAACACTTATTAATTCTTTAATTCCATCGTTATCTAAATCAATAGTATAATTATAATTTTGACCGTAAGAATCAACAATATTAATGAAATTGTAAATTAAAGAATTATTAATATAAATTTCAATTCGGCAATCATTATAGCCCGATTGATCATAATTAATTGTTATATTATCCGATAAATTTATATCTCCACGTCCTGGTACTGATACAGCTCCTAAATCACCATTATTAGATACGAGTTCTGAAGTATTAGAATACAGATTTGTTGAAGCACAATTAAAGATTTCTTCTTGTTCGGCTTGTGAAGCTTGCTTCATTAAGCCACTGTCATCATTACTAATAACAAAACTTGCGTGGTTACAACCATTTCCGTTAATAACGGCATCATTTGACAAATTGACTAATTCAACACTCCAATAAATACCGTTATTATATTCGCCATTATTTGTTACTGTAATAGGCACATAAACTGTTGATTGATATTCATCAAAATGCGAAGAAATTGTTGTATATAATTCTCCATTTGGTTTGTAAACTTTTACATCAAAAGTCATAAATTCTGTACCAATAGTTCTAGAAACAAGTAAATCATAAACTTCATTTTCATTTATAATAGGCATTTTGTTTCCATCGTAATTATATTGTTCATAAGGGGTAATTCTAACTTTGCCGCCAAAATCGTTATCAATAATATTGATAACTTTTCTTGATACAATAACACCATTTTTTAATACATAAATAATAATTGAATTTTCATTCCTAATATCATCATCTTCAAAATTAAAGGTGAATTCTTTGGCGCTTTCGCCAATTTCCAATTTATAAAGTCCATCAATTATTGTATAATTCAACACGCCTTGAATAACAACTTGTAAAGTAAATTCATCTTCACTTAAACTATTATCTTGTGGTCTAGTTATTGAAAATTTTGTTGATTGTTCATATTCATTAACAGATATTTGACTATCAATTTTTAATACATAATCAATGGAAGATTGTTTTAAATATGTCAATTTTATCTTATTATTAACAATGTTAACAATTGTTGCCTTAACAGTACCATTGTTCGTAAAATCTATATAAGCGACATTATCCAATTTTGTTAAATTTATCTTAATACAGTCATTATTATAAACAACATAAGTAAATGTTTTTATGCCTGTTGCGGTTTTTATTGTAACAATATAATCAATTACGCTATCATTATTTATATCAACAAATTCGCAACCTATTAATTTGCCGCCAATTTGTGTAAGTTGATATTTATAATTTAAAGTATCAATTACATAACCAGATAATTTTTCATAGATATAAATGTTATTTGTAGCGGCATCTTGAACACACAAATATGCCTTATAATCGTTATGTTTCATAAAGGCACAATTGAAGGCAAAATTATTTGGCATATTGAAAGTATATCTATAATTACCAGCATAATTGTAAGAATAAACTAATGATTTTACAACTTCATAATTTTTTTGATTAATTGTTATAGTTCCGTCAGTTACAAAGCTAGTAAATTCATTAACAGTTTTATCTTCAATATAACTTAAACTTAATTTATTAGGAGAACCACCAAAAATTTGATATTCATATTCAATTCCATTAGCATAACAATAGAACACCATATTTCTTTCTTCAGAGTTATTTTTATTAGTGCTTTTATAATAAAGCATAAAGTCATTTCTGTAATATCCATTTATATTTACAAAATTAGTACTGTAAATTTTACTGTAAAATTTATTTTCTGCTGAATAGTTTATTTCATAAATACATTTTGATAGGCCCATAAGAAGTTTAGAAACATAATTTTGACCTAAAGCACTTTTGTCGTTATCATAAGTGAATATTGAAAAATCTAAATTTCCATAATAATTTATATCATTATTAGACCAAATAGGTTTGCCATTGCTTTCATCAACAAAACTTGTGCCCGTTCCTTTAAAGGCATAAACTGAATAAAGTCCATCATAAACGACCAAATCATCTATACCGTCATTAGTTACATCAAATAATATATATTTCATATAATTATAATCATAATTGGTTAAATCAAGTTCAACACTTGAAATAATTTCATTACAAATAAAATTATCTTCGTCAGTAAAATAAATAACAATGTCGCCCTCTGGATCAACATAACAATCTTCGCTTATCAATCGTAATTTTGCAAATCTATCACTACCATCATTAGTGTTATTATCACTAAGCATAATAGTAATTGTAAAATTGCGAATTCCATTATATGATGTAAATGAAAGTGGATAAGATAAAATACCTATTTCGCCAACACTTGAAACTAATTCTACTGAAACAGTTTTATCACCAATTAAAGAGCCATTTCGTGTAACATTTAAAACATATTCGCCAGCATTTTCTATAACTCTAATTGTGTCTAAATCAAACACAAAACTAATCACACCACTTTTTATAGTGCAAGTAATTGAATCTTCTGTAATATGTACATAATCTAATGCACAAGTGAAAGCAATTTCAAAATTTGTATCACTTTGACTTTCATACATCAACAATTCAACTTCTATTGTTTTTGTCTTTTCACCAGGTAAAAATGTAACAGTGCCATTACTTATTGCGGTAAAGTGTGTACCACTTACTGCTGTTTTATCAATAGTATTATAATTTATAGTTATTTCGCCGTCATCACCGCCCATTCTAGTTAAAGTTATGTAAGCTATTGGATTTGAATCTATAAATGTTTTATCACTTACAGAAATTATAGACTCTCCATCTCTTATTATTGCAGGCAAACTAATAACACTACTGTTTATATTTGGAGTTAAAATTCCAAGTACAATATCGAAATATCTGTCTTGTTCTTTTATAGTATTGTTTAAAATAGGAATAAATATTGAATTTAAACCAGGTGTAATATATATATAAGACTTTTCAAAACGACCATTTTCAAAATACTCGCTTTCGGCATAAATTGTAACAGTATTATATTTTGTAAGATTACTTTCAAAAGGTTTTGTATAATTAAACTGAATTTCAACTTCGCCACAATGCTCCAATATTTCTATTCTTTGATTGTTTGCAAAAGAAATTTCACCATAATAAATGCTATCATCTGCTTGTAAAATAATTGGCTCACTAAGCGTTATATTATTTACTATTTCGTCATTATAAACCACTTCAAAAGATAATTTATAACTTGCTCTTGTTGGTTTATTTGTTAAAAATTCAGTTGGAATAATTACAATTTTATAATTTCTAACATTGTTTATATAACTTGAACAAACTTTTCTTGTTGACACTATATAATCTTGTTCTGCTGTAAGTAATTGTTCATACTCAACAATAATATTAAAATCAAAATCATATTGAACACCTGTATAAACCACATTTAATTCAATATTGTTATCATACGAAATATGCTGACTTTCCACACTAAATTGTAAACTTCCGGCAGTATTTATATCTTTAACATCAATAAGTAAATCTGATGAATTTGTAAATGTAGTGCCAGTTGTATATGATTCATAGAATTTTGCAGTAAGCCTATTTATAGGTTTTTCAAATTTGTTGTTGTCAATTGAAGTAAAAATAATATTTTTTTCTGTTTGATATCTATCAAAAGATAATTTGATAAGTCCATTTTCATAAGAAACATTATCTGTCGATTTTAAAATATAGTCGATGCCATACTTCAAATCACCTTGCAAAAATATTGCCAAACTTACTGGGCAATTACTATCTTCATCTCTTTCCAATTTGATGCTAAAATCTTCGCCTTCATTTATTGTAATACTTTCATCAGCAAACTCAATATTACCAAAAACAGCATTATCTATTACTTTAATGCTTGTTTCAGCAAGTAAAATTCCATCATATAAAGCCGTTACGATATAATTTCTATCGGCATTTTTTAATATATCGCAACTTAAAGTTGGAATATAAATTTTACCTAATGAAGTTATTGTGCGGTTGTAATAAGCAAATTCAAAATCTGGTAAATAATTCAAAGTACTTTGAATTTTAATAGTAACTGGAACTTGAATAATTGAAATACTATGGGTAATTCCTAGTTCAAGAACTTGTCCCTCTACCACTTCAAAATAATTGTTTGTAAATGATATTTCCCCCAAACTTTCAATGTTTTCCACATTTACTTTTGGCTTATTTCTTAACACAAAAGATTCGCCCATATTAGGAATTGAATTAAGTACAATATAATCTTCAAAATTACTTGTTATTTTGTTGTCTGTATTTAATTTTATTTTAACTGATTTTTCTGTTTCAAATCTTTCAAATTTTACATAATAAGGGTAGGTTAAAACATCTATTGAGTGTTCGTTGTTTTGTAAACCAAAATCAAAATAACATTCTTTTGCGATATTTCCTGTTCTAGTTAAATAAATTGTATATGATTCATTTTCTTTATATTCATAAGCTGCGTTTGTAAAACCAATTTGAGCGTCGCCTAAGTTACTATATAGAGTAACTTCCATAGTGCTATAATAAGTTTTAAATATTGTTCCGCTAGGTGAATATATTTCAAAAATAATTGTCTTAGTTTGATTTTCTAAAATATTTCCTTGACCTTTAATTGTAAAATAAGCGGATTGAACATGGTATGGAAGAATAACGCTTTGAGTAATAAATTCATAATCTTCGCTAGTTGCTGTTCCACCAATTTGTCTAATAGCAATATCAACATTTTTTTGATCGCCCCAACTATCTATATAGAGATTGGTTTCTATTGTATCCATTGCCCTAACGCTTGTAGATACAAAATTGATAGCATTATTTCTACTAGTATTTTTAATATTAAATGTAACAATATTATTTGCAATAAAACAATTTTCGTAACTTATAATTTCAAAAGTAACATAAGTATCGATAAGCAAGCCATCATCAGGTGTTTTAAAATAAATTGAATAAGTTAATAAATTGGTATTGAAATTTATTTCTAAATCGCCAAGATTGATTATTTCATTATTTATGTTTTTTAATTTTAATTCATCATTATTTGAAGTTATTCTTAATGTGATTGTTGGTAAATAATTTTCTTGTGGAGCATTGAGAAGTGCAAAAACGATTTTATTACCATCTTCACTATTGGTAATAAATTGATCCCAATTTTCTTTTATGTTTGTATTGGAACTAGAAACATCTAGTGTTGAATATTCATCATCTTCTAAAATATTTATTGTAACAAGTCCATCGCCAATTAGTAAACAAGAATCATCAACTACGCTAACTTTTAAACGAATAGAGAAAGTTCTTGTGTCGCTAATTATTTCGTTATCTAACCAAGAGATATTTATTTTTCGTAAATTAAATATATCACCTTGTGTTGAATTGATATAATATACATTATCATTTACTGTATCATAGCCCAAAATTGTAAAATCATAATCATTATTCAAAACTTCAATTTTAAGTTTTACATCTCGATTTGAAGTTGTATTTTTGCTATCATATAGGTAAAAATTTGTGGATAAATAATGTTCATATAAGGTTTTTGTATAATTTGATTCACATAAGTATTGATTATTATCTAATAAATTTATTTCAGCTTTTATTTCGGTATAAGTATAATTTATTATTGCAAAACCGTATTGAGGTTTAATAGTACCATGATTTCCAATAGACAAAATCGTCATTTTTAATTGAATATCATGTGTAACACTTTGAATATCTGATAATGAAAAATTAAAATATAAACCCAAATCATCAATTTGAAGTGTAGTTGTGTAAGTTAAAATATTTGTTTGACTATCAAACTCATAACCATTAGCATAAGTAAAAAAATAATCAAATGTATCATTATTAATGTCTTCAATCTCAGTTAAATACTCAAGTTGTACAGTAACTTGTGCCGTAGTATTTTTTAAGACATTATTTTCTACACATATATAACCATCTACATAGCCCTGGTTTTGATAAGCAACAATATTATAATTAGTTTGATTAAATCCAATTTCACCGGCAGATTGATTCTTTTTTAAAAGAATTTCTATTTCATTGTCATAACACCAAGCATCACTATTTAGTACTAAATTATATTTCCAAACAACATCTTCCGATATGGAATAGAAAAGTACAGGGAAATAAAATGTTACACTGGTTTCATTAGGTTTAAAGGTGATTGAATTTTCATATCCATATTGACTATAAGTAAGAGATACATTTGTATCATTTGTTCCAAGTCTATAATTAACTGTATATGAATTTGTAATTAAGCCACTTCTGTTTATTGTTATAGGAATTAAGTAGTTATCATAAGCATCTTTAACAAAATCACCATTTTCATCTTTTAAACAATCATTATGATTTGTGATTGTTATATTTTCACCAAAACCATATTGAACAATAGGTTTTATATAAAATCTAGTTTTATAAATTGTGCCCACACTATCTGGGGAATCAACTATCAATTCAATTTCAAAAGAAATTATGTTAGATTGTGCTATTTCTTTTATACTAATAATTGTTATTTTTTTTTGATTTTCATTATAATTAAAATTTAAATTTGAGTTTGATATAGTAAAGTTTTCATTTTCTTTTGCACTACCATTGATTACTCTACAACTTAGTGTGGCTTTTTCTTGTCCACTAAATCTAATTACTGTGATTGAAAGAGTGTCGCCAGCATTGATAACATAATTATCTTTTGCAAATCCAAACAATGAAATAACTTCCACAAAATTACATTTTGCAGTTTTGCTTGTTTCGCTAATTGTGCCATTATTTACGTTTAGAATAGTGGAAGTAAAGAATATTGGCGTGGTTATTCTATCGTAATTACCATAGCGCAAGATTCCTATTTCGGCTTCCATAACATTTTCAGCCATTTTAATTTGGTAATATGATTTTAATCCATCTTCACTTGTTTTAACAAATTCAACAAAACTACGTCCATCAATATAAACATTATTTAAGGCAGTCGCACTAGATTTTTCAATAACAATATTTATAATTAAATACCCTGTTATTGCTTTTCCACTGATTGATTCTCTTTTTAAAAGAAGCGAAGTTTGATAATTATTATAAGCATTAACTTCAGTGCTAAAAAACTTTAATTCGCCACCATAATTTGTGTCAATTAAATGGATAGTTATTATATTATTATCAAATAAAGTATCAGTATTGTAAGTTGGAAAATTTGTATTTAATAATGACTTAAAGGCATTATTAACTGACAACTTGAATTGCAGGTCGCTATCGCCTCTGAAAATTCCGTCATCATCAAAATTTATTGCTAAATAATAATTTGAATCTACTTTTATAACATTGTAACTAGAAACGACTATTCCATCATAAAGTTCAGTTAATAATTCACAAGTTAAAATTTCGGAAAGAATTAGTTTACTTGTTCCTAAAAGTTGTAATGGTATAGTAATTGTATTTTCAGTTTTATTTATATTTAAGGAATTACTAAATTTAATTTTTGCTGATTCTAATATAGTCAAGGTAAAAATATCATTTTCGCCCACATAAGAATTTGAGTCGTGTAATGATAAAGTAAATACAGCGGTTTTTATAGGACAGAAATTGTTTTCAACAGGAATTGTTATACTAAATGATTTACTATATTCTCCTATTTCAAATGTAACATTATAATTTTCTGAACTGCCAGTAAACTCACTATAAATATATGCAATTTCAACTTTATGAGCAGAAGACCTATTTAATTTTATATTATAAGTTTCACCCTCTTGATTAGATACAACATCATTTGCCAATTCAAAACTATAAATTGTTTCATCAATTTCATCTTCTATAATTTTAATTGTAATCAAATCGCCTGCAGCATTTTCGTAAACTGTGCCATCAATAGTTACGGATTTTATCTTAATTGCTAAATTTCTTTCAGTAGAAAAATAATCATTATCAATAACATAAAGTCTTAAACTTCCAATTACATTGTTTGCAGAAATTGAAATGGTTTTACTAAAATAAAAATCAACATTTTCTATTGCAGCATTATAATTTAAAGTGTTCAATTCAAATTCAACAATGCAATTATATTTTGGCATATTTTTATTTAATTGTATATCAACATATCCTGCTGTTTCATCAACTTCTAAATTGCCAACATTAAATATAATTTTGAAATTTTCAATCCCAACTAATTCATCATCTCTAAAAAATATTGTTGTATAATTAGTATTTTCTACAATTCCACCACTAAGTGAAACAATTTTTAAATATGCAACTTTAGAACCAGTAACATCATTGTCAATAGGCACAATTCCTAAATAAGCATTATTGGACCATTGACCATTAAAGTAGCCATAATCTTCATCTGTTACACCATAATTGATGGTAAAATCTTCATTTAAATGTGCAGTACTATTTTCTAACACTTCAAGACGATAAGTAATATTGCCTTTTCCGTTTGACGACACATCTAAAATTTGAATAGGTAAACTTGTTCCATTTTCATCTACAAAATAGCTAGATTTTTCAAATGCTAATTCAAGTGGAATTTCATCATCAATAATTGTTATTGTGGTAGAAAATATCTTTACAGTAACTAATGCATTGACATCAAATAATTCTAATGTGATATTCCTTGCAGTATTAACATTGTAATTGTCGTAAATATCAAAAATATATTCTAGTTCATAAGTATTTGCACTAATTACGGAGTCAAATTCTGTTTTATTTTGGTCATAGAAAATACTACTTACATAATCAACGCCTCTTATTGCATTTCCACCTAGTCGAATTTTTAAATTTTCGGCTGATAAATTGCTTATATTGTCACGAATAATTTTTACAACAATTTGTCCGTCCAATTCATTGACAAAATAATTTACACTTTCAAAGCCGATAGTCATTGAAGTATCAATAATTTTTACATTAGCATTGCCAAAACTCTCATCAATTTCACTTGTGTCACTAGGATTTGAAAGTATAAGCGTATAAATTGAATTGGATAAATTTGTATAATCTTGCCTGTTATTATCAAGTAAACCTATTTCAATCAATTTTGATTTTTCACCTGCTTCAAAGTATATGGTTCCACTTGGTGCAATATCAAAATGCAATGCGTCATTAAAAGTCCAATCAATACTACCCGACCCAACATCATTATTACGCAAAACTTCAAACGTCATTGTTGAATCAGTTTGTTCATTAAATTCATATTCCTTACTACTTAATTTATAGATAGATTTATTTGGGTCGCCTAAATATATTCTAATAATATGAATAGTGCTATTATAGTCATAATAATCATAATCGCTTGTTAATGCAATTTCAATATAACTATTTGGCGCATAAGGATAATTATAGGTATTTAATGTAACAGTTTTTGTATCTGTTTCTAAATGGTCAAAAGTTACAATTTTATTTGTTAAACCTGCACTTCCAAAACCATAACTACCTAAAAAAGTGGTATTTTCAGTAGAACATAACCTGAGATCAAAGCTACCATAATCACCGATGGTTCTAGTTATATTCAAATCAACACTTTCACCAATATTAATAAAATAATTTGATCGGTCAAAAGTAAAATAACCATATTTGTTATTTTCTATCATTTTTATGCTTGTTGTATTATTGCTTTCATTAACAACACCGTAAGTGCTGGATAGATGAAAGTTAAAAGTTATATCGCCGAAACACATATACGGATAAGATGGTAATTGAATTAAAACTGTTTGTTTTGTAATGCCTTCGTGAAAAGTTATAACTTGTGGATTGATACTATTGATTATGGTATTAAACTGTTGATTTTCAATAGAATAACCATCATAATTTATTGTAACTTGTATTGCGGTATAACTTCCACCTGTTCTAATTAAATTAAGAGATACAGTTGTGGTATCTGTTCCCGATTCATCAACTTGATAATGGCTTTCTTCAAAAGTGATAATTCCACGAGATTCATTATCAATAATTCTTACCCTGCAATATCTAATGCTACCTATTTTAGTAAAACTATCTTGTGCATTAATTTGAATTGTGAGGTATTCATCGGCATAATCAAAAGTGTCATTATCAGTCCAACTAATAGTTAAATTTGATGTTTCTTGGTCTATTGAAAAGTTTACACTACTTGCACTAATGCCTGTGTATTTATTGCCAGAAGAATAAACTGAAACATTAACACCCGCTGCAAAATTTAAACTATCTCGCTTTAAAGTGATAGTTCCAGTTGTTACATTTTCCATAAATTCATAGTTTAATTGTTCAAATTCAACACTTGGTACAATTTCATTATCAACAATATAAATGATTATTTTGCTATTACTATATAATGTATATTCCCCACAATCAGTTCCAACAGTAATTGCACACATTTTATCTTGAATTAAAAGTTCGTTATTATCTATAATATTTAAATCTAAAGCTTTAGTCATTTCGCCATATTCAAAATCTACATATTTATAAGCAAAATATTCATTTTGTACTGCCTTATTTTGTAAAAAATATGGTGTGTTAATATCATAATAGAAATAAACTCTAGATGCTAAAAGACCACCACCAATTCTTGTAACGGTAACACTAATTGTATCTCCTTCAGTTACTTTTTGCTCATTATAACTACTATCAATATTAAATAATCCTAATTCTTCATCATCTCTTATAGTTATAGTGTAAATATATTCCGTTTCCAAACCATATTCAATGTTTGATATTTTGATTTGAAAGTCAAAATCTCCATCTAAAATATTATCAATAATAGTTAATGGAATTGAAAAATCACTTATACTTGAAACGGATCCAGTTCCATTTACGCCAATAAAATTAGTGCCATTAATTCCTGTACAATCAATAAATTCATAATCAAAAGTTGTACACAATGTTCCATTAGCCGTTGAATTATAATTGTATCTAAATACTGTATATCTAGCATTAATACTTGTTTCACCTGATAATTCACTCAATTCTAAATTGTTAAGGGTAATGTCTGCAATTTCTTCATTATCTAAAATTTCAATATCGGCATAGTTTGAAGCGCCAATATTATATTGACTGCTTGGTTCTATATAAACTCTAGACGTTCTAGTTCCATCTAACAAACTATTATCTAAAGCAGTTATGTAAAAAATTCCATACAAACCTTTTATTGTTGCGGTTAAGGTTTTTAAGTAATCAATATCAGCAGTTGCTGTATTATCAACATAATAAAATTTTACTTCGTATTCTATTTCATCATCAATTATTGGATTAATATTGATTATTTGAATTCCATTAGAAGTATAATTTTCTCCAATATCAATAATGCCGTCTTCATAATCATAGTGTATTTCCAAAATTGGTTTTGATATTTCTTTTAAATCATTGTAATATTTGTCATCGTGAATTCCATTAAGCGTTTCACAAATTTCATTAACATAATTGTTCGCTTGAAAAGGATACTCAATATTTAAAATTTGTTGTCTGCAATTTATAAATAACTGTTCAATGTTTTCGTGTTCAAAATTATAGCCAACTATGTAATTTAAATAAATATCATCTAATCTATCAAATGCTGCATCTATCGCTTCTTGTAATTCTTCTTGTTCAATTTCATCATCAGACAAGTATGTGTCCATTTCTAAAATGGCATTATTATATAATGTATCCATTTCTTCAATATCATTACTTTGATTAATTTGATTATATGCCTGATCGTAAATTATAGCGATGGCATCATGACTTTGATTATATCCTGTTTCATATTGTAAATACACATTATATAACTCATTTAAAATTTCACTTCTATAATTTTCAATTTGTTGTAACTCTGCTTCTTCAGATAGTGTTGAAAATTGATTATCAATAAAATTGAAAAAAGCATCTAACCCACTTGTTAAATCGCTTGCAGTTTCATAAAAAAAGTATATATCATAATTTTTAAAGAAATTGACACTTTCTAATATACTTGTATAAACATTTGCGCTATATAAATTTTCAGCATAGGTAGAAGACATAGCCGCATCTAAATTTGTTAAAACTTGATTTAAAACTGTATCCGTTAAATCGGAATTTGCTTTTGTTACCAAACCGTTTTTTATATCAGTAAATACTTGTAAATATGTTTCAATATCTGAAACATAAAAGGCATTATTATTTATATTATCGATTTGTTCGGTTTTACTCAAATCTAATCGTGTCAAATAAATTGTATAATAATTTTCTCTATTAACCCCATTATGTAACGAATTTATAATTTCAATTGCATTATTTTTATCGTTCTCTGTGGCTTCAATTTCTTGGGCAAATACTATTGATTGATTATTATAAGCATTAAAATTTTGGAAAGTATAACAACAACCAGCTCCTAATAAAATAAATAAAATAACAAATATTATATTAAAATTTCTTTTAAACATAATTTTCTCCTTTGTTTTATATTTTAATGGATAATACACAAAATGTATTTGACTTTATAAATATTTTTTACTATTCTAGTATAAACTACTGTGTCTACACAGGAGTCAACTGTTTTGTCAAAAAAGATTAAAAATAATAAAAATTAATATAAAAAAAATAATTATATTTTAAATGGAAATTCAATTATGGAAAAAAAATATTATATACCACTATATAGAATCAAGGAATTTGCAGATTTTATGGGAATAACTACCGATACATTATTGTATTATGATAAAATTGGATTATTTTTGCCTTATAAAATTGAAGAAAATTCAGGTTATCGCTACTATTCAATGAATCAACTACCACAAATTTCACAGATAATTCAGTTAAAAAGTTTAGATTTTTCTTTAACTGAAATAAAAAAATTATTAAATGGCGAATTTTCTTTTAATGATAAATTGGAAATAATGCAAGAAAAAATAAACAAAATGCAAAGTATAGTAAATATATATTCTCTTTTGGATAAAACAAAGTCATATAATACCTACGTAAAAGTAATACCTGAGCATTACTGTATTTCTGTCAAAAAAGATGTAAAAGATTATTTAAAGATAGAAAAAGAATATTACAAATTATTAAATTATTTAATAAAAAATAAAATAAAAATTAAACAACCTTATCATTTTTACACAAGGTTTTATGATGATACTTTTAAACTAAATAATAACAAAATTGAAATATTCGCCCAAGTTTATAAAGACTTAAATTTTCCAAATATCATAAAAATGGAAGAGCAAAAATATATTTGCACTATTCATATTGGCAGTTATGAATCATTGTCAAATGCTTATAATTTTTTAAATACATATTGTTTAAAACTAGGCATAGAAATAACAGGGTTTCCAATTGAACAATATATTGAATCGTTTGATTCAAAAGATTATCAAAATCAGTTTATTACTGAAATTTGTTTTCCTATAAAATAATATACCAAACAAACAAGGAACTTTACAATAATGTAAGTAGAGCTCCTTTTATTTTGCTAGTTTTAAAATGTTTTAATCTAGAGGCTTTTTGTTTGAATAACTCTTTTCTTATCATCGGCAATTTTTATCAATCTAGTATAATCATCTAATAATTTTTGTATACTTTTTTCTAAAAACATCATGACTTTTCAGAGAAAAAGTCAACAATTATGAGTGGTTAGTTTTTACTTTCTTTCCATTTGATAAACTCTTCTAATTCTTCATCAGTCATCTTTTTCTTTATTTCTCGAAGTTTTTTTGCGCGGTTTTGTTCATCAATCTTTTTTTGTTGATATGCATCAAAATGTTCCTTTCCTTCTTTTGTTTTAATTTTTGATAGATCTCCACCAGCAGCAATATATTTTAGCATCTCTTCGTACACAAATTTAGCAAAGTTTTCAATCATTTTATCTTGTGCTTTTTGCAATTCTGGCGTCCAATCAGCATAAATAGGTTCACTAGATTTTGTTGTCATTTCACTGCTTGACTTTTTACCTCTTTCAAAGTGCACTATAGTTCCAATTTGTATTTTCTTTTTTGGTTCTTTGTCATCCATAATAAAAACCCTCCTATAAACCATTATACAATGCTTAAAAAAATATCACGAATTTCTGCAAGAAAAATGCAAGATTTCTGCAAAGGGGTTGTTTTGGGTTATTTTTTATTTGCGGTGTGTTGTATGGTGTTTTTTGTTCAAGCGAAGTGCTTGAAAGCCTTTGTTTGTGGGGGTTATAGCGGTTTTACAAAACGGCATTTTGTGATAAAAAACGGTATAAAAAACGAACCTGCAATAACGGTTATCAAGCCCTTCGGAACCAAGGGTTAGGGGTTCAAATCCCTTATGGTGCACCATATAAAATACAAAAAGCCCCAAGGACTTTTTGTATTTATAATGATATTTGTCCTTCGGGCAAGCGATGTTACTGCAAAATGATGTTCGCCTTACGGCGTTATAGACAAATATCACACAATATCATTTTACACATAAACACATATTAACTTAAAGTGATTTAAAACCCTAAAAATTTAAACTATTAAGTTAATTATTCGCTGAGGCACATAAATGACTTTTTTAATTGTGGATTTATCTATGTTTTTAAGTGTGCAACAAGCGTTTATAACTTCTTCTTGCGTTGCGTTATTATTAATTAATATTGTGCCTTTAATTTTTCCATTAATTTGAATTGGCAATTCAATTTCGTTTTTAACAAGTTTTGTAACATCGTATGATGGGTAGTTTTCATAAGCAATGTTTTTATTAAATACAATCTCATAAATTTCACTTGTAATGTGTGGAATTATAGGATTAATTGCAATTAAAAACTCGCCAAATTCTTTTTTTGAAACATATTGATCTGTTTTTACTTCGTTTATAAACTTCATTATTTCGGCAATCGCTGTATTAAATGAAAATTCGTTTATATCTTCTTCAACTTTTTTGATAAAAGTGTTTAATAGGTATTCGTGCTTTGCGGTAACTTTTTCTTCGTTTGTAACCAAGGACTGCATATTCCAAATGTTTTCTATGGCTCTTTTACAGCCTTCAATACCTTCGTATGTCCAAATTATATTATCTTCATAACCGCCCATAAACATAATGTGCATTCTAAAAACATCTGTTCCGTATTTTTTAATAACTTCTATTGGCGCGACCGCATTGGCTGAACTTTTGCTCATCTTTTTGCCGTCATCAGCCAAAATTAAACCGTTGCACATACGCTTTTTAAATGGGTCTATATACGGAACTTGCAGAGTGTCATATAAAAAATTATGCCAAAAACTTGCGTAAAGCATATGCCTTGTAACATGTTCTACTCCGCCTGTATAAAGATCTACATCTTTCCAATAATTTAAATTTTCTTTTGAAACAAAAGCATTATCATTATGTGGATCCATAAACCTAAGCCAATACCAAGATGAGCCTGCCCAATTTGGCATAGTATCACTTTCGCGTTTTGCAGAACCTCCACATTTTGGACAAGTGCAATTTAACCAATCGGTTGCTTTGCTTAATGGGCTATCGCCCTTTTCGTTTGGTTTATAATCGCTAAGTTCGGGCAATATTAAAGGTAAATCTTTTTTATCCATAGCGACATAGCCACAATTATTACATATTACTACTGGAAAAGGTTCGCCCCAATATCTCTGTCGGTTAAAAGGCCAGTCCTGCATAACATAGTTAATCATTTGCTTACCAAATTTATTTGTTTCAATAAATGTAATCATTTTGTTTTTTGCGTCTGTTACATCTAAACCATTTAAAAATTCACTGTTAATAAGAGTGCCATTTTCTTCAAATGCTTTTTCGGTAATGTCGCCACCACTTATAACTTGGATAATATCAATATTGTATTTTTTTGCAAAATCGTAATCTCTTTGATCGTGTGCCGGCACTGCCATAATCGCACCTGTTCCGTAGCCTGATAGAACATAATCCGCTACAAAAATAGGAATTTTTTTAGAATTTACTGGATTTATAGCATAAGCGCCATCTAATTTAATTCCTGTTTTTTCTTTGTTTATTTTTTTATCCAGTTCGCCTTTAAACTTTGAAGCGGTAATATAATCTTGTATTTCTTTAATGTTTTTAATTATATTTTTGTTGCTTTCTATAAAACTGTGATCTGGGCAAATTGCCATAAAAGTTGCGCCAAATAAAGTGTCTGGTCTTGTTGTAAAAACAACCAAATTTTCTTTTACATTTGTTGTAAATGTTATTTCAGCACCGACACTCTTTCCAATCCAATTTTTTTGGCTATTTTTTAAATTTTCACGCATATCAATTCTGTCAATAGCGGTAAGCATCTTTTCGGCATAGGATTGCATTTTTAAATACCATACATCTCTAAATTCTTGAACAACAGGATTATGGCATCTATCACATAGTCCGCCTTGTGAATCTTCATTGCTTAGAACAGTTTTGCAATGCGCACAAAAATTTACAACACCTTTTTGTTTGTGCGCTAGCCCGTGACTAAATAATTGTAAAAAAATCCATTGTGTCCATTTATAATAACTTGGATCCGAAGTTTCAACTTTTCTAGAAAAATCAAAAGAAAAGCCCATCGCCTTAACTTCTTTTTCTATTCCATCACGGCTAGTTTGAACTGCAATTTTAGGGCTTAATCCCGTTTTAATAGCAAAATTTTCCGGTGGCAAACCAAACTCATCTGTGCCCATTGGATAAAGAACATTAAAGCCTTTTAATCTTTTATATCTTGCCATAATGTCCGAGGGGGTAAAACACTTAATGTGACCTATATGAATGCTCTTTCCACTGGCATTAAAAAATTCACTTAAAACATAATATTTTGGTTTTTCACTAAAATCAATGGCTTTAAAAACATCGCTACTGTACCATTTGTCCTGCCATTTCTTCTCTACACTTTTAAAATCGTACATATTGCCTCCAAGTATTTACTAGATTTTAGCAAATTATCACGCTTTTTGCAATACTTTATGGCACAATGCTTAAATGTTTTTAATCGGTTAATGCCATAAACTACATAAGTTGTGTTTGCTTTTCTTTAAAAATATAACAAAATTTGCTTATTGACAACACTGTTGAAATAATTTATAATATATTCACGGAGCTCGTTTTGTGAGAATAAGAGATAACGCATTAATAAATGTAGATAATTCGGATATTATAAATGGTACCATAGAGATACCTGAAAATGTTACTATGATTTATGGTAGTGCTTTTTTGAATTGTACTAATTTAGTAAGGCTACGTATTCCCGCTGGGGTAAAAAAAATAGGTGCTGATGCTTTTGCAAACTGCACTAATTTAGAAGAAGTAAATATTCCTGAAGTATATAAAATAAAAAATGGGACTTTCCGTAATTGTATAAAATTGAAAAATATAATGTTACCTGAAAGCGTAGAAATAATTGAGGAGTTTGCTTTTAGTAATTGTGAATCACTTATAGATATTAATTTTCCAAGTAAATTAGTAAAAATTGGAGACCACGCGTTTGATTCATGCGTTAGCTTACAAAATGTTATAATACCCGCGGGTGTTGCAAAGATTGATCGCAAAGTTTTTTCTGATTGCACTAATTTACAAACAGTTAAATTACCCGCAGGAATTAAAGCAATTTATGGGTGGGCGTTTAATAATTGTATAAAATTAAATACCATCAATTTTCCCGATAGTTTAATAAGCATTGGGGATAATGCATTTGAAAATTGTGCAAGTTTGCAAGTTGCCGAACTACCACCTTCAATAGAAGTTTTAGGTAGACACTCCTTCCGGCTTTGTAAATCAATTATTTATTTCGCGTTTCCTAGAAATATTAAATTGGTTGAAGAAAATTTTTTTGAAGGTTGCGTTAGTTTACAGCAAGTTGTTTTACCAGTAGGCATGAAAGGTATAGCAAATTCAGCCTTTTATAATTGTAGTTCACTTACAAATATTAATTTACCAAAAACCATAAAGATTATTAAGCAGTTGGCTTTTTCTGGTTGCTCTTCACTTAATAAAATAGATTTACCGCCAATAAACTGCGTTTCTTATGGAATGTTTAAAAATTGTTTGGCTTTAAAAGATATTACCCTGCCCGACACTGTAACAATAATAGAGGAGCAATCTTTTGTTGGAGCGGGATTAGAAAAAATTACTATTCCAGCTAATGTAGTTGTGTATCCAGAAGCTTTTAAAAATTGTTTAAGTTTAAAACAAATTGAAATTTCTAGTTTATCACGCTTATATAACTATTCTTCTGACGATTTGCTTGGTGTAACAAGTGTAATAATAAATTATCCAAACTCCAAAATACACATCAAGGTTGATGGGGTTAAAGAAATTAAAAGTTTGTTTGATACAACTAATTCATTTTTAATTAATGGAAATTTATATTTTGAATATTTAGACAAGTGCTATAAAATGACTCCATTAGAAATGGAAAATATAAAAAGTTCTTGGACAAATAAAGGTTATGACGATGCCGAAATAAAAGATATGTCTCGCGTTAAAATTTGGCAATTAAAAAATAGATTTTTGCCACATTTTAGTGTTGTTAAAAATTTGCCAATTTCTTATATAGATAATTTTTATATTAACAATAATTACAAAAAATGGGGAGCCCTTATTGAAAGGCTAAATATACAACTTGCTGTAAACAAAGATACCTTCATAAAACTTTGTTTTGTGCTTGGACTTTTTGAACAAGATCAAAAAACAAGCAATTCGGCGTATGAATATTTGGCAAATAATTTAGCGGGCAAAATTGACGAAAATACAATTCATGAATGCTTTGATGGTTTTAATTTAAATACTGGTTTTAAGCCCGAATATAGTAAATTTTTTCAAAAGTTTTTTGATCCGTTAGAGCCTAGTAAATTCTTAGACCTTGATAATATGGGTGAGACAGAATACAGTTTTAGTTATCTTGCCGCAAGCTTTAATAGATTTGATGAAATAAAAAAAATTTATCCAAACAAAATAATCAATTCTAACAGAACCGCCGATGCACTACTACCTGAACATGTAATCAAAGCGTTAAGAAGTTTTATTTATAAAAAAATAAACCATGGAAACGATTATATGGCAGCCTTAGTGTCACAATATGGGTACTCGCAAAGCGATTTTGAAAAGTTGCAAACTATCTTTGAAAAAGCAAAATTATTGGAGCCCGAAAAAATCACATTAGTTACAAAACCCGATGATAAAAAACAACCTATACATTATGATTTGTTAGAAAAAAATAATCCTGTCGGATTGGTTTTGGGCGATATAACAAATTGCTGTCAGCACTTAAATGGCGCTGGCGAAAGTTGTATGTTATATGGCGTACAAGCGCCAAATTCTAAATTTTTAGTCATAAGATACAATAACAGTATAATTGCACAAGGTTGGGTATGGTATGATGAAAAAACAGCAACAGTTTGCATAGATAATATTGAAATACCGAAAACACAAAGGAAAAAATTTGATAAAGATGTAAATAACCAAGTATTAAAAACCTTGAAGCGTTTTGCCGATAATACAGCTCTCGAAATGCAAGAATTACGCGATATAAAAATTAAAAAAGTTACCATTGGTTTAGGATATAACGACTTTAAAAAAGAATTGTCTGATAATTTTGATTGCGATAAAGATACTAAGGTTTTAAGTGGTTATCATGGCTATACTGATGCTAGATCACAGTTGGTTATTTATAAAGCATGTGAAATGAACAACGAAAAAACCCTTTAAATAACTTTGTAATTATCAATAAAAGTGCTATTATTTATTAATTAAAAATAATAAAGTTTTTTGCTAATCTTTATGAGGTTATAAAATGTCTGATAATCAAAATAGTCTATATAAAAAATTAAAAAAGTATTCTAGGTCAAAAGTTTGTCCTATGCATATGCCTGGTCATAAAAGAAAGGGCACAATGCTTAAAGTTAATTTACCATACGACATTGATATAACTGAAATTACACATCTTGATAATTTATATAGTTCTAGTAGTGTATTAAAAAAAACTTGCGATATTATACAAAATCTTTATGGTAGTAAAAATTCTTTTATGCTAGTCAATGGTAGCACTTGCGGTATTCTTACTGGAATAAGGGCGGCAACAAATACTGGCGATAAAATTTTAGTGGCTAGAAATTGCCATAAATCTGTTTATAATGCTATTGAAGTAAATTTTTTAAATCCAATTTATTTAGTTCCTAGTATAGATGTGGCAACTGGAATAAATAACAGTATTACACCAAAACAAGTTGAAGAAAGCTTTTTAGAAAATTTAGATACAAAGTTAGTGGTTATAACTTCGCCCACTTATGAAGGAGTTATGAGCGATATAAAAGGTATTGTGGAGATTGCCCATAAATACGGAGTCCCTGTGCTAGTTGATGAAGCACATGGAGCACATTTATACTATACAAAAAATTCGGCTGTAAGTTATGGTGCCGACATTGTAATAAATAGTGTTCACAAAACCTTACCTTCACTCACTCAAACAGCAATAGCACACATAAATGGGAATTTAATATCTTGTGAAAAATTTACACAGGCACTAAAAGTATTTGAAACAACAAGCCCATCTTATATTCTTATGTCATCAATAGATGCTTGCGTTAGGCTTTTGACACAAAAAGGTGACAAACTTTTTAACACCTTATATAAAAACTTAACTTGTTTAAATGATTATCTAAAAAATCTAAAAAATTTAACAGTGGTTTGTTATGGACAAGACAACTTAAAAATGCATTCGGGCTTTTACAATTTTGACAGTCCCAAAATAGTAATAAGTACAGTTGGCACTTCTATAAACGGAATGCAACTTTTTAACAAATTACGGGATAAATTTAAAATTGAGTTAGAAATGGCTTATACTAATTACGCACTTGCTATGGTCACAATTTTTGACAATAAAAAAACACTTAAAAAACTTGCAGATGCAATTATTTCAATTGATAAGGAAATTTCAAAAAATTTAGATAATATAATAACTTCAAACAGTTTTTCACTTCCTTTAAAAGCTAAAAATGCTAGCGAGGTTAGAAATCAAAAAGGTAAACTAATAAAATTGAAAGAGTCCTTAGGTTGTATTTCATTAGAATACTTATGGGCATATCCGCCGGGAATCCCGCTTTTAGTTCCGGGCGAAGTAATTGATGAGCAACTACTAAAAAATATTACTTACCTATTAAATAATCAAGTGGTAATACATAGTACATTCAACAATGCCCCAGAAAATATTATGGCTATATTATAAAAATCATTGACAAATAATGATAATGTTTCTATAATTTAGCAGAACTTAAAGGAAGTGAATTAAAAATGAAAAGAATTAAAACTCTACAAACAAGAGATTTAACTAAAAGTGCCGTTAATGGTGGGTGTGGCGAATGCCAAACTTCATGTCAATCTGCTTGCAAAACTTCTTGCGGAGTTGCTAACCAAAAATGCGAAAAGTGCGCAAAATAATTTGATTTTGATAAATTAATAAATGAGTGCCGCTATTATAAATTAAAATTAGCGACATTTATTTTTTTAAAGAGGAGAAAAATGATACACCAATATAAATTAAACGGATATAATATCGTTTTAGATGTTTTTAGCGGGTCTATTCACACTGTTGATGATTTAGTTTACGATATAATTGAAGTTTACGAGCAAAAAAGCAAAGAAGAAATAATTGATTTAATGCTAAACAAATATAAAGCCGATTTAACTATAAACAAACAGGAAATTATAGACGCTATATCTGATATAGAAGAATTAAAAGCCGATGGCAAATTATTTACAAAAGATGATTACGAAGACAAAGCTTTTGATTTAAAAAAACGCAATACTGTTGTAAAAGCACTTTGTTTACATGTAGCCCACACATGCAATTTAAATTGCGACTACTGTTTTGCTAGTCAAGGCAAATATCACGGCGAGAGAGCTGTGATGACCTTTGAAGTAGGCAAGCAGGCAATAGATTTTTTAGTTGGTAATAGTGGCACTAGAACAAATTTAGAAGTAGATTTTTTTGGTGGCGAGCCATTAATGAATTTTAAGGTTGTTAAACAAATTGTCGCTTATGCCAGAAGCATAGAAAAACAGTCAAATAAAATTTTCAGATTTACATTAACCACAAATGGAATGCTTATTAATGATGATGTTATTGATTTTGCAAATAAGGAATGCCACAATGTGGTACTTAGTTTAGATGGAAGGCGGGAAGTAAATGACCGCTCGCGAAAAACTATTGGTGGCGTTGGCAGTTACGATATTATCGTTCCAAAATTCCAAGAATTTGTAAAAAAACGCGGGAACAAAAATTATTACATAAGAGGCACTTTTACACATTACAATACTGATTTTACAAAAGATATCTTTCACATGGCAGATTTGGGCTTTACCGAATTGTCTATGGAGCCAGTAGTTTGTGCACCAAACAATCCATATGCTTTAACAGAAGCAGATTTACCAATTGTTTGTGAGCAGTATGAAATTCTGGCAAAAGAAATGTTAAAACGCGAAAAAGAAGGGAAACCATTAACTTTCTACCACTATATGTTAGATTTAGAGGGTGGACCTTGTATTTACAAACGAATTTCCGGCTGTGGCTCGGGTACGGAATATATGGCGGTAACCCCTTGGGGCGAACTATATCCTTGCCACCAATTTGTTGGCGATAGCAAATATAGTATGGGCAATATTTGGGACGGTGTAAAAAACACGGATCTAAGAGATGAATTTAAAATGTGTAACGCATATGCACGACCTGATTGCAAAAATTGCTGGGCAAAATTATATTGTAGCGGTGGCTGTACAGCAAACGCATATCACGCAACAGGCTCAATAACTGGCACATACGAATATGGCTGTAAATTATTTAAAAAGCGTATAGAATGTGGCTTAATGATGAAAGTTGCCGAAGCAGATAAGAATTAGGGCCTCTAATAAGCATATTTTAGACATTTAAATGTTCGTGTTTATGATGTTTTTCGGATTGTTTAATTATTGCCTTTATAAGCATTGCCAGCATTAAAAATGCTATGGAAATTAACACAATTGTTCCACCTGGTTTTAAACCCTCATAAAATGAAACCGTAAGCCCCAAACTAACAGATAGCAAACTAAATATTACAGACTTAATAATTGTCCCTTTATAACTTTTTGAAACTTGTAATGCGGTTGCCACAGGTACAACCATTAATGATGAAACAATCAATGCTCCTATCGTTCGCGATGCGGTCGCCACAGTTAAAGCGGTCAAAAGTGTAAAAATAAAATTAACAAAATCTACTGGTACGCCCGCAAGTTGCGCACCCTTTTCATTATATGATATATACATAAGTTCTTTATAAAAAAGAATTGTTGTTATAATCACGACTGCGAAAAGACCTACTGTAATACACACTTCTAAACTGCTTATAGAAATAATTGAACCAAAAAGATATGAATTTAAATTTGCGGAGGGTGCAAATGAAGATAAAACGCCAGCAAGCCCTATACCCAAAGAAAGCACAATGGCAATTGCAATTTCAGAATATTTATAAAATTTCTTTCTTATTAACTCTATTAAAAACGCGGAAACCACACTTGCAATTATTGCGGTAATTAGTGGATTTACTCCCACAATTAACCCTATTGCAACACCGGCGAGCGCAGTATGACTTAACGCATCGCCCGTCATTGAAAGCCCTTTAAAAACCACTGTATTGCCAATTAAGGGAATTATAACAGCAAGCATTATACCTACAAAAAAAGCAATTCTCATAAATTCATAGTTAAACATTTTTAATTTCCTTTATGTTTTGATTATCTAATTCGTATATTTTATCGCAATCTTTTAAAATTGACATATTATGTGTAACCATAATTATTGTTTTTTTATAGGTCTTATTTAACTTGTGTAAAAGTTTCATAAATTCTTGTTCGCTACCAACATCAATGCCTGTTGTCGGCTCATCTAAAATTAACAGTTCTGGGTTTGAAACAAGGGCTTTCGCTATCATTACCCTTTGCTGTTCGCCACCACTTAAAAAATATAATTGTTTTTTTTCAAATCCTTCAAGCCCAACCATTTTTAATGCCTCATGCACTTTTTGTGCATACTTTACATTAAATAATTTAAAAAATCCAATTTGTTTATATAGCCCAAGCATTACTATTTCGTATACTGTTGCGGGAAAAGATATGTCAGAGTTTAAAGTAACTTGCTCTACATAGCCTGTATTTGTACTGCGTTTAACGACTATATCTCCACATATAGGTTTTAGTTGCCCTAAAATTAATTTGAGTAGTGTGCTTTTTCCACTTCCGTTTTTGCCAACAATCCCAACAAATTCGCCTATTTCTATATTTAGTGATATTTCTTCTAATACTAATTTGTTTGCGTATTTAAAACAAACATTTTCTACTTTAATCAAACTGTCCATATTTTTCCCTTTAATTTAATGCGATTTTAAATTCTATTAAATTTTGCGCCATTATTGAGAGGTAATCTTCGCCCGCACTTATTTGTTCTTCCGTTAAACCTTCTAATGTATTAAGTACCGAAAGGGTAGCCTCGGTTTCATTAACAACAGCCGCTGCGATTGCCGAATTAATAAATTCGTGATAAAAAACAATTTTAATATTATTTGCGTTTATATAATCTATTACATTTGCAATAGTTGCTGGATCGGCTTCGCCTTCACTATCTAATCCGCTCAAAGCCAATTGAGTTAAGTTGTATTCATTTGCAATATAACCAAATGCTTTGTGTGAGACTACAAAAGTTGTACTTGTAAAGCTTTCAACCGCTTTAATATATTCGCTGTTTAAACCATCAAACAGTATGGAGTATTTTTCATAATTAATTTGGTAATAATCAGCATTTTCGCTATCAATACTTTGTAATCTTTCTTTTATATCATTCATTATTATTTTTGCATTGCTAATGCTAAGCCAAATATGCGGGTCAATTTGTGATACACCTTCGCTCGTAATTTCAATGGTAGTTACATTTGTGGCAGCTGTCAGTGTTTTATTTAAAATATTTTGTGTTAATCCGCTCGACCAACTTTCAAGTCCGGCTCCGTTTAATATAAGTAAATCGGCTTTATCATTAATTTCTGCCATTTGTTTAGTTGTTGGTTCAAACTCATGTGGTTCTTCACCTGGTTGTACTAAATTATATACTGTAACTTTATTTCCGCCTATTTTACTTGCAAAATCATAATATGGATATAGACTTGCATAAATAACAAGATCATCTTCCGTATTCGTGTTATTACATGCGGTAAAAGAAAATGCACTTATAAAAATTAGTAATACCACTACAAAATTAAAAAATAATTTTTTCATAAAATTCTCCTGTTTAATTGCAAATGCAAATCATTTGCAATTACGAATGTAATTCTATCAGCAAACTATTATTTTGTCAACAGGTATTTGACTTTTTTTTATAGACAGTGTATGTTTATATTAGAGGTGTATTGTGGAAGTATTATTAAAAAATTTTAATTTAAAAGATACAAAAAATCGCAAAATTATTTTGCATATTTTAAATAATTCTATTAAGCCACTTTCCGCCGAAGACATATATAAACTTGTATCAACTGAAAAACATAATATAAATTTATCTACAATTTATCGCACGCTTAATACTTTAAGTGAAAAGCAAATTTTAATAAGGCAATTAAGGCAAGATGGAAAAGCGTATTTTCAATTAAATAAACACGACCATAAACATGTTTTAGTTTGCACTATCTGTCATAAAGAAGTGCCAATTAGCGAGTGTCCATTTGAATCTATAAACAAAAAAATATCTAAAAGTACCGGCTACACTATACTTTCACACAATATAGAAATTTTTGGAATTTGTCCAGACTGTTCAAAAAAAGACCAGTAAAAATTTACTGGCTTTTGCTTTAAAAATTATCCTGCAATATTTAATTCTATTCCGTTTATTGTAAATATCGTTGTACCGGTAATTTTTTGCATTAATGCATTAATGCAATTTTCTAGGCTGTTTGCAAAATCGGCTTCTAAATTTACTATTGTATAAACTTCCAATTCTGTATTTCTTGATTTAATTAATGAACACAGCACATTCAACACTTTCTCGTTTTTTGTTTCCGTTAATTTATTTATCGTAATATCGGAAACGCTGACATTATAATTTTCCTCAGCACTTAAACTAACTGAAAAACTCAAATATAATGATTCAGGCATAAGCGATTGTAGTATGCCGAGTTCCGCTTTTATATTACTTGTGTCCGCTTTTATTACACAATCTAAGACTACATTATTGCTATCACTATATATTAAATCAAAACTAATTAAACTAATTATAATTTCATAATCTTCGGAAATAAATTCGGCATCAATATTTTTTGTGGCGTTGTTTATTAATGCGCCAAGTTCGGCTTCGGTGAGTTCTAAACTTAATACTGGCACAAATTCGTTAGTAGCATTAATTTTTTCTATATCTATATCACCATTTGTACTATCAAACATATTGATTCCGCTATTGATCAGTTTGGTTTTTGCTGTTAAATAATCATTTGCACTAAATCCATTTTTAATTAGATCATTTTCATTTATTGGTTCATTTATAGAATCTACGATATCAATTAATTCACCAATACTACTTATTCCAAATTTTTCTAGATATGTGCTAGAAGTATTTTTAAATCCAAGATAAAGTGCTACAACAATTATTACAATAGTAATTAATATGCCTAACAATATAAACAAACAACCCTTTTTTGTGTTTGATTTTATCATAGTTTTTACTCCAACTTTACAAAGCGTACTTAATAAAAAGCCAAATTAGCACGCCTAGTATTAATAAATTAGTAATACAACCTAATGGTCTAAAAAGTTTCATATTATTCCTTTTTTTAAACTATCAATATTTATTTCTAATAATTATTATATAATCCAGCATAAGTTTTGTCAAATCAACTATTTTTTATATGTCCGTCCTGAACTTTAAATTGTTTTTGTTCGTTTTTATCTGCAAAATCAAAATGAGTGCAAGTTAGTATTGTTTGTATGTTTTTAATTCTTTGTAATAATTTTTTCTGTCTTTCGCTATCTAATTCACTTAAAACATCGTCAAGTAGTAAAACAGGAGCCTCGCCAATTTCTGTTTTAAAAATTTCCAGTTCGGCAAGTTTAAGTGATAATGCAGCGGTTCTTTGTTGACCTTGTGAGCCAAAAGAACGAACATCTATTCCTTTTACTAAAATTTTTATATCATCTCTATGCGGACCTATTGAAGTATAGCCCAAAGCAAAGTCTTTTTCATAATTTTTTTCATATTCTTTTAATAAAATTGCTTTGATTTCTTGAATACTATTGCCAACAATACCCGTATATTCTAATTCTAAATTTTCTTTATCATCTGTTAAATATCTATTCGTTTCATCTGCATTCTTTTTGAGTTTTTCAATAAATTTTATTCGACTTATGACTATTTTACTACCAGTATCGGCAAGTTGAACATCATATATTGGCAATGTGTCTTTTAAAACATTATAATCGCGAGTGTTTTTTATAAGTTTATTACGCTGGGCTAATACTTGTTCGTATCGCTGTAATAAATAAAAATAAGATTTTGACATTTGTGAAATGTCTATATCCATAAATCTACGACGGTCTTGCGGACTTTCTTTAATAAGTTTTAGTTCATCGGGAGCAAAAAAAACACAATTTATATTACCCATTAATTCACCCATTTTTAAAATCGGTACGCCATTTATTTTAATTGTTTTTTTTAAAGTGCGACTTATTATTATATCAATTTTAATATCGCCTTCACGTTTTACCGTTTCAACTGTTATATGAGCAAAATCAGCACTTGCATTTATCATTTCACGGTCTTTTGTTGTGCGTGGAGAACGACCAACAGCACAAAGATACACGGCTTCCACTAGGTTCGTTTTGCCTTGTGCATTAGCCCCGTATAAAATATTTGTATGTTTATCAAAATTTAATTCCAAATCTTTATAATTTCTAAAATTCGTTAGTTTAATTCTTTTAATATACATAAAAAATCCTTATTCTATTGTATCAAACAATTAAACTAATGTAAACAAAGTTTGCATGATTTTAAGTTGACATCAACATATTAAAATAGTAATATATAATATAAGAATTTTGAAAGGTAATAACAATGCAAGAGTTAAAAGATATCTGGAATTTAGTACTTAACCTTATTGAAAAAGAAGTTACAGCCGTAAGTTTTGATTTGTGGATTAAAACGCTTGAACCATTAGAAATAAAAGGCGACAAACTTATTTTATTGTCTCCTTCAACAACAGCAAAAACTCAGTTAATTAAGTATCATTCTATCGTGCTAAAAACATGTATTGCTGAGGTTATGCCAAATGTAGAAAGTTTTGATATAATAGATCCAACAGAAAAAGAATCCTATTTAAAAGCAAGCGAACCGGTAAATAGCAACTGCATAGAAAATAATATTCCTCAAAATAATGTTAATTGTTTTAATGCAAAATACACTTTTGATAAATTTGTAGTAGGTAAGAGCAATCAATTTGTATATGCCGCTGCTCGCTCGGTTGCTGAACACCCCGGAACAAAATATAATCCACTATTTATTTATGGTGGTGTTGGGTTAGGTAAAACACATTTATTGCATGCAATAGGCAATTTTTTAAAAACAAACCGTCCAGATTTAAAAATTATGTATGCCACTTGTGAAAAATTTACAAATGACTACATAGAATCTCTGCGTGCTAGTAAAGAAGGCGCAAATCATAATTTTAGGGAAAAATATCGTAAATTAGATGTTTTAATGATTGATGATATTCAATTTATATCAAATAAAACCGGCACGCAAGAAGAATTCTTTCATACATTTAATGATTTATATCAAAATAACAAACAGATTATAATATCTAGTGATAGACCGCCAAAAGAAATTGCAACGTTAGAAGACCGCTTGCGCTCGCGTTTTGCTAGTGGATTAATACAAGATATTCAATCGCCAGATTTTGAAACCAGAGTTGCAATTCTCCAAAAAAAAGCATTGCAAGAAAATTATAATGTAGATAGTGCAGTTATAACTTTTATAGCCGAGAAACTAGATACTAACATACGCGAAATGGAAGGATTACTACAACGAGTTGTTTTTTATTCAAATTTAATAGGTAAACAAAGTGCTAGTATGGCAGAAGCCGAAGAAGCACTAAAAGACCAAATTGACAGTAAAAAAGCATCATTAAGTGCAAAAAACATTATAGATTGTACTTGCAAGTACTATAATATTTCAGAACAAGAAATAATAGGAAAAAAGAAAAATAAAGAAATTGTTGATCCTCGTCAAATTAGTATATACATAATTACCGAAATGTTAGATTTGCCTCTTGCTACAATAGGACAAATATTTGGCGGACGCGATCACACAACAATAATTCATTCTAGGGATAAAATTTCTGAACTTATAAAAACAAGTCCACGTATTAAAATTGCGGTTACAGATATAAAAAGTATGGTGTTAAAATTATAAACAGTGCATAAGTGCATAAATTAAAATACTTTTACACAGATTTATCCACAATTCAATAAACAATATTCTGTATTTTTCGCTTAAACAAACGCTAATAAAACACTATATATTGTATAATAAAAAATTCATTAACAATTATACCGACACTATTATAGTAACTACTTTCTAATTAATAAATTATAAGAAATCAAGGAGGAATGAAAAATGAAATTAATTTGCGATGGATTAGACCTATCAGATGCAGTTATGAAATTCATTAAAGCAACACCACAAAAAACAACAACCCCTATATTAGAAGGCATTAGATTAAAAGCAGAAGATAATTTTCTCATACTTACTGCAACTGATTTAGAACTTGCAATAATTAAAAAAATTAGGGCCGATGTAAAAATTGAAGGCGAAGTTGTTGTACCCGGTAGACTTTTTGCTGATTATGTTAAAAAATTAACAAATGAAAAAATAGAACTATCACTAACCGAAAATAAACAATTAAAAGTTCAATATACAGACAGTGAAGGGTTTATTCAATGTTTAAATATAGAAGAATTTCCTGATCTTAAAAAAATTGAAGATGCAGATTTTTTTAACATAAAAAAAAGTGATTTAAATACAATTATTAATCAAACTATTTTTTCAGTTGCACAAGATGATTCAAGACCAATTTTAAAAGGTTGCTTATTTGAAGTAGAAAATAGTGAAATTATTGCTGTTGCTCTTGATGGATATCGTATGGCTCTTGTTAGAAAACCGGTTAAATCTGTTAAGAATTTTAAAGTAATAGTTCCTGCACGCAGTCTTTCCGAAATAAGTAAAATAATAGAAGATGGAGAAGAAGAAATTAATATTTATGTGCAAAAAAATTATTTTATGGTTGATTATGATAATACAAAGATAATCACAAGATTGTTAGATGGTGATTTTATAAACTATAAGCAAATTATTCCTTACAATTTTTCTACAACAGTAACAGTCAATAGACATCAATTAGAAGATGCTATTGACCGCGCTTCAATATTAGCGCGGTCAGATCGAAACAATATGATTAGATTTGATATTAAAGATAAAATATTAACATTAACATCTAATTCTGAAATTGCCAATATTACAGAAAACATAACAATATCTTTACTTGGCAAAGATTTAACAATTGCTTTCAATGCTAAATTTATGCAAGATTGTTTACATACTCAAACTGATGAATTTATTAAATTACACTTTACAACCTCAGCCGCCCCATGTGTTATAAAACCAAATGAAGGAAATAATTATCTGTATTTAGTTTTACCTGTAAAAATACAAGCATAATTGATTTTTACCGTTGACAATAATTATTTTATAAAGTATAATGTTTGGGCTTGTAATACAGGTTAAAGCATTAGTTATTACTAAAAGGAGATACAGAAAATGAAAAGAACATATCAGCCTAAAAAGAAAAAACGAGCAAAAGTTCATGGCTTTCGTCAAAGAATGAGTACAGTAGGTGGCAGGCGCGTACTTAAAACCAGAAGAGCAAGAGGCAGAGTAAAATTATCTGCATAAAATTATATTGATGCGGGGTAATAACTATGTTAAATAAATGTTATAGACTAACAATGCGCAATCAATTCTCATATGTTTATAAAAAAGGCGAATCTTATCCCGCGAAAAGGTTGATTTTAATTTATGTCAAAAGTAAATATAATGGATTAAAAGTTGGATTTTCGGTAAGTAAAAAAATAGGAAACAGCGTTGTTAGAAATAAAATAAAAAGAAGACTACGTGAGGCGTTTAGAGCAAAACTAAAAAATATTCAAAGTGGTTATAATTATATAATAATAGCAAGACCAAGTATTATTGATAGTAGTTATGACGAACTGGTTAAGACTGTTGAATATGTATTTAAAAAAAGCGGAAAGTATTTGGAAAATAAATGAAAAAACAAAAATTTTTTTTAATTATACTAAAATTTATTTATATTCCGTTTAATTTCATATTGTACGGCGGAATATATTTTTACAAATTTTTAATTTCTCCACTTTTACCGCACTCATGCAAATTTATTCCAACATGTTCAACTTACACTCTTAGGGCAATAAAAGAATTTGGACCATTTACAGGATTTATAAAAGGATTTAATCGTATTATAAAGTGTAATCCTTTTAACAAAGGTGGTTTTGACCCAGTACCGTACAATATTAAAGGAGAAATTAAATGGCTCATTTAGTAAATATTTTAAGCAATTTATTATTAACCGAACTGTCTTGGCCGACAGGTTTTTGGGAAAATATAATAAGCACATTTTTTAATGTAATTAAGGATTATGGTTGGACCATAGTATTATTTTCTATTGTATTAAAAATTGTTCTAATCCCTCTTGATTTTTATCAACGTAAAAGTACGCTTGCAAGTTCAAAAAAACAAGCAATTATAGCACCAGAACTTGCTGTATTACAAAAAAAATACGCTGGCAATAAAGAAATGATAAATCAAAAGACCATGGAACTATACAAAAAACATAATTATAATATTATTGGTTCTTGTTTTTCTATGCTTATCACAATGGCAATAACATTAACCGTTTTCTTCACCTTGTTTTCATCAATGAATAATATATCACAGTATAAAATTGAAACTCAGTACCGAAGCTTAGAAACGGCATATTATGATGCATACAATAGTGCAATTGGTAGCAGTACCGAAGAAGAAGCGATCGCCTTTGCAGAAAATGCAGTGCTTGAAAGATATGAAGATGTAAAAGAGGGCTGGCTTTGGATTAAAAATATTTGGAGACCAGATACTAACGCAAGTATTATTTTAACATATAGCAAATTTATTGATGTAACAAAAGCAGATGATATAATAGAAACTAATTATACTGCTGTTATGAAACCATTAACCGAAACGCAACAAGGGTGGAACGGATATTTTATATTAGTTGTACTTGCAGGGGTAATAACATTTTTGTCGCAAAAAATTAATATGAATATGCAGGCTAAACAAAATAAGAAGAAAAACGAAAATGATAAATCTGTAACGACTACTTTACAAAATCAAAAGCCCGAAATTGATCCTGCCGCAAGTTCTGCAAAGATTATGATGGTTATATTACCAATAATGATGATAATATTCACGCTATCATATAGTGGAGCGTTTGCTTTATATATTATTACAAATTCTTTCACATCAGCCATTAGTACATTTATTATTACTAAAATAATACACAAAATAGATGAAAAGAAAGAATCAAAACTTAAAATTAGCCAAAAAGCGGAGTACAGCAGGTAAAGGAGAATAGTATGAAATTTGTAGAGGTAAGCGAGAAAAATATTGAGCGCGCAATAAAAAAAGGACTAGAAGAACTTAATACCACGCTAGAAAATGTAGATATAAAAGTACTAAATGAGGGTGGCTTATTTAGTAAAGCCAAAGTGAGAATAACATTAATTACAGATGAAAATGAGTTTGAAGAAAAAGAAAAAGCAGAAATTTTATCAAAAATAGAAGCAAAAGCAACTATCTTAAATGGCAAACCACCAATACTAAAAAGAGCGCTATTAAAAAGTGAAAAACCAAAAAAACAAGAAAAAACACAAAAAAACACAGAAAATTTAGTAAAAAACGATGATTTTTCAAAAAATATCGAATGTGAATGTGTAGAATGTGAAAAAATTGATCATAAAGAAAATGTAGAAAAGGCATTAAAATTTCTTAATGGGCTGATTAGTATATTAAATATAAAAGCAGATGTTATAACTGAAAAACAACAAGAAAATGTGGTTATTAAAATTAATGGCGAGCAAACAGGTGACTTGATTGGGTATAGAGGCGAATCATTAGCCGCTCTTCAATTTTTAATTAACAACTTAACAAGAAGGGAAGAAGGTTCAAGAATTTTAGTTGATATAGAAAATTATAGAGAACGTAGGGAAGATACATTAAAAAATCTAGCGGTTCGGCTTGCGCATAAATCAGCAAAGACAGGAAAAATTGTAAAACTTGAACCAATGAATGCTTATGAGCGCAAGATTATTCATACAGCGCTTCAAAGCGATACTTTTGTTAAAACAATCAGTAGAGGAGAAGAACCTAATAGATATTTAATAATAATACCTAATAAACAAGTTGATGGAGAATTAGTAGAATAACATATTTAAGTGTCTGTAACAAAGCATTGCTGTTAGCAGTGCTTTTTATTTTATTTTTTAACAAATTTGTATGCAAACGAAATAATAAGATTGCAAAAACAACTGATTAATGTTAGAATAATTCAAAGGAATTAAGATGACAAAAAATACCATAGTGGCAATCGCTACACCAATAGGTTCCGGTGGAATAAGTATTATAAGATTAAGTGGCGAATCTGCTCTTAAAATTGCGGATCAAATGTTTTTAGCGCCCAATGATAAAAAAATTAGTGAATTAGATCCAAGAGTTTTAAATTTTGGGACCGTATCAACTGCAAAGTTTAAAGACATTTGCTTATGTGTTTATTTTAAAGCACCTAATTCTTATACAGGTGAAGATGTTATAGAATTTCAAAGCCATGGTGGAATTAAAATTGCCGAAGGTATATTAAATGAATGTATGCTAAAAGGCGCTAGACTTGCCGAAGCCGGCGAATTTACAAAGCGAGCATTTTTAAACGGTAAGACCTCACTAGAAAATGCTGAAGGCGTGGTGGATATGATTAATGCCGAAAGTGAGGCAGAACTAAGAGCGGGATATTCATTAATTTCAGGTAAACTTAACGAAAAGGTTAAATCTATACAAAAAATATTGACAGACACAACCGCACAAGTAGAAGTTGAGATAGATTATCCAGAATATGATATAAAAAAAGCAACCATAACCGAATTAAGCGACAAACTTACTAACGCAATAGCACAAATTGAAGAACTTGTTAATACTTCACAAACCGGACAAATAATTAAAAATGGAATAAATGTAGTAATTATTGGAAGTCCAAATGTAGGAAAATCCTCACTATTAAATGCTCTTTTAAACAGTGAGCGTGCAATAGTTACAGAAATAGCAGGCACAACCCGTGATACTTTACAAGAGAGTTATGTTTTTAAAGGGGTAAAAGTAAATATTGTTGATACTGCGGGCATTAGAAATTCGCAAGATTCGATAGAAATAATAGGAATTGAAAGAGCAAAGCAAGCACTTAAACAAGCGGATCTCGCACTTTTAGTTTTTGATTGTTCAAAACCACTAGAAGAAAACGACTATAACAACATCAAATTATTAAAAAACCATCGCAAAATTGTAGTAATTAATAAAAATGATATTTTTATACAGAACACAGAAACGATTATAAGAGAATTAGAAATAAATGAAACTATAATAAAAATTAGTGCATTAAAGAAAAGTGGAATTGAATTGCTAAAAAAAGCAATATATGACGCAATTATTGATAACAATGTTATATCAAGTCGCTTAATTATAACAAATATGAGGCATATTAATGCTTTAAATGCATCAAAAGATGCATTAACCATGGCAAAACAAGCACTAAATACAAATAGTATGGATTGCGTGGCTGATGATTTACGCACAGCATGGCAACAATTAGGCGAAATTACAGGTGAAGTGTACACTGATGAAATTTTAAATGCTATATTTTCAAAATTTTGTTTAGGTAAATAATTAAAGGAATATAAAAAATCAAATGAATATAAAAAATGAATACGAAGCAGTCATAATTGGGTCGGGACACGCGGGTTGCGAAGCAGCACTAGCGCTTTCTAAAATGGGACATAAAACATTATTACTCACTTTAAATCTAGACTCGATAGCATTTTTGGCTTGTAATCCTTCTATTGGTGGAACCGCAAAAGGACAATTAGTTAGCGAAATTGATGCTTTGGGCGGACAAATGGGCATTTCGGCAGACCAAACTACGATACAAGCAAAAATGTTAAACGAAGGAAAGGGTGCAGCGGTACAAAGTTTACGCGTACAAATTGATAAAGTTGCCTATCATATAAATATGAAGAGTACACTTGAAGCACAAAAAAATTTGGACATTGTACAAGCAGAGGCTGTAAAAATTAAGCAAAAAAAAGGAAAAGTGAATTCCGTTGTTATCGCACAGGGGGCAGAATATTTTTGTAAAATAATAATTGTTTGCACGGGCGTATACTTAAAAGCAAAAATCATAATGGGCGAATTTACACAATTAATTGGACCATCTGGTTTTGCAGCAGCAAATAAACTTACAAAAAGTTTAATAAATTTGGGATTAGAAATACGCAGATTTAAAACCGGAACCCCATGTAGATTAGATGGTAGCACAATAAACTTTTCTGAACTTGAAGAACAGGTCGGTGATGAAAATGTGCAAAATTTCTCTTATATTACTAAAAGAACACAAAAAAATCGCGCAAAATGCTATCTAACTTATACAAATGACAACACACACAAAATAATACTAGATAATTTAAGTCGCGCGCCGATGTATAGTGGGGATATTAAAGGCATAGGTCCGCGTTATTGTCCATCTATTGAAACTAAAATTGTTAAGTTTGCCGATAAAGAGCGCCATCAAATATTCTTAGAGCCTGAATCATTATCTACAAAAGAGATTTATATGCAAGGTGCTAGTACTTCTATGCCCGTTGATATTCAACAAAAGATTGTTAATAGTGTAAAAGGGCTAGAAAACACAAAAATTATGCGAAATGCCTATGCAATAGAGTATGATTGCATTAATAGTTTACAATTGTTGCCCACTCTTGAATATAAAAATGTTCACGGTTTATATTTTGCTGGACAAATTAATGGAACAAGTGGTTATGAAGAGGCGGCTTGTCAAGGATTAATTGCGGCAATCAATGGAGCACTTATGTTAGAAGGCAAATCACCTTTAATCTTAAAGCGTAGCGATGCGTATATTGGAGTGCTAATTGATGACTTGGTTACAAAAGGTACCAATGAACCATATAGAATGATGACAAGTCGTGCTGAATATAGATTACATCTAAGACAAGATAATACGGCAGAACGATTGACTCAAATTGGAAAAAATGTTGGGCTTGTAAATGAAAAACGTTACAAATTGTTTAAAAAAATGCAAAAAAACATAAAAAATGTTGAAAATTTGTTAAAAAAAGTGATTTTACCCAATGAAGAACTTAAAAATCTATTTCTAAGCAAGAATAGTGAAATGCCGGAAAATGGATTAACTATTGAGAATTTGTTGAAAAGAACTGATTTTGAACTAAATGATTTAATAAAACACATAAGCATATTTAAAACTTTTGAGTTAAATGCTTTAAAACAAGTTTCTATTACAATTAAATATGGTGGTTATTTAAAAAGACAACTTGAACAGATTGAAGAGTTTAAAAAACAAGAAAACACTGTATTATCTTTTGATTTCAATTATAAAGCAGTTAAAGGCCTAAGAATTGAGGCTATGCAAAAACTTAGTGATATAAAGCCCCTTTCCATAGGGCAGGCATCACGAATTAGTGGAGTTTCTCCCGCTGATATTTCGGTACTTTCTATATATTTAAAACTACAAGCCAAGGGCAAAAAGAAATAAATTGTTTCACGTGGAACATTATTCAAAATTTTTAAAGGGCAGATTGTTTCACGTGGAACAATTTGATGAAATTAATGAAAGATATATTAAAGCATAAGTTAATAGAGATGGGAATTGAAGTCAACGAAGAGATGTTGACCCAGTTTGAAAATTATTATAATCTGCTTATAGAGTGGAATAATAAATTTAACCTTACCGCAATAACCGAAAAATCCGAAGTGTTAGATAAACACTTTATTGATAGCATTCTTCCGTATAAACATATACCGTTTGGCGCAACCATGTGCGATATAGGTAGTGGCGCGGGATTTCCGGCATTGCCAATTAAAATAATTAGGCCAGATATAAAACTACTTTTGGTAGATTCCTTAAACAAGAGAGTAAAGTTTTTAGAAGAAATTGTAAGGGCTTTAAATTTAAAAAATATCAAATGCGTTCACGCTCGTGCCGAAGATTTGGCAACCAAAACAGAATACAGAGAGCAATTTGACATGTGCATAGCGAGGGCTGTCGCAAAACTGAAAACACTTTCCGAATACTGTTTACCATTTGTTAAAGTAGGCGGTAAATTTATTGCTTATAAATCCGTTGATTATGGATTAGAGTTAAACGAAAGCACAAACGCCATACAAATACTTGGCGGGAAGTTGGACAAGGTAGAACTATTAACAATACCAGAAACCAATATTAGAAGAGTATTTATTATTATAAACAAAGTAAAATCAACGCCTACAAAGTATCCACGTTTACAAAATAAACCAAAAGACAACCCAATAATTTAGTGTATTTTGTCTAAAAATCATAAAGCAAAGAAAACATTACAATTATTATATATAAAATACTAGAAAAATTTTCATATAAATGCTATAATAAACTTAGAGGTAATATATGGGAAAAATCATTGCATTTGCAAATCAAAAAGGCGGGGTTGGGAAAACCACTACATGTGTAAATATGGCGGCATATCTCGCTGTTATGGGTAAAAAAGTGCTACTGGTTGATATAGATCCACAAGGTAATTCTACCACAAGTTTTGGCATAGACAAAAGTACAAACAACAAAACCATTTATAGTGCAATAAATGGCGAGAATACAATAGAAGAAGTGGTAAGACGTACACAAATAAATGGACTTGACATTGTTCCTTCCACAGTAGAACTTTCTGGTGCGGAAATAGAATTAGTTCAAATGGATTCGCGAGAAAAAGTATTAAAAAATATAATGAATGGATTAAGAAATACTTATGACTATATTTTAATAGATTGTCCGCCTTCATTTGGTTTACTAACCGTTAATGCCTTAACAAGCGCTAATTCGGTATTGATACCTATGCAATGTGAATTCTTTCCTATTGAAGGATTGAGTCAACTTATGAACACCATTAAACTAATTAAAAAACATCTCAATCCAAATTTAGAGGTTGAGGGCGTTGTATTAACAATGAAAGATTCTCGTTCAAATTTAGTAAATCAAGTATCAGAACAAATACATAGGTACTTTGGTAAAAAAGTATTTAACACGGTTATTCCACGCAACATAAGACTAGCAGAAGCGCCAAGCCATGGGCTACCAATTGTTTTGTACGATTCAAAATGCACAGGTGCAGTAGCATATAGAACACTCGTTGAAGAATTTTTGGAAAGACAAGAAATTAATAAGAATAATTAAACGGAGATAAGTTTATGATTCAAAAGAAAGGATTAGGTAGAGGGCTAGAATCACTTTTAGGAATTTACGGAACAGATGAAATTGAAAAAAAAGAAGAATTTAAACAAAGCGGTATTATAGAAATATCATTAGCGCTTCTTGACCCAAATCCAAAACAACCACGTAAAACCTTTGCACAAGAATCATTAATTGAACTTGCTAATTCAATTAAAATTAATGGTGTTATACAACCTATTGTGGTTACTAAGAATAATGACCGCTATATGATAGTAGCGGGTGAACGCAGATGGCGTGCAAGCAAAATTGCCGGCGTTGATACGATACCCGCTATTGTTCGTGATTTTAATGAAAGGCAAATTAAAGAAATAACAATTATAGAAAATTTACAGCGTGAAGATTTAAATCCAATTGAAATGGCCCATGCTATAAGCGAACTTATGACTCAGTACAATATGACACAAGAAGTTGTTGCCGAAAGAATAGGTAAAAGCCGTTCCGTAGTAGCAAATGTGTTAAGATTATTAACTCTTCCCATAGATGTAATTATTCTAATAGAAAGTGGCAGACTATCGGTAGGACACGCAAAAGTAATTGTTTCAGTCTTAGATGCGAATATGCAAATAAAACTTGCTAATATGGCGCGCGACAATAAGATGACTGTTAGAGATTTAGAAGAAGCGGTGAAAATTATAAATGAACCAGTGAGAACCAATAAAGAGAAACTCACTCAATCTTTGGAGTTGAGAGAGTTTATTTCGGATATGCGTAGAGTTTTTGCTACAAAGGTATCGCTTTCAGGTAACGAACAAAAAGGAAAAATAAGTATTGAATATTACAATAAAGATGACTTACAACGAATTTATGAACTTGTTGAAAAATTAAAATAATATTTATAAATACACTATATTATTGAGAATAAAAAATATTGAGAATAAAAATTAAGTCTATTATTAAAAACCACTTACTTAAATGTAAGTGGTTAAATTTTGATACTAATCAAAACTAAGGTGTTGGAGTATTAGAATCAATACCAAACAAATCCGCTATTACTTCATTGAAATCAATTTTATCAAGTGCAAGCGTTACTAATTGTTCTATATAATTATCAGCAGTGTCGTAAATATAATTTGCAACAGGATTTTTGTCAATCTCGTTGTTGACCACGGTTGCAAGAGAAGTCATATTAACAAAGTACACCCCAACACAAGCAATGGCTAAGATAAGAGCGGCTTTTAAGGCTCCAAATACTAAGCCAAGTAATTTATCTAATCCATTGATTGAACGGTTTCTTGTAATTGCATTGAAAATTTTTGAAAGGATTGCGAGTGCAATTTTAATAAGTATGAATGAAACTACAACCCCGACTAAAATCATAGCAACCCCAGTTAAAATTTCGGTTAAATATGCTAAAATATTTGTCCCTTCAATAATAGCACCACTTGCGATTGCTTTATCAATAATATCTTGAACAATGCCCTTTAATATAGCGGGAATATTATTGAATAATGTTGATGTATCCATTCCCGTGGTAAATGCTTGATCTAATAGATTGTTTGTAAGTGAATTAAGCCCGTCGTGTATCCAAGTATTCATAAAACCGGAAAGTTGAGTTACTTTGTCAATAAAAGCCGCAACAGGCTTACATGTAAGTATTGATAGCCCAAGTGTTACTGCCCAGCCAAATAATGATACCAAAGATGATAAAAACCCCTTAGCAAATCCAACAAGAGCAAAAAAAGCAACTATAACAATAATTATAATGTCAATTGTACCCATATTTACCTCCTAAACCTTGTGAAAACAATTTATTGCTATATATATAATATCATATAAATTAAAAAATGTCACTATCAAAACAAAGAAATTTTTAAGATAATATATGTTTTTATATATGCCAATTTTTTTATTTTAACACAAATATAAACTTTTGCAATTACTTAATCGTATTAACAAATATAATCGGTCAATAATCTACTAGGGGAATTATGAAAAAAATATATTTTAAAAGTGAAAACGCAATTGTAAATTTATCAAACTATATTTTTGAAAGTATTAAATATTACAATAAACTACCCGCAATTATATGCCTAGGCACCAATCGGATAATAAATGATAGTTTGGGGCCGTTAGTAGGTACACTTTTAAAACAAAAATATAATTGTTTGGCGTATGTTTACGGGACCATTAATGCGCCCATAACAGCATTTAAATCGAGAGCCATATATGATTTTGTATCAAGAATGCACGAAGGTAGCCCAGTAATTATTATAGATGCGTCAATAGGAAACATCGAAGAACATGGTATTATCAAAATTACAGAAACCGAAAAAACATTTTTTTTAAACAAACAAATACCAATGCGTACTGAATTGTGCATTACTGCTGTTACAGGATTTAATATTTATGAATTCGTATTACAGAAAACCAAGACAGATTTTGTTGGACAGATTGCTGATATTATTGCCTATTCGTTTAATAACGCATTATTTTTAAAGAGTTTAAAAGCGGAATTATTAATTTAAAATTTTATGCACAAAATATACCTGTGCATATTTTATTGAGAATTATGGTAAAAAATATGCAAGTTACAATAAATAGTTTGCAAGACTGTTTATTTGTGTTAAAATATATTACTATAAAGAAATAAGATATTATATACTTATAATAATACTTATCATTTTACAATCTAGGAGATATTAAATGAAAGATAATAAAACCAAAGGATTTATAATAGCACTTGTAATTTTACTTGCATTTGCCATACTTTTTTATTTTGCATCAGCAAGTGATAAAGGTGAAGAAATAAGCTATTCCGAACTTCAAACGCTAATCGATGCCAATGAAGTTTCAGATATTTATGCCGATTCAGATGGGCTTATGTTAGTAAGAACAGATGATTCCGAAATACCACTTGATAAATTCCCCAAAAAAGCGGATTATTATTTGACATATATCTCTACTTCACAACTTGATTATATTACCGATTATAACAACGCTGTTGGTAGGTTAGAAGAAGATAAAATTAATTTAACCACCGTAAACGCCGAACCTTCAATTTTGGAAACGCTAGCCCCATATATATTAATAATTATTGGATTTTTATTTTTATTATTTATACTAAAAACAATTTTAAATGCAAATGCAAAAAATATGAATTTTGGGAAAAATAAAGCAAGATTGATAAGCAGTACAAAAATAAAATTTAGCGATGTTGCGGGCATAGAAGAAGAAAAAAATGAAGTTAAAGAAATTATTGATTTTTTAAAAAATCCACGCAAATTTATAGAAGTCGGCGCTCGTATTCCAAAAGGCTTTTTATTAGTCGGAGCACCAGGAACGGGCAAAACACTCCTCGCAAAAGCAATAGCAGGTGAAGCAGAAGTGCCATTTTTTAGCATAAGTGGTTCAGATTTTGTGGAAATGTTTGTTGGCGTCGGTGCATCTAGGGTTAGGGATTTATTTGAGCAAGCAAAGCATGCTAAACCGTGTATTGTTTTCATTGATGAAATTGATGCTGTTGGTAGACAACGAGGTGCAGGTCTTGGTGGCGGAAATGATGAACGTGAACAAACTCTAAATCAACTACTTGTAGAAATGGACGGCTTTGAAAGCAACGAAGGCATTATTGTACTTGCGGCAACAAATCGCCCTGATGTGTTAGACCCAGCATTAACAAGGCCGGGAAGATTTGATAGACAAATAGTTATATACCCGCCAGATGTACTAGGCAGAGAAAAAATTTTAAAAATTCACGCACGCAATAAACCAGTCGATGATAATGTAGACTTTGCTAGAATTGCAAAAATAACAAGCGGATTTACCGGTGCGGATTTGGAAAATTTATTAAACGAAGCGGCCATTTTGGCAGCAAGAGCAAATAGAGCAAAAGTAAGTTTGAATGATATTACAGAAGGCATTAATAAAGTATTATTGGGACCACAAAAACGAAGCAGAATCATCACAGAAGAAGATAAAAAAATTACCGCTTATCATGAGTCGGGGCATGCATTATTGTCTACAATTTTAGAGCATTGTGACAAGGTACAAGAAGTATCAATAATCCCACGAGGAATGGCGGGCGGATACACTTTATCTAGACCTGAAAATGATGCAGGTCATACAACAAAACAAAAGTTATTAGATACTGTTACGATGGCACTTGGTGGTCGTGCGGCAGAAGAAATAATGATAAAAGATGTATCTGCTGGTGCGCAAAGTGACTTTAAACAAGCCACTGCAACTGTAAGAAAAATGGTTGCAGAATGGGGCATGAGTGATAAGTTAGGCACAGTATATCTAGGCGAAACCGATGAAGTCTTTTTAGGTAGAGATTATCAAGCCCACTCTAAATACAGTGAAAAAACCGCCGCTTCAATTGATGATGCAATAAAAGATATTTTGACAATTTGTTATAAAAGAGCAGTTGAAGTGTTAACGGCAAATAAAGAAAAAATTGAATTAATGTCAAAAGTTTTACTTGAACACGAAACAATTTACTCTGATGAAATTGATATGATTATGGCTGGTAAACCTATTGAAGAAATTAGCGCCAGCATTGAAGAAAAAATTAAAATCAAACGCATTCAGGAAGACAAAGACCGCGATGACAGAGAGAAAAAGGAAAAAACAGACACTAAAATTAATATAGATAAATCGCAAGAAGATATTGCTTTAAAAGCAGCAAAAGTACTGGCTGATGCAGGCTTTCCGGTAAAAACTGTACGCGTATTTCGTACTGATTCTAAACTAGAACAAGTGGAAAACGAACAAGCAAAAAAAGAAATTAACGAAATTTTAGAAACAATAAAACTCCGAAAAATCAAGAAATCAGTAAATGAACACGCTAAAACAGAAAAGAAAGAGAGTAAAGAACAAACCGACAATACTAATAAAAAAGATAATGACTCATCAAGCGACAACAAAAACTAAGTTAACTACAAAATCGTTTGACAATAAGGGTAAATTGTTATAAATTTATAGTGTTAGACTAATATAAAAAGGATAATAAAATGAGAAAAATCATAGCAATAGTTTCAATAGTTTTAGTTGTAATACTGGCCACACTCGTTACATTAAGTTTGGTTATTAAAAAAGATTACTCAACTTCAATAGATTTAGCAAATCCAGATGTGATTACAGTTTATAAAAATGGTGCAAATCTTAGTTTTTATGAAGATGTTACTCCAAATGAATATAGCGAAATAATAGAAATGATTAATGTTTCTTCATCTGCTTCCTATATGAATGCTTTTATAAAAGGCACAATGCTGTATGAAAGCAAAATAGAGACTGTTTCAACCTCAACTCTTAATTTAACAGCATCGGATAAAATTTATATTGAATATAAATATTACGCATTAAAATCATTAGTGTTTAATGGTGAGGCTTATGTTAATACTTTAACTGATGTTGAAGCCATTTATTACTCGGTTGTGTTTGAAATTACTGACACTGATTCAATGGCTGTTACTGATATTTATTTTTCAGACTCAGAAACAACAACTTTTTATAAAAAATACAAACTTACAACACGCATGAACACGGCTGAGTTATACAATTATATTGATGAGATGTATGTACCTGCTTAATTTTAAACCAACAAATTTTTTTAAAAACACTCTAAACAAGCACTCTATTTAGAGTGCTTGTTTATGTATAATATATAAAACTATTAAACATTAAATTTAAATAATACAACATCATTATTTTGCATAATATAGTCCTTACCTTCACTGCGCACCCAGCCCTTTTCTTTGGCTTTCGTGTACGAGCCTGCTTCAATTAGTTGGTCAAATGAAACAATATCGGCTTTAATAAAACCGCGTTCAAAATCGCTATGTATTTTGCCGGCTGCCTGGGGCGCTTTTGTACCTATATTTATAGTCCACGCGCGCACTTCTTTTTCACCAGCGGTAAGATAACTTTGCAATCCTAATAATTTATAACTTGCAATTACTAATTTGTCAAGACCGCTTTGACTGATGCCAAGTTCTTTTAAATACTCCTGCCTATCTTCTTTATTTAGTGCCAGTATTTCTTCTTCAAGTTTTGCACAAATTGTTATGACTTCTGCATGCTCTTTTTCTGCATATTCCTTTACTTGATTAATATATTCAACATTTGTTGATAATGTTGCATTACATTCGGAAATATTAGCAACATAAATTACAGGTTTGTATGTTAATAAAAAAAACTTTTCAACAATTTCTTTTTCTTCTTTTGTAAAATTAATTGAGCGCACGGGCAATTCTTGCTCTAAAATAATCATAATCTTCTTCATAAGTTCGTATGTGGCAATTGCTTCTTTATCAAGTGTACGCGCCTCTTTTGCCAACCTATCAATTTGCTTGTTTGCACTTTCTAGGTCAGATAAAATCAACTCCAAATTAACGGTTTTTATATCTCTAATTGGGTCAACTGAGCCTTCTATATGAATAATATCTTTATTATTAAAGCAACGTACAACATGTAGTATTGCGTCTACCTCGCGTATATGACTTAAAAATTTATTGCCAAGTCCTTCACCCTTTGAAGCACCGCGTACAAGCCCTGCTATATCAACAAATTCTATATATGCGTGCGTGATTTTTTTAGTATTATATAATTTTCCGAGCACATCAAGACGCATATCAGGGACATCTACTACCCCCACATTAGGTTCTATGGTACAAAATGGGTAATTAGCCACTTGCGCACCTGCTTCGGTTAAAGCGTTAAAAAGTGTGCTTTTACCTACATTAGGCAATCCTACAACTCCAAGTTTCATAGTACTCCTCCGTAAAATTTATTATACAACACAATTTAAAAAAAATAAAGCACAAAGGTTATAATTATATTTTAAAAGTACTAAAATATATTGTATTCAAATTTGGGAGAATTAACGTGAATATATTTAGTTCAATCATTATGGGCGTTGTACAAGGATTGACAGAGTTTTTGCCTGTATCAAGTAGTGGACACCTTGTAATACTTGAAAAAATATTTAAAATAACAGAAAATCAAATATTTATAAATGTTGCACTGCACATTGCAACGCTATTTGCCGTAATAATTGTTTTTAGAAAAGATATTATTAGCCTTATAAGAAAACCGTTTTGTCATACAAATTTAATGCTTGCACTTTCCGTTATTCCAACAGTAATGGTTGTACTTTTATTAAAAGGGGTATTGGAAAATTCATTTACGGCATATCCAACAATAGGATTTATAGTTACAGCAATAATTCTTGCTACTTGTCAAATGTTAACTAAAAAAGAAAAAAATAACAACCCGCCATCTAAAAACATTAATATCAAAAACACGGAACAATCGACATATTATAATTTATCTGTAACAGCAAAAACTGCTTTAATTACAGGTCTAGTGCAAGGCGGGTCGGTTTTTCCGGGGATATCTCGTAGTGGAAGTACGATTTGCGCCCTGTTATTTTGCGGTGTAAAACGAGAAAATACAGTTAAGTTCTCATTTATTATGAGTATTCCAATTATATTTGCTTCAATGGTTTATGAATTATTTAAACTACAAGATACTGCCTTTTCGATTAATTGGTTAAATATAGCAGTTGGATTTATTTTTGCATTAGGCTTTGGAATTTTGGCAATAAAAATAATGTTAAAGATTGTAAAACAAGCAAACTATATATGTTTTTCTGTGTATTTAATACTTCTTTCAATTTTTTTACTATTAAATGAATATTCACTGTTTTGGTTTTAAAATATTATATTTTTCCAATCTGTTTTAATACGCGGTTTTTGTTTTTAATTAACAGCAAACTATAAAGATTCATATTATGTGATAGGACATATATATGTCCATTTTATAAATAAAAGAGGTACAAAAAATGAGTTACGAAAATGATTGTTCTTGTAATTACAAACCGTTTATTAAAAAATATATGGTTTGCGTAAAAGAGTGTAGACCACTATGCGAGCGTAAGCCTGCATGTCCGCCAGTAAAAGAGTGTGAGCCGTGCAGAAGACCATGCTGTCCAGTTAGACCGCCATGTTGTTGCCCGTGCGAAGAAAGACATGAGCACAGACATTCATGCTGTTGTGAGGAACAAAGTAGAGGACATAGCGAAAACAGTAATAGCTATGACGAAGAAAATGGCAGAGGCGGTAGTAACAATTCAGCCCCAGAATTTGCAGTTTGGCAACCAAACAATGGCGTAAATATTGGTGGAGAAAATATTGAAACTGGATATTAATAAAGGAGAAAAATATGTACGATAATAATTGGTGGGGAAACTGCTGTTGCATAGGGCCAAGAGGCTTTCCCGGCCCGCAAGGGCCAGTTGGTCCACAGGGACCTACTGGTGCTACTGGTGCAACCGGTCCACAAGGACCAGTAGGGCCTGCGGGCACGACGTTAAGTTCGTATGCGTATATTTATAATAATACAACTCAAACGGTAGCCGTAGGAACAGATGTAACATTTAGCACTAATGGTAGAATTGTGGGTTCAATTACTCATGTAGCGGGCGCATCTACTATTGTTGTTAATGAAACAGGGGATTATGATATAACCTATACCGTTACAACTGCCTTAGAAGGCACAGGACAGTTTAGTTTATTTTTAAACGGCATAGTAGTAACGGGCACAAGATTTGGAACCGTTGGTGATGAAGTTGTAGGTAGTGTAATAATTAGAATCACAACAGGTGATACACTTACACTAAGAAATGATTTAACTTTGGTCCCGATAGTTTTAGCAACGACCACAGGCGGCACGCTCCAAGTTGAAAACGCATCTATTACTTTAAAAAGAATAGGTGCTTAATATACAAACTATTGAAAAGTATCCACATTTTATGTGGATACTACATAAGAAACTAATTATTTATGTTTTGCAACAATTTCCGAATAATAACTTTCAACATTTTTAATTACATCAGTCCAATTAATATATAAGTCTTTGTTTGCTTGTTTTCCTACTGATTTTAGTAAAGAGCGATCATTTATTATTTGCATAATTTTATTTGCAAATTTTTCTTTTTTAAATTCCGCCGTAAATCCGTTCACATCATCTTTAACAAAACATGCCGCTGCTGAATTTTTGATTAAAATAGCCGGCGTATTAAATGCCGCTGCCTCTATTTGTACGAGTGGAGAAGATGTATCATATAGCGATGGAAATATCATTAAATCAGAACGCGTATAAAGTGCGGCAAGTTTATTTCGGTCTTCAAGCATTCCCGTTAGAATAATATTTTCACTTAAATTTAATTCGTTTATATATTCTTTTAAAATATTTTCATCGGCGCCACTACCAACATACAGCATTTTAAAATTTAAACCTTTATCTTTTAATATTTTTAGTACATCGGCTATAAATAGTATGTTTTTTAGTAGCACAAGCCTGCCGACAAATATAAATATCGGTTCATATCCGCTCAAATTGTATTCAGTTTCAATATTTTTTAGTTCAAGATTAATATTTTTACTTGAATCTAGTTCGGTGGCATTTGGCACTATTCGTACAGGTCCGTGATACCCGTAACTACGCAATATTTTGCGAGTAGTTTCGCCCATAATCCAAGTTTCACAAGTTTTTTTGTAAACCTGCATTGCGTTTTGAAGTAATAACCAAGTAATTAGTTTAGATTTGGTTGCTTTATAAAAATCTTGTTTGTATTGACTGTGTAGTGTTGCTATGCAAGGAATATGTTTTTTACTAGCAAGTTTAACTGCAAATTTGCCAAGCGAAAAAGGCGAATGTACATGAATTAAATCAAAATTTATTGAATGCACTTTATTCACAAACTCTAAATCTGTAATGGGGCCACCCCAATCGACATTAATTTTTTTAAGTGGAATACTGTTGCATCTTAAAACCTCATATGGGAAATTATCAATATAGCCATTATTTTTTGGTGCTAAAACAAAAACTTTATGCCCAAGGTCTGTAAGATGCCGAGCATATCTGTCAACGACCATTACGACCCCATCTATGTGAGGATAAAAATTGTCTACAAACAATCCTATTGTTAATGAGGATTTGAGTTCCATAAGCACCTTCTTATGCTTTATAAGTATTGGCATAATTTTCAAATTTAGTATAAATAAATTAAATTTAAAAGTTTAAACAAAATTTAAAGAATTTTGGCGAAAAATGTTTTATTATATATGGCTACATATGAAGGCGTTTTTGAATTTCATTTTTAAGTGGTTTAGACCAAAACAAAAACAGTCCTAATATTATTAAAGCAGAACATAGCGCATTTATTAGTGCTGGCCAAACAACAACAATCAATTTTGTATAGTAAAAAACAATAGGTGCAAAACCTAAAATTGCAATAGATAACAAATAAAATAAATATTCGCGCCATTCAATGCGTTTTATTAATACAATTAACCCGATAGCAAACGAGCATGCGACTAATAAAAATGGAGTAGCATATTCAATTACCCATTTAAAGTCATTTAATACAATGCCAATCAAACATAATAAAAGTATTAATATCGTTGTTAAAACTAGTATTTTAAAAGCAGTATTTGTTTTAGATAATATTCCAAGTCTAATAATAAACCACGCATAAAGCACAGAAATAATGGGTATTATGCACCAGAAAACGCCATTATAAAGTACCAGATTTACTATTAGCAAAGATATAATTACAAAAAGCATGCTGAATAGCAATATTTTTTTATTTAAATTTTCAATTTTGCGCACAGGCATAATATTTTCGGGAAAAGGATCGGGTAAACTATCAGATTCCCCTTTTAGTGTTTGATTACATAACGGACAATAAGATTTTGTTGTATTAACATTTATTTTACATATATTACAAAATTTCATTTTGTTGCTCCATATAATTACTCTCTATGGTAATATTTAAATTATTTGTCGTTAAAAACCTAAAACATTCTCGCTCAATATCTTTTTCAGCAATAAACCGAGAAAATGTTATATTAAACTCATCTAAATACGAACACGCCATACAGTTGAGCAAACTCGTTTTAGAAGCGCCCAAAGCACACTGTATGCTCTTAATATATGGCTGAACCGACTCGGGAAAACTAATTACTCCTAAATTTGAAAATTGAACAGTATTTAAACGATTTCCTATAAAATGGTATGCCAGCTTAATAATTAAGTTTTTTAGCACAAGTGGACAAATTCGTAAAAAAAAGTTTTTCTCAAAATACACATAACTATTTGCATATTTTGAATAAGCCGCCGTATTTATTTGTTCAGTTAGTTGATTTTTAACAGTTTGTAATATTTCTTCAAATGTAATATTTTCGCGATTTAGTTGCATACCTACTTTAATAAATCCTGCAAAATTACGGAGTGTTAAGGAAAACATTCGTATTCTTAAATTTACTGGAACTAAAACTTTTACTGGACGAGTGCTTTCTTTTATAAAAGTTCTGCCTTTAATTTGCGTTTGATATATGCTATATATAATAACAGCGGTTAAATATGCCGTTATAGTAGCATTATTGGTTTTGGCTAAATCGTGTAACTGTGATGTTTTAAGCCAGCCTAAAATTGCCCCAGTTCCGCCAAAATTTAACGGTTCGCCTTTAATTTGAAAAGCGAGTCGTTCTTTTTCAGTTTTTCTGTTGGATTTATTGTAATATTTTAAATAACTATCCTCTAATTCCGCGCCTGTGGGTACGCTTTGTTCGGTAATAATTAAATTATCAGGAGTTAACTGATACCCTTTTAAATTTAAATATTTGTAAACGATAGATTTTAAAAATGTAATTGCGCCTGTTCCATCAGTAAGTGAGTGAAATATATGCAGAGTAATAGTATTGTTTCGATATAAAACTTCAAACAAATAATCATTGTTATTTCTAATATGTCCGCAAAAATCATCTGTTGCGGGTTTTATAATAAACGGTTTATAATTATAATTTAAATAATACCAAAACAAGCCTTTTTTAAGTTTTACTCTAAACATTGGAAAACGCGGTAGTAATTTATTTATAGCATCTTGCAAAAGTTTTGGGATAACTGGTTCATACAAATTAGCCGCTACTATAAAAGTACCGGAATTTGTTTTGCTGTAAACGACAGGATATATTTTTGCGGCATTGTCTAGTTTATACCAACGCGCATTTGCCTTTTGCATTTTTACACTCCGTACAGATATCCCATAAGATTTTCCACTTATGGTTATTAACATTATTTTTTGATTCTATGCGGATAATTATTCTTAATGTTTTTTGTTTTTTGAAAGTGACAACATTTTTTTTGATACTTTTAATACCATAAGTTTATTTATGTTTACAGATTTAACAATAGAAATATTATTAATTGTTTCTTTTGTAATATTGTTGTTGGGCTTTAATTTAAAAGGTTTTGAAATTGATTTTGATTTCATATTTTTTCTTTTTTTAGTGTTTAAAGATTTGATTGGTGTGACCCTTGTGGTTTTTGCAATATTAGATTTTATAGTACTAATTGGGCTAGTTATCACAGTTTGTGTGACTGCGGTGGCACTAATAGTTGTGGCTTCTTGTTTTATAACATTTACAGGTTTATTATCGGTAGTAATTGCTGTGGATTTAATACCAAAAACTGAACCAACGGGTTTTGTTATTTGATCAGTTTGTTTATTATTGGCAGTAGTTTCGGTTGGTTTTGAAACAGTATTTATTTTTGTATCAGTGCCAATTGATAATGACCCCTCATTTTCAAAAAAATTGTCGGGATTAAATTTTTCTGACATTTTCATTGAATTACGCTGTTTTTCTATTTTTTTACCATTTAATTTTTCCTGCTCATATAATTTTTCAGATTTTTTTATTTTTACATTTTTTATAATAAACAAAGTAGCAAGAACAGTTAAAATAATAGAACCCAACACTATTAAAATAATCCATATTGTGTTGTTGACCACTTCTTCAAACATTATGCCATATGTGCCACTGGAACTTGCCAAAAACGATATATAGCCATCTTGTATTGTGCAGTCAACAAATTCAATAATACCGCCATCGGTTACATATATCACAGAATAATTTGTACTATTTGACTGATTTTCTGGTATGACTAATTTTACAGTTATATTTTCAAATTCATAATCGGTTCCGCTTTGTGTAAGATTAATATTATAAAGAGATAATAAATCTTTTTCGCTATTTCTAGACTTTACAATAGCAAAATCAGTTGTGTTTGAACCAATACTATCAACTTGTAGCATAACATTGAATGGCAAATTATCTGCTTTAATTGTCGCGCCAGTTTCAGCATCTACTCTTTCGGTAGAAGTGCTTAAAGTCTGTATTGCAACAGTTAGTTTATTTAAATTAGTAATGGTTTCTTTTTTTGCCGGACTGTAATTATTGTATATATCGTATAGTTCTACAATATAGGCGCGGTCTTCCTCAGTAACTAAGGCTGGTAATGCAGTTAAAACATCAATAAATTCATAGATTGTATATTCAGCAGTTTCTATAAATGTAATTTCTATTTCAAAAGTATGAATACGATTTAAATTATCTTCTAACACAACCGAAAAAATACCGTTTTCAGTTACGATAAATGAAGTTGCGTTGCTTTCTAACAACTGTGAACAAGCATTTTTTTGCACAATTAAATTATTAAGTCCACATTTTCCAACAGTATATTCAAATTGTATTTCGGCACTATGGACCCAATCCGTAGGGTTGCCGGATACATAAGAAATAGTGGGACTTATCGTATCTCGTTTTACAATAATTTGTGAAATATTATCTGTTCCAATAATTCCCGCTTTGCTAACAGCAAGAATTTGATAAATTCTTTCACAGTCTATTGTTATATCAATTTTATTTTTTAGAGTTGCTAATCCGCCGGTAACATCTTCCCAACTAGAAAATTGTGCCAAATTTATATCTCTATAACGGTATCTGTATTTAGCAATACCGGAAATAGAATCCGCATTTGAAAGCGTGATAGATATATCTTCTTTTGTGTAAGTATCGGCTGTATAAACTGTGCCACCTGCAAGCATATAAATAGTAGGAGCAAGTGGCTGAGCATTATCTATTATTATACCATTTGTACAAACCGAAGCACTTACCATGCCCGCACCACTAACGGCACGCAGGTAAATATTTCCTTTAAATTGCAGATAATTTTGCGTGCCAATTCTAATTGTTATTTGTTGTGCGAGCACCGTATATAATGTGGATAAATCCTCTACTGCAATATATGTGTAAGTTATATCTGAAATATTTTGCGTGCTAGATTTTAAAGCGAACTCATAGCCTTTTATATCGCTTACCGGTTTAGCATTAGAATAAGAAAAATTAATTTTATTTGGAGCAGGTAGCGAGGAAAAAGTTAACGAATCTACATATACAATATTTGTGATTAAACTGCCATATGTATGATTTTCTGTGGAAGAATAGGGTACGATTATTTCAGGTGTCAAAACATTAGTTTCAGAATCAATGCAAATTGAAAAATTTAAAGTATCAGTACAAACATCACTACTATTTGTAAAGTATAAAACTATATTGTTTTCGCCTTGTATATTTATACTAAACAAACCGCCACTTGCGGTTAAGACATCGCCATTATTTGTAATAACAGCGATAGTAAAGTTTGTTGGAAAAATTGGAGTTAAAATAACTTGACTTAAATACCATTGAATATCATTGTGTATATCTCCCAGCCAACCCGATAAAGAATAGTTATCAGCGGATATAGGGTATAAGGATACTGAGAGTTCATATGTGTCACATATTGTATTATCTTCTTCCGCACTTGCGGTAACAATTATTATATCATCATTGTTGGCGTTTGCATTTACGGTCAAAACTCCTTCTGCTGTAATATTTGCATTGCCGGTAACCAACCAAATTACATTTTTATTGAGAGCAGAAGAGGGCAATGCAGTTGCCGTAAATAATTGACTTTCACTAGGCAGTAGTGTCAGTGGTAAATTTCTATCAAAAATTACAACCTCCGATACTAAACCATTTACTGCGGTAACTTGAAAGGAATCACTAATGGTATCATTGCATTCCGATGTGGCTGTTATAGTAATTTTGGATAAATTAATAGCAAATGAAGGTATTGTAAGAATACCAGTAGTTGATATTATAGCACTGCCAGCAACCGACCAAACTACATTTTTATTAGTAGCATTTTCAGGAAAAATTGTAGCACTAAATGTATAACTCCCCCCGCGTAATAACTCTGTTGATGTGGTATTGGAAGATACTTCAACACTTGTTACCGCCACAAAAGGTAATTGGTTTATTGTGACTGTGTAAGCACGTATATCACCAGATTCAGCAGTAACAATCGCATATACCACCTTTGTCCTTGATTTTGTTGTTGTAATACTGGTTGAACTTACTACATTTGAATAAACACCCGCGGAATAACTACTATACACTGTTAATGTGGATTTTTCTGAAATTTCGTAAACAGTATTTAATAGTACAGTATCGTTATTATTAACATATTTAGATGTTATAGAATTACCATATGTAGAATGATCAGTATATAAGGTAGCCGGAACAGTTGTGCCAGATGAATTTATTGTCATAGAAAAAGATAAAATTGTATTTTCATTAGACAATGTTGTTGTTGACCTAAGCACATTACTCGGAAAACTTGATGCCACTACATTACCACTTCCATCACATATAACAACTGCACGGATATATTTACCACTATAATTTGATGTTATTATAAGTGTAGAACTAGTTTGACTACTAATATCTGTCCATGTTCCGCCTTCTAAACCCGTGGTTGATATTTGCCATTTATATGATATTACTCCTGTATTTATAGCAATACGAGCATTCAAAGAATTATCAATTGTATATACAAGACTAACATTTGCCCCTTCCGTGGTTTCACCTGTTATTGTGGCTGTGTCTATTTCAAAATCTGCATTTTCATTATATAAAATTGCGCGAATAACAAAATTGGCTACAAGATTGCCACTAGCATCTTTCCAAGATGCATATTCACCAGCGCTCAAATCGTACCAAGATGAACCAGAGTAGACAAAACTTTCCCCAGAATTTACATTAGCATGGATTGTTCCAATATTAGTCTCCAAGGTTAAAATCAATCCACTTGTAGCATTACTAAGTGTTATAACAATAGCATATTTGCCTATTGAACTAAGATTATATGGCGTATCTAGCGTTACTGTCACATAACCTTTTGTGGTAGCATATCCGGTAGCGACAGTGGTTCCCGCTGAATTTGGTATACCGTTTGAGCATTTAGTTATGCTAATACTGTAATTAGATGGACTACCAGCAAAAAACATAATATCCGAAATTTTATTATAAGTTAAATCATTTATTTCAAACACATTTGCAATTGTTATGCTTGTCGTTGAACTGTCTAGTGGACAACTTGCAGTTTCGCCAAGATAATCGTTAGTTAACATTTTTTTATTGGGCGTAGGCTGTGTGGCACCTGTTATTGTAGTAAATAATGTTCCTTCTCTATTAAGGACGGCATCTTCATAGGATATCCAATAAAATCCATCATATCCATAACCAGTCCCTTGACTATTCTTTACAATCCAAGCACCGTTACTAGTTGGTTGGGCATCATCAAGGAACCAATCTTTGTTATAATTATCATCCCAGCCTACTAATAGGATAGCGTGGTTAGCGGGATTAGTTCCATTATAATAATAACTGGCTCCAAAATCTTCGTAATAATGATAATCATAAAAAGTAGATGTTTGTACACTACCATATTCTAAAATATATTCTTTTATTATGTTAGAATCAAAAGAGGCGGTATAAGGAATAATTGCCGTATCAGTAACTAATGATGATAAATATGCAGTTCCAATTTTTTCGTTCCAAGTTGTCCCAACTGTGTAGGGAACGGAAGTTTCATCAACGGCGCCCAACCAACTAGATAAATAAGCAGTTGATCTGCTTGGATTTCCACCGCCATTTGCAACAGTATTGTAATAACCATAGCCTAATGCAATTGAATTTTCGTGATTACTGAATACAAAACGCATATCCTCTTCTGAAAAATCATAAGTAACGCCTTCTTTATATAGATAATATTGTTCAAGCGCACCAAGTGTTGCAAACGCCCAACATGAAATATTTGTTCTTTGATTTTTTGCGGGAGTAACTAAATTTAGTGGGCGAGGATCGTAAACATCGTTTAATGTACCGGTAGAAAGTTTTAAATCAGGCAATGCATAATTTGTTTCACAAGTTTCAGGTATAACGCCGCCATATTTTGCGGTGTCGCCGTTTTCTAAGTCAATTAAATATTGTTTGTATTCTTCTGAGTATTCAACAGTGCTAATAGCAATTTCATCGTTATTAGAAACATTTAAGTTTAAATTTTTTAAAACCAAAACTGGAAGCAAAATTGCCCCGCAGACTAAAATCAATAATAATATTTTAGGAAAGATTCTTCTGTACCTTAGCATATTTAAACTCACTTATGTAACTTTATATTTTTAATTTTACAGAAAAAACAGTATCAACGTTAGTATATATAATATTAACTTATTTATATCTATGATGCAACTAAAATAAAAGCAAAATATAGTAATTAATTAAATTTTGTTAAAAAAATTCATAATTATTGACTGATAAGATTGAGTTTTTTAAGTTCCGTTTTAAGTTTGTTTAAATTATTTTCTTGCATTGGTACAAGCGGAAGTCTTAAATTACCGGCGTCAAAACCTATCAAGTTCATTGCAGTTTTTACCGGAATGGGGTTGGTTTCACAAAATAATGAATTTATAAATGGCAATACTTTTTTAAAAATTTGTTGGGCTTCTTTTATTTTTCCTTCATCATACAAGTTGCAAATACTACAAATTAGTGCTGGCACAACATTTGAAGCAACTGATATAATGCCACTTGCACCAAGCATAAGTGCCGGCAAAATTTGTTCATCATTACCAATATATACTGTAAAATATTTTGGACAGTCGGCTAAAATATCATAAGTTTGTTGTAAATTTCCGCTTGCTTCTTTAACTGCAACTATATTAGACACTTTTGATAGTTTTAGCACAGTATTTGGTAAAATATTCATTCCAGTACGAGCTGGAACATTATAGAGTATGATAGGTAAGGTTACATTTCTTGCGATTTCTGTAAAATGTGTAACTAGACCGTTTTCGGTTGTTTTGTTGTAATAGGGAGTTACTAATAATAATCCATCAGCACCAGCACTTTCAGCAAATTTACTCATATTAATGGCTTTTTTGGTATCGTTTGAACCTGTTCCGGCAATAACTGGAACGCGCTTATTTACTACACTAACTGCAAAAGCAATTGCACTTTTGTGCTCCTGCTCGGTCATTGTGCTTGGCTCGCCGGTAGTTCCACATACAATAATTGCTTGTACTCCACAGTGTATTTGATTATCAATAATTTGCTTAAATACTTCGAAGTTTATTCCATCATCAGTGAAAGGTGTTATAAGTGCGGTAGCACAACCTTTAAATAACATATTATCTCCTTATTTTTAAGATATAACTTATTTGATATATAATAATTAATATGTCATTAACTGACAAAATGTAAAATTTATAACAAAAAAGTCCAAAAGTGGACTTTTTTGTTATAAATTTAAATGTAGTTTAATATGCTTCTTTTCGTGAAATTATCATTGATATCACAACAATTGCACCAAATAGAACACCAAACCAAGTAAAATAATAAGTGGTTGTTGCCGATACGGAATGTGATGAATATGGAATTATGCCAATTTTATAAATATTATAATCAGTACCATTTCCCGCTAAAACCTTTATATAGGCATTAGTGGCAGATGTTAAATCAAGCGTTTGTTCGGCTATTAAATTTTCACAAAGGGCATCGGAATATACATTCCAAGTAGCCCCATCGGTTACTGTTATATCAATTTGAATACTACTTATATCTTTTGGCGCTGTAATTGTAAAAAATTTTGTTGTTTCATTAAAAACAAAATAATCAGGAGTTTCAACCGATTCTATATCAGCAAGACTGTAATCAGAATTGGTTAGCAGTGAATAATCACTGTAATAAGGTCCAGTTTGTACTATAAAATCATCGCCCACAACACGCACCCTTAAATATTTACCCGTTAAATTAGCGGGAATTAAAAAATCTTTTTCTGTTGCTTCTAATATGTTGGTCCAAATGGCAGTTCCGCCGATATCATCGGCATATAACCACTGATAAGTAACATCAGGGTCTTCCAATGTTATTTCAGACAAAGTGTATTCAGCAGATACGGTATTGTTTGTTCGTGTCGTTCCTGTTATTGTTACATCAGAAATTATTACTTCCGGAGCGCCACTTAAAACTGCACGCACAATGAAATTTGTTGCATCTGACATCTCACTGTTAATACCGTTTATTGCATCTCGCCAATTGTTTTGAGTATAAAAGTAACTTTCACCTGAATTTACAATTGCATTTGCGTAATATGGATAATCTCTTTCCGATGCTATTACATAAATATTATCTGTTGCCCCAGAATATTTTATCATAATAGCATAACTGCCGGTAGTCGTTATTCTGTAAGGATCGTCTAGCGCTACGGTTACATAGCCCGTGTTGTCTGCACTCCCACTTGCTACTACTGTGCCAGTACGCGGTCTACCATCTAAGGTTTTTACTATACTAATTTCATAATTGGAAGGTGTTCCTACATAAAACATAACATCGGTAATTTTATTGTAAGTTAAATCATTTATTTCAAACACATTACTAATATTGATAGAAGTATATCCTGTAAATATGTAGGATAAAATATTACCCAGGTAATCATGTGATAATAAAATACTGTTGTTTTTAGGAATGTTAGTTTTTGTTATTACAGCCAAAGTGTTCTCATCGCTATTTGTAATTCCGTGGTCTTCGTAGGAAACCCAAAAAAACCCGTCATCGCCAAATGAAGTACCCCAACTGTTTTTTATAAGCCAAGCACCATTTGAACTAGGTTGTGTGCCAAATTTAAAATTGGTTTTACTAAAAGTATCATCCCAGCCTACGATTAACACATCGTGATTAAGACTTGCGGTGCCATTATAATAGAATGCGCAAGTTAAATCATTGTAATATTCTTCAAATGCGCTCCCCATAAATCCGCTATCGCCACCCCAAATAGAAGTAAGAACTCCGCCGTATGTGGCGATGTTTTGTTTTATAATAGATATATCAAAATCTTCTGTGTATTCGATTAATTCCATATCAGTTACATTTAGTAGCGGGTCAAATGAGCCATTGGCATTTGCCCAGTCATCTTCATCATTACCAAGAGTATATGGCACATCTACGCCGGAAACAGGACCTAAACGATTTGTTAAGTAGGCAGATGCTCGTTCAATAGTGCCACCACCAGCGGGATACTCTAAGTAATATCCTTCACCTTTTGCTCGTACCGTTGTTGTATTGCTCATTTGAAAACGCATATCCTGTTCGGAGAAATCATAAGTGGTGCCTTCGGTATAAATATAATATTGTTCAAGTAATGCAGTTGCAGCAAAAGCCCAACACGAACCATTTGAACCTTGGTTTTTTATTGGAGATACTTTACTAAGAGTACGAGGGTCATATGAATCATCGGTATACGATGCAAGTGAAATACTAGTAGCATCGGCACTTGCCACTGTTTGTAAACTTTCGGTTATATTATCACTTTCGGTAGCATAAAATGTTAAGCCAGTGAAATTAACTAGACTAAAACAACATATAAAAATGTTTAAAATTGAAAGGCGGACCATATAAATTATTTTTTTTTTGTTCATATTAGCCTCTAATCTATATTTTTACTAAAATTATAATATGCATTATTTTATATTTTAAACCTATAATCATTAGATTTATCATGCGATTTGTTAGTTTAAAAAATCAATATATATTAATATTATAGAATCAAAACAAATTTACAGTCAATTGTATTTGACAATAAAGTAATATTATTTTTAATCATTATACGGATATAAAAATCAATTTAATTCAAAAAAATAATAAAAAAGTCAATTTTGTCATTGACAAGGTACTTTTACTGTGATAAACTGATGAGTGGATTAAATGTTTTAATGAGAAGTGTCATATTTTTTTAAGTTTGTTTAGCAAAAAATTTAATACTAATATCAACTAAACATTAGCATAATAATTTATAAAAATCAACTAAAAATTCAATTTGGTGGCAAATTGTTGTTAATTTTAAAGAGTTAAAAGAATTACATAATTAAATCGTTAATTCTTCTAAAAGGAAGAATTGGGGTTTTTCGGCATTTTTTAATTGTTTAACTATTAATAATCAAAAAACACAAACAGACAACTGAATAACTTTTAAGGGAGATTTTAAAATGGCAAAAAGCACGCTGGCAATTAAAAAAGTTAAGTACGCTAATCAAGAAAGATATGATTTTTCTAAGGTAACTGAAAAACTAGAAGTGCCATACCTTTTGGAAATGCAAAAAAAAGCATACCAGTACTTTTTAGAAAAAGGCATCGCCGAAATGATGGGTGAGATATCGCCGATTGCTGATTTTAGTGGCAAAGCAGAACTTTATTTACTAGAACACTCTTTTGATACTCAATCTAAATATACCGAAGATGAATGCATTTACAGAGGTGTTACTTATGCGGCACCTTTAAAAGTACGTGCACGTTTGGTAATTAAAGAAACAGGCGAAGTAATTGATCAAGATGTTTTTTTGGGCGATATTCCGCTTATGACAGAAAAAGGTTCTTTTATTATTAATGGTAATGAACGTGTGATTGTAAGTCAAATTATGCGCTCGCCAGGTGTTTATTATTCAAAAGATATTGATAAAGCAGGCAAACTCATATATAAAGGAACAGTAATGCCTTATCGTGGCGAATGGCTTGAACCAGAAATTACCGCCACAGAACAAATGAGAATTTATGTTGCTCGTGACACAAGAACTACGATTGGTGTTTTACTAAAAGCGTTAGGCTTTGGTACAGATAGTGAAATTGCAGAACTTTTTGGCAATAACGCAATAATAAAGGGCACACTGGATAAAGAAATACAAAAGACAAAGGAAGAAGCATTATTAGAATTAAGCCGTAAATTAAGGCCTTCTGATATTCCTTCTGCCGATGCAACAGAATCATATTTAAGAAGTTTATTCTTTACAAACAGATACGATTTAACAAGAGTTGGTCGTTACAAATTTAATAAAAAACTTTCTATTGCAAATCGAATTAAAGAAAAAATTGTTGCCGAGGATATTAAATTGGGTGGCAAGGTATTTGTAAAAGCGGGACAAGTAATTTCTCGCGAAGTTGCAAAAGATATTCAAAATGCTGGTATCAATCAAGTATTTTTACTTCTTGAAAACGGAGTTAAACATAAAGTTATAGGCAATAATCAAGTTGAATTAGAAAAATTTATTAATATTAATCCAAAAGATTTAAATTTAATGGATACTGTATACTATCCAGTCCTTGCAGAAATATTAAAAAATAATAAGACCAAAGAAAAGCGTATTGAAGCATTAAAACAAAATGTAGAATTCCTTTGCGAAAGAAGGCTTACACTAGATGATATTATCGCTTCGATTAGTTACGAACTTGATCTTTCGGCTGGTTTTGGAAATACTGATAATATTGATCACTTAGGTAATCGCCGTATTCGTTCAGTAGGCGAATTAATGGCAAACGAATTTAGAAAAGGTTTATTACAATTATCGTTAAGAGCAAAAGAAATTTTACAAGTACAAGATTTAACACAAGTTACTCCAAGTGTGCTTATTAATGCACGACATGTAAATAAGGTAATTCGTGATTTTGTACGTTCTTCGCAACTTTCACAATTTATGGACCAAGTTAATCCACTTGCCGAATTAGAATCTAAGCGTAAAATGTCCGCAGTTGGTCCGGGTGCACTTACCAAAGAAAGAGCCAGTGCCGAAGCGCGTGATATTCACTATACACATTATGGTAGAATTTGTACTATTCAAACTCCGGAAGGGCAAAGTATAGGACTTATTACAAACTTAGCCCTTTATGCAAGAATGAATGAATATGGATTTTTGGAAACCCCATATGTTAGAGTTGATAAAACAAACCAAAAAGTGACAAATGATATTGTGTATCTTGCCGCTGATGATGAAGATGAATTTTATATTGCACAAGCTACCGAACCACTAAACGAAGATGGAACATTTGTTAACGCTCGTATTATGGGTCGTCATCGTGAAGAAATTGCAGAATATCCAGCAACATACATTGATTTTATTGATGTATCACCAAGGCAGTTTATTTCGGAAGCCGCTGGGCTTGTTCCTTTTTTAGAAAATGATGATACTCCGCGTGCATTAATGGCTTCAAATATGCAACGTCAGGCAGTTCCACTTTTGAGGACAGAAGAACCTATAATTGCAACTGGCCTTGAAGCAAAGGTAGCACATGATAGCGGTGCTTTAACTCTTGCAACGCAAGATGGTATAGTAACTTATGTTGATGCGTCAAAAATTATTGTTAAATCAAATTCAAGCGAAACAAAAGAATATAACCTAACAAAATTTAAAAAATCAAACCAAGAAACGTGTATGACTTCTAAACCTATTGCAAAAAAAGGTCAAAAAGTTAAAAAAGGCGATATACTTGCAGATGGTTATTCTACAAAAAACGGGGAACTTGCATTAGGCAGAAATATGCTTATAGCATTTATGAGTTGGGAAGGCTATAACTATGAAGATGCAATTTTAGTATCCGAAAGAATATCTAAGGAAGATGTATACACTTCAATTAACATTAGTATGTATGAAACTGAGGCGCGTACAACCAAACTCGGCGATGAAGAAATAACTCGTGATATACCAAACTTAGGCGATGATGTTTTAAAAAATCTTGATGAAAACGGTATTGTTAGAATTGGCGCCGAAGTTAAATCAGGCGATATAATAGTTGGCAAAGTTACTCCTAAGGGCGAAACCGAACTTACGCCCGAAGAAAGATTATTAAGAGCAATATTTGGCGAAAAAGCGCGTGAGGTTAGAGATACCTCTCTTAGAATGCCACATGGCGAAGGTGGTGTCGTAATTGATGTTCAAATTTTTAGCAGACAAAATAAAGATGATAACTTAGAGCCTGGTGTAAACCAAGTTGTTAAAGTTATTGTTGCAAAAAAACGCAAACTGTCAGTCGGCGATAAAATGTGTGGACGCCATGGTAACAAAGGTGTTGTATCACGTATTATGAAAGAATCTGATATGCCATTTCTTGCTGATGGTACTCCGGTAGATATTGTACTTAATCCATTAGGCGTTCCTTCTCGTATGAATATAGGACAGGCGCTAGAAGTACATTTAGGTCTTGTAGCAAAGGCACTAGGTTGGCATATAGCCACTCCGGCGTTTGATGGCGCGAGAGAAAGTGACATTCAAAAATTGTTTATTGAAAATAATTTACCTGATAACGGCAAACTTGAAATATTTGATGGTCGTACAGGCGAAGCGTTTGAAAACACGGTAACAGTCGGTTATATGTATATGTTTAAGTTAATTCATATGGTTGATAGTAAAATTCACGCACGTAGTACGGGTCCTTATTCCCTAGTAACAAAACAACCTCTTGGTGGCAAAGCGCAATTTGGTGGCCAGAGATTTGGAGAAATGGAAGTTTGGGCATTAGAGGCTTATGGTGCAGCCAACATTTTACAAGAAATATTAACGGTAAAATCTGATGATGAGGCAGGCAGACAAAAAACTTATGAGGCTATTGTTCAGGGATTGCCAATACCAGAACCAGGTATACCGGAAGCATTCCGCGTTCTTGTAAAAGAAATGCAAGGCTTAGGGTTGGATATTAAAATTCTTAACGAGGCAAAACAAGAAATATCCATAGATGATGTATCTAATGATGATGTATTTAAGTCAGGATTAGAACAAGAACCTGAAAAAGAAGAAATATCACTTAATATTGAAGATAATCCAATTAAAAATGATACGATTGCTTCAGAACCACTTGAAGATTTTGATGAAAGTATGTTGTTTGAAGATATGGACGAATAGCATCTTATAAAATAAAAGTTAAAAAAATTTTACAGGAGAGTTAGAATGTTTGAATTAGCAAATTTTGATTCTATGAGAATCGGTATAGCATCACCCGAGAAAATCAGACAATGGTCACATGGCGAAGTAACCAAAACCGAAACCATTAACTATCGTACGCAAAAACCAGAGCGCGATGGATTATTCTGTGAAAGAATATTTGGACCACGCAAAGACTGGGAATGTTCGTGCGGTAAATATAAGCGCATTCGTTATAAAGGTGTGGTTTGCGATAAATGCGGAGTAGAAGTTACAAGATCAAAAGTTCGTCGCGAAAGAATGGGACACATTGAACTTGCAACGCCAGTATCGCATATTTGGTTTTTCCGTAGCGTACCTTCACGCATAGGAATTATACTTGATATGTCACCTAAGGCTCTTGAACAAGTACTTTATTATGTATCTTATGTAGTTATAGACCCGGGCAAAACTGAATTTATAAAATGTCAACTTTTAAGTGATCATGAATACAGAGATGCAGTGGAAAAATATGGCACAAATTCTTTTAAAGCAGGAATGGGTGGAGAGTCAATAAAAACTTTATTGACAGCAGTTGATCTAGAAAAAATATCAGCAAAATTAAAAGAAGAACTTGTTACAGCAAAGGGACAGAAAAAACTTAAAGCGGCAAAACGATTAGAAGTTGTTCAATCATTTATTAAAAGTGGCAACCGCCCCGAGTGGATGATACTTGAAGCACTTCCAGTTATACCACCAGATTTAAGACCTATGGTACAACTTGATGGTGGCTTATTTGCGACAAGCGATTTAAATGATTTATATAGAAGAGTTATTAATAGAAATAATCGTTTGAAAAAACTTATGGAAATGGGCGCCCCTGAGGTTATTATTAGAAACGAAAAACGTATGCTACAAGAGGCAGTAGATGCATTAATTGAAAACGGAAAGCGCGGTAGGGCTATTCAAGGACCAAAAGCGCGTGATTTAAAATCATTAACCGCTATGCTTCGTGGTAAAAATGGTAGATTCCGCCAAAACTTACTAGGAAAGCGTGTTGATTATTCAGGTCGTTCGGCTATTGTTGTTGGACCAGAACTTAAAATGTATCAATGTGGACTTCCAAAAGAAATGGCAATAGAATTATTTAAACCTTTTATTATGAAAAGGCTTGTAGAACTAAATCAATCACATAATATTAAAAGCGCAAAACGATTAATTGAACGAGAAAAACCAATTGTTTGGGACGTACTTGCTGATGTTATTAAAGATCACCCAGTACTTTTAAACCGTGCGCCTACACTTCATAAACTTGGTATTCAGGCTTTTGAACCTGTACTTGTAGAGGGCAGAGCAATAAAACTTCACCCGTTAGTATGTACAGCATTTAACGCAGACTTTGATGGAGATCAAATGCCCGTTCATATTCCACTTTCTGTTGAGGCTTGCACAGAAGCACGTATGCTTATGCTTGCATCAAATAATATTTTAAAACCTTCCGATGGAAAATCTATCGTTACTCCAAAACAAGATATTGTTATGGGCTCGTACTACCTTACGATTTATAGGCCAGGTGCTAAGGGCGAAGGCAAATATTATATAAGTGAAGATGAGGCCCTAATGGCATATCAATTAAAAGATTGCTCTTTACAGGCAAAAATTAACGTAAGGCGCACTCTGCTCATTGATGGGGTTATGAAATCAAAAACCATAGAAACTTCGGTTGGTAGAATTATATTTAATACTTGTATTCCACAACATATTGGATTTGTTGACCGCACAAAACCAGAAAACAATTTTGAATATGAAATTAACTTTGAAGTAAAAGCAAAAAATTTAGGTGTAATAGTTGATAACGCATTTAATACATTGGGCGGAACAGAAACCTCAATTATGCTTGATAAGATTAAAGAAATGGGCTTTAAATATTCTACTCTTTGTGCAGTTACTGCAAGCGTTTTTGATATGATTATACCAAAAGAGCGAGATATTTTACTTGCAGAAGCAAATAAAGCAGAACTCGAATTGGATAAAATGCATAAACGCGGATTAATTTCTGTTGCAGAGCGCAAGGCCGAATTTAACAAGATTTGGAAAGAAGCGGCCGCTAAAATCAGAACAGCCGTTGTTAATAATATGGACACATTTAATCCGATTAAAATGCTTGCAATCTCAAAAGCCCGTGGTAATGAAGATCAAATTCAACAACTTGCTGGTATACGTGGACTTATAGGTACCACATCAGGAACTACTGTTGATATGCCTATCAAAACAAGTTATCGTGAAGGTTTAAGTCCGTTACAATATTTCTTATCTTGTCGTGGTGGCCGTAAAGGTCTTGCCGATACCGCTTTAAAAACTGCTGATGCGGGTTATATGACAAGAAGACTTGTAGATGTTAGTCAAGATGTAATAGTAAAAGAAATGGACTGCTTTGAATCTTTGGGTGAAAAACCAAAAGGTATGATTGTTACAAGTATCGTAAACAATGGAACAGAAGTTGAAAAACTCGAAGATCGTATAATGGGCAGATTCTCCGTAGAGGCAATTATAAATCCTAAGACAAAAGAAGTTATAGTAGAAGCGGATACTATGATTAGCCCAGCACAAGCAAAAGCCATTGGTGCCACTGGCATTAATTCAGTCAAAATTAGAACAGCGTTGACTTGTCGCTCTAAACATGGTGTTTGTGCTAAATGCTATGGTAGAAATATGTCATCAAATTCGCTTGTTAACATTGGTGAAGCAATAGGTGTTATTGCCGCTCAATCAATAGGCGAACCTGGAACACAACTTACTATGAAAACTTTCCAAACTGGTGGTGTTGTTACTGCGGCCGATATAACAAAAGGTTTACCTCGTGTTGAAGAATTGTTTGAAGCAAGAAAGCCGAAAGGTTTGGCTGTAATTTCTGAGGTTACTGGTAAAGTAAGTATTAAAGAAGTTGATAAGCTATTTGAAGTTACAGTAAAAGCAATAGATGGAAACGTCGTTTATACATTACCATATGGAAGTGTTCTTAAAGTCAAAAATGGTGACAGTGTAGAACCGGGTTCACAACTTACCGAAGGTTCTGTATATCCTAATGATATATTAAGGACCAAGGGTGTTAAAGGTGTACAAGAATATCTGCTTAGAGAAGTTCTTTCTGTATATCGTGAGCAAGGCGTTACAATAAATGCAAAGCACCTTGAAGTAATTATTAGACAAATGTTAAGACGCGTTAAAATTGAAAGTGCCGGCAACACAACAATGTTACCAGGCGATATCGTAGATATATTTAAATACGAAACTGAAAATGATCGTGTACTCAAAGAAGGCGGAATGCCAGCAGTTGCTAAACGATTAATATTAGGAATTACCGCAGCAGCATTATCAACTGATTCATTCTTATCGGCAGCCTCTTTCCAAGAAACTTCAAGAGTGTTAACCGATGCGGCTGTTCGTGGCAAAACAGATCCACTAGCAGGACTAAAAGAAAATGTAATTATTGGTAAATTAATACCAGCAGGCACAGGATTATCAAGATACCGTAATGTAAAATTTGCAGAGCCTAATCCTGTATCACATACAGAAAATATAGTAGTACAATCTTCCACAGTAATATAATTTATTAAAAAATTGCAAAATAAAAAAAATTTGTCGTAAAACGGCAGATTTTTTAATTAAACCCCCTTCATTCTTTTGACTATTTCTAATTGTTCAAGTATAATTTATTTAGTTTGATGTTTGCTACAAGTAAATATTGGGCATAAGAAAGCAATGTTAACAAAAGTGGTACGTTAATATCCATATTTATAAAAAAAGTCGTATAAACTTTTAAAATGGGTATTTACAAAGTATAAAATATGTGCTACACTTTTACAAACACAAGAGGACATGCTTTCATTAAGGTAAATTAAAGGGGAAAATATTAGGCAATGAAAACATATATCTATCCTGCAATTTTATATCTAGACGAAGAAAGCAAAGGTTACACAATTGCCTTTCACGACTTACAGTTATTTACAGAAGGCGATACGGTGGAAGAGTCCTACGAACGCGCTAGGGAATATCTTGAAATATATTCCGATTGTGTTTTAAAATATGGTGGTACTATGCCAGATGCGACTAAATATCTTGAAACTGCCAAAAAATACAAAGACAATATTGTGTTATTAGTAGATTCTAAAAAATCTGACTAATACGAAACGGAGAGAAAGTATGTTAACAATGAATCAATACAATGAATTTACAAGGGCTGGTCTACTTACCCCGCTACCTGAAATGTGTGCAAAATTTGGCAAATTAGTTTGTAAAGCCAATTTACCAGCAAATTATAATGGCATCATTCCGCAATTTTTAATTATATCAGACCCGATGACTAGACCTGAAACGAGGGTGAAAAATGCTGAATTAGTAAATTCGTTTAAAACATTGATGCAAAAAAAAGAAAACGAAATAACCAGCGTAAACGCATAACAATATTTTTTATAATTCCTATGCAAATTAAATAAGTATTTGGTTTTGTAGGTAAACAAAATTGATGCTTATTTTTTATTGGGAAAAATCAAAAATATTTTTATACTTTATATGGTATATTGATTTTATAAAATCGTTCAAAAAATACTAAAATTATCATTTGATTTTACCGTTCCAAGTGCGGTAAAAAGCCCAAAAATTCTAAAAAATTTGTTGACATGCAAAATTTAAAGTGATAGAATAGTTTGCGTTACATAATTAAAACAAAAAGTCTAGTTTAAATTAAGGTGTTAGAAATTGAATAAACTTTCAAAAATAGATGTAACGGATTTATTGGTTACTAATAAAAGTATTGTTGGATTAAAGCAAGTAATGAAAATGCTATCAGAACAGAAACTTCAATTCGTAATACTAGCAGAAGATGCTGATGAATACTTAAAAAATCAAATTTACAGTGCTTGTGCGAGCCATAATGTTAAAATCGTATATTATGAATCACGCAAAGAACTCGGTTCATTATCGGGCATAACTGTGAGTGCTGCCGTTATTGGTATTATAAAATAATTATCCAATGGCAACAATAAAGGCAATAACCTAAGGAGGAATAAAATGCCAACGATTAATCAATTAGTGCGTCAAGGTCGTAAAAAAGTAGAATATAAATCTAAGACGCCATTACTTAAAGAAAATCCGCAAAAACGCGGAGTTTGTCTTACAGTTACAACAACAACCCCTAAAAAACCCAACTCAGCACTTCGAAAAATTGCGAGAGTGCGTTTATCAGATGGTCAAGAGGGTACAGTATATATTCCGGGTGTAGGTCATAACTTACAGGAGCACTCAGTTGTTCTTATTCGTGGCGGTAGGGTTAAAGACTTGCCAGGTGTTCGTTACCACATTATTCGCGGTACATTAGATACTGCTGGTGTGGCAAAACGCGCACAAAGCCGTTCAAAATATGGCGCTAAAAAAGGTAAATAAATTTTAACAAGGAGTAAATAATAATGCCAAGAAGAAGTGGAATTCCAAAGAAAGATGTACTGCCAGATTCAAAATTTAACAGTAAAATCGTTACAAAATTAATTAATCAAATTATGATGGAAGGCAAAAAAGGCATAGCACAAAATATTGTGTATAATGCTTTTGATATTATAAAAGAAAAAACAAGTCAGGACGCTTCAACAGTTTTTATGCAAGCACTTGAAAATACTATGCCTATGTTAGAAACTAAGGCGCGCAGAGTTGGTGGTGCTACATATCAAGTACCAATGGAAGTTAGACCTGAAAGAAGACAAACCTTAGGTATTCGTTGGATTGTACAGTATTCAAGAAAGCGTACAGAACGGGGTATGGAAAATAAAATTGCAGGCGAAATTATTGATGCATATTCAAATGCCGGCGGTGCTGTAAAACGCAAAGAAGAAATGCATAGAATGGCAGAAGCCAATAGGGCCTTTGCGCATTACAAATGGTAAAATTAAAATAAGGAGTAAATTACACTCATGCCAAGAACTCACACATTAGAAATGACCAGAAATATTGGTATAATGGCACATATAGATGCTGGCAAAACCACAACTACTGAGCGAATACTATTCTATACGGGCAAAACCCATAAAATAGGTGAAGTGCACGAAGGCGTGGCAGTTATGGATTGGATGGCTCAGGAACAAGAACGCGGTATAACTATTACTAGTGCAGCGACTACAACATATTGGAAAGGTCATAAAATAAATATTATAGATACCCCAGGACATGTGGACTTTACTGTTGAAGTAGAACGTAGCCTTAAAGTTCTTGATGGAGCGGTTATGGTATTTTGTGCTCGTGGTGGAGTACAACCGCAATCTGAAACTGTTTGGCGCCAAGCCACCAAGTATAAAGTTCCAAGAGTTTGTTATATAAACAAAATGGATATTAATGGCGCTGATTTTTATCATGTAATTGATATGATGAAAAAAAGATTATTTGCCACCCCGATAGCAATTCAAATGCCTATTGGATCAGAAGATACATTCCGTGGTCTTATAGATCTGATGACTATGGAGGCATACATTTATCCAGATGACTTAGGGCAAGATCAGGAAATTATAACAGTTCCGGCAGATTTATTACCACAAGCAAAAAAAATGCGTGAACAAATGGTAGAAAGTATTGCTGAAACCGATGATGCATTAATAGAAAAGTTTTTAACCGGTGAAGAAATTTCCGTACCAGAACTTAAATTAGCACTTAGACGTGCAACCCTTGCATTAAAAGTTAATCCAGTTATATGTGGCAGTTCATATAAAAACAAAGGCGTTCAAAAGATGATTGACGCCGTTATTGATTATCTGCCATCTCCACTAGATATAGACCATGTTACAGGTATAGTTCCTTTTACTGATAAAACCGAAATAAGGAAGACTGCTGATAATGAGCCATTTGCTGGACTTGCATTTAAAATTATGTCAGATCCATTTGTAGGTAGATTATCATTTTTTAGAATTTATAGCGGGACAATGAATGCTGGGACTTATGTTCTAAATTCAACTAAAAACAAAAAAGAAAGAATAGGCAGACTTATTCAAATGCATGCTAACAACCGCTTAGAAATCCAGAATGTTTGTGCGGGAGATATTTGTGCTATTGTAGGTCTTAAAGATACCACCACAGGCGATACATTATGCGACCCTGATCACCCAATTATTTTAGAAAGTATGACTTTTGCAGAACCCGTTATCAAAATGGCTATTGAACCTAAAACAAAAATAGACCAAGAAAAAATGATTAACGGATTAATTAAACTTGCAGAAGAAGATCCTACTTTTAAGACTCATACAGATAAAGAAACAGGTCAAACGATTATTGCCGGAATGGGCGAATTACATTTAGATGTTCTTGTTGATCGTTTAAGACGAGAATTTGGGGTTGATGCAAATGTTGGTAAACCACAAGTTGCATACAGAGAAACAATTAGACGCGCTGTACGAGCCGAAGGTAAGTACATCAAGCAGTCTGGTGGTAAAGGGCAGTACGGTCACTGTTGGATTGAAATGGAACCACTCGAACCTGCAAAAGGTTATGAGTTTGTGGATAAAACTGTTGGCGGAAGTATTCCAAAGGAATATATTCCGGCAATTGACAGTGGTATTCGCGAGGCTAAACAAAACGGGATTTTGGCAGGCTATGAAATGGTTGACTTCAAAGTTACAGTAACAGATGGAAGTTATCACGAAGTAGACTCTTCTGAAATGGCGTTTAAAATAGCAGGCTCTCTTGCTTACAAGGAAGGCGCAAGGCAGGCTAATGCTATATTACTTGAACCTATTATGAAGGTTCAGGTAGAAGTCCCTGATGATTACTTAGGCGATGTTATGGGAAACATTAATGGTCGCCGTGGTACATTACAGGCGATTGAGTTACGCAATGGCGTACAAATAATTAATGCCGAAGTTCCACTTTCAGAAATGTTTGGCTATGCCACAGATTTAAGAAGTAGAACGCAAGGCAGAGGAACTTTCACAATGGAATTTGAAAAATACCTTGAAGTTCCAAAAAGTGTTGCCGAAAAAATTATTGGCGACAGGGCAAAAAATAACAATTAAAAATTTTTAGGAGGATTATTTAAATGGCAAAAGCAAAATTTGACAGAAGCAAAACACACGTTAATGTAGGTACTATTGGTCACGTTGACCATGGCAAAACAACTCTTACAGCTGCAATCACAATAGTAAAAGCACAAAAGGGTGGAGCCACCGCTCTAAGATATGACGAAATTGATAAGGCTCCAGAAGAAAAAGCAAGAGGTATTACAATTAATACCGCCCACGTTGAGTATTCAACAGACAAAAGACACTATGCACACGTGGATTGTCCGGGGCACGCAGACTATGTAAAAAATATGATTACGGGTGCCGCACAAATGGATGGAGCAATTCTAGTCGTTTCAGCGGCTGATGGTCCTATGCCACAAACACGCGAACACATCTTATTAGCCCGACAGGTTGGTGTTCCTTATATTGTAGTATTCCTTAATAAATGCGATATGGTTAATGATGATGAACTTCTTGAACTTGTTGAAATGGAAGTTAGAGAATTATTAACAAAGAACGGATTTCCAGGTGATAAGACCCCGATTATTCGCGGTTCTGCACTATTGGCTCTTCAAGATGCTCAAAATGGCGTAAAAGATTCACCAAATTACAAATGTATTAATGAACTTATGGACGCAATTGATACTTTTATTCCGGATCCAGTTCGTGCAATAGATCAACCTTTCCTTATGCCAGTTGAAGATGTTATGACTATTACAGGTCGCGGAACAGTTGCGACTGGTCGTGTTGAACGTGGCATAATTAAAATTGGTGACCCAGTTGAAATTAACGGTCTTGGCGTTAAAAAGGCATCTGTTGTTACAGGTGTTGAAATGTTCCGTAAAACTCTCGATCAAGCACAAGCCGGTGACAATGTTGGATTACTATTAAGAGGCGTTGAAAGAGATGACATTGAAAGAGGTCAAGTTGTATGCAAGCCTGGTTCAGTTAATCCTCACACTGATTTTACTGCTCAAATTTATGTACTCAAAAAAGAAGAAGGCGGACGTCATACCCCATTCTTTAATGGCTATCGTCCACAATTCTACTTCCGTACGACAGATGTTACAGGTACAATAGATCTTCCGGCAGGCGTTGAGATGGTTATGCCAGGCGATCATATTACAATTACGGTAAAATTAATTCAACCTATTGCTATGGAAGCAGGTTTACGCTTTGCTATTCGTGAAGGCGGAAGAACTGTTGGTTCAGGCGTTGTATCAAATATTTTAAAGTAATATAAAATTAAATTCGACCGTTTTAAAATAAATTTTTTAACATGTTAGCCTGTTTAAAATCCGTTAGCATACTTGTTGTTGCGCAGTGGGATTTAAGCAGGCTAATTATTATGTTTTTTTAATTATAATTGCAGGATTTATCTGTTTGTTTAATGGTTGGTATTATTATAAAGTGGTGATTATTTTTATCACAAAATGTTCAAAATATAAATTGAATTGGTTAAATAATGTTAAATAAACGGCTAAAAGGCTGTTTTTTATATGTATAATGTGTTTAATGTTTGTATAAAACATTGAAAATTTTTTATTTTTATGTTATAATTTGTTAACGAATTATTTTGGGAGGGTATAAAGCGATGGACCAAAATTTTAATAAAACCATGCGTGAACTTTACGCTTCAATCAATGAAAATATTGCAGAAGTACCTATTCAACCAATTGAAAATGAAAAAGAACAAAAAGTTGCTAAGCGCAAAATTTTAGTTAAATCTAAATCAGAAGAACCTAGTAAATCAGAATCTAATGTCACCCCTAAAACTGATGAGCCGACTATTGAGATACCAAATGAAGTTAAACAAGCGGTCTATATTAGGCGTGATATTGAGGGTGGATTATTAACTGAACAAAGCGATATAGAAATTTATAAACAAATTCAAAAACTTGATATTATCCAAAATGGACTTTTAGGCGATTATAATGAATCTGGTGAATATATTGTAGACAATGATGTTATTTTAGAATTAGTTAAAATGCTTAAAATATATGATGGTGATGTTTATCTTCAAACTATGTTTTTAACATCTGCCGCACAATTTGGGGCAGAATTTGTACCATTACATTTTTCTGTGGAAATTGTAAAAGCAAAAAATAAGGATAAACTTACATCAAAGTTGTATTTAATAGAAGATGTAGTTCAAGTGCCAGGTTATTATAAAGATAGTCCAAGTTATTTAGTCGCAACATATACAGATGATAATGATGATAAGTATACAGACAAAATGTTTGAAGTTTTTAATATTAAAAAAACAGGTGAGTTAATTAAAGATGATGTATCTTTATATCAAAATTGTGTAAATAGAATTAAATTTTTATCTACATTAAAAAATGGCCTTTCTGTTACTCTCGAATTAGAAGAAGAAAAACTTTTAAAGGCAAAACTAAAAGCATATAAAGAACTTGGACCTTACGGAGAAAAGATATTAGAAGAATATATAGCGCTTCATCAAAAATTGGGCAATTTAAATTATCGTGATAAAAACAGACTACTTCGAAGCCTTGAAGAAAGAAATTTTTACCCAAGCAACCAAGAAGCAGTAGTGGCAAAAAAAATAATTACTTTGCTAGAAAGTTTGTTTGCTAGTACTACGCTTGCACAAGTTTTAGCAGCAGAAAAAAATGTTGCACTAAAAAATGGAGAACAAGCAAAAAAAGTACTTGAAAAAGTTGAAAAGGCAAGAACTGGCGTAGATTTTTACCTCCCCGGTTATAGCAAAGAAGATATGAAAGGCGGTAAATCCAAATCTAGTGGCGGTGCTGAAAAAGAAGAAAACAAGTCTAAGGCTAGTGCAGAAAAAGCATCAGATAAACCGAGATCCGAAACAGGTACAAAAGAAAATACTAAATCAGAAAACAGTGAAGTTTATGTAAAAGTAAATTTTGGAACAAAAGAAAAAGAAATAAATAAACCAAATTTATTTTTAAAATCAAAAGATAGTGCTGAAAAAAATGTATTTTTCAAATCAAAAACTAATGGTGAAAAAAACATAATCGAAGAAAATGAAACAACTAAATAGCAAACAATAAAGAAGCACTTCCAATATTGAAAGTGCTTCTTTATTGTTTATTTTAAATTTTCTAAGTCTTGTTTAACGTTGGAATCCACAATTTTTTTAAGGTGGGTGAATTGTTTTATGCCTGTGTCATAAGTAATAACATAATCCATATATTCTTGCATGTCTGAAATTTCCGATTTTGTATCTTCTTTGAAAGAAAATTTAAACCCTACTTTTTTTAAAAGGCTGTCGCCACTTTCTGCATTCAAAATCGGAGCACCTTTATTAATAGCCAATTTTAAATCAAGAATTATATCATAATAGTTTTGTTCCGCTGCTCTTAATGCTTTTCTGTAATTGCCAAGTTCACGATTTTCCTCTTGTTCTTTTTGAAGTGATGAAAAATTAGTGTTCTTTTTAATACTTTTTATATTATTTTCGTAAAATAATTTCATTGATTGAATAATGTACATAAATGCGTATGTAATATGAATATCATCTGCAACTGCGCAGAATTCATTATAAAAATCCAATGTCTTAATACTTTTATTAGTATTTAATGCTTCTGTAATTTTAGTTGCATAATTTTTTATTTTTTCATCATAATCATATGTAGTTGTAGATAATGCTGAGTAGTTGCTAAAAACACCATAAATCTTATTAAACTCATTATAAATTATCTCACATTTTTTTTGTGCAGTTATAATTCCAGTGCCAGTGTTTTTTGCCTGTTCTAATTCTTTTTCAGTAGTATTACATTTAGCCATATATAAATCATGGATTGAATTGCTTAAACTTCGAAAATCATCAAATCGCTTAATGGCCTTTGGATCTTGATTTGTTTTTGTATCATTAATCAAATTAATATCATCTTCTCTTACATGAATACCAATTCCGCCAAGTTTTATCCAGTTAGGGATTTTTTCTACTGCCGCTTGTTTTATTTTATTTCTTGTAATATTAAAACCAAACATTTTAAACGCTCCTTTGTTGTTATGTTACAAGTGGTTTGTATCAAATTATTTTAGCATTATATTTTTAATATGTAAATAGTAATTTTTAATTTTATAGTTCAATTCCTTGTTCTTTTGCTTTTATTCTTATCTGAATGCTGATTTTTAAAACATTATCTAACGCAGTTTTATAAAATTCTTCTGCACTTTTTGGAGAAGTTTCTTGTTCAATTTCACTTTCAATAGGGGACTCAATTATTTTCAATTTTAATGGTGTTTTGTTTGCTATTGACTGCACTAATGTAGGGCGCCAAATCTCCCAATTATACTTAATCTTAGTTACAGTTTTATTGTATAGTTCATCTTCTGCTTTTATAAGCAATTTACGCTGTAATTCATTAATATCTTTATTATAAATATTTTCTATTTCTTTATTATGTCTGATCTCAATTAAACCCGCATAATAGGTTAGAGCATGTGCGGCGTAAATTTGGTCAGCAAGTGTTAAAAACCCATCATAATCGTTCATTTGTGAGATAGGCAATTCTTTATTTACAGCAAGTTGAATTCCTAACGCATACCAAAATAGTGTATGAAATTCCGCTTCTTTTTTATGTGGTGAGCGAATAATTATATCATTTTGTAAGGTCTTTGTTGGCGTTCCATCAAGGTGAATGCGTTTTGTTGCGCTATTATCTTCTCGGTATCTTGATGAATAATCAAAACGAGCAGGTAAAATTTGAATATATTTAATTAAAATATTTTTAATTGTATATAATTCATTTTCTAATTCGTTTATTTTAGTTGTGGCGTCCATAATAGCAGTTGCGCTTGCTTGTTTTGCGTGTGATAGTACAGCCTCATATTTTTTAATGGCTTCGGGATAAATTGAATCTGTTAGTGTTCTTAAAATACTTCCCGCATCTAATACAATTTGCTCTTTATGTTCATTCCAAAATTTATAGTCAACTGGTTCAAACATACCTTTTGTAAGTGCGCCTTTTTTTATCCAATCAGGGACTATAAAATCTTGTAAATTTTCAATCATATTAGTTACTCCTTATTTAAGTATAATGTATTTTTAAAACAAAGTAAATATTAAATTTTAAGTTCATTATTTTCAAGTATGGCTTTTTCTTTATTATTTTTATAATATAAATTTTCTTTTTCACGGATTTCTGTACGCATATTTATTATTTTATCAACAAGCCACTTGTAATAGCTCCTATTATAGAATGGTTTTTGTAGTATCAATAGTTCTTCGGCGCTTGGCAACACTTCATAATTTTCTTTAATATTTATCACATTTAACGGTTTACCAAAATCTAATGCACGGTCTAGGGCGTTTGCTATTGAGCCCCACATATTTTTTATTTTACGCATTTTCCAGTAGTATGAACAATCCTCTTTATCTAAATGATGTGCTATGTCAAAATTAGAAAATGAAGAATTTATTATTTCCTGTTTTACTATTATATGTGCGATTTCAATTTCAGTAGCATAAAAAATTACACTGTGTGCAGAAGTAATATATTCACTTAAAGTCAAGATGTAGGGATATAACTTCATGTTATCTAATGTTATGCCTTTTTTAACTGCGCCACCAATTAAATCTAAAAAACATAAAAATTCTTCGTTAAAATCAAACCCAGCAAATATAATATCCTTATAATAGGAGTATAATTTTTGTAAAAAAACATAATCATCATTAAGCATATCTAAATTTTTAGATAATTTTTTAATTGTTTTGCCAGCATTGCTTGCAACACTTATTTGATTATTTATTTTTAAAATTTCAGGATTATAAATAAAAAATATGCTATTTAACATTGTGCTTGCTTCGCTATATCTTTGCATATACAAGTTTGTATTTTTAAGCATTGCAAAATCACCAAAAAGCCGTTTAGTCATTCTACCATCTTTAATCCAATCCGGAGCATTTCTATAATCAAAACTTTGTGCCATAAATTACTTCCTCTAATAATATAAGTTTAACACTCTTTTACAGTTATGTAAATACTATAAAAATTATTTTTTGGTGTTAATCTAAATTATTTATTGTCCAAGCGGGGTTGTGAACAAAAAATCGTGAGGAGCGATGTTCTCGCCCAGTAATGTTTTTCCGCCACATTGCATTAAAGGAACAACAGAAAGCGAATTGATACCCGAATTAAAAAAATACGAAAAGTACTTTAAGATAATAGAAAAAAATACAACAAATGGATTTAATACAAAAGAATTTTTAAAAATTGCCCAAAGCGTTACATTCGACCAAGTTGTTGTAACTGGTTGTTGCACAGATGTTTGTGTTGAGCAATTTGTTAATGCATATTCTGAGTTTATTAAATTGAATAATAAACACACACAAATTATTATTCCGCAAAATGCAGTGTATACTTTTGACTTTAAACCATAATGCGGTACAATGTCATAATGAAGCATTAAGCAGAATAGAAAAAATAGGTGCAAAAATACTAAAAGGAAAGGAATATGAGCATACACAAATTGATTAGAATAGAAAAACAAACCGATAATAAGTGGTTAAACATTTATAAAGCGGTTTATGAGACCGAAAAAGGCGAATTTAAATATGAATTTGCATCAAGAAGAACCCAAGAAAATTTAGTTATGTTTAATAAAAAAACGCAGCCAGATGCAGTGCGTGTAGTACCGTATTTTATAAAAAATGGGAAAACCTATGTTGTAATAACTATGGAATATAGGTACGCATTAAATCGTATTATTTATGGAGTGCCAGCAGGGCTTATTGATAAGGGAGAAACACCAGAGCAAGCAGCGGTAAGAGAGGTTATGGAAGAAGCTGGTGCCAAGGTAATAAAACTAAATATGGTAGAAACTGCATCATATACAAGTGCTGGGCTTACAGATGAAAGTTTGATTAGTTTTGAGGCAGAAGTAGAGTTACTTGGTAAACAACGGCTAGAAGACACCGAAGATATAAAGTTACAAACTGTTGAAGTAAATAATATTCCAGAAATGCTAGACAAATATGATTTTGCATTACAAAGCAAGCTGTTATTAAGAGCGTTTTATTATAGAGAACGAATTAAACAGTTAGAAAAAACAGAAGAAAAAGAGGCTTAAATGAAAAAAATTGGTGCATTTGTAGGAAAGTTTTTACCGCCGCATATTGGACATTTATCGGTAATAGATAATGCAATTAAGTTTTGCGACGAACTTTATGTGGTAATTTCGGAACATAAAAGTAAAAATGAGGCAATATGTAAAAGAGATAATTTCCCGTGTATATCCGCGGAATTAAGAAAAAAATGGTTTGAAAAACATTATGCGGGCATTAAGAATGTTCATTTTGTAATTTTGAATGAAGGTGAATTAAAGGCATATCCTGATGATTTAGATAAATGGACAGTAAAATTTAATGAACTTGTGCCAAATGCCAATATAAAATTAGCAGATGAAAGTTATAGAAAGTTTAATGAAGAGTATTTTCCACAGTGCAAATTTGTACCGATTGAAAGGGATAAAATACCAGTTCATTCTACAAATATAAGGCAAGAACCCCATAAGTATATGGAGTACATAATACCAGAAGCAAAAGCCGATTTAAAAAAATTATTAGGGAGAAAAAGTATATGAAAATTCAAAATTTAAGCGTAGTCGTTCCCAATAAGGCATGTATTAACAATTGCAATTTTGCGTATCTAAAATGCACACTAACGATTAATTAACAAAACTAAAAAGAGATTTAATTACAGCAGAAATTGAAAAAGAAATATAATAGGTAACTTAAATTAGCGCAACTATTTATATTACAGTTCTTGTGTGTTAGAATTTTCTAAATCTTTTAAAAATTTTTCTACCTGTTCTATACGCAAAGAACAGTTTGCTTGACAGGTTTTAATTACTTTACTTTCACTAATATATGGCGTAATATCAGATGAATCATCATCAATAGCCAAAATGTTTTTCTTATTGGGTTTATCAGAAAGATATGCTAATATTTGCAGTCCTCTAAGAGTAGTATTTACATAGGGGGTTTTGTGAATTTTTTTATTATAATCTAGCCCTTCTTTATGCAGTAATGACAAAAGTTTATGCATTTTATCGTGTCTAGCAGAGCTAATAACTAAATCAACATTATATGTTTTACTTAAATTATAGATTAAATAATTAAGTGCGGATATGCTTTTGGGATTAAAGTTTTCAATAAAACCACCCATTTCTCTTAACCCTAAATGAGTTAGCATTATTATGTATGGCCAATCCTATAACACACCATCAACATCTATAAAAATATAAAAATTTTCTTTCATAATTGATTATAGCATAAAAAATAATAATTTCAACATATAAAATTACTGCAAATATTTTAAGTTTATGTTATACTAATAATAGATGTCACATAGAAAAGAGGAATAGATGAAAAAATTATTTGACAAAATGTATAATACGGCTACAAAATTACTAAACAAGAATAAAGATTTAGTAGAAAAATTTGATCACAGTTTAGTTGTAAGCGTTCTAGCCTGTAAATCCGAAAAATTGTATATAGGAATGAATATTGCTTGGTGGCACAGCGTATGTGCCGAAAGCACAGCAGTAAGTAATGCATATCAAGCGGGCGAAAGAGAATTTAAATATTTAATGGCTGTTAAACTAAAAAATGGAACTAACGAATTTTATATAATTCCTCCTTGCGGAATTTGCAGAGAAATGTTTAGCGAATTAGATATGAGTATGTTACAAGTTATATTAAAACAAGATGAAAAATATTACACAAAATCAATTAACGAATTACTACCAGAGTATTAAGTTTTATTTGGAGGTAATTAGAATGAAACAATTTAAAGAAATAAAAGAAAATAAACATTTCAAGTTTTCCGATAATGGAAAAGGTCTGTTTTTTTACTTTGAAAACTCCGAAAGAGAATGTTGCACAGAAATTGCGAAAGCACCAGTAAAATACAAAATTTATGAAAACGGAATGTTGAAATTTGATAATTTATTTTCAGAATTATGCTACGATGTAAGTTTTAAAAGAAATGACAGGACAAGCATTAGGCTAGGTATTTTTGTTAAAGATTTCATTGAAAAAACGGAATTTATTAACTATGAGTATGGGATTGCTGTTATAGAACCAAATGCAAAATCAGGGACCTATAAGTTTTATTTATTTACTAATAACAATGGTATGCCAAATATGGAAACAAATGATAGATCCATTTTTTTAAGAGGGCTTGATATAATTGAACAAAGAGAAATAGCAAAAAAAGATGAAATGAGTTATTAAATAGTATATTAAACTGAAAGGACAAAACCACTTTGCATAAAATATTAAAATAGAATATTGCTAACTAAAATAGTTAAGTAGTATAATAGTTCATAAAAATAAGAAAAGTAAAGTAGCAGAAACACAAAGATTTTTGAGATAATTCGGTTAAAGCAGGTTGCCGATAGCACCTGTGGTTGCATCGGTGTTCTGGTTTAAGCGAATAAGCCAAAAAGATTGTTTTTATGCGGTAAGCATTCTTTTAACGCGATTTGTAATTTGGCAATAAAATCCGCTTTGCTGTGAGCGTAGTTTGCTTCATGTATATTTGCACCAATGCTTGTACCACTTCGTAGTAGCTGATTAGTAAGCACTCCTTCATTTTTAACTTCTCTGCATATTTGTATAATATTAAGTGCGAAAAGTTTTGATTTAGCAATTAATAAATTTTCTCTTTCCATTGCGTACTCCATTTTTTTATAATATATAATAAACATTAAGAGAAGTCAAATTAAATGAAGAATGATAAATGAAAAATGAAGAATTGTAAACTTCGCACATTTACATTAATTCTTCATTCTTTACTATTCATTAATCATTGATAAGCACATTGGGCTGAATAAAGACAAATGTGCTCATTTACATGGCGGAAGGAGTGAGATTTGAACTCACGGTACTCTTTCGGGCACACACGCTTTCGAGGCGTGCACATTCGGCCACTCTGACACCCTTCCATATATTTTGTCAGCGGGTTAATTGTAACAAAATTTGAGGACACTGTCAATACTTATTGGTATTTAAAAAAGTAGCGGTCCGTTACTTTTAGAATTTTATATTATATTGTTTTACTTTGTAAGCTCAATTCCATTTGTATGTAAAATTGAAAATAGTTTTTCTCATTCCTCGTAAATATCTAGTGCGTTATAACTTAATATATAAAAGAGTCATCATTTTTTTCAAAATCTGGAATAAAATCGCAAGTGGCACTTGATTTTTCTTGTGAAAAACCGCTAGTAAACCCTAATTTTAAAAATTTATTTAATACTATTTTGTATTCAATAGGTTTTAGTTTGTTTTTTAGTATTGGGTGTGAAAGCGCTTTATAGCATGGCGTGTATTGATTCATCAAACTTATTATTGTATCAGTGCCCATATTTTGTTTTACCCATTCCAAAATTTTAATGCTATCGCTAAAATGTGTAGGTAGTACTAAATGTCTTACAATAATTCCTTTTTGCATAATACCATTTTTTATAATATCAATAGGTTGATTTTTACGCATTTGTAGTAGTGCGGAAGTGCATTTATCCATATAGTCGGGCGCGGAAGAATATTCATTTGATAATTTATTATCAAAATATTTAAAATCGCATAAATAAATATCCACATACTCTTTTAGTTTTTTTATTGTATCGCTAGTTTCATAGCCGCTGGTATTCCAAACAATAGGAATTTTGGGTTTGTAAATATTAAGTGCTGCAATAATTTCTGTTGTATAATGAGTGGGCGATACTAAATTAATATTATGTACGCCACTTTGCTCTAATTGCTTAAATAAACCCGCTAGTTTTTCTATCGTGGTTTCTTTGCCAAGCCCACCAGAAGATATTTTATAATTTTGGCAATATATACATTTTAGCGAGCAGTGCGAGAAAAATATTGCACCGCTACCATTTGTGCCACTTATAATCGGCTCTTCCCAAAAGTGTTTCATTACTTTTGCAATTTTTAAACTTTTTGCACCACAAAAGTCGCTTGAATTTGAGCGGTCGATCAAACAATTTCTTGGGCAAATATTACATAAAATTGGCTTTATTGCTTTCATAGAATTTATTGTATTACTTAAATTTTAATAAGTCAATCTGCTTTTATATTTTTATTATACTGATGCAAACCAACCAATATGAGGTGGATAGAATGTAAAAACAAAAAATGCAAAAATTATTGTTAAGCCCAAATAAACGATTATTTTTTTATGTTTAAATTTGTGATTAAGACTAAGCAATTTGTAACTTATAAAGTAAGAAAATGTTACTAAAATTAATGCGATTATAATATCAATAACTACAAAATGTTCACCAAGCACGCCACTGTATGAGTAATAAATTATTGCAAGTAGCGGTATATTCAGTGTTACTCCAATTAGTTTTGTGCTCCAAAAATCATCACAATGTTTTGGTTTTAAAACAAAACATTCTATTACGGCATAAATTAGAAAAGGAAAGACTAAAAGTTTTGTATGTTCCCATACACTTTCGTTAATAGGGGCTATAAGTGAAATTATTATATTTTGATTAGTCAAATCGTACAAAAAATGAAACAAAAAACTTGCCAATACTCCCCAAATCAAACCTATAAGTTCAGCCAAAAATAACTTTTTATTAGTCATAATACACCTCACTATAAATTATACATATAATGAATAATTATTCAAGCTTCATTGACTTTGTAAATTTAATTTGATACAATTGCTTGTTATTATATAAATTATTTAACTTTTTTGTATTTATATTGGAGCCAAAAATGAAAAAATTTTTAACTAGAAGTGTCTTTTTTTCTGTAATCTATATAGTGTTAGCGATTATTGTTGAAATAGTAACTTTTTTAATGCTTAATTTGGGACTATTTCCTACGTATTTTATTTTGGATTTAGCCATAATGTTTTGTTTGGCAACTATAATATTTATTATACCAAGTAGTTTGGCACAATCTATAACCGCAGGAATTATATTACTGATTCAGATTGTAATAAGTTATATTAATATCACACTTTATGAAATTTATGGTGATTTATTATCGCTAGACATGATTGCGCTGGGTGGTGAGGCGTTTAAAGCGTTTGATCCGGCTGACTTAAACGGATTAGTGACTTTGATTTTTGTTGTTTTGGCGGTTGTGTATATTTTATTATCTAAAAAAGCATGCAAGTGTAAAATGGAATACAAATATAAATTTAAGTCAAGACTCTCACTTATTTTGCTGGGTATTTTTATAGTTAATCAAGCAATAGTTGGTTGCTCATACTATTTGCAATACAACGCACTTCAATTAGAGGCGTCAGAAAGCACTTCTGAATATGAAGAGTATTTTGAAAATGATGCCGCTCTTTACGAATCACTTGTTTTTAAAGTGGATTCTCTAAAAAAATTTGGCACATATGCATTTTATGCCAAAGGAATTTTTAACATGCTTAGCCTATCGGATTTAAGTGATCAAGAATATGATGATATTTGCAATTATATAATTGAAGGCGAGCAGTCTACTGTAAATTCAAATACCGGTTTGTGGGAAGACAATAATATTATAGTAATCATGGTAGAATCGCTAGAATGGTTTGCAATTGATCCGGATTATACACCTACATTATATATGATGTCGCAAGAGGGTTATACATTAAACAATTATTACAGCAAAAACAAAACTAACATATCTGAAACCGATGTAATATTAGGCAATCAGCCATTAAGCATAAGTTTTTATGAAAATTATTTTAGTGAAAATCCAAGTGAAGAACTTATAATTCCTTTTACGCTTCCAAATAAATTGAAAGAAGCGGACTACACTAGCATTAATTTTTTCCACGATTATTTAGATGACTTTTATAGAAGGTATTTAACTCACCCTGCAATGGGTTTTGATGATGTTATTGATATGGACGATATGAACATTTCTAACGCTTCGCCAGTATTCCACGATTTTGTACGCGATTCCGATATGTTTAAAAATGTTATAGATCAAATTGCACCAACTGATGAAAAATTTTTCAGTTTTATTACAACAGTAACCAGTCATGGACCTTACACTTATAATTATAGACTTGATGAATATTATGATATGCTTGCTGATACCGAAAGATACACAGCATTTGTTGAATGGTTTAATACAAATTATCCCGAATATGAATATCCAACAGATGAAGACATGTTAGAATATTATTTATATTACAAAGCCGCAATAATGGATTTAGATGCTGGGCTTGCTTACTTATTGCAATATTTAGAAGATAACAATATGTCCGATAATACAAGTATTGTACTTTATGCTGATCACTATGCTTATTATAATGAACTAACTTATGATATAAAAAATATTGGAAATAAAATTTATTATAATACTGAACTTTATCGCGTTCCCTGCATAATTTATGATACAGCACTTGGCACAAAACAAGAAGATATGTTTTCTTGTGTATTTAATATTACTCCAACCATTTTGGATTTGTGTGGAATAACATATAATGAAGCACTTTATGCGGGTTATTCAATATTTAGTGAAAAAGCCGATGATACTATTTTTGTATCTAGAATAGGTGGGGTAATGCGTAACGATATATACTCGGATAATGTTGTAGATATTGTAGATGAAGAGACTTATGATGAACTTGAAGTACAAAAATTTAGGGAAGATTCACTTACTTACTTTATTAAGCAAGGCTATATTAATGACATCTACAAGTACAATGTATTTTCAAAATATCCAGATTTACTTGGATATATTTAAAAAAATATAAAAACGGCAATTGCCGTTTTTTAGTTTTAAAAAATTGCTTGCGTATTCTTAAAAATATGTGTAACATAATATTATGAATATCATAGTGCCCAAAGAACTTAAAATATTATCTTCACTGTTTGCGTTAAATGGTACACCTCTTTATATAGTAGGTGGTTATGTTCGCAATGCGGTTCTTGGTATTTATAAGACCGATATAGACACAGCGGCTGACAGTACGCCAGAGGAAGTAATAAAACTACTTAGCGGAACTCAGTTTTCCTGCAAAGAACAAAGTAAAAAAATGGGGACACTAAAAATTTACTCTTCAAAAAATTTTGAATGTGAATATACAGCGTTTAGAAACGAACAGTATTCGGAAGGCGGAAATCATAAGCCAATAACTGTAAGTTTTAAAACTGATATTATTGAAGATGCAAAAAGACGGGACTTTACTTGCAATGCACTTTACTATGATATACAAAAACAAAAAATAATTGACTTTTATAATGGGCAAAAACATACGCTTGAACATACATTAAAAGTAATAAGCGATTCTGTATTTGAAAGTGATGGACTAAGGTTGTTAAGGCTAATAAGACAAAGTGCAGAGTTAAATTTTAGAATAGATGCACATACATTTAATTTAGCGTGTAAAGAAGTTGATAAACTTAAAGATATTAGCGCCGAACGCATAAGGGTGGAATTTGAATTTATGCTTAATGCCGATGAAAAATACGGTATAGGCAATCACATGCTTGCAATGGAACGCCTATTAAAAATAGGTGCGGCAAAATATGTTTACAAGACAAATTCGGTAAAATTTAAATATTTAAGACAATGCGAGGAAATATCTAGACTCACTGCACTTATTATTGATATGGGGCTTAAAGAGCACGATGTTTTTGTATTTATGGGTGCTAAGGGGTTAAAATTTTCCAATAGAATTATTAATAAAACAACTCTTGCTGTATCTGCGTTTTATGAATTAAAAGGTTCAGTGAAAAGTGCACTCAGTTTAAGATTGTTTATTCAAAAGTATTATACCGTGCTTGATATTTTGCTTGGTTTGAAATATAAAAACATTCAAATTGAAAAGCAACTACAAATTATGCGTTCTAAAAACATGCCGATTAGTTTAAGTGAGTTGAATATTAGTGGAATTACACTTATGAGATATTTTCCTAAGGTTACTGCAAATAAAATTGGTATAATATTACATGATTTATTATGTTTTACTGCAAAAAACGGTAATTTAAATAAGCAAAATCTTTTACTTAATAAAGTAGGAAATGATATTAAACAAAATAAATATTTGTAAGATGAATTTTATCACAAAGTTTAAAATATTTAAAAATACATTTATGTAGAAAAAAATCACATACTATCACTATGCAATCTGTAATAGTTTATATATATACTAATAAGCGTAAGTTAAAATATTTAAGCATAATAATATTGCTATTATTATTGGCTTTTTTAAGTCGTTCATATTGTCAGTCATCATATGTTTTTTCACAAAAACAATCACTTAACATTAATTATATTGCCCCGTATGGAGAACTTAAAGAGTATCCTGATTTTGATATTTATCAGCAAGATTATTCCATTACACTTAAATTTAATAATAAAACTTGGCAACTAACGCAGAAAGACTTTACTCCAAACAACAACAACCACGCAATAAATTCTGCAATGCAAAAATATGGTAGGCAAGGCAAATATGAAGAAAAATTGTATTATATAAGCAAAATAAAACATCAGGGATTTACAATTTTTCAAGCATATAATTTTGTGTTTTATAAATTTGACAGTGTTTTGCAAAATATCGGTAATTTAGTACGAACAGAACCTAAAAATGGGGTTATAAATTTTAATCCACAAAATTATCCTAATATGTTTAGTTTAAAAAAAGAAATTAATGGTCAAAAAGTTGACTTTGAAACATTGTATTCGGATATAGATAGTGAATTTAATAAAGAACCAAATCCTGTTATTAATATAAAAACGATTAGCATTAAACCTGAAATAACAGCGGATTACTTATTAAAAGCAACTGAAAAGCGTAGTGTGTTTTCTACTTCGTTTTTAAGTTCCGTAGAGGAGAGGAAACATAATATAAAATTAGCGCTAAGTGCTTTGAATGGGTATAGGCTTAATGCCGGTGAAATAGGTTCTTTTAACGCTATTACAGGAAGAAGATTAAAAGAAAAGGGATACCAAGAAGCAAACATAATTAAAAATGGCTTGTTTATACCTGGACTTGGTGGTGGTGTGTGTCAAGTATCCACAACACTTTATAATGCACTTATTAGGGCGGATTTGAAAGTGGAAGAAGTACACAAACACAGTATTCCGGTCAGTTATGTGGAACTAGGATTTGATGCAATGGTATCGGGAAGCAGTTCAGATTTAAAATTTAAAAATACAACGATGATGCCTGTTTTTATACGTGCTTATTCACAAAACGGCAGGGCCTATATAGAAATTTATGGTAAATCAATGGAAAATATAATACTTAAACCGCGCAAGGAAATTATTAAAGTAATACCAAATGCTGGCGATATTATTGAAAAGGATACGACAGGTGAATATAAAGAGCATGTTGAATATATAGGCGACTATTATAGAGTTAGAACTGCCCATGATGGTTATGAAGTAAAAACATACATACAATATTATCTAAATGATGTGCTTGTAGCCGAAAAATTACTTCGCCATATTAAATATGACCCAATAACAGGCTTATTAATTGAAGGAACTAAACCGAAGCCTGTTATCATACCGGAGCCAACTCCGCCACAAGCAAACAAACAAAACCCATTATAGTAAATGCATAATATGCAAGCTTTAATAAATGTTTAGCGATGAAATTGTGGATAAGTGGATAACTTTTGTGTATAAATCGTTATTTATACAAAAATATGCTTGTTTATACAAATTAAATAATTATTCAAACAAATCTATAAATATTTGATTGTGGATAAGTGGATAACTTTTGTGTATATAATACTTTTATAATATAAAAATCATTATTAATAGGCACAGAGCCTATGGCGAGTTACAAAAAACAATTTTGCTAGTTGTGGATAGTTTGTGTTTTAAATGTTTATGAATTCAAAATTTGTGCATAAACAAGTAGAAATAATACAAATTTAATCTTTAAAGTGTATCCGATTCAATGGTGGAATATCTATTTTACACATATAATTTTTGCTTAACAAGCGTTCTTATTAAGTGTATAAGCCAACTGTTAATTAAGTGAATAAAATACAATACAAAAAAGTGGTAGTTTATTCATGTATTAATAATAGAAGATGTTTTTTGTTTTCGTATTTTATGATATAACAATGCTTAAAACACCACAGAAATAAATACCAGAATATATTTTAAACTAAAAAATTGTTTCAAAATCAAAAAAGTGGTTTAATTTTGTTGTCTTAGCGGTTTTTTTATGATACAATGCAAATACATGGTGTGTATTAAAGCACATCAAATAATAAACAAAAGGGTGAAAAAAATGAATAAAAGTGAATTATCAGCTGCAATCGCAGCAAAAGCAGAAGTTACAAAAGTAGCTGCTGAAAAAATGCTAAAAGCTTTTGAAGAGGTTGTAACCGAACAACTCGTTAAAGGCGAGAGAGTTCAATTAGTTGGATTTGTTACATTTGAAACAAAACACCGTGCCGCAAGAAAGGGTATTAATCCTGCAACCAAAAAACCAATTAAAATTGCCGCTTGCACAGTAGCAGCAGCAAAAGTTGGCAAGAGTCTAAAAGAGGCTGTTAAATAGTTCAACTTTATTTTTTAAAAGGGAAACCACGAGCCGATAAGTAGCGGACACGCATATTTATTTCGCCTACCTAACGGATAGGCGGAAAGTGGCACCGTTTAAACGCAATCTTTTTAACACTTTAACCCGTTTCAAAACCCTAGCGTATACTTCGATACGCGGCGGAACTTGAAACGGGTTAAATCA
>Ga0172381_10000087_pt1 | contig 99637 bp, 112 predicted proteins | sample Leawel6488metaG_FD_119754 | JGI IMG/M metagenome (GOLD analysis project Ga0172381, IMG submission 119754) | Leachate microbial communities from a municipal landfill in Southern Ontario, Canada - Leachate well 64-88 metaG | ecosystem: Engineered > Solid waste > Landfill > Unclassified | place...
CCATCAACCGGAACCTGGTATCTGGATTATAACTTCGATGGAACGGTCGACAAACAGGTAACCTTTGGCCAGAATGGTGACATACCGGTCGTTGGAGACTGGAACGGAGACGGAATATCCGAGATCGGTGTATTCCGGCCATCAACCGGTACCTGGTATCTTGATTACAACTTCGATGGAACGGTCGACAAACAGGTAACCTTTGGCAAGAGTGGCGACCTGCCGGTTATTGGAGACTGGAACAATGCCGGGCACTCCGATATCGGTGTATTCCGGCCCTCAACCGGTACCTGGTATGCAAGTTATAACTTCAGTTCAACGGTTGCCAGGCAGGCACGCCTGGGTAAGAGTGGGGACCTGCCGGTTATTGGAGACTGGAACAACACCGGGCACTCCGGGATCGGCGTGTTCCGGAACTCGACCGGAACCTGGTACCTTAATTATAATTTCGATGGAAAAGTAGACAAATCGGTAACGTTGGGGATTGCCGGGGATACACCCGTAGTGGGAAAGTGGATGTAAAGGTACCAGTTAAAACAATCTTTTTTTGTTCCGAAAAGACCAGGGAGCAGTATTCTGGGATTTTCAGACCGGGTTCCCCAGGGTTTTGAGTTCTTATCCTTTTCATGGGAGTACAATTCCGTTAAAACTCCGATCTTTATCGTTGTCGGTCTCTACGATATCTGGCGCAACCCGACAGGAATTACATCCCCCACATACACGATCATCACAACCGCCGCAAACGTTGTATATTGGCGGGGTCATGTTTCCATCGGAGTCGATTTGAGTATCTGTGTATTCCTGCTCACGAGCACATTATACGCGTCATGCGCCGGGTTGTACCGTACCAGCACATTCCGTATCACAAGCACCGCCCCATACGGCGCAGACACAAGTTCCTGATTTTCTGGAGTAATATGAAAAGCCGGCAGCACCCCGTACACCGGCTTTTCCGCAGAGCCATCGCAAAGCCTGAACATGTGGGTCTCCTTATCGCCGAGATCCTCGGACATCTTCGCCGCGACAACGTTGATCCGTTTTCCCACGTTCAGGTGTATCCGGGACAAACGCAGGGCATTAGTGTCCTTTGGAATGCAACAGGGAGAACGTGTTTTCCCGTCCTTCCGTAACATCACGTAACTGTACTTGATATCGGTGTTCACGTACCGGAACGGCTCGTTGCACGCCGCAAGCGTGTTCATGATCCGGATGGGCCGGATACAGGGTGCCGTCACAAAACTCCAGCACCGGTCCGGCGTGCAGTTGGTGCCCCAGACATAGGTACAGGGCGCGTAGATCGAGAGCCCCCGCTTTTTCAGCGCAAGGGACATGACACGTAGGCCGGTGGATGTCGCTTCCTCTGCCGGTTCAATAATCAGGATTGTTCCATCTGGCGAGAGCCTTTCTGCGTATTTCATCACGATGTCTGCACGTGCCGCAACAGGAAGGTCGGCAAGTTCGTTGAGAACGTTTGAAAAGACCATAAGGTCGATTCGTTCGGGCAGCGCCACATCCACGGGTGCGGTAATATCCGCTTCGAGAGCGGGTTTTATTGTTACCGGGGAATCCTTTGTGGCTACACTTTTGGCAAGATACGAAAACGCCTCGATGTGCTCTTTTGAACGCTCGACCGGGAATACCGTTGCCCGGGCCGTATCCAGACATGTCCAGAAATCCGCGATGGCAAGCGGTATGACACCCGGCCCGGTACCGAGATCGAGGATCGTCATCTCACGTTTCAGCAGGCCGTCACGGGCGAGCTGGGCAAGCAGGTACCGGCTCTGCATGAAGTAGACCGGGAAATGGTACGCAAGATAGCCAAGCACCGAATACCCTTTTGAATACTGGAGAGACCTTTTGTTTGTCGGTTTCCAGTAATCATCCTTCTGGGCAACAATGGCACGGCGGAGCCGTTCGATGATGACCGGGTCAGACCAGTCTTTGCCGGTTTTTCTGGTGATATACTGCCCGATGGCCTCTTCATATGTCGGGGGAAGGCCTTGGAGGTCAAGGTACTCCCCGAGGCGTTGTTCCTCAACAGCGTTCAGGCAATATGCCGGGGATGGCAGGAGCCGTGAGACCTCGTAATCCTTATCGATCTTTTTTGCAGTGAGCCCGAGATTGGCAAGGTGCGGCAGGAGCGCCGTGTACATCTGATCGACGGTCTCCGACTCATCAAGGTAGACTGCAATCTCGGAAAGCAGAAAAGCCGGTTTTGTGGATGCGACGTATTTTACCGTTGAAAGAAACTGCTTTTCGGACATAACCTGCCGGAATCTTTGCACCGGGCGCTCATACATCTTTGGATAGCAGCCACACGATTCTCCTGCCGTATCCTGCAGGAGACATGACAATAGACCCTATCACTCTCTTTACGAGCCTTCCCATTTATGAGATGAAACGGGAGAACCGTCCGGTTCATGTACCGGGAGGACAACATACGTGAGAGGAATGGCAGCATGTTCGATCACTGTCCCGGTGCGGCAAACATAAGAACACCGACACTTACGATCAAGAAGTGCCCGCAGTGCGGGGAAGAAGTGGAACTTTTCTCAAACGATGTCTCCGTAAAGTGCAGCAGATGCGGGTTTGTTATCTACAACGATATCGCATCGTGCGTGCAGTGGTGTAAGCATGCCAAAGAATGCGTGGGTGAAGAGATATACCGGAAACTCACGGAAAAGAAGGTGGCCTGACAGGAAATACCCAAGCAGTTTCCTGGTTTGCAAAGGTTATTTCCCGGCCCCGCACCCGTGCTGGTGCTCACCGGGCACCCACCGGCCGCCATCTTTTGTCAGCTCTTTTTTCCAGATCGGGACACCGGCTTTTATCGTCTCGATGATATACCGGGAGCCTTCGTAGGCCTGTTTGCGGTGCCCCGCGCTGACAACAATGATCAGGATATTCTCTCCGACGGCAAGGCGACCGATCCTGTGGATGATGTCGACAGAGAGGAGGTTGTAGGTCTTTTTTGCCTCGGTGGCGATCTTCTCCAGTTCAGGGAGCGCAACTTCTTCGTACGCCTCCAGTTCCATCTCGCGGATATCATCGTCCCGGACGATCCCGTCAAAGACAACGATAGCACCGGTTCCCCGCTGCTTTGCCTCGTTGATCAGCATCCCGATATCGACATCTTCGGTCTGGATCGCAATCATAACCGCACCCTTACCGCTTATCCCCCCGCAACCGGGGGGAATACCGCAATCTCATCGCCATCAGCAACCTTGATCTTCGGGGCATCGGAGGTTTCAAGGCGTTTCCCGTTCTGCATCAGGATAACAAACTCGCGGAAGGCGCCCTTCTCATCGAAGATCGCATCGTACCCTTCCTTGTTCCTGCTGACTACATCTTTTATGAGGTCAGACAATCCCTTGTTCTTCGGGACAGCGACCACGATATCGGTCCCGAGCAGTTCCCGGAACCGGGCGAAAAACCGGATCTTGATAGTCATTTTTTCTTCCCCTTTGGTATCTTCTTTGCATTTACTGCGGTTGTCTTCTTTGGTGCAGGCCCTGATCCGCACGACATGCAGGCCGGGTTTCTTACGACAGAAATTTCTTCCGCGTGCGCTGTCATCCCGTCCCAGATCAGGAGGCGGTTTGCCAGGAGTTCACCGGTGCCCAGCAGGTACTTGAGCACCTCGTTGACCTGGATCATCCCGATAAATCCCGGTGTCACCCCGACAACAGGGAAGACTTCCTTTGGGGGAGCAGACGGGAAGATACAGCGCAGGCACGCGGTCTTTCCCGGGATAATGGTCGTCGCCTGCCCATAGAATCCCCGTATGGCACCGTGGAAAAGCGGAATATTCTTTTGAAGTGCGATATCGTTGAGCAGGTACCGGGTGGGATAGTTGTCCATCGCATCGACAATGCCATCCGCCCGGCCGACGAGCCGGGCACAGTTCAATTCATCGATGGTCGTATCGATGACCTTCACAGTAATATCGGGATTGATCGCCCGAAGTTTTTCCTCCGCCGAGGCAACCTTCTTTTTACCGATATCCCGGTCGTAGTGCAGGATCTGACGGTTGAGATTGGTCAGCTCCACGACGTCCTTGTCAACTACCGTGAGGGTACCGACACCGGCCACCGCAAGGTAGATCGAGACCGGGGAGCCAAGCCCACCGGCCCCGGCAATAAAAATATTGGCCTTTTTAAGGCGTTCCTGCCCTTCGTCGCCAAAGAGCATCATCTGCCGTTTGTACCGCTCGCGTTCGCGTTTGGAGAGCATCAGTTTTACCTGAAATTACTGGATCGGATACGAAGTCTCTGCCCTACAGTTGACACCCGGACTCTTCACCGTGTTCATGTGAATGGGGGGACGTTTCTTCCCACTGGGGAAGGCCGTGCTTGACGCGATAATCGTTGATCGCCTTGTGGATGCCTTCTTCGGCGAGCACCGAGCAGTGCATCTTGATGGGCGGCAGGCCGTCAAGTGCCTCGGCGACCGCTTTATTGGAGAGCTTCCACGCATCCTCAAGTGATTTTCCCCGGACAAGCTCGGTTGCCATGCTGCTTGACGCGATGGCCGCCCCGCAGCCGAACGTCTTGAACTTTGCATCGACGACGATATTGTTCTCGATCTTCAAGAAGATCTTCATGATATCGCCGCAGACCGGGTTCCCGACCTCCCCGACACCATCCGGGTTCTCGATCTCCCCGACATTACGCGGGTTTTTGAAATGATCCATCACGGTTTCACTGTACATTTATGACCCTCCGGTCTTTGCCTTCTGGTACAAGGGAGACATGTCCCGCAGACGTGATACCACTTTCGGCAGCACTTCGAGCACGAAATCGACATCCTCTTCGGTATTGGCATCGCCAAGTGTCAGCCGCAGCGAACCATGCGAGATCTCCACCGGGAGGCCGGTGGCAAGCAGCACATGCGAGGGTTCGAGCGAACCTGATGTGCAGGCGCTGCCGGTCGATGCACAGATACCTTCATCGTCAAGCCAGAGAAGCATCGACTCTCCTTCGATAAATTCGAAACTGACGTTGAAGTTCCCCGGCAGCCGTTCGGTCGGGTGCCCGTTGAGCCGGGCATTGGGTATCTTCTCAAGAACGCCCTTAATGAGCCGGTCCCTCATCGCCCGGATCCTGATATTATGGCCTTTGATATCGGCGGTGGCAAGTTCAATCGCTTTCCCGCACCCGACAATCCCGGCAATATTCTCGGTACCGGCCCGCTTCTTCCTTTCCTGGCCGCCGCCGTGGATCAGGTTCTCGATCCGGACGCCTTTTTTAATATAGAGCGCCCCGACGCCTTTCGGGCCATAGAACTTGTGGGCGGAGAGCGAGAGCATATCGATATTCTGCGCTTTCACATCGATGGGCACGTTTCCTATCGCCTGCACCGCATCGGTATGGAAGTACACCTTGTGCTTCTTTGCGACCTCCGCGAGTTCCCGGATCGGTTCAATCGTGCCGATCTCGTTGTTCGCGTACATGATCGAGATGAGGATCGTCTTGTCGGTGATCGCCATCTCAAGGTCCGCAGGATCGACGCGACCGTACTGGTCGACCGGGAGGTAGGTCACCGCAAATCCCTCTTTTTCAAGGAACTGGCAGGTGTGGATGACTGCGTGGTGCTCGATCGCTGTCGTGATGATGTGGTTGCCCCGCTTTCGGTTGGCGTAGGCAACGCCTTTAATCGCCCAGTTGTCGGATTCGCTCCCGCATGAGGTAAAATAGATCTCGTCCGGGTCTGCCCCGAGCGCTTTTGCGACCTGTGCCCGGGCCGTGTCAATGGCATTCTTCGATTCGCGGGCGATCCCGTAGATGGACGAGGGGTTGCCGAAGTGCTGGGTAAAGAAGGGGATCATCGCATCGACGACTTCTTTCTTTGCATACGTCGTTGCGGAATGATCCATGTAGATGATGCGCTGGTGTCCCATACTCTCTTTCCTTCGTGTACGTGAATATGTGCGTTTGTCGTCTGATTATTCTTTTGTTGCCACAATGATGTGGCCCGGTGCTTCCCGGCCGGTGCAGTCATGAGGATGAACTGCCCCGGATCCTGTGGGTAGTGCGCCATGTGTTTCATTTTTTAGCGCACAAAGTAACAACTGTTTTTTATGGTTGAATGACCAATTCACAATTGTGAATACAACGTATTTATGTGACAATTGTAATAACTTAAAGGTTGTGATGTAATGGAAGCCCCCTGCCAGAAGATCGTATGGGATGTCCTGCCGGCGATACGTGCGGCTATCGCGGTGGAACTCGTGAAATGTGGCGTGTCGCAGGTAGAAGCGGCGCGGATGCTGGAGATCGCACCATCGGCAGTCTCCCAGTACCTCTCCGGGAAACGCGGTTACCGCATCGAGTTCGAGAACGATATCAAGCAGTCAATAGAACAGCTTGCCCGGGATTTAAAAGAGGGCAGGGATGTGAACCTCGTGCAGCGCACCTGCGATATCTGCCACCAGCTCCGGGAGGGCGAGGAGTACCAGTGCGGAAGCAGCAGTACCGAGAACCACCGGTGCGGCAGCTGATTTTTCATTTTATTTTAATTCCATTTTTCAGACTTCAGGGAGGTATTATGGACATTACGGCCTGTCGCAAACTTGTCCTTGGAAAGATTGCAGAGCAGGGGTCGATGCTTGTCGCATTCTCCGGTGGCGTGGACAGCAGCCTGCTTGCAGTGCTGGCACGGGAGGCACTTGGGGATAAGAGCCGGTGCGTCCTTCTCGACAGCCCGGTCGTCCCCCGCGAGGCAGTCGAAGAGGCGCGACGGATCGCCCGTGACTACCACCTTCACCTCGAAATCCTCCCGGTCACCGTGATGGACGACGAACGGTTCACGAAAAATCCGGCCGAGCGCTGCTACTGGTGCAAGAAGAACTCGGCGGCGGTCTTAAAACGGCGGGCTCAGGAACTGGGACTTGCCTGTGTCGCCGACGGTATCAATGTCTCGGATACCGGGGAACACCGGCCCGGTCTTGCTGCAAGCACCGAGGAGGGGATCGTCCACCCGTTCCTTGACGCGGGCATGACCAAGAACGATATCCGGGAGTGCGCCCGGGCCGGAGGATTTGACTTCTGGGACAAGCCCTCGGCGGCCTGCCTCTCCTCCCGCATCCCCTACGGGGATACGATAACGGATGAAAAACTCCATATGGTCGAAGAGGCCGAGGCCTTCCTGCACAAAAACGGGTTCCGTCAGGTACGGGTGAGAGTGCACGGGACGGTTGCACGGATCGAAGTGCCTAAAGAGGAGATGCACGCAGTACTGGATATGCATGCTGCGGTGGCAGGCACCCTCTCCGCGCTCGGGTTCTCCTACGTGACACTCGATCTTGCAGGATACCGCAGCGGGAGCATGGATGAAGTGCTCGCGCCTGCCAAAAGAAAATCCTGACCAGAATATTCCCGTGGTGACCCAGATGACCGTACCGATGTTCAAACACATCCCCTGCATAAAGATGGATGGCGACTCAGCGACAGCCGGGACCCACGAGGTCATCGACGAGGTGCCCGAGGCCCTGTTCGTAAACGGCAGGCACGCGATGACCGCGATGATGAGCCCGGTAAACCTTGAAGACTTTGTCACCGGCTACCTCTTTACCGAGCAGATCATCAAGGGCACCGACGAGATTGAATCCATCAGGATCGAGAAGAACCGGATCAGCGTGATCACAAAAAATCTCTTTAAAGTGCTCGGCCCCAAAAAGACCATCCTCTCCGGGTGCGGGGGCGCCACATCCTATATCGATACCGAGAAACTGCCAAAGATTACCTCGGCTCTCTCCCTCACCCCCGAGCTGATCCGGACAACCGTCAGAGACGTGCTCGAATCCGACCTGCATAAAATGACCGGCGGCATCCACGTAGTCGGGCTTGCATCGGCAAACGGTATCATTGCCCGTTCCGAGGACATCGGGAGGCACAACGCGCTCGACCGGGTGATCGGCTATGGGCTCCGGAACAGGATCGATTTTTCAGAGACGTTTGCCATCTGCTCGGGGCGCATCTCCTCGGAGATGGTACGCAAGTGCCTGATCGCAAACATCCCGGTGATGGTCTCGCGGGGAGCGACGACGACGCTTGCCGTCACCATCGCAGAACAGAACGGCTTGTGTATCGTCGGGTTTGTCAGAAGCACGAAACTCAATATCTACTCCCACCCCGGGCGCGTGCAGGGCGCCCCATCACTTGAGAAGTGAGTGCCGGAGCCGGCAGACCTGGCAGAGGTCCCCGGAACAAGGATCGCCACACTCCCGGCAGCGGTGCAAAGAGTCCATGACCGGTGTCCCGGCACAGTACTTTTCGAGGGTTCTTTTGCTTTTTATGAGGTACTGCATCGTCCCGGGGTGGCGGCACTCATACTCCGAAAGCAGGGTGCGGACTTCGGCCCGCAGGGCATACTTCGTGTACGGGCACTCGGGCAGCACCGAAAAAAGGTCCTGCACGAAGAGATAGGATGCGATCTCCTTCTCCGGGATTGCCATGAGCGGTTTGATCCTCGGAAGAAACGCTGCGGATGTACCGGTACCTGTCGTGCGGACAAGCCTGGGCAGGTCTCCCCTGAACGCATTCATCAGCACCGACTGTGCCTCATCATCGAGGTTGTGGCCGGTGGCAATCGCGGTCGCACCGGTGGCCCGCGCAGCATCCGCGAGGGCTTTTTTGCGCAGGATGCCGCAGATGGTGCAGGCCTGCGCCTCCCGCCCGATAAGCAGGGTATCGAGATCGTCACCGATAAGTTCGCGGAACGAGATGATGCGGTGTTCCACGCCAAGTCGTCTGGTAAGGCTCTCCGCTGCACGCATGGTGTCGGCACGGTAACCGGCAATACCCTCATCCACGGTGATGGCAACAAGGCTGGCACCCGGCCATGCAGGCAGGAGCCGGGAGAGGATCACAAGGAGCGCCGTGCTGTCCTTTCCCCCGCTTAAGCCCACCGCGATCCGGTCGCCCGGGTGGATCTGCCCGTATTCCTGTATGGTCGAAAGGACGCGCTCTTCTACATCCCGGACAAGGTGCGGGCCGCAGAGATGGCGCCGGGTGACCGGCTGGTAGACCACTGCTGGTTCGCCACAGCAGGCGCAGACCGGGACTCCAGCGGGTAAGGCACGCGGCTCCACGGACTTATCCCCCGTGCGCGATCCGGATGATCCGTATCTCGTCGTTCCCGCCGATTGGGGCCTGCTCGGGAACGAGCTTCCCGTTCCGGGACACGATCACCTCAAGGGGATTTATCCCGATCTCGTGCAGGAGCGCCCCGACTGTCCCCGGGCCCTCCTCCATCACCCGGACACCCTGATCCGGCAGAATGACTTTCATTGTCTGATGAAATGATAGGAAAGCCGGGGGCATAAACTGCCCGGTACCGGCCACCTGCCCGCAGGCTCCTGATAAGCGGGTATTTGATGCACCACGACATACTATTACGATACAACCGGGAGAGCGTGTTACCGTAATGCAGGACATCACCCTGCTGCAGGAAGAGATCCTGCGGCTTAAAGAGCAGAAGAACGCGATCATCCTCGCGCACAACTACCAGCGTCCCGAGATCCAGGACATCGCGGATGTCATCGGCGATTCGCTGGAACTCGCCCGTGCGGCTGTCGGAAAGAACGGCGACGTAATCGTCTTCTGCGGGGTCGATTTCATGGCCGAGACCGCCGCGATCCTCTCACCGGAAAAGACCGTTCTCCTGCCTGCACCGGATGCCTGCTGTCCCATGGCCGGGATGGTGAGTGCAGAGGAACTCAGGTTCGCACGCACCCGTCACCCCGATGCAGCAGTCGTCTGCTACGTCAACACGACCGCAGACGTCAAGGCAGAGAGCGATATCTGCTGCACCTCGGCAAACGCGGTAAAGGTGGTAAATTCGGTAAAAGAGGATACGGTGATCTTTGTGCCGGACAAGAACCTCGGGCAGTACGCGGCACGGTTCACAAAAAAGACCGTCCTCCCCTGGGAAGGGTTCTGCCTCGTCCACGACCGATTAACCCCTGCCGATGTGGCCCGCGCTAAAAGGGAGCACCCGGGTGCGGTCGTACTCGTCCATCCCGAGTGCAGGCCAGAGGTTATCGATTGCGCTGATCACGTGGCGAGCACGTCAGGGATCCTTACCCATGTAAAATCCAATCCAGAGAACGAGTTTATCATCGGCACCGAGAACGGCATGCTGCACCGACTCGCAAAGGAGTGCCCGGACAAGCACTGTTACCCGCTCTCGGACAAGGCAGTTTGTGTGAACATGAAAAAGACCGACCTTGTAAAAGTCCGCGACGCACTGGTCACGCTCAAACCCAGGATCACGGTACCCGAAGAGATCGCTTCCCGTGCCCGGGGTGCGATCGAACGCATGCTCGCACTCTGAAATGTACTAGGGTGACGAAATGGATGACGAGATAATCGATATGCGGGGAAGGTTCTGCCTTGCCCTTGACCAGATCGAAGAGTGCCGGGAATTTGCATCCCTGATCCCTGAGGTCAGGTCAAACCTTGTGTATGCAAAAAAAGAGGCACGGTCCCGTGACGATGTCCTTGCGGTCGACGGGCGGATCACGGTCATACAGGGTATGCCGCGTGCGGCCGGAAAACCCCGGTTCGGGGCATCCAGCCACATGGCGCGGCTGATTATAGAGTTGCGGAAAGTCGATCCCTCCGTGAGGGCAGGTGTCGATTTCGCAAACACCCCGCACCTTGCGGCATGGCTTGAAGATTACTGCCGTGCACGGGGCTGGATCTTTTCCGTGATTGACCGGAGGGGCGAGCCGGACGAGATCAAAGCGGCGGAAGGGGCGTCGATGCCCTGGAAGGTGGGCGAGGCCGTGCGCGCCGCCGGTGGCAGGGCACCCAAAATATTCTATGAGACGGGGGCAGTGGGGAAAGAGCCGGTCTCCGTTCTTGTCGGACACGATCCGCTTGAAGTCGCCGGCCAGATATGCACACTCGCGAAGGATTACCATGAGTACAGGCAAACCCAAAATCGGTAAGATCGACGTTGAGATCTTCACACAGTTCCTGTTGCACAGGTTAGGAAAACCGGATCCGTCCGTCATTGTACCGCCCGGCACGGGCATTGATGCCGGGGTGATCGATCTCGGTGACGGCCGGGTGCTGGTGGTTGCCGAGGACCCGATCTTTGCGACCCCCGGACAGCCGCTGGAGATGTTCGGCTGGTATACGGTCCATATCGGGGCAAGCGACGTGGCGGTGATGGGGGTACAGCCACAGTACATGACCTATTCCCTGCTGCTTCCTCCCGAGACTCCCGATGCGGACTTCAAAACAATCGTCAACGCTATTCACCGGACAGCCTGCGATCTCGGGATTGCCATTGTCGGGGGACATACGGGATACTACCCGGGATTTGCCTCGCCGACCATCGGGGGAGTGACTGTCTTTGCCATCGCGGACAAAAACACCATTGTCACCCCTGCGGGCGCACGGCCGGGAAACGATGTGATCCTTACCAAAGGGCCGGCGATCGAGACAGCGGCCATCCTTGCAGTCGTGCGCGAAAAAGATCTGCGTGGCAGGTACCCGGACGACCTCATAGGAAAAGCGCAGGCACTCTGCCGGCAGATGAGCGTGGTGCTCGATGCACAGGTCGCCAAAAAAGCCGGAGGAGTTACGGCCATGCACGATGCCACTGAAGGAGGGGTTATTGGCGGCCTCTTTGAGATCGCCGATGCAAGCGGGGTCGGCATGTGCATCGACGAGACCCGGTTTGTCTATCCCCCCGAGGTCCGGATGGTCTGCGAGGCGTTTGGCATCGACCCGGTGGCAGCGATTGCCGAGGGCTCGCTCCTCATTACCGCAGAGCCGGCATCCTCTCCCGCTATCATCCAGGCACTCAAGCTGGCTGGTATTGCCGCGTCGGTCATCGGAACAGTGACGGATTTGCCCCATCACCGGGTCATAACCCGGCGTGATGGATCCACGGTTCCACTTGCCGTTCCGAAGCAGGATCCATTCTGGCCGGTCTTCTTTGAGGGTGTCCGTTGAACGGGACTGTCCTGATTTTCTCTTTTTTTACGAAGGTTACCGCCAGTAGTGGTCTCCACCCCGGTCACGCATGCCGTCCCCTCAATAAACGTGCAGTTCTTAACAAGAATAGTGAAGAAACTCCTCCAGTCCCCAAAGCACTCATCAAAATGATCTGATCACGGATTGGAACTTGATTTTCAGGCATTTTTCACCGGCTCATCGGTACAAATGAACGTGAAAATTTCGGCAAAACCCGTCACTTTACTAACTTATTAATAGGGTACCGGCGCACATAAAATATAGTTCACAATTGTGAACGGAAACGAACCATGAGTTTCACCCTCACTCACCCGGACCATGCAGCACCCAGGGCAGCGCACACCCTGCTTACCGCTGCACTGTCCGGCCGGGACTGCGGGGTCAGGGGATCGGGGCAGGATTGTAGGCCCATGCAGTAATGTCAAGGCTCCACGAGCACTGCAACCAGCACCGGTTCGCAGGCCTCACAAAAGACGCGGGTCAATGTACCCGGCTTCCACACGTCCACGGTCAAACAGCCATCCCGGGCTCTATCGGGACACCACACATCAATAACACCACAGGAGGTCAGCCATGCGACACTCCTATAAGGGACGATCAAATCCCTGCGATCCGGATTATGCATCGGGTACAGGCGCATACGATCCGGATCGCCCACGCCTCATGCAATAACTGTCTTATAAGATATTCACCGGGGGGTACAGCACCTTCAGACCCCCGGTACTGTTTTTTGCAGGTTTTGCACGGGCCTTCCTGTTACGATTGCCACGATACTCCTGCCCGACCTCCCGCTTTCCGTGAGGGATACCAGTTCCTGACCAGTAGAGGTGATCCCGCATGATCCTGCCGGTTTTCGCATTCCTTATTGCCCTTGCAATCGGCATTGTTGCCGCACTCGTCGGACTTGGCGGCGGCTTTCTCTATGTTCCCACCCTTACCCTGATCTTTGGCCTCGACCAGCGGATGGCAGTAGGCACCAGTCTCGCCGTCACGGTCTGCGCCTCTGCTGCCGCAGCGTTCTGTTGTGCGCGGCAGAAAAAGATCCTGTATACGGCAGCCGGCTGCCTGATCATCCCCGGCATGATCGGAGCCGCACTCGGTGCCGCACTCACCGCGTACATCGACACACGAATACTTGTCATCCTGTTTGTCCTGGTCCTGTTCCTTATCTCCGTCCAGATGCTCAGGCCGGCCTGCCGGCTGGTCGGGATCGTCTCCCGGGGCCCGGTACTTGAAAACCACATAAACGGGCCGGGTGGCGAGAACAGTTCTGTCAGTATCCCGTACGCGCACCTGATCCTCTGGGGAACAGCGGGAGGCCTCGTCTCCGGCACCACCGGGATCAGCGGAGGAGTGCTCTTTGTGCCGGCGCTTGTTGTCGCCGGCATCCCGGTCCATTATGCAGTGGCAACCTCGCTCTTTGCGATCGTCCTCACCTCGCTTGCCGGTGCAGGGACGCAGGCAGCCCTCGGGAACGTGTCGCTCCCGTTCCTCGCGGCCTATGGCACCGGGGCGGCGATCGGCGCCTATGCAGGCGCTTCCATCGCCCCGAAGATCCGGGCAGATCGCATCCAGGCGTTCTTCGGGGCCATGCTGCTCGTGATCGCGGTGCTCATGATCCTCCATGGCATTTTTTAAAATAGTTCTTCGCAGAAGTTACCCCACCAGAGGGTATTATTTCATGAACCGCAAAAGATCACAATAGTTAACAATCGTTACGCCCCGGAAAAACGGCAGTATCTGCCCCGCATGCATACCGACGGGATACCAGGTAACGGGACAATGATAAAAACAGAGGGAGTCTATGGCTGAAAAAGAAGAGGATATTCACGTGATCGAAGCGGTAGGACGATCGAAGATTATCATTAAAGACGGGAAAGTGTCGGAAGTCTCGGTCTCGCGGCTCCGCCAGTGCCCGCTTGCAAAAAAATTTGCTTTACCCGTTAACGAGATTACACCCCCTGCAGTAAGAGCAAATATTGAACACCGTATGGCATCGTGGGGCATGTGCCGGCCGTACCGAAAGATCAGCGGGAGCGTGGACTTTGTCGGCTTCGGAGCATCCGAACTAATCAGCTGTGGTATTCTCTCCGGGAGTATCGATGCAGCGGTCCTTGCCTGCGACGGGGCGGGAACCGTAATCGTGACAACACCGGAGTTGGTGCAGGGCATCGGTGGCAGGATGTCAGGACTCGTGAGCACCTCGCCACTGACAGAAGAAATGGATCGGATCGAGCAGGAAGGGGGATTCGTCCTTGACCGGGCCCATGCAACGATAGACCCGGTCCTTGGGGTCTCGCGTGCCTACGAGAAAGGATTTTCCCATGTCGCGGTCACCGTTGCCTCTGCCGATGTGGCAGCCGCGATCCACAAAAAGCACCCGGATGCGTTCATCTTCGGGGTGCATATGAGCGGCATCACCGAGAAGGATGCAGAACGGCTTGTTGCGATCGCGGATATCGTGACGGCCTGCGCCTCGAAATGGATCTGGCAGATCGCGGGAGCCCGGGCACTCCTGCAGGCCGGTACAGCAGTCCCGGTCTTTGCGCTGACCACGCGGGGCAAGCAGCTGATCCTTGATAAGATCGCCCGGTCAGATCGGCCAGTGCTTGTGTCGGGGTCAAAACTTCCGGTCTATGGTCCGGAACTTCCCGATCCCCTGCTGTGAGGATATCTCGTAAAAAAGTCAGGACGGATCCTTCTTTTTTCCCGCGTATTTTGCCCATGTTTCAGGATCCAATATGCCATCCCGTGAGCACGGTCATGAACAGCTCACGGATTTATTCTGACGATTGAGGATGTGGGAACAGCGCTTTTCAGGGAACTCCAGGGATCCGTCTCTATCTCCCGCCCGGTCAGCGAGGATACGCGCTTTCAGGTGGCTGCTGATCGAAACAGTTCATAAAAGACCTTACCACTCCTCCGCAGGGATTGCCGATACCTGATAATCATCGAACTGAAACTTTCCCGACCCTAACAGGTACAAGCGAACAAGAGAAATGTGATTATTTCAGGATCCTGTACGCGCCCCGGGGTACCCGTAGGGTGAAACGAGCCCCTTTCCGGTACTCCCCTGTCTCCTGTATCCCGATCCGGGTGATTGCAAGGATCTCCCGTGTTAAAAAGAGGCCAAGACCGGTATTTTTCCCGACCCCTCGTGCGAAGATCCGCGCCTTTTCATTCTCCATGACGCCAATCCCGTCATCCTCAAAAAAGAGAAGAAGATCGGTCCCGTCCATTACCCCGGAAAGCCTGATTTTCGTAACCCCTTCACCGTAACGGAACGCATTGTCGAACAGGTTGTAGAACACTTTCTCAAGCATCGGGTCTGCATATATCTCGAGATCGCCTATCTCGCAGGCAAACGAGATAGTATTGATGAACTGGGCATATGCTCGTGCCGCCGTTTTCCCGACATGCTGCCAGAGAGGGGCTTTGACACCCAGATCGTCATATGTCCGGGTAAACTCGATCTGGTTGCGGATCGTAAGCAGGATCTTCTCCTGCTTTTCAAGCATCTCCCGGTTAGCGTCATCTGCTTCTCGTCCTCTGAGGATCCCATTATAACCGAGAAGCGCGGTGAGCGAGTTGAGGACATCGTGCCGGGTCACCCCGATCAGAAGATTGAGCTTGACGTTTGCGATCCTGAGAGCATCGCCAATCAGCTGGACGCCGGTCAGATCCCGGATCGACAGAATCAGAACCGACCGGCCCTTGAGGTTAAAGTAGGCAAGTATGATGTCGGCGGGAAATACCATGCCGTCTTTTTTCCGGTGATACCGCAGGGAGACGCGGGGCACCTGACGGTCGAGAGTCTCCTGTGTCTTCTCTGGTTCGGCTGACAGGTCCATGAGCGTCATCTGCATCATCTCTTCCCGGGTATACCCGTACAGCTCCGACGCTGCCTGGTTTAGATCGAGAATCCCCCGGGTTTCTGCGTCGACAATGATGAGGGGATTATTCTTCGCTTCAAAGACGTTCCGGTACTTTTCCTCGCTCTCTTTGAGTTCTTCTGTTGTGGCAAGCAGCGCGAGTTCTGCCTCCTTGCGTGTGGTGATGTCCTGGACAACGCCAATCACTCCCGTGATAGTCCCGTCAGGATCATAGAGAGGGGACCCGACGTATCGCACCCAGATTCTCTTCTTTTTTATATTCAGATCAAGTGGAATATCGGATATCTCCACCATCTCCCCCGCGAGCGCACGCTCAAGATTGCCGGGGATCTCGGTATCATGAAAAAAGGGGAACAGCTCGGTGAGGTGTTTACCCAGGACATCGGCAGCCGGTATCCCGGTCAGTTCTTCCATGAAAGGATTCCAGAGGATATAGCGCAGGTCGGCATCGAAGGCAGTGATACCTTCGCGGACATCGGTGATCACGCAGTTCAGGAAGGCTTCTGAGGCTCTGACCTTATGCTCGGTCTCCGCCAGCCGGTGCTCGCTTATGGCAAGCTCGTTGTAGTTCTGGCGCAATTCTTCTTCGGTTGCGGTCAGCTGTTCAAACGCAGCGTGCAATTCCTCGTGTTTCTTTTTGAGTTCTTCCTCTGCCGCTTTGCGTTCGGCAATCGGGCGGGTCGTGACGACTATGCCGTCGATACCTTCAACACCGATAAGGTTGGTGGCTATCGCTTCAACCCAGAGATACTCCCCGTCTGCCTTTCGTACACGGAATTCAGAGGGTATCCCGGCATTTTTGTTTGCATACACCTGGGCAAGATCAGATCTGATACGATCCTTGTCTTCAGGGTGGAGATCATCCAGCGGGTCTTTACCGATCAGCGACCCGGGGGGATACCCGAGAATACGCGATGAGGTTGAATCGTAGATGATCCTGCCGTTCCGGTCGAGAATCTGGGTGATGTCGGATGCCGTCTGGAAGATCGCCCGGTACCGTGCCTCAGATTCTTTGAGTGCGCGTTCTGCACGTGTTCTCCGGACAATCTGCCGGATTTTTTCCGCGAGTTCGGCGAACTGCGCCCGGGGGTTGCCGCCTTTCTGGATGTAGGAGTCGACACCGTTGTTGATTGCCTCGATCACGATCTCTTCCCGGCCTTTCCCGGTGAAGATTATGAAAGGGATCGCGTTTCCGTCCTTCCTTACCTGTTGTAAAAATTCGATCCCATTCATTCCCGGCATCTGGTAATCGGAGATGATGGCATCGTAGTGCCGGTTTTTGAGGATACTGATTACCTCCTGCGCGGAGGCTTCCGTATCGACGCTGAAATCTCCAGAACGCTCAAGAAACATTTTGGTGAGTTCGAGCAGGGCGGGTTCATCGTCAACGTAGAGAAGGTGGATCACTTAAAGTACACACTCGATAAAAGGACTGTATCTTACCCGTTATTAAACAGTTCCTTTTTTGCGGGGGGAACCTGTGGGAAGATGCGGCCCGTGATCTTTTCTCCGGGGGATTTTTGAGCCGGTCGCTTGTGTCCGGCGCTGGGGGATCTACCGGCAGAACCCGGCGCTGTTTACGGGCGTACGACCGGTTGTTGGTGACGACCCTTTTTTGGGAGTTCTCACGTCCGCTTTTTTCATTCCGGGTCTTGGGGGGTACCCCCTCTTTTGTACGAAGGTGGCACTCCCCCCTCAAAGCCAGAAGAGGGGGGTGGGGGGTAAAAACTTTTAAAAAATCGGTCGGGGGGTAGGGGTACCTCTCCTTTTTGGGAGTGGGTGGTGCCCCTTTAGCCTGAGGGAGGCACCTACCCCCCCAGGACTACGGCCGGTAAAATATGGGTTTAGACGAGAACTCCATGCGAAGCACTGGTCGTACACATGCAGGAACGGGGGGTAGTCCCCTTCATGTGCCCGGACAGGGGGGTGGGGGGTAACACTTTAAAAAAATCGGTCGGGGGGTAGGGGTACCCTCTTTTTTGGGAGCGGGGGGTGCCACCAGTGGCTATGGTGGGGGCCGGGGCTGTCGCTTTCCATCAGGCCGACTCCGGTACATTTTTTAGACAAGCGGACACGCTCGTTCCTGTACCGGAATCGAAAACACCAGAACAAGAAAAACGTGATTCAAATGCAGATTTAAGTACAACAGAAAAGGTCGTGATTGGACCGGGCACAATTGTACCCGGTGCCCTGCAGAGCAACCCGATTAACCCCTGCGAAACCATCGCTGGAACAAGCGGGCTGGCCTCAGGTAAGACAAAAGGGAGATTTCCTGACGATGATGGAGAAACAGGAACTACAAGTGTGGAAAGGAAACAGAAGACCGGACCCTCCCGCCACCGCAGGGTAAAGAAACGGAAGTACGGGAACAGTCGCCGGCACCGCACGAACCCCGGTAGCCGGACCGGGGTGGGAAAAGAGTCCTGGATGCAGTGCTGCTCCACTACCGGGCCTTTGACCAGGGTATTGGGAACATCAGAACAATACACAAAATCCTCAAAACACCGCACGAATCTGTTCCCGATTCAGGAAATGCGCTTGAATGGACTTTGAATCAACGAACCCGTAACTCTCCCTGCCCGGTTGAGGGAACCGGGTAAGCAGGGGCCCCGGATTCTCCTTCTTTTTTGAAGTTATATCCTCCAGGCACCTATGATAGTATGTCAAAGGGCGCCCCGCGACAAAGACAAAAAAGGAGGAAGAAAAAAATGGCAGACTTTACGCAGAACAGCAACGTGAAGAGCGCGGTCCGCAAACTTGCGGTACCGATTACGGACGTGACTGCATTCAACGCACTCATCCAGTCCGTCATCCTGAACAACCCGTTCGGGTGTGTATCGTATATGAACGCGGGCGCCAACCATGCGCCCGTAGAAAAGTCAAGGGAGACCTACACGGCAAGATTCGTATACCAGGACGAGGACGCAAAGAAGATCGGCAGCAGCTCGGAGAGTTACAACACGATCTCCGGCTACAATGTCGGTATCACCGCAGTCCTCGCGAACACCGCAAATATCACAGCCCACGGTGGCGTCCCGGCCCACGATTCGGACGGGGACACATTCTCCGCGACCCTCAAGTGCCACGACCCGAATAACGAACTCTACTTGGTCACATTCTCCCGCCAGCAGGTATCGATCACGTCCTACGAGGATGACTCCATCCGGACCGTTATCGAGACCTGGGCAGACGGGGTACCGGCCCTTGCATAAGGCGATGACGATGGACAACGAGCTCATCATTGTCGGGGCATTCCTCAGCGCAGGACTGCTCGCCTACGTGCTCATCCCGGGCCTGCTCGTGATGTGGGACCGGGTGCTCGACTACATGGGAAGCAATGTAGAATCAGAAAAAAAGTAACCGGCAGGGGAGACATTCCCCTGCCTCTCATTTTATACCGTCCGCCCGGATCATACGGACGCGGGCGCATTTCTCTTAAAACCAGTTTTCAAGAGTCTTCTGCCCGGCTTTTACCGTGTATCGTTCGAGCGCCGCATCGATCCGTTCTTCGGCAAAATCGTACCCTTCGCAGAGCAGTCGTTTGATCCCTTCTGCATCCGGGTGACCCCAAAGGAGGGTGTAATCGCTCGTCACCGGCGGGTGCAGGAAGAACTCCATCACTGGCGCCGGGTCGAAATCCGGGCACTTTTCCGCAATTTTTGCCGCAAACTCCCCCTTCTGCACAATTTTCAGGCCGGTCTTTGCCCCTACGCCGTCGGCGCCCGGGTTAAAGTCGGTCCCCGTCAAGATCCCGATCTCAATGAGCTGCTCCCGGGTCAGTTTCAGGCCGTCAAGTACCTCGGCAAGAACCACCCGCTCAGGGTTTACGGTCACGACCCGGCCCCGGATCTTGCGCTTCCCGCTCACCGTGAGGTTCCGGACCAAAGTAGGGGTACCAAAAAGGAGCGTATCGTAGTCCTGCGAGACCGCGTACCGGGCGTCACCCTTCTGCACCATGTACGCTGCCTGTGCCTCTCCCTCGGTCGGGGCCTGCACATACGGGATACCCATGAGACCAAGCAGTTCCTTTGAAGTCGCAATAATCGTCTTGTCCACACGGGTCGACGACCGGGCCTGCTTGTATGCCTCCTCCTCGTCGCCCCGCTCGATCGCCGCCTTCCACTTCTCCCCTGCCTCGTCCCGGCTTTTGCGGCGCACGGCAATCGTCGCATCCTTAAGTTCGGGCGGCTTCCCGTCAAAGACAAAGACCGGTTTTATCCCTTTTTCAAGGAAGTTGACCATCCGGAACAGGATCCCTGATAGGTGGGAGGTCACTCTGCCCTGCCGGTCCATCAGCGGCGTCCCGTCCGGCTGCCGGATGATCGTTAAAAACTGGTAGAGCGCATTGTTCGCATCGACCGCCGCCACGCCGGAAAGACCCTCCCAGGTGACCGGTGTCTTATAGTCAGCAATGATATCCCGGAGTGCGACACCCATGACTCATATCTCCTGCCGTACCGTTACGCCGGCCGGGCTCTTATTTGTATACCCGCTTTGAGAACTCGCCCACCAATCCTTCGAGATGGGAGGTAGTCTGGTCGTACTTCTCGTTCATACGACTGGAAATCTCCTCAAGGTTTGTGCGCAGCATCCGCTCCCGGGTGATCACGTTCTTTTCGAGGTTTCTGACCTTGATCTGGAGGGACAAAAAGAGCCCGCCAAGCGAGAGCATCATGAGGGCAGCGGCAATAGCGATAACAAGGTCCTGCCAGAACCGCAGGATGAGGAAAAGGGTGGAGATGACCATCACTGCCGTGAGCAGGATGTCAGGGAGATACTCGGGAATGTCCATGCTTTTAGATGATGAGAACGCACTAATTAAGCTAACTATCCATCAGGAGACACCTTTATGGACACCCTGACTGCCAAGCTCAAGAACCACCTACCCATCCTGGCAATGCCGGCCCTCCTCATCGCTGTGGAAATCGGGGCACTCCTCCTCACGCTTCCCGTGCAGGTCTCGGGCATAGTGGCCTTCGAGGACCCCACATCGATGGAGAACCCGCTTATCTTCATTGTGATCCTCCTTATTTTCACCGCGTTCCTGCTCGTGCTGATCAAGTACAATCTTAAAAAAGTAATCGGGGCCGTCATCACGATCGCGATCTTCCTGACGTTTGTGTATATCTTCGCGGCAATAGTCTTTGCAGCAACGGGCGCGACCGCTGTGGCAACAACAGAATGGTGGGAGGCAGTGCTCCCTGCGGTTGTGGTCTATTCAACGACCATTGAGACCATCGTAGCAACGGGTATCATCATTGTCCTCTCCGTGCTCGCGACGGCCCTGTTGTACAAATACCCGGAATGGTATGTGATCGACGGCCTCGGGATCCTGCTCGGCGCCGGGGTGGCCGCGATCTTCGGTGCCTCGCTTGAGATCCTGCCAGTCTGCCTGCTCCTTGTCCTCCTCGCGGTCTACGATGCGATCTCCGTGTACAAGACAAAACACATGATCACGCTCGCGGAAGGCGTGATCGACCTGAAGACCCCGATCCTCTTTGTCATCCCGAAAAGGAAGGACTACTCGTTCATCAAGGAGGGGATCGGAAAACTGAACGACGGGGGCGAACGGGCCGCCTTTATCATTGGCATGGGAGATATGATCATGCCCGCGATCCTCGTCGTCTCCGCCAATGTCTTTTGCGGCGGGATAAAATATTTCGGGCTCATTAACCTGCCGGCGCTCGGGGCGATCATCGGGTCGCTTGCGGGACTTGTGGTGCTCATGCACTTCGTGATGTCCGGCAAACCGCAGGCCGGCCTCCCGCCCTTAAACGGCGGGACTATCATCGGGTTTTTCATCGGCTTTGCTCTCATCGGCGGCTTTGCGTGAGGCTTCCCATGCCGGACGGAACGAGAGGAGCTCTTTGAGCACCTCATCCACACCATCTTTTGTCTCGGTGGACATGGCGCGGTAACCTTCCTGCACCTTGAGATCGGACTTGTTTGCCACGACCACCAGCGGCACGGTTACCATATCTTTAACTTCGTCAAGGAGCCGCAGCTGCATCTCCATGGGGTACCCGCAATGCTCGGACGGGTCGAGGATAAAGAGGATCACGCTTGCCACGTTCATCATCGCGGAAAGAGCCTGCCGCTCGATCGGGTTTCGCTCGTCAGCGGGCCGGTCAAGGATACCGGGTGTATCCACGAACTGGAGACGGATCCTGCCTTCCTCGCGGAGCCCGACAATCACGCCTTTTGTCGTGAACGGGTAGGACGCGATCTCGGGGGTCGCAGAGGATACAAGCCGGATAAACGAGGACTTGCCCACGTTGGGGTATCCTGCGATGACTACCGTAAATGTGTCCTCAATATGGGGCAGCTTCCGCAGGGTGTTTCTTACCTTGTTTAAGAACAGCAGGTCCTTATCAATCTGGTGAACCATGGAGGCGAGGCGTGCGACCGCCCGTCTCCGGAGTACGAGAGTCTCGGTCGACCTCCGGGTCTGCACGGCAATCTCGTGGCCCACCATTTTGGTGTGCTTTGCCGCCCAGCCTACCGCCCCGAGGGACTGCTTGATATTGTCGACCCCGTAGAGGATATCTGCCATCTCCCGGTAAAAGGGAGGGATCTTTTCAAACTCAGGGAATCCCCGGATGATGTAGACCAGCCGGTCGTGTATCGCGGCACCGACGGCCCGGACAAACTCCTCGTTTGCCCGATCTTTGTTTATCTTTTCTTTACGCTTCTTTGCGGCACGGCGAAAGCTCCTGTCAAGGATCTCATCTGCAGTGGGCACTGTTGGCATCCGTTCGAATTCCACAAAACTCCAACCTATATATCCATAGACATTAATACGTCTTATCGTTATGGAGCTGTCCCTTATCCAGAAGGATATCCTGATCACGCTCATTACCCTCTACCACCAGCAGTCTCATTCCATCAAAGGTGAAGAGATCGCCGATATGATCCTGCGGAACCCGGGTACGGTGCGCAACCAGATGCAGTCCTTAAAGGCAGTCGGCCTTGTGGACGGAGTTCCCGGGCCAAAGGGCGGCTACATCCCTACCGAACTGGCGTACAAGGAACTTAACCTGAACACATCAGGAGGGGACTACGATGTGCCGATCAGCCGTGACGGCGCGGAGGTGAAGGGGGCACATGTGCAGGAGATCGATTTTACCACGCTCTGCCACCCGGACATCTGCCATGCAGTCATCAAGCTTGTTGGCAGTGCCAAGATCTTCGAGATTGGAGACAAAATTACTATCGGCCCGACACCGGTGAACAAACTCCTGATCCGGGGGGAGGTCTTCGGAAAAGATGAGTCCAACCAGTCGCTTCTTATCGCCACCTCGGAGATGATCTCGCTCCCGAAGCAGCCGATAAAAGCCTACATGAGTACACCACTCAAGTCACTTACGAGCACCCAGACCCTTAGGGATGCGATCACCCTCTTTAACCGGCATCACATCCACGGCGCGCCGGTCATAGATGGCGAACACCTGGCGGGCATCATTACCATAAGCGATGTCACAAAAGCCCTTGACCGGGGCTTGCCCTTTGAGACTAAAACCTCAGTGGTGATGACACCTGACGTAGTCGAGGCACCATCCGATATTAAACTCTTTGAGGTAATCCGGCGTTTCAAGGAACGTGAGATCGGGCGGCTTATTGTGACCGAAAACGGGAAGCCGGTGGGTATTCTCACCCAGTCGGATATTATCCGGGTCTTTCCCTCACTCTGATGCAACCTCCGCCCTGCCCCCGGTACTTTCTGTACCGGGACGCGTTTTTTTATTTATGCGGGCCGCGCACAAAAAAGAACGAAAATGTCGGATTGATTTTTCAAAATAACCTTCTATGCCCCGCCATTTCAGAACACTTTAAATATTAATACATCGTCATTTTTTTTATGACTCGTACATTTGCCCGCAGCCTCTCACGAAAAAAGATTATGAGCAATGACGGTAAACTTGTCGGAACGCTCAAGAACATCAGGGTCGATTTTGATTCCGGGCAGGTCCTCGATCTGATCATCCACCCGGACCAGTCATTTGTTACCGAGGGATACGATCTTGAGGATGGCAACCTGCTGGTGGTTCCCTTTGAGTCGGTAAAAGACATCAAGGATTATATCGTCGTCGACCGTTACCTTGCCCGAAGGTAAGACCGATACTTTTTTACGGCTTGTATAAAACCCTTTCCGTATCCATCTTCCATCACGTCAGATGCCGCCGCTTTTGTCGCCGGGTGGGCATTTGCGAGGGTCACGCCCCGGCCTGCTGCCGCGAGCATACCGGCGTCGTTAATCCCGTCGCCGATGGCAAAAAAGTCTTTGGGGGAGAGATCCATGTCGCGTGCGAGAGCGACAAGAGTGGTCCCCTTGCTGACACCTTCTGACTGGAGGTGGATTGCATACCCGGTGTCGATCACCTGCACCGGCTGGTCGGCAAGGATCTGCCGGACCTCCTCTGACGGCACAGTCCGGGCGAATGCAAGATCCGCATACCGGTACTCGGCACTGTAGAGCACCAGTTCGATCCCTTGCTTCCGGTAATGGACCTGCACGGTTTCAAGTGCGGCCCGGCAGATCGCCTGATCCCCGGTAATTTTGAGAGTACCGGTGTACCCGATCCGGTACACCCCACCGTTCTCTGCGATGAACGTCCCCCGGGTGCCCGTCATTTTACAGAGGGCATCCATAAAGCAGGCAGTGTTCCCGCTCGCAAGGACGACTTCGATCCCGGCGTCTACGAGCGACCGGATACACTCAATTGCCCCGGTGTCGATCCTGCGGGAGGAGTCCGTTATTGTTCCGTCAACATCTGTCAGCAGTGCTCTTAACACGGCTTAAGTCCTGCCTCTTCAACCATGAATGGTGCTTCGCCCTCAGGAAGGTTGGGGCTGTCCACGAGTCGTGCGATACGTTTGCCGGCCTTGCTCTTCCGCAGGTAGATCCGGAAGGTAGCCGTGTGGCCCACGATGTTTCCCCCGATCGGTTTTGTCGGGTCTCCGAAGAACACGGCAGGGTTGGACATGACCTGGTTTGTCACGAGGCCGACCGCGTTGTGCTCGTCGATGAGCTTGAAGAGATCGTGCATGTGCTTGTTGAGTTTCTGCTGCCGTGCGGCAAGCGTTCCCCGGCCGGCATACTCAGCCCGGAAGTGGGCGGTGAGCGAATCGATGATAAAGAGCTTCACCGGCTTGTCGCTTCCTTTAAGCTCGTTTGCGAGGTCCCGGGAGTTCTCCACAAGAAGCACCTGGTGGTCAGAGGTGTGCGCCCGGGCGATATGGATATTGTTCAGGAACTCCTGGGTATCCGGGACACCCTCGATATCAAGACCCTTGACCATCTGCTCGATACGCTCGGGACGGAACGTATTCTCGGTATCGATATAGATCACGCTGCCGTTGAGGCCACCCTGCTCTTCGGGCAGCTGGACGTTGACTGCCATCTGGTGGACGATCTGGCTTTTACCGGAACCAAACTCACCGTACATCTCGGTGATGGCCTGGGTTTCCATGCCGCCGCCGAGAAGTGCGTCAAGTTCCGGAACCCGGAACGACAGTTTCCGGATGTCCTTTCTCTGCTCAAAGATATCTTTCCCGGTCTTGAAACCGCCGATATCTGCGGATTCGCGGGCCGCCTTGATGATCTTCTTTGCCGTGGACTCTGATATCTCCGTGACCTCGGAGAGCTCGGCCGGTGCGGCGGTTGCGATGCTCTCAATGGATAGGTAGCCTGCTTCGCGAAGCTTGTCGGCAGTAGTCGGTCCGACGCCGGGTAAATCTTCAATTTCCAGTGCTTTGTCAGCCATTTCTAGTACATCTCCTATGGCACAACAACATTTCAACCCCACCCATATAACCCGGGGCCATGCGGGGGGTGAAAGTGATTTTAGGGTCGGGTGGGGGAGTCCAGCCGTGCGGCAAGAGCGGCAAGGCGTCCTGCCACCTCATCTTTTGTCTTCTCCGCCGGTTCCATAGTCTCGGGGATGATACGGCTCCCTGAAAGCACCCCGGTTATTTTCATCTCGCTTCCGGCCGGAAACTCTCCTTCGATAAGGTACCGTTCAGTGCCGTCATCGATAAACATGCACCCGTTGCCGGGAATGAGCGTCCCGGTCATGGAAATCATCCGGGTTTCCTCGTGCGGAACCCGGAAGATGCTCCCCCGGCCCACCCCAAGCTCGATGGCACCGAACCGGCCGGGTTTGGCTGCCGCATGGTAGATCTCGACGCGATCACCGGGGTGCACCGGTACCAGTGCATGTTCCCCCCAGAGTACGACGTTGAGCACTTCATCGCCCTCGCCGATACGGATGTTCCGTACCCACGAGGCCGCCCCGCTCCGCGAGGTAAACGACCGGGGTTCCTGCACGGTCTTTACCTCGCCTTTGACGGAATAATACCCGGTATCGCTGACCGATGCGAGCGCAGCAAAGGGAACCGAGACAACGGCATCGGAAAGACTTACCGCACCCGTATCATCGAGACTGTAGGCCCGGCCCTCGGCACGGCGGTCGGGCTTTGCACCCGTGATATGGATCGCGCTCCCTGCCGGGATATCCCGGAGCAGGTCCGGCGCCCACACGACAAGGCGGGCAGTCCCGGTAGCATCGCCGATCACGCATTCCTGCATATCCCCGGTAGTCCCGTCCCGACGTGTAAACGTGCGGGGTGCATCCGCACCGATCAGGCACACATCGAGATCGACCGGTTCTGTAGAGAGAGCCAGACCATTCCCGACAGGTACCGTGCAGGTGATCTCGCAGGTGGCCTTCCGCAGGGCAAGCGCGTAGATCTCCCGCATATTCTTTCCCGGGTGCCTTCCTATCACTTCCAGCACGTCGCCAAGAGCAATCTCGAGCACCGCACCTGCCCGCTCGTCCCAGAGCACGACCCGGGTGGTGCCGGTCTCGTCTCCCACGAGAAGTGTCGCGACCCAGCCCTTCTCGCCGTCTTTACGGTCGAACTCCTTTGGCTCGGTCTTGTCGACAACTTTTGCAAAAAAACAAAAAAGGCTGGATTTCCCCGAGAGCTCCTTTACCTTGACATGCTGTCTCCCGAGCGCCCCGACAACGAGCATCGCGGCGGTCGGCTCATCGAGGAGGTCGCCGCATTCCTCGATCTTCTCCTCCACGCGCCGTTCGAACTCTTCCTGCGATATCAGGTCGTCAACCAGTGCATAGTGGAAGAGTACCACGAAAACCTCCTTGGGTTACCGCTGCCAGGGCGGCCGCACCATGGTGCCGGTCAGGTCAGAAAGGGTCTCGCCGCGCCGCATGAGGGCGACATCTTTCCCGTGAACCAGCACTTCGGGACAGCGGGGCCGGCCATTGTACTGCGAGGACATCGCGTACCCGTATGCCCCGGTGTCCAGCACCGCGATGAGATCGCCTGCGGCAAGTTCCGGCAGTTTCCGGTCGGGGGCAAGGATATCCCCGGTCTCGCAGATCGGCCCGGTGACCGTGTACTCGGAGGTCAGGGGTGCATCCGCACGGTTTGCCACGATCACCTCATGGTAGGAATCGTACATCGCGGGCCGGATGAGCAGGTTGAATCCTGCATCCACGTTCGCGAACCGCTTATGGGCCGTCTTTGTCGAGTTGACCCGGGTGAGGAGCACGGTCGAGTCCGCGACCAGGAACCGGCCCGGCTCGATCCAGAGTTCGGGGGTGATGCCTGCTGCTTTGATCCCTGCGAGAAAGACCGGCATGACCGCGTTTGCGTAGTCCTCCGGTGTCGGCGCCGGGTCGGAATCGTGGTGGTACGGGATGCCAAGGCCTCCCCCGAGATCGAGGAACTCAAGTTTCACGCCCATTTCGGAGAGTTCCTTTACGATCCTGACCATGACCTCTGCGGCCTTTGCAAACGGCCCGACTTCGAGGATCTGCGACCCGATATGGCAGTGGATCCCGACCGGTTTTACATTCTTGCAGGCCAGCGCCTCCCTGTACGCAGCCGGGATCTGTTCGTGGGGGATCCCGAACTTGCTCGTTTTAAGGCCGGTGGCAATCTTCGGGTGGGTCGGGACTTCGAGCGCCGGGTTGACCCGGAATGAGATCGATGCGATTTTCCCGGCATCCCGGGCCACCTCGTCGAGCTGGTGGAGCTCGTCAAGGGAGTCGAGCGAGACTTTCACGCCATGCTGCACGGCAAGGGCAAGGTCGGCTTTTGTCTTTGAACTGCCGTTAAAGAGTAGTTTTTTTGCCGGCATACCGGCTTCAAGGGCAAGTGCCAGTTCGCCGCCAGAGAAGACATCCGCCCCGGCGCCGAGCTTTGCAAGCGCCCTCATGACGGCAAGGTTGCCGTTTGCTTTTGCCGCAAAGAGCACCTGCACCTTGTCGTACCGGGCAGAGAGGGCGTTTTTGTAGTCCTGGAAATACCCGCAGATCCGGTCCTCGCTCGTCACGTAGAGCGGGGTTCCGTATTTCCCGGCAAGGGCAACGCAGTCATGGCCACCGATGTGGAGGTGCCCTCTCTGTATGGTGAGGTGCGGGGGGAGTTTCATAAGGAAAGCCTCTGCATACGTCCAAGTGCTTCCTGTATCCGTCCTACCGGCCGGGTGATGGCAAACCGTACGTAACCTTCTCCCGCAGAGCCAAAGCCGACACCAGGGGTCACGACAATGCCGGCCTCGTTTAAGAGTTTTGCCGCAAAGGACATGCAGTCTTTGACCGGCATCCAGACATAGAAGGTCGCCTTCGGGGCCGGCACGTCAAAGCCAAGTTCGCGGAGCCCGGCAACGAGCACGTCCCGGCGCTCCTGATAGATGGCGCAGGCCTCCTTTATGCAGTCCTGCGGGCCCGAGAGCGCTGCAATGGCGGCATACTGGACGGCATTAAAGACACCGGAGTCCACGTTCGTCTTGACCCGGCCAAGACCGGAGAGGATCTCCCTGTTCCCGACCGCCATGCCGATCCGCCAGCCGGTCATGTTGTATGTCTTGGAGAGTGAGTGCATTTCGACCCCGACTTCCATGGCCCCTTTTGCTTCCAAAAACGATGGGGCGCGGTAGCCGTCAAAGGCAACCTCCGAGTAGGGGTTGTCTGAGACCACGACAATATGGTGGTCTGCGGCAAAATCCACGACCTCGCGGTAAAAAGAGAGCGGGGCAATGGCGGCCGTGGGATTGTTTGGGTAGTTGATGAACATGAGCTTCGCAGAGTGGACGACCTTCTCCGGTATTGCATCGAGGACCGGGAGGAAGTTGTTCTCCACAAGCAGCGGCATCTCGTGGATCTTTCCCTCGGCAAACAGGGTGCCGGTCGAATACCCGGGATAGCCCGGGCTCGGGGCGAGGACATAGTCACCCGGGTTCACGAATGCTTCCCCGATATGGGTGATCCCGTCCTTTGACCCCATCAGGGCGAGGGTCTCTTTTTGGGCATCGAGCGTGACACCGAACCGATTGTGGTACCAGCCTGCGACAGCCTGCCGGTAGGCCGGCATCCCTGCATACGAGGGGTAGTGGTGGTTGTCCGGGTTATGTGCGGCCGAACAGAGAGCATCGACAATGTGTGGAGGGGTGGGGAGATCCGGGTCGCCCACGCCAAGATCGATAATATCAACACCTTTTTTCTGCTGCTCTGCTTTCATCTCATCGATCCGTGCAAAAAGATACGGCGGGAGATTGCTCATGCGTGTTGAATACATAGGTAGTACACGTTCGTTCCCCCATCACTAGTAATTAACGATCGGGCAGGGATGAACCGGGGATCAAAAGATATGCTTAATAGCGGGCGGGCGCGAACCAGTGACCTAAGGTATGCACAGGTCAGTAAGGCAGGAGTAAACCGGCATGGCAACGGATATTGTGGTGATCCTCTGCACGGCGGCAACGACTGAGGCAGAGTCTATGGCGCAGGCATTGGTTGAACAGCAGATTGCCGCGTGTGTCAATATTGTTCCCGTGCAGTCCACCTATCGCTGGAAAGGCGAGATCTGCAACGATCCTGAACACCTGATGATCGTAAAGACCACAAAAGAGGGTGCAGACCGGGCAGTCGCCGCGATCCGGTCGATGCACAGCGCCGATGTCCCGGAGATCATCGTGCTTCCGGTGATTGCAGGCTACGCTCCCTATCTCGACTGGGTACGGCACGAGACAAAAGGCACTCCCTGACAAACCGCCGCAAATAGATATCCGGCAGGGCAGGATACGCAGGGTTATTGCCCGGGGCTCTAAAATAAGAGAAGTATACACTAAACCGGGAGCAGGTCATGGACTCAGACACAGTTGCACAACCCTCAAAAACGGCACTTCTCGTGCTGGGGTGCCCGCAGGTACCAGTGCAGACCAGTATCGCATTGTACCTTGTCAGCCGGTTTAAAAAAGCCGGAATTACCCCGGTTATTGCCGGGAACAAGGCGGCAAATACCCTGCTTGTCGTTGCCGATCCCGACCGGCACTACCTGGGCGAGATTACCGATCTCGACCGGGTCGTCGCCCAGATCACCGGGAAAAAGCGGGACTTCGACCTGTGTTTCGTGTTCATCCACAACGATGCGGGGATCAGTTATGCGGCGACGATGGGGGTAATATCGAAAGCAAAACTGTATGCTCTTGTGTACGGCGAGCATGAGGAAGATCTTGTGCAGCAGATCACCTTTCCCTGCACGAAGATCGCCGCAAAGGCCGTGCATAACCCCCTGCCACTCAAAAAGGCAATTGATGAGGTGGCACCATGGGCTGCGTAGATGCGCTCAACTACGAGATCGTAATCCGGGACGCTTCATTCAAGGAATGCAGGGAATACATCAGGAGCCACTTCCCCGAATCGATCGATGTTGAGCCGGGGTTCAAGATCTTCGATATTCACACCATAGGCGTCCCCCCGATAGCCGTAGGTATTGACGGGGATTATGTTATCTTCCCGTACACCAAGCCCTGCCACGGGACCTTCCTTCTGCGGGTACAGGACGCAGAAGAAACCGCACGGCTGCGGGCCCTTAAAAAAGGCAGCAAGTAAAGGAAATCAGGCGGGAATCGCAGATTCATAAAAAATCAGGTCAGACCCGTCTTTGAGGGATCAACATTCTTCTGCGGGGGAAAATATATAGTGCGTATAAGTGAAGTATAAGACAAGAGGGATCGGCTGTGGCAGGGAAAGGAAAAGTGCTCCTGGTGGACGATGAGGAGATCATTCTCGATGTGTCCCGCGAGGTGCTCCAGTTCCTTGGATACGATGCTGTCTTCGCAACGGAGGGCGCATCAGCGATCAAGCTGTATGCACAGGAGAAGGAAGCGGGCCGGCCGTTTGACCTTGTCATTATCGATCTCACCATTCCTGAGGGGATGGGCGGCAGGGAAACAATAGAGAAACTCCGCAGTTATGATCCCGGTGTGAAAGCGGTCGTGTCGAGCGGGTATTCCAATGATCCGATCATGCAGGACTTCGTCAGCTACGGCTTTTCCGGCAGACTTGCCAAACCCTACCGGATCAACGAGATGAAACTACTGCTTGAAGATATGATCCATAAGAACTGACTTTTTTATCGTGAGCCTCCTTCATACCGGGAGCGTCACCACCCCAACCTATTTACCGCCCCGGAAAGATCAGGGATGTGAGGGACTGTTCATGAAGGAAATATCCGTGCTCGTGGGGGGCAGGGCCGGGGATGGGATCAACAATGCCGGGGCGATGGTTGCACAGTTGCTCAACCATCTTGGCTATTTTGTCTATATCTATACCGAATACCCATCCCTCATCCGGGGGGGACACAATTTTTCCCTGGTGCGTGCCGCAGATGAACCGGTCGGGGCATACAACACCCGGATCGATTATCTTGTTGCGCTCAACCAGGAGACACTTGACCTGCACCTCCCCGGCAGCCCGGACTGTACCGTGGTGGCAAACGCAGATCTGGTAACCTCACTAAAAAGCGGCCAGACCGTTTCCATAAAAGCCATCCTTGCAGCAGAATCCGCTCCGCCCATTACCGGGAACTCCGCGATGATCGGTGCCTTTGCAAAAGCGGCAGGGATTCCCTGGGGGGTCGTAGCAGACGTTTTTTCCCGCCACATGCCAAAAGCAGCAGATGAGAATATTCGGGTTGCCCGGCGGGCGTACGACCTAATCAATACCACCCGACCGGTACCGGCGATTGCCGGTGTGACGCACAGCCTGCTCTCCGGGAACGAAGCGATCGGGCTTGGCCTTGTCGCCGGCGGCCTTTCGCATTATATTTCCTACCCTATGACGCCATCCTCGACCCTGCTCCACTTCCTTGCCGGGAATGCAGAACGGTTCGGGATAACGGTCATCCACCCGGAGAACGAGATCGCGGTTATCCTTATGGGCCTTGGCAGCGCTACGGCCGGGGCGAGGACCGCGGTCGGTACTTCAGGAGGCGGGTTCTGCCTTATGACAGAGGGGCTCTCGTTTGCCGGTATGGCTGAGATCCCGATCGTGATCGTGGTCTCCCAGAGAACCGGGCCATCGACCGGCCTCCCCACCTACACCGGCCAAGCGGAACTTCAGTTTGTACTGCACGCCGGGCAGGGGGATTTTCCCCGTCTGGTCGTAGCGCCTGCCGATGCCGGTGAGGCGTACCGCTGGTCTCGCGCCGCGATCCGCCTTGCCTGGAAGTACCAGATCCCGGCATTTGTGCTGCCCGACAAGACACTGTCTGAAGGAACCTACAGCGTCGATTATAACCGGCTTACCGACATGCCGGATGCCGATCCTGTGATATGGGACGGCGGGGCACCCTACCGGCGGTACCAGGACACCCCGGCCGGCATCTCCCCTCTCGCGTTCCCGGGCGGGAAGGATGCCGTAGTGAAGGTGAACAGTTATGCGCACGACGAAGATGGTATCACGACCGAGGATGCGGCACTGGTTGCCCTGATGACAGAAAAGCGCCGGAGAAAGGAAGCGCAGCTTACCGAGGAGCTGATCCGGTACCCGTGTATCAGTGTCCGGGGCACAGCCGGTGCCACGACCGCCCTCCTCTGCTGGGGCTCTGTCCGGAATGCCTGCGACGAAGTGGCGGCGCGGCTGGGGCTGCGGGTGATCCAGCCGGTCGTGCTCTCCCCCTTCCCGGACCAGCAGTTTGCCGACGCGTGCCGTGGGGTAGACCACCTGATCGCGGTTGAGGAAAATGCCACCGGGCAGCTCGCGGCGCTTGTCCGTGAGCATGGGGGGCGTGTTGATGCGACCATCCTGAAATATGATGGCCGTCCGTTCACTCCCGATGAACTTCTCCTGCGGTTACAGGAGGTAATCACCTCATGACCCGAAATCTGATTACTCCTGCACAGAACACCTGGTGTCCCGGCTGCGGTAACTTTTCTATCCAGCACACGCTCAAGGATATCCTTGCCGGTCTTGAAAAAGAAGGCCAATCCCTTGACGATGTAGTGCTGGTCTCCGGTATCGGGTGCCATGCAAAGATCGCCGATTACCTTAACATCAACAGCGTCTACACCCTCCACGGGAGGACGATCCCGGTTGCGACGGGGATAAAACTTGCAAACCCGAAACTTACCGTCATCTGTTGTGCGGGGGACGGGGATGCGTATGCCGAGGGACTCGACCACCTGATCTTTGCGGCAAAGAGAAATATCGATCTCACCATGATTGTCCATAACAACCGGGTCTACGGTCTCACCACCGGGCAATATACCCCCACATCGCCGCTGGGGTTCAAGGGAAAATCCACGCCTGCGGGAACCACCGAATACCCTTTTAACCCGCTGGAACTGATGCTTGCCGCCGGCGCCACCTATATAGCACGGGGCTATACGAGGAAGATGCCGCAGCTTGCGCAGCTGATCCGACAGGGTATTGCTCACAAGGGGTTTGCCTTCATCGATGTCCTCCAGATCTGCGCGAGCTTCTTTAACATGACCGAATACTACCAGTCCCGGGTGTACGACCTTGACGGCCAGGATACCTCTGATTTTGAGAAAGCGTGTGTAAAAGCCCGGGAATGGGACTACAACCGCGACGCGCCCATCGCGCTTGGGCTGTTCTACGAGCGAGATCTTCCCACCTTCAATGATCGGTATCCGATCCGCGCTCTATCCTCAGAGGAACGCACGCGCCAGATCCGTGACCTTTTTGAGGCATCGAGGTAACGATTATCCCGGCACGGTACCGGCCGGATCTCCCGTGGGAGGTGATCCCGTGACCGGTGCCGGGGACAGGAACGATCGGATGGACGAACGTGGCGTAAACGGCGCTGAAGTACCCCGGCAGGGCAAATGGCGATCTGGCGGGGTGACCCTGATTCTTATTCCCCTCGTGATAGTAATCGTCTGGCTGCTGGAAAACTACCTGCTCGCAGGAGATACCGGCCTCTTCAGAAAGGCCAGTCTCCCGGGTCTTGTTCTCTATACGGTTCTTTCCGGTATCGTTGTGGGCATTCTCGTTCCCGTCGTGCGTATCCGGGCGGCCTTCCTTTCGGGCGCCGTAAACATGTTCCAGATCGGCTTGCGCTCCCTGCGCCGGACGGTGGCTGCCATCAGTCTGACAGCCCTTGCCGGGTATACCGGGTTTGTCATTATGAGCTTGATCGGGCAGGGTCTGGACCGGTTGACCGGAGCCACGCTTTTTATTCTCCTGCTCCCCACAGCGATCGCAGCGGTGATAATCTGCTGGGCATTTGTCGGGACACATGTCCAGGCTTATGTCCGCAGCAGCGGAGTGGTGATCTCGGTTTTTACCGGAGTTCTTTTGACGGCGCTCATCTTTGCCATCTCCATGTCAATATTGTTTGCAACAGCTGATTTCCGGGAGATGTTTGGCTGGTTTTTTGCACTCGGGTGCGTGGCCGGGCTCTTTTTCTTTGCCGTCCGTGATATCTGGGCGACCATTATAGTCGTCACCTCCGGCCTTGTGGTCCTCCAAAACTCCCGCATCGATCCGGCGTATCTCGTACCGTTCAATCCAGGAGTTGCACTCTGCGGAATCCTTGCCACCTGCGTGCTGGTGGGGGTTCATGGGTATTTTTCCCGGCATTATATGACAGTCATTCTCCCGGGAAAATAACCTGAAGGACCAGATCCCGATGAGAAAGATCCAGTACTTCTCTAAATTTTCCTTTGCAAATCTCAGAATTTTTTAATAGGATTTGCCGAAGCGATTCCCGGTCCATTGGGGGTACCCCCTCCTGCCAGCCCGAGGTGGCACCCCCCACTCCCAAAAACGGGAGGTACCCCTACCCCCCGACCGATTTTTTTTAAGCATGATACCCCCACCCCCCCTGTCCGGGCATAAGAGGAGACCTGCCCCCCTTTCCGGCATTTCCAAAACCTGTGCTTCGCGTGGAGTCATCGTCTGAAGGTATATTTTGCCGGCCAATGGCTTGGGGGGTAGGGGCCTCTTTTCTTACTAAGGGGGGACCCCCCGCTCCCAAAAAGGAGAGGCCCCCCCATACCCCGACCGATTTTTTTAAAGCATGATACCCCTACCCCCCTCTTGTGGCCCGGGGGTGGGGGGTAGCTGTCAAAAAGGATACTTCCGGTTCCAGATCTGGCTTATACGAACTTTTGGTGGTTGTTCATCCAACTTGAAAATAGAGACATACTGAAGAACACGACAATGACGACGCCCGGTCCCGGGAAGCGGATCTTCGATAACCACAATATCCCATGGATTGCATGAGCCGGGAAATTTTTGATCACTACGGCCATTGCATAATTTTTTACCAGATTGATACCCATGTCCCGGAGAGTATGTTTCTGGTGATGGAATGGATATCCTCCTTTTTTCTGCACTGATTCTTGCCATCACCGGAAGTGTGATAGGTTTTGCCTCCGGCTTTTTCGGTGTCGGCGGCGGTTTTCTCATGGTCCCGGTACAGTACTGGTTACTCACCAGCCTCGGGTTTGATCCAACGCTGTCGCTCCGGATCGCATTTGGCACCAGCCTTGCGGTGATACTGCCGACCGCGCTCTCCAGCACCTGGGGCCATCACTGCCGGCGCTGCGTGCTGCTGCGCCCCCTTGCACTGATGGTCGTTCCCGGGATCATCGGCGGTTTTGCCGGTGCGGCGATCGCCACCCACGCACCCGGCAGGCTCATGGCGTGCCTCTTTGGGGTGCTGCTCATTCTTGCCGCGGTACGGATGTTCTTTTCCCATACACCCACAGGGGAAGAGCATATTCCGGAAAGTCTGTATGTATACCTCCCATGGGGCTTTGCTTTTGGTCTTGTCTCGGGGCTGTTTGGTATCGGCGGCGGTATTGTGATGGTGCCGGTGATGACGACCATGCTTCATGTTCCCCTCCGCAAAGCCATCGGAACTTCGACGGCATTCATGGTCTGCTCTTCAGCGAGCGGCATCATCTCCTATGTTATCAACGGTCTTGACGTTGCGGACCTGCCTCCGTATTCGTTTGGTTACATCAATGTTGCGTACTGGTGCATCCTTGTCGCAGTAAGTGTTCCTCTTGCACAGCTTGGTGTCCGTGCCGCCCACACAATCTCCCCGGAGAAGATTAAACTGCTCTTTGTGATCCTCATGATCGGAATCGCTCTCTATATGATCTTCGGCAGCGGGTAAATGTTAACATCACGAGGCACTCCGTCACCGGATCCCATTTTTGTTCCCCTCTGATGAACCCAGACCTTTCCCTCCGGGGAAATAGTATCGTGCAGGTGCGGGAGGGCGAACCCGATTTTGTGCACTATCGAAACGATTATTCCCTGCGATACACCACACTCTACCAGCCACAACAGGAGTGATTTTTATGGACCGATACGTATGCACCATCTGCGGGCATGTTTACAACCCGGAAAAAGGCGAATCGTTGCAGGACATCAAGCCGGGCGTTGCATTTGCCGACCTGCCGGCAGACTGGGCCTGCCCGATCTGTTTTGCGTCAAAGGACCAGTTTAAAAAAGAGGAGTGAAGACTGGTTGTTATGGTCTCCCGTGAACTTGTTTCTGGGGTATACTGGGTAGGGGCCCTCGATTTTGACCGGCGGATCTTCGATGAGTTGATCCCGCTCCCGGAAGGAACGAGCTACAACTCCTATCTTGTCAGGGGCAGCCAGAAGACTGCGCTCATCGATACGGTCGATCCGGCAAAGGAATATGACCTTATCTCGAACCTGGTAAAGCTGGGCATCGAACGTATCGATTATATCGTGATCAACCATGCCGAGCAGGATCATGCCGGTACCCTCCCGATGATCATGGAGTTCTACCCGGACGCACAGGTGGTCACGAACGCAAAGTGCCGGGATCTCCTGATTGCCCTCCTGCATGTCCCGCAGGATCGCTTTACGGTGATCGCTGATGGGGACACCCTTTCGCTCGGCGACCGGACGCTCCAGTTCTTCATCACGCCGTGGACGCACTGGCCCGAGACCCAGATCACCTGGCTTGTCGAGGATAAAATCCTCTTTCCCTGCGACCTCTTCGGGTTCCATGCAGCCACAAGCGAACTGTTCATACCTGATGAAGCATGGGCATACCGTTCGGCAAAAAGGTATTATGCGGAGATCATGATGCCGTTTCGCGGGAGCATCAAAGGCTATGTAGAAAAAGTCCGGGCGCTCTCCCCGAAAATGATAGCGCCCAGCCACGGCCCGGTCAACAAAAACCCGAAGTTTATCCTTGACGCATACGCGGACTGGACATCGGATGCGGTGAAAAATGAGGTTGTCATCCCGTACGTATCGATGCACGGCAGCACCGCAAAGATGGTGGAACACCTCACCGGGGCGCTCATCACCAGGGGGATAGTAGTCAGGCCGTTTAATCTCACCCGGACCGATATCGGGGATCTTGCGTTTTCCCTTGTCGACGCAGCGACCATCGTGATTGCCACACCGACCGTCCTCTTTGGTCCGCACCCGACCGTCGTCTCCGCCACCTACCTCGCAAACGCACTCAGGCCCAAGACAAAGTTTGCATCCGTGATCGGCTCCTACGGGTGGGGCGGCAAGAGTGTCGAGACAATCACAAAGATGCTTGACCATGTCAAAGTAGAACTGATCCCGCCGGTCATGGTGCTGGGGGAGCCTGACGAAGCAACGATGCAGGCCCTCGACCGGCTGGCAGACGAAATCTTAAAGAAACATCAAGGGATCAACATCGCGTAAGGAAAGGAGAAGATATGACAAAACTCTTTGAAGTTTACAAGTGCAGCGTCTGCGGGAACACCACCAAGGTTGTTCATGCATCCGGCGGGACGCTCGTCTGCTGCGGGCAGCCGATGGTACTCCAGCAGGAAAAGACCGCTGACCCGGGTAAGGAGAAGCATGTACCGGTCATCGAGAAGACCGCGAAGGGAATCCTCGTGAAAGTTGGTTCCATACCCCACCCGATGGAGGAGAAGCATTATATCGAATGGGTCGAGGTCCGTGACGGCGAGCAGGTCTATCTCCAATGGTTCAGGCCCGGCGAGAAAGCAGAGGCCGGATTCCCGATTAGTAACATAAACGTGAAGGTACGCTCGTTCTGCAATGTCCATGGTCTCTGGACCACCAAGGCATAACACTGCCTTCACGCAGTTTCTTTTTTTATTTTTTATAAGGCAAATGCTCATAGAGCACCAGCGACAAACCACCTAGTGATGCACCGGCTTGAGTATATCTCGACGATTGCCGCAGACCTCGGGGATATATTCTTCTTTGTGGCCCCTCTCACCGCAGTCCCGCTGGTCGTCACGGTGCTCTTTTCTGAATGGTACCTGTTCCTGTCCATGGCTGCCGTGCCGGTTATCTTTTTCCTGTTGGGGCTGGTCTTAAAACATCTGCCAAGAAACGAACGCGAGAACAGGCTTTCAACCGCGCTCTGCTCGGTTGCCCTCTTCTGGTTTGCCTGCGCCATGGTATGCGGCATCCCGTTCATGTTCGGCCTCAACATGAGTTTTACCGATGCGCTCTTCGAGGGGATGGCGGGGTGGACCGGTACCGCATTTACCATGATGCAGTCCCTTGACACGGCACCCTACACCCTGCTTTTCTGGCGTTCCTTCATGCAGTGGATCGGAGGTATCGGGATCATCGCTTTCGTCATAGCGCTTGCAAGCAGCACCGGGCTCTTCCAGGGAAAAATTTACCGGACTGAGAGCCGGGAAGAATCCCTCATGCCCAGCATTATCTCAACGGGACGGAGGATCTGGAAAATCTACGGGCTTCTCACGTTTATTGCGATCGGGCTTATCCTCTTTACCGGTCTTTCCCTCTGGGATTCCGTCAACCTCGCGCTCACCACAATATCCACGGGAGGGTTTTCCATCCACGATGGCGGCATCCTCGCGTATAACAACATCGTCCTGGAACTGCTGCTCATCCCGCTCATGATTGCAGGAGCGCTCCCGTTCCGCCTGTATTACCTGATCTCGGAGAACCGGCGCTGGAGCCTGTTTGGCGATGAGCAGGTCAAGCTCTTTTTTGTTGTCGTGGCCATCGGGACGGCAGTACTGACCTACGATCTGGTCTACTTTGGGAATACGGAAATCCTGACGGCCCTTCTGCAGGGTCTGTTCATGGCGGTATCTGCCCTGACCACAACCGGGTTTCAGATCGCGAATATCCAGACCTGGGAAAGCGTGACGCTCCTTTTTCTTCTGATGCTTGTATTTGTCGGGGGGGCTGCCGGCAGTTCTTCAGGAGGGATCAAATTAAAACGGGTGGTCCTCGGGTTACGTGCGCTCGTCTGGTGGTTCCGCCGGCTTTTTGTGAGTGGTAAAGTTTTGATCCCCTTTAAAAGTGAGGGGCGGATCATCCCGCGTGCAACTGCCGAGCTGGAGACAGCAAAGACGATGCTTGTGATCATCCTCTCGGTCATCATTATATTCGTCGCCACGATTATCGTGATGCAGTTCCACCTGACCACCTACCCGATCACCGATGTCGTCTTTGATATCACGTCCGCGTTCTCCACCTGCGGAATCTCCTCCGGGTATGTCTCTCCCGATATGCCGGTTCTCTCGAAATGGGTTTTTATTGTCGTGATGTGGCTGGGCCGGCTCGAAGTGATCCCGGTCGTGGTGCTGTTTATGGCATTGTTCCGGGGTTCTGACTAAAAAATGGAACCCAAAAACAAATCTACTTTTCTTAACTTCAGAAGATCTAATATAAACTGCCACCCTATAGTACGGCAATGAAGCAGATCGCCCTGTACGGGAAAGGCGGTATCGGGAAGTCCACGACCTCGGCAAACCTCTCCGCAGCCCTCTCGCTTGCCGGGCACGATATCCTCCAGATCGGGTGCGATCCCAAGCGCGACAGTACGCGTATGCTGATGGCAGGAAGGCTGATCCCCACGGTGATGGACCAGGTACGTGAGCGGGGCGCTGCAGGAGTAACTCCCGCCGATGTGGTCTATACCGGTTTTAACGGGGTGCGCTGCGTGGAGGCCGGGGGGCCGGAACCCGGTGTGGGGTGTGCCGGCCGGGGGATCATTGCCACCTTCCAGCTGCTGGAGAAGTTCGGGACGCTCACCGGCGACGTGATCGTCTACGATGTACTGGGCGACGTGGTCTGCGGGGGGTTTGCCATGCCGATGCGGGAAGGGTATGCACAGGAGGTGTACCTTGTGACCTCGGGGGAACTCATGTCCCTGTACGCGGCAAACAACATCTGCAAGGCGATAGAACGGCTCTCCGCCCGCCCGAAGAGCCGGTGCCGGCTTGCCGGGGTGATCTGCAATGCAAAGAACCAGCCAAAAGAGGAGGAACTGGTGGCCGAATTTGCCCGCCGGGTCAACAGCCATCTTGTCCAGTTCATCCCCAGAGATCGCGTCGTACAGCTGGCCGAGCTGAACCGCAAGACGGTGATCGAGTACGAGCCTGCCTCACAACAGGCACAGAGGTACCGCGATCTTGCCACCCGTATCATGGAGAACACCCATTTTACCATCCCCACCCCGCTCGAGATCGATGACCTTGAGGCCCTTGCCATCGAATTCATGTAGGTCTGCCGGCTGCACCCTCACGGGTGCGCTCTCGGTGACCACCCATGTCCGCGACGCGATAACGGTCGTGCACGGCCCGCAGGGGTGCACGCACCACAATTTTTCTCTCCTGCATGCGACAGGCCTCGACAACGACCGGATCGCCCTCCCCCCGCTCGTCTCGACCGGGCTTTCTGAGACCGATGTGATATTCGGCGGCGAAGGTGCGCTCGACCGGACGCTTGATACGGTGATCGCACGCGATCCCGGGGCGGTCTTCGTGCTCTCCACCTGTATCGTGGATACGATCGGCGACGACGTAGGGTCGGTCTGCGGCACGAAGGCCGGGGTACCGGTCATCGTGGTGCCGACCGCCGGCTTCCTTGGCGGATCATTCCAGACCGGCGTCAATAACGCACTTATCGCCCTTGCGGGCATGGCAGGACCGGCGGAAAAAAACGGGAGGGTGAATATCATCGGCGAGAAGAATCTCGAATACGAGGTCGAGGAGAACTTCTATGAGGTCTCCCGGCTGCTCGCCCTGCTTGGCCTGTCCGTGAACATCCGGTTCGTGCATGACCTTGCAACAGACCGTATCGCGTCCCTCGGGGCTGCCCGGCTCAACGTGCTCCGCGATCCTTCCCTCATACCCGTGGGGGAATTCTTGCAGGAGCGTTTCGGGACGCCGTACATCCCTGCCTATCCGGTCGGGATCCCGGGCACGTTCACGTTCCTCGAATCCGTGGCCGGTGCCTGCGGTATCAATTGCCAGAGTGCAGTAGAAGAGGAACATGCGCTCCGTCAGGAGACCCTTGACGATTTTGCGGATCTTACCGGAGCCGGGGTCTCTTTTTCCCCCCTCCCACCGGATCCCGAAGGGAACCGGGTGGCACAGGATATCGCACAGGCGCTCCGGCTTGAGGTTACAGCATCCGGCTGCCCGGTGCCAGTACCTGTAACGCCACCGATTGGTATCACGGGTGTGCGCCGGCTCCTGCACCGGTGGAGGAGGGCGCTCCATGCCTGAATGCGAGACACCCCTCTGGCCCTGCGCGATGACCGGGGCTGCGGCCTGCCTTGCAGGTTTTGAGGGCATAGCTGTCGTCATCCACGGTTCGAGCGGGTGCTATTACTATCCGGCAACCCTTCTCCAAGCTCCCCTGCACGGGACATTTATCCTTGAAAACGAGGTGGTCTTCGGATCCGGGGACCGGCTTCGCGAGGTGATTCGCGATCTTTCAGGCCGGGGGGGCCGGATCGCTGTTATTACGACGTGTGTCCCGTCACTGCTCGGCGAGGACATAAAAGCGATGCTTGACGGGACCGATGTCATCCTTGTGGACAGCCCCGGGTTTGCCGGGGAACTGGAGACCGGGTACCGGGTAGCCCTTGCAGCGCTTGCCCCGGGGGTCAGCCCTGAACGACGGGGCGTCAATATCGACGGGGTATCCCTCTCTGACCCGTTTTACGAGGGGAACCTCCAGGAAATTTCCCGGCTGCTGCACCGGGCCGGCGTCCCCGTAGGAACAGTGTTCTGCCGGGACTGGGCCGAGATGGCAGGACATGCCGCCCCGCTGACGATAGGGACAAATGACGATTTTACCTCGGGCGTGGGGAAGTACCTTGGCGGGACGCTGGGAATACCCGCGCTCCGTGCGACATTTGAGAACCTTTCCTCCGCGTATGAAAGTGCGGATGCGGACCCGGTCCTTACCGAACTTGACGTGCAGGAAGAACGGGTGATCCAAGCCTGCGACAGGTATCTCCGCCGCTACGATCCCCCGCGTCTCGCGGTCTTTGCCGGTACCGCGTATGCACTCTTTGCCGCAGATACGCTCAAACGGTATCTCGATGCAGAGATCCTTGTGGTCGGGACGCGAAACGACCCCACTGCTTTGCCCGCCCCGCAGTACCCGGTGGAGAAACTGACCGGACTTGAACAGGTCGCCCGGAAGATCGCGGAGGTCTCTCCTGACCTTGTGATCGGCTCGTCATTTGAACAGTCGGTGAGCGGTGATCGGACCTTTGTCGGGATCATCCCCCCGCTCCAGGGGCAGGTCAGGCTCGCCCGGCCCCCGCTTGCGGGTACCGGCGGAACGCTCCATTTTATCGAGGATGTCCTGAACGCCTGCATGGATAAAAAACGGTAAATGTAGGGTACAGTCTTCCGGGCGGGGGAATTGTACCCCGAAAAATGACGGCCATCCCCTTTTTATTTCACTTTCACCCCGCGCACGGCCCCGGGTTATATACCGGCCGGTAAAGATGCACTACTACGACAGAAAGGTGGTCGTGTATGATGCAGAAAGCAGGTTATATCCAGCGGACAGGATGCAGGGCAATCGATCGTGACGGCAGGATCCACGAAGTTGTGGAACTGCATGTAGTAGGCGCCCGGTATGCGGTCCGGCTGGCAGATCTGGCAAAGGGAATGTCCGGGCGGCAGGTTGTTGTCCAGGTAGAAGCGCTTGTCCACGAGTGGAACTACTACCTGGGATCAACCTGCGGTCTCGCGCAGGTGTCGGCATCCGGTAAAGCCCTCAACATCGAACTCTTCGAAGCAGGGAACTTTACGGTTTCGCTTCTTGCCCTCAGATCGGTCATCTACGGCAGGGAGCGGCATGCCACCATTGTAAAGATCCCCGAACAGCCAGCCACCCCGGTCTGGAAAGGCCGCAGGATCTCCGGCCAGCAGCAGATCAGCGCACGTGCCTGATTTCTGCGCACCCCCTCTTTTTTACCCTCTCCTTTTTTTATTAGTCTCATGAATTCCGGAAACCTCCGTGATCTTTTTGTGCAACATTAATACTTCCAGAAGGAGACGTGTACTTACAAAGGAGGGGGACTTTTTCTGGACGGGTACTGCCCCCTTGCCGTACGGGAGACCGCTCATGAGTGCGCACGACGATACAACCTATAAGGAACTGGTGGAGCACCAGCAGGACCTGCTCGTCAAGTTCAGTCCCGAGGGGCGCCTCCTGTTTGTCAATACGGCGTACTGCAAAGCGGTAGGCAAGACAAAAGAGGAACTGGCCGACAGTGTCTTTATGCCGGCAACCGATGAGCGCTACACGGATGTCATTGCCACCCAGATGACAAAGCTCTTCCGCCCCCCCTACACCTGCCAGGTGGAACAATGGATCTCTTCCCCTCTTGGATCGCGGTGCATCAGCTGGTCGGCACGGTCGATAACTGATGCGGACGGGAACGTGACCGCGATTGTCGCCACCGGGCGGGACATCTCCCGGATCAAGCGGGAACACCGGGCCATCAGGAAGCGTGACGAAGAACTGATGCTGCTTCTGGAGAGCGGGACACAGATGTATTTTACCCACTCCCCCGACCATACCCTGCTCTACGTGAGTCCCCGGATACGGGCGCTTCTGGGAGATACCTCTCCTGCAGGCAAGCGGTTGTGGACCGATTACCTGACCGACAACCCACTCAATGCGAAGGGACTGGAGCGAACCCTCAAGGCGATCTCCACCGGCCGGCGTGAACCGCCCTACCGGCTGGAGTTTTACGGCCGTAATACCGCGAAGATCTGGGTGGAAGTCAACGAGATCCCGGTAGTAAAGAACAAAAAGACCGTGGCAATCGCCGGGTACCTTGTGGATGTGACAGAGAAGAAGAAAGTCGAAGAGGGGTTGATTGAAGCCGAAATCCTCCTCAAAGGCTACGGGAGCCAGAAAAAGGGTGCGGTGGAGGCAGCCGGTGAAGCGGGTCGGGGGCCGTTTTCCGCGCTCAAATCCATTTTCTCTCCGGAAAAAACTGAAGAGGACGAGGATATCCCGCTCGACATCCCGGCAAATCTCCGGTAAGGGTTCGGCTTCCTATTCTCTATTCTTTTTGCAGTGCACGTTCGGCTCGACCTGCACGGACAGGAGGGGGCGCCCCTCACGTTTCGTCACCCCCATTCACTTCCCCCGATGGGCCCTTCCCATCTTAAATCCATGATTTAATATAACCCCTCACGTATTCTTTTCCAATGCAGTAGGATCACCGCAACACGGGGGGAACAATCATGACCCGACAGAGCGACGACACAATCCATCATTCCTTCAAGAGGTTTGCCGTTTTTGGGGTGCGACTCCCTGAGGATCGTGAGAGATAATGGTAACGATGTATACGAATGCAGCCGGTCTCGCCCCGACAACTGACCCGATGTCGATGATGTTCATCGTATTCATGGTTGCACTGATATTCACGATGGTTGCAGCAACGTGGTGGATTCGCAGAAGGAATTACCACCAGCAGTTCAGCCGGAAATAGTAATCTGAGATTCCCCGGGATTGCTCAAGAAGGGCTCGCCCCGGATCCAACTCCCTGCCACGGACAAAAACCTGGATTATAAAAAATCAAGATAAGAACGACAAAAAAAGGATTACTTCCCTTTCTTCACGCATTCCGCAATATACGACCCGGCCTTTGCAGTTCCCGCAGTCCCACCGAGATCCTTTGTCACGACGCCATCCTTAATGCTCTTCTCAATGGCCGTGACAATCGCCGCCGCCGCCTTGTGCTCCCCAAGGTGATCGAGCAGGAGCGAGCCGGCCCAGATCGTCGCGATCGGGTTTGCCACATCCATACCCTTGTATTTCGGTGCCGACCCGTGGATCGGCTCGAACATGGAGGTGCCTTTCGGGTTGATGTTCCCGCCCGGGGCAAGTCCGAGACCGCCCTGGATCATCGCGCCGAGGTCGGTGATGATGTCGCCGAACATGTTGGGCGTGACCACGACATCGAACCATTCGGGGTTTTTCACAAACCACATCGTGACCGCGTCCACGAAGTTAAAATCGGTGGCGACATCCGGGTACTTCTTTGCGGTCTCGGTAAAGACGTCGCGCCAGAGGCCGTACACATCGGAGAGGACGTTTGCCTTGTCAACCGAGGTGAGTTTCTTCCGGCGCTTCTCTGCGAGTTCGAACGCATAGGTCTGGACCCGGCGGCTCCCTTCCCGTGTCACAACACCAATCTGGTAGGCCAGTTCCTCTGCATCGGTCTCGACATCGAGACCAAACTTCACGTTGTAGATCTCCCGGGCGACCTCGAGCTCGATCTTCTGGTGCTTCTTGAACCGGGAGCCGATGCCGACATAGAAATCCTCGGTGTTCTCCCGCACGACCACGAAGTCGATGTCCTTTGAGGTCTTGTTCGCGAGCGGCGTCTCGACACCGTCGAGCAGTTTGATCGGCCGGAGGTTCACGTACTCATCAAACGAGAACCGGAGGGCGAGCAGGATCCCCTTCTCAAGGATACCCGGCGGGACCCGGGGGTCGCCGATGGCACCGAAGTAGATTGCCTTGAATTTTTTAAGTTCCTTGAGATCCTCCTCGGTCAGGAGTTTCTTTGTCGCAAGGTAACGATCCGCCCCGATATCGAAATCCGTCCAGTCAATATCGAAATTAAACCGCTCACCGGCGGCTTCCAGTACCTTTTTTCCTTCGGTAACAATTTCGGGTCCGATCCCGTCCCCGCCTATCGCCGCGACTTTGTACATACCGGCACCTCCTGTAAGTTCTTCGCGTAGTTCACGAGACCGCCTGAGTCGATAATCCCCTGCATGAAGGGGGGCACCGGCTCGATGGCGAGCTTCTTCCCGTCAACTTCCGCATAACCGTTTATCAGATCGAGCGTGACTGTTGCCCCGTCCTGGATCTTGTCCGCATCCTTACAGACCACCGGGAGAACCCCGACGTTGACAGAGTTCCTGAAAAAGATCCGGGCAAACGACTGGGCCATCACCACGTGCACCCCGCACCCGACGAGCGCGAGGGGAGCATGTTCCCGCGAGGAGCCGCACCCGAAGTTCTTTTCGCCGACAACAATATCCCCGTCTTTTACCTTTCTGGCAAACTCGTCCCGTGTCCCTTCAAACGCATGTTTCGCCAGCTCGCCGGCGTCGTTGAGGATCAAAAAACGGCCCGGGATGATCGCGTCGGTATCGATGTTGTCGCCGAACTTCCAGACCCTGCCGCCCTTTGTCGCCGGAGCCTTGCCGGCGCTTCCCTTCTTTACCGGGGTCATTTTCTTTGCTGCCATCATCACACCTCCCGCGGATCGGTGATCTCGCCTTTCATTGCGCTTGCCGCTGCTGTCGCCGGCGAGCATAGATACACCATTCCTTCGGTGCTTCCCTGCCGGCCCTTGAAGTTCCGGTTCGATGTGGACAGCGAAACCTCGCCGGGCGCAATAAGGCCAAACGAGCCGCCCATGCAGGGCCCGCAGCAGGGTGCCTCGACCAAGGCTCCCGCCTTCACGAATTTCCCGATGAGTCCTGCTTCAAGAGCCTTGAGATATTCGTCCCGGGATGCCGGGATGACGAGCACCCTGACCTTCGGAGAAAACTTCTTCTTCCCCAGCACTTCTGCTGCCTCTGCCATATCCTCGTACCGCCCGTTCGTGCACGAGCCGATAAAGACCTGGTCGATGTGCGTTCCCTCGACTTTCCCTACAGGCACCCCCTGGTCAACATTGTGGGGGACGGCGACCTGCGGCTCGAGATCAGAAACATTGTATGTCCGTTTCTCTGCGAACTTCGCATCCTCATCACTCGCAAGATCGAAGGGCTTCATTTTTCTGCGGCCTTTCATATAGTCCCAGGTGACCTTATCGGGAGGGACTATTCCCGCCTTGGCACCCATCTCGATGGCCATATTGCAGCAGGTCATCCGGCCTGCCATGTCCATCTTTGCCATGGTCTTCCCTGCAAATTCTATTGCCTGGTAGGTCGCCCCGTCGGCCCCGATATCCGCCGCAATCGCGAGGATCAGGTCTTTTGCCCCGACTCGCCTCTGGAACTTCCCCGAAACCTCGGCCCGGATCGTCTCCGGCACCTTGAAGTAGAGAGAACCGAACTTCAGCACAAAGCCCATGTCGGTCGACCCGATACCGGTTGCAAATGCCCCGACCGCACCGTACATACAGGTATGGGAATCGGCCCCGACCACGATCTCGCCAGGTGCCGCACGCCCTTTCTCCAGGACCACCTGGTGGCAGACACCCTCATTGATATCGTAATTGTGGATGCCCTGCTCCACGGCAAACTTCCGCATGTACACGTGGTTTTTTGCCGCTTCAAGGGAATCTGCCGGGATCTGGTGGTCAAAGAGCATGATGACACGCTTAGGATCAAAGACGTGTTTTCCCCCCATCTCGTAGAACTTCTGGATGGCAAGAGGGCCGGTAATATCGTGGATCATGGCCCCGTCAATCGGCGTCATGACCATTTCGCCTGCCCTGATATCGCTGCCACATTTCCGTGAGAAGATCTTCTCGACGATTGTTGCTCCCATGCTCTATCGCCTGTACTATTGGTTCTGCCGGCACATGTACTTTGGGGACTGACCCTCCGTTGCCATTATCCAAGCATTTTTGATAATTACGAATAATTTCGCAGTCAAAGTAATCTTTAATCCCCCCGGTCTCCAACTATTGGCCTGATATACCATGCAAAAATTGAGATTAGTCATGTGCGCCTTGGTGCTCTTTACCCTGGCGATGATCGGTTGTGTGGCAGCCGCAGACACCACGGATCATGTGATCTCGGTGAGCGGAAGCGGTACCGTGACCGGCACACCCGACCGGGTTACGATCAGTTTCTCGGTCCAGACGGAAAACTCCGATGTCAAGGTTGCGCAGGCAAGTAACTCCCTTACCATGAACAACGTGGTAGACGCACTCGCAGCTGCCGGCGTCCCCCGCGACCAGATGAAGACCACCGATTACTCCATCACCCCGGTGTACCAGGAGGATAAGGGAGTCTTTACCAACAATGTCAAGACCTACCAGGTGACTAACACCCTCCGCGTTACCCTCAAAGATACCAACCAGACCGGCCAGATGATCGATACCGCAGTCAATGCAGGGGCAAACAAGGTGGACTCTATCCAGTTTATGCTCTCCGATGCGCAGGGTCAGGTCCTCCGAAGCCAGGCACTTTCCAAGGCCGTTTCCAATGCACGGGCCGATGCTGACACCGTTGCCGCAGCGCTTAATGTCACTATTACCGGTACCAACACGGCTGACATCAGCCAGGGATACACTCCTGTTGTCTACAACCGGTACGATAACCTCGCTCTCGAATCCCAAAGCGGCAAGGCTGCATCGACCCCCATCCAGTCCGGGGACATTACGGTCACCGCACAGGTCTCCATAACGTACAACTTCCGCTGATCCCCCCTTCCCTTTTTTAACAAATTTTTTTTCCAAACTTTTTTACCCAAGCAGCGTGTGATTATTTCATAAGCCCGCATAAACATATCCGGTTCATCCGGATCTGCATATATCCAAGTATCGAATATCGAAAAATTGCGGATACAATAGGATTGATTTTGATATGGAGCGCAATATCGGCTTTAAAGAGCGAAGGTACATTGAAGAACTGAGGATTCTTACCCGGTCGACAGCCCTCGATTGTGTGATCGATGACCGGTTCGACCGGGTGATCTACGTAATCCGGCAGGGTGACATGGGGCTTGCGATAGGGAAAAAAGGCGACAATATCAAACGGCTCCAGAACGTTCTCGGCCGGCGCATCGAGATGGTGGAGTATGCCGAGCAGCCCGACGCATTCATCGTCAATATCTTTAAGCCTGCCGAAGTGACGGGGATCGAGCGCGGTGCGGAAGGCGGCCCGGTCAACGTGCTCGTGAATAAGAAAAGCGATCTCGGCATCGCGATCGGAAAGGCCGGCTGCAATATCGAGAAGGCGCGCGTGCTGTGCCGGCGCTTCTGTGGCATTGATATCGGGGAAGTCCTGCTCGCCCAGGAGGAATCGTGACCACGGGAGGAATCGACCCGGTCGATCCCAAAGTGATCCGGGAACTCTGGGAAGTCATCTGCGAACGGGCAGAACACCCGAGCGAGGGCTCTTACACAAGCCGGCTTCTGACAGATAAAAAAGGGATCGATAAGGTGCTCGAAAAGGTAGGAGAGGAGGCGAATGAGTTCGTCATTGCCGTCAAAAACGGCGTGCCGGAGCGGACCACAGAGGAAGCGGCAGATCTCTTCTTCCACGTCCTTGTCGCGCTCCGTGCCGCAAACATTGAATTAAACGATGTCATCCGCGAGCTTGAGCGCCGTCGCAAGTGATCGCCGGTTCATTTTTATAACCGTTACTCTTTTCCTGTTTTTTGCAGGAACGTGGCGAGATCGACCATTTCCGAGACACACTCTCCCGGTTCTCCGGGAACAAGGAGACTCTCATCGACAAAGATTGAGGCATTGGCACGCAGGGCCACCGTGATCCCATCGCTCGGGCGGCAGTCGAGACATTCCTCCCGGCCATCCGCGGCAAGGACGAGCTGTGCATAATAAACCCCTTCTTCAATACTGTCGATCTGGAGGTGGTGGACGGAAATTGAGAAACGCCCCATGAGGTCAGTGAACAGTTCGTGCGTGAACGGGCGGGGCGTCACCTCCTTATTCAGTGCGCTGTTAATGGAGACCGCTTCCCAGAGACCGATAAATATCGGCAGCATGCGCCCTACATCGTCGGTCAGCACCACCGCCGGTACGGTGGCCGTATCGTTTATGGCCACAAACACCCCTCGGACTTCGCACCTGACCGGCAGCATGTCTGTTTGAGACATTACCCTGCCGTATGATAAGGCTTGAGATCGGCACGCGGTATATCCGGAGGTTACCGGGGATTATGGGGGGTTGGGTTATGGGGGGTTATGGGCTTCCCGCCGGACAATAATAAGACTGGACATGATCCCAAGAGCGATATTGAAGTAATAGAGCACGATCCGCCAGACCACGACAAACACCCCGACAATGGCCGACGGGAGAAACAGGGCATACATCGAGGTTGCCCCTACTTCTGCGATCCCCGAACTGCCCGGGGTCAAGGGGAGCATCATCAGGATGGCAAGGATGAGCTGGATCACAAACGACTCAAAGAAGAGCGGCGGCTGGCCAAGACCCATGAGGATCAGGGAGGCTGTGACAATCTCGGAGACCCAGTAGAGCAGGGTAAAGACCATCCCCCAGGCAAGACCGCCTTTCGCGGTCCTGACGAATTTGAGCACAGCGGCATGGAAATTTGCGATCTCTTTTTCGATACGTTCGAGCAGTGCCGTAACCTTGGCGGGTTCCCATTTCCGGGTAAAGAACCGGGCGGCCTTATTGGCTATCCGTTTCATCACATCGGGCCTCCGGATAGCAAGGTAGAAGAGGATGAGGCAGCCAGCGACGAAGACCCACGTGATGTAGACCATGACCTCCGAGTATGCCCCGAGACTCTTCCACTGCTCGGTAAGGGCAAACATCGCAAACGCCGCGAGACCGGCAAGGGCAATCCCGTCCAGCACCCGCTCCATGATCACGATCGCTGTTGCATCGCCAAGTGGTACCTTTGCCTTGTAGAGCTCATGCACCCGTACCGGTTCGCCGCCGGCCTGCGCAGGGGTCACCGCAGCGGCAAGAAGGTTTGCAAAAACGAGGTTTAATGAATAGAAGAACTTGATCGGGTACCCGAGCGACCCGGACATCTTTTTCACCCGCATCGCCCAGAAACACATGGTCAGGATATGGGTGAGAAACGCGAGGAGCAGGAACCAGGGGTTGATCTTTTTGAGGTACTGGATCGTGTTCTCATTGATGGTAAAATAAAGGATGACGATCAGCACCACGAGGGAAAACGCGATGGAAATATACAGCCATTTTTTTTGCGATCTTTCCATAGTGCCCTCCCCGGCAGGCGCGGCCTGCTTGTTTTATCTTAAATGGTTATGAGGCATAGTATAAACACTTTTTAGCAGGGATTGGTTTCTCACCGGCTGCCTATTTGTCAGATCGTGAAAATCTCCCGGTTGCCGGTGAGAGCGAGCAACCCGGCCCTGACACCGGCATCCAGCCACCCGTGCCCGTAACTGAAACGTGCGAGGGCCTCCTCCTCTGCACCCGAGGCAAGGCTGTTCTGCCCGCCCCGGGCATAGCAGGTACCGATCGCAATAACGCGCCGGGCAAACATACCAGCCGCCGTCTCAGGTTCGGGGGCCAGGACCACTGATGAGCGTGCGGTGTCGAGCAGGAGGGCATATCTCCGTGTTTTCTCATCGAGTTTCCAGGCAAGAGCCGGGGGGAGTGTTTCTGACGGCCCGGCAAAAGGGCAGGTAACCGGGTTTTCCCCCGGAAGAGAGAGCAGGCCGTACGCGAGGCCAAAATGCAGCCAGCCGGAGCCGTAATAGTATGCGGCCAGCGCATTGACCAGATCCCCCCCGTCAGAGAATGTAGCGCCGTCATTTGCGTAGGCGCGTGCCATGCTTCGGATGGTCCCGGCAAGCGCCCCAAGCGGCGTGCCCTCCGGCGGGGTAACCGTGACGGCATCAAGTTCACGGGAGAGGAGTGCCCCGCACGCGGCGATCAGCATAGGCCGGCAAACCTCTCAAGGTATAACCGCTCCATATCGTGGAGCTCGCCGGGGATGACCAGCACGTGAAGCGGGGGACCGAAATCCATGGAACAAAGTGTTTCAGCAGTGCCGGCCCGTACGACCGGTGCGTCGGAGCCGGCCCGGGCGATGCCCACATACAGCGGGATCGTTGCCTGCTTTTTTCGTGCCATCTCTTCGAGCAGGACGATCGCTTCGTTCACGGTCATGTACCGGTCGTTCTGGATGTCGAGGTACACAAGCGTATGGAGACGCAGGCTTCGGTTTTCTATAATCACATCCATAGGCGATGTAGGTGACCAGTGGGCCTGCGGGAACGGCACCGAGCATGATTTGCCAAACCGGTAGTTCTGGAGGCCTGACAGGCCACAGACTGCGCTTACGATCGAGGCTCCGTGAACGATCGCGGTAGGAATGCCCTGGTCTGCCGCACGGATCCGGAGATCCGCATGGGTGGTCGAGACCATCGGGTCACCGGCACAGAGGAAGACCGTGTTTTCTTTTGCAGCGCAGGTGAGCAATTCTTCCGGGTGCTGCTCCACATCAGCCCGCATAAGCAGCCGGACGGGTTTCTGGTAGAACACTTCGAGTTCTTCTTTTGTCGTCCCCATGAGCCGGGACGTATAGCCCTCAAGAAAGACATGATCCGCGCTCCTGATGAGGGCAAGTCCCTTCTCCGAGATGTCCTGCTTGTCGTAGAGGCCAAGGCCAATAAAAGTGAGCATATCCGGGCTTCTCCTTTAATAACCGGGAACGCCGTTTTTACCGGGGTATCCCTCGCACATATCAGTAGATAAACCGGGTAATCGAATCCACCAGCGATTCAAGGACATCCCGCACATCGTCTTTCTGCAGTGCAGAGATCAAAAACACCGGAATATTCGTATCGATGCCGAGTCCTTTCCTGATCTCCTCTTCGCTCATGAGCCCCGGCAAGTCTTTTTTGTTTGCTGCAACGATCATCGGTACATGCATTTTTGTGATTGTGGTAAAGAGATGCCGGGCACGTGGGAGCTGCTCAGGTTTTGTTGCATCCACCAGTAAAACAACGCCCATCGCATTATGCAGTATCATCGGGAGCATCGGGTCAAACCGGGGCTGGCCGGGGGTACCATAGAGCGTGATGTCAAAGTCCTGCCAGTGCAGCCAACCAAAGTCCATGGCGACAGTCGTAACGTCACCTTCAAGACCCGTGCGATCGACCGACATCCCCAGTTCCGTAGCGTTTGCCACGAACCGGGACTTGCCGGATTCAGGAGGACCGGTCACCACGATCTTGGGAATGTAGGGAACAATATGACCATTCTTGACGAGGAATGGTACCGAACGGCGCAATTGGGTCGACCACGAGGTATACACGATGGTAAAGTAGTTGAAGTGCGGCAGGGGCCTAAACGAGGACTTGATCGCAAGGATAAGGTCAAACGACTTCCTGATGGCAAACGACTCAAGGAGGGAATCTCCTTCGAGATTCAGATGTTCGATAATGATGGTGGCTCCTTGCGGACAGCAGTTCCGCGAGAGCAGGGAAAGTCCATTATCCAGGCCGAAATCCTCGTAGATAATGTCGAAATAGCCGAAAATGACCTTGACATTGTTTTCGGTGCAGAGTTTTTTGATCCGCGCCTGCCATTCCAGTTCTGCAGCGCCACCTTTGCCGGCGCGCCGCTGTATCCGTTCGCGATCGACGCTGTCCAGGAAGGCGATCTTATTTTCCTTTACGTCAAGGGGTTTTCCCCGAAGATGCACAAAGTCGTTCAGAAACGCATCGACTGTCGTGTGAGGAATAATCACGAGACAGGATTGTCCCTTTTGGAGCGCTTCATACAGTGTCGAGATCATGAAGAGCTGCCCGTTAACCCCGGGTTCAAGGCTGTAGAGTACCCGGCTGCCCTCCGGTATCCCCCCACCCAGCATATCATCGATCCCATACATCCCGGTTGAAATCATAATGCCAGAACCACCTGCCCTTTATTTACCGTAAACTTGTGCCAGTCCGCGTTTACGTCACGGATACCCATTACCCGGAAATAGTTGTCCGACCGTTCCACCTTGACCTCGATCACAATGGTCATGAGCTGCTTGATGAGGGAAAGCGTCTTTTCATCAAACGCTTCGTTGTTAAGGATGTAGATACCAAACCCCTCCATCTTCTTGAGTTTTGCGGTCATCACGTGGAGGAACTGGTACAGTACCTCCAGTTTGCGGTACATGAGCATGGTCGAAACCGAATCAATACAGAACCGGATCGGGGGCGGGAAAAGTCCGGACGCGTCCCCGGAGAACGTCCCATCGAAGATCGTCTCGACCATGTGAGAGAACTTGATCCCGATCCCGGTGAGATCGGTCGGGTTCGTGACAAACATTAACCGTTCGGTATCGGTAACCGACGGGGTCGAACTTTTGGTGATCGCATCGATAACGCCGATAAAATGCTTGTCAGAGCCGGCGGCTCTGAACTGGTCGATCACTTCCGAGGCGCGCTCGTTTGTTGAAAGCATAATAGCATACTCTCCGGGTAGGGGTTTTGTCAGGGCATATGCAAGCTGTTCCGCATAACTGAGGGACGGTGCCAGGATGAGGAGGTTGGTTCCCGCATCAAACCCCCCGGTTGCCTGATCAATCTGGGGGATCCCGGACTTGTAAGAGTACATCTGTTATCTGATCATATCACGAGAAGACGTATAAGTGCTTCTGCCGGCAGGACGGAGCCGCAAAAAGAAAACCTCGTGACACGAACCCTCCGACGGGAGGGAGAGAGGTAAATCATCTTAACCTTCGCTGCCAAAAGATTAGGACAGATGTTTTACTGGATCTATGAACGGATGCTTCTCTCGCAGATACAGGTCCTGCCCCGCCATATCTGTTTCATGATCAGCGGTGCCGACCTCGCCGCGGCACCCGAAAAGTGCGTGCAGGTCACGGGCTGGTGCTCTGAGTTAAACACGCTCATTGCCCGGCAGGACCTCCCGGCAGACGCAAAAAACCAGTCAGCGATCCAGGGCCTCACCTTCCACATCAACCAGCTCTCCCCGGAAGAGCTGGCACGTTTCCTCCCCGAGATAAAAAAGATCTCGTCGATTGCCCGGCTTGTCCTCCACTACGGCACGACCGAGGAGGTCTCGGGCACCGGTCTTGAGGTCGTCGTCGCGATAGGAAAGAGCGGGCGGGAAGAGATTACGGAATGCATCCGCAGGCTCGCGGAGAACGGGATCCAGCCATCAGAGATCGATGAGAAAACGCTTGAATCCTGCCTGACATTCCGGTACGACCCGGACATCGTGGTGAAAACCGGCGGCGACCACCTGACCGATTTTCTGATCTGGCAGTCGGTCTACTCGGAGCTCTTCTTCTCCGATGTCAACTGGAAATACTTCCGGCGCGTGGACTTTCTGCGGGTGCTGCGCGATTACCAGTCCCGGATACGCAGGTTCGGGAAATAAAAACTATTTTAGCCGGATACTGATCCAGCTCGGGACGCCGCCCACGGTCCGTTCCGCGAGGGCGTACTTGTTCTTGAGGGCGACGGTAAACGCCCTCCGGTCGGGGATCGTGGTATAATCGTGATCCCGGCACCAGCGTTCGAACCGCTGGTAGAGGTCGTCCTTTGCGATGATCGCATCGGGGCTCTCCTCGGTCTCCCGTACGACAAGGGTGCTGACGAACCTCTTTATTGCGTCCTCTTTCTTGCCTTTCTTTCCGGGCTTTGGCGCAGCCCTGACAGGCACTGCCACCGGTCCGGGAGTCACAGGGCGGGGCAGGGCCGGTTCCTGCGGGAGAACCGGCGGTTTTGCTACCACCGGGGCCTTCCTCTCCTTTTTCTCTTTCATGACCTTTCCCGGCACCGTGGGATCTTCGGCATTGATGACCGGCGGTGCTGCCGGGGAGTTGGTTGCCCGTGTCGGGGCTGCGTCCGGGGCGATGATCACCCGGGGGCTTTCCTTTAAATCGGTCTTTATAGGGGGCTGGTATTCGATCCCGAGATGCTTTGCAAGCGTCCTGTTGCATGCATCGCTGATGTCCAGATGCTCCTGCTCTGCGGCAGAAAAAAGATCGGATCTGATCAGGACTGTGGTCTGCCGCCACCCGGTTCCCGCTGACTTTCCCGCACCCATACGATCACTCGTATTCCATCTGGTATCTTCCGGGAAATATAGTACGCGAATTGGATTTTTTGGGGAGGTGTGAGCAGTGTTAGTGCGCTTTTGCAGTCAGCCGCTGGTCGTAGATCCTGATCGCCCGCAAAAGGTCGATCTTCCGGAAGAGGGGCCAGTACGGGGCGCAGAAATAGACGGCGGATTCATGGCCGGTGGCAAGCCAGGGTAAAAAGTTGGAGGTGCGGTACTCGTTCCCGGTCCGGATGATGAGATCGACCGGGGGGATGCCCTTTCCCTCGTGGAGGTGGGATTCGACCATCTGCACATCGATTGCCGAAGGTGAGATCCTGCCCTCGCGGACATCCGATACGATCTCCCGGGCGGCAAGCACGATCTCGTTTCTTCCGCCGTAGGCGAGCGCAACGTTGAGGGTAAAGCCGTCGTAATCCTTCGTCGCCTCTTCTGCGGCTTCAACGGCGATCCGCAGGTCGTCGGGAAGGAGCGACCGGTCACCGACCATCTGGATGCGGATCCTGTACCGCTGCACTCTCTCGTCGGAGATGGTGCAGAGGAATTTCTCCTTGAAGAGCCGGAAGAGCTCACGGATCTCGTCTTCAGTCCGGTTGAAATTTTCCGTAGAGAACGAGTAGATGGTGATGTACCGGATCCCGAGATCGTGGGCCCAGTCGAGCATCTCCTCGGTCTTGTCTGCCCCGGCCCGGTGCCCACCCGCAGTGTCGATGCCCATCTCTTTTGCAAACCGCCGGTTGCCGTCCTGGATGATCGCGACATGCGCGGGGATCTCTGTGCACTGCATCCGCAGGTACCGCTCGTAGAGAGGTTCGAGAAGCGAGCGGAAGTTCACAGCGGCGTCACCTCGACGACCATGCCCCCGTCAGGGTACCGCTCGACGACCGACTTCTTCCCGGGGATCTTGTCCTTGAACTCTTCGAGCAGCCACCAGGCGGTCTCGACCCGGTCGCCGCAGTCGGCAAACTCGTCCTCTGCAAGGTATTTCCTGCATCTGGCGACGACCTCGTCCCGGGTGCCCGGGTGGAGGTCGAGCACGCCGTACACGATCGTCCCGTCATCGGTCACTTCATCGAATGGCCGGGCGGTGTTCTCCGCGATGCGCTTCAAGCGCTCCCGGAGTTGCACCGAATCCTTGAACGACGAGGCGCACCAGTGGACTTTTGTGTGCTTTACGAGGTCTGCCGCCCATTCTCGTGCGCCGTCGACTGCGTTGTGCACGCCGTCTGCCGGTTCGTAGCCCCGCTCCCGCATGTCGTCGGCGTTCGTCTCTCCCCATTCAAGTTCGTTGATGTTGAGGAAATCGAGGTAGGGAAGGGCCGGGATGAGCAGGTCGAGCCCCGGGAGGGCCGGGACTTCGATGCCGATGTCAAAGCCCATTTCCTTTGCCATTTTTGCGGAGGCGATGAAATCCGTATCGAGGATATGGTCCCAGCACTCGCGGGGCGGGTGGAGCCGGATCTCGTCCACAAGCCTTTTGAGTTTTTCCAGGTCTGCCTTTGCCGGGGCCTGCGCTGTATAGAGGTGGATCTGGTGCTCCGGCCCGAAATGATCCTTGAGCGCCTTGCAATACTGCGCGACCCGGTCGAGACAGAGGAGCGGTTCGCCACCGGTAACACCGGTCCCGAGCGCGCTCATGCGCTCAGCGATCTCGACCGCCTGCTCCGGGCTCTCGATCCGGTGCTCGTTTGCGAAGATCACGTCATTTCCCTTGCGCTCTTCCGAGAGCGGGCAGTACCAGCAGGCACGCCGGCAGCGTCCCGTAATAAAGAGCACCATCTTTGCGCCCTGGTAGCAGAGCACGCAGCCTTTTGCGAGGTTTTTGGGCAATTCCTGCCCGGAGGGGGAACGTGGAGCGGTCATCAGAAGTATGGGTAGTACGTTGGTGCCGGGGATTCAAAACTCTTCTTGATAATTCCTGTTCCGGCAAGGTCCGTTGGCGAAAGCCGGGGGATAGATCCACCTCTTAATCGTCAGCTGCGCATCAGATAAACAGGATTTTATTATATTCCCCGAAATGCTGATCATGACTCCCCCGGCCAGCCGCGAACACGTTCTTGTCATCAGCCCGGGAACCGACCTCCCCGCCATCCTTGCATCGGCCCTCACGGAGCCGGGGGCTGTCACGCACACCGTCGTTATTGCCGAAGGGCCGCTTGTCACCGACCGGACCGGCGAGACAACGCAGGAGCGGGCCGCAAAGGTGGCCGTCCGGGCCGGAATTACACGGGCGCACGACCTTGCGCTCTCGCTTGGGATTCCGGCCGAGCACCGGACGCTCGATCCTGTGACCATCGATACCGTGTGCACTGCGATCATGGGTATTGCCGCGCAGCACCCGGGCGCCCGGTTCTCGTTTGTCCTGTCCGGGGGCACGGCACCGCTTGCGCTCGGCCTCTTCCGGATGGCGGCGTGGCTTGACGGAGACGTGTATTTTGCGTCGCGGAAGGCCGTCCTCCAGAAACTGACAGTACCGAAGATGCCGGCCAGCGCCCTTGCAGCGAACCCGAACTACGAGGCGATCCTGACGCTGCTGCACAAGAAGCCGGCGGTGCCGGGCGTGATCTCGGGGGTCCCCCGGGACGAGCTGTTCCGGGCGATGGCAGATATGTATGTCCCGGTCCGGACGCTAGCGGGCCGGGTGGCCCGTCCGCAGCTGACCCGGGGCAACTTTGGCCAGTTCCTTGCCACACTCGTACGCTGGGGTCTGATCGCAGAAAATGAGATGCCGGGCCGGGAAGCGATCCGGTTGTACGCGATCACACCCGATGGCGAGTTCGCGTTTGCGCTCTATTTTTCACACACTCTCTGACGTGAAGGCGTCTGTAACGTTACAGACGGTCTGTAACTTTACAGCCGGTCTGTAGGGTTAAGTACTCTGGCCGGGCAAGCCGGGCCGGGATTTTTTGGAAAACCAAAGAAGCAAAATAAGAATTTAAATTTAACAAATTTTTCCGCAACGTGATATCAAATCATATAAATCAATAAAAATTAATTACCTTATATGGCAAAAAATCCGGTTCCAAAAACACCAGTACCAAGTACGACACCACCAAAAACAAAAGTGCCAGATACAACTCCACGTAGAACACCTAATCCAGATACTCGCTTGAAGAAAAGATAATGAATTTGCTTAAAGAAATGTATCGGGAATGCAAAAAGAGTCAATGATGGTGGGATTAAACTATGATTGAATGTCCAAGATGTCACACCCTTAATCCAGATGACGATGATACTAATTATTGTAGAAAATGCAATGAACCACTTCGGAAAAGTGATAGAGGTAAAAGACCAAGCACAGGACTTTGTGATGGGATAAAGGTTCCAAGGTCTGGCGGATTTTAACTTCTATCTTTAAAATGCTTTGATTAACTAGACACAATAGATTTCTTTATAGGACCAAGGTAGTTATGGGAAATTACAAGAAATGTTTGGCAATAGCGTTAGTTATTGCAGCGATAATCGCCATAATTACAATGTATTATACAAAAAATCAAGAATATTCCGTCCTAATGTTTTTTGGAATATCTATTGCAATTATGATTTATTTTTTCTCTAATAGTTGTTCACAATGTGGAAATTTAGCTGCAATCATTTTTAATAATACAGAATTGGTCGATACAAATGAGAGAGAATCGCATTTTATCAAGCAGAAGGCAGTGGGAAAATCGGTACGAAGAGATTATGACGGTAATGTAATAGATGAAACCACACATTATAGAGATGTAAATTACGTTAAAACTACTACAATTGACACATATGAAGACATATTTGTATGCAAATATTGTGGGGCGATGTCTAAAAAACGATATAAAAAACGATCATATAAATCTCGTCGTGAATGACTTTTTACAACACTCGATTTTTTTGACAAATTACAAAAAAAAGATAACGGAAGGGGGACAGTGCCTGTCCCCCAGAACCGCCCCTGCACTTTAGCGATGATGTGCGTATTACCTTGTTGGGGATCATCGCTACATGGGGGATGCCCACGCGGCGGGGGCGGAGGCATCAAATGCCGTAGCCCCCAAGAGCGTCTAAAGTAAAAATAATAAGTTTGACAGAATCTTTTTTGAGTCAATGCCCCTCAACAGAGTGGTCCTAAAACCCCCCTCTTTCACAACAGCTCGCTCAGCCGGTGCCCCCCACTCTCCTCTCACCGCCTCTTATACCTGCACCGGTTACATGGTGCATTGAGCGGGTGGGCCGGCGCCTCGCCCCGGTGGATCGCCCGGATCTTGTGCAGGGTCGTGAGGAGCTGGCGCCGGTTCCGGGGCTGGTCGGGAGAAGAGATTGCGATTGTGGAAGAGGCAGGGAAATAATTATCCTCTCCTCCAATAAAACACACTGACAGGATACCTACATCCTTGCGTAACCTTTGACAGGGCGGAGAAATGAAAATCTACATGGATGTCTGCTGTTTGTGCAGGCCGTTTGATGACCAGTTGGTTCCAAGAATCCGGTACGAGAGCGAAGCCATAATCGCCATCCTGAACCGGTGCGAACGCGACTGGGATTTGGTCTGGAGTTTTGCAATCACCTATGAAATCGCAAAGATACTTGATTATCAGAAGAAGCACTACGTCACATCATTTGCAGCAAAAACAAAGATCACGGTCTCTGTCGACGAGAACCTAAAAGAGAGGGCAGCGTTTTTTATGGGCTGGGGGATAAAAGCACTTGACGCCCTGCATGTTGCCTGCGCTGAACGGGCGGGAGCAACGGTCCTTCTCACAACGGATGATACGTTGAAAAACATTATGAGCCACCACAGCGATACAATTTCCATACGAATTGTGAATCCGGCGCAGTGGTACGAGGAGGTGACGGGAAATGAAAGTGAAGACATTGCATGAAATCCATGACGAAGGAATGAATGCGCTCTTAAAAACACTCGGACCCGTCGACCTGATCCGGTTCATCCAGATGTTTGATCACGGAAAAGGCGATTACACAAAAGAGCGCAAGCAATGGCTCAGTAACGATCTTGATGAAATCTGTAAAGAGATCCAGCAGATGCAGAAACAGGCGTGAACCTGATTCTTCTCTCCAATAGTCGGATTCATCTATAGGGAAGTCCCGGGGAGCAGGCATGGACTTCAAAATCGCGATTGAGCAGGACGAGGAGGGCTGGTACATCGTCACCGTACCGGCACTCTCGGGGCTTGCATCTCTCAGGGAAAGACCGGGGCAGAGGCGAAGAAGAACATTGCCGAAGCCATCGAACTGCATGTAAGCGCGCTCACTTATGGTTGATGCAAAAGTCCTCGAAACGGTAAATTTTTTTGGCACACAACTCCGGAATAACGGAGTCCGCATCAACAACCTTATCCTGTTCGGTTCATCGAGCACGGGCACCGCAACTACGGGAAGTGATATCGATATCGCAATAATCTCCGAGGATTTTAAAAACCGGGATATTTTTGATCGGGCACTTCTCACAAAAGATGCGGAGATGCATACCGTGAAAAAATTCAAAGTGCCACTTGACGTCATCACGTTAACCCCGGAAGAATACCTGGATCAAAAATCCCTGATTGCAGGCACGATCAGGAAAGGGATTACACTTCCAACGGTATCTTTGGCATGAAAATGAAAACCCTTCAAGAAATTCATACAATAGGCATGGCCGCACTCTTGACAGCCCTCGGCCCTGATGATACGATCCGGTTCCTCCGGATCTATGAAACACGCAGCGGTGACTGGACAAAAGACCGGGAAAAGATCCTTGAAGATGATCCGGACAAAATTATCAAAAGCATTATGGCGCGAAGAAAAAACGTCCCGCCATGAACATACCTCCTGTTTTTCTCTGGTAAGTACAGTTTGTTCCCCGCCCCTTCCGCTCCATCAACTTCGCCGACCCCGCAGACAAAGCCCGGCACGATAAGATGTATTCTCTCTCGCCACCCAGATGCCGGGCATCCGGAAACTGATCGCACATTCTCGTAAAAATCCACGCAAGAAAAGAGAGTAATTAAAAAACTCACAACAGCTCGCTCAGCCGGTGCCCCCCGCTATCCTCGCACCGCTCCTTATATTTGCACCGGTTACAGGGAGCATTCAACGGGTGGACAGGCGCCTCGCCCCGGTGGATCGCCCGGATCTTGTGCAGGGTCGTGAGGAGCTGGCGCCGGTCCCGGGGCTGGACGGTATGGTACCGCGAGATCCCGTCCGGGATATACTCCACGTTTCCGCCCACCACCTCTTTACCCGTCATCTCCTCAAGGCAGAACGCAATGCCTGCGATCCGGAGCCGGTCTGCCACGTAGGTGCCAAAGGGCATCGCGCCTGCCGCCCGCATGATCGAGAACGTCCCGTCCGCTGCCACCCGGTCGATCATGCCGGCGATGCCGTGCTTCTTTGAGACCACGGTTACATCGGTCTGGGCCGCCGGCTTCCATGCAGACTTTTTGCAGGACGCGATGCAGATGTCCAGAAATTCCCTGAGCGCCGGGTCGGTTTTCGGGCGAACGACGAGCACCTCGTCCCAGATCGCATCTGCCTCAAGGAGCTGGCCGAGATGGTACGACAGCTGTTTGCAGATCGCATACCGGTCCGACTCAAAAATGGGCTCGTTCTTCTCGTAGTAAAACCGGACCGGGCAGGCCTGCACCCGCACCAGCTCCGAGATCGTGACATGCCCGTCCTCGCCCGCCAGAATAATTCCTCTCATCTAATCGAGGAAAACCAGCCACATAAACTTTTGGGAATGTTCCTGGCAGGGGTGCGCGAGGCCTTGTGACCAACTATTCATACCAGAAACGGTAAACAAATCAGTATGACAGGACAGGAAATATCCGTCAATATCCCCCCGACGCTTGACCCCGTCTACAGCAACATGATCCAGATCGCGTACAAGGACGACGAGTTCACCTTCATGTTCCTCCACCAGCTCCCGCAGGTCAATCAGGCGCGGGCAAAGGCCATCGTCTCCATCACGCCGGCGCACGCAAAGAACCTGCTTGGCGTCCTCCAGAAAACCATCACGGACTACGAAGGGAAGTTCGGCACGATCTCCCCGGCAAAGGAAGCGCACCCCGCCGAGAGCGTAACGACGCTTCGCGGGTACTCTTAAAACCCCATTATCCAAACACAGATTTTATTAGCGTACGGGTTGATATTGTGAGGCAGTGCGCCGCCGTGGCTTAGCGGTATAGCGGCTGATTCGTAATCAGCAGGTCGAGGGTTCAAGTCCCTCCGGCGGCTTACAGAGGAGGGGTTAAAGTCCCTCAACGCACTTTTGGATTTTTTTATGCGCAGGGAGCGATCTTTTTTATCGGTGTATCGGGGCCATGCAGTTCCGGATCCGGACATGCGTGCCGGCCGGATGGCAGCGCTTACGCGGGGTGCCGGATAAACGTGCCCCGTTCGTACTCGTCGAATGCCTGTTGCAGTTCTTCCTGTGTGTTCATGACAATGGGACCGCCCCATGCAATGGGTTCGCGAAGGGGTTTTCCCGAGAAGAACAGGAACCGCACGCCACTTTTGCCTGCACGGATGTCAACTGCATCCCCGTTCTCGCCAAATAACACGATCGTACCGTTTTCCCATTCCTCGTCCTGATGCGGATCAAACCTGCCACTGCCGCCGATGACATAGACGGCAGCCATGTACCCGGGTTTTACCGGGTGGGAAAACTGCGCGTCCGGTCCGAGGGTGATGTCGAGGTACTCGGGTTCGGCCATGATATCGCGGACCGGGCCGGAAACACCGTCGACCGTCCCGCAGATGACTTTGACACTCGCACCGCCCGGCAGGGCGACCGTGGGGATCTCACCGGCCTTAATTTCCTGGTACCGGGGTTCCATCATCTTGTGCTTTCGGGGCAGGTTCACCCAGAGCTGGAAACCCCCCATCCGCCCGTTCACCGGCTTTGGCATCTCCTGGTGGATGATGCCGGAACCTGCCGTCATCCACTGGACGCACCCGGCATCGACATTGCCGCTGTGGCCCATGCTGTCGCCATGCTCAACGGTTCCCTCAAGCATATAGGTCACCGTCTCGATCCCCCGGTGCGGGTGCCAGGGAAAACCGGCAATGTAATCCTCCGGCCGGTCGGCCCGGAAGTCGTCGAGCATCAGGAACGGGTCAAAGGCCGGAATCTCGCTGTAGCCAAACGCCCGGCGGAGCCTGACCCCGGCTCCCTCCAGGGTCCCCCGGGAAACAGAGGTTTTTACAATAGTTCTTGCCCGGTGCATATGGTGAGGCAATAGGAAGAAAGGGGAAATAAAGGTACGGGATGTACCAACCGGAAGACCGGTCCTGACACCCGGTGCCGGGCACGGAGTTCGATTCGTGCACCGTTCTCTTACGGTGTGCCTTTGGGGTCGACCAGGATATCACTGCCCTCTTTTTTCACCGGGTAGACGGGCATATTATATGTCTTTATCAGGCGCTGCTCGTCGGCGATTCCCTCAAACATCTGCCCCTCCTTTTCTTTCACCTTGTCGGGACAGCCGGTAAACATTTCCTTAATCCCGTCGAGTTCCAGGACAGGCCCGGACATCAGTTTCCCGGTGGTCAGATCGAACTGCGAGGCATGCATAGGGCAGGTCACGATAGTTCCCATCAGGGAACCCCGGGAGAGCCGGGCGTTCTCGTGACCGCACCGGTCCCCGATGGCATAGAATGTCCCGTTGACATTTACGACGCAGATCTCGGTCTCCCCGATCTCGACATGTTTCATAGCGCCGGCAGGTATCTCACCTGCTTTTGCAACCTTAACAAAACTCATGGTTCTTTTCACTCCCCTCGGATCCTTCCTCTTTTGTCAGTGCTGTACGTGGCTCCCGTCGCAGAACGGCTTATTCTCTGATTTCCCGCACCGGCAGAGCGTGAGCCGGTTCCGGATATGGTACGGTTTCCCGTCGGCAGATACCACCGGGATGCCGCCCCGCACCCAGAGCGGCCCGTGCTCCCCGCGCGGGGGGTACTCGATAATGACAATGGATTTTTCGAGATCAGGCTCGATGACCTTTCCGGTCTCCCGGTCCTTCATGACCAGCCGACCGGACGGGCAGTTGCAGGCCTCCTCAATGGCAATCTCCCGGGCCTCCGGGTTGTCCGACTGCTCGGTGAGGCCCCAGATCCCGCCTGCCCGCATACAGAACCGGGCATGGACGCAGAGGTTCTCGTAATCGTGCAGTTCCAGCTCCGGGCCCCGGATGATCCTCGGGTGCCGGAGCCAGGGTTCGTTTCCCGCGGTCTCGGTACCATCAAAGCCGATCTTCGCATGCATCCCGGTACAGAACGGTTTGTTCTCTGAATGGCCGCACCGGCAGAGGGCGTAGGTCTCCTCTACGGGAAACCTCTTTACCTCACGCCAGGTCCGGCAGTAGCCTTCGTCATCGTTGCAGATCTCCATCTGGATAAGCGGGACGCCGCCGGTCACGATATAGGGACCGTTCTTTGTGACGGTGATCTTCATGGCGTCGCTTTCCTGTTCTCTGGATTTTTTATCAGTCTCTGTCATGGTATGCTACTGTTCCCTGTACTTGTCCAAATCCTGCCAAAAAACGCCGGGACATGCCCGGGGACCAAGCCCTGTAAGGAGACCCCCGGTCACTCCCTGCACTCTTCCCGGTGAGATATTCACATCAGGCCGATCTGCTGCATCAAGGAGATCTTGTCGTAGAAGAGTTTCTCCTCGACGATCTCCCCCTTCTTCCAGTGCGCGACCGTGCAGAAGTCGACCCTGAATTTCTTCCCGTTGGGAGGTATCACTTTTCCGTCAGGTGTGGTCATCGGGCCCTTAAACGTTCCCGTGAAATCGGCGACAGAGCACGTATAGTCTCCCTCACCGAAGAAGATCTTGTACGGCCGGTTCCCGACCTTGTTATCCGGGAAGATCTTAAAGAAGGCGATCGCCTCATCCTTGTGGGATGGCCGGCTGTGGGTCGGTTTTTCCTGGCCGGGCCAGAAGACATCGACATCCTTTGCATGGCGTTTCTCGAATGTCGCCCAGTCCTGGGAGTTCCAGGCATCGTCCAGCGTCTGCATGAGACGCATATTTTCTTCGACTGACATGGTTCTTCACCTTTTTACGATCGTGAATTGCCATGGGGGCTCTTAATGGTTGTGAAACAGACACCTGGGGAGACGGTATAGTACAATCGTGGAATTACCACTGACCGTATAGAAGAACACAGGGCCCGGGTTTTCACGCCGCAGATCCTATAAAAAAAGGCACAGGCCGGGATACCCGCTGCCCCCCGCTTCTCTTCGTGGGATTACTGTCTCCCAAGACCTATCATGTACCCGTACCGGGAATATACCTCTTTTACCAGTTCACCGGCCTTCGGGTTGGTCCAGGCATGCATCCACTCCGAGACCAGCGATTCGACCGTTATAGGGACGACCCCGGCCTGGAGCATCCGTTCTATCCCGTACCGGTGGGCGTCGGGCGTGGAATCCCCGCCAGCGTCCATCAGGCCGTACACCTCGTACCCCTCTCTGATGCCGTGCAGGGCTGTATAGGCAAAACACATGCTGGTCCACAGGCCGGAAACCACAAGCTTCTTTTTGCCGGTCTTTTTAAAGGCGTTCAAGGTCTTTTCATCCTCAAACGCATCGAAACTGGGTACGGCACGGGCATACACTTCCTGGCCCGGGAAAAGGTCTGCGATCTCGGCCAGGAAATTCCCGTTGCCTGCCGGGTTGATCGCCGAGAGCACGACCGGGACATCGAGGATTTGGGCGGCCTTTGCCGCACAGTAGGCTGCGTTCCGGATAATTGTCTTGTCCCCCGATGCAACGCCCGCAAACATCGTAGGCTGGTAATCCACAAGGACGAGTGCGCTGTTCTTGTCGGTCAGCAACTCAAGTCTTCCGTCTTTTGTGCCTGGCATTCCAATTCTCCCCCATTAGTATACCAGTGAATCCCTCCCCCGGCCTAAATAGGTATTGACCACGGCAAACCAGTTACTCGATCACCGCGGTGTCATTTTTTGTATCCCAGTCGATGACCCTCTCCGCATGACCAAGCGTGGCGCCGGTTGCCCTGTCAATAAGGTCGAGCGTGATATGGACCGGGGGCCGCCCGCTGCTCACGTTCTCCCCGACATAGGTCCAGTATACCTTTGTCCCGTTCCCGCTCGTAAAAGTATTACCCTGCTCGCTGACGGTGTAGTCCGGGGCGCTCCAGCGAACGAAGTGGCCGTAGTCGGTCTTCCAGACATACATCGGGTTGTCCGGGGGGAGCGTGCCGTTGATCTGCGGGGTGAGCCCGATCCCCACGGTCGAGGACATGAGCACGGTATAACGTGCAATGTCCGGCTGGATGGAAAGGCTGACGGGTGATCCCGCAGACGGGGTCCCGGTGGGGGCAGGGGCAGTCGTACTGCAGCCTGCCCCGAAAATAAAAAGGACCGCAAGGAAGAGTGCAGGGAAGGCGAAGAGGATCTTCATGCACTCATCGTCGGCGCCCCGGGATAAAATGTTTCAGGCGTCTTTCCCTTTGAGGACGAGCCAGTTTTTCTCCCCGGCTTTTTTGAACCGGAGGAGCACGTACTTCCCCGAAAACCGCCTGCCGTGCAGTACCACCTCGATCCGCTCGTCCGTCCATTCGAGCGTCTCGTACGTGCCCGCATCTGCTATTTTCACTTCTCCCGCGCCATACTGTCCTTCCGGGATCGTTCCCTCAAAGTTACCGTAGGAAAGGGGATGATCCTCGACCGCGATGGCAAGCCTGCGTTCGCCGGGGGTCTCCGGCAGCCCTTTTGGCACCGCCCAGCTCGCGAGTACGCCGTTCCGTTCCAGCCGGAAATCGAAATGGTGGTGCCGGGCGAAATGTTCGTGGAGCACGAAGGTATCGCCCGTCATTTACGGCGCTCCCGTTTTGCCAAGGAAATCCGGTCTTTGAGATCCCGGGCGGCAGCGGTAATATCCGGCTGCCCGACCACTGCCGAGATCACGGCGACGCCGTCCGCACCCGCCCCTATTACTGCGCCCACGTTCTCCCTGCTGATGCCCCCGATAGCGATCACCGGGATCGAGACCGCTGCCCGGATCTCCCGGAGTGCCATAAGGCCGTAACCGGGGCCGGCATTGTCTTTGGAGGCGGTGGAAAAGAGGGGGCTCATGGCCATGTAATCCGCCCCGGCCTCTTCGGCTGCGACCGCCTCCGCGACCGTCCCGACCGAAATACCGATGATAAAGGACCGGGGCGCGATCTGCCGGGCAGTGTCCACCCGCAGGTCGCCCTGCCCGAGATGCACCCCGTCCGCCCCACAGGCAAGTGCAACGTCCAGCCGGTCGTTCACGATAAAGAGCGTCCCGGTCTTTCGGGTGATCTCGCAGATTACCCGGCCGGTTTGGCACAATTCCTTCATGCTGCAACACTTGTCCCGGAGCTGGATTGCATCGGCACCTCCGGCACAGGCAAGCTTCGCGATCTCCGCGTGGGAACGTCCCCTCCCGAGCGTCTCATCGGTGACAACGTAGAGGTCGAGTGCCATAGGATTCAGGTCACGCTGATTTTACCCGGGCCCCGACCCTGAGATCGGCGGGGGTGAGCGCTGCCATCTCGTCAAAGAGCGCCGGTTTGAACGAGCCGGGTCCCTGTGCCCGTGCCGCTGCCCGCTCCCCGGCAAGCCCGAACGCCGCAAGGGCGGTTGCCGCTGCCGTCACCGTATCCTTCTCAACCGCTGCGCAGACCCCGGTGACAGAGGAGGCCATGCAGCCGGTTCCTGATATTGCGCCCATCAACGGGTGGCCGTTCTCGACAAAGAGCACCCGTTTTCCGTCGCTCACGATATCCGTCGCCCCGCTGGCGACAACGGTGATGCCGGTTGATTCCGCAAAGTCCCGGGTGATACTCACAATGTCGCCGGCAACACCGGCCGAATCCACGCCCCGCACTTTCGCGTCGGCACCGGCGAGCACCCCGATCTCCCCGGCATTTCCCTTAATAATGGCAATCTCCAGTTCGTCGAGCAGGCGCCGAGTGCTCTCGGTCCGGAGCCGGGTTGCACCTGCCCCGACCGGGTCAAGGATGACCGGGATCTTACGGTCGTTTGCCGCTTTCCCGGCGATGATCATACTTTCAATGATCCCCGGGTTGAGCGTCCCGATGTTGAGGACAAGCGCCCCGGCAAATCCTGCCATCTCCCCGGCCTCCTCACGGGCATCCGCCATCACCGGCGCACCGCCGGCACAGATGGTGATATTGGCGCAGTCGTTGACGGTCACGTAGTTGGTGAGGTGGTGGACAAGGGGGTGCTGCTCCCGTGCCCGCATAAAGACGTCGGAAAAGATCTGGGTGTCCATACCGTTTCACTGGCTCCCGCACAGTGCTCCCCGTGCGAAACTGTACACGAGTATGGGATGAGGGGCGTAATAAACCGTAGCAGAGCGGCAATAACGCCGGAGAAAAAAAGAGATTTTTCCTGCCCGCATTCAGCGGGTGAGTTCTTCGAGGGTTGCGACCAGCATGTCGCACTCCTGCCGGGTGTTGTAGAGCGCAAGGCTCGCCCGCACGGTCCCGTCGGGAATCCCGAGACTCTCAACGAGCGGCTGGCAGCAGTGGTGGCCGGACCGGACCATGATATCTGCCACCTCATCGAGCTGCTGGGCCACCTCGTGGGGGTGGAAACCGTCGACCGTAAAGGAGACGACCCCGATCCGGTTCTCGGGTTTCTGCGGGGCGTATACGTGAATTTTTGGATTCCCGGAGAGGCCGGCGATGAGCCGGCTCGTAAGATCGGTCTCATAGGTATGGATCTTCTCCATCCCGATTGCCTGGAGATAGTCCACCGCAGCGCCAAGGCCGATACCTCCCGCGATATTGGGCGTCCCCGCCTCATACCGCTGGTAGCCCTGCGCGAACGTGCAGCCGTCGCTTGTCACCGCCTCGACCATCCCTCCGCCAAGCATGGACGGTTCGATCGTGGGCTCCTTCATCCAGAGCACCCCGGTCCCCGTAGGCCCGAGCATCTTATGGCCCGAGAAGCAGTAGAAGTCGCAGCCGAGCATTTCCACGTTCACCGGCAGGTGCGGGACGGCCTGCGCCCCGTCCACGAGGAGGAGCAAACCGTGATCGTGGCAGATCTTCGCGATCTCCGGTATCGGGGTCACGACACCGAGCACGTTTGAGGCCTGAGTGACGGCTACGAGCCGGGTGCTATCCGTGATCGCCCGTTCCAGTGCGGCAAGGTCGAGCGTGTAATCCGGCAGAATGCCAATAATATCGGTGGCAACTCCCTGCCGGGAGAGATTTCTCCAGGGGAGCAGGTTCGAATGGTGTTCGAGGATGGTCGTGATAACCCGGTCGCCGGGCTTCCAGCTCATGCCCTGCGCGACCAGGTTCACCGATTCAGTGGTGTTCTTCGTAAAGACCGTGACACCGTTTTTGCCGCCGATGAACTCCGCGACCTTCTCGTGGGCGTGCCAGTACCGCTGGCTCGCGATACTGGTGAGCCGGTGGACGCCCCGGCCCACGTTCGCCCGGTACCGGTGCTCGAACTCGACCTGTGCCGCGATCACGGGTTCAGGAGAGAAACTCGTCGCTGCATTGTCGAGGTAAATAATATCGCCGAGGATGGGGAAATCCCTGCGGATCGCCTCCACATTGTATCCCCCGGTCTCCTGTGCTGCCATATCCGGTTCCATGGTTCTCTCTTTTGCTATTTCAACCGTTTCTTCCCGTCCTGCCGGCGGTTCTGCCTGCAGGGTATAATCGTCCAGTACCGGGATGCCCCGGTCCCGGCAGAGTTCCCGCATCTTGGGCGGCAGCGCCTTCCAGCGCCAGAGCCCCCATTCGTGGAACGCAGCGGGCAGGCCCCGTTTCTTTGCGTATTCCACGAGAACGGCATCCCAGCGCCGGGCATACTCCGGGTGCATCACCTTGAGATCCTCATACTCGCTTTCGAGCATGGACGGGCAGACATAGCACCCGATCCTCTCGATCCCCTTCTCGTAGAGAGGGTTCATATCGGCCTTCTGCCACCAGAGGTAGAGGAAGACTTCGAGCGCCCGCCAGTTTCGGATCGGGGAGATATTGAGCTGGAGCGGGTTGGCCGGGTTCTGGCTGGTCTCTTCAAGGGAAGCACGGTTCCACGACTCGTACCACCGGTTGCCCTGCACCGTGACACAGGCACCGATCTCCGCGAGATGGAGCTTGAGCGGCCGCAGTTTGAGGAGTTTGCAGCACCACCGGTTGTCCTTCCCCGGGGGCCCGGCCTTCTCGACCGCCTGCCAGAAGTCCCCGGCCTTCTCGATCACGGGAACGCCCTGCGATTTCACAAATGCGATGGTCTCGGGAAACTCGATACCGGTATCGAGGAAGAACGCTTCCGTCACCCCGGCTTTCCTCGCAAGCGTGAGCACCGCCGTGCTGTCCTTGCCGCCCGAGAACGAGACATTGCACTTCGGCCGGTCGTGGATGTGCTGTTTGATCATCCGGACCGATGACCGTTCGAGATTTTTAAGATGGTACCGGTTCTGCTCCACGACCTGTTCCCAGCCCGGGTTTTTCCCGGTGCGGAGATCGACCGGCATGAGTTCCTTGACCCGGACCTGCCCGTCTTTTACCACCCCGGTCCCATACCGGTTTTTGAATTTCACGATTGCAGTTCCGTCGAGCTGGGGCTCTTTGAGCCGGAACTTTTTACCGCCCATCCGCCCGGGCCCGCCGGGGGTATCGATACCGGTTTCGAGGTCGACAATTCCCTTGGTCACATGCTTGAGGATATAGGGCAGCGCCTCGGGAGCGATATCGAGCGAGAATTTCCGGCTCACAGGGTCGAAGGTGAGCCAGCCGAACCGGTGCCCGTGGGCGATCACGAGATCGGCCCGGTCCACCCCGCCGGTCTTGTTGAGGAGGAGAACGGACTGGATCGGGACATTGCCGAACCGTTCGCGGACGAGGTTTTTAATGAGTGTCATATCCGCAGAGAGCGCCGGGCGTACGTCGTAGGGCTGGAGGAGTTCGATCTCCCGCCCGTTTGCACCGCAGGAGCAGGTCCTGCCGATCAGCGGGACGTTACACTGGTCGCACCAGTAGAGGTATCTTTTTACCGGCGGCTCGTGTATCACACTCACATGATTTGAGCGCAGGGGAGATAAGAGGAACGCTTCAGGAACTCCCGTGACGACTGCCGCTGCCTGACCCTTACGGATCTAAAGGGGGCCGGATGTGCAGCCGCTCGTAGAAGACATCCATGCCCGGCTCTCTCCCGAGGAAACCTTTGAGGAGGACAGTCCCGTCCTGCATGTTCCCCTGTTCGAGGATCCAGTGACGGTATGCGGCACCGGTGGCGGCATTGAAGAGGCCGTCTTTTTTGAACCGGGCAAAGACGTTCAACGCGTACACCTCTGCCCAGAGATAACTGTAATACCCGGCATCGTACCCGCCCATGAAATGCCCGATGGTGGCCGGTTCGTGGCCCCCTTCGAGCGGCGGGATGCCCATGAGGTCAAGGTAGGTCCGGTCGGCAATAGCCGTGACATCGACCGGCCCGTCTGTGGTGTGGAACGCCATGTCCTCGGTCGAGATAACCAGCATCCGGGTATAGGTCAGGCCGGCCCCGAGGTCGCGGGCGGCGATAATCCGGTCGCGGAGCGGTGCCGGGAGTTTTTCTTTCGGGTTCGCATAATTCCCGGAGATTGCGTCAAGCACGGAGGGTTCCCAGGCCCAGTTTTCGAGCGCCTGCGAAGGGGTCTCGACAAAGTCCCATTCGACACTCGATCCGGCGAGGCTTGCATAAGGGACCCGGGTCAGGCTGCCGTGGAGCGCGTGGCCGAACTCGTGGAAGAGTCCCTCGACATCGTCGTGGGTTAAAAGCGAGGGGATATCTCCGGATGGCGACCGGAAGTTGCCGACGATGGCGGTGACCGGTACCGAATACCCGTCCGGGGTCTGCCGACCCGCGATCAGGGGTACCATCATCATGTGCCCGTACTTGCCGTCCCGGGGGAACATGTCGAAGTAGATATACGCGAGCGTCCGGTCATCCGCGGCGTTGATAACCCGGCAGAGGATCACTCCTCTGGCCCAGGTCTCTGCCCCGGCAACTTCGGCAAACCTGACCCCGAAGAGCGGGCCGAAACACTCAAACATGCCCTGCACGACCCGTTCGAACGGGAAGTACTTCCGGATCGCCTCATCGTCGAGCGCGAACTTCCGCTTCCGTTCCTGTTCGGTGAGATACGCGAGATCCCACGGCTCGACCCGGTCTGCCCCCGGTTCCAGCTCCTTTTTGAGGGTAAGCAGCGAGGCGAGATCGCACCGGATCTTCTCCTTTAAAGGCGCTTTGAGCCCATCAAGGAATGCAAGAACGGTTCCGGTGCTCTTTGCCATCCGGCCGTCGAGCCGGTAGTCCGCCCAGCTCGCGTAGCCCAGTTCCTGTGCGCACTCCCGGCGCACTTCTATGGCTTCCGTGAGGAGCCGGGTGTTTGCTTCGGCCTGCCGGTTGACAAACTCGGTGTACAGTCTCTTCCTCGTCACGGGATTCTTCGCATTCTGCATCACCGGGATGTAATCCGGGTACTTGGTGGTGACCCGGAAGAGGCCGCTTTCTGTCCGTGCAAAGGTGGCAAGTGCTTCTTTAGGGACACCGTCAAGTTCTGCCGCGGAAAAATCAAGGGAACTCGTGTCATTGTTGAGGTTTGCGGTAAACTCCACTTCGAGTTTTGTGAGCTGTTCCTTTTTGGCACGGACAACTGCGAGCCGGTCATCGGGGAGGGCAAGACCGTTCTTTTTGAACTGACGAAGAGTCTCGGCGAGGAGCCGGTACTCTTCGGGTGTGCGGGGGGCGGCTGTTTTTATCGCGTCGTAAAGGTCCCGGCGGGTAAAGACACTGACCACAAACATCCCTGCCTTCTCCTCGCATGCTGACCCCTCGGCCGCAATTGCCGGGTCGGGATACACGTATCCCATGAGCGTCAGGGGCAGGGTCGAGTCGCCAAAGTCAGCCATCGCGCTTTCAAAAGCGAGCAGCGTGGTATCGATGGATCGCTTTTCGGGTGGCAGGGCAGCAATACGGGCAAGCGATGCGGTGGCGGTACTGATGGCGGCGTCGCACAGAGCCGTAATCTCGCCGGGTCGGAACCGGGATTTTATCGGGGAGGGCAGAACAGGGGATGTCATGGTACACACCTTATGGAAAAATAACAGGTAAACCTGCCTTGTACTGGGATGCAGAAGAGTAAAAGGGATTGTTTGTGGTCGGAAATCTTACGTTCCACAGGCACCGGGCTCAGCAAGGGCAGTGCGGATCATGACCTTGACTTCATCGGGGATATTGAGCCGGTCAAGTGCCCGCAGCAGGAGAAGCCGGGCCATCTCCTGGCCGCCGGGAGTCGAGAGATAGGAATCGATCGCCTCTTTTCCCTGGGGGGATGCGAGAAACTTACGTATCGTCTCCTGCCCGTTCGGGGAAGCAAGGTAGCCTGCGACCATTCCCTGTATGCCGTCCATTGTGCCCATCTGGTGTCACCGTACGAATGAGTACTGGAACAGGGGATACGATAAATGCACCAGAAATTATCCTGACCGGGCAGGGTATAAAAAATTACCAGCCCCGGCTGTACTCGCCGGCGCAGGGCATGCAGACAATTTTCCCGTTTTTGACCCGGGCCCGGTGTTCGGCCACCATCTCGCCGCAGACGGCACACTGCACCGACCCGGAGATCCGTGCCCGTTCGGGGATCTCGGACCGTGCCTCTTTCTCGATAAAGAGTTCCTCAAACGGGATCGCGAGGATCTTTTCGATGATGGCCGCCTGCCGCTCTTCGAACTCTTTTTCCTCGGCAGGGGTCGCCTTCCCGGTCATCACCTTTTTCCGCAGGACCGCTGCCTCGGGATCGATCCGTTCCGTGAGCGGTTCGGGGCGCTGCACAAGCCGGATCGCGGTGCCGGTCTTCCGGTTGATGAATGTGTACGCGTGCTTGCCGATATCCCGCATGATCAGGTTCCCCTTCCCCACGGAACAGCCGGCAATAGCCTGCACGGCATCGACCCCGCAGGCGTCGTTCTCGACGAGGGCCACAAGGTCCTCGTCTGCTGATCGCTCTGCGTTAAGGCGTTTCATGGCATACTCTGCCGCACGGTAGCCGAGCGCAAGGCCGGGGCAGGAGTGCCCGTGGAAGGCAACTGCGTCCTCGTAGGAATGGAATGACCGGGTCATGATCTTCACGAAATCACTTGCCGGTAAGACTGTAAAACTATTTCGTCCGCGAATCCCCGGGTCATTCGGTTGTACCAGTACAGTTTTTTTAAACACTAAGGTATATACGACCCGAACGCAGAGGAAGAGATTGGTGTAATTTACTATGGTCAAATTAACCGCAGAGATGAAAGAGGCAATCCAGAAGATGAAGATCTTTCCGGTTGCGACGGCCGCAAAAGATGGCACCCCGAACGTTGTCCCGATCGGGATCGTCGAACTTGTCAGCGACGACACGATCTGGATCACGGACAATTTCATGAACAAGTCGCTTGAAAACCTCAAGGCAAACCCGAAGATCGCGACCTACATCTGGGGTCCCGAGATCAAGGGCTGCTTCCAGATCAAGGGTCATGTTACCATCAAGACAAGCGGCAAGGAGTACGACGAGATGAAGGCGAAGATCAACAAGAAGAACCCGGCGCTTCCCGCACGGTCGCTTCTTATCGTGAAGATCACCGACGTCTTCGAGTGCAAGCCCGGGGCGACTGCCGGGGCGAAACTCGTCTAACTTTTTTTCATTATCCAGCAAACAAAAAAGATCTATTTCTCAAACTGCGCTACCGCGTCCGGCAGGCAGTGGGCAACGCCCCGGATCCCCGAGACGGTGAGCGTCATGAGAATCGCATCGATCACCTCTTCCCGGGTCGCTCCTGCCGCCTTTGCCATGGGGATATGGGCTTTTACTGCCGTATCGTCACCCATCGCTGCCTTCATCGCGATGTAGATGAGCTGCTTGGTCTTCGCGTCGAGCGCCGGTCGTTTTACGACCGCCATGATCAGGTTGTTGAACGCGGCCGCAACCTCGGGGGCCTCGTCACTGAAAAGTTCCATCGTGTTTTTTGCCATAGATTCTGCCTCAGGGAAAAGGTATGGCCGGGCATCTGATATACTCTTTTTTTCAGGCGGACTATTATCCCGCGGGAGCCACCGCACACGTACCGTAAACCTCACATCATGAGGGGTGCAACATCAGGAACGGGAATCTGCATGGGTCTGGACGGGGAACTCAAATCCTGTGCACTCGGACGCGGGGCGGACTACTTTGGGGTGGCGGACCTTGTATCCGCACGGGACTTTATTCGTGCACAGGGCGGCGACCGGGTGGCACAGTACCCCCGGGCGGTATCGATCGGCATCGCACTCCAGGATTCGCTCGTGGATCTCCTGCCCGAACGGGAGGAGTACGCGGCGGCGATGCTGTACCGGCATAACGGATATGATGTCGTGAACGAAGCGCTCGACCAGATCGCGCTTGCCGTGGCAAATACCCTCCAGCGGGCAGGGTACCGGGCGCTCCCCTCACCGGCCTCAAAACGGGCAAGCGACGAGAAGATCGCCGGCGTTATTTCGAATAAGCTCCCTGCCCATCTCGCCGGCCTCGGCTGGATCGGCAAGAGCTGCCTCCTTGTCACCCCCGATCACGGCCCCCGGGTCCGGTGGGTAACAGTGCTTACCGACGCCCCGCTCGCGCCGACCGGCACGCCCATGGAAGAGCGGTGCGGGATCTGCACGCAGTGCACCGATGCCTGCCCGGCACAGGCGATCTCCGGTCGGGAGTTCCACGAAGACGAGCCACGGGAGGCCCGGTTCGATGCCGCTGCCTGCGACCGGTACTTCAGGGAGATAGAAAAATCAACGGGTATTCCTGTCTGCGGGATGTGCCTGTATATCTGCCCGTACGGCAGGAAAACCCGGGTGCCGGATGAGCCCGGGCACAAGGGACCTGCGAAAAAAGAGAGAAGTAGTGGTAAGCGGGGTTAGAGCCCTGCCCGTTCCACGATCACATCGGCCACAGTCTTTGCGCTTTTGAACGGGAAGTCGGAGGCCTTGAGGAGTTTTCCCGCCTCTCCTGCGGTCATTTTAAGATCTCCCACGCAGCAGGTGGTGTCCGCACCGTCAGGAAATGCTTCAAGAAGTGCCTTTGGTGTCTTTACCGGGAATTTTGCCCCGTGAAGTGCCCCTTCGATCTGCGCGTGAATCTGTTCCTTTACTGAAGGCGTGCCTTCCTGTACCATTGCTGCGACGTCCCCGGCCGCCTTTGCAATCGAGCAGTCGCTGTTGTGCGTGTCGCACCCGAAGCAGGCACTCTTGATGGTCTTAAGAGACTTTTCGGCCTGTTCTTTTGTAACCGTTTTACCGGTTGGTTTCCATACTGGCATTTTTTTTCACCACATACCCATCATGGTGTTTAAAATATATACTTGAGCGTTACTAAAATATACAAACAGAGGAAGGTCATCCATGTGACCTTCAGATTTCACATCAAGGCAAGCCGTAAGAAACAGGGATGAGATGTATGGGTGCAGTACTGGGATCCATTACAGAGATCAGGGAATTAAAAACCGAGATCACCGGGCTCCGAACCGATCTCAGGCGGTTCATCGAACGGGCGAACCAGCAACACGTCGATGTCGTGCTTGATGAGTTGAAGAAGAACTATTCCGGCCTGTTTGCCGACCACCAGGTCGATCGTGCAAAAACAGACCTGACCGACCATATGGTCAAAGACTGTGCGATGCGGGACCGTTGTTTTACGGTTTTCATGGAATTCCTGAAAAACACCTCAGAGCATATCCGCGACGGGTCGGTTTCGGCAGAGATGATCGCTTCGTACCGGGAGGAGATGAAGAACCTGCGAAAAAAAGGCCCATCTCCTCGCTGCGATACCTGTTTTACCGAAGTGTACCGGCTCTTTGAGAAACAGGTCGACCTGATGCAGTCCCTTGGAATCTATGCGAAGAACGAGGATTCCCCGGATTCTTCCGGTAATATACCGGAAGAGCGGGCGGTAAAAGAGATCCTCGAACCGGTGGCAAATGTCCAGCGTATGCAGATCCTCCAGTCCCTTTCCACGCAGACACGGACGTTCTCTGACCTCTCGGCGCTGACCGGTCTGCGGGGGGGAAACCTCCTCTTCCATGTGAAAAAACTTGCCGATACCGGCATGATCCTCCAGCGACACGAACGGGGGGACTACATTATCACGGAAAAAGGGTTTTCAACGCTCCGGGCGGTGTCTGAACTGTACCACGCGATCAACCCGGCACAGGATACTGTGACACCGACAGAATAACCCGATTTTGATTTCATTTTTAGACATGCAGCGTGGTCACCGGTGAAATCCCCGGCGGGAAGGATCCGGTACAGCCGCAGAACACCGGCACACGAACGTTTATATTACAAAATGTAAAATAAACTGTACAAGATGTCGACATTAAGTGCCACATCTCAATTCCATCACGGAGATTGATTATGAAAACAATTACTACAATGGCAGGGAACCTCGGGGTGCTCCTGCTCGTCTTTGCTGTTCTCGGCCTCGGTATCAGCACGGTCAGTGCGGCAACAGGCACGTCGTCATCGGGTAACATGACCTCCCTGCACGGCCAGGGTTCGGGGCATCATTTCGCCCGGAACAGCACCTTCCAGCACCCCCTGCAGGGAACCAACATCACACCGTTCCACAGCCGGGGAGCAAACGTGAACGCTTCAGCGGCTGCGTTCAGGAACACCACCCATGAGAAGAACGGCCAGGGTTTTGCGGTAAATGCAACGTTGCATCAGGCCCGCCTCCAGTCGTTTATCGCCGAGCTCCAGAAACAGGGGGTTGACGTGAGCACGGTGCAGACTGCGCTCCAGAACAACGATACGGCAGCAGTCAAAGCCTGGGTTACATCGTACAAGGAAGCGTACCAAGGGCAATTTGGCAACACCACCCATGAGCAGAAAAGCCAGGGTTTTGCGGTAAATGCAACGATGCAGCAGGCTCACCTCCAGTCGTTTATCACCCGGCTCCAGAAACAGGGGGTTGACGTGAGTACGGCGCAGACCGCACTCAAGAACAATGATACGGCAGCGGTAAATTCCTGGCTCAAATCATACTTCGAGACTCATAAGGATGCCCTGACCAATTCCACCCGGCAACAGGGGCACCCCCGGAATACCACCGTATCCCGTTCAGTGTAAACCGATCAAATCACCCGTCTCATACTTTTTTAGCCGGTGACCCCCATCACCGGTCTTTGTTGAATCCTTTAGCCCCAAAAAAAACAGACTTTTCCCTAGAAGAGCAGGACTTCGAGGAGTGGGATCGTCGCAAGGCACAGGAGCGTCGAGATGAAGACGCCCTGCGAGGCAAGCGTTGAGTCCACCTTGTACTCCTCCGACATCAGCACCGAGTTTGCCGCAACCGGCATGGCGATCAGGAGCACGGCGACGCCAAGCAGGAGCTTGTCCGTGATAAAGGGCGAGAGCACGACAAAGGCGATGACCGGAAAGACGATGAGCCGGAGCCCCGAGAGGAGATAGATCCTCCAGTCTCCCGCCAGCCGTGCGGCAGGCAGGGTGGCAAGCAGTGCACCGACCACGAGCATCGCAAGCGGTGTTGTCACCGACCCGATCAGCTCAAGCCCGGTATGCACCGGGGAGGGGAGAGTATAGCCCACCAAGAAGAGGGCAAGCCCGATAAAGGAGGCCACAAGGCCAGGCGAGAGCAGGACCTTTGGATCGAGTTTCCCGGGCCGGCCCCGGGCGAGCAGCCAGACGCCCATGGTAAAGACGAGGAAGTTAAACGGCAGGTTGAAAAGGATGACGTAGAAGAGCGAGTCCGGGCCGAGGATCGCTGATGCCACCGGGATGCCCATGAACATGGTGTTCGGGAAGACCATCATGAACTGGAAAACACCCTTCTCGGAGGGTGTGGAGGGAAGAAAGTGGCAGATGAGGATGCTCACCAGAAATGCGGCGATGTAATAGCAGCCTGCGACGATAAGCGTGCTGTCGACAATCCCCATGGTCTTTGCCGTGTGGGGCACCTGCATACTGCTGATCGTGATCGCCGGGAGCGCGATGTTGACAAGGACACGGGAGAGCAGGTGGACGAAGTCACTGTTGATAATGCCGTACCGGCGTGAGAAAAATCCCACCCCGATGAGGGCAAAGAGGGAAGAGATTGCGACAAGAATGGTGATGAGCTGCATAACCGTGGTTCCGGGACGGAGGGTCGGTCTCTTTTTCTAGCAACGGATGTGTTTCTGCAAATGCGTGTCAGGACGTGCGGGGACCGTAGCAGGGCAGCCTGATGTGAAGTAGCACTTTATAGATTACTTTGGCCCTGCCATATAAGTTGGGAATCCGGCAGGAGCCACCGGGCCACATCTTTTAAAAAAGGATACTGCGGGTATATTACTTCGGGCTTCCCGCCAGCGCCAGCCGCTCCCGGTACCGGATGCTGCCGGGATCGTAGTAGGGTCTGGCCCAGTCTGCGGTCTTTTTAAGCTGGAGCGGTGTTTTCCCCGTACTCCCTTCCTGCAGGCTGCGGAACCGGAAGTGATCGTAAAGCCGGATCGCCTCAACCGCGTACCGCACCGCAATATCCGGATCGTAGATCGCCATCAGGTTGTCACCGTTACTGGTCTCACCGCCTGCCGCAAGGTTGGACGACCCGCAGAAGACCACCGGGTTCTCACCGTTGAAATCGCAGATGACCATCTTGTGGTGAATCACCTGCCCGGCACCTCCGCGGATCTCCTTGTTAAACGGCGGCGGGACATTCTTTGCCAAAAACGCGGACGAGGCCAGCGTGAAGTTCTCGTTACCTGTGTCTGGCTTAAAGAGCGTGATGTCTCCCTTGTTCTGGATGATGCCCATGGAGAAGAGATCCTCCCGGGAGGGCAGGTCCTCGAGGGCACCGATGGCATCTCCTGAGCCCCGCATCTGCATCATCGCAAAGAGCACAGACTGCTTCGCGCTCCCGATGGCCTCCCGGATGGTGTCGAGCGGGAACGGCTCCTTATGCGGCGCAAAGGAGAACGAGTACCGGACCCCGCCGAGCATCAGGTCGTGCCAGCCGGTGGCGATGGGGGAAGACTTGAATTTCACTGGCGCATTCCATGCCTGGTCGAATGCCTGAGCATACAGCCCGGCAACCTTTGGTTCCTCGAAGACAAGGACGCTGTTTGCCTGCACGTACAGGCCCCGGAGGGTGAAGTTTGCCGACCCGGTGAGCACAGCCTCCGCGTCCCCGTTCCGCCGGCGGATCATCACCTTGTCATGTGCAAGGCCCGAGAAGTGGCCGGTCTTGACTTCTACGCCAGCTGCCCGAAGGGCCAGTACCGTATCGGGTTCAAGCGGTGGTTTTGTGTCCGTTTTGAGCGGTGAACGCCGCATGTCTTCAGCCTCGCTCTCGGGCCATGCGTGGCTCGCGGAATTATCCTGGAAGACCCGTGCCCGTTTCCCGAGCCCGCACAGGGAGCTGATGACATCCGGCTCATTAAAATCGAAGGCGAATACGTCGAGCGTTGTTTTCGTGTTTTTTGTACATGTATCGAGGAAGGCCACGATCATCTCCCGTGCATGGGCCCCGAGCCACGCGTACTGCTTCTGGTACTTTGCCGTATCGAAACTGATGGTCTGGGGTTCCGGGTGAAGGGGGGCGTTTTTGAAGGTATTTGCATATGCCTGCGACGAGATCATCGTCCGGGTAAAGCCCAGTTCAAGCGTCGCCTCTGCCGGGGGCAGGAGATCGACTGCCACATCAACGGACGGGCCGGGCTTAAGCGAGGTCCCTTTTGAGAAGTACCGGGCAGTGACCGTGTAGGTGTACGTCCCGAAACCCTGCGAGGGGTAGTGGGTCCAGTGGAAGGACTGGAAAGGCGCCACGTCAGTGGGTGTCCAGAGGTCAGCGTTGTACGGCGTACCTGCGGTGACCTTGTCGGCAAAGTTCAGCCGATTGGAGAGGTAGTACGGTTTGTCCGGATCGGGTTTCTGACCCGGACCGGCAACGGCAATCGAGAAACCGGCCAGCCCGTCGGTTTTGTCCTCGATAAGGTTAAAGGCGAGCAGAATCGCCCGGTCGCCGGCATATGCGGTGACGAAGAGCCCGTCCCGGGAAGTACGGAAGATGCCCATAGTTGATCCTGTGAGTGTGGGCAAAACAGGGATTTAATATTTTTTATAAAAAGATTTTTTACAAAGTCAAAACGCACTTTTATCCCGTTATCTGGCTGAAATCATAAGGTATACGAGCACCGCTATGGATACACGTACATTTCTCATCCTCGCCGCAGGGCTCATTGCCGGTCTTTGCATCGGCGGGGCGCTGGGGGTATTCTGGCTTGCGCCGGCCGCTGCCGGCCATGAACCTGCTACCTGCCCGGTCTCCCCGGGTACATCGGCCGTTACTGCTGAACCCACCCCGGGTCAGGATCTTATCAGTTTCCTCTTCGTGCAGGAAGGAACGGCAGGATCGCTTGTCAAAGGCGCAAACGGCACCATGACCCTGACCCTTACCGGAGTCCGGCCCGACACGGTCTACTTCTCCGACCGGCCGGCCCGGGTCTCGGGCGGGATCGCGACCGGTGTCTTTACCGGCAGTTCGCTGTGGAACACCACGAACGCCCCGAACGCAGCACTGATGCTCGCAAACGCCCCGGCCGATAACGATACCATAATTATCACGCTCTCAAACCCGGTGTACGACCCGGTCCAGGCAACGCTCCGGTATACCGCAGTCCCGGTCCCGGATTACAAGGGTGAAGGACTGAAGGCATACGAGACCTTTGCTGATCCAAGCGTGCCGGAACAGTTCGGCCAGGCCATGCTCTTTATCGATAACGCCGATATCCCGGTGACGATCATCAATACCACAGAAGACCGGGATCACCCCGATATCATCATCAACCGGTAACTCTTCAACAGAGCCCTGGCTCATTCCTTTTTCTGGTGAATAAAAAAAGGGATAAATTCCCTGCCGGTTTTCGGCTTATTCAGCGGTTATTTTTGTGTAGAAGAATGCCGCTGCCACCGCCCCGATAACCGGGCCGATGACATAGATCGGGAAGAATGCCCAGAGGTTTGCGTCGCCAAGAAGGCCGTCCATCACGTACGGCCCGAATGTCCGTGCCGGGTTGAGCGACCCGCCGGTGATGTTGCCGGCCATCGTGATGAGCCCGGCAACGGTCAGACCGATGACAAGGCCGGCAAATCCCGGTGTGGCACGCGGGTCCACCGCGACACCCATGATAACAAGCATCAGGACAAAGGTTGCAATCGCTTCGACAAGGATCGCCTGCCCGTACCCGATCCCCGGGAACGGGGAGGTCGCCCCGAGCCCGCCGACCGTAACCGCAGATGCCCCCAGTGACAGGTACAGGAGCAGGCTCCCGACCGCAGCCCCGATGCACTGTGCAACGATATACCCCACGGCATCAAGCGACGGGAACCGTTTTGTCGTCCAGAGGGCGATGGTCACCGCCGGGTTGAGATGTGCACCCGAGACCCGGCCGAGCGCGTAGATCACGGCTGCAATGGTGATCCCGAACACGAGGCCAATCGCAAGCCAGTCGCCAAGCCCCCCCAGTTCACCGATCCCGACATTGAATGCGGTCGCGGGTTTTGTCCCCGCCGCAAGGAGCAGCGTGATCACCGCCGCCCCCGTGCCGAAATAGACAAGGAGCAGCGTGCCGATACCTTCCGCAATGCACCGCTGCGAGAGCGACGCCATTATTTCCCCTCATTATATGACCCGGCACAGTCGGGGCAGAACATCCTCGGCATCTTTTTCGGGAGTTTCCGGGACGGGAAGGGATAACCCCCTTCCCATACATCGACCTCTTTTCTCACCGTATGCTTCATGCAGGTTCCCATCCCGCAGACCGTGCAGACTGCAACCGCGTCTGCCTCCTTTCCTTCCTTTGCACACACGTAGCACTTCATGGTTCTTCACTCCCTCTCTTTCCCGCATGAGGACATTAAACTGCTTCCTTCCACTGGCAGGAGCAGTGCCGGAAGTCCATGAGGGCAGCAGAGGCACAGTCCTTGCAGATCCGGGCCGGGGCGGCAGGGACGGTCTTGTTGAGCGCAATGATGTTAGTCATCAGCGTCGCGGTGACCGGCTCGCTTGTTAAGAGGCACGGGTAGTCGGCAAGGCGCATCATTGCCGAGAACCGCACGGTCATCGCACAGGCAGGGTACGCGTACCGCTGCGGGTTTGCGATCACGTCGTTCTTTAAGATCGGCGAGAGATCCACGTTGAACCCGCCCACTTTCGGCGTGAGTGCCCCGGGGGTCCCGGCCTGCATCCGGCGGGCCTTGTCCACGAGTTTCCAGCCCCGGTAGACCATGTCCATGAAGTCGCAGTTGTGCAGTTCGACGGCCGCCCCGCGCTTCGGGTAGAGCTGGACATAGTTGTGGTACCGTTTCGTGAGCATGTCCACGACCATGATTGCGTTGAACCCGTCGAGTTCGAGCAGGTACTCGGCGGCACTCGCAGAGGCGCCGGTCGCGAGTGCAAGCACCTCGTTCTCGGTCTTGATCTTCGGCGCTGCGGCATGGAGCGTCTTATCCATCACTTCGGTCACCGATTCAATGACCGCCATGATCACGTCGTCCTTGCACATGTTGTACGTGGACTGGGAGATGTGGTGGGCGATATCGCCGACGCAGTAGGCCGGGACAGTGACGATATTTGCGTAGTGGACGTCGTCGTCTATCGCGGCCTTTACCGCTCCTGTCATCTTCGTGCGGTAATCCTTCATGTACTTCCGGCAGTCAAACGAGGACTGGCCGACGCTGTCCATGAGTTTTGCCTGGGCTTTGACCGGCGTTTCGTAGATGGACTGGATCATCGCGACCTCTTTTTTGACCGCATCGGCAAGGGTCGCGCCGCCTTCGACTGCGTGGGCAAAGACATCCCCAAAGCCGTACGAGGTGTTCATGCCCCACGACTTTGCCGCGAGGATCGCCTGCTTGTGGGCGACCGGGATCTTCGTGGTTTTGAGGATCTGGTTGACGATGTTGCTGCTGCTGCCGGGGATCAGGGCAAAGTCCACGACACAGGTGGGCCCATAGAACCCGGCGTAGCGCCGGGCCGACTCCTTCCCGATCAGGGCTTCAGCCTTCCCGACTGCTTTTATAAACGTATCCACGCTCTTCTTAAATGCCGGGTCCTCGTCGTAGAGGATCTCCAGGATGACCGGCGTCTGGTAGTGCTCGACAAAGGGATCGTCCTCGGGCCGGATGGTGGTTGTGAGGTTTTTGAGGATCGTATAGTGGGCGTTTACCGAGTCCTTGTGCAGGGCAAAAACCGCTTTGCTCTGGGCTCCCGCCGGTTTCATCTCCTTTACGGCATCGACATAGGCCTTCGTGTCGTCGACGATAAATTTCTGTCCGCGCTTCTTTTTTATCTGGTTCACGTCGGCGTGCTGGGCAGCCATCGCCTCGGTGATCATCTTTTTTACGATCTCCTGCATACGTCCTTGCTTCCTGGCGCCCGTTCAATAGGGAGTGCCTGTAAGGGAAGGATGGTGCGATCAGCTATAATATCCTTCAGTCCGGACACATCGCTGCGTCAGTCGGCAATAGTACGGGAACTGGGAGGGTCTGGTGCCAGAACTGCATAAAAAAGGATTGCCGGGAGGGCCTGATAAGGGGCTGCCCACAGGAGTCTGAAAGGCGCAGCGCCGGCTTATTTCCCGAAATATGCGGCGACCTCTTTGAGGTGCTGTTGTATGGGGAGAGCCTGCGGGCACTTCTCCTCGCACTCGCCGCACGCAAGGCAGCAGGAGGCAAACCCGGGAATGCCGCCGAAGATCCCGCTTAACGCCCACGAATAGATCCCGCCGGACTCTTCCTTTGCATCGTAGATGTGTGCCTGGTTGAAAAACTCGAAGCACCCGGGAATGTCCACACCGTTCTTGCAGGGCATGCAGTACCGGCAGCCGGTGCAGGGGATCTTTACCCGGGCGGCAAGGGCCTTTTTGACCTTGCTGATCACCGCAAGGTCGTCTTTTTTGAGTGAACCTGCATGGCCCTTCTCTGCGCAGGCAATGTTCTGCACCACCTGCTCCAGGGAGTACATGCCGGAGAGAACGACCGTAACTTCGGGGTGGTTCCAGACCCAGGAAAGGCCCCACTCGGCAGGGGTGCGCTGCACGGGGGCCTTTGAGAGAATCTCCTTTGCTACCGGGATCTCCTTTGCCAAGAGGCCTCCCCGGAGCGGCTCCATTACGACAATCCCTAAACCCCTTTTCGCTGCGTACTTCAGCCCTTCCGTGCCTGCCTGGTACTTCTCGTCCATGAAGTTGTACTGGATCTGAGCAAAGGTCCAGTCGTACGCATCGGTGATCTCCTTAAAGAGCGGCAGGGAATCGTGGAACGAGAATGCGGGGAACCGGATCCGGCCGTCTGCTACGGCAGCATCAAGGAATTCGAGGACCCCGAGTTTTGACGTATTCTCCCAGGTTGCCTGATTAAGACCGTGGACGAGATAAAAATCGATGTGATCGGTGGCGAGACGTTCGAGCTGCTCGTCGAGGTACCGGTCCATGTCCTCCCTTTTTGTGATAAGCCAGCTCGGGAGCTTGGTCGCAAGGTTCACTTTCTCCCGGTAGCCATCACGAAGGGCCCTCCCGACCACCGGCTCGCTCTCTCCGTCATGGTACGGGTACGCGGTATCCACGTAGTTGACACCACGGTCGATCGCGTACCGGATCATCTCCGTCGCTTTCGGTTCGTCGATCTGCCGGTTTTCCTGTACCGGGAGGCGCATGCACCCGAACCCGAGGATCGAGAGATCCATGGGAGCCCGTGGAAATTTTCTGTACAGCATGGTGTCCTCCCTATAACGGTTGCCCGTGTACCCCGTTACGATGTCGGGGTATGAATGCTTTTTCCGGCCCTTTTGGCCACCCGGTCAGATCCCTTTTTTGAGGCTGCAGGCAAGGCGCAGCGAACTGTTCACCATGTCGGTGAGGTCTTCCTGCGTGTACTGGTTTTTCTGTATCTGTGCCCAGTCTTTTGTCGTGTCCTCGTCGTTTTCACCGACCCACGAGGCGATCGAGACTTCGGGGCTGTGAAAGCCCATCCAGGCAAAGAAATTCAAAAGGTTCCCTGCTACGTGCTGCATCCCGTCCACGTGGCCGATGATGATAAGTCCCACGACCTTGTTTTTGATCATCCGGTTGCCGAACCACGAATACTGGTTCTCGATGCAGTTCATCCGTTCCACAAACTTCTGGACGAGCGCCGAGTGGTTGTTCCACCGGATGGGGGTGGCAAGAAAGAGGACATCGCAGTCAAGGACTGCCGTGTATACGGTATCCATCTCGTCGTCCTCGTACTTCATCGAGGACTGGCAGGGATAGGTGCAGCAGTTGGGATCCTCCGAGTAGTTCCCTTCGCATTCGTAGATCTTCAGGTCCTTGAGCCGGATGAACTTTGTCTCGCACCCGAGACTCTTGCACCGGTCGAGCGCGGTAAGGAGCAAACGCTCGGACTTGGACATCCCCGGTTCCTGCCGGCTCGACCCCGAGATCCCGACGACTCGGGTGCCCTTCACGTTCGCAGGGTCGGGTGCGGTGATCGCCCCGACGCCGAATTTCCGTCCAACCATGGGAGATGGCATACTGATATGTGTAGGTACAGGATGTGATATGGTTTTGTCCCAATGCCCTGGGGATAAAAACCGGAGAATTGCAGGAACTGATCCTGCACGTAGTATTTCTGGTAAGCGCTGCCTGCCGTTGTTTACAGGTTCACGGCCTCTCGCTTTGAGGTATTAACGTAGAAGCAACCCGGCTTTATTCCATTCAGGCTGACTTACTCCTTCATTTACCCGATCTCCTGACCTGTTCTCGTGCAGTTTTACGATCTTGTCCTGGATATACTGTGAAAAATAGCCCTTGTAGCGATCCTGCAGTTCGGGAAGCATCCAGTCCTGTTCTGTTATCGTTTTCCTGCACTGGGGAGAGCCGCACACACAGTCCATCCGGAAGATCATATCGCTTCCCACCGACTCTGAAACGGTCATGGCATAATCAAAGGTGATCTCCTCACCGGCAGCGATGTCCCGCATGGCAACCAGAAAGACCTGGCCCGAAAAACCACTGTTGGGATCGCAGCTGTGGTTGAAAAAATCCGTATCTTCCGCACGGGCACTGGCCGGCCCCAGAACAAAGCGTTCTTCGATCTGCATGGTGTATCTCTGCATCTCACGAGGGAGCTGGTACATCTCATCGATCGGCATGATCTTTCCCCCAAATATTGCCAGCCGCTCATCTTTTCTGATATCAACTCTGGAAAATATTCCGGAGCCATCGGTATCCGAACTTCGTTTCTCAAGTCGGGGATCCAGCCAGCTGTGGGTATTCATAGACACGCTCTTTTCAGGTACGTGGAGATGTGTAAGATATTGCTATTTTTTATCGGTTGCGGTGAAACCGCTTTTCTCAGGGTAACGGGATATCCTGCCTGATACCAGCTGGCTCTTTCGTAAAGCAGAAATGGGAGGGGTCCCGGGACGTGCTTTCAGGGCTCCCTTCCCTGCCGCGTGGGCAACCCTCCAAAAAAGTGTTCGAAAAAAAGTGATACGCGAGGTGTACGATCAACGGGTCAGTATATCAGTTGTATTTCCTGAACAGTACGGGGTTCTGGTGCCGGATCCACCAGCGGCGGACGAGCCCACTTCCAACAACCGCAAAAACGATCGCCACTGTACCGATGGCCATCCCCAACGGGAACCCGGCAGAACCGGCCGGTGCCGATGCTGCCGCCGGTGCAATTGTAGTCTCTGACGTTGCGGGAGTTAAAGTACGGGCCGTTGTCAGGACCCGGGTCGGTTCCGGGGTGATATCTGTCGTCGTGGCTTTTGTGGAGACAGAGGTAATGACCGATATCGGGGTCTGCGGTTCAGCAGGGGTTACTGCGGGGGTATTCCTGACTACGACTGCAAAGTAGGCGAATCCCGGAGTCGTTGCTGTAAAATAATAATAATTCCCGTTCTGGCACAGATATGTCGTAGAGAGTTCTGTCCAGGTACCATCATAATTTCGGAGCATGACGAGCTGACCAGGTGTCACATGGTTTGCGGTTAGCCAGCTGCTGGTCACCCGGAACGTGATATTCCCGCTGGAGAACATGCTGGGATTGCCACCAATCGGTTCGATCTGCCTGTACCCAGCCACTGCCGGTCTACCTTTGATCTGGTTTGACTCACCCAGCGTTACGGTTTTGACCATGAGGGACATCTCCCCGACAGTCCGGGAGGGGAGGACCTGCACCTGCATGATCTGGAGGGTATCCAGCTCGTCACTCGGGTGGCTGAAAGAGAACGTCATCGCATGACCTGTAGGGGCACCAGGAGCAGTTGCAACTGCTGCAACCGAACCGGAGAAGGATGTGGAATCCTCGCTGTCACTACCGCTGGTCGTTATAGTCGGGAGGGGAGTCGGCGTGAAGGTGGGAGTTGGAGGGAGCGTCGGAGTTGTTCCCGTGACGGTAAATCCGTTCTCCAGCATGCCTGCCTGATTGTCAGTGTTGGTCACCACGACATTGTATTTCCCAGGGGTTGCATCGATCAGGTCAAACATGCAGGTGATGTTTGTAGGTGAAACTACGGTTGCGCTGCTCCCGAGGATATCGGATGACCCGGTACGGTTCAGTTTCACCGTTGCACCCGGTGCAAAGTTTGTCCCGACAAGGTTCGTGATACTGACCGTTCCAGTATTTGCACCGCTCGATGGGGTGATGCCGGTTACGGTGGGGCCTCTGGAGGGGGGTGTTATCGTGAACGTCACTGATGAATTGGACCCTTCCTGGCCGTCAGGGTTGATGATGGTTACGTTCCAGGTTCCGACCGCTGTTCCGGTTATCGGGAGTGAGACATCAGGTATAGACGTTGTCGAAGCCGGTGTGAGTCCGGTTACACTGATGTTCTTATTCCCGGCACGGGTCAGATTAATCGTCGTAGACCCGGTTGTCTGGAAGTAGGTACCGGTTATTGACACAGTTACTGAACCGGTGTTGACTCCGAATCTTGGACTGATATCGGTTACCGTCGGTGCCGGGATCGGCGCTGTGACTGTGAATGTGGTGAGGTTCCCACTTTCCTGACCGTCCGGGTTGATGACGGTTACGTTCCAGATCCCGACCGCTGTTCCGGTTATCGGGAGTGATACATCGGGTATAGACGTTGTCGAAGCCGGTGTGAGTCCGGTTACACTGATGTTATTATTCCCGACCCGGGTCAGATTAACCGTCGTAGACCCGGTTGTCTGGAAGTGTGTACCGGTTATTGACACAGTTACTGAACCGGTGTTGACTCCGGATCCCGGACTGATATCGGTTACCGTCGGTGCCGGGATCGGCGCTGTGACTGTGAATGTGGTGAGGTTCCCACTTTCCTGACCGTCCGGGTTGATGACGGTTACGTTCCAGATCCCTACTATTGCTCCGGTTATCGGGAGGGATACATCGGGCATAGACGTTGTCGAAGCCGGTGTGAGTCCGGTTACACTAATGTTCTTATTCCCGGCCCGGGTCAGATTAACCGTCGTAGACCCGGTTTCGGTCGTGTTGAAACTGGTGCCGGTTATTGACACGGTTACTGAACCGGTGTTGACTCCGGATCCCGGACTAATATCAGTTACCGTCGGTGCCGGGATCGGCGCTGTGACTGTGAACTGGGTGAGATCCCCACTCCCCTGTCCATTCGGGTTGGTTACCGTGACATTCCAGGCCCCGGCTATGATTCCACGGGGTACGGTTCTTTTCAACGATGTCGATGTGCTGCTGGTTCCGTATACATTCAGCATGATAGTACTATACCCGGTTCTCGTCAGATTCACGGTCGGGTCGATTGTTGGGTTGAACCCGGTACCGGTTACCGTTACCAGTCTGGCGCTGGTATTGATTGCACCCGAAGGGTCGATACTTGTTACAATCGGGGCTGCGGCTGGTGTTTGGGTTGCTGTCGGTGTTGGAGTTGGAGTCGGTGCTGGTGTTACCGTAAACGTAGTGAGGTTCCCACTTTCCTGGCCGTCTGGGTTGATGACGGTTACGTTCCAGGTCCCGACCGCTGCTCCGGTTATCGGGAGTAATACATCGGGTATAATCGTTGTCGAAGCCGGTGTGAGACCGGTTACACTGATGTTCATATTCCCGAACCGGATCAGATTTACCGTCGTAGACCCGGTTTCGGTCGTGTTAAAATTGGTGCCGGTTATTGACACGGTTACTGAACCGGTGTTGACTCCGGATCCCGGACTGATATCGGTTACCGTCGGTGCCGGGATCGGCGCTGTGACCGTGAATGTGGTGAGGTTCCCACTTTCCTGGCCGTCTGGGTTAATGACGGTTACGTTCCAGGTTCCGACTCTAACTCCGCCAGGCACCGTCCTGTTCAACGTTGTTGACGTACCACTCACTCCAGTCAACGTGACAGTGCTGTATCCGGTTCTCGTCAGGTTCACAATCGGCGGGGTTATTGTATCGAAACCGGTACCGGTTATCGTTACCGCGGTAGTACTGGTATTGACACCCGTCGAGGGGGTAATGTCGGTGACGGTTGGGGCTGCTGTATACGTAAACTGGTCAGATAATCCCGTATCGGATGTGCCGCCGGGAGCAATAACCGTGATATCAACGGTCCCGGTTCCGGCCGGGGAGGTTGCATTGATTGACGTATCTGTAATGGTTCCCGTGATGGTTCCGGCTGTGCTGCCAAACGTTACTGCCGTCGCTCCGGTAAAGCCTGTTCCGGTGATGGTTACCAGGGTTCCACCAGCCAACGGGCCGGATGATGGCGAGATGCCAGTGATGGCCGGGGCGGGATATTCAGCGAGTGTAATTACATATGCCTGGCCAGCGGTGGAATATCCCCCGGATGTGGCTCCATACGCTCCGATGACAGCGGTATCATTGTAGATCGAAATTGAATCCCCGAAAAATGCCCCACCCATTTTATCTGAAGCGTTCAGAATCGCTACCTGGCTCCAAGTCCCTTTACTATTTTTAAAGACATATACCTGGCCGGCGGAGGAATATTCTCCGGTTGTGACCCCATAAGATCCAATGACAGCGGTATCATTATAGATCGAAACCGATGTCCCGAAATGGGCACTGGCCACCTTATCTGAAGCGTTCAGGATCGCTACCTGGCTCCAGGTCCCCCCACTATTTTTGAAGACATATGCCTGGCCAGCGGTGGAATATCCCCCGGATGGGGCCCCATCTGCCCCGACAACCACCGTATCTTTGTAGAGCGAGACCGAATTGCCGAAACCGGCACTGGCCGCCTTATCCGAAGCGTTCAGGATCGCTGACTGGCTCCAGGTTCCCCCACTATTTTTGAAGACATATGCCTGGCCAGCGGCGGAATATCCCCCGGATGGGGCCCCATCTGCCCCGACAACTATCGTATCATTGTAGAGCGAGACCGAATTGCCGAAACCGGCACTGGCCGCCTTATCCGAAGCGTTCAGGATCGCTACCTGGCTCCAGGTCCCCCCACTATTTTTGAAGACATATGCCTGGCCAGCGGTGGAATATCCCCCAGATGTGGCCCCCTTCGCTCCAATGAGCGCCGTATCATTGTAGATCGAAACCGATGTCCCGAAATGGGCACCGGCTGCCTTATCCGAAGCGTTCAAGATCACTGACTGGCTCCAGCGGTCTTCTGTGTTTTTGAAGACATATGCTGCACCTGCAGCGTCAGTGTGATATTCCAATCCAGACCCGGCTCCATCTGCTCCGACGACTACCGTATTATTGTAGAGAGAAATTGATTGCCCGAAATAGTTCAAATTATGTTTATCCGAAGCGTTCAGAATTGCGGTCTGACTCCATATCCCCTCCAGATCCTTGAAGATATACGCCCGACCCGAGTAGGAATAGGCTCCCTTCGCTCCGACGACAGCGGTATCATTGTAGATCGAAACCGAAGCCCCGAAAAATGCCCCGCCCACCTTATCCGAAGCACTAAGTATCGCCGTCTGCGTGGCAATACACGGGTCGATAGTAACCGGGTAGACCGCGTCCCGGTCATCGACATGCCAGGAAAGCTGGTTACCGTAGAGCATCAATTCAGACGGGAGTACACGACCGGTAGCATCCTGCGCTGCAAGCCCGCCATACTGCATCACCGGGCCATAACGATCAAAGAAGAGGAGGGTCTGCCCATTAAGGACCGTCTGGAGATCCCCGGAGAGGGTATAGGTAACATGCAATCGTCCGGTCCCTTCCGGCCGGGTCGGGAGTGTGATCCCCTGCTCGATACCTTCATCCCGGCTGATGTACCATTCCGTGTATCCGTTGCGGACAATATCCAGCCGGTTCCCGTTTGCCATATTCGTTCCCGGGAGTACCGGCTGAACTGCATCGATATGACCAATACCGGCAAGCTGCATCGCAAACGAGCCGTTAGTACCGGTCACAATAACACTTCCGGCGCCGGTTGCAGTAATGCCAGCCTTCTGCCGGGCATTATATTCGGACCAGATGATGTTCCGGGTCTCAGAAGAACTGGTGAAAATGGTTCTCTTGTAAAGAGATTCGTCACTTGAATCGGATACTTCAGTCAGGGAAAAATCGGGGTTGAGTACTGGAAAAACGGTAACGGCAGATACAATGCCGATAAACAGTTGAAACACGGCAAAAACAATCCCCACGGACACCGCATGTTTCATGGTACCCTGTTCCAGAACGTGCATGAGGCTTCGGTAATTACGACACCGACTCCAACTGCAACCATCGCACTAATCAACAGCCATGCAGGAACCAGACTATACCGTGCGAAACCCATAATACCCAGACCTCATCGTTTCGAACAACTCCGGAGGGATACGAATTTATTTATGTCCAGTTGAGAAGTGCCCCGGTTCGAAAAATACCGTATACTCGGTTTATAAAAATGTGGAAAGAACGGTTAATAAATATTGTTAAATCTTATTCACAACTGGACTCTGGAGAACCGAAGATTATTCGAATAATCTGCCATAATGAATGGAAGATCATGTTTTTCATACTTTTTTTCACGGCAAAACCTTGTTTTCAACAAAAAAACAAGGCACACCGTGACCTGTCAGGAAAGACCAAACGCTCAAATATTTTTTTTTAGAAAATCTGATGCGCGAAAGCGGGAGGGAGCTCTTGCCACGCGATTTCCAGGAGAGATTTCGGAAGCCGGATGAAATGCGCGGGATACTCTTGGCAATGGGAAAGTATTAACCGGGGGAACAATTTTCATTTTTTATTAGTTGCATAAAAAACGGGTACCGATGTCAGGACGCCAGACATTTCCGATGTAGGGTGTGACCGGACCTCTGTAAGATCGTCTCATAAATTATATCCACTCGCATATGATATAATAATCATGAAACGATTTCATAAGAAATTCACCTTCTTTTTATCGCTTCTCCTTGTCATTCTCATCCTTGCACCTTGTGCAGCTACGGCAACAAGTGCTGGCTCAGTCGGCCATTCGACGACATGTGCTGCCAGCACAGCGTCGTGCATCCCACCCCTGTTCACATCGGTATCCGATGCGGCCATAACGGGACCGGTCTCAGATACGTATGTAGCTCCGCCAGGTGTGATGCCCGTCGTTATTCTTACCGGAAGCCCGTACGAGATGGGGTACCAGTACGGTCTTGAAGTGCCGGAATACATCGCCATTGTGAGGGATGCAGCCTGGGCAAGTGCGCTCTCGAAAAATTCGTATGCAGATGTCATGGACAACTGCAGCATCTCCCGCCAGTATATCAAAACCGAACTTACCGGGTTTGACTTCCCGGCATTTTTTAAAGGGATGTCAGATGCCATGAACGACCAGGGGATCCCATTCACCCCAAACGATCCCATCGTTATGTTGTATTATGGCGGGAGGCAGGGTCCCGGTCCCGATGAACACTGTACGGCCTTTGCCGCATTTGGCAATACAACGAATGGCAGCATGATCGTTGGTGAAAATTTCGATTACTATCCTGTGCCCTCCAATTCCTATGCAGTTCTGCTGGCGCTGTATCCCGATAAGGGACATGCCGCAATCCTCCCGTCAGGAGCGGGCCGAACCGGAACCGCTGCGGTGATCAACGACCAGGGACTTGTGTATATCATGAACTCGGGTCCCTCTCAAGGAAAAGGTGACAGCGGACCGGGAATCACTGGCTTTCTGGAACTTCCCTATGTGGGCATGACTGCCGGAACCGTGGAGGATGCAGAACAGTTCCTGCTCAACTCGACCCGTGCATTTGCCCTGAATCATCTGCTTGCCGATAAATCCGGCAACGCTGAGGTGATCGAAGCCAGCCGGTCGCGGTATGCAATCCGTTACCCGGGAGATACGGGGAATACGGACTATATCATTGCTACCAACCATTACCTGAATACTGCCATGAAACCTTCCCAGCTCATCTGGGATCCCCTCACGTATTATCCGTCAAGTTATTACCGCTATATCACGGCACAGAAGGAGATTGTTGACCATTATGGGACGGTAAATTACACGACCGCCCGCAACATCTTCTCGCTGACAGACTGGTGGGACGGTAAGGAGTGGCACCGGGATGATCCTTTCAGCGCCAACACGATCAACCGGTTCCGGCCCGATGCGGCAACGCTGTATTCCTTTATCGCAGTTCCCGGTGAAGGGAAAGTCTCGATCTGTTCCGGAAATCCCGGGATAACATACTGGGGTACCCGTGCATCCGGCCAGACCGGCACCTATGTGAATTATACCGTGGGCAAAACACCGACGGCCATGGTCTACCAGCTCAGGATGGATGCAGATGCCATGCAGTGGAAGACCATGACAGTAATGGGGAAGCATCCGGACAGCGAAGTGACCCGACTTTATGCGGCAAGCGAGGACCGGTACTGGGAAGCAGTCTGGTGGCATGACCGCGGCGTACTCGAGACGGACCGTACTTTACGGGCCGTTGCACTCGGCAAGGCTGCAACCGGTTTCTCGGAAGTGATCGCATGGTCCGGACAGATCCAATCGCTCTGCAGCAGTGGGCAGTGTACGTGAAGGTATAACCCCCTTTTTTAATTTTTTCGATTTGACGATAGTATCTATATAATGCTGTAAAATCGGTACAACCTGTATCCTCCCTGAAAAATTCCAAGTCCAAAAAGCGTTATAATGTGCCCGGGGTGTCCGGGGGAGCGTCGATATCAGGAGCGATCTTGTGGGGGGCCTGGCGGATCTTGGCGGGTTCTCGCATATCATCCTGCTCTACGCCCTTCACCGGTCCACGGGGTACAGCCTGACGGTCACCCCCTTCCTCGATCCCGTTCCCCGCGGCATCTTTGCGACCCGGTCGGCGAAACGCCCGAACGCGATCGGCCTCTCGGTCGTCCGGCTCGTGGGTGTCGAGGGTAACGTGATAACAATAGAGGATGTGGACATCCTTGACGGCACGCCGCTCCTGGATATCAAGCCCTATGTGCCGGCGTTCGATGCGCATGCCGATGCCCGGCACTGATGGTCTGAAGATACAGTCCCATCTAAAAGAAGACCGGCGGGGGAATCTCCCCCACCCGGTCTTGTTCTTACTTCTTTTCTTCGTTTGTTTCCATATGGTCGAGGACCCGGTCCCACATGACGAGCAGGCCGGGGATTACCACGTAGGCGAGGAGGCCGGTGCCCAGAAAGGCACCGATCAGGATGATCTCGTTGTCCATCGGGATCACCTCTAGGCAAGGGCGGTAACACCATCTGCCCAGGTCTCTACGACGGTCAGGATGGCATCGTCCTCGTAGGACGAGATCGATACCTGCTCCCTGCCGAAGGTGACAAGGAAGATCTCGTTGTTTGCCGCGTGGCACTTGAGGGTCGCAGAGAACGTGTCTCCATCGGAGTCATGGGCCGGGGTCCCCCCGTGCGCCGTGACGTTCGCCGAGTTTGCGAGGACTGCTGCGATGCCTGCCTTGTAGCCGGCGACCGTGTTGTAGCTCTCCGAGCCGCTGCCGATCTTTTTCGCGTCCTCATCCTGGTACACGAATTTTGCCGTGTAGTTCTCCTTTGACTTCTCTACGGGCGGGTGGTTGGCGCCCGAGTTCATATACGATACACATCCGAACGGGTTGTTCGTGATGACTGACTGGACAAGCGTGTTGAACGCGTCCACGTCCGCAAGCGGTGCCGCAATCTTGCGGACCGCACTCTTGATTGCACTCTTTGGTGCGAAGTCTGCCATTTTTCTCACATCTCCTTTCTTTTTTTCTTTGTCTCGGGGCGCCCTTTGACATAGAATCATAGGCGTTGGGGGGATATAGGCCTGAAAAAGGAAATGAATCCGGGAAAGAATTATGGCAGGTTGCCGTTTCCGGGGCGTTTGCGTTGCGCCGGCAGATATCGGGGCAGAAATCGGATGAAAAAATGGGAATTATCTTCCTAACTCTTTTGCAAGGTCCCAGTCGTAGGAGATACCGCCGATGTCCACCCGGTAAAATCTCCATCCGGAAACGGGGGAGTTTACCCAGATCATGACCCGGTGCGGCGTGGATTTTACCATGGCGCGGGCCTTGTCCACTTTTTGGGGAAATAGTTCGCGGAGGGTATGGGCGTCGGGCACCTGTTTCTGGGAGTAGATGACGGCGATCAACAACCCCGCGGACTTATCTTTTGTCGCGATGATGGCATCATGGAAGTCCGGGTTGTCAAGGAGACGGAACGGTGCATACCCGTGCTCGTTGAGGATCCCGATCGCTTCGTAGAGGAGCGGCGAGCGGTGCAGGCCTCTCTTTCTCCGGGGTGCGGTCCCGCTCCCCAAGTCTCTCCGAACATTTGTTGTCTCACCTGCGACGTTCTCACAGGGAATAATCCGGTTGCTGTACGAGGCACCGGATGCAATCGCACCCGGCGTAATCACGTCCTGTTCGTTAATTTCGGTTGTCATTGTGTAATCCACCTCTTTTTTGTTCCTGCCCGTGACCCGGGGCCGGGGTATTCTTTTTTAGATCGCGTGGAAGGGCGAACGCTTCCGCTCGTCCAAGAGGATAACAATGCCGGCCCGGTGCAGGATCGTCCCGCTTTTTTTTAGAAATAGTACGAGCCTGATAAACTAGTGTGGCATACGCTGCCAGGCAATCAGATACCAGTAATGACCGGACCGGCGGTCACCGACGTATAGAAGAGATGGCGGGCGAGAACATCCCGGTCCGGGCACCCGCATGCATTGCCCCGGCACCGGCGATCAGGTAGATCGGTGCTTTTTCCTTCTCAAAGAGCCCGAAAAGGCCCCAGGTCAGGGTCATGAGGATGGCAAAGACCTTCGCGAAGCGGCGGGCGACCTTCTTTGTGTACCCGATCTTCGCGATCTTCCTCGTTACCTTCGTGCAGAACGTCAGGGGCATAATTGATTATTCTCTAAAATGATATGTCTGGATATATACTCTGCGGTAGATTCGAAAGAATTGGTAGTTATTGGGGGAATCGGGGGTTTGTGCGGGCCCGGATTGGTATAACCTGCGGGTTAGCTGAATGAGAGGCGCGAAAAGGTGGGGTGGAAACAGGGGATTTGTGGTGATGGAGCGTGGAGGGGCCGGCGGGAAAATCGGGGGCAGAGCACGGTCTACCAGTGGTATATGTCCTGAATACAGTTCAGGCAAAATTGTCTGGCGGGTCGGAATATTTCCTCGATGTCATCGAATTCTCCGACAACCCAGTCATCTTCTTTTATCGCGAGCAACCCTTCACATACTCCACCCATTGTCCCAAGAAGGCCGGTCTCTGCATAAACTGCCACATATCTTTCAGATTTCTGCCCGCATTCACTCAGGGTATGCAGATGTTCAATTTCCATGGAAACCGACTGGATGAGATTATCCGGCTCACCCTCTTTTGCACGAACGAGAATGAAAAGATGGATGTCGCTTTTTGTTATCAGTTCATCACTTAGCATTCGATCCCGCACCGGGTCCGGATTACCACGAACCGTTCCTGTCCTTGTATCGAGATCTTCAGAGATCCGGGCGTTGTAACCGGAGCGTAAAAGGAATTTTTTGAGGGAGAGCAAATCCCGTTTTCTCGATCCATAAAATGATCCGAAAATACCGACAGGAGTCCCCTTTTTGAGACGATCGAACTGCGTTTTCCTCTCTGAATAGTACGAGACTGATTCTTCAGAGAGGGACATTTCAGTGATGGTATATACTTGTTATTAAGATAATTTTCTTTGTGCGGTGTGAAAGTGATAGCAAAAGGATTATCAGTTACTAATATGTAACTAGTTATGTGGTCGTAACTTATGGATGAACTTGCTGTGCAGCACTACCTCGATCAGGTTCCGGTTGAGATCCGCGAAGCGGTCATGGAACTTGACACCCCGCAGAAATGGGCGATTTACATCGCTCTTGCTGTTGACGGGGATAAATACTTCAACCAGTTAAAAAAGCAGTTCAGGGCGAATCCCAATACCATTGACAAAGCACTCAAATCCCTTGTTGAGGGCGGCCTTGTCGCAAAGAAG
>Ga0172381_10000088_pt1 | contig 99535 bp, 96 predicted proteins | sample Leawel6488metaG_FD_119754 | JGI IMG/M metagenome (GOLD analysis project Ga0172381, IMG submission 119754) | Leachate microbial communities from a municipal landfill in Southern Ontario, Canada - Leachate well 64-88 metaG | ecosystem: Engineered > Solid waste > Landfill > Unclassified | place...
CCTTTTGCAGCACATACAAACGCAAGGGCTATTCCGGTATTGCCCGATGTAGGCTCTATAATAACAGAGTCTTTCTTTAAAGCCCCGCGCCGCTCGGCGTCCTCTATCATGGCCACGCCAATTCTGTCTTTTACGCTGGATAATGGATTAAAAAATTCAAGCTTAGCCAAAACCGATGCATTTAAGCCTTTGGTGAGTTTATTTATCATTACCAAAGGAGTGTTGCCCACCGTTTTTGTTATGTCTGGAAATATTCTGGCCATAATGTCTCCTGATTGATAATCCCAATAAATATGATTAACTTAGTAGTGATTATACAATAATGGTTATTTTTGTCAACTATTTTTTTATAGTTTAATTTTTTCCAGTATTTGGCAGGTGTTGGATAGGATGTAGTCCAGGTCGGACTCTCCGACGGATAGTGGAAGGAATAGATACGCAATATTGCCCAATGGCCGAAGGACAAGTTTTCTTTTTAACCCTTCTTTATAGATGTTGAGCCCTATCCTCTCTTCAAAACCGAAAGATTCTTTTTTCTTTTTATCCCTGACCAGTTCTATAGCACCTATTAAGCCGATTTGCCTGACATCTCCGGCTATCGGAAACTTGCGGAACCTCTCCAGGCCCTCTTGTAATAATTTTGCGGTCTCTTTTACTTTGCCGAGGGTTCCTTCTTCTTTAAATATATCAAGGCTTGCCAGTGCCGCGGCACAAACCACAGGATTTGCCGTATACGTATGTCCGTGATAAAAGGTCTTCTTCTTTTGATATTCGGCGTAAAAAGCCTTATATATCTTTTCCGTGGTCATCGTTACACCTAAAGGCAAAGTCCCTGAGGTTATGCCCTTTGAAAGGCACATGAAATCAGGCCTTACGTCTGCATGTTCACAGGCAAACATTTTTCCAGTTCGCCCGAACCCGGTAGCTACTTCGTCTAATATAAGATGGACATGATACTTTTTGGCAAGCCCGGCAGCCTTTGCCAGATATTCTTCCGGATATATGATCATACCGCCCGCTGCCATTACCAATGGTTCAAGAATGACCGCAGATATTTCGTCAGAATATTTTTTCAGTATTTTTTCCAGACCGTCCGCGCATTCGATATTACAGCTGGCCTTGTCTTTTTTCATCGGACAGCGGTAACAATAAGGCGATGGCGCCCTGAACGTATCGAAAAGGAGAGGTGAGAATGTTTCATTAAAAATACTTAATCCCCCGACTGACATAGCGCCTATAGTGTCGCCATGATACCCGGCGTCGAGGGCAACAAATTTCGTTTTTTCCTTTTGCCCTATATTGTGCCAATACTGAAAAGAGATTTTAAGGGCCGTCTCGACCGCAGTCGAGCCGTTGTCGGAGAAGAAGACTCTTTTTAAATTTTCCGGCGCAATAGATATTAACCGTTCGGCTAAAAGTATCGCATTCTTGTGAGTAAATCCGGCGAACATGATATGGTCTATGGCCTTCAGCTGCTTCCTGATAGCTTCGGCTATCCTGGGATGATTGTGGCCATGGACATTGCACCACCAGCTCGATATTGTGTCGTAATAAAAGTTACCGTGTGCGTCGTAGAGCTTCAGCCCTTTCGCCTTCTCGATGAAGATGGGCGGGAAATTTTCACAGTCCTTCATCTGTGTATAAGGATGCCAGTTATATTTTAAGTCTTTTTCCAGCCATTTATCCATATAGGCACTTTCCGTATAAATTTTTTCACGATCTCCGGATTATCTTTTAATATAAGTTTATTTTCCTTAGGTGAAATGCTGTTAAATACCACGCCCAGGACTTTCATTTTCCTTACCTTTAATGCTTCAAGACTTAAAAGGGTGTGATTTATCGTGCCAAGCCTATTAGCAGATACGAGCAGGACCGGAATCTTAAGCTCTTTGACTATATCAATCAGAAGAACCTTTTCTGTAACCGGCACCATGAGCCCGCCGGTGCCTTCCACAACTACGACATCAAAATTCCGCGCCAGTTTTTTAAATTCCGATTTTATCTTTGCTATGTTTATCTTTTTGCCTTCGCGCTTTGCGGCAAGATGCGGAGAAGCCGGCAGTTTAAAAGAAAATACCGCTGAACTTTTCATAACCCCGGTCTCAACCCATTTCTGAACCGCTACCCTGTGCCCGAGCGCTGATAAATACTGTGCGACGAGCTTCGTCATCACAGTCTTGCCTGCACCTGTATCCGTCCCTGCTATGAATATGGCCTTCATCTGAATGCCTCACAAAAAAATATCTGGTAAGTTGCTTCAACTGTTCCGAAACATTCCATATATTTATTCTCTATCTTTTTAATAAAGCCGGGGCTCCATAACTTTCCCAACCCTGCGCCCCGTCCGCGAGTGCCGGAATATTTCACCTTCCTTAATAAATCTGTGAGCGAAGGATATGTTTCTGTCATAATTCTCTCTGTCACCCGGACATCTTTGAAATGCTTACGGAAAATAAGACCGATCTTTTCTTTGTCGTAGAAATTATCCGCTGTCATCGGAACATCTTTTCCGGCTACGGCCATGATAGACTTTTTAAGCTCAAGGAATGTCTTCGGACCAAATATGGAAAATGTCACGGCACCGTCTTCTTTGATCAGATCTTTAAGCTTCCCGGACATGCTCTCGAGATCGCCGAGCCAATGAAAGACGGCATTTGATGTAACGAGATCGAATTTTCTGTTAAACTCGGCCGTCTCAGCGTCCGCCGTCCAAAAGACAGTATTCCCGTCCGACAATTTCTTTTCCGCCAGCTTAATCATCGCGTCGGAAATGTCTATCGCTTCTATCCTGCTTTTCCGGAACGCATCTCTGAGAAGCTGTGTATAATTACCGGTCCCGCATCCTATCTCAAGGATCGTTCCGGCCTTGCACACCGGCAGCCTTTTAATAAGCATCCGCGCAGCTTCATTCTGGACGTCATTATTATCATCGTAGTAATTGGCATTCCTCGAAAAATTATTACAGATCGTTGTCTTGCTTATACTATTTTCCATAAAACACATCCCTGAAATCATTTCTTAAGAACGGGGCGTGAAGAGCGCATGGTACAATAATAAATTCAGCGGCTGAGAAATCATCCTTCAATTCATTTAAGCCCTCTATCGGCGCTATTTTATCGCATCCGCCGTGAATAAATCTTACAGCGATATTTTTCAGCTTTGCGCTATCAAGCTCTGCGCGTCCAAGATAATTCAGCCCCTCTATAAGTTCATCAAGGCCCCGGCTTTCCATATATCTTTTTTTTATTTCTTCGTCCGTGAAACATTCATTATAAAATTTGTGCAGATACGCAACCTTGTTCCTCCTGATAAATATTTTTACGTTTTCCAGGCCCTGCCGGTCATATTTCCTGCGCATACCGACAAAAGTAATATCTTTTACACGTTCCGCATAATTTGACGCAAAATCAGCGGCTAAATATCCGCCTAAAGACCAGCCAAGAATCGATATTTTGTCCAAAGCCATCTTGTTTAAAGTTTGCCCAAGAGCTGATTCAAAATCATCCGGAGAAAGCTGAACAGGCAGTAAATAATTGAAATCGAGGTCGAGCGTATCAAAGATCCTGTGATCCGTCGCCCATCCAGGTATGAGCAATATCGTTTCTTTAAAGCCTCTGTCGGTAAGTTTAAATTCCGATTTGCGAGATGTCATCGGCAAGCCTTTTTAAAACAGTCGTTTTGTGGTCGAAACTGAGAGAAAATCTTAATCGGGCCTCGCCCTGCGGGACTGTGGGCGGACGTATCGGAAGGACCCAATAGCCCTTTGCCTGCAGAGCCTCTGCCGCCTTCACGGTTTTATTATTATCTCCAATGATAACTGGTATGATCTGGCTCGACCCATTTACATCGAAACCTCTTTCTTTCAGAATATTGCGTAAATATTCCGCCGATCTTAAAAGCTCCTGCCTTCTGTGCGGTTCTTTTTTAACAAGCTCGATGCCGGCAAGGTTGCAGGCAATGGTGGCAGGGGGAAGCGCTGTGGAATATATAAAACTCCTGCATTTATTTACCATGTAATCTATGACATCGCCCGAAGATGCAAGATAAGCTCCGAAACTGCCCAGCGCCTTGCCGAATGTTCCCATGATAAGATCTATTTTATCTGTAAGACCTTCTGCTTCTACAATGCCGGAGCCCCTCGGACCAAATATGCCTGTGGCGTGAGCTTCATCAACCATGATAGCGCAGTCAAATTTCTCTTTAAGCGCAACAAGACCTTTTAAATCCGGCCTGTCGCCATCCATACTGAATATGGTTTCCGTAATTATGAGCGCTCTCTTAAATTTAAACCGCTCCTTTTCCAGAAGAGACTCGAGGTGCGCATTATCATTATGTTTAAACCTGAAAAATTTTACGCCGGAGAGCATCAACCCGTCAACTATACTGGCGTGATTAAGTTTATCGGAAAATATAACGTCACCCTCACCGTATAAGGCACTCAATATGCCGACGTTTGCCTGATAACCGGAATTAAACACGAGCGCTTTTTCTTTGCCTTTAAATTCTGCTGTCTTCTCTTCGAGCTTATGATAAATATCATTATCTCCGCTTAAGAGGCGGGATCCTGACGAGCCTACACCGTATTTATCGGATGCTTCCTTCGCAGCTTCTATTAAAGCGGGGTGGTTTGACAAGCCCAGATAATCGTTCGAGGAAAAATCTACGTATTCTTTTCCGCCCAGCTGTATAAGGCCGGATCTTCGTCCGCTGGCAGGACGCAATTTCCTGAGCAGCCCTTCAGCGCTCCTCGTTTTTAAAAATTCTTTTATCTCTTCCATGCGGACTTTATCTCTTTTATCAGTTTTTGATCCTCGCAAACTTCCCGGCCGCGCACTGTCAGGTATCCGCCGATAAGCATACCGTTTGCGCCTGCCATGAATGCGGAGGCCTGAAAATCTTTCAGGACAGTTTCCCTGCCGGCAGCAAGCTTTACGCATTTATCTTTTAATATGATCCTGAATATCGCAATAGTCCTGATAGCGTCTGTACAGGAAATGTTGTCGGCACCCTCAAGAGGTGTCCCGTCCACAGGCACCAGGATATTTACCGGCACAGAATCAACGTCGAGCTCTTTTAAAACCATCGCCATGTCTATCCTGTCCTGCCATGTCTCGCCCAGGCCGATGATCCCTCCCGAACAAACCTCAAGGCCTGCTTTCTTTGCTGCCTTTATAGTCCCGATCCTTTCTGAGAAAGTATGAGTGGTTACGATCTTCCGGAAGTAGCGCGGAGATGTTTCTATATTATGATGGTATCGGCTCATCCCGGATCGCTTCAAAAATTTCAGCTCTTCTACGCCTAACTTACCCAATGAACCACATACCTTAATACCGATCTTATTTCTGATCTCGGTTATGCACTTGGCGATCCTATTCAGATCTGCATCTGTAAGAACATTACCGCTTGTAACAATGCCAAATCTTTCTGCACCGTTCTTTTTTGCAGCAATGGCTGCCATAAATATTTCATTATTGGATTTCAGCGGATAGGTTTCTATACCTGTGGCATGACGGCATGATTGGGCGCAGAATTTGCAGTCCTCGGAGCAGGAGCCGGACTTAGCGTTCAGTATAGTGCATATATCAAGACGCGTGCCGGAATCCTCAGCCCTCACACTGTCAGCTATCTTTATAAGTTCCGCTATCGGAAGTTTAAGAAGTTTTTTCAGCTCTTTATGTTCTATTTTCATTGTAAACTATATTATTATATTTGGTTTACGATTACAATAAAAAAATTACCCTTTCAGAACATGCTCCAGTATGACATCGGCCTGCTTAGCTGCAGCTATGTTCACTCTGGGAGAAATTGCGGGCTTTGACGAGATGTCCGATTTAAGGTCGCCTATCAGCACGAAATTCTCTTTTATCCGGCTGATCTTTATGTCATCACTTGCACCTACACCGCCGACGCCTGAAACAGAGACGGTAAATTTACTTAATTTAATAAGCTCGCCTGCAAGCATGCTTTTATTCTCCGCCTTATCGAAACATTCGGCCACTATAGAACAATCCTTAAACAGCTCCTCAATATTACTTTTGTCGACCTTTATCTTTATGGCCTTTATATCTATATCGGGATTTATCCTTCGGAGATTTGCAACAAGTGCGGATGTTTTATCCTGCCCGACCTGGTCGGAGAAATAGAATTGCCTGTCCAGGTTGGAATGATCAATAACGTCAAAATCCACCAGAGTAAATTTTACAAAACCTGCCCTGACAAGCGATGCTGCGCAATTAGACCCCAGGCCTCCTAATCCTGCGATACCTATACGCACATGCTGGATCTTTTTAAAATTATCCACGCCCAGCTTAAGTTTAAGATTTTCATAAAATGCGTTCATATATTAAGCCAATCTTTTAATACCGGCTGATAGCCTCGCCGTTCCAGGACGGACATCATTTCCGCAACATTCCTTTTATCCGATATTTCAAACTGCGGCTTATCGTCTCCGGTGCCTATGTTCGTCGTGTGGCCCCCTACATAAGTGGAAGAGCCGGCTGACATGCGCGTAACTCCCAATGAAATAAGATTATCTCGGAATTCCGGACTCTCGCGCGTCGAAACAGATATCCCCAGCCTCGGCAAGAATAATCGCAGCGCCATTATTATCTGGACCAGCGATTTATCATCCACTACACATGCGGGAGTAAAAGCGCCTGCATGAGGCCTTAGTCTTGGAAACGAAGCTCCTATATCTACGTCGGGAAAATTATCCTGCAGATACTTTGCGTGAAGGCCGAGGCAGAACGCCTCCGCCCGCCAGTCATTCAGCCCAAGCAGGGCTCCTATATTCACATTTCTCATCCCGCTTCTGGCCCCACGATCGGGAGCATCCAGCCTAAAAGCATAATCGCGCTTCGGACCTGCCGGATGCATCGTGCTGTAAACCTCTTCGTTGTAAGTTTCCTGATATATGGTCAGGCCGTCCACGCCTGCCGAAACGAGCTCTCTGTATTCGCTTTCATTAAGTGCGTATATCTCTACCGATATCGAGCTGAAATATTTCTTCAGCACCCCAACGCATTCCTTTATATAGGAAATAGGGCTTGCTATTTTAGATTCACCCGTCAGAACCAGAATATGCTTAAGACCGGTCTTACTTATAAAGCGGGCTTCGCTCTCCACTTCTTCAAGGCTAAGCTTCTTCCTGACGATCTTATTTTTAGCGCTGAACCCGCAATAGACACATCTGTTTTCACAATAGTTTGATATGTAAAGAGGTGTGTAAAGCTGGATCGTCCTGCCGAAATACCGCAGCGTAGTTTCATGAGCCCTTAAAGCCATCTCTTCAAGATACGCCCCTGCGGCAGGTGATAACAAAACGGCAAGATGTTCAATGCCCAGATCCCGCACTGATAGGGTTTTCTCAACATCTTTGGCAGAAGCTGACTTACAAATATCCGGAATATTTTTATATTTGGAATATGTTTCGTAAAAACTCATACGTCTCTCAGAAATCCCGTCAACGGCGATGATGGCTTCGCCCCTACCGTACTGTGCGGCATACCTGCAAGATGTGCAAGCCTTCCTGCGCTCACAGCATCCGCAAAAGCCTTTGCCATAGCTGCCGGATCTTCCGCAACGGCGATCGCAGTATTTACCAAAACAGCTGCGCATCCCATCTCCATACATTCACATGCACTTGAAGGCGCGCCCAGCCCCGCGTCAACTATTACAGGTATTTTTATTTCGCTTATCAGTATCTCAACGAGTTCTTTAGTCTTTATGCCGCGATTCGATCCTATGGGAGCCCCTAACGGCATGACTGCGGAAGCGCCCACATCCACTAACCTTCGCGCCATAGAAAGATCCGGACACATATACGGCAGCACTATAAAACCTTCTTTAGCCAGCACTTCGGTCGCTTTTACGGTCTCGAGATTGTCCGGTAAAAGATATTTATTATCCCTGATTATTTCTACTTTCACCCAGTTGCCGCAGCCGGCAGCCTTTGCAAGCCGCGCTATCCTGACAGCCTCATCCGCATCCCGGGCACCCGAAGTATTCGGAACAAGAATGCATTTTTTTGGTATGTAGTTAAGAACGTTTTCTGTTTTTGATTCAATATCGACTCTGCGCAGCGCCACAGTCACAATGTCGACGTCGCTTTCTTCGAGTGAACGCTTCATCGTCTCATAACTTGAAAATTTACCCGTCCCTATAAAAAGACGGTTTTTTATTTCCCTGCCGCCGATAGTTAAAATATCTTCCATTTTATCCGCCTCCCACGAAACTTACAATTTCGATCTTATCGTCTTCGTTTAAAACAGTTCTGGCCCACTCTTCTTTCGGAACTATCTTAAAATTCTGTTCCACAACTATATGCTCAGGAATAAGTTTTTTATCGTTTATCAGCTCCAGAATGGTTTTTATCCCGCTTACCGTTTCTTCTTTACCGTTTATTTTTATATTCACATCTGTCTCCTAAACCAATTTCTTTTTAAAATCCGCCGCCGCTTTTTCTATATCCGGAGCTTCCAATATCGCCCTTATGAGCGCAATATTTTTAGCCCCTTTTCCCAGAAGGATGTCCATATTATCAAGATTTATGCCGCCGATAAAAACGATGGGCTTCTTAGCGAGCCTTAATACTTCTTCTACGTCTTCTGTGCCGATAAAATAATCTTTGGTCTTCGTCGGGAATACCGGTCCGAATGCTATGTAATCGATATCGCTTTCATTTGCTTCTTTAAATTGCTCCAGCGAATGCGTAGAGATGCCCACTATTTTATCTGTCCCGAGCAGTTTCCGCGTATCTTCCAGACTATATTTTTTTAGATCATCCTGGCCCAGATGAACGCCATCCGCATTGAGCTCGCCGGCAAGCACAGGGTCATCATTAACTATAAATTTAACTCTGCTTCCGTAACATATTTTACGAAGCTCTGAGCCCAACTCTTTAAGTTCGCTGCGTGGGAGGGTCTTCTCCCTCATCTGCAATATATCCACACCGCCGGAAATCGCAAGCCTGGCGATTTCTGCCGCAGGCCTTCCTTTGCCGCATTCTCCACTCAATACGAGATATAAGTTATGCTCTTTTAATTTGCTCATAGATAAAAAACCCTCGCACCATACACCAAACTTATGCTGTCAAGGCTGTTCTCACAGTCTTAAGCGTTCAACATCCTCGATTGTAGCAGGTTTTACAGAGATAGTCTTTTTATCCGCCGAACCCGCCTGCCAATAATAGACGTTCAGTAATGGTTCGTTCCTGAACTTTGTATGATACGCCGCGACGCCTGCGGCCAGGGCAATGGTATTTTCATCGCCACCACCACGCAAAACCGCCAGAGGTCCCTGGTAATCTTTTAACTTAAACATGATATCTGTCTTTCCTGCCATCTCCTGAAGCGCCTCATTCTCATCCTGGTCTCTTCCCACAGCCAGCTTAGCCGCTGAAGATATCCTGAAGTGACGTCCGACCGTCAGGAACTTCAGATTCTGGGGTGAGAGTTCATTGTGCTGTATAAGGTCTTTAACCCTCTTCGTAAAACCGGGGTCGGTAAGAAGACACCCGCCTGCCGGGTTCGGATATTGTTTTATACCATATTGTTCGGCCAGGGTAAATTGCGGCTTACGCGACCGGCCGGATATGGCAAGCAGCCTTTCTCTGTCAACAGCACCGTCTTTTTCCGGCACTGTAGGCTCGAGCAGTTTTGCCGATAGGGGTCTGAGCAGAAAACCTTTTAAACCGGAATCTCTTGTAATGATGTTAAGCGCATCGAGCCTCTGAGACATCGGCCGCTCACCGAGCACTTCTCCCGTTATGATAAATGATGCCCCAAACTCGGCCATCATTTCTTTAGCTTTTTTAAGCATAAATATTTTACAGTCGATGCACGGATTTATATTTGCACCATATCCATGGCTGGGATTTTTGAGGACACTTATATATTCTTCGGTAATATCGACGACTCTGATCGGCACGTCGAGCGCCTTGGCAGCTTTCGTCGCGACATTCTCACCATCCTGCATGATGCAGGCGCAGAAATCTATAGAAAAATTTACCGCCTGGACCTCGACATTCTGTTCCTGCATCAGCTTTACGGCAAGAATGCTGTCAAGTCCGCCTGAAAACATAGCAATACACTTTTTGTTCATATTGATGATTATAGCTTAGTGCGGAGCAAAACTGAAGAATTAGTTTCTGCGCGGCGGAATAAACCTCTCTATCCTGTCCAGGCAGAATATGACTTCCTTTCGATTTATAGCATCGAACGGAATATATATCTGATACACCCCTTTGCCGCCATTCTTTATTCCTCCCCAGATAAAATAACAGCCTTTTTTTATTATGGAGTTCAGACGCATCTGCGCATTATTCCAATCGACAAAATAAAAATTCTTAATAGCATCGGCAGGGTCATCATAGCTTGAATCCGAGAACCATCTTCCCTCTATCCATGATTTTTTCTCCACCTTGGTGCCGTTTTCATCACAATGGAAGAACCTGTTTATAAATATATTTTTTTTCGCAACATACACCTTCATCGGACCGTCAAAATTTTCTGCGTTCTGGCCCAGTTCAGCCATAAGTTTTTTCGCAATTTCAGGCGGGGCAGTATCGTATTGCAGCCTATCCTTTATATTAAATTTTACCGTATTGTGGCTCTCGCCGAACAGCTCATATGAATTATTTTCATTAAGCTCGTCATACTTTACCGGAACGCTCACCCACCGTCCTTTTTCCCCATCGCCCCCGGGACCCTTTTTAGCTTTTTGTCCGCGATCTATTACTATCGTTTTATACGATTCTTTCCATAGAGAATCAAATTTTTCTTTATATTCTTTGACAGCGCACGGAATAAAGACAAGACTTTCTCTCTCTTTGGTTTTTTTACCATCCCAATCATAACTGCCGGTAACCGTCTCATTTCCTATGACTACAAACTCATTGCTCATGAGGCGCTTGCTTACACGATCATAGGTTATCGAAATATCTCCCCTTCGATAATTATTGATTCCCGAGACAGCCTCCTGCCGTTCAGCTTTTTTCTGAAGATCGCAAAAGTACTTTTTTATGATCCCTTTCTTTTGCTGGCTCGGATCAAGCAGGATTTGAATATTAACTCCCGATTCTCTGGCATCGAATAACGCTTTTGCTATTTTTTTATTTGTGAAAGAATGTTGCGCTATGCGTATGCTGGTATCTTCTGCGGGATGTTCCAGTTTACGTATCTTTGCTTTGTGGATAGAATTTATTATTGCTGTTTCACATTCGCATTGGCTGGAAAAATATGCTCTTACACCGTCGGGCGGTGAAAGATTTCGCGGTAACAGCCGTTTTTCGCCTCCCCACAGATAATCAAATTCCTCCTGAAAGCCGTCGGCATATTGTGTTAGAACGAGGCTGTCTTCGTTTATTTTTCCCGCTTTCTCGTCCCAATCAGAGCTGCCTGTCACTACAACCTTTTTATCGACAATAATAAACTTATCATGCATAAGGCCATTGCGCGAATCATACATTATATTCACTCCGCACTTTACCAGTTTTTTACTTATATCATCGTCCGCCTGGTCCTTGTTTAACACGATCCTTACCCTGACACCCGGCCGCCTGTTTTTCAGTGCACTCAACAAGACGTCGGATTTAAAATTATACATGACTATATCGATCGCATTGTGAGCATTTGCGATTTCTTTGGACAAAGAACCAAGGGAACTGCCGTCCGGTGAAAATAAAACACGCGCAGGTTCGTATGCCTTCACACTGTCTATTACTGTATAGTTTAATTTGCCCTGTATCGCTTCTATGTCTTTACGATTTTTACCGTCATTGTGCCTGGCGAGGATCTCCAATACACGGCGCCGCTCAGCGGTATTGTCCATGAGATCATCCGTTATTCTGTATTCGTATCCACCGGACATTGCTGTATTTGCCGTAACCAATCCCATCTGCGCGAGCAGATCCAGGCTGCGATAAACCTTCTGTGGAGATATTTCCATTTTTTTTGCATATTCCGAAACTGTGGCTTTTCCCTTAAAGTTATACGTAAGGCATTTCAATACTTCGCTCACCGGCAAAGGTCCTGCCCTGTTATTTTCCTCTGTGATTTCTTTGTATTTTTCACAGCTTAACTCTTCAACAAAAATCCTGCGGAAAGACCGTGACCCGACCTCTATATGATTAAACGTTCTGGCCCTGCTTTTATTGCGGAAATAATGGAAAACTTTGGCACTCGAACCGGGTCTTTGCCTATAAGTTATGTATACCCCGTCCTGTATATCGATTTTTTCTATTTTCACCCTGCTGCAATTCGGCAATTTTATAATACGCCGGAGATCGCTAAGCGAAAGTCCTGCTTCCAGTCCTCTCGATACAAAAAAAGCTGTGTAAAGAAATGTTGTATCGCTTTCTAATTTTTCTTTCGTGTCGTTTGTATCGCTACATACCTTAAGCTGATTATCGGCGTTTGTGATTTTCACCAATGGCGCAAATTGTGAGTTAGGGCTTATGCTTTGAATGTCGGGATAAATGGGGGCATCGCTTAATAGCGCATATAATAAAAAAGACCATGCGGCGATCTTTATCCCACATGGTCTATGCGGCTTTTTTGCAAACCTGCTTTCTACTAAAACAATACTCACAGGATTTCACCTTTCTTTAAAAAGGCGGGCATAAAAAAATGCCTGGCGAAAATATGCCAAGCATTTATTCAGTATTTTTAAAGCCTATAAAAGCTTACATTAAGAATGGGGATAAAGCAATAGGCGGGAGGCTACCTTTTTTATCTTTAATCAACTAAATTTAACAAAAGATTATCACTGCTTTTTAAGATTTTCAAGCCATTCTTTGATCTTTTTCTCGTAACCCATCTCGGTTGGGATGTAATAAGCCTTGCTGGAGGGCTTATATTCCTGCTTCACATAATGATTTTTGAAATCGTGCGCATATTTGTAATCTTTGCCGTGTCCGAATGCATCGGAATCCATAGTAGCATCTTTGAGGTGGTTAGGCACTTCCAGGACCTTACCCTCCTCAACATCTTTCATAGCTGCCTCTATGCCCAGATACGCCGCATTTGACTTAGGTGCACATGCTACATAAACGGCTGCCTGGGCAAGCGGTATGCGCGCTTCCGGCATTCCGACAAATTCCGACACCTGCAGCGCCGCATTCGCTATTACTATCGCCTGCGGGTCTGCGTTACCCACATCTTCTGCCGCACATATCACGATTCTGCGGGCTATAAACCGCGGATCTTCGCCTGCGTAGATCATCTTTGCCAGCCAATAAAGCGCTGCGTCCGGATCCGAGCCTCTCATAGACTTTATGAATGCGGAGATCGTGTCGTAATGCCCGTCTTCGTCTTTGTCATACAATACGGACTTCTTCTGTATCGACTCCTCGGCAACTTTAAGCGTAAAATGTATTTTTTTGTCTTTGGCGGCAAGGGTGGTCAGCGCTCCTACCTCAAGCGCAGAAAGAGCCCTCCTCGCATCACCATCTGAAACTTTAGCCAGATGCTCCAGCGCTCCGGCCTCTATCTCAACCGGCATCTTACCAAGTCCGCGCTCTTTGTCTGCCAAAGCCTTTTTTAATATTGTAATTATATTTTCGTCTGAAAGTTTCTTGTATTCGAAAACCTGGGACCGGGACAGTAAGGCGGCATTTACGTAAAAGAACGGGTTATGTGTTGTTGTGCCTATCAGTATTGGGTTGCCGGCTTCAACATCCGGCATAAGCACATCCTGCTGCGCCTTATTAAACCGGTGTATCTCGTCGACTAAAAGTATTGTCCGTTTGCCGCTGGTCGCTTCGCGCTTATGCGCCTGTTCTATTATACGCCGCATGTCCGCGACATTGTTTGACGCGGCGTTTATACGCTCAAAATGGGAATTCGTCTTCTCGCTTATTATAAGAGCAAGTGTAGTCTTGCCGCAACCAGGAGGGCCATAAAGAATTATCGAGGAGATAGTATCGGATTCGATCAGACGGCGCAACAGCTTATCTTTGCCGAGGATATGTTCCTGGCCTACAAAATCATCGAGCGACCCGGGCCTCATACGCGAGGCCATAGGCTCATTTTCTTTTATTTTAATTTTTTCTTTTTCGAATAGATCCATATTAAATAAAAAAATCCCCGCCTGTGCCGTGTGAACTTAATAATTTTGATCCCGATTCTCATCAGGTGGGAGCCCTCGAACAAACGCCAAAGCGTTTAACCAGTTAGGCCCCCGATTCTAAATTATTGGGTCAAAATTTCTAATTCAATCACGCGCACCGCAGGGATATTTCTATTCCTAAATAAAGTATATCATACGATTACCGCAAAGGCAAATTACGCCCGGGCGGTGCGATGGTTCTATCGTAATTTTGCGTCGAGTTTTTCTTCAAGTACACGCAGAATATTTGAATGGACAGACGTAACATCTTTTTCTTCGAGAGTTTTGGACAGATCAGCGTATTCAAGCCTGTAGGTAAGACTAACCTTACCGTCGGGAATCTGTTTACCGGCATATCTGTCGATCAGTTTTATCTCTTTTAGGATCGTCCCTGCCGTAGATTTTACCAGGTCGATAAGATCGGCATTTAAAACATCTTTGGGTACTACAAGCGACATGTCCCTGTGAGCTGACGGGTATTTCGGAAGCTCTACAAATCGCTTTTTAAGATTAGCGTGTTTTATTATAGTTTCCAGCGACAGCTCGCAGAAATATACATTGTCTTTGACGTCAAATTTATTAAGCATCTCCCTGTAAACCTCGCCTATCATGCCTATCACTTCTCCGGATATCTCAATAGATGCAGAGCATGAACGGGAATAAATATCGCCTGAGGTGGTTTTGAAAATTACTTTATCTATGCCGAGCGCTGATAAGGCCGCCTCTACCATTCCTTTTAGATCAAAAAAGCTGCAGGCCCTGGCGCCTTCTATCCAACTCGTCACCTCTCCGGTAATGCCTATCGATAGATGTTTTTTTTCGGCAAATTTAATATCCGATTCTCTTATATATATTTTACCTATCTCAAAAAGTTTCAGATCTTTTGCTTTCCTGTTTATATTCCATAATATCGAGGAAAGCATGCCCGAGACAAGATTCGGCCGCATCACTTCCTGCTCGCTCGATAGCGGATTCTTTATCTCAACTATGGTGTTCAAAGCCGTATCAGAAACCGTAAGCATATTCTTACCAAGCAAACTATAGGTTATGATCTCGTCCGCACCCAATCCAGTCAGTATTGTCCTTACTATTGTTTCGACTGTCATCTCAACGGGGATTTTGTTCTCCTGCTCCACTATTTCAGGTATGGTGCTCGGTATTTTATTATAACCATATATGCGGGCCACCTCTTCCACCACGTCTATCTCTGTGTTAAGATCATACCGGAATGGCGGCGGTTCCACCACTATGCCGCTCTTTGAAGTTTTCTTTATCTTCATACCGAGGGAACTGATAATTCTCTTTGCCGTAAGCGCGGGTACTTCTATCCCCAAAGTTGCCTCAAGCTTTGAAAACCGTAACGTTATCGTTTTTTTAGCTGGAATATTTTTGCCTATGTCGATAAAATTACAAATTTCACCGCGGGCCGTTTCTTTTATAAGTGACGCCGCCCGCGAAGAGGAATACACTATATTATTTATATCTATCTTTCTTTCAAACCGATAGCTTGAATCAGTAGATATGCCGAGCGATCGGGCAGTTCTTCTCACGGATATCTGGTCAAATGAAGCAGCTTCAAGTAGTATATTTTTCGTTGCGTTTGTAACTTCTGTATTTATACCGCCCATCACTCCGGCGATCGCGATCGCTTTCACTTTATCGGCTATTACAAGCATGGACTCGGTAAGAGTTCTTTCGACACCATCGATCGTGACTATCTTTTCGCCCTTGCGCGCCTTCCTTATAATGATCTCGCCGCCTTCGATTTTATCCATATCGAAAGCATGCATGGGCTGGCCGGTTTCGAATAAACAGAAATTGGTTATATCGACAACGTTATTGACCGGGCGCAGGTTCATTGCATCAAGTTTTTTTCTGATCCCATCTGCGGAATCCGCGACTTTTACATCTTTTATAACCTGCAGCGTATATCTGGGACATAAGGTTTTTTCTTCAACGTTAACTTTTATCCCGGCTTTATCTTTGGAAGTTTTTATTTTCGGAAGGATGGGCAGTTTAAGTTTATTACCCGTAATGGCAGAAAGCTCTCTTGCCACTCCTATGTGCGATAGCCAATCGGGCCTATTCGCAGTAACTTCTATTTCCAGAATGTAGTCGCTGCCTTCTTTATGCAAGATAGACTCTGTTGTAAGCCCGGACATTGTCAGCAGTTCTGCCAACTTTTCGGGCGCAGCATTCAGATTTATATAGTCTTTTAACCAGTTATAGCTTATGCGCATATATTAAAATTGTTTCAGGAACCTCTCGTCGTTCTCAAAAAACAGCCTTATGTCATTTACTCCATACTTAAGTATTGCTATCCTGTCAGCTCCCATGCCGAATGCAAATCCGGTATATTTTTCCGGATCATATCCTACATTTTTAAACACCTTCGGATTTACCATGCCTGAACCCAATATCTCTATCCAGCCTTTACCGCCGCAGAGACTGCATCTGGCATGACCCTTAGATCCCGATCCTTGCCCTCCGCAAAGTATGCATGATATATCTACTTCGGCGCTGGGTTCCGTGAAAGGAAAGAAACTCGGACGGAAACGCATTCTTGTAGATTTTCCAAATAACTGCTTTGCAAATACTTCTAAAACACCTTTGAGATCGGAAAATTTTATTGATTTTCCTACTACCAGCCCCTCGATCTGATGGAACATGAAGGAGTGAGATGCGTCGGTAGCGTCAGGCCTGTAAACTTTCCCCGGAACGATTATCGAAAATGGCGGTTTATTCTTTTCCATAAAGCGCGCCTGTACTGGAGATGTATGGCTTCTTAAAAGATATTTTTCTGCGGACTTCAGATAAAAAGTATCGAAAGCATCCCTGGAGGGATGTTCCAGCGGTATGTTCAGAGCTTCAAAATTATAACGCTCAGTCTCTATTTCCGGCCCCTCGACTATCTTAAAACCAAGCGAGACGAATACTGAGCATATTTCGTTTATTGTCTGCGTAATAGGATGTATCTTGCCGGGTTTTCTGGCAATGCCGGGCAGCGTTACATCAATACGGTCTTTGATTTCTTCGGCATGCGAAGCTACAGCCAGCTTATCATCAAGCGTCTTGGTAAGAGTGTTCTTAAGGGCATTTACAAGGACACCTACCTCGGGTTTTTCGGCAGCGGGAAGGAGCGCCATTTTTTTAAACAACTCCGTCACCACACCTTTACGCCCGAGATATTTTATCCTTAGAGTCTCCAGACAAGCCTTGTCGGTATTTGATGAACCTATCTCGGCAAGTGCTTCGGCTTCTATTTTTTTAAGCTCTTCTTTCATCTGCTAAGCTTTACGTTCCTGCTATGCTTTTACTGCTTCTACAAGTTTTGTAAATGCCTTTTTATCAGAAACTGCAAGTTCCGCCAGTATCTTTCTGTCTATAAGAACTTTTATCTTCTTGAGGCCGTTCATGAACTTCGAGTAAGATATTTCGTTCTCTCTGCAGGCTGCATTGATCCTGACTATCCAAAGCGAACGGAAATCGCGTTTACGCGCTTTACGGTCTCTGGTGGCATACATCATGCCTTTTGCCACGGACTCCATAGCGCGTTTATGAAAACGCGACCTGCCGCCCCATTGGCCTTCGGCAAGTTTCATTACCCTTTTTTTACGTTTATGTGCCGCTACTGCATGTTTTACTTTTGACATTGATCCCCCTTTTAAGCGCCGTAGGGCAGAAGCTTATTCATAGCGGACTCAAAACCTTTCGCTACAAATCCTGCCTTAGATAATTGGCGTTTTCTTTTTGCCGTTCTGCCCGTCAATAGATGGCTCTTATTGGCTTTGAACCTTTTTATCTTGCCGGACTTCGTTGTTCTCATTCTTTTTTTAACACTTCTGTTCGTCTTTAGTTTTGGCATCGTCTTTCTCCTTTGTTATATCAAACCATTCATAAGTTGCAAATTATAAGCTGCGAATAAATGCCTTGCTGTTACGGCTAAAGCTTAAAGCTGGTATTTACCTGACTTTGCTCTTATTTCGCCCTTATAACCATATTTATAAACCGGCCTTCTTGTCTGGGCGGCTCTTCTATTTCGCCTATCTGGGAAATATCGCTCGATAATCTGTCCAGTATCTTTCTGCCAAGGTCGACGTGGGCCATTTCTCTGCCTTTAAACATCATCGTGACTTTCACTTTGTCGCCTCGTTTCAAAAAGTCTTCCAGATTTCTTACTTTAAACTGGTAGTCGTGCTCTCCTATCTTAGGGCTTAGGCGTATTTCTTTAAGACGCACTACTTTTTGTTTTTTACGAGCCTCTTTTTCCCTCTTCTCCTGTTCGTATTTATACTTTGAGTAATCCATTATTCTGCAAACAGGCGGCACAGCTGTTGGCGCTACTTCGACCAGGTCCAGGCCCGCTTCTTCAGCTCTTTTTAATGCATCCGGTGTTGCTAATACTCCGAGCTGCTCGCCGGCTTCTCCGACAACCCTGACCTCCCTGACTCTTATCCGGTTATTGATCCTCAAGTCTTTCTTAGCGATAGTCAATCACCTCACTTTCTCTTTGATCTCTTTATTTATCATCTGAATAAATTCTTCACCTGTCATTATACCCATATCTCCCTGAGCCTTAGACCTTATGGAAAGAACTTCTCCGGCGGCCTCTTTCTCGCCCACGATTATCATGTATGGGATCTTTTCAATCTCCGCATCCCGTATTTTTTTCTGCAATCTTTCATTTCTGGAATCCAAAGAAACCCTTATATTCTGCTCAACCATATTCGCTTCAACTTTTTTCGCATAGCTGAGAGCTTTGTCAGATATCGGTATTATAATACACTGAACCGGCGCAAGCCATAAGGGCATCGCACCCGCAAAATGTTCTATCAATGCGCCCATGAATCTTTCCAGAGAACCCAGTATTACCCTGTGAAGCATTATCGGGCGGTATTCTTTGCCGTCCTGGCCTATATATTTAAGGTTAAACCTCTCTGGAAGAGCGAAATCGCACTGGATCGTTGCGCACTGCCATTCACGCTTAAGAGCATCTTTCAGTTTGATATCTATTTTGGGCCCGTAAAAAGCGCCGTCGCCTTCATTTATCGTGTAATTCAGGTATTTGCGTTTTAATGCCTGGATCAGCGCCCGCTCAGCCGCTTCCCAGTCAGCATCGTTGCCTATAGATTTCTCCGGCCTGGTCGATACCTCGACGGAGAAATCCTCAAATCCAAAGACATTCAGAGTATCTATAACAAAGTTGATGACCTTTATTATCTCGTCCTCAACCTGATCTCTCAAACAGAATATGTGCGCATCATCCTGTGTAAATCCCCTGACCCTGAGAAGGCCGTGCAGAACTCCGGATTTTTCGTTTCTGTAAACAGTCCCCAGTTCAAAATATCTTAACGGCAGATCTTTGTAGCTTCTCGTTTTTGACCTGTAAACCAGGATGTGTCCCGGACAATTCATAGGCTTTATCGCATATTCCTGGCCCTCGATCTTGAACATGTACATATTTTCTTTATAATAATCGTAATGGCCTGACTCTATCCAGATATCGCTCTTCATTATGTGCGGGCCCAGGACGAGCTCATAACCGCGCCTTAAATGCTCTCTTTTTATATAATCTTCTATGATGCTTCGAAGCCGCGCGCCTTTAGGATGATACAGCACTAACCCGGGACCAACCTCTTCATTGAAACTGAAATATTCCAGCTGCTTGCCAAGCACTCTGTGATCTCTCTTGCCGGCTTCTTCCAGGAGCGTCAAATAGCTCTGCAGCTCGTTTTCTGTTTCAAAAGCTGTCCCGTATATTCTCTGCAGCATCGGGTTGGTTTCTATACCGTGCCAATATGCTCCGGCTATCGAAAGCAATTTAAAAGCTTTTATCTGCCCTGTTGATTCAATGTGCGGCCCGCGGCACAGGTCTATAAAATCTCCGTCCTGATATATGGTGACAACGGCTTCGGGGATTTTTTCGATTAACTCAACTTTATATTTCTCTTTTAATTTTTTAAAAAGCTTTATCGCCTCAGCCTTTTTCATCTCTTTTTTTTCAAACTTATAGTCTTTTTTTATGATCTCCTGCATCCTGTTCTCTATAAGCTCTATATCTTCCGGCGTGAAGGGATCTTCCATGTCAAAATCGTAATAGAAACCATCTTCAATAGACGGCCCTATGGCAAGTTTTGCGTCGGGCCATAAACTTTTTACCGCCTGCGCCATAACGTGTGCAGTAGAATGTCTTAGTGTTGCTAAATCCATATACAATCTTTCTATTTTTTGTAGCCCCTCATCCTCATGAGCTAAACCGTATAGACCCGGGATAATCTTGCCCGAGCACAACTACGGCAAAACTGGTGCCGGGAGGGGGGGTCGAACCCCCGTGGCCTTGCGGCCGAGGGATTTTAAGTCCCTTGCGTCTGCCAATTCCGCCATCCCGGCGTATTTATATCGTTCCCGGTCTTTTAAGGAAAATCACATAGACTTCCCAAGCACACAAAAGATATAAGATGCTAGGGATGATTTGTCTGGCTGAGATGACAGCAAATCACGAGACAGCTTCGCTATATTTACTATTTAAGCGGAACCGGTAGTAAAAAAAACACCTGCTCCTACAAAATTATCCTTAAATTCGTAAGCGCTATTATATAATTATTAATAATAATAGGCAAGGTTTTTCTCGATTAATAGAGGCGGGCCGGTGATATGTGGTCCAGAATGCTGAAATACTTAAAAACAATGGGTATTTAACAAAATTGGCGTCCCCATGGGGATTCGAACCCCAGTCGTCAGAATGAAAATCTGATGTCCTAGGCCAGGCTAGACGATGGGGACGCTCTTAAAATTTACTTCTTCCGCTTTATCGTTTTCTTCTTGCTCTTGTCTTCTGTCTTCTTAGGCTCAGGCTTAACTTCTTTATCAACCTCTGCCGATACTTCTTCCTTAAGCTCTGTTTTTACAGTTTCTGGCTTAACAGGCTCTGCTTTAACCGGTTCTATTTTTTCGCTTTCATCTTCAGGAACTATTTTTGCTACAGACGCTACTTTGTCACCTGCATCCAGCCTCATCAGCCGGACACCTTGCGTAGAGCGGCCTGTGCTGCGGATATCTTTTATCGGGCAACGGACTATCATGCCTTTTTCGGTCATGAGTATTATTTCATCTTTATCTGAAACGGTTGTAAGGCCTACCGCTTCACCGTTTTTACCCGTAACTTTGATATTTATAATACCTTTTCCGCCCCTAGATTGCAACCTATATTCTTTAAATGAAGTTCTTTTGCCAAACCCCTGTCCCGTCACTGTCAGGACCGTCTGGTCGGCACGGACAACTTCCATAGCAATACACTCATCTTTTTTGCCCAGAGTTACACCCTTAACACCCTTGGCTGCCCTGCCCATATCGCGCACTTGAGACTCTTTAAATCTTATGGCCTTGCCTTCTTTGGTCGCCATCAGAAGCTCATCGTCGCCGGAAGTCATCTCTACTTCAATAAGCGCGTCATCTTTTTCAAGACCAATACCGATGATGCCGCCTTTTCTCGGATTTGAGTAGGCTGTAAGAGCTGTTTTCTTGATAAGGCCGTTCTTTGTGCACATCATCAGGAAGCTGCCTTCTTTAAATTCTCTCACAGGCACAAATGCACTGATCTTCTCTCCTGCAACAAGCGAAAGCATATTCACTATCGCTTTGCCTTTGGATAGCCTACCGCCTTCGGGGATCTCATGAACTTTGAGCCAGCGGACAGTGCCTTTATCACTGAAAAACAGCATATAGTCGTGGGTCGAGGCAATAAATAAGTGTTCGACAAAATCTTCTTCCTTCATATCCGCACCGGTCACACCTTTACCGCCGCGATGCTGCTTTTTGTAACTGGAAACAGGGAGCCTCTTTATATAACCTGAGTGGCTAATCGTTACTACCACATCCTCTTCGGCTATCAGGTCTTCTATTTCCAGCTCTTCGGCCTCAGGCGCTACTTCCGTCCTTCTTTCATCGCCGAACTTTTCAGACAAAGCATTCATTTCTTCTTTTATGATCTCAAGGACTTTTTTCTCGCTCGCAAGAATAGATTTCAGGAATTCGATCTTCTTTATAAGTTCCAGGTATTCTTTTTCTATCTTGTCGCGTTCCAGGCCTGTCAGACGCTGTAATTGCATTTCAAGGATCGCCGTTGCCTGTTTTTCGGATAGCCCAAATTTTTTCATCAGCTCTACTTTAGCTATCTGCGGATTTGCCGATTCTTTTATAACTTTTATGATCTTTTCGAGATTGTCCAGCGCTATCTTTAATCCCTCAAGGATGTGCGCCCTATCCTGGGCTTTCGCAAGTTCAAATTTAGTTCTCCGGACAATTACTATTTTCCGGTGTTTTATAAATTCATCCAGAATTTCTTTCAGATTTAAAACTTTTGGTCTGCCGCCGACTAGCGCCAGCATAATAACACCGAAAGTTTCCTGCATCTGTGTATGTTTATACAGCTGATTCAATACGACATGCGCATTAGCACCGCGTTTCAGATCTATCACTATCCGCATTCCGTCCTTATCGGATTCATCCCGCAAATCGGAAATGCCCTCTATTTTTTTATCTTGGATCAGGTCTGCTATAGATTTAATAAGATTTGCTTTATTGACCTGATATGGGATCTCTTTAACTATAATGGCTTCCTTGCCGCTCTTCTGTTCTTCGATGAAAGCCTTCGCATTTATTTTAAGACGCCCCCGCCCTGTCGTATATGCGTTCTTTATGCCGTCATAACCGCGGATTATTCCGCCCGTCGGGAAATCAGGTCCTTTTACTTTTTTTAGAAGGTCTTTCGATTCGCACTCAGGATTGTCTATCACATAAATAACCGCGTCACATATCTCTCTTAAGTTGTGCGGAGGGATATTGGTTGCCATACCAACAGCTATGCCGCTCGATCCGTTAACCAGAAGATACGGCAGGCATGTGGGAAGAAGCGACGGCTCCTGAAGCGACCCGTCAAAGTTCGGAACAAAATCTACAGTGTCTTTTTCGATATCGAGAAGCATCTGATCGGTTATATGTTCAAGGCGCGCTTCCGTATACCTCATAGCAGCCGCGGAATCACCGTCTATCGAACCGAAATTTCCCTGCCCGTCAACTAAAGGATAACGCAACGAAAAATCCTGTGCTAAACGCACAAGGGTCTCGTAAACCGCACTATCGCCATGCGGATGATATTTACCTAAAACTTCTCCGACTATTCTTGCGCATTTTTTATATGGCTTAGTATGTTCTAGGCTAAGTTCCTTCATCGCGTAGAGGACTCTCCTGTGAACCGGCTTCAACCCGTCGCGAACGTCCGGCAGTGCGCGGCCGACAATAACGCTCATCGCGTAATTGATATACGAATCTTTCATCTCTTCTTCTATGTATCTCGGTAATACTTTTTCGTTACGTGTATACATTTTCTCTCCTGAAATTTTTCTATATATCCAGCACTTTTACTTCGTGCGCGTGCTTCTCGATAAATTCTCTGCGCGGCTCAACCGCTTCACCCATTAGCACTGTAAATATCGCATCCGCTTCAACAGCATCTTCGAGAGTAACTTTAAGCATTGTCCTCTTTTCGGGATCCATCGTTGTCTCCCACAACTGGTGCGGATTCATTTCTCCAAGACCTTTGTATCTCTGTATCGTCATTCCTTCTTTGCCTACTTCCATCACAAAACGCAATATATCTTTTAGCGTGTAGAAACTCTCCTGCCCCTTTTCCGATTTAACCGTATATCTCGGTTTTTGAGATTCTTTTCTCACGCCTTTGGAATCAAAATCTTCTAGCGGCCCATGGTAATCTTCTACATCTACCCCGAGCTTCTCTATGCGCTCTACGATCTTTTCAACTTCTCTTGCTTCGTAAAACTCAACGACCTTTTCTTCGCCTTTTACTGATTTTGCAAGCTCATCGTCGTTATACAAGAACTGGTCTTCATAATCCACTTTTACCATATAAAGTGGCATTTTTTTGGTTTTCTTATGTCTAAAACTGATATATTTTGAGAAGCTCACTCCACGCCGCTCAACCGCTCCAGCCAAAGACTCAAGCTCAACCAAAGCATCTAAAATAGCCTTTACCTGCTTGTCGGTAAATTGATTTTTATCTTTTACTCTTATAAGAGTCATGCCTTCCGACCCCAATTCCAGCAAAAGACTATTAAAATTATCTTCTGTTTGTATGTATTCTTCCCGCTTGCCGCGTTTGATTTTGTAAAGCGGCGGCTGCGCAATATAAATATGTCCTTTTTCTATTAATGCAGTCATATGTCGATACAAAAAGGTTAGGATAAGTGTGCGTATGTGTGAACCGTCAACGTCAGCATCGCACATCATTATGATCTTTCCGTATCTGAGCTTTTCTATGTTGAACTCTTCCCCGATGCCTGTTCCTATCGCCGTTATAATGGTGCATATTTCTTCGTTTGCCAGCGCTTTATCAAGGCGCGCTTTTTCTACGTTTAGAATTTTTCCTTTTAGCGGTAGTATCGCTTGAAAGCGGCGATCGCGGCCTTGTTTTGCAGAGCCTCCTGCGGAATCTCCTTCAACGAGATACATTTCGCAGAGCAGCGGGTCCGACTCCTGGCAATCGGCCAGTTTACCCGGAAGCGCCGCGCTATCGAGAGCGCCTTTTCTGCGCGTAAGTTCGCGAGCTTTTCTCGCAGCCTCTCTTGCGCGGGCAGCAAGCACTGCCTTCTCGATGATCTTGTTTGCTATCGGTGGATTCTCTTCGAGAAAACCGCCAAGCGCTTCATTTACTATTGATTCAACAATGCCCTCTACTTCGGAATTGCCGAGCTTTGTTTTTGTCTGTCCTTCGTATTGAGGATTAGGAACCTTGACACTTATTACAGCTGTCAGTCCTTCGCGCACATCGTCACCGGAAATGCTGGCATCGGAATCTTTCAGCAGATTCTTGCCTTTGCAATACTGGTTTATCGTCCTGGTAAGGGCCGATTTAAATCCTGTAAGGTGCGTGCCGCCTTCGATCGTATTAATATTATTTGCGAAAGTGAATAGATTCTCACCGTAACTGTCGTTATACTGCATGGCAACTTCGGCGATAATATTGTCTTTTTCCTTCGAAAAATATATTACTTTTTTATGCAGGCATTCTTTATTTTTATTTAAGAATTCTACGAACGAAACTATACCGCCGGAAAATTTGAACTCGACTTCTTTATCGTTTGCTCTTTCGTCTTTTAAGGTTATCCGTATATCTTTATTTAAAAATGACAGCTCTCTCAGCCTGTTAGCTAAAGTGTCAAAACTGTAAACTATGCTGCCTTTTCCAAATATTTCTTCGTCGGCTTTAAACGTTACACGTGTTCCTGTTTTTTTCGCCTCACCTATTACTTTGAGTTTTGATGCGGGTTTGCCTTTCTCATATTCCTGATGATGGATTTTCCCGTCACGTTTTATTTCTACTTCGAGCCATTCTGACAGAGCGTTGACGACGCTGACACCTACGCCGTGCAAACCGCCCGATACTTTATATACCCTATGGTCAAACTTACCGCCGGCATGTAGTTTTGTCAAAACTACCTCGACGCCTGGCTTGCCCTCAGTTTTATGCATATCTACCGGAATTCCGCGACCATCATCTACGACCGAAACGGAATTATCAGCATGTATCACAACGTCTATGTTAGACGCATATCCGGCCATACATTCATCTATTGAATTGTCGACAACTTCATACACCAAATGGTGGAGTCCGCGCTGTGTCGTATCGCCGATATACATAGCCGGCCTTTTACGCACCGCGTCCATTCCTTCAAGAACGGTAATTGTCGTAGCGTCGTATTTTTTAACCGCGTCGGCCTTTAATTTTTCTTTTTCCTCGACCGTATTTTTCTTCTCTTCTTTTGTCATTTCTATTTTATCTCTCCTATCCTGAATCTTAAAACTTTTACCTGTTTCCCTTTTATCTTACCTTCCAACTTTTTTAATAGTTCTTTCTTCCTGACGGTCACTTCGTATAACCAGCCTGAGCCGTCTATATTCACCGTCATAATGCCTTTTTTGATCGAAACTGGTTTTGTGTGTTTTGCCGCCTTTTCCCCAACCGCTCCCACCCATGCGTCAACTACTTCTTCTTCGCTTACCCTGTCTGAACCGCTTAAACTTTTTATTACATCTTTTACTATGTTCTCTATCGACTTCTGTTTGGTTCTTTCTTTCTTTCTACCCGCGGGCATCATGTGATTTGCATTGGAAGGACTACATATATATATTCGGCACCTATTCTAACAACGCCCGGTTTTTCCGGGTCGGTTACCTCGAAAGCGATTTTTTCAATTTCAGTATTTTTTAAAAAGTCTATTAAGTAATTGGGATTGAACCCGACAGATATTTCCTTACCTTTATATTCTGCATCTATCTCTACCCGCGCCTCCCCTAAATACGGTGTGCTTTTAGAGATCACCACTTTATCCTTACCGAGATCCATTTTTATTGCCGCGGAATCCTGGTTCGTAAACAAAGCTGCTCTTTTAACTGCCGATAAGAATATGTTTTTAGATAAGATTATTTTATCTTTGGCTTCTTTTGGTATAACCTGCTCGTAATTAGGGAATTCTCCCTCTATTAATCGTGATACAAGCCGCGTTTTACCCATATCAAAAAATATCTGGTTCTCGCTGAAACATATTTTAACTTCGCCGTCATCACCCAATGATTTATCAAGCTCATTAACAGCTTTTGTCGGCACTATAAATTTACGTTCAAGTGTTTTTGGTAATTGTAGCTTATCCTCAACCATTGCAAGACGTCTTCCGTCTGTAGCAACAAGTCTTATATATGTAGGTTTTATTACAAACAGAACTCCATTTAAAACATATCTGGATTCATCGTGGCTTATTGCGAATGATGTAAGCTTCATCATTGATTTTAGTTTTTTTTGCTGCAGCACCAAAGATTCTTTATCTTTAAATTCTGGCAGTTGTGGAAATTCTTCTTTTGGCAACCCCATTATTTTAAACACACTTTTCCCGCATTCAATGTTTACGAGATTGTTTTTTTTCACCGAAACTGATATAGGTTCACCGTCAGGTAGTTCCTTAACTATATCTGAGAATTTTTTTGCAGGTATTGTTATAGCTCCGGTTATTTGTGGTTTTAGAGTTATTTTTGATGTTATTCCTATATCAAGATCTGTTGTTGTTAGTATTAAATTATCTTCCGTTGCTTCTATAAGAATGTTTGATAGTATAGGAAGACTTGATTTTGAGCTTATAGCAGATTGAACTTCTTGGATACCTTTTAATAGCACATCTTTCGTTGTATTAAATTTCATCCCAAAAAATCTCCCAAATTTATTCAGCCAAGGTGTCGGCTAAGTGTCGATATCCACCGATATCAACCTTCTATTACAAAACCTTATTTAATTTAAAAGTAACAGAATTAGTAGAGCCTGTTGATAAGTTAGTAACTTTTTAATATATTGCAAAATAACGACTTAAAAACAATTAAAACCAGCCGGAACCTATAAAACTTATCAACACAACTAACAACATATACCCAAAAAGTTAATTCTTAATGCTTTGTATCAACTTATCCACTATCGTCTTTAAACCAGTTTTATTTTTTAGTTCGTTTTCAATTTTTTCACAGGCATGGATAACGGTTGTGTGATCCCTGCCGCCAAACTGGTCGCCGATTTCAGGAAGAGAAAAATCGGTCAATTGCCTGGCCAGATACATTGCGATCTGTCTCGGGTATGCGATTGCCTTGCTTCTTTTCTTCGCCCGCATATCTGAAAGCTTTATATCAAAATATTCAGCGACTTTTTTCTGGATGAGATCGATCGTTATTTTTTTCTCACCCTCTATTATCATATCTTTTAAAACTTCTTTAGCCAGCTCAACAGAAACGTCCTTGCCGATAAGTTTCGCATATGCAACTACCCGGATCAGCGCACCCTCAAGCTCTCTTATGTTTGTCTTTACTTTCTCAGCTAAAAAATAAAACACATCTTCTGATAATGCTATCGTTTCCTTCTCGGATTTCTTTTTCAGTATCGCGGTGCGCGTTTCGAAATCCGGCGGCTGGATGTCAGTCACAAGCCCCCACTCAAACCTTGAAATAAGGCGCTCTTCAAGAGACTGTATCTCTTTCGGAGGGCGGTCGCTTGTAACCACTATCTGTTTATGTGCATCATAAAGAGCGTTAAAGGTGTGGAAGAATTCTTCCTGGGTTGATTCCTTACCCGCTATGAATTGTATATCATCTATAAGAAGAATGTCAACATTGCGGTACTTTTCTCTGAACTTCTGCGTCGAGCGATTCTGTATCGAGCTTATAAGCTGATTTGTAAATTCTTCACTCGAAATATACAGAACTTTTGATTTGGGTGTTTTGTGCAGAGCGCTTTGTCCGATAGCATGCATCAGGTGGGTCTTTCCGAGCCCGACGCCGCCGTATATAAAAAGAGGGTTGTATGCTTTTGCCGGCGACTCAGAAACAGCCATTGATGCCGCATGCGCAAACCTGTTGCTCGGACCTATGACAAAACTGTCAAAAGTGTATTTTGGGCTCAATCCTATTTCTTTAGCTGTGTCCGACGCCTGCCTTACAAAAGGCCAGAAAGGTTTGGATTCTTTTTTCTGCTCTTCCGGTTTAATTTTTTTAGCCGTATCATCTTCAGGTTTTTCACACAAGACAAAATCTATACGCACTTCTTTACCGACAACTTTTTTTACAGACTCTGTAAGAAGCGGCATGTAACGATCGAGCAGCCATACCTGGAAAAATTTATTCGGCACTTCCAATAAAATAGCTTCATCTGAAAGAGAGATGAATTTTATAGGGCTGAACCATATGTTGTAGGTCTGATCATTTGAGAGATCTTTTTTAATGATCTCCAAAGCCATAGACCAGATAGAGGTATTGTCTGATGTCACGGAATGCCTTTAGTTTACGGAATTAATGTTATCCACAGCTAAACAAGCACGGTTTCAACACAAAACCGAAAGTTATGCACAAGTTGTGCACAACCGTTTTCAGCATTGGGACACCATTATAATGAATGAAATAGGTTTTTGCAACACAAAAGATATATTTTTTGTTGACGGAATTATTTGTTATGATATAATTACGATACCGAAAGTGTCTAAAATTAGAAAGGGACAACAATGAAATACGGATTAACATGCAAATCGAACCTAAAACGTAAACGAAAACATGGTTTCAGGAAACGAATGAAAGACCGTTGGGGCAGAGAAGTGCTTAAAAGGCGCAGACAGAAAGGCCGGCACAAGCTTACTGTATGATCTCCGACGAGAGATTCTGTAAAAAAGAACATATTCTCAAGTCAAAAGAGTTCAGTAAAGTATATAAAAAAGGATCGGCAGGCAGGATAAGCGGAGTTGTTTTGTATTGCCTGGAAAATAAGCTTGAGCACAATCGTTTGGGTTTTTCAATAGGGTCAAAAAATATTAAGCGCGCCACGTCCCGCAACCGCATACGAAGGTTGTTTAGAGAAGCTTACCGGAAAAATAAACGTAAATTTAAGTGCGGCTTTGATATTGTTATGGTAGTGCGAAAAGACCTGCACAAGGATCTGACTTACAATTCCGCAGAAGCCGCTTTTTTGAAACTTGCTAAAGAGGTAAATCTGGCGGTATAAAAATCAGCGCGGGCATATGAAAAAAGTAGTAATTTTCCTATTAAATTTTTATCGTAAATATCTATCCCCATTGAAGTTGCAATGTTGTAGGTTCTATCCAACCTGCTCACAATATACTGTAGAATCCGTTGAGAAATACGGGGTTTTAAGAGGTTTGTTAAAAGGTGCAAAACGTATCCTTAGGTGCCATCCTTTTGCTAAGGGCGGATACGATCCAGTAGCATAGTCCTAAAAGGCGTGCTTAAAAAGGAGATCGATGGAAAAGAAGCTTATAACAGCAATAGCATTATCGATATTAATCATCGTAACATTCCAGTATTTTTCGCCAAAACCAACTCCTCCCCCAGCCGTTCAGGTGCAAGGTGAAGCAGGCGCTATAAAGAAAGAGATCGAGGTCATACCTGTAGCTGAGCCAAAGAATTTACCCGAAGAGAAAGAAACCGAAGTCGTAACCGGTAAATATATTTTTACATTTAGTAACATCGGCGGGTCAATTAAGGAAATAAAGCTGGTTGACTATAAAGCGCTTGATTCTAAAGAACCTTTAAAATTAGTAGAAATAATAAATCCAAAAGATTATATTTTTAATATAAGTAACATTAAAGGCACAGAAGTGCTGGACCTTGCCGGATATAATTTAAAAGGTAATGGTTCGGATCTGATATATGTGCTTACCACAAAAGATTTTGAGATACGGAAGAAATATATTTTACGTAAGTCAAGCTATGGCATAGACTTAGAGCTAAATATAAAAAACATTTCGGGCACCCCGAAAGAATTTTCATATAGCATAATAAGCGGTGCAGGCCTTACCGAAAAGAGCGAACAGGATAAGAGGCTTATAGAAGCATCGGCAAATATCAATGGGAAGATGGTTGTGAGCAAACGGCCAAAACCAGGTGAGCGCACAACAAACTATGGTATAGCGGTATGGCAAGCGCTGAAAAATAAATATTTTTCGGTTATTTTGAAGCCATTCGCACAAACAAGCAGTGTTTATTCCACGGAAGACAACTCCGGTAATCTAATAATTGGTGTAAATGTTGAAAAGACCATAATACAACCAGGAGAGTCGATAGAAAATAAATATAGTTTATATGCCGGCCCAAGCAGCATACCAGACATGAAGGAGTTTGGATATGGCATAGAAGAATCTGTCAATTATGGATTTTTTGGCGGGATAAGTAAGATTTTAATAGTTGTGATGAGAATGTGCCACATGGCAGTTCGTAATTGGGGACTATCGATTATTCTTTTATCAGTGCTGCTGAACCTTGTAACGCTTCCTCTTACCATGAAAAGTTTTAAATCCATGCAAAAGATGCAAGAATTGCATCCGCAAATGGAAAAACTAAAAGGGCAGTATAAAGACCAGCCTCAAAAGTTGAATAAAGAGATAATGGAGCTTTACAAAAAGTACAATATAAATCCGTTCAGCGGATGCCTACCTATATTGTTGCAGATGCCTATATTCATCGCTCTGTATCAAGCGCTGATGAAATCGATAGAACTTAGAAACGCGGGATTCCTATGGATTCGCGACTTATCATCGCCAGAGGCTATCCCTATCCCCATTTCATTGCCAATAATAGGCAACACTATAAATATTTTACCGCTACTTATGGTTGGAGCGATGGTCGTTCAGCAAAAAATTTCAACCGCATCAGCCGGTTCGGCCATTACCGAAGAGCAGAAGCAGCAGCAAAAAATAATGCTGATTGTTATGCCAATAATGTTCGGATTTATATTTTACAATATGCCGTCGGGATTAGTTTTATACTGGATAGTAAATACTATCCTGACGATCACCGAACAAGCTTCGATATTACGTAAAGAAGCATGAGCTTGGCGAATGCCTTGACAAACATGTTTTTATGAGGTATAGTTAAGAAAAATAGTTCCACGTGGAAATTGTTCCACGGGGAACAATTTCAGGGAAAATGGCTAAAGTAATCGCGATCTGTAATCAAAAAGGCGGTGTGGGAAAAACCACCACCGCTATCAATCTTTCCGTCTATCTTGCCCTATCTGGAAAGCGAGTTCTTCTGATAGATATAGATCCGCAAGGTAATGCCACAAGCGGATTAGGTATCAATAAGCATAATATTAAAGCCAGCATATACGATCTTCTGATAGACGAGATAGATCCGAACGGCGTAACTATTAAAACAGCTATAAATAACCTGTCTCTGATCCCCTCTACGATCAGTCTTACAGGTGCCGAAGTTGAGCTAGTTGGTATAATGGGCCGTGAATATAGGTTGAAAAAGGCTCTCTCCCCCATTTCTGGCACATACGATTACATAATAATAGATTGTCCACCATCTTTAGGTCTCCTTACGGTTAATTCACTTACCGTAGCCAATTCAGTTCTTATACCTATCCAGTGTGAGTATTATGCCCTGGAAGGACTGAGCCAGCTTGTGAATACTGTTAATTTGGTAAAAGAAAATCTTAATGCAAATCTAGGGATTGAAGGTGTATTGCTTACCATGGCCGATTTCAGGACCAATTTAACCACCGAGGTTATTAAGGAAGTGCGAAATTTCTTTAAAGGCAAAGTCTATGAAACTATAATACCGAGAAATATTCGGCTCACAGAAGCTCCGGGATTTGGTAAACCAATAGCGCTTTACGATAAAAATTCTATAGGAGCGCAAAAATATCATGAGTTTATGAATGAATTGTTAGGGGTAAAAAAAGAAATCGCCACCAATATTATAGTAGAAGAAACGCCTAAACCAAATAATGATAATGATTTACAACAAATTAGTGAAGGAGAGATTAAGTGATGGAAAAGAGAGCTTTGGGAAAAGGTCTTAGTGCCCTTATTCCCGGTAAAGAAGTAACGCAAGAGAATGGAGAGTCAGTTTTAAAGATTGATATATCAAAAATTAAGACAAACAAATATCAGCCTCGTTTAGAATTTAATAAAGAAAAATTAGAAGAGCTTATGAGCTCTATAAAAGAAAAGGGAGTCGTCCAGCCCGTCCTAGTCCGAAAGATCGCGGATGGCTATGAATTAATAGCTGGAGAACGGCGTTTGCGGGCCGTTACCGGCCTGGGAATGACCACAATCCCTGTTATTGTTAAAGATGTTGCGGATCTGGACATGCTTGAGCTGTCATTGATCGAAAACATTCAGCGGGAAGAGCTTAACCCGATAGAAGAAGCGGTTGCGTTCCAGAAATTCATAACAGATTTCAATTTTACACAGGAAAAGATCGCCGCATCGCTTGGCAAAGACCGTTCCACGGTAGCCAATACGATCAGACTTCTTACGCTGCCTCAAAAAATACGTGAATTCATTTCCAGCGGCAGTATAACAGCCGGCCACGCCAAAGCGATTCTGTCTTTACCGACGGAAAACGAGCAGCTTAGAGTCTGCAATCTTGTTGTTAAAAAAGGCCTATCGGTCAGAGAAACAGAATCTCTGGCATCCCGCAGAGCCAGCGGGCAGGGGGAGAAGAATGTTAAAATAGGTAAAGACCAGAGTCTGGTCGATCTGGAAAGCCAGCTTCAGCAGTTTTTTGGTACCCGCGTCAAAATAATGCAGGGTAAAAAGCGCGGCTGCATACAGATAGAGTACTATTCCAGCGATGATTTAAACCGCATATTGGACATCTTTTCGGCAAAATCTCAAGCTTAAATATCTTGACTAAATAATATTAAAACAATACAATATTATATTCTATATATAATAAGGAAGGGTATATGATACAACAGACATTGGTTCTTATTAAGCCTGACGGCTTAAAGAAGTCTCTGACAGGTAACGTTTTAACGCGGCTTGCCGAAACTAAGCTTGAGATCGTGGCCGGGAAGATAGTAAAAGTTTCCAGGGAACTGGCCGCAGAGCATTATAGGGAGCTTAGAGATAAGCCGTTTTTTGAAGATCTTCTGAAATACCTGATGGGTGAATACCATAAAAAGAAAGTAATGGCTCTTGTTTATTGGGGTGAAGATGCAATAGATAAGGTCCGTAAAATATGCGGATCGACAAACCCCGAAGAGGCGGACGCCGTTTCTATACGCGGTGCTTACGGAAGGATAACGACAAAAGGTGTTTATGAAAACGTTATTCACGCCTCGGCGAATATGACCGATGCCGAACGCGAAATAAAACTTTGGTTCCAGCCCGACGAGATAATCGAAGAAATATATCCATCAAAGCTTACAAAAGTTACTGTTGAAAAAAAGATCTGGGCGTAGAGAAGAGGAAGAGGCAAAAAGTGATAAATTCAATGACCGGTTTCGGGAAGGGTGAGGCGAGTTTTAAATCAGGTAAGGTAACAGTGGAAATAAAAACCGTCAACCATAAGTTTTTTGATGCCACTCTCAAGCTCCCCAGCGGGATAATACCCTTTGAAGATAGAATAAAAGAAGTGCTGCAAAAAAGGATAAAAAGAGGAAAAATAAATTTAAATCTCACTCACGACGGAGCGCTTCTTAAAAGCGATCGGATAGCGATAAATAAAAAAGCCGCAAAGAGTTATTTTAACGAACTTGAGGCGCTTAAAAAACATCTCGGATTGCAGGAAGAAGTAAAATTAAAAGATATAATAGCGTTACCCGGCGTTTTAAGTTTCGATTCGATGGAATCGGGGCTGGCCAGTTTTTGGCCGAAGATAAAAAAAGCGCTCGATATGGCCATTGACAGTCTCATCTCCGACAGAGAAAAAGAAGGCAAGGCTCTTTGTAAAGATCTGACGTCTAGGACAAAGCAGATAGAAAAAATGCTGGCAACGATAAAATCGCGCGCCCATTTAAATATCGACGAATACAGAAAAAGATTTGCTGACAGGGTGAAGGACCTGACCGGCGGCCGTGATATAGATATGGGAAGGCTTGAAATGGAAGTAGCGATCTTTGCAAAGAATTGTGATATTTCGGAAGAGATAACCAGACTGCAGAACCATCTTTCCAATTTCAATAAGACCATATCTTCCGGCGGGGAGGTCGGGAAAAAAATAGATTTTATAGCACAGGAACTCCATCGCGAAATAAATACCATCGGCTCTAAGGCCAGTGATTTTAAGATATCGAAGAACGTGATCGAGATAAAAGGCGAGATAGAAAAAATACGCGAACAGGCAAAAAATTTAGAATGAAGGCTAAATTGTTCGTAGTCTCCGCTCCGTCGGGATCCGGCAAAACCACCTTATGCAACAAACTATTAAAAGATGATTTAGGTCTTGCCCAATCTGTTTCCATGACTACACGGCCGCCCAGAAAAGGCGAGCAGGACGGGGTTGATTATCATTTTGTGTCAGAAAGATCTTTTAAAGACACGATAAAGAAAAAAGGATTTCTGGAATACGAGGAAAATTTCGGCTGTTTGTACGGGACGCCGAAGAAGCTCATAGAAAAGCGTCTTAAAAAAGGTTTAAATGTTCTTTTAAGTATCGATGTAAAAGGTGCGATGAAGGTAAAAAAAGAATATCCCGACGAGAGTATTCTCATTTTTATCCTTCCGCCGTCTTTAGGGGTTTTAAAAAACAGGCTTAATTCAAGAAGATCGGAGGACAAGAAAGCGATCTCAGAGAGACTTAAGCTGGCAAAAAAAGAAATCGCATATAAAAAGAAATACGATTACACGGTCGTGAACGATCGTCTGGATGTTGCATATAAAAAATTGAAAAAAATAGTGCTTTCAGAAATTAACTAAGGAGCTAAGAAAATGCAGAATTTTGATATACAGAAACTGCTGGACAAGGTCGGAAGTTTGTACAAGCTCGTCATACTTACATCTCTGCGTGCTGTGGAGTTGAGCGATGGCGCAGCGAATCTTACAGGCGAAAAACCTGATGCAAAAACGATCAATACAGCTTTGAGGGAAATATCCGAAGGAAAGATCGAGTATAAAATAAAAGAGAAAAAAGAATGAACAGATCCAAGCCGGTCGTACTTGGTGTAACCGGCAGCATAGCTGCTTACAGAGCGTGCGACATAATCAGCGCGTTCAGAAGAGAAGAGATAGAAGTGCAGGCCGTTCTTACCAAAGAGGCCGCAGAATTTATCACTCCGCTTTCTCTGCAGACCCTTTCACGTAATAAAGTCATTACGGACATGTTTGCGCTGCCTGAAAAATGGGATCCTGTACATACTTCAATAGCTGAGAAGGCAGGATTGATTTTAATAGCGCCTGCTACAGCAAATGTAATCGGCAAGCTTGCCAGCGGGATATGCGACGATCTTCTGACGTGCATTGTATTTGCAACAAAAGCGCCTGTTCTTATAGCGCCGGCTATGAATGAGAAGATGTATAATCACAAAATAGTCCAGGCCAACATAGCGAAGCTGAAAGCGATAGGATACAAATTTGTAGGACCGATAAAAGGCTACCTTGCATGCGGACATGTGGATACAGGACACATTGCCGACACAGATCAGATTGTGAAGGAAGCTAAAAGACTGCTGAAGTGAAATCAAAAAACGGAAAGAATATAACCGTTCTTGTGGTTGCAGGCCCGACGAGAGAAAAGATAGATCCCGTCAGGTTTATTTCAAATTATTCTACCGGAACTTTTGGTTATGCAATTGCCGGTGAAGCATCCAGGCGCGGCCATAGAACTATTTTAGTAAGCGGACCTACCTGTCTCGAGGTTCCGGAAAAAGTAGAATTTATCAGTGTTGAAAGCGCCCTCGAAATGAGGCGTGAAGTTAGGTCTCTGGCAAAGTCAGCAACATGCGTGATAATGGCCGCTGCGGTTTGTGATTGGAGGGCTGAGCTGGTTCTGCCGCGCAAGATAAAACGAAAAGGCGGCGTTAAAGTACTTAAGCTGAAAGAAAATCCGGACATACTTAAAGAGCTCGGAGAAAAGAAAAATAGTATTTTGGTAGGTTTTGCCCTGGAAACCGAACACTTAGAGAAAAATGCTATTGAGAAGCTCAAAAAAAAGAATCTAGATCTCATAATAGCAAACAGGCTTACAAAAGATAGCGGATTGTTCGGGGATAGATTGACAGACGTTTTGATGATAGACAGGTCTTTGCAGAAATTGGTATGCCGCCGCAAGACCAAGAAGGAACTGGCCAAGATTATTCTTGACAAGGCCTTAAAGTCTAAGATATAGTCATTTCCTCGACGAAGCTCGGGATCGATCCTGGGTATAGTGAAGGATCAGAATTTCGCATATGATGAGAAAAAGAGCTTTTACTATTATAGAATTGCTGGTCGTTATATGTGTATTTCTAATTATGTTTGCCGCGCTGGCTCCTTTTGTGCGTATGGCAAAAATATACGCGAACAAAATAAATTGCGCTAATAATTTGCGGCAGATAAGTTTAGGGCTGCATAAATATGCGCGGGATCACGGCAAAAAGTTTCCAAAAAGCCTCGGAGAATTATATCCGGCTTATATAAATGACGGCGGAATATTGGATTGCCCTTCGATAAAAGACAGGGCAGCGAAAAATACGCCGGATTATACTTATACGCAGGGCCTTACAGAGGCTTCGCCGGCCAAAGAAGTGATAGTGCAGGATGCTGACGGTAATCACAAAGGGGCCGGAAGAAATGTTTTAAGGGTTGACGGCTCTGTGGATTTGATTTTGGCGCGGTAGCCAAGCGGTAAGGCAGGAGTCTGCAAAACTCTTATACAGCGGTTCAATTCCGCTCCGCGCCTCCAGATGGACGCGTAGCTCAGTTGGTTAGAGCACTACCTTGACATGGTAGGGGTCACAGGTTCGAGTCCTGTCGCGTCCACCATTCTACAGTTTGAGTCGGGAATTGTGGAGTGGAGACAAAAATTTAATTTTATTTAAGGTGTGTATGTGTGGAATAGTAGGATACATAGGAACAAAAAGTGCGCAGGAAGTGCTGCTGAAGGGATTGAGCCGTCTGGAATACAGGGGCTACGATTCCTCCGGCGTAGCTATTATTGAATCTAAGAAGCTAAACCTGGTAAAACGACAGGGCAAGCTGCGCATATTGGCCGACGTCTTAAAAGAAGGTCCTTCCAAGGGTACGGTTGGTATAGGTCATACGCGCTGGGCAACACACGGTATTCCCAATGACATAAATGCGCACCCCCATTTAGACTGCACAGGCAAGATAGCCGTAGTTCATAACGGCATTGTCGAAAATTATCTCGAGCTCAAAAAAATCCTGATGAAAGAAGGGCACAAATTTATATCGGAAACCGATACCGAAATAATTGCGCACCTGATCGAAAAATATTATAACGGACATCTAGAAGCCGCAGTTTTAAAAGCAATCAAACTGCTCAAAGGTTCTTATGCGATAGCTGTTGTGCATTCTGGGGAGCCGGATAAGATAGTCGGAGCAAGGTGTGATTCACCACTTATCATAGGTCTGGGCGACGGGGAAAATTTTCTGGCAAGCGATGTTCCCGCCGTGCTTGATTATACGAAAGACGTCATATATCTCGATAACCATGAGCTTATCATTCTGACCAAAACCGGCGTCACCATCAAAGATTATGACGGACGAGTTTTATCGAAAAAACCGTCTAAAATAAAATGGGATATTAAACAGGCGGAAAAAGCCGGCCATGAACATTTTATGCTCAAAGAGATTTATGAGCAGGGCGACATCCTCAGAAATATACTCGACGAAAGACTGCATGGCGGCAAGGTGGTTTTTGAAGAGCTTGCCATAGAAGCCGCAGCATTCAAACATTTTAAAAAAATAGCTCTGGTAGCATGCGGTACCGCTTATCATGCGGGACTGACCGGTAAATACATGATAGAGGAATATGTCAGGATACCATGCTGGGTGGATACCTCGAGTGAATTTCGATACAGAGATCCCATTGTTGACAAGGAAACGCTCTTCATAGTTATTTCGCAGTCGGGAGAGACAGCAGATTCTCTGGCGGCGCTCCGGGAGGCAAAAAGGCGCGGGGCGACAACCTTGGGCATATGTAATGCCGTCGGAAGTTCTATAGCGAGGGAATCGGACGGAGTGATTTATACTCATGCGGGTCCGGAGATAGCGGTGGCGTCCACAAAAGCCTATACTGCACAGCTGGCGATACTTTATTTGTTGACGCTTTATATGGGCACATTGCGCGGCAATATATCGAAGACGAAACTGGAAAAGCTTATTGCAGAATTCCGAAGAGCACCCGATCTTATGGACGAGCTCATAAGCGAATATAAAGATCCGTATAATAATATTGCAGCTTATGCGAGTGAATTTAAACGATATTACTACGAAAAACACAATAAATCCTATTTCCTGTATCTCGGGCGTAACATAAATTATCCCAATGCGCTCGAAGGAGCTCTGAAGCTGAAGGAAATATCCTACATCAGCGCTGAGGGGTATCCTGCCGGCGAGATGAAACACGGGCCGATAGCTCTGATAGACGAAAATCCATGGGTTGTCTGCATTGCCACACAGGCAAAGACTTATGACAAGATGTTATCCAATATCCAGGAGATAAAAGCGCGCAGCGGCATAGTAATAGCGCTTGTGACTGAAGGCGACAAAGAGATACAGCACCATAATGTCAACTATGTTATAGAGGTGCCGAAGATAGACGAGCTGTTCAGCCCGCTTTTGGTGGTGATACCGCTCCAGCTGCTTGCTTATTATGTCGCGAAAAAGTTCGGTTATGATATAGATCAGCCGCGCAATCTTGCAAAATCGGTAACAGTCGAATAATTTCGACGCAGAGCCTAAAATTATGAACGGCACATTATATGTGGTTTCTACTCCCATAGGTAATCTGGAAGACATAACCCTGCGTGCCATAGAAACATTGAAATCGGTTGACCTTATCGCTGCCGAAGATACCCGCCACACAAAAATACTGCTCGACAGATATGAAATAAGAACTCCGACGACAAGTTACTTCGAATATAATAAGATCCAGAAGACAGATTATCTTATAAAAGTTCTGCAGGAAGGTAAATCTGTTGCCCTGGTCTCTGATGCGGGCACGCCCGGCATATCGGATCCGGGGTATAGGGTTATCCATCTTTGTATAGAAAACGGAATATCGGTAGTGCCGATCCCGGGAGCCTCGGGGCTCATAACAGCTCTTACTATTTCAGGGAAACCTACTGATAAATTTACATTTGAAGGATTTTTATCAAATAAGGGTGCTAGAAGGAAAAATCAGCTTAAGAAATTGCACGAAGAGGGCAGAACGGCCGTTTTATATGAATCGCCGCACAGGATAGTGAAGATGCTGGAGGATGCCCTGGAAGTTTACGGCGATGTGGATATTGTTCTGGCCAGAGAGCTTACAAAGAAATTTGAGGAAGTGCGGCGCGAAAAGGTTTCCGCAACGATCGCGCACTTTACATCTCACGCGCCAAAAGGCGAATTTATTGTAATTATTTAAGCCCAAAATTACATTGACAAAATGCTTAAAGCGTGATACAATTACCACAATAAAGTTACCTTTTAATGCCGGTCCAGAGAGTCCGGAAAAGGAGAAGTAAGGATGAATACCAGACCCACTTATCTGTTTTGTAAAAATGATAGGTGGGATTTTTATTTTAAGGCGGCCATATGACGTTCAAAGAAAAGACCAAAATACTCGATAAAGACGATATAGACAGATCCCTTCAGAGGATAGCCCACGAAATAGTAGAAAAAATAAAGGCCACCGAGGAAATAGCGATAATAGGCATAAAGAACCGCGGAGCGTATTTGGGCCAGCGGCTTGCTGAAAAAATAGGAAAGATAACCGGCTCGAAAATACCGGTCGGTGCGCTTGATATCACACTATACAGAGACGATCTTACTGAGGCTTCAAGTCAGCCCATAGTCCATGCCACAGAAATAAATTTTGATATCGAGGGAAAAAAAATAATATTGGTAGACGATGTCCTGTATACCGGCAGGACGATAAGGTGTGCTCTGGATGCATTGATAGATTTTGGAAGGCCCGCCCAGATACAGCTTGCCGTATTGGTTGACAGAGGCCACAGAGAGCTTCCGATAAGGGCAGATTATGTAGGTAAAAATGTCCCGACGTCTCTTAAAGAGGTCGTGGAAGTTAAGTTATCAGAGACCGAAGGCAAAGACGAAGTAGTGCTTTGCGAAAAAGATAGGTAAAGGGATGGCAGAGAAGAAGATAGTCTGGACGAAGAAAGACCTTCTGGGGCTCGAATATCTTTCCAAAGAAGAGATCGAGCTCATTTTATATACAGCCGGAAGCTTTAAAGAAGTTACAACACGCCAGATAAAGAAAGTGCCCGCCCTGCGCGGCAAAACGGTGGTCAATTTATTCTATGAGCCCTCAACTAGAACGCGCACGTCGTTTGAACTTGCCGCAAAGCGCCTCTCAGCCGATGTCGTGAATATAGAGATAGAGACCTCCAGTGTGCGGAAAGGCGAGACCCTGATAGATACGGGGCGCAATATCGAAGCGCTGAAGATAGATATAATAGTGGTTCGGCACAACTGCAGCGGCGCTCCGATGATACTGGCGCGCAATGTGCAGGCGCGCGTGGTGAATGCCGGCGATGGATGGCATGAACATCCCACGCAGGCACTCCTGGATATGTTCACCCTGAAATCAAAACTCGGAAGAATCGAAGATCTGAAGGTAAGCATAATAGGCGACATAGCTCACTCACGTGTGGCACGGTCAAATATATGGGGGCTTACAAAGCTGGGCGCTAAAGTGACCGTATGCGCGCCGAAGCTTTTGGTTCCGGAAGGAATAGAAAAGATGGGCGTTAAGGTAACGACCGACATAAGCGAAGCGCTCGAAGGGGCTGACGCGATAAATGTGCTTCGCATGCAATTTGAACGGGACGGTGCCATGGCATTTCCTTCGAAGCTGGAATATTTCAAGCAATATGGCATTACGGCCGAGCGTCTTTCGAAATGCAAAAAAGATATAGTTGTAATGCACCCGGGGCCGATAAACAGGGGCGTGGAGATGTCGAGCGAGGTAGCTGACGGGAAGAACTCGGTAATACTTGAGCAGGTGACCAACGGTATAGCGGTGAGGATGGCGGTCCTGTATCTGGTGGCTCACACAAAAGAGGCAGCATGAGTAAACAATATCTTATAAAAGACGGAAGAGTGGTCGATCCCGCCAATAAAATAAACGATATTTTCGATATATTAATATCCGACGGGAAAATAGAAAAAACCGGCAAAAATTTAAATATTAAATCAGGCGAGACTATCGATGCTAAAGGAAAGATAGTTGCGCCAGGATTTATAGATATGCATGTTCATTTGCGAGAGCCCGGGCGGGAAGATGAAGAGACGGTCAGAACCGGATCCAGGGCGGCAGTCCACGGAGGATTTACCAGCATCCTTTGTATGCCAAATACCGATCCGGCTATTGATAATCCGGCAGTCGTGAAAAACCTGAAAGATATAATCGCCAAAGATGCCGTCTGCAACGTTTTTATAGCCGGCGCTGTTACCGAAGGCCGCACGGGTAAAAAACTTACCGATTTTGATAACTTAAAATCCGCGGGAGTCATAGCGCTCTCCGATGACGGATCTCCGACGCCGGATAGTATGATCGACGAAGCTCTTAAGCGTTCAATGAAAGCAGGGCTTCTGCTCACAGAGCATTGTGAAGTGCCGCGGCTATCGCAGGGCGGTGTTATGAATAAAGGATTTATTTCAACGAAGCTTGGCCTGAAAGGCATTTCCGCGCAATCAGAATATGAAGCGGTAAAACGCAATATCGACATCGCTGAAAAATTATCCGCGCGCATCCATATTGCCCACGTCAGCTGTAAAGAGTCGGTAGAGTTTATAAGGCAAGCTAAAAAGAAAGGCGTTCAGGTTACTACGGAGACAGCGCCGCATTACTTTGCGTTGAGTGAAGAATGCTGCGCTACATATGACACAAACACCAAGATCAACCCGCCTTTGCGGAGCATGGCGGATGTTGACGCGATAAAGGCAGGGCTTGCGGACGGCACCATAGATGTGATAGCGACAGATCATGCACCCCACACAGATTCAGAAAAAGATGTCGAGTTTGATTATGCGCCGTTCGGGAAAATAGGCCTTGAAAGCGCTTTACCTGTCAGCGTTATGGAGCTTGTCGATAAGAAGATCTTATCATGGGATGAGCTTATAAAAAAGTTGTCAGCCAATCCTGCTAAAATACTGGGCGTGCCAGGCGGTAGATTAAGTAAAGGCGATCCTGCGGATATAACCATAATAGATCCCGATAAAGAATATATATTGAAAAAAGATATTATAGAATCGAAATCAAAAAATTCACCCTTCATAGGCTGGAAGGTGAAAGGGAGAATATCCACGGTTTTTGTAAAAGGCACAATAGTAATGAAGGATGAAATAATGTTATAAGAGGGACAGCAATGCCATTTATCGCCGACTTCCATATACACTCAAAATACTCACGCGCGACGGCAAAAGATATGGATCTGGCCTCGCTGGCAAAATGGGCGAAGATAAAAGGCGTTGCAATGCTGGGCACCGGCGATTTTACCCACCCTTCGTGGTTTTCGGAACTTAAAAATAAATTAAAAGAAACAGATGCACCGGGCGTTTATGAATACGAAGGCATATTATTCATACTGACGGCTGAAGTTTCAAATATATATTTTAAGGCAGGCAGGACCAGGAAAGTACACAATATAATATTTGCCCCATCGCTTAATGCGGCTGAGGAAATAACTTCCGCAGTATCGGAATACGGCGAACTTTCCAGCGACGGCAGGCCGATCCTGAGTGTAGAATGCGACAGGATGGTCAGGCTCCTTACCAGGATAGACCCGAAGATTTTCTTTGTCCCCGCTCATGCGTGGACGCCGCACTTCAGTGTGTTCGGTTCGAATTCCGGATTTGACCTGCCCGAAGAGTGTTACGAAGACCAGACGGACAAAATATTTTCGATAGAGACCGGGTTGTCGAGCGATCCGGCCATGAACTGGCGCTGGTCCAGGCTCGACAGGTTTTGCATGACGTCCAACTCTGATGCGCATTCTCCGTCGAAAATAGGGCGCGAGGCGAATGTATTTAAAGATAAAATAAATTACACTGAGCTCATTGATATACTTAAGAAAAAAGATAAGGCGCGGTTCCTTTACACGATAGAATTTTTTCCTGAAGAAGGAAAATACCACTGGGACGGGCACAGGGACTGCAAGGCAAGGTTTCCGCCGCGGGAAGCGATGAAGTTAAATAATATTTGCCCTGTCTGCGGCAAGAAGGTTACAATAGGTGTTATGCACAGGCTCGAAGGCCTGGCAGACAGAAGCGAAGGATATGCCGATGCGGCGAGCCCTTCTTATAAAAGATTGGTGCCGCTGGCGGAGATCATAGGAAGTGCTTTTGGTGTAGGTACGGAATCCCTGAAGGTAGAAAGGGAATATTTCCGGTTAATTAAAAATTTCGGAACAGAATTTAATATGCTCCTGTATATGAACGAAAAGGAGCTTCGCGAAAGTCTCCCGGAGAGGATCGCCAGAGGAATTATAAACGTCCGCAGCGGCGATATCGAAATAAATCCGGGCTACGATGGAGAATACGGGAAAGTAACGGTTTTCAAAGAAGGCGACACGGCTCAGGATAAGCAGATGAGCTTCTTATAGGAAAACATGAAACAGCTGAACGAAAAAATACTGGATAATAAAAAGATGGGTGCAGGGTTCTGGCGCATGCGCATCTGTTCTGCGTATCTCGCCGGAAAGGCAAAGCCGGGGCAGTTTGTAGAGGTGAGGTGTTCGGCAGGCTCGGATCCGCTTTTGCGCAGGCCTTTGGGCATTCACAGGATCATAAAAGGCGGCGCGGAACTTTTATATGAAGTGGTCGGCAAAGGTACGGACATACTCTCTCAGAAGAAGAAGGGCGAGGAACTCGACCTGATAGGGCCCCTCGGAAACGGTTTTGATGTCCCCGGCCGTAAAGGGATAGCGATACTTGTTGCCGGCGGTAACGGAGTGGCTCCGTTATTCGCGCTTGCGGAGAAAATTGAAAAGCTGGGATGGAAAGTTAAAGTGCTGATAGGTGCGCGCCACAATACGCATATTTTATGCGAAAAAGAATTTAAATCGCTCGGGGCAGAGGTTATCGTTGCCACAGAGGATGGGTCAAAAGGACACAAAGGCCTTGTGACGCATCTACTGAAAACGGAGCTGGCAGGGGCACAAACCGGTAAAGTAGTGAATGTATATGCCTGCGGGCCCATGGGGATGCTTAAGGCTGTCGCAAATATAGCGCGCGATTACAGAGCGCCGTGTCAGGTTTCGCTCGAGGAACGCATGGCATGCGGTGTAGGCGTGTGTCTGGGCTGCCCTGTTAAAATAAAAATAGGGCACGGGATAAACGAAGCCGGCTATACATATAAGATGGTTTGTAAAGACGGGCCTGTATTCGATGCAGAAGAAGTTTTCTGGGAATAAAAATATGAAACCTGATCTTCAAGTAAAAATAGGAACGCTGAAACTTAAAAACCCGGTCATGGTAGCGTCGGGGACATTCGGCGCTGAATACCGGGAGCTTGTCGATGTCGGTAAGCTGGGTGCGATAGTCACCAAGACCATTACGCTAAACGGTCGCGCCGGCAATCCTGCCCCGAGAGTGGCGGAGGCATCTTCAGGTATGCTCAATTCGATAGGACTGGAAAACAAAGGGCTGGAAGATTTTATAAACAAAAAAATACCGGCTTTTCCGGGCGGTGATACCAAACTTATTGTAAGTATTGCCGGAGACACCGAAGGTGAATTTACGCGCATGGTCGGAGAGCTCGACAAAGTGAAGAAGGTGAGCGCTATAGAGATCAACCTCTCCTGCCCAAACGTAAAGCACGGCAGCAGGACCGGACTTACTGCCCAGGATGAGGACGCATCATACAGTGTAGTGCGCGCTGTGCGCAGGGCGACGGGACTGCCGATCATAGCGAAGCTTACTCCGAACGTAACCGATATAGCGAAGATAGCTGTGGCTGTGGAGAAGGCCGGTGCCGACGCTATCCTCGCAGTTAATACATTTGCCGCTATGGCTATCGATATCGAGACCCGCAGGCCTAAGCTCGGGAACGTGACGGGCGGTTTAAGCGGTCCGGCGATAAAACCTATAGCGCTGAAGATGATATGGGACATTTACAATAAAGTAGAAATCCCTATAATAGGTGTGGGCGGTATCATGAATTATAAAGATGCCGTTGAATTTATGCTCTGCGGCGCGGCAGCGATACAGGTCGGCACGGCTACATTTGTAAATCCAAACACAGCGATCGAGATCATAAAAGGACTTAATAAATACTGCAGTGATAAAAATATAAAAAATATGTCCGAGCTCGTCGGAAATATTAATATAGGCCGCTTGTAGAACTCGCGGCACTTAGCCACACCGTGGCTTAATAAACTTGGAGCATTATGACATCCATTAATAAATTGATAGTAGCGCTCGATGTAAATACCGAAGAAAAAGCGGTCGCCCTGGCTGAGACGCTGAAAAATGAAGTGAGATTTCTCAAGATAGGCCTTGAGTTATTTTCAGCATGCGGGCCGAAGATAGTGGAGAGGATAAAAGAGACCGGCTGCGATGTATTCCTCGACCTGAAATTTCATGACATTCCGACAACAGTTATGAAAGCCGCAGCAGCGGTAACTGCGCTCGAGCCTTTCATGTTCAATGTGCACGCGCTGGGCGGATATGAGATGATGAAACGGACTGCCGAGGCTGTAGCGAGCGAGACCTCAAGGCTCGAAATAGTAAAACCGAAAGTTCTGGCGGTGACGATACTTACCAGCATGGACGAAAAGGCGATGAGAGAGATAGGGCTATCCTTAAATCCGAAAGACGCGGTTCTGAAATTGGCTGCTCTGGCGAAAAAAGCGGGCTTAGACGGAGTGGTGGCTTCACCGTCCGAGACGAAAGCCATAAGGGAAGAGCTGGGCGAGGATTTTATTATAGTGACTCCGGGTGTGCGTCCGGAATGGGCCGCAGTAAATGATCAGAAGAGGGTCGCCACACCGAAAGCGGCAATAAAAGACGGCGCAAATTATATAGTTGTCGGCCGTCCGATAACGGAATATAAAGATCCTGCCGAAGCGGCCAGGCAGATACGAAAAGAGATGGAGATATGAACGAGAAAGAAGTTTTGGATGTATTTAATAAAAAGAATGCGTTGTTAACAGGCCATTTCAAATTATCGAGCGGCCTTCACAGTAAAAATTATCTGCAATGCGCCCTGATATTGCAGTATCCGGACATCGCGGAAGAGCTTTCGAAAGAGATAGCGAAAAGAGTTTCAAAAGAAAATATAGATGTGGTTGTAGGACCAGCTCTGGGCGGGGTAACATTTGCTTATGAGATCGCGAGAGCACTTAAAGTGCGCGGGCTATTTACGGAACGACAGGAAGGTGCGATGGTGCTGCGCCGCGGTTTTACTATATCGCCGGGTGAGAAAGTTCTTGTGGCAGAAGACGTTATAACAACGGGCGGTTCTACTAAAGAAGTCATCGAAGTTGTAAAAAAGCTGGGCGGTATCGTGGTCGGAGTAGCGAGCATAATAGACAGAAGCTCAGAGCCTGTGGACTTCGGCGTGCCGTTTACGGCTCTTGCCAGGATAAAGGTTGAGACTTTCAAAGAAGAAGATTGTCCTCTCTGTAAGGCAAAAACCCCGATAACAAAGCCCGGCTCGAGAAAATAAGCATAAATTCTAAATTATTGCGTCCGGACGGGCGGTTATGGTATTATATTTTCCACTTTAGGGCAAGTAGCTCAATGGCGGAGCAATCGGTTTACATCCGATAGGTTACAGGTTCGACCCCTGTCTTGCCCACCACTTCTCTGAATAACCCAAGCCATGCAGTCCCGAGGAGATGTGGTTTGACTGATGCGACGAGGGACACTTAACCCTATGAGCAAGTGGACTGTTTATATTCTTAAATGTAATGACGCTTCTTTATATACCGGCATTACGACCGATCTTGAAAAACGGGTAAAAAAGCACAATGAAGGCCGTGCTGCGAAGTACACGAGAGCAAAAAGGCCTGTTTCAGTGGTTTATACTGAAGGCGCTGTTAATTCATCCTCAGCTAAAAAGAGAGAAGCCGAGATAAAAAAATTATCTCGACAAGCTAAGGTAGAGCTGATAAAATAAGCTTCCAGATTTCCGGGGACGTAGTTCAGTTGGTTAGAACGTCAGATTGTCGATCTGAAGGTCGCGGGTTCGACCCCCGTCGTCCCCGCCATATAGAAACAGTAACTGGTTTAATACCAGATGATTAGCCGTAACAAGTTGTAAATTCAACTGGTTACGGCTATTTTATTTATCTTGCGTGTTTTGGAAATTAGCGCTATTCTTGGAAGTGATGGCACAAAAATGGCACAGTCATAGGGCTCCGAATGGCGAATAATATTGATGTTTCAAAACTTCCGCTAAGCAAGATATTGATTTTGTTTGGCGACTTAATGGATGAGCTGAAGAAAAGAGGCGTTGTTAGAACGCGTAATAATCCGGTAGCTGACTATGCCGAATGGCTAACGGTAAGAGTCTTTAGTCTTGGCATCCAAACAAGCTCTAACAAAGGCTTTGATGCCATTGATAAAAAAGGAATTCGATACCAAATAAAAGGCCGTAGGCTCGATGCTTCAAACCCATCCCGGCAATTGGGGGTTATTCGCGATCTTGATAAAAAGGGATTCGATTTTCTTATCGCTATCATATTTAACAAAGATTTTACTATTCACGATGCCTATAAAATTCCGCACGAGCTCATAGGCGAATACGCTCGTTATAGTAAACATCAAAATGGATATATATTACACCTTAAAGGAAAAATTCTTCTGGCAAAAGGCGTTGAGAATATTACCGGAGCATTAAGCAAAGTTTCGGCATGAGGAGATTATGAACTATCCACGAGGGTCGGAATGGAGAAAATGGGACTTACATTTACACACACCGTCTTCTTATGATTACGATGACAAGAGCGTCACAGATGAGCAATTGATTAAAACCTTAAAAGAAAACGAAATTACCGTTGTAGCTATAACGGATCATCATTTTATAGATGTTGAAAAGATAAAGAAACTACAAGAATTAGCAAAAGACGAAATTACAATATTCCCGGGGATTGAGCTTCGAGCAGAGCTGGGAGGTAGCGAATCCATCCATTTTATAGGAATATTCCCAGAGGATTCTGATGTAAATGATATTTGGACAAAATTACAGGGGCAGTTAGAATTAACGCCAGCGGATGTAAAGAAAAAAGGTAATGATAAGATTTATTGCCATTTGAATAAGGCCGCCGAGCTTATTCATCAGTTGGGAGGCATTATAACTATTCATGCTGGCTCGAAAAGTAACTCGGTTGAAAAAATCACTAATGCGCTTCCATATAAAGAAGCGCTTAAAGAAGACATTGTGAAATCTATCAATGTCTATGAAATCGGGAATTCAGCCGATGTGGAAGGATACAGAAGCAATGTTTTTCCGAACATAGGGATTAAAATTCCTTTGGTAATTTGTTCTGACAACCACGATATAAAAAAGTATGTGTTAAAAGAGAATTGTTGGATAAAAGCAGATCCAACATTTACCGGGTTAAAGCAGATTATATTAGAGCCGGAGGATAGGGTATATATTGGCAAAGCTCCAACGAGGAGGAAAAACCTCGCCAGCGTAATCGACAAGATTGAGATTAGTAATTCTAACGGGTGGTTTGAGGAATCCCCTATTGTTTTAAACGAAGACTTGGTCACCATAATAGGAGAAAAAGGTGCCGGTAAGACCGCGCTTGCCGATTTTATAGCTCTGGCGGGCGGGGATTTTGGGCTTCAAAAAAGCGATGCTAGCTCTTTTGTATTCAAAGCTCTAACCCCTACCAAACAAATCGAGAAGACCATTGAAAATTGTCAAGTAACTATCAAATGGAAAGAGGGCAATCCCGACCAGATAACTATAAACAAAGAGCTGGTTGATTATAAACCTACGAAGAAAGTAAAATATTTATCTCAAAGTTTTATTGAGGAAAAATGTCGCCCAGAACACGCTGATGAATTGAGAAAAGAAATCGAGAATATCGTTTTTCAATATATACCAACATCCGATAGGCTTGGGCAAACAACATTTAACGATTTAAAACGTTTAATGACGCGGGGTATTGAAGTAGAAAAAAGTAACTGCAGACAGCTTTTATTCGACCTCAATGGTGAAATTTCTATTCTAAGAGACGAGATAGATAATCTCGAAGTACAAAAGTCAACTAAGAAGAAAACTGAAGATGAAATAACTCAGTTAAATGAACAGAAACCAAAACCTGCTGATGCCGAGGAAAAAGCCATCGAAGATAAGCTGGCTATTTTATATACCAAGAAAAGTGAGATTAACGAAAAAGTTGCAGAATGCAAGTTGCAATTAAGCACCATAGAATCTATAAAAACAAAGCTGCTAGCTCTAAGTCAATACGTTGAAAAAGAATTGATTAGCATTAAGACGGACCTTGATTCAATAGCTTTAGGCAGTATTTACAACAAGCTAACATTTTCAATAAATCCAGAATTTCATACGAAGCTTGATGAAGCTAAGAATAAGCTGACGAAACAGATTAAAGATTTTGAAGGAGCGCCGGAAAAAGTATCGTCCCTCACCGAAGATGAGAAAAAACTAGAGCTGATAACGACTGATTTTGTCAATGGGCTCACACTTTCTCGTTTAGATGTAATTATAGAATGGCTAGAAACAAAATCGAGCATTGCCTATGATGCAAGAAAAGTTATTAAGGATTTCGAAGAGAAAATAGAGAAAAATAAGAAAGCAGTAGCATCTTTAGAAAAAAGCATCGCCGAGGTAGAGAAAACAAAAAAACCTACTCTTGCGAAGAAAATCGAGGAAAGAAATAGTGCCTATAAAAGTTATTTCACTTTGCTCCAAAAAGAAAAAAGTGTATTTGAAAGCCTGAGCGCACCTATTAAAACAAAAATTGATTCAGAGAATGTTGGTGATAAGCAGATAGGTTACTCAGCAAGAATTGAATTTGATGTTAATGGATTTTATGAAAAAGCATGTGAAATAATAAATTTCAAAGCAGCTGGTCATTATCATCAAGATGGCCAACTGTTATTTAAAGATATCAAAGCCATAGCAGAAAAGATTGAGCTCGCAGAAGATGCCGATGTTTGCGCTTGTCTTGTAGACCGGTTCATTCAAACATTCGAAAAAGATGATGGTAGCGATGTTGATATTAAAACTCAACTGAAAAAAGGTAAAAAACAAATTGATTTTGATGCATGGCTTTTTGGTATTTCATTCTTCAGCGTGACATATAGCATAAAATACCAAGATACTTATATTGAATTGCTATCTCCTGGAAAAAAAGGGATAGTGTTGTTACTAATGTATCTCACGTTAGATGCTGAGAGTGGCATACCGTTGATTATAGACCAACCAGAAGAAAATCTAGACAACAAATCCGTATATGCGCATCTAATAGAATACTTCCGCCAAGCCAAGAAGCGGCGGCAAATTATCGTTGTAACACACAATCCGAATTTAGTATTAAATACAGATGCCGAACAAGTGCTTGTTGCTGATTTTCAAGTCGTACCACCTGCGGGGCAAGCAAGAATAAGATATATAAGCGGGTCTATAGAAAATTCGTTTATTAACGAGTCTCTCAAAGACCCTCTCAGAAGACAGGGTATTCGCGAGCATGGTGCCGAGATATTGGAGGGCGGTAAAAAGGCCTTTATTCAGCGAAAAGATAAGTACGAATACTAAGTTTAATAATCAATTGCTGAGAATAAATATAAACAAGAACTGATTAATCGCTGGTCTAAGCTTTATGGTAAACAGATAACCGAAGAAGAATATCGACAGATTTGTGATAATTTAAGCGGTTACATTAAACTTTTGTATGAGTGGGATATGAAAGATAAAACGCAAAAAGGAGAGCACAATGCCAAGGATAGCAAGTAATGTTTGCCCAGCGTGTCATAATAAGTTTCCTGCACACAAAGGTAACACGAAAACTTTTAGACAACTTACGCCGGCGGAGAGAAGTAGGTCTATTAGAATGATGGCTATCAATTTAAAGAAGGCTATAAATGCTGACTTGCCATCGACCCGTATCAGACGGCTTTTTTGGGTTATAGATTATATGGCGCGGCAGGGAAGCAGGTAACAAATGATACATGAAAAAAACGTATTTAACGATATCTTCGCTGATTTGATTTGCCATTCCCAGTTTGATGGAGGGCATAATCCTTTAGATTATTTGCACTATATGGACAAAATGGAACAGGCTAGAAAAAATAATAATGAAGAAGTGACCTTACCCCTTACACTGCACAGCTCGTAAGGTGAATTTCTGGTGTTTTTTGTTGTTCTTTCCAGGCCTTGGTGAACTCTGCCGGAGTTAGACCGTCTAACGATCCGTGAGGCCTGAATGTATTATACTCCACTCTCCAGTCTTCGATAATCTTTTTTGCTTCTTCAATCGTAACGAAGTAATGTTGATTGAGGCATTCGTGCCGTAGCCTACCATTGAACGACTCGATAAAAGCGTTCTGTATGGGCTTGCCGGGCTTTATAAAGTCAAGCCTAGCACCGTTATCATACGCCCATTTATCAAGGGCTCGTCCCGCGAACTCAGGACCGTTATCGGTCGTGATTACTTGCGGACATCCTCTTGTAAGAACTAGCCAATCAAGCACTCTCGTTACTCTGTTACCGTCTATAGACGTATCGACTTCGATAGAGAGACATTCTTTAGTAAAGATATCAAGCACGTTCAGCGTCTTTATCTTCCTGCCGTTCCATAACCCGTCTGACATAAAGTCCATCGCCCAGCGTTCATTGGGCTTCGAGGCTTCCGGTAGCTCTAGTCTGATCATTGAGGCTCTCTTGTGACGTTTGCGAAGCTTTAGCGCGAGGCTATTCTCCTTATAGATGCGCTCGGTGCGCTTATGGTTTACTACAAGTCCCTCACGATGCAATATATCGTGAAGCATCGGAAGTCCCCAGCTCTTATGCGTAGCTATAAGCTCCTTCATACGGTCTAATATCTTCGCATCGTTATTAGCTCTACTGGTCTTGTAATAATAGCTTGATCTATTAAGCTCTACAAGCCTGCATGATCTAGCCTTCGACAGCCCAAAGCGCTCTTTTAACCGAGCTACAGCAAGTCTCTTTACTTTGGGCTTAGGAAGTTTTTTGAGTTGAGCGCCTTTAACGCCTGGTTATCGAGTGTTAAGTCCGCGACTATGTTCTTTAGTCTGCGGTTCTCATCCTCGAGCGCCCTTAGTTTCTTCGCGTCTGATACTTCCATGCCGCCATACTTCGATATCCACTTATAGATCGTGCCTTCACAGACATTAGCTTCTCTTGAGATATCTGAAACCGCCACTCCTTGCTCATGTCTCTTTAAAAAAGCTATTATCTGTTCCTCTGTAAATCTTTTGCGTGACATATCCCGAGCCTCCTTTACGTAGCTATTGGTAGCTACGGTTATACACTAGGAAACTCGCCTTGTAAACTGTCTAGTTTAGCGGGGTAGGGTCACTTTCGTCAGTTTAAATTATGGCGAGCCCGCAGATTTTTACATTGTCCCAAGCAAAGTCGTTGCAACCTTCATAAAAAAACATAATCGAAAGTGGCTTAAGACCCCCGGCAGAAAAGGCCAGAAACACAACCAAACCTCAATGAGACAATTTAGAGACGACGAACAGCGATATCGTAACGCATATTACCTCATGAAGTTGTAATATTTTGTAAATTTATATAATAGTTTAAGGGACGGTTCTGACGAAAATCTGACCGGTGACATACCACCGACAGGTTCCTATGATACTCAAAGACTATGACATATCGTTAGTATATAGGCTACTTGAGCCGGGCCCGGTTGTGATGGTAACAACATCGCGGGATGGCAGGCCCAATGTTATGACTATGTCCTGGCATACCATGATGGAATTTACCCCGCCTCTTATAGGATGTGTTATAAGTGACAGGAATTACACATTCGATGCGCTCAAAGCCACAAAAGAATGCGTTATTGCGATACCTTCGGTAAAGCTTGCAGGCAAAGTGGTGCAGGTGGGCAGTGTTTCAGGCCGGAACACGGATAAATTTAAAACAATAGGACTTACTCCGAAACCCGCCTTTATAGTGAAAGCGCCTATCATAGCCGAATGTTTTGCAAACATAGAATGCAGGGTGGTAGATACCTCGCTGGTAAATAAATATAATTTCTTCATAATGGAAGCGGTGAAAGCTTCCATAGATCACGCGCAAAAAAATCCGAAAACCCTCCATCATCATGGTAAAGGAACGTTCGTTTCCGATGGCGTAAAAATAAGGCGTAAATTTAACAGCCTTGAGCCATAGAAAATAAAAATCGCACTTATATTTGACACTTGCACATACATCATGTATACTTCATCAAAAACCGAAAGGAAATTAATGTCAAATAAATCTATATTTGCGGCAGTAATAACAGTATTTGTTTTATTTATAACTTCCGTTTCTTTTGCAAGTCAAGCGTCAACCACTTCCACCAATCAAAGCGAGATCAAACCCTACTGGTTTTTAGATGCGCCTAAAGAATGGCCCGCCCAGGTAATGCCTGGTATGCGCGGCGGGACTGAGAAACTTAAAAGCTATATCGACAATCTCATCCCTGTTTTTGGCACAAAAGATATCATACTATTTGCTGATTATAAATCTGTTATGGGAGCCAGAGGTTCAAACGAAGAGAATATAGGAATAGGGTTAAGAGATCTTCTCTTCGACGAAAAGCTTATCCTGGGAGGCAATTTCTTCTATGATACCCGCTATACGGAAAACAAGATAAGGCATCATCAGCTGGCATTTGGTTTGGAGGGTTTGACGAAATGGGTAGATGTAAGGTCTAATTTTTACTTTCCGATATCGGGTAGGCAGATGCTAAGCGGTGATACTACATATTTATTCGGCTCGAAAAGCCTGGATGTGCAGAACACATACGAAGAACCGTTAACCGGCATTGATTACGAAGCAGGTGTTCTTATACCATGTTTGTCTGATTACGTTGAGACAAGAGCATTTCTGGGAGGATATAACTATTTTCCCGGCATAGGTAAAGGGCTTAACGGTATAAAGGCAAGGTTTGAAGTCCGTCCCATAAAGGCGCTTACGGTAAATGTTGAGATGAAAAGCGATAATTACGGTGCGCCCCAATATTTTGTTGAAGGTTTTATGACAATCCCTCTCGATACGATGAACGTATTCAAAATAAAAAATCCATTTACCGAATTTGGAAAATACTTCTCCTATAAAAAGGGCATTAGGTCTTTAAGAGAACGTATGGTTGATAGAGTAGTGAGAGACATAGACGTAACCGCTAAAAGCACTCCTACGGTACGGTCAAAAGCTCATGATCTTACCTATGTAGACAACACATATTATAGCGGATACTCGAATGGTTCGCTGGATCGCCCGTATACGACTATAGCCGATGGTATAACAAATGCCACGGGAGACCATTGGATTTACGTAAAAGGCACCGGCACTAATTATGCCGGCAATCTTAACCTCCCCTCAAACTACGTTCTTTGGGGTAGTGCTTATAATGGAGGCTTCCAGAATCTCGGCGTAAGCGGTGTTTATCCCGTCATAAGCGGCGGCACTCAATGCTTAACTATTAATAATAATAATACGGTTATGGGGATGAAGATGCAGAGCGCCACGGACAACGGTATCAAATTTACCGCAGGGACCACATTAACCGGAACGATAAAACATAATATCTGTAATAGCAACGGCAACAACGGAATAGATCTGGACAGCAACACAGCTACGATCACAAGCTTCACCATCGACAGTAATACGCTCAATAGTAATACCAGTAATGGAATAAACTTTGGAGGCAATAGCGGGACGATGCGTAACGTTACTATTTCCAATAATATGATAGACAGCAACGGGGATGATGCAATAAGGATGTGGGCAAACTCAGGGACACTGACCGGTTTTCTCATCTCTAATAATACGTGCAGCAATGCCGGCCTTCACCATGGAATAGATATGGATGGCAATGGTGGCACTATGAGTAATTTTACGTTCTTGCGTAACGTCATAACAGGTAATAACCGGGACGGAATAATGATGAAGGGCGGGACTATAACCGGCATTAATTTTGGCGATGGCACAGCAGGCGGCTATAACTCCATCTATAATAACAACCAAGCGGCTGGCAGCTATTACGATTTTGAAAACCAAACCGGAAACGCTGTCTACGCCCAGTATAACTGGTGGGGACAGGCTACCGGACCGGGCGCAGGGCAGATTTACAATAGTGCCACTAGCAGCACAAATTCTTCAAATTACCTATCCTCAAATCCAAACTAATTCTTAGGTAGATTGAAACCGCGGGGACGGCTCTGAATGTAATTTCAGAACCGTCCCCAAATTTTTATTTTATATTATCATTATCAAAAACTTGTCAACCGTGCATTTTTAATGTAAGCTTAAACCGCTGATGTTAAAAACAGAGGAGCGGCATGGCCCAGAAAATATTGATAGTAGATGACGAAAAAGATTTTATCGATATGCTTGCCGAAAGGCTTATGGCAAAAGGATTTAACATAGTCGAAGCCTTTAACGGAAAAGATGGGCTCGATAAAGCGCATGCAGAAAAGCCTGATGTGATAGTGCTCGACCTGACAATGCCGGAGATGAGCGGTTATGATGTATGCAGAAAGCTTAAAATAGATAAAAATTATAAAGACATACCGATCATAATGTTGACTGGAAAGTTCCAGCCAAACGATATAGAGTTCGGCAGGGAAATGGGAGCAGATGCGTATCTGACAAAACCGCTGGAGTTGAAAGCGTTATCCCACAAGATAGACGCGCTCTTACGCCTTCGGGATAAAAATAAAAAAATAAAAGGAGTATCAAGATGAAGAAAATGCTTGTTGCGCTGTTCGGCATTGTGTTTTTAACATCATCAGTAATAATTCCTGCCGAGGCCTGCACAAGTTTTCTTTTAAAAACCAAAAACGGCAGCCCTGTTTATGGACGCACATGTGAGTGGGGTGCTTTTGATACCGAGCCAGATATTGTAATGGTGCCGCGCAACTATAAATTTACTTCTAAGCTGAAAGACGGCAAATTGGGAATGACCTGGAAAAATAAATATGGATACGTTGCTATAAACGCTCTTAACCTGCCATTCTACCTGGACGGCATGAATGAAACCGGTCTTACCATAGGCGGTTTGTATTTACCGGCGTTCGCCGAATTTCAGCCCTTTAAAGCCAGTGAGCAATCTGTTACTGTAAATAATCTCGATCTGATAGGTTATATACTGGGCCAGTTCAAGACGACAGGAGAGGTCAGGGCCGCATTGCCAAAACTACGCATTGTAGAATTGTCTAAAGATGTTCTCAACGTGCCTATGCCTCTGCATTATGTTGTTACAGACAGCACGGGGAATTCTATAGTGATCGAATATGTTAAAGGCTCGCTGAATATTTACGATAATACAATCGGGGTTATGACTAATTCCCCGGGTTACGACTGGCATATAATAAATTTACGCAACTATACTCATCTTACGCCATACGGCGAAGAACCAGGCGATAAAGAAATAAACGGTGCTAATTTTACTCCCGTTGGTGTAGGCGACGGTATGACGGGTCTGCCCGGCGACTACTCGTCGGCATCCCGCTTTATCCGGGCTTTTTTCTATACAGAGACGTCCCTTCCGCTCGAAGATGCTGACGCGGCGATAAATCAGGCATCCCGCATTCTTAATAACTTCGATTATCCCAAAGGTTTTGAACGCAATGGAACTTCGGAAAAATATACGCTTGGATATACGCAGTGGAGTGTGATAGGCGACATCCGGAATAAGCGCTACTATTGGTGGACGGAATGGAACCGCCAGATGCGCATGGTCGATCTGAATAAATTGAGTTTCAGCGGCAGTGAAATTGCTGTCAGCCAGCTGGACAAGGTGCGGATGCAAAACGTAGACGACCGGACCAGGGATTTCCAAAAATGAAACAAAAAAAACGGGAGGTGTGGGTGCATAAATATTTCGCAGTATTATTGGCATTTATTTTTGTATTATTTATTTCGCCAGCTGCATTATTGGCCGGTGAGAAATCGGCAGAAATAAAGAAGACGACATGGAATGATATCTTTTCCGGAGTGGTTGGAAATTACCCGCTTAGTATGGAACAGACCAGCCCTGAGCCAGCTCAAAAAAACAAGCTCAGCATACCGAAAAACTGGGAATTCAACGCGGAAATAAAACGTTATCTTACAAGCCATACTTCGTATGAATTTGGAAGCCCTGAAGCTCCTTTTACAAAGCCGCTAAGCCGGCTCGAATTTCCAGTTAATACATGGTGGTTAAATCTTGATCTGCGCCGGACTTCTCCGCGATGGTCTGTCGGAGGCAGGGCAGGGTTAAGCCTTAACCGCAATTCAAACCAATGGATGGAGGATTCGGATTGGGGCCCTTCCGGCAGCGTAAATGCGTTAACCAACTATTCCAGAAATTATTGTGATATAAGGAACGCATTCCTGTTCCGTGGAGATGTAGACGTGAATATTTCGGACTGGCTGCGTCTGCCGTCCGCGTGGGAGATCAGACCGCTTTTTGCGTTCCAGTTCCAGAGGTTCAAAGCAGTGGCGCACGATGGTGTTCAGTGGAACTACGATAAAGATACTTCCGAGCCGCTGGACGGGGATGCCATAAGCTTCCGGCAGGATTGGTATACATATATGATCGGGCTCAGAGGCTCATATAGTAAGAATTTAAACAAGAATGTAACGATTAAACTCAGAGGAGAGGCTGATTGGGGACCTGCTGTCGGATATAACGAAGATCATCATCTTCTGCGCGGGAATAGGTTTACCTATGAAAAGACATCCGGCCAGGCTCTTTACTTCTCGACCGGACTGGACATGACCGTTTCAAAAACTATAACCATGGGTGTCGGTATAGACTATCTGCAGATAAGAACTTCAGGTATACACAGATGGTGGGATACTGCAGAAGCCGCTGATCAATGCTGGTCAGACGGGGTGAAGGCCTGGTCCGATCAGTTCGGCCTGAGCACACACATATCGTATGCATTTTAAAAGAGTGATATAATTAATATATGCTTATACTGATCGAGAAAATACCGTTTCACAGGCTTGGAGCGCTGATAGACGGTGTATTTGCGATAGTCATGACGATACTTGTCCTCGATATAAAAGTTCCTCATGACATGGCTGTATTTAAAAGTTTAAGTTTAGAGCACTTCCTCACCGGACAGTTCCAGGATATAGTTATCTACATGGTAGTCTTTATGGTCCTCGCGTATCTGTGGATAATAAATCACAGCGAGTCACACTTTATAAAATTTACCGACTATGTCCACTTATGGCTTACCATACTATGTCTTATGTTCGTAGCGCTTCTTCCTTTCTCATCCGCTCTGGTGAATAAATATCCGCAAGATGAGATCGCGGAGCTGTTCCTTGCGGGGAATGTTCTGATAATAGGCATATTTAACTATATCAGCTGGGCATATATTATAAAGCGTCCGGCGCTGCTGGAGTCTACGCTCACTGAGAAACAAACAGCCACAGAGAAGAAGAAGCTTCTGATAATGCCTCTTGTGGCCGTTATGGCAATGGCGGTTGCTCTTATATATCCCCTGGGGTCATCGTATACGCTTCTTTTAGCTCCGGTAGCAATGTTCTTTATGGAATTGCGATGGGGAGCTAGGAATAAAAGGTAAGGCATTGTATTTCTCTTCAACATATGCTATACTATAGGTGAGGCCAAGGGAGAAGGGATTTAGACAGTAGCCCATAAGCCTCACAAGGTTTTGCCCATCTACCAAATACGGTATAAACAGAAAAGGTAGGTGGGTTTTCTTTTAGATAAAAACAGCACAATATCCGCATATCTGATGAATCAGGAACGAAAAAATATATTTTTCCTGCCTATTATTTCAATAATCATTTTAGGGGCTATTTGTTATGCCGGCTCTCTGAATGGGAAATTTATACTGGATGATGAGCTTCTGGTAAAAGAGAACGCGCTCATAGCGAACAGGGCAGGTCCTGGTACATTTCTTTCTACCAATATCATGGCAGGGGCCGGCATGGTCTCCGCTTTTTACCGTCCATTGCAGATGATCACCTATGCGCTGGATCATGCCATATGGGATCTTAATCCGTTCGGATATCATATTACTAATATATTTATTCATATTCTTACCGCACTATGCATATATTGGCTGATCAATATTTTATATAATGATAATAAATTATCCTTTTTAACCGCCGCATTATTCGTGGTTCATCCGATGCATACCGAAGCCGTAAGCTATATCTCTGGCAGGGCAGATCCTCTTTCCGCATTATCTATGCTTCTATGCGCGATAATATATATAAAACAAGTGAAGCTGGGCAGGGCAGGTGTTTCGGGCTGCGCACTGCTCATATTAACTTATGTTTTAGCGCTTCTTTCGAAAGAGATGAGTGTGGTGCTGCCGCTACTGCTCCTTCTTTATCATTTTGTTTTCAAAAAGAAGGTGCGTTGGCCGGCATTTGTGTCTTTACTGAGCGTCCTGGCTGTCTATCTGTTAGTCAGGTTCACTTATCTTAGAGATATATCTTTTCCGACGAATATTGGGATCGATACGATGCTTAACAGGATTCCCGGATTCTTCGCCGCAATACTGAATTATATAAAGCTTTTATTTGTGCCGATCCCGCTTCATATGGAATACGGGGCCAGACTGTTCCGATTTGCGGACCCAATAGTAGTTTCCGGCATGGTAGTAGTTTTTAATATACTCGTTTTTGCCTATACGAAAAGAAACAACAAGGTAGTCCTATTTTCAATAGGCTGGTTTTTTCTGGCCTTGCTTCCGTCGGCTAATTTATACAAAGTAAACGCATACATGGCGGAACATTTTCTTTATCTGCCTTCCATAGGATTTTTCCTGTTGGCAGCCTATGTTTTAACAAATATTTATAATAATAAAAGGTATAAAATTATCGGACTTGCGCTGATGGTGACTGCTATCTTATTTTATTCGGTCCTTACGATAAAACAAAACGAATACTGGAGAGACCCTATAACATTTTACACAAGGACCATAGAATTTGCCCCACCCAGTGCGAACATTTATTATGGCCGTGGAATAATTTATGATAAAAAAGGTGACTATGATAAAGCCATATCAGATTACACCATGGCTATTAAAATAAAACCTGACTATACGGATGCATACAATAATAGGGGTATCGTCCACAGTAAAATGGGCAATTATGAACAAGCCATATCAGATTATGCTATGGCTATAAAGATAGATCCGGACTATATTCCCGCCCAGAAAAATCTTATAAAAGCACGTAAAGATAGCGGCAGGATTGCAGAGGGCCATAGCAGATGAAGCATCTTAATAAGATAGCCGGTTATTTTACGGAATATATGGTGGCATGGGTGGTTGTCGCCGTAGTGCTGGCATATATATTTCCATCTGCATTCATTCCTCTCAAACCTTATATAGACTGGCTATTTGCCTGCACCATGTTCGGCATAGGTGCGCTCCTTTCGGTAAAAGATTTCGAGCCAATAGTTAAAAAACCCAGGCTTGTTCTTTTAGGCATTCTGGCGCAATTTGCCATCATGCCGTTTGCAGCTTTTGTGATCGTGCGCATATTAAATCTTCCTCCCGCGATAGCATTCGGACTCATACTTGCCGGAGCGGTTCCCGACGCTATGGCCGCAGGTGTGATGTCTTATATAGCGGAGGCGGATGTCGCGTTATCGGTAGCGCTTACTACAGGGACGACGTTAATCTCGCCATTGGTTACACCCGCGCTCATGTATATATTTGCCAGGGAATATATTCCGGTCCAGTTTTTCCCGATGTTCAAAAGCATAATGTTCATGGTTATTGTCCCGCTTTTCTTAGGACTTATGGTGCGGTATCGTTTCCAGAGGCATGTAGAAATGATACGTCCGGTATTTCCGGCCTTATCCACAATATTTATAGCGTTCATCTGCGGACTGGTAGTCGCGCTTAACAGAGATGCACTAGGTCAGATCACGGCGATAGTATTTTTTGCGGTCGTGCTTCTTAATCTGGCAGGATTGGTGTTGGGATATGGTGCGGGTCTGCTATTTAAATTTAACAAAAAACAATGCCGCACTCTCGCCATAGGAGTGGGGATGCAGAATGCCGGTCTCGGCGCTGTTCTCGCGATAAAGTATGCCTCGCCCGAAGCTGCTATACCAAACGCGCTTTTCGCAACGTGGTGCATCGTCAGCGCGGCCATACTTGCCGGTGTGTGGAGCAGGAACGTATGAAGGTCTCCGATTATTTAATCAAGCATGAGAGCCTCATAGTTTCTATAGCAGCCGTGATTCTATCAGCGCTGTCTGCATTTGTATACGGTTATGAATATGGAATAACCCCAAACCATATACAATCGCTTCCTTTTATAGCAAAGATCCACGACCCATCTCTTTTTCCTAATGATTATTTTGTAAATACCTTAAGCCGGTTTCCGAGCGTTTACACATATATAATGGCGTATTTATCTAACTGGATAAATCTGGAGATGCTGCACCTTGTGCTGTATTTCGTATTTAAATTTGCACTTTTTATATTTGCTTATCAGCTGGCCTGTTTTTTATTCCGGTCCAGGCGGACGGGGATAATAACCATGTTCCTTTTTGCTTTCTCTCCGCTTATTAACGCTTACGGCCTTTTAGGGCACGACCCTTTCATGAAAACATCGTTTTATCAGACGAGCGCAGTCTCGCCGCTTGCCCTCGCAGCTATCCTGATGTTCCTGAGGAAAAAATACATGACGGCATATACTATTCTTGCCTGCATATACTATATAAATGCGCTCATAGGGAATTTTCTGATAATACTTTTTATCGCAGCGTCGGGATATGAGTATATGCGCAAAAGGAATTTCGCAGAGTTTAAGTATATAATGCGCCCCGCCTTGTTCTTCGCGGCATTGATGATACCCGGCATAGTATGGCTCACACACCTGAACATAACAAATCCGGCGCATGCAGCAGCAAATTTCCCCTTATATCTTAAATTGTGGTATACGGGCCATTACTTTCCATCGTTCTTTACGGCACACCAGTGGTATCATTTTGCCGTCATATGTATATTTTTCATTATTTTTTTCCGGAAGGGATTCGGACGTTGCAGTGAAAAAGACACGGTGCGAGTGTTCATATATACACTCTTCGCAATGTGGCTATTCGCGGCCTTATGCGCAGAGATCCTGCCGGTGCGGAGTTTTATACTGCTCCAGTTCCTGCGCAGCGACGTATTCTTTATAGTCCTGGGTATTATATTCGCGGCAGATTATATAAGGTCGCTTCTATATGGTAAATCGTTGCGCAGTATAGCTATCGGCGGGCTTATGGTGCTTGCGCTGACAGAGTTTTCTCAGCCATCTTATATAGAATTTATACTGATAGCGCTTTTATTGACAGAATTTGAACTTCCAATAAAAAATTTTTTGAGAAAAGCAACGCAAGACCCCGAAGGATTGTTTAATCTTCTGTGGTTTTTCTTCACATTGGCTATAGTCGCGTTTTCTGCCGTTCCTATCCTGCTTCATAAAGCATCGCCAAAAATGAGCTGTTTTTTATTTTTCGCGGTAATGCTGATGGTGTCGGGAGATAAAAAAGCACCGCAGCGGTTTAAAAATTTAGTTGCCGCGCTGGTGCTCGCAGCGGCTGTATTTGCATATATTCATATAATCGAATACAGAGCGGTGAGTATGAATTTTTCTAATATGCTCACTGAAAGCGATGCTGACTGGAAAAAAGTTCAGCTGTGGGCCAGAGACAACACCCCGGTTTCTTCGGTATTCATTGCACCGCTTAATATGAACGGCTTCCGCGTTTTCTCAAACCGCTCTGTATTTTTTGATTGGGTTGACGGTGCGGCCATGCACTGGTCTGCGGGTTTTGAATATGAGTGGGCGCAAAGGCTTTCGAGGCTCGGAATGGGCGAAGGCCTGACGAAAGACCGTGCCGGGCTTATCTGCGGAATGGGTGCTGCGAATGAAAAGCCTATACATAGGCTGATATACGAAAATCTGACAGAAAATGATTTCAGACATATCGCTGAAGAATGCGGTGCGGGATATGTTGTAGAGTATGTCACCCGACCGCTTAATTTTAAAACTGTATACGAAAACGCAACATTCCGTATCTATCGGATAAGTTAAAAATAAAATTTAAGTTCGATGAAACTTTTTTATCCAATCTCTTGTCTAATATTCGAAGCCTACGCCAGGAGACATAGGCACTTAGCTAACTGTGTGGCTGAATAAACTTGGCTGATGTCAGAGACATCAGCACTTAGTCAGCAGCGTGGCTGAATAAACTTGGAGGGATTGGATATGTTAAAACAAATACTAAAATGTAAGGTAACGACGGCTCTTTGTTTGGCGCTGGTTTTATGCTCTCAGGAAGCATTTGCCAGAGGGGGAGGCGGGCCCGGACCTGAGCCGCGGCATCGCGGAGATTATTATTATCGCGGAGATCAGTTGTATAGGCATGGATGGCTAGGGTTTGATATTGCTGTTGCGGCGCTGACTATAGGCGCAATAGTAGATTCTCTTCCGCCAAGGTATAACACGGTTGTGGTCGGAGGGGTGCCGTACTACTATTATGGGAATGCCTACTATAGGCCATGTCCGGGCGGTTACGTTGTTGTTCCGCCGCCTATTGCAACTCAACCCATTATAGTAGCGTCTGAAGCGGTCCAGCCGGTTACCGTGGTTACTCCGGTGGTCGCTGCTCAAACTCAGGCCCAGACCGCTGAAACGGTGACAATCAATATCCCCAGTTCAAAAGGCGGGTATAAAGCGATATCGCTCAAAAAATCAGGCAACGGGTTTATCGGGCCTCAGGGCGAGTATTATTATGAGCATCCCACAGTTGAGCAGTTAAAAACATTGTATGGAAGTTAAAAACAGAAATAAAAAAGGAGGGCACCATGAAGTATATTATGGGTATTCTGATAGTGTTGTGTTGTGCGGTAGCGATGGTATCGTCGAGCGTATTTGCCAACGAGTGTCCTATGGGTAAAGACGGGGTTGGGCCCCAGTATGGGAAAATGGCCCGTGGTATGGACAAGGACAACATCTTTTTTTATAAAGCGCATTTCGTTATGGAAAATGCGGCCGAGCTGGGTTTAAGTAACGAACAGATAGAAAAAATAAAAACGCTTAAATACGGCATCGAAAAAAATAGCATAAAGAAAGATGCAGATATAATGATCCTTGCCCTTGATATTAAAGAGGCGCTTGGCAAAGACGAGACAGATATTAATGCTGTAAATGCTCTCATAGACCAGAAATATGCGCTGAAAGCTCAGAAGGCGAAAGAAGAGATGGATGCATGCGTAAGCCTTAAGAAGATCCTGACTCCTGAGCAGCTCAAAAAAATGAAAGAGATGCATCGGAAAGGCCCTAAGGGATGGGGCAAAGGCCCTGATGCGGCAAAAGTGCCTATGGCTGAAATGGAAGAGCGCGGCGAATAAAAAAATAATACTGTAAGCGGGGCCGGGCAAAACGCCCGGCCCTTTTTGTTTATGACAGCTAAAAATACTTGCATAGTCGCAAAGATGTGATATAATTATTATGAACATATGTTCATAATAGAGGATATGATGAGACCGAAAAAAACGAGATGGATAAAGTGCCTGCCCGGCGAAAGATGTTTTAAACCGATGTGCAAACCTTTAAACAAAGTTAAATGTGTTTGTCTGACCCTGGACGAGTTTGAGGCTGTTAGGTTGGCCGACCTGGAAGGTATGGAACAGGCTGAGGCTGCCAAAATGCTTAAAATATCAAGACCGACATTCTCGAGGATAGCGGCTTCCGCCCGCAAAAAAATCGCTGACGGACTGGTAAATATCAAAGCTATCAGGATAGAAGGCGGCTGCTGCAAAGTCGTAAGGAGAAAAATAAGATGAAAGATTTGAAGAAATTCTGGTGGCTCGTAGGTATATTCATAGTGATGTACTTTCTGCCGCTGGGTAACCCCAAGGTATCGAACGCCATCTTTGAGGCGTTTAAGCTTCTTCAATGGTATGTCATTAACCATACACTAGCCTGTGTTGTTCCAGCCATGTTCATAGCAGGGGCTATATCGACGTTTTTGTCGCAGGCCTCAGTAATGAGATATCTCGGACCGGATGCGAATCGACCACTAGCTTATACGGTAGCGTCTGTCTCAGGGATTATCCTCGCGGTATGCTCATGCAGTGTGCTTCCGATGTTTGCGGGTATTTATACTATGGGAGCAGGTCTTGGGCCCGCAAGCGCTTTTCTTTATTCAGGCCCGGCGATAAATGTTATGGCTGTATTTCTTTCTGCGCGCGTTCTAGGGTTTGATATAGGACTGGCCAGGGCTATTGGTGCGATCGGTTTTGCCTTTATCATAGGTCTTTCTATGGCATTTATATTTAGGAAGTCGGAGCACGTGCGTAATAAAGCCGCTATGGCTCTGCCGCCAGCCCCGAAACCTACCAGACAACTCTGGAAGACAGGTCTTTACTTCTTCTGTATGATAATGTTCCTTGTCTTTAGCGATTGGTATAACACTAACGACGTCACTCTTAATTTGAAAACCGGCACTACAATGAAAGCAAGCATACAATACTCAACACAGGATTTCATCGAAGTAAAAGAATATAAGGCCGACGGGATGATAGCTATAGATGCTGTGCGCCTTGACCGTAAAGATATTGCTAAAATAACCCCGGAAGATAATTTCGTAATGAGGGTACACGCTATTAAGTGGTACCTTGCCGGTCTTATGTTGTTAGCTATCCTGATCATGCTAAAAAAATGGTTTACTCGTGCTGAGATAAAAGAGTGGATGACTGCAACCTGGGATTTTGGGATGATGATCGTTCCTCTTCTTTTTGGAGGCGTATTTGTAACAGGATTTATCGGCGGAATTATGCCGGAGAAGGCAGTGGCTACTTTTGTGGGAGGCAACGGATTCTTCTCAAACCTTGTTGCGTCTGTCATAGGCTCACTCTGGTATTTTGCGACGCTAACCGAGATACCGATCACCGAAATGCTGATGCGTCTGGGGATGGGCAAAGGACCTGCGCTTGCGCTTCTTCTGGCTGGCCCGGCATTGTCGCTCCCGAGCATTTTAGTCATTAACAAAATATTAAAGTGGCGGAAAACACTTATATTCTGTTTGCTTGTAGTTGGATTTTCTACTATCGTGGGATATATCTTTGGAATGATAGCACATTAAATATCAGTATCTGTATGTAATAATCTTTGCAAGTATCTACTAAATGGAGGAGAGGATGAAAATTGAAATATTAGGAGTTGGTTGCCCGAAATGCAAACAGCTTACCGCCAATGCTGAAGCAGCGGTGCAAGAGTTAAATATTCAGGCCGAAATCGGTAAAGTCACCGATATTGTCAAAATTACAGAATATGGGATCATGATGACTCCGGCATTAGCGATCGATGGTACTGTTGTATCTGTGGGTAAGGTATTAAGTAAAGATGAGATCAAAAAGATTATATCAAAATAAATACAGGGGAGGGTAAGTGAAAAAAATATTTCCAGTTCTTCTGGCGGTTGCCGTGCTAATTAGTAGCGGCCTAATTATTTCTTTGCCGGCCCAAGCAGAAGATAATGCCAAAAGCGCGCAAGTTGTTGCTTATTATTTTCACGGAGATATGCGTTGTCCCACTTGCCATAAGCTGGAGCAATATTCTAAAGAAGCGGTGGAGACTAACTTTAAGGATGCGGTTGCATCCGGAAAATTAGACTTTAAAGTTATCAATGTAGAAGATAAAGGCAACGAACACTATGCTAGCGATTACCAGCTTTACACCAAATCGCTTATTTTGTCTTTAGTTAAAGACGGTAAGGAAATAAAATGGAAGAATATGGATAAGATATGGGAGTATGTACATAATAAAGAGAAATTTATTGATTATGTAAAGAGCGGGGTTGCCGATTTATTAAAGGAAACCAAATGACAGAGATGCTTATAGCTTTTGCGTCAGCATTATGGCTAGGTATATTAACTTCAATAAGCCCGTGCCCTTTGGCTAGCAATGTAGCCGCTATTTCTTTTTTATCTAAAAAGATAACACATCCAGCGCTTGTGTTTATTTCAGGCCTTGCCTACATGTTTGGTAGAATGGTATCTTATGCGATCTTGGGATGGATTATTATTAGTTCCCTTATAAGTGTCCCTCAAGTCGCCCAGTTCTTACAGAAATACATGGGGAAGGCTTTGGGGCTCATTCTGATTCTTGTCGGCCTCGTCCTGCTTGAGGTGCTAACGCTTCGTTTGCCCGGGTTGTCGTTGTCGCAAAAACATCACAAAAGAATAGCAGAGTCCGGCGCTCCGGGGGCCTTTTTGCTTGGCTTTATCTTTGCCCTTTCTTTTTGTCCTATTTCCGCCGCATTATTTTTCGGAAGCCTTATACCTCTTGCGGTAGATAGTAAAATAGGCCTGGCCCTGCCATTTGTATATGGAATAGGAACAGGCCTTCCTGTATTTATTTTTGCTCTGGGTATTGCGCTGGGGGTTGCATCCTTAAGTCATTGGTTTAAGAAGCTGATAGCGATCGAAATATATGCCAGGAAAATCACAGGGGTGGTTTTTATTGCTGTGGGGTTGTATTATATTTTAAGATACATAGTATAAAGATAATGTGAGGACATACATGAAAAATATAAAAAGCAAGGTTAGAGAAGGATACGCGAAGATCGCCAAAACAAACGGTTCATGCTGCGGCGGAAGCCCATGCTGTTCCGGGGCAAATCCGGCCGAGACTATAAGCAAGAATGTAGGATATAAAGACGAGGATATGAAAAATGTGCCTGAAGGTGCAAACCTGGGGCTTGGCTGCGGTAACCCAATCGCTCTGGCATCTTTAAAGGCCGGTGAAGCCGTACTTGACTTAGGGTCCGGTGCAGGCTTTGACGCGTTTCTGGCAGCTAAAAAAGTCGGAAAAGATGGCCGGGTGATAGGAGTAGACATGACGCCCGAGATGGTCGAGAAAGCGCGCGGCAATGCAGATAAGGGCGGATATAAAAATGTAGAGTTCCGCTTAGGAGAGATCGAAAGCCTGCCCGTCGCAGACGCCTGCGTCGATGTCATAATATCGAACTGTGTTATTAATCTCTCGCCCGATAAGCAAAAAGTATTTCAGGAGGCTATGAGGGTTTTAAAGAATGGCGGAAGGCTTATGGTTTCTGATCTGGTGCTTCGCAAAGAGCTGCCCGGGGTAATAAAAAAGTCGGTCGAAGCTTATGTAGGCTGCATTTCAGGAGCCGTTCTGAAAAAAGAGTATCTGGAATATATAAAAAATGCCGGTTTTGAAAATATTGACGTGGTTGGTGAGACATCATTTCCTATGGACGATATGGCTCACGATATAACCGCAAAAGCGATCAAAGATAACATCGACTTAACTCCGGACGATATTAAAGCACTGGAAGGGTCAGTGGTCAGCATAAAAGTATCCGCTATAAAAAAATAATATGCATGAAAATAACAATAAAATTTTAAACCCTGTTTTTTTAACGCTTATTTTATGTGTAGCTGGGTTTATTATTTATTCCAATACTCTTGCCGGCTCTTTTCAGCTCGACGATCATATAGTCATTATTGATAATACCGCAGTAAAAAATATATCAAACCCAGGCGGTATCTGGAAGTATTGGCCCACGCGCTTTATTACGAATTTTTCATTTGCTGTAAATTATCAGATGGGGAAGCTTAACGTGTTATATTACCATCTGTTCAATCTTCTTATTCATATAGGTTCTGCGATATTGGTGTGGCGGCTTATGCTGCTTACTCTTATATCTCCCGGCATGAAGGGGCAGGGAATCACAAATTATAGAGAGGAAATAGCATTCTTCGCAGGATTAGTATTTTTAACTCATCCTATTCAGACTCAGGCGGTAAGCTACATAGTCCAGAGAGCCACTTCAATGTCAGGGTTTTTTTGTATCCTGTCTATGTATCTTTACGCCAGGGCGGCATTGTTAGATGGAAAGTTTTACTTTGGAGCATTGCTGGCAGGAATAATAGCTATGTTTACAAAAGAGAGTGCCGTGATCCTGCCATTTACCATAATGCTCTACGATTTCTTTTTTATTACTGAATCCCAGTCCTCCAGATGGAAGCGGATCGCGCCTTTTCTTTTTACGCTATTTATAATTCCTGCGACCATGTTTTTTACCAGATCAATCGATTTTGCGAATATGTGCAGGGTCCAGGAGGGCTCGCCCGGCATTGCACCCGCAAACTATTTAATGACGCAATTCGGAGTTATTGTAGAATATATGAAGCTTCTGATCGTGCCCGTGAGCCAAAACGTAGACCACGATTATCGCGTTGCTTTATCTTTTACACAGCCGCAGGTTTTTATGCCCATGACTGCCCTTATATTTGTTCTTATTATAGGAGTTAAAACATTTTCGAAATACAAGCTGATCTCATTCGGGATCTTCTGGTTTTTTATTACTCTTTTACCGGAATCGAGCGTTATTCCGATAGCCGACGTTATGTTTGAACACAGGCTGTATCTGCCGATGTTAGGATATAGCGTTTTTCTGGCAGGGTTAATATATTACGCCTTAGAACGCACTGGAATAAAGACTGTGAAGACAGTCATGATGTGTTTAGTAATCATTTATTGTGCGATGACTTATAGCAGGAACTTTGTCTGGCAGAGCGAGGTCAGTCTGTGGGATGACGCAGTGAGAAAATCCCCCGCTAAAAGCCGGGTTTATAATAACCGCGGCTATGCTTATCTCGAAAAGGATAGGTTTGACCTTGCCATAAAAGATTTCGATAAAGCGATTGCCCTTGAGCCAGATATTGAAGCAGGATATTATTACAACCGCGGCAATGTCTATAATTACACAGATAAGCCCGACGCTGCGATCGCCGATTATAGCAAGGCTATTGAGATGAATCCTTATTATGGCTTTGCATATATCGGAAGAGCATTTGCTTATTTTAAAAAGAAGGACTTCGATAAAAGTAAGGCAGATGTAGCCCGGGCAAAATCTCTTGGCTATGAAACAGATGCGATAAGCGCCGCTTTAGGACAATAATTTATTTTGGCAGGAAAGTTTTTACCTTGCTGAGCAGCTTCTCAGGAGCATATGGCTTCTGGATAAAGTCATCCGCGCCCATGTCGCGCACCTTCTTCTCAAGATCGTCTTCGACATTGCCGGTGGAAATGATCACCGGAATATTGCGCGTAGCATCAATCTGACGGAGATTTTTCAGCACAAAATAGTCATCTACCCCAGGCAGGCTTAGATCGAGAATGATGAGAGACGGATTTTCTGTCTGAGCGCTTTTCAGCCCTCCCGCAGCGTCGTTGTTTACCAAGGCTTCGTAACCATTCGCTATAACCATATTTGCGAGCGCGGAAGCAAAATTTTTGTCATCTTCTATTATAAGTATCTTGTTATTATTTGTATGCACGTGTCTCTCCTTTTGCGCCAACGGCGCTAAAATAGTAAAGCAGTTTGGTTTTCTAGGTCCGCTGGTTGCCCATACTCTGCCGTTATGAAGCTCTATTATATCTTTTGCTATTGCCAACCCGAGGCCGTGGCCTTCCACGGAAGCATCGAGGCGTTCAAATTTATCAAATATCTTCTCCAGCATATTTTCAGCTATGGGAGTTCCTGTATTCAAGAATTCCATCCGCGCAAAGCCAGGTTCGGGCAGCATCCGGATAATGACTTTGCCTCCGGGGGGAGTATATTTTATAGAATTATTCAAGAGGTTGTTGATTGCGCGAACCATCTTTTCCCGGTCAGCGTGGACGGCAAGTTCTTTTTTAGAAGGCTCTATCAGCAACGTAATATTTTTTGAAACGGCTATGGCTTCAAGCTCGCGTTTCTGTTCGTCAACGATATCGCGCAGATCGAATAAGCTTAAATTTAATTTAGCTATGCGTGCTTCATACTTGTATGTGTCGATCAGCTCCATGATTATGGAGTTCATCCTGTCCGTAACGCTGTCGCAGCTCAAAATGCATTCTTTTTGTTTTGCCGTAAGGTCTCCGTGGTAGCCCGCCCTTAACCCTGCTATATCGGCTTTAATTGCGGACAGGGGGCTTTTGAGGTCGTGAGCAAGAGACATAGCAAATTTTGATTTTAACTCATCCGCTTTTTTTGCCCTCGTCGCATAACTAAGGATTTTATTAATTATCTCCTCGAGAACTTTATAGCCGATGGTATAACCGAGAAGAATTATAACGCCGGCCAGGATGCAGATCCGTGTGAGGTCGGCGACAGATGTCTCAGCAGTGAAATTATTACTATAAATTATATAAATCAGGGTAAGGATAGGGATGATGCTTATCAGGAGAAATGCAAGGTTAAGCTGCCTGTAAGGATTTTCATTTAGTTCCTGCAGTAATAGCCGGAGCTTGCTGTCTTTTTTCATGATACAAGGATACATTCAGGTGTAGGAAAAGTCAAGGCATGGCGTAAAAGATTTTGAGTAACAGCAAAAATACCGCCTGAAAATTATTGCTATAATTAATTTTAACGGCTATAATAAAACAAATACCAAAATAACGGGATGCTATGGGATATAAAAGGCATAAAAAAGCATTTACGATAATCGAACTGTTAATAATTTTTTCGGTTATTGTAATCATCATCGGCATCTCTATACCGCGGTTTAAAGGGATGGCAGATTCAGCCGCCTATGCCAAAGCCAAAAAAGAGCTGGTCATGCTCTCATCGGCGGTAGAAAGTTTCTCTATCCATAATAATAAAGTGTATCCTGTAGCCTTAGCAAATCTTGTTGCTACCGTGCCTCTTATAGTTAAATCGTTACCGTTGGACCCATTTAAAAAAGATGCTGATTATGGGTATTATTTATCCCCAAACGGTAAATACTACATAATTTTCTCCGCTGGATTTAACGGTGTTGCCACAATAGGCGGTATAGACGATACAGGCACACCTACCGGATCAGTAGGGGACGATGTCTATGTATCCAACGGCGGGTCTTCTACGGGCGGACTTACGTATAGCTGGAGCATGAATGAAGGTTCCGGAAAGACGGTAGGGGAAGGGCTTTATTCCGGGCAGATAGTAGGAAATGCGGCGTGGACGGATGGCAAAGTAGGTGCAGCCCTGGATTTTGACGGCACCGGCAGCCATGTTTCTGTGCCAGACTCTTCCGTGCTCGACCTGACTACACAAGGAACTGTTGCAGCATGGATTTATGCGGATTCTATTCCTTCTTTTGCCGGTATAATCCATAAAGGTGATAATGCGGATTTTTCAGATGAAGCATATTCGCTTCAATTCTGGACCGGCAATACTCTTGCATTATGCATAAATCCTACAGGGACATCGGACTATTCACAGACAGCACTCCTTCAGTCAAAAACAGTAGTTGCGCCGCAGCAATGGTACTATGTAGTCGGGACATGGGATTCTTCAGGAATGAGTTTATATGTCAATGGCGCTCTCGATAGCTATACTACAAATACTGCCGTCGCGCAAAATAGTTCCGGCAGTCTTAATATAGGTTCTCAGACAAGTCAGAATTATAATTCCAGCTGGCTTAATATGCCGTTCAGCGGAACCGTAGACGAGGTAAACGTAAGCAGCAACGTTATGACTGCGGAGCAGGTAAAAGCATACTACGATTCTACAAAATAAGGATAGGATAAGAGTATGGTGCCATCACCAAAAACAGCTTTTATGATGGAGTTGGCTAGGAATATGAAGCCGGTAGTGATTGTTATAGTTATAGCGGCACTTGTATTATTTGTTTTAAAAAAAATGAAAAAGCGTAAATAAAATATTTAATATCAAAGGGGAAACATATGATCGAATCTATGTCGTATCACCCGGAACGTGGTTTTAATGCGAATATTTCCACAGAAGATATGGCTCTGGCACTTAAAGATGAGCGGACGCTTTTGTGGCTGGATATCTGCGATCTCGAAGATACCGATATAGACCTGCTTACAAATATATTTAATCTCCATCCTCTTACCGTAGAAGATTTTATTATGCCCAACGTCCGTTCTAAAGCGGAACAGTTCCCGGATTATATATTCTTTGTAATATTTGCTCCGGAAAAACAGAACGGAAAAGAGCGGAATAATGCCGGTGTCGTTGAACTTGACTGCTGCCTTGGTAAAAATTTCGTAATAACGTTTCATAATCAGCAGATAGAGTCTCTCGGTGTTTGTAAAGACCGCGCCAAAAGACAGTCTCCCACCATGATGCACGGTGCCGATATGTTATTTTATTCCATACTGGACGCATGTATAGACGCATACACACCAGTCATAAGCGAATTTGATAATCTTGTTGATGTGATGAGTGACGAGCTCTTCAAGCATCCGACGCAGGAAACGCTTAAGAAGATTTATTATCTGAAATCCGATATTATATATTTAAGAAGGATCATAGGGCCGCAGGCAGATATGATAGGCCTTTTAACACGCGGAGAGAATAAGTTTATCGCCAGTAGTAATGTCATATATTACCGCAATATTTATGATAACCTGCTCAGGCTTAATGATACTATCGGAGCTTTGCGCGAAGTTATAACGGGAGCTCTGGAGGCATATACATCTATCGTTTCAAACAGGTTGAATGAGATCATGAAGACGCTCACCATAATAACTACTATCATGATGCCTCTGACCCTGATAGCCAGTATATATGGTATGAATTTCAAATACATGCCCGAAATAGAAAGCAGGTTTGGTTATCCCGCCGTATTGGTAACGATGGGTGTAGCTACTGCTTCTATGCTAGTATATTTTAAACGAAGGAAATGGCTGTAGCATTCTGCCGCACTTGGAAGCAGGCCGTTTTTATTTAAATAATAATATAAAACTTTGGAGGAAAATCTATGCCGTCGCGGTCAGATATTAAAAAAGTACTTATCATCGGTTCGGGGCCTATAATCATAGGACAGGCCTGCGAATTTGATTATTCCGGAACCCAGGCCTGTAAGGCCTTGCGGGAAGAGGGGTATGAAGTGGTCCTTGTCAATTCTAACCCTGCGACGATCATGACCGATCCGGGAATGGCCGACAGGACATACATCGAGCCGCTTACCTTAGAGAGCGTAGAAAAAATAATTGCGAAAGAACGCCCTGACGCGCTTCTTCCGAATCTCGGCGGGCAGACCGGTCTCAATCTCGCTTCAAATCTTCACAAGTCCGGCATTTTAAAAAAATACAATGTGAAAATAATCGGGGTCAAAGCTGATGCTATTGAGCGCGGAGAAGACCGGGAGGCCTTCAAGGCGACGATGAAAAAATTGGGTATTGATGTTCCTCTTTCGGAAACATGCCATAGTATCGAAGAGGCGGAGAAAGTTGCCGCAAAGCTTGGCTATCCGGTTGTTGTGAGGCCGGCATATACGATGGGCGGAACCGGCGGAGGCATAGCGTATAATCACGAAGAACTTAAGACGATAACGCTCCGCGGTCTTGCGGCAAGCATTATTCATCAGGTGCTTATAGAGGAGGCGGTAATAGGCTGGGAAGAACTTGAGCTCGAAGTGGTGCGCGACGAGAAAAACCAGAAGATAACAGTATGTTTCATAGAAAATATCGATCCGATGGGTGTACATACCGGCGATAGCTTTTGTGTAGCTCCCATGATCACCGTGCCTGAAAAATTACAAAAAAAGATGCAGGAGTTCTCTTATAAGATCGTTGATGCCATAGGTGTGGTCGGCGGAACGAATATCCAGTTTGCGCATAATCTGAAAGATGACCGCCTGGTAGCTATAGAGATCAATCCTCGCACGTCGCGTTCTTCCGCCCTTGCCTCTAAGGCAACGGGTTTTCCGATAGCGCGCATTTCCACTAAACTTGCAGCAGGTATTAATATGGATGAAATGCCTTACTGGCGCAAGGGCACTCTTGAGAAATATGAGCCAAACGGAGATTATGTTGTAATTAAATTTGCCAGATGGGCATTTGAAAAATTTCCAAAAGCTAAAGATATCCTCGGCACCCAGATGAAAGCTGTCGGTGAAGTAATGAGTATCGGTAAGGATTTTAAAGAGGGAATGCAGAAGGCCATTAGGTCGCTTGAGATCGGAAGATCCGGCCTGGGATTTGCCAAAGATTTTAATACATTCTCACTGGATGACCTGCGCTTAAGGCTTGCTTTTCCGACGAGTGAAAGGGTGTTTTTAATGTATGAGGCCCTGCGCAAAGGCATGACGGCGGAAGAGCTGAACCGCATGACATGTATAAACACATATTTTATCACCCAGATGCAGGAGCTTGTGATGTTCGAGGAGAAGATACGGGCCTATTTATGGAACTCGCTCCCGGATGACATGCTTAAACAGGCAAAAGAATGGGGTTTTGCGGATAAATATTTGGCCAACCTGTTCAAGGTCACCGAATCCGCTGTGCGAAAAAGACGTAAAGGTCTTATGGGCGGTGCGCGGTTTGAGCCCGTTCCGGTAAGCGGAGTTAAAGATGCGGCATATTATTATTCGACATATTCTAAAGGTGAGGATAAAGTTCCGGTTTCGCTTAATAAAAAGATAATGATTTTAGGCGGCGGGCCCAATCGTATAGGTCAGGGAATAGAATTTGATTACACCTGCGTCCATGCCGCGTTTGCTCTGCGTGACGAGGGATATGAATCGATCATGGTAAATTGCAATCCCGAAACCGTTTCCACAGACTATGATACTTCCAATAAACTGTATTTTGAACCCCTCACAGTAGAAGATGTCCTGACAATTTATGAGAAAGAGAAGCCGGAAGGTGTTATCGTCCAGTTCGGCGGACAGACGCCGTTAAATATAGCCCAGGAGCTCCAGGAAAATGGCGTTAAAATACTCGGGACGAGCCCTGAGAGTATCGCATTTGCGGAAGACCGAGAATTATTCCGCAGAAAGATGATAGAGCTCGACATCCGCCAGACAGACGGGGCTACGGCATTTTCAATAGAAGAAGCGCTTGAAATAGCAAAAAAGATAGGCTATCCGCTTATGGTGCGCCCATCCTTTGTGCTGGGCGGCAGGGGAATGGAAGTTGTCTATGATGAGACGACACTGCGACGGTATGCCAAAGAGGCAATACAGGTAAGTCCGCAATATCCGATGCTTCTCGACAGATTTCTGGAGAATGCGCTGGAGTGTGAAGTTGACGCTCTCTGCGACGGAGAAAATACATTTATCGCCGCGGTCATGGAGCACATAGAAGAAGCAGGTATACATTCCGGTGATTCGGCATGTACAATTCCTCCGCGCATGATAAAAACGGAACATTTAAAGACCATAGAAAAATATACTGTTAAGATCGCGAAAGAGCTGAAAGTAATAGGGCTTATAAATATACAATTCGCGATATGCGATGACCAGGTGTATATACTTGAAGCAAACCCACGCGCTTCGCGAACCGTGCCGTTCGTATCAAAAGTGATCGGTTTTCCTATTGCGAGGATCGCCACTCAGTTGATGCTGGGAAAAAAGATGAAAGATTTTCCGGAACTGCGTGCAAGACATACCAAATATGTCGGGGTTAAAGAGGCGGTGTTCCCATTTAACATGTTTCCCGAAGTTGACCCTGTTCTGGGTCCTGAAATGAGGGCTACTGGTGAGGTGATGGGTATAGATAAGTCGTTCGGCCTTGCTTTCGCAAAAGCTCAGGATGCCGTAGGAACCCCGCTTCCGCAGGAAGGGAATATATTGATTACCGTATCCGACAAAGACAAAAAAGAATCGCTTTCTATAGCTAAAGAGCTTTCAAGTCTTGGGTTTGCTTTATACGCGACAGATAATACAAAGAAATATCTGGCCGAAAAAGGTGTGGAGGCCACGCTGATTAGTAAGCTTCATGAGGGCAGGCCGAACATTTCTGACGCGATAAAAAATAAACAGCTGAGCCTCATAATAAATACTCCCCAGGGGAAGAGCGGCAAAAATGATGATAGCTATATAAGGATGATGGCCATCCAGTTTAAGATCCCCTACATAACGACTATGGCAGCAGCAAAGGCGAGCGTTGAAGGTATAAAAGAAATTAAAAAAGCGCAGAGTAAGCCTATTTCGTTACAGGAATACCATGAGCAATATAACGAACCAAAGATTGTTGCCGTATAGGCACATGTATTTTTATATTTATATTGCTAGATAATAAGTATGAGAGGTAGAATATAATATAGCTTTCTATTATTGACTACGAAGGGGGAATCGTATGTCTATGGTAGCAATAGGTATTCACACCTAAGAACTATTTAAGTCTTAAATAGTTCTTAGGTTTTTATTTTTATAGGAGATTCAGGTGACCAGAAAAACACAAAAACAAAATGAAAGTCAGCTTGAGAAAATAGTTATAGAACGCACGCAGAAAATAATAGGGCTGCAAAAAAGGATCGAGTTTATCCTCGGTGCCACAAAAACCGGCCTTGATATAATCGATAAAAATTTTAACGTTGTATACATAGACCCTGAATGGAAAAAGGTTTACGGTGATCCGACCGGGAAAAAGTGCTACGAATACTTCATGGGCAGAGATAAAACGTGCCAAAGATGCGGCATTAAAAAAGCTTTTGCAACAAAATTACCGGTTGTTACCGAGGAGGTTCTGGCTAGAGAGGGCAACAGAACTATACAGGTGACCACCATACCGTATAAAGACGAAAACGGAGAATGGCTCGTTGCCGAAGTGAACGCAGATATTACGGAGCATAAGAAAATTGAGCAGGCCCTGCGGGATAGTGAGCGGCAAATACGCGAGATAACCGACATGCTTCCCGTGGTGGTATATCAGTACCAGTTTATGCCAGACGGAACCCAGAAATTTATTTTTGTAAATAAAGCCACAAAAAATATTTTCGGTCTCAGACAAGATGAAATACTTAAAGATTTTTCAAAGGCCTGGAGCAAGATTTTGCCGGAAGACGCGCCGTTAGTTTTCGAATCTATCAAAAAGGCGGTGGAAGAGTTTAAGCCGTGGGCGCATGATTTCAGGTTAAGAAAAAAGAACAGGAAAGTAGTATGGATCCAGGGCAGGTCTATTCCTAAAAAAATAGAGCCGGACGGCAGCGTTATATTTTACGGCACACTTACAGACGTTACGGAACATAAAACCCAGGAAGTTCAGCTTGAAAAATACCGGCAACATCTTGAAAGCATTGTAAAGGAAAGGACAAAAAAGTTAGCGTTGTCCGAATCTTATTACCGGGAGCTTTTTAAATTTGCAAAAGAATCGGAAGAAAAATTTAAGGCTATATTTAGTAAGGCCAGGGACGGTTTTCTTTTAGCAGATCCCATAACCCGGCGGTTTTATATGGCCAATAAAACTATGTGCCAGATGCTGGGATACAGCGAAAAAGAGATGGTGCGTCTTGCCGTAGATAATATTCATCCGAAAGAAAATCTTTCTGATATTATTGAGAAATTTGAAGAACAAGCCCGCGGAGATATAAGTCTCATTACTAATGTGCCTGTGCAAAAGAAGAACGGAGCAGTAATTTATGCCGACATAAATACTGCGCAGATTTTTTTGAAAGGGAAACGATATATTCTGGGAAGCTTCAGGGATATTACCGAACGCAGAAAGATAGAAGCAGCGCTTCAGATGTCGGAAGATAATTACAGGTCTATATTTGAAACAGCAAGCGATGCTATCCTTATAAGAGATATTCAGACGTATAAAACGATCGATGCTAATAGGGCCGCATGCGAGATGTTCGGCTACTCAAAAGAAGATATGAAGAAGCTTTACATAAAACATTTTATGACGGATGAGACGGGTTATACCTGGAAAGAAGCGGAAAATTTCTACAAACTTGCTGCAGATGGGGAGCCCCAGCTTTTTGAATGGCTAGGCATAGATAAAGCAGGCAGGTATTTCTGGGTGGAAGCGAATGTAAAACGCGCAGTGATAGGAGGTAAATACAGGATCATATCCATGCTCAGAGATATCACTGAGCGGAAGCGGCTGGTAACTATGAAAGATAATTTTATGAACACAGTCTCCCATGAGCTAAGGACCCCGCTTGCAGCTATTAAAGAAGGCATTTCGATAGTTGTAGACGAGCTGGAAGGTGAGGTGGGGAGTGAAAATAAAAATATCTTAAACGTTGTGAAGAAGAACGTTGACAGGCTCAACAGGCTTATTGATGATGTCCTTGATTTTCAGAAGCTGGAATCTGGTAAAATGCCGTTCCGCCTGAAAAAACATAATATTAACGAGGTTGTCGAAGAGTGCTGTCAGGTGATGGGCGGCCTTGTGCGGGAAAAGAAACTCAGCCTTACTTTAGATCTTGATAAAAGCATTCCCAGCCTATCATTTGATAAAGACAAGATCCTGCAGGTGTTGCTGAACTTCATCAATAATGCCGTCAAATTTACGGAACAGGGAAATATAACTATAGTGACGAGATCCGAAGGAAAATGGATAAAAGTTTGTGTGAGAGATACCGGGATAGGGATAAAGCCGGAAGATCTGCCAAGAATGTTTAAAAAATTTGAGAGGATCGAATCTGCGACGGGACAAAATACCGGAGGGACCGGACTTGGGCTGCCTATATCTAAAGAGATAATAGAAAAACATGGCGGCAGGATATGGGTAGAGTCAAGATGGCAGGAGGGCTCGGAATTTTATTTCACGCTGCCGCTGAATAAAAAGAACGGGGTAAAAAATGCGGAAAAAAATACTTATAGTTGAAGACGAGAAAGATATATTATATCTTTCTGAAATAAGGCTGAAAAGATCCGGATACGATGTATTGGAGGCAACAAATACCAAAGGATTAATGGAGCTTATCAGAAAGGAAAAGCCGGATCTGATATTGCTGGATCTGTTGCTGCCCGGAGAGAGAGGGGAAGAATTCTGTAAAAAGCTGAAAGCCGATCCGGAATTTAAAAAAATCCCGGTTATTTTGTTTACCGCGACTGCACAGCAGGTGCAGGAAAAGATAGAAATAACCGGAGCAGAAGACGGCATCCTGAAGCCGTTTGAACCCGAAATCTTGCTTAAAAAAATAAAAGCACTGATAAAATAAATCATTATATAAATTTACCCGCCTTTAGGTGTAGAATAACTCCTGGTGTAAATGGAACTTTTCCCCTGTTTCCATTGTCTAACTAGTAAGCAATCTAAAGCATTTGAAATAAAAGGCGCCCATGCAGGATATATCGAAAGAGCTTATAATAGAAGCCGCCGAAGGCGATATGGAGTCTTTTGAGGCTATTTACAGGGCAACGTCAGCGTTTGTATATAATGTTGCCTATAGGGTGTCCAATAATGCGCAGGACGCCGAAGAGGTTACGCAGGAGGTTTTTTTAAAAGTGCATAAGCAGATGAAATATTTCCGTATGCAGTCTTCCTTTAAGACGTGGGTTTACAGGATCACAGTAAATTGCGCCATAAATCACTCAAAAAAGATGTCGAAAGAAAAAGATAGGCGTGAAAAATATCAGAAATGCCTGAATCCGTGGGATATGGTAAGCGAACCCAAGGCGAACGGAATTGACCATAAAGAAGCGGCGCATCTATTTCTACAGATCCTTAATCCCGATCAGAGGGTATGCGTGATACTGCGGAATCTTGAAGGGTTAAGCTATCAGCAGATCGCCGATACTTTAAAGATAAGTATAAATACTGTCCGGTCAAGACTGAACAGGGCCAGAGAAAAATTGATTAATACAAGGAAAGAGGTGATTAAAGATGAACTGTAAAAAGATCAGGCAAGTAATACTTACAGATTATCTGGACGGTGAGATGGACGCAAAAGGGAAATCCCTCATAGATGAACATATGGCTAAATGCCCTGTCTGCAAAAGTTTTTATCTAAATGTAAAAAAAGCTTCCGAAGAAGTTTTCCTCAACGCAAAATGCGCTAATCCTCCCGAGTATGTCTGGAGGAGGATAAAAGAGGGCATATTGTCCGAAAGAGAGAAAAAGAAAAGCTTTGTGCCGGATATTTTATCGGGACTGAAATCCATTTTATATATACCAAAACCGGCATTTGCTATCGCAAGTGTCCTGATATTGGTCATTGCCATAGGAACCATGGCTCATTTCAGATCCGGCTATAATAGGGCAGCGGCGGAACAGCTTGACTACTTTAATTACCTGACAGTTTCATCGGCAGACGCATCAGCTAACAACAGCACAGGGCTCGGAACTACGATCGAAAAATATTTTATGTAAAAGGAGGCGTTATGAAAAAAAGTATAATAGCAGCAATATTCGTTTTTATGGCATTAGCTTTGTCTTCCCCGGATATTTATGCATATCATCCGGGAGATGACGGGCCGGATGGAAAAGATTTTATGGATAAGAAAGGCCCTCCGCGGGAAGATATATTTAAAGACCTTAACCTCACAGCGGAACAGAAGAGGATGCTGGATGAGAATAAGAATAAACATAAAGAAGAGATGAAGTCGGCATTTGATGCGATGCGGTCAAAAGAAGATCTTTTACGGAACGAGCTCCAGAAGCAGAATATGGACGTAAATAAGGTTACGCAGATAAACAATGAACTTAAACAGATGCATGCCGATATGCAGGACCGTAGGCTTGCGGGTATATTAGAGGTGAGAAGGATATTATCTCCGGACCAGTTTAAAAAATTTACGGAAAAAATGGAAAAAAGAGCAGAGCAAAGGCACAAGAAATAAATGATTAAACGATATATTAAAGTTGCGGTAACCGCGTTTATATATGTTCTGTTTTCGACGACTGTGGCTCTGGCAGAAGAGCCGCAGATATCATGGGATGATTGCGTCCGGGAGGCTAAACGACAGCATCCGGACCTTGTTTCTGCTTTTGAGAAGATCAAGCAGGCTAAGGCGTCAAAAGAGATAACGCGCAGTGCTGTCCTGCCGCAGATAACAGGCACTGCCGCTGAGAATACATCAAATGGAGTGGGCGTCACATCGTCAGGTTCTTCGGGGCAGGGAGTGACTTCACTTCAGGGCGGCGGCGAATCGGCATCGAGCACCCGATATGAATACGGGGCGGATCTGCAGCAATTGCTGTTTGACGGTTTTAAGACATCGTATACGCTCTCTTCCAACCAAAGGAGCATCGAAGCCTCCCGTTATAACTACGATGTGACTTCATCTAATATAAGGCTGCAGCTGCGGACGGCTTATTCCAATCTATTGGCAGCGCAGGAACTCGTTAAAGTTACCGAGGAAATAGAGGGAAGGCGAAAGCAAAATTTAGAACTTGTCAGATTGCGTTATGAGGGCGGCAGGGAACACAGAGGATCTTTACTTACCTCGGAAGCCGATCTTGCGCAGGCAGTGTATGACGTGAATCAGGCTAAGAGAAATGTATATTTGGCGCAGCGGCAGCTTATGAAAGAGTTGGGCGCGAGAAAGTTCGTCCCTTTTACTGCTATGGGTGCCCTTGAAGTAAGAGAAGCTGAACACGTGCGTCCCGATTTCGAAAAGCTTTCAGACACCACCCCGCTTTTACGGCAGCTTATAGAAAAGAAAGAAGCGGCTAAATTTGATCTGAAATCCGCTAAAGCCGGATTTTTCCCTCAGATTTATTTGACGGCGGGAGAGAGTAATTCTAATACAGACGCGTTTCCGGATCAAAACCAGTGGTCTTTAGGCACAAGCCTGTCCCTTCCTATATTTGACGGAGGCAATACTATAGCTACTGTTCAGAAAGCAAAAGCGACGCTGGGTCAGGCGGAAGCCGATGAGCGCAGCGGCAGAGACGGCGTAATTTATACCTTATCCAATACATGGACTCAGCTGCAGAATAATATTGAAAATACGACGGTGCAGGCAAAAGTGCTTGAGGCCGCGGAAGTGCGTGCAAGAATAGCCGAGGCAGAATATTCCATAGGGCTTCTTATATATGATAACTGGATAATAATAGAAAACGCGCTAGTCGCGGCAAAAAAGGTTTTTGTTAACGCTAAATTAAACGCTATGATAGCGGAAGCTAACTGGGTTCAGGCAAAAGGAGGAACGCTCGATTATGATTAAGCGTAAGCTGCTCATGTATTTACTAATATTTATAACTATTGCCGCGGCAATAGTTATTTTTGGTAAGGCAAAACATAAGACATCAAATGAAACCACACAAGAAATTAATCCTGTTATAGGAAATATACAGACCTCTATAACTGCCACCGCAACAGTCCAGCCTCAAAATAGACTGGAGTTAAAACCGCCTATAAATGGAAGGCTGGAGAAAATTTTAGTTAACGAAGGTGATATAGTTAAAGAAGGACAGACCTTAGCATGGATGAGCTCTACCGAAAGAGCGGCATTATTGGACGCTGCGGAAGCAAAGGGAGAGGAATCTGTTAAATATTGGGAGGAAGTATATAAGGCTGCGCCGCTGATTTCACCCATAAATGGTGAAGTAATAGTCAGTAAAGATTATCCTGGGCAGACAATAACATCTTCGGACGTAGTGCTGGTTTTGTCGGATCACCTTATCGTGCAGGCTCAGATAGATGAGACAGATATAGGTAAGGTTAAGATCGGACAAAGAGCCGCAATAGCTTTAGATGCCTATCCTAAAATAAAGATACAAGGCACAGTTAATCATATTTATTATGAGTCAGAAACCGTAAATAACGTTGTCATTTATCATGCTGATATTTTACCGGAGAATGTACCGGATGTTTTTCGGTCGGGCATGAGCGCTACGGTGGATATAATAGATAAAGAGAAGGAAAATATTTTATTGCTTCCGGCAGATGCGGTCCAGCGCGAGGCCGGAGGAGAGGCCTATGTCCTGATAAAGAACGGGACCGGGAAGACGCCTGAAAAGCGAATCGTGGAAACGGGTATTTCCGACGACAAAAATATAGAAATAATTTCAGGTTTGACGGAAAACGATAAAGTGCTGATAATAACGAAGAAATATAAAATCGCTAAAACTGCCAATGCTGGAACCAATCCATTTATGCCAGCCAGAAAAAAAGACGTTAAAAACGTGAATAAATAATGAGTCTGATAGAGCTAAAAAATATAAAAAAAACCTATGCTACCGGAGAAGCAGCTGTGGCGGCTCTGCAGGGCGTGTCTGTGTCTATAGGTCAGGGGGAGTTTGTCGCTATTATGGGGCCTTCAGGCTCCGGGAAGTCCACGCTCCTGCATCTACTGGGGTTTTTGGACAGGCCCGATTCCGGAGAATATATTTTATGCGGTAAAAATATAACCGGGCTTAGCGATAATCAACTTGCGCTTCTGCGAAATCATCTTATGGGATTTGTTTTTCAGCAGTTTCACTTATTACCGCGGATAACATCGCTCGAAAATGCTGAGCTCCCTTTGATATACGCCGGCAAACGCCATATGAAGGACAAGGCCATGCAGAGGATAACCGAAGTGGGCCTTGCCAAAAGAGCGCTTCATAAACCCAATGAACTTTCAGGAGGCGAGCAGCAGCGCATAGCTATAGCCAGGGCCCTTGTAAACGATCCTCTTATAATTTTTGCCGATGAACCTACCGGCAATCTTGATACAAAGAGCCAGAATGAAATAATGGCGCTCATAACAGAGCTTAATAAGACAGGCAAGACAGTCGTTATGGTTACCCATGAAGAAGAGGTGGCTGAATACGCGAAAAGAATTATTCGTATGCGAGACGGTAAAATTGTTTCTGATGAAAAAAAAGATAAAAAAACAGAGGCTGTGGAAATAACGTCTGTGGCCATATCGATAGATAGTATAACATCCGAATCTCAGTCTGAAGCAAAGCGGGCCGAATTCGTAGATCATTTAAGACAGGCTTTCTTTTCCATAATATCACATAAAATGCGATCGCTTCTCTCTATGCTGGGTATATTGATAGGTGTGGCCGCTGTTATAGCGATGCTTGCCCTGGGAACGGGTGCCCAGGCTTCGATCCAAAAACAGTTATCGTCTTTAGGTTCCAATCTTCTTATGATACGTCCGGGGTCGCCGCGTTTGCACGGCATATCTTTAGGTGTTGGAACTGTTACGCGATTTACCTTTCAAGATGTTGACGCCATTGCTAAATTACCAGGCGTAAAAGCCATTTCGCCCAGTGTAACCGATAGCTGCCAGCTGGTATATAGTAACAAAAACTGGAATACGCAGGTCCAGGGCACGGGCGTAAACTACCCTGATATGCACGCTTCTGTCCCGACGGTCGGAAGGTTTTTTAGAGAAGACGAGATCCGTACGCGGGCAAGAGTTGCCCTGATAGGGAATACGGTATTAAAGAATCTTTTCGGAGAGACCAATCCGCTTAACCAGGATATAAAAATAAAACGTATTCCGTTCAAAATAATAGGCATTGTGCCGGAAAAGGGGACTGCCGGATGGAGAGATCAGGATGATGTAGTTATAATACCTATTACTACCGCTATGTATCGGCTTTCCGGTAAACAATATATAGATTCGATAGATGTAGAAGTCAGTGATATATCTTTGATGGACGATGTTCAGGCGTCAATATCGGAACTTTTAATAAAACGCCATCGCATACCTGCCAATAAGGCCGAAGACGCTTTTGAAATAAGGAATATGACAGATCTTAAGCAGACCATCGAAACTACCACAAAAACCATGTCTCTATTGTTAGGCGCTATCGCCGCGATATCGCTTCTTGTAGGAGGGATAGGTATTATGAACATAATGCTCGTCTCGGTAACTGAGCGGACAAGAGAAATAGGCCTGAGAAAAGCGATAGGCGCTAGAGATGCCGATATAATGGGCCAGTTTCTTATAGAAGCAGTTACGATGACATTTGCCGGAGGTATTGCGGGTGTGGCGATCGGAGCATTAATAGCTTTTATCCTTTCTATTATTGCAGGTTGGGCCATAATAATTTCTTTATTTTCTGTCCTTTTGGCCACCATCTTCTCTGTATGCGTAGGACTGATATTCGGTCTGTGGCCCGCCAGGCAGGCCGCTAAGCTTAACCCCATCGAAGCCCTGAGATATGAATAATATTAAAATACGCAGATATTGTTGCCACCGCACATTTCATAGTATATACTTTCTAAATAGAAAGAAGAAAGGGGGAAGCATGAGTAAATATTTTATAGTTGTTATAGCAGTATTGGCTCTCATTGCTTTGTCTGTACCGGCAAGCGCGGAGACTGTTTTTAATGAGGCGAGCAAATGTATTATGGATTGGGGCAAGGGTTGTAAGCCATGCAGTAAAAGCGCACCTGCACAGCCAGCAGCAACTAAACCGGCATGCATGACAGATTCGCTGGGCAATAAAGTTCCATGCTGCACCGATAATTCTGGAAAGACGAAACTGGGCACGTAAAAATAGTTTCATTAAAAATCCGGGGGCAGGTTTACTTTTAAAAAGTAACCGCCCCCGTTTTGTTCTTGGACAATTATAAAATAAGAGTATATAATAATAATATATGACGAAGAAATTTGTTTTACTTATAGGCATAGCGCTTTCCCTGGGGTTTTTGGCACAACATTTCGGGATGAATTGTCACCAATCTCTCGCGATAGCCATATTTTCCGCATCAATACTTGGCACATTGTTTTTTTGGGATTTCCGGCTGAGCTTTGCGTTCATTGGCACAGCGCTCCTGCTAATAACGAAAACCATAGACATCGAGCATATGATCCGGTTTGCCTCGCTGGAAGTCATTCTGTTTTTAGTGTGCATGATGGTGCTTGTGGGGCTCCTGAAAGAGAACGGTTTTTTTAATTTAATATCGCATCTTCTGCTTGGCGTAAAAAAACTTAATTCTAAAAAATTCATAATAATACTCTCGGTTGTTTCTGCAGTTATGGCGTCGCTGGTAGATGAAGTGACCTCGATCATATTTATGGTAGTGGCGATACTGGAAATATGCGATAGGCTGGAAATAGATCCGGTTCCGTTCTTGATAACATCCGTTCTAGCTACAAATATAGGCAGCTCTGCTACCGTTCTCGGAAATCCCATAGGAATTCTGATAGCTACCAAATCTGGCCTGACATTTGAAGATTTTATAATTAAGGCTGCCCCGCTTGCGGCGCTGTGCCTTACGGCGACCATAGTTATCTGTGCCGTGTGGTATGGTAAACAGCTCAAAGAGATGGATGAGAAATTAAAGCATTTTAAAAATAAACAATTAGCAGCAATGGAAAAGCCGCTTGTTTTTACGAAAGACCTGAAGATAAGCATCAGTGTGTTTATTCTGACCATTATAGTGATATCGCTTCACCATCGTTTAGAATTACTGTGGAACTTAGGGCCAAGCACAATACTTCTTGCCGCACCGCTTATTTCCTGCGGTGTGGTTTTCATATGGAAAAAGCATAATGCCAGGAAACATATCGAAAGAGATGTAGAATGGTGGACGCTCTTATTCTTTCTGTTTTTATTTGCCCAGGCAGGAACGCTCCAATATACAGGGGCTACAGATGTTATGGCGAAGCGGCTGGTTGAATTGGCCAGCGGCAGCCTGAGCATTCTGACAGGTTCTATTCTCTGGATATCCAGCATAGGTTCGGCAATCCTGGATAATGTCGTGCTAGTAGCCGCCATCATACCTATAGTCCATAGCTTCAAAGCGATCGGTGTCAATTCACAGGCTCTGTGGTGGGCGCTTCTCTTCGGCGGATGTCTGGGCGGCAATATTACACTCGTGGGTTCTACGGCAAATATTGTCGCACTTGGTATGCTGGAAAAAGAAAAAAATATTAAAATGACTTTCATAAGATGGTTCGGGATCGGGTTAACAGTCGGACTAGTAACGACGTCTATCATATGGGCTGCTCTCACATTCCTGCCGATGTACAGATAAACCTATAAAAAAATTGGTATGCAGAAAAAAACATTTTTAATAATAGCAGTTGTTGTTGTGGCCGTTTTTGCCGGAATATTTTTAGGCTATCATGTCTGGAAGTCGGAAATGGAGAAGGCCCGTCTGCTGGAGCTGCGCCGTGCTTCCTGGAATAAGCTGGCAAAAGCCGTTGACAGGGTAAATAAGGGCTATAAAGGTGAAGTTGCCGTTATCGTAAAGGATCTCGATACTGGCTGGCAGATAGAAGAGAACAAGGACATGCCGATACCTTCGGCTAGTCTTGTGAAAATACCTATAATGATGGCATATTTTGCAGCTGCCGAGGAAGGCAGGATAAAACTGGATGATACAATGGAGTTAAAGCAGTCCGACAAAACAGATGGCTCAGGGAAACTTAAAAACTCACCTGCGGGCACAGTCTGTAAAATAGAAGACTTGATCCGGCTCATGATAACAGAAAGCGACAATACTGCAGCCAATATGCTTATCAATAAGATGGGCATGGATGTGCTGGAAGGTTATTTTGCAAAATTCGGGTTAAGGCATACCAATTTATCGCGCAAGATGATGGATTTTAAGCACAGGAAAAATGGAGTGGAAAATTATACAACCGCCCAGGATATGGCCAATGCTCTCGAGAAGCTTTATCGCGGGAAATTCATTAATAGGGATGTGTCGCAAAAATGCCTCGATATCTTAGCCGATCAAAAGGTGAATGACCGGATTCCGCGAAAATTGCCAAAAGGCGTTGTAGTCTCGCATAAGACCGGCCTTGAAAACAGTGTATGTCATGACGTGGGAATAGTTTACACCGACAAAGGCGATTTTCTTATATGCGCTTTAGCCAAACATAAACATGGCACAGCGCGGCCTACCAAGAAATTTATAGCGTCGCTCTCACTCCTTACCTATAATTATTATGAGGGGCTTTAATATACAGGTAATATCTGAAAAATAGATACCTGTCATTATTTGCCATATAGTATAATAACCATACCGGAATATGAAAAATACGACGCTGGAAAAAGCAGCAGGCTTCTTCAGGCTTATCTATCTTAAGCTGGTAAGGATGAATGACAGCCCGCACAAAATAGCAGTGGGTTTCGGTCTCGGCGTATTTGCGGGAATAATGCCTTTTGCCGGGCCGCTCGTTGCTTTATTTCTCGCAATGCTGTTCAGGGTAAACAAAGCAAGCGCTGTTTTGGGCGGGATTTTATCCAATACATGGGTAACTGTAATCGCTTTTTTATTTGCAATAAAAGCGGGATCTGCAATTTTTGGAATAAATAGCGAGATCATCCGGTCGAGATGGACGGCGCTTTTAAAAGATTTTCATTTATCGAGTTTATTTAAAACATCCGCACTTGAAATAATCCTTCCCGTCCTGACAGGATATTTAGTAATAGCCTTATTATCAGCGCTGGGAGCTTATTTAATGATAATCCTTGTGATGAAATTTATAAAATACAGGAAAACCAAAAAGGCGCATCCATGAAAGAGCTGGATCTAAAAAATATTAAAGGACTTACCGCGGCCGAAGTTTCCGAAAGACTTAAACGGGACGGATATAATGAGCTGCCTACCGCAAAAACGAGGAGTGTATTTGCGATAGCCTTCGGAGTGTTCAAGGAGCCGATGTTTCTGCTCCTTGTAGCGTGCGGCTCTATTTACCTTATATTGGGCGATATTCAGGAAGCTATAATGCTTCTAGGGTTTGTATTTGTAATAATGGGAATTACCATATATCAGGAAGGCAAGGCGGAGAGAGCAATAGATGCCTTGAGAGACCTGTCTAGCCCGAGAGCCCTGGTTATCCGCGATGGGGAACAGAAGAGAATATCGGGTAAAGAGGTTGTTGCAGGGGATGTAATCATAATCCGTGAAGGCGACAGGGTCCCGGCTGATGCTATCATGGTATGGGGAATGAATGTCACGGCGGATGAGTCCATACTGTCTGGCGAGTCAGTTCCGGTGCGGAAGATAGCCGAGAGGCGCGAAGAAGTGGAATTTAAGCGCCCGGGCGGTGACGACATGCCGTTCCTTTATTCCGGCAGCCTTATTGTGCATGGACAGGGAGTGGCCAAGGTCGTCAAGACCGGCTCCGCCACAGAGATGGGGAAGATTGGCAAGGCGCTTGGTGAGATAAAGGAAGAGCCGACGAGATTACAGAAAGAGACCGGTAGGATCGTTAAAGTTATATTTACTCTAGCACTTTTGCTTTGCGTATTAGTGGTAGTCGTCTACGGCCTTACAAGAGGCAGCTGGCTGCAGAGCTTCCTTACAGGCATAACGCTGGCTATGGCTATGCTGCCCGAGGAATTTCCGGTAGTTCTGACTATATTTTTAGCGCTCGGTGCGTGGAGAATTTCAAAGAAAGACGTGCTTACCCGCAAGGCAGCTGCTGTCGAGACCCTTGGATCAGCCACGGTATTGTGTGTGGATAAAACAGGGACGCTTACACAGAACAAAATGTCGATAAAGAAGCTTTTTAACGGCAAAGGGTTTCATGTCATCACCGATGGAAAAGGTCCGGCTCTGCCTGAAAGTTTTCATGAAGTAGTAGAATACGGAATCCTGGCGAGCAAAAAAGATCCTTTTGATCCGATGGAGAAAGCATTGGAAGAATTGGGATATAAAACTTTATATAATACAGAACATATACATAATGACTGGCCTCTTATCGAAGAATATCCGCTTTCTAAAAATATGATGGCGCTTTCTCATGTCTGGGAGACGCCGGACAAAAAAGGATTTGTCGTTTCGGCCAAGGGTGCGCCTGAGGCTATCCAGGACCTATGCCATCTTAGCGAGGGTGAAAAGAAAGAGCTCTCGATCCATGTAAATGAAATGGCCAGCCAGGGCCTTCGCGTTCTGGGCGTGGCAAAGGCGAATTTTGTAAAAGAGAAACTTCCTTCTTCGCAGCACGATTTCGATTTCAAATTTATCGGTCTTATAGCTTTGGCGGATCCTATACGGCCAAGCGTTCCATCAGCAGTGCAGGAATGCTATGGGGCAGGAATAAGAGTAGTTATGATCACGGGTGATTATCCTATTACCGCCCAGAATATCGCCAAAGAAATAGGCTTATCTAACCCGGGTGAAATTATTACAGGGCCCGAGCTTGAAAAGATGGAGCCCGGTATTCTGCAGGAAAGATGCAAAAAGGTTAATATCTTTTCCAGGGTGCAGCCGGAACAAAAACTTCTGATAGTGAACGCTCTTAAAGCCAACGGCGAAGTAGTGGCTATGACAGGTGATGGCGTTAATGACGCGCCTGCTCTAAAAAGCGCGCAGATAGGCATCGCTATGGGCGGCCGCGGCACGGATGTGGCCAGGGAAGCTTCCGAGATAGTTTTGTTAAACGACGATTTCTCGTCCATAGTAGAAGCGGTCAGGCTGGGCAGGCGGATATTTGATAATCTGAAAAAAGCGATGGCGTATATAATAAGTGTGCACGTTCCTATAGCCGGAGCCACCCTGATACCTGTTATCATGGGCTGGCCCATAATACTCTATCCGGCTCATATAGTTTTTCTTGAGCTTATAATAGACCCGGCATGTTCGGTCGTTTTTGAATCGGAACCCGCAGAGAATAATGTTATGACCAGGCCTCCGAGAAATCCTGAGGAATCTCTGTTTGGCAGGAAGCTGCTGACCTTAAGTGTTTTTCAGGGTGTATCCTCTCTCGTGGCGGTTATAGCGGTATTTTTATTGGCGCTGCATTTCGGGCAGACTGAAGAAGGGGCCCGCACTCTTGCGTTCGTGACCCTTATTATATCGAACCTATGTCTTATACTTACGAACCGCTCGTGGACAAAAGGTATAATATCACTATTTTCCGTTTCAAATAAGGCGCTTATAAACGTTCTCGTTATAGCCATAATATTTCTGACGCTTATAGTTTATGTTCCTTTTCTGCAAAAAATGTTCCATTTCGGCACAGTACATCCTGACGATATTTTTATATGTCTGGGCGCTGGCATCTGGAGTGTTTTATGGTTTGAAGTATTGAAGACAGTATTCCGCAGGAAGAACAAGGACCTGATGAAAGCATAATTCATTTTGTTCTTGATTATAGTGTGGTATGAAATATATAATAGATATTCAGGTAAGGGAGGTGAGAAAGATGAAGAAGTTAGCATTAGTATTAATAGCAATTGTATTTGTAGCTGGAGTAGCATTTGCGGAGCAGGTTCCTCCGGCAAATAAAATAGTAGATGAGACGAAACAGGTGGTCTCTGACACTAAGGCTGCGGTTGGCACGTTAACTAACGTAACATTGGCTGAGCCTGCAAAGGGCATTGCCAATAGTACGATAACCGTGACGGATGAGACTGGGAAGGCTATGGAGTATACAGTTACCCAGAGCACCAAGATCCTCGGAGCTACTTTGGATGTTGTCACCTTGAATCAGCTTAAGATAGGTGAGAAGATAAAGATTAAAACCAAAGAAGGCACCAAAGAAGCAGCAGCTATAAAAGTAGCTGAGTAAATTTAAGACATATTAAAAATAACAGCCATCAATGCGGCATAGGCCGTGAGGGTGGCTGTTATTTTTTTATCAACCGATTTGGTCTTGTCTACAACGGCTCTTTCATGTTATTATATGTAAAATCTTGAGGCCTCGGTCTTAAGACATCGGGACTTAGCATATAAGTGGCTGAATAAACTTGGAGACCATAATGGCGACGTATGAAGAATTCAGAAAAATAGAGCTTAAGATAGCGAAAATCAAAGAAGTTAATGATCATCCCAATGCGGACAAGCTGTATGTAATAATCGTCGAGGTCGGAGATAAGACCAAGCAGATAGTTGCCGGCATCAAAAATTATTATAAAAAAGAAGACCTGGTGGGGCGCGAGGTCGTTCTTGTGGACAATCTTGACCCGGCAATGCTGCGCGGTGTAGAGAGCCAGGGTATGCTTTTGGCTGCCTCCGATGAAAATGGGATAGCGATCGTCACTCCGGACCGGGAAGTCATAACGGGAAGTTTGGTAAAATAGAAATTTTTTTTGGTTGCGCCTGTAGCTCAGTTGGATAGAGTATCTGGCTACGAACCAGGTGGTCGCAAGTTCGAATCTTGCCAGGCGCGCCATTTTTAAAAAATCCTTTCACATTTTGTGGAGGGATTTTTTTATTTCAGTGCATCTACCTTAATAGAGAATTTTGTTCCGCGCACACCTACTACAGAAGTGGGGGTTTTTACTTCAAATTTTGAATCAGGAGTGTCGAGCCTCTGCGCTTTGATAACTACCTGGCCCACAGAAAGCTCAAGGAGAGTTTTTTTCATTCCGCTCGTGCTGTCCTTTGTAAGGGTGGCAAATGAGATGAGAGATTTTTCGCTGATATCGATCATAGCAGTTTTTCCGTCATCTACACCTACAATAGCTTTAGATCCAATGCCGGTTTTAAGAAACGAGCCTTCGCTTAATACATCGCCGACTTTTGCTTTGGTCCATGGCCGCAGACCCGGCTCCTTCACCATAACAGTGCCGCTTAGCTGTGCAACTGTAGCTGAGCGCATCATATCCTCAGAAAATCCGGCAGTTGATGCGAGTATCAGTGTAATTCCAAGAAATAAAGCCGCAAATGTCTTCATAGTCACCTCGATGTAAATATACAGCACAAATACGGAAAAGTCAAGGTGTGGACATAAAGTTGTTAAAAATAAAAAAGCAAGGTCTATTGAGTTGTATTTTGTTAAATATATGATAAACTTTTGTTGAAAGGAGAGAGAAAAGAAAGATCCGATGGTTTCAACAGATCCGTTGGATATTTTTTTTGGACCGTTAATAAAAAGTTTTATAAAGCAGGACCGTGAAAATATGAAAAAAGAAAAGCTAGCCAAATTTATTTTGACGGGACTACTGATCGCGGCCATGGCAATAGCTGAACGGCCTTTGGCCACTGCTACCGTACGGCATGACGGGTCAAGGATGGTAACTAAAGAAGGAATAGCCAGCTACTATTCATATGAATGCGCAGACCTTCCTATGGCTAATGGAAAGCCGTTTAATCCAGAAAAAAGGACATGCGCAAGCTGGTTTTATAAGCTAGGGACGGTATTAAAGGTAAGAAGTCTTGATACCGGACGTGTTACAGAAGTAGTGGTGACCGACCGCGGGCCGAATAAACGGCTTGTGAAAGAAGGAAGGATCATCGACCTCTCCAAAAGAGCATTTCAGGACATCTGCAGTCTGGAAAAAGGCCTCACCCGAGTCGCAATAGCCGTTCATAACTAAGGCGAGTTTTGCTTTGACTTCCGCTTCATATATGGTGTAAAATGCCTATCTAGTTATATCTAAGGTAGTGTCCCTCGTCACCGGAGTTAAAGGTTGCGGTTCCTCGGGACGATTTGCCTGAATTAGATAACTGCAAATCGGAGGTTTAATATGTTCGACTCAGGTCTTGCCAACGTAACAATGTTCTTCGTAATAATAGGAATTTCCCTAATTTTCGTAATTACCTGGATACTAAAATCGGAATCAAGGATCAATGTGTGTAAAGAAGAGATGACAAAGCTCAAAAACGACCTTGATGCTTCTGAAAGAGAAAGATTTGTCCTGGCGGAAAAAATCGCAAATCTTGAATCGATGAAGATGGCGGACGGGTTTATCCCGCAGGATAAAGATACTGCCGAACTTCAAAGCCGCCTTAATGATGCGCTATCCAAAAACAGCGCGCTTAAAGACGAAAATAAAAAAATGAAAAAAGAGCTGTCCGAAGCTAAAGCGTCTTTAGAAGAAGTATACAAAGCATTAAGTTAAAAAGCGCGGGAAAATGGAAATAAACGAAATAAAGAAAAAGATAATGGAGAAGATCGAGGGCGAAAAGTCCAAATCTTCCCATAAGAAAAAACGCCTCTCGCTTGCTGCATTATCCAAAAAGATGGGCAAGCCCGAAGAGGAAGTGCTTAAGATATTCAGCAAAGCATCATCTCAGGACACGGCAGGTTTAGAACCCACAAATACCATATCCCCCGAAAATTATACAACAGAAGAAAAGAATACGGACTATCTCGATAAGCTTGCAGCTATGGAGTCGGAAAGTGCTGAGCTTAAAAAAGTCTGCGAGGATCTGCGGTCGCAGAATAACGCGTTATCGGCTCAGGTAGAAGAGAAGAGCAGGGCTATAGCGGAACTCCAGAAGAAATTTGTGGAAGATTCTACCGGAGCCGCAAAAGATATTGAAAAAGAAAAGTCCCTGATAAACATGGCTTTTAAAAAATCTCTTGCGGAATATCGTACAAAGATTGAATCTCTGGAGCAGGAAAAACAAAAACTTGAGTCTGCTGCGTCTGAGCTAGATAAGGAAAAGAGAAAACTTGAAACTGCCGTATCGGACCTGGAACAGGAAAAGAATAGCCTGGAAACAGCCGTCTCCGAAAAAGACCGGGAGATAGACGGCCTTAAAGAAAAAGTCAAAAATCCGGCGCTGGAAGTTGAGAACAGAAAGATAAAGAAGCTGCACGAAGATTCGCTTAAACAGAACGACAATCTCCTTGTCAGGATAGAAGAGAAGGACAAGGAAATAGCAGGCCTTGAGAAAAGACTGCAGGCGAGGGCCGAGGAGAAAGACCGTGAGATGGCAGAGCTTGAGGCAAAACTTAAAGAAGCGCTTGAGCATTCAAAAAAGATAAAAGAACACGAAAAAGCCGTCGAGGAACACCGCTCCGAAAAAGAAAAAGCAGTTTCAAATATGGAGGGCTTAAGGTCTAAATTATACGCTGCGACAAAAGAAGTTAAAGAGCAGGCAAGCCGTGTAAACCAGCTCGAAGATACCGTAAGGCACAGGGATAAGCGCCTTGCTGATAGTGAAAAAATATATAAAAATCTCGAAAAAGAAAAGAACGATCTGGCGCAGAGGCTGCAGGCTTCCGAGGAGATGGTCAGGTCTCTTCAGTCCAGGGTCAAAGAATTGAGTTCGGAAGTTGAAGTTAAAGACAGGAAGGCCGCTGAAGCTGAAAAGATCTGTAATAAGAATATAGAGAGTGCTAAAAAAGAGATGGACCTTGAGCTGCAGGCGGCCGAGCGCGGCAAGAAAGCGCTCGAAGGCAAGATCGCCCAGCTTAACATAGAGCTCGACGCTAAAAATAAGCGTGTAAAAGAGACCGAAGATGCCAATATGGAACTCGACAATCTTGTAAAAGAATCATTGTTAAAATTACAGGCGGCCGAATCTGCAAAGAGCGACATTGAGGAAAAGATCAGACATGCTGCCGGCGAGCTGGCAGAGGCGGCTAAGAAGCTGGAAGATGAAAAAGCCGTATATGAAGAGAAGATGACGGTCTTAAGGGGTGAAATAGAAACCCTTAAGATTTCCATAAAAGATAAAGAAAAAGCAGAAGAAGATCTTAGTGAAAACATCCAGCGTCTTGAAGGTGAAATAGAATTGCGCGATAAAAAGATACAGACCGACCTTAAATACTGTGAAGAGATGTCGAGGGAAGTTAATGATCTTCGGCAAAAAATAAAGGCTTATCGCCTTAAAGTAAAATAGTGACCACGTTTCCCGCTAAACGACAGTTATTTTTAAATTACAAGGGCGGTACCGGCAAAACCAGCATCTCATCCGCATATGGTTATTGTCTGGCCCAGACGGGGAAACGCGTCCTTATGGTCGATCTTGATGCTCAGGCACATCTGACGGCGTGTCTGAACCAGGACGAGGCTCCCAGGCAGGAAAAGAGCCTATACAGCGTCATGGTATCAGATGACAGCATATCAGACGTTATTATACCGACTTCACTCCCTAACCTGAAACTTATCCCCTCATCCATATCGCTCTCTGCTTTGGAAGTGCCGCTGTTTAAAATGCACTTAAGAGAGTTCAGGCTGAGGCAGGTATTGAAGGCCGTAGAGAAAGATTTTGATTTCATAATAATCGATTCCGCACCCAATATAAATCTTCTTAGCCTGAATGCGATCCTGGCATCCGATGAAATATTGATACCGTTATTGGCGGATTTCCTTTCGTTTCATGGACTGAAAATACTTATGGAAACCCTTGCGTCCATCGAGACCGATTTCCGTTTCTATCTGGGTAAGATACATATATTTTTAAACCGTTTCAATTCCCAATATCCTATTTGCGAAGAGTGCAAAGAAGCGGTCCATAAATTTTATCCCGAATACGCCCTTCAGACAGTTATAAGAGAATCTCATGAGATCATCGATGCCTCGAGTATGGGCAAGTCCGTATTTGAACTATACCCGGACTCCCAGGTGGCTTCAGATATAAGAAGTTTAGTCGAAGAAGTGAACAAATTATCTGCGGACGCTCCGGTCGCGGTCTAAAAAAATTAAAGGGGAATCTACAATGAAGAAGAAATTTGAATCCAATGTGGCGGCGGATATACCGAAAACAAAATTACATGAACCGATGCTGCCGTGGAAGCTCACGGAGGACGATGTCGGGTGTATAGGGCCGAAAGACGATGATCTAAAAGCCGCCATAAGCGGGGCCGCACCTTTAAAAACACGCGCACCGTTTCTGATACTGCTTGTTATAACCGTATTTGGGATTACGACATACCTTGTGTCTAATGCCGTAATAGAAAACGAAAATATGCGGACCAATGTTGCCAAAAAGGACGGTGAAGTTTCATTGATGCAGATGAACCTTCTCAAGACTACAGCTGAGAAAGAAGCGATCAATAAGAATGCCGCCCAGCTGGAAAAGAAAGTCAGCGATCTTACGGCACAAAAGCAGTTGTTTGCAAGCGTTATAGAGAGCCTGACGAAAAAAGGCGAAGATCTTGACGTTGTTGCTGCGGCTCCGGCCGCACCTGTAATACCTCCCGAAGCTGTTGCTGCAGCCCCGGCTACCGTCGCTGCGGAGACTAAAACGTCAGAGGCAAGCGCCACAAACTAAATATGCCAAGGCATTGTAAAAAAAATATCTCCAAAGCCTTCATTTTTTTATCGCTTCCGATGTGCTTTGTGTCTTCCTCATTTGCTCAGGATAAAGCATCTTCCCTAAGTACTGCTGCAGCTTCATACATTGCGCAGGGCCAATATTCCAAAGCCGAACTGGCGCTTAAAAGAGCGCTGGCTATACGGGCTCTTTCCATAGGTGATGAGATCAGTGATAAAAATTATGCCGACATAGCCTCCGCTACCCGTAATCTTGCAAAGTTATATGCAGAAGCTAAGAAATATAAAAAAAGCGAAAACCTTCTTAAGCGGGCGATCGAAATGGACCAGCGCTCGCAGGGTGAAAATTATCCGGACAGTTCCACGGACCTGAATCTACTTATAAGTTTATATGAAGCTCAGGGCAAAGCCAATGAAACAGAGCCTTTTTACAGAACATTGATTGCTTCATACGAGAAAAAAGGCGCAGAGACGAGCACATCCTCAGCTGTTGCCGCGAATAATCTCGCGAATATCTACATTGCAAATAAAAAATATGAAGATGCTGAAATACTGCTGAAAAAAGCACTCGCCATAAACGAACGTAATTTCGGCCCCGGCGAACATGCTGTGGCCATGTCGCTCAATAATCTCGCCGCGGCATATACCGCCCAGTCCAAATATTCCGAAGCCGAGCCTCTCTTGGAAAGGTCTCTGGCTATAGATGAACAGGTTTTTGGCAAGGATTCTCCGCAGATAATAGCAGGGCTCAATAATCTCGCAGCAGTATATTCCTATGAGAAAAAATACCAGGAATCGGAAGCTCTTTACAGAAGAGCTCTGGCGATCATGGAAAGCAATGCCCAGACCGATCAGGGCGAGATAGCTAAAACGCTGAATAATATTGCCGTAATATATTCGTACCAGAAAAAGTATGCAGACGCAGAGCCCATACTTGCCAGGGCGCTTCAGATAAGTGAAAATAAATACGGCCCCGACCATCCCGCCGTAGCTGCAGCGCTGAATAATCTGGCTGTTGCTTTTCTTTCGCAGGCAAAGAACGATGCGGCAGAGCCGCTATTTAAGCGCGCCCTTACTATCGCAGAGAAAGATCCACGGAGAAATTACGCTATTATGACAGAGAGCCTGCGATCCCTAGGGTCTATGTACGAATCCCAAGGCAAATACATCGAAGCAGAATCTTTCTACACAAAGATGGTCGATCTTTACAATAATGTGCTCGACAAGAATTCACCCGAAGTGGCTATGGCATCAAGCGACCTTGCAA
>Ga0172381_10000089_pt1 | contig 99083 bp, 101 predicted proteins | sample Leawel6488metaG_FD_119754 | JGI IMG/M metagenome (GOLD analysis project Ga0172381, IMG submission 119754) | Leachate microbial communities from a municipal landfill in Southern Ontario, Canada - Leachate well 64-88 metaG | ecosystem: Engineered > Solid waste > Landfill > Unclassified | place...
ACAACCAACAATTGGTTTACCTGTTAATGCTAATATATCAGTTGCATCTGTCCAGGTTGCAGTAACCCTAGAATTAGGATCAGCGTTTACCAGTGCAGCAAAAGCAGCACCAAATACATGGCAGTCAACAACTACATCAGCAGCAACAGCTGTATGACGGAAAGTCTGTCTGAATAAACCAGGATGTTCATATAAATCTTTGTATACTATATGAAGAACATACTCTCTAGCAAGAGTAGGTGTAACACCAGTAAGGTCTGTTGACCATACCTGTTCAGCTTTAGCAGCAGTTGCTTTACCAGAATATACTTTTACATGTCCAGCTTTAATTGGATCTGAAAGTTTAATCTTACGAGCAGCAATGCTTGTACCAGCTTCATTGACAACAGTGAATGTAACACTATGACCCATTGCGATGTAGATAGTATCTGAATCAGCAATAGTAGCGCCAGGTGCTAATACTTTCATGTTTTTATCAAGAACAACAAGATCACCGTCCTGAAGTGGAGTAGTACCAGCAGTATTTATCATAGCTGCCAGAGTTACACCGCCAAGAATATCGGCATCCCTTGCAACGTCCTTACCAATGAAGAGTTTTAAAGGTTTTGTAATCATTTTTATTATTTATTAAAATTAATATTACTCCATTTCAGATACCTTAATCGGGTATGACTGAATACGGGGTGATTCTATACTCTCAAGTGCAATATTGACAGCGAGTTTTACTAACTCTGAATGGACGTGAGTTGGGAAGTCCGGACTCTCAGTACCAAGCAATGTACCGAATGAGGTGGGCTGCTTTATATACCTAATTACATAATTAAGTACACTATAAGTACCATCTGATATTAGTTCAACTATATCTCCCTTAGTTATCCTAAGAGGGGCTGCTGTATTATAATGCAATAAGTGTGGAGATAATGGATCATGTACTTTCATTATATAGTTATTTGCAGTACATTCCGTAATTGGTTGGATCTTGTTCACACTCGCATGTGAGATCCTATCCGTATAAGTAATTGTACATTCTTCGCCTACAGTGTACATGTATAGGTCTGTGGTAAGATCAGTCAAATCTGCTATATAGCAATTTGGCTTTTCAGATAAAGTACCTGGATCTATTACTGTAGGTAGAGTTGCCTCTACCACCAGTAATCTAAGATCATCCATCCTTTTTTGATTCTGTTCAAAAGAAGTGCCTGCTGAATTATTACCAGTTACTATAGTCTTTATCTTCTGCTCTTGTGCCCTATCAAAAAAATAAGCCTTCTCTGCATCAGTAAAGTTAGGGTATTGTAATGAATCGATTTTATCTAATTCAATATTAAACGCTGTATAGCACTCGTTTTTAGTCATTGGTTTCTTCTTTTTTCGTTACCTTTTTTGTGGGTTTGATATCATTTTCTGATATTAAAGATTTAGAAACTTGTTCGTCAGATGCCTCATTTTCCATATATACATCCTTAGTTTGACATGATTTTGCTATAGTCAACCTAATATCCTGATTTAAAGGATTTGATAAATAGTCAAGAGTATCCTGAAGATTATGACCTATGATCTCTGAACCATATCTGTAAACGGTCTTATTCTTAGTAATAACGTTTTTGGATATTGCTGTTTCTACAAGAACCTCAATTTCACGGGATTTATTGTCTACCCATTTGTCAAGAAATTTCTTTGGATTAGCTTCAACTAAATTATACAATTTATTCTCAGCAACCTCAGAAGACATACTTTCTGCATTGTAACCTAATATACGCAAAGCCTTCCTGATTTCAGTAGGACTTAACTTATCGAATTCCCTAATAGCAGTACGTTTAAGTCTGTTAACACTATTCTCAACCTTAGCCTCTTCATCCTTATTAATAATTACAAAGTTAGCCGAGGGATTATTATCCAATAGTGATTTCTTAACCTGTTTGTGATTCTTTAAAAACAGATACTTCAGTTCATCCATAGGATCATCAGTATCTAAAATAATATCATTTGTCGAGGTCCTAATGAAAAAATTAATCCAAAAAGGATTATCGTTAGACCTACGTAAATCGACACCTAATAGTGCCCCTAATCTTTTTTCATCTTCCAGTGTCAACCCTGTATAGAGTGCACCAGACCTTGTGAAATATGGTCCAAGGTCATCATGACAACCTTTATATTTGCGTATACCTGACCAATTACCTCTGCCCAATGGGCGCAATATAACTCTCATTATAGTTATAGATTTAAGTTAAAAATAAAGAGAGGCGGAGTAGTTTAAACCCCGCCACCCCTAATTATTTATTATTCTGCATCGCAGTATAAGATACCACTTGTAGTAGGATCTGCAAGCATAATACCCTGTTCAGTTAAGAAGTGAACTGAGTATCCGTCTTTTGCATTCGAACGAAGTGTATCAATAGACTTAGCGTGTCCCTGATTTGGAGCTACAGAACCAGATGTATGCCATACAACTAATTCACGATCCTTACGAACAACTTTACGCAGGTTAGGTTCACCATCTCTCATTCCAGCATCAAGAATAATCATCTTGTAGGATTCGAGTGGCTTGCCTGATACTGGATGTAACTTACGATTATGAATCGTGTCATCGAGTATTGGTAAGTGTTTCAATGTCAGAGAGATACCATTAAGTCCTCTGTATGTGGTAAACTGTCCACCAAGTTCAAGGTTCTGACCTGAACCAGATACGAAGAACGAATGATCCATGAATGTATACCCAGATGCCTTATCCCTAAGAACACGGTCAAACTCACGAAGAGCCATTTCCCCACCAAGAGCAATGAAATTACGATCACCAAAACCACGAATATTATAGGTAAGATCTGACAGGAAACTGTCGAGGATCTCAAGGGTTAAGGTTGTGTAAGATCTCTTATTTGAAGGAGAAATCTGTTCTAATAGACCAGCACCAATACGAACTGGACGACCGTTAGTACCTTTAAGTCTAACTGTTCCATCTTCGGCCATATTGTATTTAGAGTATACCTGCCATCTATCTAGACGTTCATACCACTGACGCCAAGCAGTCCATTCCTGATAAACAGACCAATATTTAGTTTCTTTCTTTGTTTTGGGATCTCTAAGAGAGATAACCATAACAGATGAAAAAGCATCACCACTTATGTCATAAGAAGCACGAATAATGCTAATCTGATTCCTCATTTTGAAAGGAGTCTGAGCATTAAAGATATCTGCTTCATCTGACCATTCTTCATATGCTGAAGCTAAGCGGCTAACTCTACAACCAGGAAGAAGAAGTGAAGGCGGGGTAAAAGATTCATCTTTACCGTCAGCGCAAACCAAGGTATAAACATAATCATTACCATCCATATAAGGTTCGCCGATTACTCTAGCCTGATAGTCGTTATCGTCAAATTCTACGATAGCTCCTGGTCCAAACCATTTCTCAGCAGTCCATATTTGGTAGGTTGAATTAGCCATACCCGGCATTACACTAAGGTCGCTAGATGTAATCTCAGAACCATTATAAACTGCACGTTTGATAAGTATTGCCTTATCATGTTCAATCATGACATCCCATTCGTATGTAGGTCCTTCAACTGTAATAGTTCTACCCATACCGTTTGTGATATAGTCAAGAACGTTAGTGTTGTCAAAACGACCAAACATATATGAAATGACAGGAGAGATTTTTTCAGGTGCAGTTAACAGCAACCTTGATAATTCATCTTCACTATTTAGATCTGAGGTCCACTTTGTTTTGTAGATCTGCAGATTGTTAAGAATACCGTCAATCATTTAAATTAAAATTTTTATTTATTTGTTATTTGTTTAGTAACAAAGAACTTAAATCGCTAAGCGGTGAAGATGAAGCTCTGCCAAAACTTGTATTGCCTCCCGCACTACTTTTGCCTTTTCCTGCTTTAAGCTTATTCCTTACATCCTTGTAAGCATCATTAGCTCCTTGTTTTTTACTTTCAGTAATTAATTTATTAGAGAACTTCTTGAGAAAAGCGCGTTCTATTAAATTTTCTACTTGTGCTTTTGGATCTTGAAGATCTTTTTGCATTTGACTTAGACCGTTACGATCTTGTTTGAATATATAATCAAGTACTTCTTTCTTTTGATCTTTTGATACTTCAACTCCAAGAATAGACTTTGATTGCTCTACAGTATTATATACTGTATCAACAAATGCTTGTTTCGCCTTTTGCTGGTCTAGACTAAACTTTTCTTGTTCTGCTAATAGCTTTTTTGCCTTTTTATCCCTGGCTTCTTTTACCAAATCTAAGGCTTCTTCGGCCTCATCTTTAAGTACACCAGCGTCTTCATAGCGTTCTATTGCTTTCTCTATCCTATCCTTTTTATAGTTAGCATTAGATAGGTGTTCACGAAGAATTGCTTTTTGGTCATGTTCACTTTCAAGATCTATATTATCAATATCTATTGTACCAACAATTATATCTTTATAATAGTCTTTTAGATTACCACCATCTTCTACAAATTTATTTAGAGATTCTATCTCCTCATTAGCAAATGTAGGTTTAGAATTTTCCTTGATAACATCTACCATTAGACTAATAACATCTTCTAATTTCTTAGCCTCAAAGTCTTCTGGTAAATCTATATCTAATTTCTTTGCCAAATCATCAGCAAAGTATTTACTTACAGATTCTTCATATTCATTTAATTCCTCGGAATCTTCCTCTTCTTCTTCCTCAGTCTCTTCTTCTTCCTCTTCGGAATCTTCTTCAACTTTTGGAGTTTTAACCTTAGGTGGTTTGATATCCTCTAGATCGGGATCATCAACTTCAACTTTAGGTTTCTTTACTTTCTTTCCTGGAGTAACATCGTCATCATCTATATTATCTATAACAACGGCATCATCGTCAGCATCGTCCTTAAACTTTGCGATTTCCTCAGTACCTCTATCGTCGTTCCTAACAAGCATTGACGAGATGGCATCAAATCCTCCGAATAGGTTTGTTTTATCACTCATAATTATTTACTATTTGCGGGTTTTTTATTTGCTTGCTTTCTTTGTATAGCAAGTTTTTGTTCATTCTGTTTTTCCGTAACCTTGTTTTTACGTTCAACTTCCTTCTGTGCACGTTCTGCTAATCTTGCATCACGTTCTATTTTAACTTTGTCTAATGATTGTTTATCTTTCTGTAACTCCAATTTTAACCTCTCCATATCATTATTACCTTCCTCTGGTACTGGAGTTTCCTCATTACCTTGCATAGAAGCTATTAATAATGACGTCTCTGCTTGACGAATAGAGTCTTCTTCTTTAATCCTAAGATCTTCAAGTTTAAGATTATATTCATCTTCATTCTTTTGCTGTTCTATCTCAGCTTGTCTCTCTGCCATTGCCTGCTCTTGTTCTGCCTGTGCCTGCATCTGTTTCTGTCTATTCTCTTCAATTTCTGATAATTTATTCTTTACCATACTCATGTTGTTATTAGTAAGAATCTCTGCAGCATCCACAAGTGTAGCACCATTCTGCATAGCAGCCTGTAATAATGACCTGAGTGACTGTATATTCTGAGCATCTTTTGTAGCATCCGTTACAAATATATCAAGATCAGCAAATATAAAATCATCAGAAATATTTATAAAAGTACGTGAACCATCTGACAATATAAATTGAATTGACTTATTATCTGAGTTTGCATAACAATATTGTGCAACATTTATAAGTGTATTAAAACACCTCATCTTGCACTGATTATGTATCCAGAATATTGGTTCTGTAATATGAGAAGACTGTTGTACAGATCTCTCAACATTACCAACTAATTCACGTTGTCCTATTGAACCTTCACGTTGTTTAGTTACACCTACGATCTCACCAATCATCTCTTCAATCTTTTCTAACAAATTAACATAACTGTCAATTGTCCTAATTGTAGATAGATCCTGTGCAGATATAGCATTGTAGCCAGCCATTTTACCACCTTCACGACCAGGTACATCCCAACCTTCTTCATATGGGTTTATAAAATTTATACCCAAAGCATTGAGATAATGTAACCATTTATCAATATCAATACCATATTTCTTAGGTATCTGTGTGATATCCATATTAAGTATAGCACCCTTATCTTTGGCAATAGCCAATTCTATTCTATAGAATATAACCATGTATAGATACTGAAGAGGTTTCATCAATTCTATCATGGATTTACCATATGAGTTTGTAGCATTATATACTACACCTGTATAAGGTAATCTGTTGTCATTAAGAGTTTCTAAAGACTGATGCTGATAAGGAATAGGTCTAGCTACATATAGATCTTCACCTATCTTATAACCTTCCCATATCTCAGTTATCCATTCCCATTCAATCTTATCATCTGGTGTTTCTTCGTATGATTCATCAACTAATATAGTCTTAATAGAACCATCTTCTTGAGGTACCTTTAGGAAACCCAATTTAGTAAATGAACGCCACGTAACATGATGACAATACAATTCATCTGAAGGTGAATCTTTCTTTGTCTCACCCATGAACCTATTAGCAAGATTTGTGTCCCATCTAATACCACCTTGTTCTATTGAACTCTTTGAACTAGAGTCAGAACCCCTATTACCTATCATACGAAGCATTTGATCTAAGTCATCCTCGGTCAGTATATCACTTAACCGATTGTGCAACCCATAAGGAGACATATAAAAATCCCTGCGAAACCAATTCTTCTGATCAATAAAGTCTGTAGTAGAATCTATATCAAAATCACAATCTCGTGGATCTACTCTCTCAAATACTGGTTTACCAGCAATGACACCCTCATAGTATATCTCCATCCTAGCAGCAATAATATCAAAGAATCCTTTTAAGAATTCATTTGGCATATTGAGTTTCTGTTTAAGATATTGTAGAATATTAAAGGCTGTCTCTTCAGCTGTGGTTTTATAATTAAACCTCATATATTTCTGAACATCCTGTATTGTTGCTGGATATTCATCACCTCTAAGTGTAGAATTTAGAACATCTATTAACCGTTTCTTATACTCTTCTTGAGTCTGTGAAACAGCATCATAATTGGTCTGTACAACTTTTTCATCAGATCCACGTTTAGATTCTTCACCAAGAATAAGGTCTACTTTTGGTCTAATCCTATTATACATCTGCATGTTAGCTGGAAAAGTATCCCCAACATCAAATGGATCTGTTACGTATTTAAAATCATTTTTGTCAAATTCAGAATCATATAACCCATAGGCTATATCCATTCTTTCATATCTATTGTGCTTACTGTCACCACCACCTACACCTACTCGACCAATGAAGTAGTCAATGGTTTCCTGTTGCCACTTTTTATCCTTTTGTTTTAGTGACACTTTTTGGTTTGGTAAACCCTGTGGGTTACTTGCCATATCTATTATTATAATTTGGTACTTTATTTAAAAATAATGGTTTTGGGAATAAGTACATACTCACTCTTTCTTCGTCTGTTAGTTTCTTTGTACTAATATTATATAATTCTTCCCTATATAATAAACATAAACCAAAAGCGATAACTCTATCAAAGTTACCATGATTTGGATCATATGCTATAAGTTCTTCTAATAATGGTTCTGAGTTAATCTTTAATAGACTCTTCTTACCTGGTTCATATTCAAATCTAAGATATTTATTAATCAAACCATCATCATATTGTTTTATCTGTACATTCATGTGAGTACCCTTACCCCTACTCACAGACATATCTTTAACAATATCTTTTAATTTTGTAGGTTGATCTGCTAGTAAATACTCACAATGTTTATTGGCAAAGTAAGTAAACAAACCTTTCTTTTCATTTTCATATAATAGTGTAGCACTATAATACATTACTAACATCCTAACTATTTCATAAAAACTATCTGCAGATTCAGGTCTACCAGTATATTCTGCAACAAGTGTATCACTCCAGGTATCCATTGCAAATATACGTTTAAATATAAATACAGAACCTAATGAATCAGTTTGAGATGAATCATGGTCGTATGGGTCGCACCCACCTATGTATAAACCCCATGGTGGATCTTTAATAGGATGTTCCCATATTACTACGGCACCCTCTTTACTATCACCAGCCTGTAACTTATATTTAGTCAAATCTTTTAATGTAGGATCTTGTTCAAATTTAACAAATCCTTTTGAATCAAAATATAGTGAACCAACCTGTTTAATACCCTTTATTGATTCTGAATTCCTGATATCAGCTAGGTGCCTAATCATATCTTTTTTAGGAAATATATTAGTACTTATATTTAATGTGGCCTCACCAGGTGTTAATGGTTGTTCACAAATATGTCTATCTATAGATGACTTATCTGAAGCATGTTCTATAATCTTCTCACGTTCTGCAAGTATAAATGCAGTAGATGCTTCGAAGTCTGTATTACCATCTGAGTCCATAAACTGTTTCATATTGGCAGACTGTGGTATAAAGAAACCACCCTCAGTATCCTGGGCACCTTCGTCCCATATATTTCTTAATGGTAAACAGTTGTATGCTATTGGTTCATACCATAATGATTTCAAACCAGTATAGTCGGCCTCTTGAGTACCACCAGTACCAAAGGCTATCATCAAACCAAATGCTTCACCATCCTCTTCAACAGATGGCCTAGCTACCTGCCACGCTGTTTTAAGATTTGGGAATTTACCAGCCTCTTCAAATAATATAAGTTTCGCTCGTTTACCACGTGCTTTCTGAGGGTCATTATTAAGAGATACCCCCATTATCTCTGACTTATATCCTTGCTCTGTTGGTACACCATTTACCATTTCTATAAAGGATGCACGTCTATATAGAGTACTATTCTTAACCTGCCTATGTTTGAACCATGCTGTATTATTGTCCAGAAAGTCCATCATATCCCAAGCCTTAGATAGTATACCGTCCTTTGATAAGAACTCAGTACCAGATGCAATTGCTACTGATAGAGACTCCCTAAACATATAGAAGTTCCTTACTAGCATAGATGCTCCCTTAAAGGAATATCCCTTACCACGAGCCTTAATAACGGCTAAGTGACAATGGTTCTGTTCAGCTAATTCTACTGCCTCATAATATGCCCTATCATAATCCCAGAAATTAGGGAATGATTCAACACGCTCCTTCTTTCGTATTACCTTACCAGTTGGCATTTTTATCTCTACATCTTTAACTAGGATAATCCTAGAATAATTTAAATAGAAATAGAAATAACCTGGAATCCAATCACCATCCTCTGCTGTGAAACCATGCTTACAATATTCTGACTCCTGAGACCAGTGTTGCATATATTCTGTAGTTCCTGGTGGAGCAAATAAATATGTATTATGTTTCTCAAAGAATAAGGCTGGTTGCCTAAACTTATCTGAATCTATTGTCTTTTTTAATGGTACCTCAAACATATATTATCTTTCAAATGCGCCTATACCTGTGCCTCCACGAACAGATCCTCTCTCCATCTGTTCCTTCTCAACTTTCTCTTTTATTGACTCTAGTGAACCAACTATATCACCTATATCTTTCATAGTATCTCGTACTTCTTTTATAGTGTATATTGGTTTGCCATATGAGTCCCTTAAGTTAAGGTCAACATTATTTAAATAATCAGTCATCTTATCGCAACAATCCATTGATGCTTGTAGCAACCTTAATATAGGAGAACTCTGCAACTCTATATATTTCTTTGTTGCTGCCTGTATTTGTTCATCTGGTTGCCACTTTGAATCTTTAAAACAGTCCTGAATTATTCTGTGTTCCCTATCATTAGCAGAGTATGCTAAATAAGGTGACCTAAAATCATATAGAAAAACGATGTATGATATTTCATTCACCGCTTTCTCTTTATATTTTGATTTGTCTCGCTCCCATAGATCACGAAACTCTGGAATCCACAATATAGTGGGATTCATAACTACTTTACCTGCTACAATGTCGAACAATTTCATACTTAATATACCTTATATTATATAATAATAGTTTCATACGTTATATATTTTGTTTTAAAACTAAGCCTTTCTCATAGATATCATCTATAAATCTTATCTTCTTGCCACTGAAATGATGTCGCAATGAAGATTGGAACTCTTCCTCTGTAGATACATCATAACCAAACTCGGCAACTAAACCTTTAAAATCTTCGTAGTGTCTATATATATAAGAAAACTTCCTACTACGTTCTTTAGACTTTTTGGACTTCAATACGAAGCAACCAAAATACCTAATACGTATAGGACGTTCATCATTATCGTCTTCCATGACACGTTTGGAAAACAGCAAAGGGTGGTATGCTATTTTGCGTATCACCCTGTCTTCTTTCATCGTTAACAGACCGATTGTATGTATCAGATTATCCTGCCACTTCTGTTTTGTTAATAACATCCTTTTTCATAATTTTTTTAATTACTTTAACATCTTCTTTTATGTCATATAATCTATAAGCCATTGTAAAGAATGTAAACATTATAATTGTATCTATTAATATTAATATAAAATCTCCCATATTATTTATTTATATTATTCCATTCTTTTATTAATATAGTCATATAGTCTTTCCCCCAGTCATCACACTCTTTTGTTGATTTTTTACAACAAGGACATTCTAATTTATAGTAGTCTACCCAACTACCGCACATTCCACTATGTTCTTCTCTTTTAATTAAGTTGGGTTTTACATCACACATAGTACAATAAGATATTTTATCATATTGCATATCTATACCATTTGCCTTACATAATTTACATATATAATCTATTACATTATCTATTTGTATATATTTGCCAGTATCACTTCCAATTAATTTTGGATATAATTCCTGTAGATCCTCTTCTATTTGTTTTAAATATAACATATTATTCCATATCACAAATTAATTCTCCAGAACGAGTTGGTTCTGTTAATGCAATTCCTAATCTACTAAGTCCACAATCAAAGTTTACAAAATTATGTCTTCTCCAAAATTCCTTAGAATCAACTGGAACTTCAAATATCCATTTATAGGCATCTTCTGTTGAAAGACTTATACATTTTTCTCTAGTCATCTATACCTAATTGTTTTAATAATACCTTTAACTCTGATTTATTCTTTATAGTACCATCAAATATTGTACTACTTAAAGTTTCAATTCTAACTCGATGATTAGTGAACCAATATCTTAATTTATAATCGACATTACCACCACTTAAATATTGTATAGGTTTAATAAAAGAATAACCATAGTTTTCAGACATCCCTCTATCCTCAACATTCTTCCAGCCTAATGATTCTATATCTTCTTTATCTAAGTATTTAACCCTAAAGAACTGTTTATTATTTTCGTAATTTATAAAGTAATCATGGGGAATATTAATATCAACAGAATCTGTTGTATCAAAAACTTTCTTCTCCCAGTATCCTTGATCAACTAATTTTGGTAAACACTCTTCATTATCCCAGTTTTCTATTAACCAATACTTCTCACCATTAGTACTACTTATTTCATAACATCTTTCATATTCAAATCCTACATGGAATTCCTCAATAGTAGGAGTATAATATTTAGTATCTTCTTTTGGTTGCCACGATTCTTCTAATACAACCTCCTGTACATTGCCAGTTGGACTTGCTATCTTTTGTGGTTTAGTCAATAATTCATTTACAAAATTTTCTAGTTCTTCACAATTAAGACTCTTAAAATCTACGTCTTTCCCACCAGTTATTTGTTCTAATAAACCTGCGTGTTCTTTCATATACGTTTCCAAATTATGTTTAGTGATTGCAATTGCATTGTCATACATAGGATAATCAACTGGTTTAGTACCATTTACCTTAATGGGTTCGCCATTAGTGATTATTACTTTATCTTCCATATTAACTAATTTTTTTATATAATCATCACCAATCTCACTAGATATTAAATACAAACCATTTTCCATTGTAGATTCAAGTATTAATTTTTCTTCGGCAAGTTTAGTATCTATATCTTCTTTTGAGTTACCAAGATATTCACACATAGTTTTAGTTAAAGCAAGATGTGCTTGAATAGCTCCATCCTTACAAGTATACATTTTAAATATACGTGTTTTTTCTTTCATATTACTAAGTATTCTCTGTATACTTCCTTCCAGATCATAAACCTGAAATGGTGATAATTTTTCCTTACTTTCTATCATATTAACTAATTTTTTCTTCACGTGATGCAAATGGCATTTCCTCAAACCTTATTGCCTCAATATTATCTATACCAGATATTATCGCTTTTACAACTCTATGCCAACCATCACATATACAACCTTGATCATCAATTAATATAGGAATAGATAAGTCTGAATCCAGCACCCTTTTCATGTGATAAGTAATATCTTTCATATTCTCAATATGCCACATCAACTTACTTAAGTCAATACCTTGTAGATCAAGAGTAAATGTTTTATATCCTTTCTCTTTAGCAAATTGAATTAGATTAGGTACATCATAATGAAACTTTGTATCATTATAAATCCTAGTATATTCGTGATCCGATAATTCTAATTTCTTAAAGTTTATCATCTACTTTAGGTTTATTAAGGTCTAACACAAAGTTAAGATTAATCTTATTATCCTTCCCGATTATAGGTTTCATTAGTTCTGGTATTAAATACCGACCATCATTTGATTGCTCTAATATACCTATAGATAAGAACTTTTTGGCAGACCTTGTTAGATTAGCTTTAGTAATATTAGCAGACTTCATTATAAGCCTGCGATTGTCTGTGGACATTAAGTTCTTTAAATCACCATCCATTTTGGGTTGCCACTGAAGATCCAATTTGACGATCACACTATATACGTCTATTTCTCTTGGAGTCAGTTGGAGCAACCCATTTAGGACAGTAATGTAAACTCGAACAAAATTATCCTTCGTTACGAATTTCCTCAGGTACATTATCTGCTTCTGGTTTAATTATTTCTGTTACTTCTTCAACTACAGGTTCCCCTACTAATACTGGTGAACCATCTTCACTAGCCTCTTTAACACGAGCCAGGTTTAAATGAATTTCTGTCTTACAGTTAGGACAAATTATAGATATATCATTGTCTTCTGAAATATAAAGGCTGATTGCATTCATACCATCGGGCATGTCGACTGTTTCAATAACACCATCATAACCACATGAACACCTTAGTGATAATGTATATTTACTTGTTACTGGTTTTACTTCAGCTCCGTACCTAGTGTCGTCTGCTAACTGTTTTGCTTTCTTTACTTTTTTCATTACTTACTTCCCTTTTTAGTTGGTTTCTTTTTGCCACCTGTTTTCTTACCACCACCACATGCCATAACTTTATGCTTTAATTTGTTCAACTTTTAAACCATCTGTTGGTGTATCAAGTTTACTAAGTAACCATAGTAAAAACTTACGTACGTACTTAGGTGTAAATACACCTGCTAAATACAAGGCAACTAACCCTGCTATTTCCAATGCTATAATCATTATTTTATTATTACTTTTACTTTATCAAAATCTTTTTTATTATCTTTAGCCCATGCTACCATAAAACTAGAACCACAAGCCAAACATAAGTCAACTTCTTTACTAGTATCTGGTGATATATTCCTTGTGGGATTTGGTGCACCACAAACCATACATTCCCCAGCATCATACTGACCAAACCATATCTCTTTACCACCTATAGGTAATGTAAAACCATGACTAGCCATAACCTATAAGTCTGAATATAAATAAACAAGTTGATTATCAATTATCATTGGAACCAACTCTTCATCAACTAACATAAATACATCATCAGTCATAATAACAACGTTTTTAGTATATACGTATAATGATAACAAAAGGTTTCACGTACAGGCATAAAAAAAGGTAACCGAAGCTACCTTAATTTATTTTGTTAAAATCTTTATCTAAGTAAATGACATGTACCTGATTGTTCACATATCCAATATATGGCATCTTCTGGATTATCAAATAATTGATTTGCTGTATACCAAAAACCATATCTTATATTCTTATTATCCTCATCAATATCTATACTTAATTTATATTGACAGATCTCTAAATCCTTCCTTTCAGTACTATCCTCATCAGTAGGAATTTCATCACCATCTGTTATGTCATAGACATAACCTTTCTCAGTACTAATTAAATAGTTCTTTATCTTTACGACCCTACCTTTGCATAAACCCCAATTAGTAAATACAAAGAAAGCGTCACCTAATTCTATTTTTCTTTCTTCCATATCATTATATTTATATATTAAACACTATATCATTATCTATATTTCTCATATCTTCTATAATAGAATCTATAAGAGATTTACCAGATAATACTTTGACTATTGCTTCCTTACCGTCATTAGAAAGCAACCATATTTCAAGGTCCCTTAAGTCCTTATCCATACTATGATTGTGTTACATATTTAATAACAAGACATAGTATGCCCACAGATGCTGGCACAGCAAAAATAAGTACCCAGTCTTTTATGTTCTCTACAGTTACTTTATTCATATTTATACAGTATAAATTAAAAACAACCTTCCCCCTAAGCGAGGAACTGTATCACGCTTTCACACTTTAATAAGTAACTTCATATTGCCCGTACGTCAGGATATTTGATCAACCCTTTACACCCATTCTCTTCATTTTGATACGTGTACCCGAAGAGACACAATATTTATATACTTACTTTTTACTGCCTATCGGGGAACCTTATTATTATTTATAACTACTAACCCGACTTCTGAACCACTACTTGCTTTCACACCCTCGTGGTTGATATGTGAACACGACTTCACATGACATTAACTATACGAACATAATAGTATAAAGGTTTCACTAAAATGAAAAAGGGGATCAAATTTCTTTGTCCCCTTAATAGCTTTTCTGATTATCGTTAATCCTTAGATGGATATAATTTAACACATGGTACATGTAGCTCATTAGCCAGATCAACAATGGTTGGAGCAGGTTTCTCCTTCTCAAATAAAATACTACCAGTATATAAGGACCAAGTCATTGGATAATAATATTTGTCTGTGAGTTTTATATCCTTATCCTTAATCTCATACCCATTAGATAAAAACCTATTAACAATCCGTTCATATTCACCAGCGGTTATATAATCAAATGTCTTAAGTACTAACTTCTCTGTAAACTCATTACTCTTTATATAAGGTACATCCATTGGTTCACATTTACATACATCACAATTAGCCTCTGATGTATCCTTTACTTTTGACTTAAACCATTTCATAATTATACCTTTTTTATATTAGTACCACCCTGCACTACCCCATGTATATCACTACGCCATACCCAATACATATCCTTATACAGGTCCATCTTCTTTGCATTCCTAAAGTCTAATACTACCTTATCCCCTACTATATAGTAGTTCTCTTTATCACTAACACCAACAATCTCCACTATCTGATATGCATATGGTATATCAACCTCTTCAATCTTAGTTACCATATCATCCTTCATAGGATCTAGACCAGCACTTGCTACCTGATCAACAATACGCTGTGACTGTTTAAACGTCACAAACTTCTTTATCTTTATAATCACCCTATTTTCACTAGGGGTAAAGTTCAATTCTTTGTATCTATAGTTTTCTTTCATAACTAGTTACTTATTTAAATAATACTATATATACGTATATATTGATCAAAAGTTACTGTTTTATGTATATAAATGACCCCATACCTTAATATATATACAAGTAGCCCCCCATATAAAATTGTGGATATATTACGATATCGAGACCACCTAAGAAACCACCCCCGGGCTATATCGGCAGAGGGAAGACCCCATATGGGGAGGAAGTATCGCCTCTGAATTACAGTCATGGCAAATTCAGTTAAACGGACTCTGTCCAAGAAGATCTCCGGAAAAAAGGGAGATCGTGAGTGGTTTATGCTCGTATTTGAAACAGAACTCATATCAGGTGAGTTATATCCTGATAAGACTATGTTCGTAGGTAGGGCAACATTTGATGCACTGAATGAGGGTGATATCGTGCCTATACATGATTAAGTGGCTCTGCCACTTTTTTTGACATTTAACTATAAATAGCCAATATCATGGAAGCATACATATTTCCTATGACTGATCATCTTGAATGGTTAGTAAAGACCATAATATACTCTCATACTCTAATTGAACAACCATTGTTCTTCAAATGTATCCCAGATGACATACCAATAAGTTATAATTAAAGGATAATCAATCATGAGAAATCATAAATCAACTATTCAATTCATATTGTTAATGACAGTAATGACCTCATGTGATACAGTATTAATTCAAATACCATAAACTCATGCCTGTAATAGCTAAAATACAAGACAAAACTCCACCAAAGGAAGAGATACACTTCCCTTGCGTAATGATAAGTAAGGATAGAACAACCATTCTCTTAGTTAAAGAGAAAAGTGAAGATGGATATGAAGGAACAAGTTTATACGATGGGACCTTTACAATAGGTATAGGTTACCATTCAAAAACATGGGAAGAAAGCCTATTCTCACCATTCTTCGGTTCAATCACTCTATTAAACGGAAAATAATGGTTAAACGAATCAAACTCAAAGAGAGTCATGTGACCAAGGCTAAACAGCTAAGGATATACATGTTGTTAATGAAAATGATTGAGGGCAATATAAGAGCAAGATACTCATATTATATGAACTCACAAAAATTCATTGACCAGTATAATAAACATATTCTCATGCTAAACAATAAATCTTGGCATGGAATGATTCTGATAACATTTTTATGGGGTTCTATAAATGAAAATGAAGAATATTCAAATAAAGATGAAAACGAAAAATGGCATAAAATAGCCACTCATTTCTCAAAATAATATTAAAAGGAAATTGAGTCCTTGCACTTATAGTCCAGGCATTAGGTCAAATCCGATTTTATATTAGGACGCAGCCGGATAAAAAAAGTCTGCAAGGACTCTTCACATAGTTCATGTCGATAGCACAGTAAAATGTTTACTAGGGCATGAATGGAATAGTATGATCATTGATCCTTTGAAACGTCTAATGACGAATCTGTAATCCATGGCACAATATGCTTACCGAGAAGATAAGTGCTTGTAAAAATAATCCATATCATTGTAATGGAGGATAAATCATGGTGGCAGGACATCAATGAGTCGGAGTGTAGCACAGAAGGCTTTGCTTAATGTGTCACGAAGGGGAGATCATACTATTTTTACATCAAAACCAATAAAACTAAAGGATATGAAGAAATCAACATTATTCACCGCAGCAGTAATAATAGGCTGCATAGTTATGGGTGCAATTATATATTGCAATCCCATGTAACCAGAATATGAATCAAAAACCTCAGAGCGTATGAATCCACCGGGTAATTTGGTTTAATAAAGAATAATTGAACCAAAACAACAATGTAAATGAAGAGGGCACTACAGATAATACATACATATCGTGGTGTCCTCTATTTTATTGATGCTAAGGTCATAGTACGTGCAATCCGTATGTAAACCGTTCAAGTCAATAAATTAAAAAAAAAGGATAAATGAAAAAGAAACTAACATGGAGTACAGTCATAGGACTAATACTCCTATTCATGTCACTTATTTGCTTTGGTAAAATGGTAGCAGATACTCAATTATCAGATGCATATGACTACTACATTCTGAACTACGAAAGATTACCAGATCTTCAGAATCCAATGTCTCCTTATCTAATATCTGCTATAGTATTTATAATACTTGGTAGTGTATTAGTTATAACTGGCACAAATGAAGCAGAAAAATCATACATCACACCAATTCTCTTAACAAAAGAAGAAATGGAAGAACTACTAACACAGGATGAGTTCTTAAGTAGTGAACCATATGTAATAGGCTTCTTTGAAAAAGCAAGGAATTCAATTGGATATATAAGATGCTACAAATTCTTTCATAATTATGATGAAGCTGACATATGGCACAGAAAATGGATGAGAGAAAATCCACAATTACCAAGTAAATTCTGGATAAATCATACCTTACTAATAAGGGATGAGGAATTTGAAAATATAGAAGGATAATACATACCCTAAATGGGTCAAATAAAATAAATCGAGTGAGTGGTTGTGGTTCTCATATTCAGTATGAATTTCAGGCATCGCTACTTACATGGCTCGCTCATATCCAAGCCACTCACTCTTTTTTCTTATCAATCAATCGAAAGTAAACAAAGTAAACAAGTAACAAATTATTATCATCATGACAGAAAAATTAACAAGATCCATCTACAACGTAATAGTTGTAGGAGAGTTTGTAAAGAACTCGCAAGGGAAAGAAGAATTAAAAGATGGTAAGCCTATAATTGAAAACAATTATATAGGTCACAATGATCCACCAGAAGGATTTCTGGATGTGTGGCCAGATGGCACAAACCATTACTGGTGCAGGATAGTAAAACCAATGGAAACCCGTGGTGGCAGAAAAACACTGTCCGGTTCAACAGCCCCTATTACATGGCTGATCAGTGAAAAAGGACAAAGTATCGTGTTTAATGCCATAAAAGATGCAATTGAAGCTGGTGAATTCACACCTGCCCCTGGATTTGCAAGCAATGCAAAAGAAATCTTACTTAAACTTGATGTTGAAGGTGCAGCATTCACATTTGATACTCCACCACATCAAATCAGGAGAAGAGTAAATGGAAAAAGAATACTTGTACCAGGTAAAAGCATTGATCCCGCAACAGGAAAAATGGTAGAAGCACCAAACTGGGTAAGAAAAGAAACAATATTCTTATTCAGTGACGAATGTGATAACCCTGATGTATTTGCAGATGCAAGAATCAGGCGAATCAGAAAAGATAAAGAAGCTCTTTTCAATCCTGAAGATGCAATACCAGCTGATGGAGATTCATCAAAAGATCCTATTGAAATGGATCAGACAGACAAACCACCCGTAGCACCAACAAAGTAACTATGGAACGGGCCGATAATCAAAACCGAAAGCGGAACCACTTTTAGTGGTATGAAGGTGCCAAACCCTTCCGGCCTACTACGAACTTATAGCTCAGCACGGTAGAGTGCATAACCACATCCTCGGGAGACAGTTATGAGGTCATGGGTTCAAATCCCATTAAGTTCACAAACTCATTCTTTTTTTTTTCACGGAGAGTCAATTGCAAGTAACATACATTTAACGCCATTGACTGTATTTTTTATTGGTTTAATGACTCTCCGTGTTTTTTTACTTTTAAGTCCCTAATTTACAAACAACACATCTCTAATAGTCAAACAAATACATAAGATGTTCAAAGAAAATAATGCATTACCAAGAGGATGTATGCATATGTTATGGCAAAAAGCAATCTATGCTATTATCCTATTACTAATTACAGCTTGTGCTGTATTTGGACAACCTAATGTTAAACCAATATACCCTAATGCTATATCCATAGCAATAACACCAGAAGATAAAGGTATTGGTTTAAGATACGATCGATTCTTCAGTAATAATTACATTGGTATTGGTATATATAATACTACTACATATGGTAACTATAAACTACCAAATGAAGGACATATATACAATCATGTACGTAATGTAATTGGCATATCTATGAGAATGTTTGGTAATTCATATGATCATACTTGTATTAATTTTGGTACAGTATATCATTATTATGGTTACGCTGATTATGTAAAAGGTACATTAAATGAAGATGTATTTTTTCCATTATCATTAGAAATAGGTGTGCAAGGAGTTATTAAAAGAGTTAACTTTGGTTTTGGTATTGATCTACTGAAATCAGATGGATATGTTGTAATAGGTACATTATTCTAAATCAAAATACAATGAAAGAACTAACAATTGAACAGAAAAAAGAAATTTTACTAAAAGACAAAATAGTAAAATTAATATACAAAAAAACAGCTAAACAAATGGGCTACTCTGAATATATTAATTACAGAGGTAATGCCTTAGGTAAAGTTGTTACTGTAATTTGTAACTGTGATTTAGGATTCTGTGTAAAAGAATTCGATTACGTTCTTGATTACAAATTAATCGAAAAGTAATATGATAAAAGTGTCAAATACACCTAATCACAAAATGCTTGTTATATCTGCAATCGTTATTGCATTACTATCATTAATGATAATGATAACAGGCTGTTCTAAAACATCATATGCTGGACCAATGCAAGATGATTCTGCACCACCAGCACCAATGATGATTCAACCAATAGATACTAACAGAATAATTAGACATCTACATGAATCAGTTATATATGTATATCCATGTGACAATGGTAAACGTATTATAGCTGAATATTATAGAGAACGTCCATGGAATAAATGGAAACTATCTGTATATAAACGCAATTGCAAACGTAAACCTCTTAATAAAAATTGAGATGGAACGTGAACAATTTACAAATATAAGATTCAATAAAAACCAAGAAGAAATAGGTACATGCACAATATGTAATAAAGATCCAATACTATTATCAAGTAGCCATAATTGTCTTTATCCAAAAAAGATGCAAATCGGTGAAGTAGCAATTATGAAAAATGCACCTGAAGAAGTATTATTGGCTGCGAAATACATACGTCAGTATTCTAAAGCTTCAAGCAGAAAAATACCATTTACCTTATCATTTAGGAAATTTAAACAGTTAATGAAAATTAAATATTGTCAGTATACTGGTGTATTATTGGATAGAACAGATAAAACCTCTCCAAATTATCCATCTCTTGAACGAATAAATTCTGATGAAGGATATACAGATAGTAATACTATTGTTTGTGCAGAATTTATTAATAAAGGTAAAAACAATCTGTCTCCAAAAGAGATAGAATCAATTTATTTGAGTCTTAAGAAAAAAGGAGTTATCTAAAATATACCAATAACCCACAGTGGTACAGTGGTCAGAAACAGAACTGATATCAAGTGAAGATCGGTTTGTGATGCTTCAAAGCATATGAGGTATATAACAATATGGGGATGACATGGATTTGACTGGTAAAATGAAGTACTTATTGCAACACGTATAGTATTATTACGTTAAAGAATGCACAAAATAAAAGGCGATAACAAAATTATCTCCATTGATCACAACCAGTACCTGCTAAGGCAGGCTAGTTAATCAATCTGGCTACGGAGCCATGGAACATAACACCGCACAGTTTATTGGTGTCGTAAACCAATTGGTGGAGCGGCTGACGAATTAAGACAGTCCCGGTTGTCTGTTAGAAAACAGTCTATTGTTGTAGGTATAAGTAAATAAGTTACACAGGACTCGGGTTCGATACCCGACATCTCCACATTTTTAATTAATAATCAAAACAATGGCAACAAAATTCAAAAACAAAAAAGCAGCAATGGCTTTTGCAATGAAATTGCAAACCATTCCAACTAATACTCCTCTTGTAGTATTAAAAGCAAAAGGAGTACAGGATAGTTATAATGCAATATGTGATAATAATTTCTGCGATACTTGTATTGTAAATAATCCTACATTACATCCACATTGTATATTTGGACTTAATAGTGAGAACATGGAACTACGTCGTAGTAATCATACACAGAAAAGTCTTATAAAGGCTTGTAGAGCATTTGCTAAAGTACTAAGAGAAAGGATAAGATACAATGAAACTCATCTTGATTAATCCAGGTGGTAGTAAACTATTTATAGTTAAACTTACCAAAGATATAACTGGTTTGAGTTTAAAAGAAGCAAAAACTCTTATCGATTGCGCACCTTCTGTAATAAAAGAAAGTGAAGATCTGAAAGAATTAAGATCTTTAAAGAAACAATTTGAAGGAGTTGGTGCAAGAATGGAAATAGTAATGAATAGTACTAAAGTTCCATCTTTCAAACAACGTGCTATCATTCAAGCTTTTGAAGAAGAATTGGCTCATCTCAGTGTATGCCCCGATATTAATGCAAAACAGCATGTAGGCGAATTGAATCCAGTATCTAACATACTTGGACCAAATTCACATGATCCTATTCTTAATGAAGAGGAATCAGGTAAAATGGAAGATATATTATGTCAAATATATACTTTCTTAAGAGATCTTTAAAGGATAACACATTTTAATCAAATACAGAAATGACAAAAATTGAAGTTGGTAAAAAAGTAAACTGCACATTGACTGCAGAACAAAGGAACAAACTCGGTATCCAGAACGAAATCCAGAATCCTTGTACAGTAGCAGGTCATTACACAAATGGTGTAGCTGGTTATTATCTTACTGATGCAAATGGTAAAGGATTTGCTGTTGCTGATCGCTACGACGCATTAAAGGAAATAAGTTAATTCAAGTTAGCGATATTTCGGGAATTAACTAAAAGGGGAGTTGTCTACAATCCGACTCCCCTTATTTTACTAACTATAATCCTAAATAATGGAAGATATAGAATGCATAAAACAAACATTGAATGGTGATATTAATGCATTCAGAGGTTTAGTTGTTAAATACAAAGATGCCTTATATCTACACATTCTACGAAAAGTTCATAATAACATAACAGACACTGAAGATATTCTTAATGAAGTGTTCATAAAGGCCTATAGTAAATTAGATAGTTACAAAGAATCAACTGGTGGTATATATCCATGGTTATTAACCATAGCAAATAATCATATTATTGATTTTGCACGTAAAAAGAATAGAATACCAAAAGGTGATGATATTAACTACTTTAATGATATTGATCCTGCAACTAAAATTGCATCAGAAGATATGACTGTAGAAGAATTTATGATCAAATCTGAAGATAATAAACTCGTGAGAGAAGTTATTGAGGAATTACCTTTATTTCAAGCCAATCTTATTAATATGTACTATTATAGAGATATGTCATATGAAGATATGGCTAAAGAATTAGGTAAACCAATTGGTACAATCAAAACTGGTCTACATAGAGCTAAACTTAAGTTGTCTAAATTGTTAGAAAACAACAAAAACATAAAATAAAATGGAACTATCAAAAGGATTTAGCATTGATCCATCGTGTATATGGTATGATAATCATATTCATATTAAAGTAACCAAACTTGAAGAAAGCCCAACTGCTGAAGTTACAGACAATATTAAGATTGGTGAAGAAAGAAAAGGTTGCTGTACTATTGATTCATTACCATCAAAAGATAAAGCCTTTATGATGAGTGTATATGAAAGAAATGGTAGATCTCAAGAAGTAGGATCTTGGTTTCATACATCAGATGTACAGGATATAGTTGATTATCAAGTTGAGGCAGGTATTCTTAAGAGTATAAAATTCTTAACAATCAATTCTATATATCTATTAGAAATATTGAAAGTTGAGAATTAAAAAAAGGAACAATGCCCAGATGGTGGAATGGTAGACACGAAGGACTTAAAATCCTTTGTCTTAACAGATGTGCAGGTTCAAGTCCTGTTCTGGGTACTAATCAAAAACTAATATAAAAAAAAAGAAAATAATATGTGTTGGTCAGAAACAGGTATGTCAGAAGGAGGTACTCCTATATATACAAGAACTCTATGGAATGGTGAATATGGAAGAAATAGAAGTCATTCTAGTATTAAAGAGTGTTCATCGTCTTCAGAATTAGAGGAAAAACAAAGAAAGTCAAAAATAAAAAATAATTTAATAGTTTCTTTGAAAAGTAAAGAAAATATATCTTATTATTTACCTTTTGGCAAGAATTGTTTACCTTATGCAACTTCATTTTGTACTGAACATTGTCTTTTAAAAGAATTTCCCTTTAAGTCTAAAATGCAAAAAAGGATTCAAGAGATAAGTTTACAAAAAATTGAAGTAGATGATTTAATTAATAATATGGAAAAAAGTAAAAGTACATATTTTACATTATTTGCTTCAGGATGTATTGAAAATACTAATATTTCAATTAAATCCCTTATTTATAAGTTTAATAAAAAGTTTCCATCAAAATATTTAAGAATTTTTTTGAGGAGTTTTCAAGAAATAGATAAATCGACTGAAAAAATTAAACTTATAACCTCAATTGATCATACAACTCCAATTCAAGAAATTACCAAAATAATATCAGGTAACACTTCTATTGCTATTATAGATCATCCTAAAAATAAAGATTTAATTCTTTATTTACTACTTAGTATACAATTTAATACTTCAAAGTTAAAAAAAAGTATAAATTGTTCAGAATGTCATGGACATAATCTTTGTTTCAAAGAGCCTAATAATTTCCTTTTAATCCAAGAACTAAAACAAAATAAATCAAAATGAATGAAGATCTAAAACAACAACTAACTAATCTACTAAATTATGCTCATGTTAGAGGAGATACATATTCTATTCTAGCTGCAAAAGAATTTGAAAATTAGGTTAAAGAGGTAATAAAAAACCTCGATGAAGATTTTGATTTTACAAATGTAAAAAGGAAAGAATAATGACAGATCAATTAATATCATTTCCAACAGCTAAATTAGCTAAAGAAAAAGGATTTCCACAAGGAAATAATAATGGTATATATCATACTGAACCAAAAAATCACAATACTGGAGATAGAGGACAATACATAAATCATGAACGATTTTTAATAATTACTCAATCTCTACTTCAAAGATGGCTAAGAGAATATAAGTTTCTCCATATTAGTATTACATATAAAGAAGTTAAGGGTAAAAAAATAGAAGGTATTAATTCCGTATACTTTGATATTGAAATATATCGGTTGACTGGCGGGGATGCTTGGAAAACGTATAAATTTGAGGGTTACTCTGATAATTATGAAAAATGCCTTGAAAAAGGATTACAAGAAGCATTAAACTTAATACCATAAAATCATGATAAAAGGACTAATATTAATAGTACTTGCATCAATGTCTCTATTTGGTGCTATATCTGAATATCCTAATTGGGATACAATGTTTGGACCATTACCGTCTCAAAAACCTATTATTAAAGTATGGGTACTACGTTTAATATGTGTTTTATTATTCACAGTACTGTTTACTATAATAAATAGTATGATCAAATAAACTAACTATCATGACAGATAAAGAATTTTGTGATCTCTATAACTCTTATACTGGAGAAGGAAGTATGATGAGTGGTATTGATAGTTTAACACAACTAAAACAACATACCTTTAATGGTGAAGAATTAAAAGAATTCATTGAACATTGTATTTCTCAGTATCAACATACACAATACAATCCCTGTTCTAATTGTAAAGATGATCCATGTCCTGGTAGAAACAATTGTAAGAAGATACCATGGAATATCTACCATAAAGAAGAAGAACTACTTAAACTTGATGAAGCAAAACCTATGACAACACAGTGTGAGGAAGATGTTGATCCCTCAGATGATGAATAAAAATATTAAAAGGAAAAAAGAAATACTACTACAAAACACGATAAGCTCAGCCTGTTAAGTTATATCTCACGTGACATTGAAAAAGGGTTAACACTAGATGTTTCACCGCAGTCAGATATAGAATCAGTAACCCTGCGTAGTAGTATTTCCCATATTGACATGTATATCAGTTGGTTAGATAGCCTTCCTGATAAGGAGGAGGTCGTAGGTTCAAGTCCTACCATGTCAACAAATCACTAATCCCTTAAGTGTAATACAATGAAAAATTTGGCAAAAGTTGTGGAGAAACTTGAAGAAGAAACTCCATTAAGAATCAAAAACAAAAATCGTAAAAACGAACCAAATGGAACTGAAATCGTGGCTAAAGGACACTCTCATAAGCGTTCTAAAGCGTTTAAACGAAAAAAGCACACCGATCGGATCAGGCCGACTTAAAAAAGTCCCAATCTCTAAAGTGACATATGGTGTAAACCAAAATGGTAGCATCAATGTATGTCATATAGGAAGAACTGTTTTAACTGATGATGGTGTAGGAGTGCTTGACTCAAAATCAGGAGGTGGTAGGTATTCAAGCGACCAAACAGGCAAATATGTCTATGTTAGGTTAAATGGTTGTAAGACAACTACTCAGTACAACAAAAATGTAGTGTATATTCTAGAAGTAGAAGACAACACAACATTTGCTAGCGTACCTCTATCCCCCATACATTATAACTTTGCTGTACCTTTTATAAATAAGGAGATAAAGTATCATTTGTCAAAAAACAATAATGCTATGCTTCTAAAGAAAGATACAAATAAGTTAGAAGGAATAGGTATTATCAGTAGTTCTAAAAACGGTAATGCCATTATCCAACGCCTTGATAAGGCTGGATATCTTGTATTTTTATTTCAACCAAAATCAAAAGTTAAAACAATCAAAAATGGAAAATAATACAGCACGAAACTTAGCAGACTTAGTAGTAGTTAAAAATTTGGATGAGAACTCATTCAATGCTATCAAATATGCATTACTTGTATCTCCTGAAGAGATTACAAATGAAATGTCATGGTGGCAAGAACAGTTAAAGGGAGCAAACAACGAATACAAAGCTGAATGCGAACTTATGCTTAAAAAACTACGAGCTATCAGAATTAATAACATCAACTTAACTTGCCGTGTATACGACTTGGATGTTGATGCTACAGCTGATAAGTCTACTGCAAAACCTGCAGAAGATAAGAAGGATAATAAAAAGTCCGATGTTAAACCTGCAACAGGTAAGGTTGAAAACAACCAGTCTGCTCAAAATGTAAATACCATAGAAGGTACACCAGTTTGGATCACCGATCTTTATACTCCTAACAAAAAGACTGTTGAAGAGTTGAAGGTTGAATTGAAGAAGAGGACAAAAGATGAAGCTATTGCTGCTGCAACCATTATTTTAGGTAAAGCCAGATATGCAAAAAGTCCTGGGCAAAAGGTAAAACCTTGGAATCCGGAACGCATAGCTAAATTCGTTGATGGTATCTTCGAATTAGATGCACCTGCCAATAAGGATACCAAAGAAACAGAAAAACCAAAAGAGTCTGAAAACAAAAAACAGACTATTGAGGAAACTTATGCTACAGACAAGGATAATATTACAATACTTGGTGTAACAAAGAAAATCTGTGAAATGATTACAGCCGGAAAAGATCCAAAAGAAATAAGTGAATTTGCTACCTATATTCTTGGCGGTGGTTTCTATACCGATAAACAGAAAGAAGATGATTTCTCAACAGCAGACAAGATTGCTGAGTTCATTGCTCAGTCAGCTAAAGATCTTGAAGATAATTCTGCATCTACAGCTAAAGAAAAAGACATAGAAAAGAAATTTGATATATCTTTTGCTGATGCTGTAAGATTAATGGAATCCCTTGTTAATCAAGGAAAATCTTCAGATGAGGTTAAGAAACATTTCGAATCATTAAATAAAGTTATTGAATCATTTAGTGATGCAGTAGCAAAAGATGGTTTCGAAAGCGCTTGGAATACTTGCTTTAAACTAACTACTGAAAACAGAGTAGAAAGTTATAATAAGGCAAAGGAAAATTCTAATAAACCTGAAGCTAAACAGGAGGTTATCAATGAAGTTGAAAAAGAACTCAAAGATAAGAAAGAGGCTATTGAATCCGGAGAAGAAAGTCTTCGTGAAGCTCACCTCACATCATCTATCCTGAAAAAGTTAAGGGAAAAAGGATTTAGTCCAACTGTACCTGAAGGCAAAGCCATTCTTCATGATCTTGCAGTTAAGATCGGATTAAACGTAAAATGGTTGAAACCCAAAAGCGAATCTCAGCTTCCTGCTACAGAAGTTAAAACTGAACCAAAAGCAGAACAAAAAGCTGAGCCAGCAAAAGAGGATAAAAAGGAAGAATCTAAAGAATCTCCTGTTATCGGCGATAACAGCACTCTTGATACAAGTAAATACCCTGAAATAGCAACTGAACTTGGTGAGAAACAGACTATGTTGTCTGCATCAATAATCATTCGTAAGTATGAATCAGATGCTGATAAGAAATCAGTGGTATGTCAACTCGTAACCAAGATGTTCGCTGAGAAAAAGATTTTCCCAACTGATAAAGCTGATGCTAAACCTATGGATTGGGATCAGAAGAGAATTGAAAGTTGGATAAACAGTGTACTTGCTAACAAGCAAGCTGTTGATAAAACTCAGAAGCCAAAAGAGCCTGAAGTAAAGAATGAGGACAATAAAGAAGATAAGAAGGACGAAACTCCTACTGAACCTGCTGCAGAAACTAAAGTTGACCAACCTAAGCCTGCTGAAAAGAAAGTTAACTTTCTTGATAAACATCCTATATTCAAAACTACAAAGACTGCTGATGAGTTCAAGACCGCTGTTACTAATACTCTCAACAAACTCTTAACAGAGGAAAAGCTCAACCAGGAAGATGCTCTCAAAGAGCTTATTGGCACTGTAAGAAAAGCTACTGACATGAAGAAAACTTATGCTCAGCAGCAGTACAAAAATAAGTCTAATGACATCATCAAAGCAGCAATTGTAAATATTGCTGAAAGTGCCGGAATAACTTTAGTACCAGTGACTGAATAACATTCTTGAATAATATATGGAAGTGGCGTTTAAAAAATCCAAACTCGAAACTAGACTAGTTAAATCCTTTTCTACGACAGTAGCGAGAGACATCTGGCCTAACTTATCTACATGGTAAGCATAGTCAATGTCTACAGAGGACTAATATTATAGAAATATGATAGACGTCACTTCCTTTTTAAATTATTAACCAATGTGCGAAAGAGAGTTAGATATAGGAAAACCACAATCGTTTTGTGAATTACTAATTAAGGAAAATGAAGAAGCATTAACCTATAAATTACTAATTCCAAAAGTGAAAGAACTAAAATATCTATTGTCGAGATTACGAAGTATACCACCATCAATATCATGGCTCAGCGAAATTGAAACTGAGTTAAAATTACGAAGTGACAACATCTATAATAATATATCTGGACTCATGAGTATCATTTTTGCGAATTCCGAATTTGCAGACAAACAATTTGATATAAAATGGAATGAATTCTCCAGTAATGATCTAAAATATGGATATGTTGAGATATCCGATGTCGATGGTAATGATTATCTATTATTCCTAATTAGTTTTGACAATGGAATACTATCAGTAAAAGAAGGAACTTTGTTAAAAGATGATGGAGAAGCAAGAGTTATTGCTGATCTTATGACAGAAACAGTAGTTAAAGTCAATATCAAAAAGAATTCCCTCTTATACACATTATTGAACCCACCAAATAAACGAAAATCAAAATGAACGGTGATAAATCACAAATAAACGATGTCAATATCGCCATGCTTTCTACGATGTTCAGAAAAGTAGCAGCAGATGGTACTGATAACATAGAAGAAGGAGTAGGTACACTCTCAACTTCAAGTACGGTTCTACAAACCAGAGATGACTTAATACTCTTCTTAAAGGATCAAAAACACAGCAATTGTTTTTTCTATATCTATACTGGTAGTTTAGATGAGAGAAATTTAGTTCTTGTTATGAACACTGTTGCTGAAAGAAATGAACAAACCAGAGATTTTGCAATAGTAATTGCTAACAGCTGGGATAAGTTTGATGTACGTCAAACAACTGTAAGTTCAAAAGTATTAACAATTGTAGCTACGTATGACCAAAGAGCAAAATAAAAGATTCTTCCTGTTTGAGATAATGAATTCATTCTCAGACAAAGAATTAAAGTTGGTAAATCGTTATATAGGGTATTATAATTCGGTAAAACAGCAAGATGTTATATTGCTGATAAATAATACAACTACGTTTCTCTATTCGCTAATTGCATGTCTTAATGTAAAGCGAAACATCTACATCATTAATCCAAATGAATCAAGAGACTATATCTGGGGTATCATAACTAAGCATTTAAAGGATAAAGTTGTAATAACTGATTCCCCTTCATGGTATAAAGACATTATTCAATCTGAATTTTGTCCAATCAAAATGATTACATTATCACCTGATGCAGATCCTTACGAATGTTTATCACTTGAAAATATAGCGATAGTACATACATTCGATCCAAATAGTAAACCATTCATCTTCAATACATTATCATTAGATGATATCTATTTTGGGATAAAAGATTCTTTTGCAAAACACAAGATTTTTGTTGATAAAGATTTTTGGGTTTGGACTAAGAATCCGCATGATTATTTTATGTATTATTTTGTATTAAAAGAACTAAGATCAGATAGGGAGATAGATATGAAACCTTCTCTTCCAGCAACAGATAAAAGTACGATATTCTTGGAATATCAACTACTATTAAATATCTGGGATAGTATAATGTCCGATTTTCTACAAAATAAATTGTTCTTTAAGTGGATCTTTAAGAAGTATATTGGAGAAATAATACTCAAAATTTTGAGATGGAAATTAAAAAGACATTTCAAAAGATACTCACACATTGTGATTTTGGGTATAGTAAAAGACACTTTATTAGCAGAAATGCTTATGAAATGGAAAGACAAGAAAGTGTTTAATATTTACGGTGAATCAAATAATCTGATGTTTTTAAATATATCAGACAAACCTGGCACTGTAGATCTCACTTCCATTGATGATTATTTATTTAATCTTCATGATAAAATACAAACAGAAAAAGGAACAGTAGGAAGATTAGCTTCAAGAGATTGGAATAATCCTTTAAGTACTGTAATTTCTTCAATTTATTTCTTGTTGGAATCGAACAAAGAAAGGTATGCTACCTATTATGGATATAAGTTTAAAAACTTACCAATTTTTCCACATAAGGTAGAATCTCTAATGGATATTATTCCATTCATCAAAACAAGTTTATTTGTTCAATATATGAACAGAAATATCTTGTTATATGATCCTGATATGGATATGTTAGACAGATCCAATTATACTTTAAAACAATTGGAAGGATGTGCGGAATATGAAGGTATTTTACCTAAATATATCAAACATTTAAATTCCAAGATTCTGTCTAAGAATGAACAAATTACTGAGTTCAGGAATATTCCTAAACTTATTAATAAATACAATAGATTTGGTGAATTGAACAAACAAGCAGCCTACGCTGTAGAATTACTTTAACCACCAAAAATATATAGCCGAAGACGATTAAGAATTCCGTCAATATCAACACTGTTGGGTAGGTCCTCTCATAGCGACGACTGATGATCCATAATTTGTTTTTACACGGGGTACTCTATCGAAAAATTGTACAATCACGAAAAGTCTGATACTGGAATAGCTTTTTAAATGTCAAACTTATTACGATGTTCGAAATAGCTGGGAACTGCTATTAAACCTTTAGGTTAGATTCTAAGGAACTAGTTCGTTTTTGAACTTTGGAACGAAATCTCGGTCGTAATAAAGTGTATTTATACACAACATACTAAGTATTCTTCTGGGTTACAAACCGCAAATTTGTATTGAGGATTCTTTATGATAAAAGAACAAGATCATGTATCAGTACAATAAAAGTAAATAGTAATTCTTAATTAATACCAAACTGATACTTGCAATAAATGGGAGATATATACTATTGCACTGAGTATATGTCTTTGCTGTGATGTCCCTAAAAATAAAATAGTCTTCAAGATTGCAAGAGGAGAATTGTTATCTATCAAATAATGGAAAATAAAGACTTTATCAACCCAGATCAAACTCGATATCCTACCTAGATCACAAGGGAAATTATGATGATAAAGACAGTTATTTGTATAGTTAACTAAATTATGCCAGAAATGAGAGCAAAGACAATGGTTGGGCTATATAGATTGCGAATGCCCCACGTAAGTGTAAAGGAAACGAAATCATAATCAAATGTCGTAACGCATCGTGCTTGCGCCCTGTCACGTTAAAATGAGGGAATCTACTACCAGACGATAGAATCTGGGTTGAGAGAAATCTTGGGAATTTAAACTGAGAGAAAAGAATCAGTCAACTGCAAAACTGATGTAGAAAAAGTTATCTAACTGTTAATAGGTATGTGCGGTAAGTTGGTTGCTGTAATGGCTTGAAGGGTTCGAATCCCACCTCCAAAAGAGAGTATCCAAGAACGTAATTACTAATAGTGTTCTACTGAAATACAACAGATAGTTTTGAACTGTACAGAAACTGTTGAAAATAAGTATATGAAGGTTTAGTAATGATACTAGATGTGCGCAAATCGTCTAGGGTAAAAGGAGACCAATGTTAGTGTGTTAAGCTCCATGCTAATCCTCTGCCAAAAGCTGAATGTAACTGTATTTATGAATTCGATTATTGGATTCTCTATTTAACCACAATGAAGAGTATTTAATATTCCAAACTGCACAGATAAATGATCTTATGGGGAAGCTCAGACGTATAAAAGCGGATCATTTACAGTAAGTGGTACTAAAATAGTCGAAAAGCTGGCTTGAGTCGAGATAGTATACTCAAGATGGTCATATGATGGAATGAATTATTATTTTATTAAGAGAGAGTGCGAAAGTTCGCTAGTCGAGCTACATTTCTCGTACTAGTGGCGCTAGTGTTAACCTGTAGAAATCTATATATACAAAATATGTAGGTAAAGTAGGATCATTAAGCATCCGTCTAGTCAAGTAGCTACCAAGATGAAATATGGACAGCATCCGTGTAACGTAATAACTAATGAAATCGACCATTAAACAACGCTGAATGCGTTAAATAATTTTAAATTATGTTCATAGAATAATGAACACATTTCTACGCTGTAACAATACATGCTAGTTATTAACAGATCATATCAAAGTTATTAACAAAATTCAAGGTATGAATTATTATAGTAGTAGGGATAGATAACAACCGAATGAGTAGTGTATATTATTTATTCAAAAAGCGTAAGAAGGAAAGACGAGGTTCAACTATCGAAGTGAATGATAACGCAATTCCTGATTATTTATCTCTCTACTTTTTTATTAACAACTTAATCCAATATCACATGGAAGGCTATGAATTTAAACTAATACAAAGTTATGCGCCAACAATGGATGGGAGAATAGTTGTTGAAGATTCTAACGTAGGTGGAATAAAAAACACATATCGTATTAGTTTTATAAAATATATCTGTATTGGTAAATTTACTATCATATTCTCCAGAAAAGTTCTTGGGGTTAAAGGATTTTTAAAACCTTATAAGAAAGTATGGAATAAATATACCAACAGATTAAAAAAACCGTATTGGGGTAAAAAGAATTCACCCTTTACCAATTTGTGGATAGTATTAACATCAGATTACAAAACGCTGGGAAACAGATTTATAAACTCTGAAACAACTACCCAGTCTTTTAAAGTTAAAGTTTTAGGGATCTCATTTAGATCTACAACCTTAGGTAAAAATCTTAATAAATGTTCAAATTTTATCATTAATCAAAAAAATTAAAATTATGGCACAAAAAACTAGTAAAGTAATCGGACGCAACGCTATGGATCGCATACCTCAAATGATGAGTCAGTTTTGGATGTTGAAACCAAGCTTCGTAAATACCAAAGCAGAAGAAGTCAATGAAAATGATCCTCATGTTATTGGCATGGTAGTCAATGTAATTACCGATAATGTAAATTCATTGGTAAGGACTGGTGATGTCGTCCGGGTAAACAATGCCATCGATATTCCTCTCGATGATGAAGAGTGGAGTAACATGGATATTACCAGAAAACCATTCACAGATGCTGATGCTGCTTATGCAAAATGGGAAGAAATGACCAAACTCGCATTAGCAGAAGCTACAGCAAGACGTGATGCCCTTACAGGTTTAGTTGATTTACTCGACCATAACCTCACAGAAAAACTTCGTTAAAGGATTCCAGGAGGGGATTAGTATAATCCCTTCCTTTTTTCATTACAATCAAAAACTTACAAATGAAAAAGATACTAGTATTTTTAGTAGCACTAGCGCTTGCTACATTATCAATTGGAGCACAATCCACATATGCAGTAGATAATAAACAATCTACACTAACATTAAGATTTGAGACTCCTCGTTTCCCGGAAAGTGCAAGTGAGAAAGCTGTTGTAGCACTCACAGATGCAACAAAGACTTATTCAGAGAACTTAACTACAATTAGTAACCAAATAAATACATTACAAAGGGGACTGGATGTGGTTGCCAACAAGGAAGCTGAAACAAAACTGTCATATTATGCCAGCAAATATAACAAGACTTCTGGCGATATTCTTAAGGCAGTTAAACGAAACAATCTTATTTTCATACTATCTCTAATTATACCACTATGTTTAATGATAGACAGGTGGTTATGGATATATCGAAAAAAGAGAGATCTCGTAATAAATGAATTTCTAATGATAAGTTTTGCCCTGATATTAATAGGCGGAGCTACATTTCTGATTCTATACTTCGGAGCAACACATTGCTTCAATGAAGACTATACATTATTAAAGGATTTGAAGGCTTTCTTATAAAAAATTAAACAAGATGGTTTCATTCGCGCGACTAAATAAAGTCAACAAGAAAAAGATTCTTATTATGATATCCAATCTTAAGGATACTAAGAGAATGCGATATCATCTTGTATCCAAAGATGGTTTAAGAATAAGGTATGGGAATAATATACTCTCGTACCTATTCAAATCAAAGACAATATTAACATTACTGTTCTTGTCGGAACATTTGGATATAATGATAGACGCCAGACAAGTAGAAGATCTTAACGAATTAGTGAGATCATTATACCCAATCTACAACTTGCGAAAACATAAACCATCAATTGATGATCTTCCAAAAGAATCCTTTATTCGAGTATTTCGGAGAAAAGGTATAAAGGAAGATGTGATACTTGCTAATTTCAGTAATCATTTATTCAAATATTTAGAGAGAAGAGAAACACTACTTTCTAAGTTAATGGAATTATTTACTCTTGAGAAGAAATATACATTATTTCCAAAGATTACTGAAGGTAGAGTTATCGCACTCATCGTTGATGGCAAATCACTATTGAGAGCACCACCCAAAACACGGATATTTCAAGGTCTCTTGAACGCCGCTTAAGGGTTACAGTATAGGTGGTAGTTAGTAATAATTACCATCTATACTTATTTTGATTACATTCAATGCCAAGAATTATTCAAATTTTCAGAAACATTACATTAAAAGAGACGTATTATACGTTACCTGTTCTTATCAAGGATTTTGGGGTAGTTAGCATATCAACTAAAGAGATATGCTTAAGTTAAACCAAATCGACTATTATGAAGAAGCTTTTAATAGCTCTTTTAATGGCCTTTTACTCATTGAATTTGTTTGCTCCGGCACCAGATAAAGTGTTTACGGCTCATATGAAAGAGTTTGAAAAAGTGGCAAGTATTAGTGATTCGATTGATGTTAACCATATAGGTGTATTAACTATACCCTTACAACCTTTTGTAGAAATATCTGCAGATAATCATACACCATTCTCAATATCCAGTAAATATGGATATAGAATGCATCCAGTATTAAGAGTAGTATTACTCCATACAGGAATAGATGTAGTTGTAAGGAAAAATGAACCAATTTATGCATCTGGAGATGGTGAAGTCGTCAAAGTAGTTTGTTCTAAATTTGGTTATGGTAACCATATAGTTCTTAAACACAAGAATGAGTTTAAAACACTTTATGCTCATTTAAATAAAATACTAATCAAAGAAGGAGACTATGTACACGCAGGAGATATGATAGGACTAGCAGGTCAAACTGGTCTAGTATGGGGTAAAAACTGTCATATTCATTTTGAATTAATGTATAAGGGTCAAAAAGTTAACCCTTTACCATTCATAAATGCAAAGAATTCTAAAGAATTCGGCGAAAATATGTGTGTACTAACAAATGTTAAGAACTATTATTTGGAGCAATTACAAACCAACGAGATTTTCAGGCAATCTCAATAAATCAATACTAACATGACCTTTAAAAATGAGATTAAGAATCTTGGATCACTTTTAAAAAGCAAAGAAGAACTTGAAGATCATATAAAAATAGAACAAGTTAAGTTATTATCAAAGTTTTATAAACGAGATATGACTGATGCTGAAGTTCTAGAAATTCAAGAGAAAATTGCCACAAAAGACACTCAACTTCGTGAAGTTAAGCTGTCTATTCAGTTAGCCAATTCGACAATCATTGATGATGAAGGTAATAGTAATAATTATTACATTTATCAATTATCAATTTTAAATCGGAAGCTATCTGTACTACGTGAAATTGTTTACAGAGGTGAACAAATATTTGAATCCGATGACAAGAAAAAAGTCAAAGGTGCCACATATCACCAGAGTTCCTTAGTTACCAAGAAAACTTATAATGCAAAGAAGAAAGACGTAGAAAGTCAGATCACTGCTGTAGAAGCAGAAAGAGCTGAATTAAATCAGAAGTTAGCAAAATTTAACAAATCTACCGAAATTTCCGTAAAGATTTACGAAGGCTTTGAGAACTTTATTAAATAATTATATAGCAGGGTACGTATTTGATAGACCCAGTTTAAAAGACTAGAGTGGTTATTTTCAATACGCCCTGCTATTTTTATCTCTATACACAAATGAAGAGTTTTGAATTATCGGATAAATTTGTTAAACAATATAAGAATAGAGACCCCAAATTTGGTTTCAATGGTTTAGGTGAGATTACATTCTTCCGCACTTACTCCAGACAAAAGGAAAATGGTGTTAATGAACAATGGTATGAGGTTGTTCGCAGAGTAGTAGAAGGTTGTTTCTCTATGCAAAAAGACCACATACAAGAATATAATCTTGGTTGGGATGAATCTAAAGCACAGAAACAAGCCCAAATAATGTATGACAAAATCTTTACCATGAAATTTCTACCAAGTGGCAGATCTTTATGGGTAATGGGTACTAGTGCTATATATGAAAGAAAATTATATGCTGCTCTAAATGCTTGTACATTTGTATCTACAAAGGATATAGATAAAGAGATGACTAAACCATTTGAGTATCTAATGGATATGTCAATGATTGGTTGTGGTGTTGGTTTCGATGCAAAAGGTGCTAATAAATTAATGATTCGTAAACCTAAAGGTGAATACAATGTAATCATTCCTGATACACGAGAGGGTTGGGTTGAATCTATGAAACTTATATTAGAAGCATTCCTTATAGGATCTTCACTACCAATATTTGATTATAGTCTATTAAGAGAAAAAAGTGCTCCTATAAAAACTTTTGGCGGTGTATCATCAGGACCAGGTCAATTAATAGTATTACATAAACAACTAATTAAAAAATTTACAAATCGACAAAATACGTTATTTAATGAAACTGATATTGTCGATGTGATGAATATGATTGCTTGTTGTGTAATAGCTGGCAATGTAAGACGTACTGCTCAAATAGCCTTAGGTGATCCTACAGAGGAATATCTAAAGTTAAAAGATTATGTATGGGATACAGACACAATGTCCTATAAAGGTACCAATGCTAAAAGATCAGAATGGGGATGGACATCTAATAATACAGTATATATGAAAATAGGTGATGATTATACTAACTTAGCAAAACAGGTATCCCTCAATGGTGAACCAGGTTTCTTTTGGTTAGAAAATACTCACAACTATGGTAGGATGAATGAACAATTTGATCATTTAGACTATCGTGTTGAAGGCACCAATCCTTGTGGTGAACAACCATTGGAATCATATGAGATGTGTTGTTTAGTTGAAACATTTCCTACACGACATGAATCTCTTGAAGAGTTTAAAGACACTCTTAAATATGCATACTTATTTGCTAAAACAGTTACATTAGGTAAAAGTCATTGGTCAGATACAAATAAGATTCAAATGCGTAATAGACGTATTGGTACATCAATTAGTGGAATTGCCCAGTTCATAGGTGAGAAAGGCTTAAACACGCTAAAAACATGGTTAGAGGAAGGATATGCTACTATTAAGAAGTACGACAATGTATATTCTGAATGGTTATGTGTACCTAAGTCTGTAAGGGTAACTTCTATTAAACCATCTGGTACAGTTAGTTTATTAGCTGGTGTAACACCAGGTGTACATTTTCCAGAAAGTAATTTCTATATTAGGAGAATAAGATTCTCTGCTAATTCTACATTATTGACATCTATAAAGGATGCTGGTTATAAAGTTGTAAAAGATGTAAATGATCCAGATAATACTGTAGTGGTAGAAATACCAGTAGAAGTTAAGAATTGTAAAACAATTGATGATGTAACATTATGGGAACAATTAGCAATAACAGCATTCCTACAAAAATATTGGGCAGATAACCAAGTATCATCTACAATAACATTTAAAGCTTGGGAAAAAGATCAGATTAAAACTGCTTTAGATTTTTATCAATACCAGTTAAAACTTATTAGTTTTCTTCCAAAAACAGATAGCAAAATATATCCACAAATGCCATATGAAAAAATTACCAAAAAGGAATATGAAGAAACTTTAAGTAAGATTAAACCTAATAGGTTGATCTTTAACAATATAACTGATAAAGCAGAACCAGAACTATACTGCTCAAACGACAGTTGTGTACTAAAATAATAACAAATGAAAATTAAAGAAATAATAAATAGTATTAAAGGTGTATTTAAATTACCTGTAAAGAAATATTATTTCGGTAAAATAAAACACGGTTGCCCCTATTTTTATCCAACAAACTTCAGTTCTTCCATAATAAAAATTAGGAAAGTAACAAAAAAGACTGAAGAAGAAATCAGTAAACTAACTAAATGGCAAAAAGAACAAAGATCTAATATTTATAACTTACCAATGGTTTTAAGATCTAAATATTGGGTATTAAAACTATTTAATAGTTATTATTGGATTGAATTAGGATTTCCTATCAGTTTCAGAACTGTTGAGTTAGGTTGGAAAGATAAATGGAATAGTCCAAGATTTGAGTGGTCACCATCATTTCAAATATATTTCTTTAAATGGCAATTTTGTGTGTGGTGGACTGCTCCTTGTAAAGATGAGGATAACTATTGGGAAATGATATTATGGTATCTAAATTATGCCGATAAAGATATAACCAAAGCCGAAAAAACTTGGGGATGGCAAAATTATAATACCAAAGAATCTACTTGGAATAAAGAATGTTTAATATAAAATAATATGGTAAAATCAAAAACACCTAATTATAAGAAAAAAATAAATCTACTCGAAAAAGAGTTAGATGAAAAGAATAGGATGCTATTTAATAAAGATAGCATAAGCCTCGATAACTTAACTGATTTTGAGGCTTTTACTATTAAACCAAATAGGTCCCTAAAGGAACAATGTACTGCTATAACACAATTTGGAGATGGCCATTTTGATGAAATCGTAAATCCAAACGTGACAAATGGATTAAATGAATATAATCCAGAAATAGCACGAAAACGTACAGAAAGATACGCATCAAGATTAATTTATATGTTACGCCTCTATAAACGAGCTGGCATAAAAATAAATAATCTTGTATTACATCTTGTTGGTGACTTTATATCAGGTTGGATACATGAAGAATTAGTACAAACTAATGCAATGTCTCCTGTTCAAGCTACTTTGTTTGCAGAAGAATTGCTAATAAAATGTATCAAAACAATCGGTGAATATGAAGGTCTTAATAAGATAGTAATAGTTTGTAATACAGGTAACCATAGTAGGATAACAAAGCGAAATCAATTCAAAAATTCAGTTGAGACTTCCTTTGAATATCTATCTTACAAACATATTGAAGAACACTTCAAAAATAATGGATATCAAAACATCGAATTTATTATCCCAGTATCACCAATCATATATTATAAAGTATATGATAAAATGAATTTGTTTACTCATGGTAACAGATTTCAATATCAAGGTGGCATTGGTGGTATAGAAGTCCCATTAAAGAAATGGTTACATCGAGAAAATACCGTCATGCCGTTTGATATGGCATGGATGGGACATTGGCATCAATATTTATGTGGTACCAAAATACGTATAAATGGTCCTGTTATAGGTTACAATGAAATGGGTAGGTATTATGGCTTTACTCCAGAACCACCTATGATGCAATTCCAGTTACTTGATGAAAAAAGAGGTTATACCTGGAATTGTCCTATAATCTTGGAAGATTTTTAAAATATACATTATCTTTTATTGCCAAATTTTAGATGATGTGTAAAAAGGGAACATTTAATCAATAATTATTTATTAAAATCAAAACAACAATGGGAAAAAACGAAAAAAGAATAGCTTTATTAGTAAATGCTATTCGTTTATCAGAACTTGAAGACAATGAAGTCTTCTTCGTAGACAAAGCCATATATCAGAATCGTCGTCGCACTCTTGTAGGAGAAATCCGCAGGATTGCATCAGAACTCAACATGGGTTATGCAGACATGAAGAAGGTCGTGACTGTTACAATTCCTCAGGAAGTAATTGACAGCCGCAGGTCAAGTGGTAAGATCTTTATCACTGAAGATGAACTTCTTAACAGAAACATAGGAGAAATCACAGGTCTTGGTATAAGAGCTGGTTATAAGGCTGATCATCAATCAGAAGATGGTTTCGGTAATATTTCATCAGCACTTGCCAGTTTCCTTGGACAGAGAAATTTCGTCCGTGAAATACCTGAACTTAAACAGTATCTCGTAAGGGATGTACCTGGATTCCTTGTACAGGAATAAGGATATAGTTATGAGGGGGATCAAGTATTCCCCTCATACTTAATATACATACATTATGAATCTAAAATCACCATATCGAAATAATTGGAATCCCAAACCACCATTCAAAAATAATAGGAGAATTTGTCCAAACGATATACCTTATACAAAACCTTTAACATATTGGTATGTATTTGCGAATGGTGATAGAGATATTGATAAATACTGGGTTCAGAATACAATAAATCCAATTATTGACTCAAACGCATCTTATACTGAATGTAGTAGACGTTTAAGGCAATTTCATAACATTGTAAATAGAGAAGATCATATCATACAAACATCATCCCGATATACAGTCGGTATATATAGTAATGATCTTGAGATACATAGAGTTCATCCTGAACTGGTACAATTTAATTACACTAAAGGTACTTACAAACTATTTGAACCTATTTACTATGTCACATACAAAAATAAAGTACATTTTGTTAAAGAATCAAATCTTAAAACACTGATGGAAAATATGAAAGATCGACCTATCATAAAAGAAATAGGTTACTGTTCTGCTGAAGATTTAAAATTTTGGACTACTCGGGTAAAAATTCGGGTAGCTTTCAATTCAAAAGACAGAAAATGGGGGCCAAAACAGGTACTGGACTTCCTAAATGATCCAAATAGATATAATACTCTTAAAGATTTTGGATTTAATATAGGGCCTGATAATAAAAAGTGGAAAATATATTGGGAAAAAGAAATTAATTTGACGGAGTATCAACATTTTTATAACCAACCTCGTCTACAAAGTTGTTGGGAAAGTAATAATCATACAAATAAAGTACCAACTCTTATAATATATGTACCATATCGTAAGATTAAATTACATAAAATACATCCCGAAAATTCCGCTATTTCTAGGAGAAATCGCATTTCTCATAGGAGCAAACAACGTAATGAATATGCAAAGATGATGAGTTATAACCCAAGTGCGGGTAAATTAACTTATATTCAGATTGGTTTAGGACCAATTAGAGGTGTACCAGCATCACAAGCTGATAAACTAATCGAGAAACATGATCATATTCATATTTGTACGTTAAAAGAATACACAAATTATATTGCCTTTCGATATGGTAAAATGTGTCGTAAAGTAATAGATGGTAAAAAAGTTCTTGTGAGAAAAGAACCAAAATATACCACTATGCATAAGGATGGAAATCGCAAACAACGAAATCATCACAAAACAACCAAAGGTAATACTGACATTAGAGGTATCCATGTAAAGGTAACAGAACAGATTGTTCCTATGCCTATTGTTACTACTGATAAAGAAGGTAACATTATTTATACTAAGGATACTATACGTAATAAACATGGTCAAAAATTTAATCCTACATTTACAGGTGAAAAATTCATTACTAAATCAACAATTACTGGTTCAAAAACCATAATAGGTCGTAAGAACAACAGAGCAATAATTGCTGATAATGAACCCATGAAACGTATTTTACGTGTTGAAGGTGTTACCAAAAAAGGTGATTTACTTCCAATCTATACAAAAACAAGACATAATGCCAAGCCTAATCCAAGAGAAGAATTAAAAGAGGCAAGAAGAAATTTCAAAAAGAAATGTAGTTGGGACCCACGATATACTAAAGCTAATGGTGGTCTGTTCACTGATCGTATCTTCTGGGAAATCTTAAAAATGATCAATAACAAAGAACGACATCCTCGTCATAAAAAGATATTAAAGTATGTAAAAAATGCACTTAATTGTAGTACAGAACATGCTGAAATAATAATAAAATATCTTCGTATGACCAGGCATGGTGACCCAACTATAACACATACAAAAAGTGATACTCGTAGAATAGAGAAACAAGTTGTAACCAAAGACCATCTCTTAATAAAATTACCATATCCATTTAAGGATACCGTAATTATTCAACATGAGTTCTCAAACAAAGACACTGGTAAAATAGAAACAAGGATTACTGGTGAAACGTATATGAATTACCAGAATAACTTCTTCAAACAAGATGAAGAAAAGAAACAGGTATTCATTAACAAAGCACGTAATGTGTTTAAATGGATGTTGCAAGAAGAGTACAACAAATCAATTAGTAACATGTCTATAGATGACATTAAGAAATTTAATGAGTCATCCGAGGGTTGGCAAAAGGTTGCTATTCCATCTACAAAGAATGTTACAAAGATAGTAAAGACTTATAAGAAGTTACCTAAAAAATCATCAGCAATTGTACACAAAAAGTGGAAGACACCTATGAAAGATGTCAATAAACTGGTTGATAAAAGAATTGAGACCTTGCAAAAGTTAAAAGGTATTGCGTTATTTAATTATATACGTCATATAATAATACCATCTCAACTTAAGGGTAGTGGATCTTATTCTTTACTTGTTGATAAGTTGTACCAACAACATATAAAGTACTCCAAAGAATTATCCTCTTACATACTGAAACGTACAGATGAAGAAGAATGGATAAGATTCGCAGATGCAATCGTTGGGGTACCATTCTCATAGTAATGAGGTAAAAGAGCCGTTTTAAGACACTGTATTATCAGAAATGATTAATACTATTCCTTAAGAGATAAAATGTCTTAGAATGGCTCTAAATGCCTTTAAATCAAAAATATATATCTATATGAGACACAAGAAAATACGTGGGGCCATTAAGACCTTAAAAAAAGAACACATTATTATAACAAGACAATCCAGGAATTTCCAAAGAGGTTATAAACCTATTCTCAGACAAAGAAATAAACATAAATTATATTCTGTATTTAAAAATGAATTCACAATTGATGCAAAAGATTGGATACCAGAATATAAATTCTTTATGGGAGATTTATCAGATGTAGATGTTACTACAGATGAAAGATTTTATGAGATTCCAGGACAAAGAAAGCAAGCAATATATATGGGTAAAGGTAAGGTATCTTTCCCAGTTGTATATCCTATCTTGTTAGATGATGGAATAACACTTAATAAAATATAAATGAGTTCTGGGGTATATCCCCAGACTCTTTTTAATAATAAATAATATGGAAAACACTGATTATAAAATAATCGAATGTTGTAAGAAGTTATCAGAAGCTTTAGAAGGTGAAATGTTTGATATAATGGATAATGAACCATTTTTATCAGACAAGATAGAACCAATTTTAGTTGTTTTATCCGACGGTGGACATGGTGGAATATGTCCTATTAAATTCTGTCCATTTTGTGGAAAGAAAATTGAAATACTTAAACCAGAACTATTCTAATAACAATGAACATTTACGTATATGATATTGAAGTAATGATAAATTACTTTGCTGTAATATTCAAAAACGTAAATAATCAAACACTACATGAATTCATAATCTATAATAATAGAAATGATATTCATGAACTATATAACTTCCTTAAACAACATAAGAATGATTACTTGGCTGGTTATAATAACTTTAATTATGATGATCAGTTAATGATATTCATATACTACAATTATCATAGATTATTTAAGGATGCTGATAGTTCACAAATAACAGCAACACTACATGCTTTATCAACTAATATTATAGAAGAAAAGCATACAAAATTATATAATCCACCTTTCATATCTATTGATTTAATGAAGGTGAATTATTTATACAAATCTTTAAAGTTAGTGGCAGTTAACCTTAACTGGTCTAAAATACAAGATATGCCATTGCATCATACTCATTTTGTAGTAGATGAGGATTTAGAGATGATGCATAAGTATAACCTAAATGATGTACTTATAACTGAACAATTATACTACGCTTCAAAAGATGAAATTGCTTTACGTTGGGAAATAGGTAAGAGATACGGAGTAAATGTTATATCTGAAAGTAGAAGTGGTATTGCTAATAGAATACTAGAAAAACTATATTCAGATAAAACTGGTATACCTATAAAAGAACTCAAAGAAATGAGAACTGATAGGAATATCATACATTTTGAGAATATAATATACCCCAATGTACATTTTGATACACCTGAATTAAATTCTGTATTGTATAAATTACTAAGAATGGTATATTATAAAGGTCAACCTTTTATAAAAAAGAATATACTATTTAATGGTATGATATATCGAACAGGTAGAGGTGGTATACATTCTGACGACAGACCTGGATTCTTTGAATCAAATGATAAGGAAGATATTATTGATTGTGATGTTACATCTATGTATGCTAATAACATGATTATCAATAACCTTATACCAGCTCATTTGGGACCTGCTTTTATGGAAATCTACAAAGATATCACAAAACGTAGAATAGATGCAAAGAAAAGAGGAGATAAATTAGAAAGTGAAGCATTAAAAATTGTTATATTAAGCGTATGGGGTAAAACCTTTAAGGCAACTCATTGGTTGTATGATCCATTAGTTGGATTACGTTTAGTTATTAATGGACAATTATACATATTAATGTTAATTGAAAAATTAGTAACAAATAATTTTAGAGTTATATCTACAAATACAGATGGTATAGTCACAATAGTACCTAAAGATAAAAGAAATCAGTATAATGAAATATGTGCAAATTGGTGTAAAGAAACAAAATTCGATTTAGAATTTACAGAATATAAAAAATATATAGCAAAGGATGTTAATAACTACATTGCAATAAAGAAAGATGGAGATATCAAAGTAAAAGGTGATTTTGTCCAACAAATCGATCTTATAAGAGGTGTAGACAAACCAATTGTTTCAAAAGCATTATATGACTATTTTATTAAAGGTATTAAACCAGAAGATACTGTTCGACAATGTAAAAACATACTACAATTTTGTACAGCTAAAAAGACTGATGATAAGTTTGATAATTATAGATTCTATATTGAAGACTATGAAATTAAACGTGAGAAATTACAAAATACAGTCAGATTCTTTGTAGCTAAAAGTGGTGATCAATTATACAAAGTCGATAAGAAAACTGGTGAAACAATAAACTATTGTGCAGGATATAATATTGAAATACTGAATGATGTAGATGATACAAATATCAGTAAATTTAATGTTAACCATAATTACTATATATCAGAATGTTATAAAGTAATTAATCAAATTGAAGATAAACAACTCAAATTATTTTAACATGGTAAACGATTTCACATTTTCTTTGTTGAAGAATGAAGTAAACAGAGCAAAGACTCGCATCCAGGCCGAAGAAGAGGCTAAGAAAAATAAAGTCATTCTTGATATGATCGTAGATATCCTTGATAAAAGGAAAAAACAACCAAACAGGAATGATGCCAGATTATATTTTGACATTGCAGCAGAACAGAATCCTTTGTTTATAACAAATGGTAATGATGCTGATGTACGTCAAATATTTGTAGACATGGGAATAACACCCAACGAATACATCGAAGAGGTGATAACACGTCGCCCGCAACAACGTCTTGTTACATTAGGTAATGGGACAACAAGAGTAATTAGTTTAAATACTAAACTCAAACCTTTATTATTATTTTAAAATATGTTGATTACATTTGATACAGATTCTTTGAGAGAACACAATCTGTCTGCAGCACAATACTTTTATTTAATATTGATTGCAGAAAATAAACAGGATCTACTAAAAGAATATTTAGATAGAAATTACCCTGCCGAAGATTGTACGATAGATCCCAAAAAATTACATAAAGAACTTCTTGAAAAAGATCTTTTTATAGAACCTGGATCAGATTGGATAGCAACAGAAAAAACTAAAAATATCATCTTTGGAGATAACTTATTTAAAGAATTCGTAGCAGAATTTCCACAATCAGTTACTCGTACAGATGGTACAATCGATTTCTTAAGAACTGATTTGTCCAACGCCGAAACGGCATATAAGTGCTACATTGGACGTAGCAGAGATAAGCATAACCATATCATGAAATGTCTGAAAGCTGAAATAAAGAATAGAACCAGTAATGGATCTATGCCTTATATGAAGCGAATCTTAACTTGGATTACCAGTAAAGCCTGGACATCCTATGAAGATTCTTTAGATGCAATATTAACACCTAATAAAGACTTGGGATATGGCACAAACCTCATCTAACGACAGTACTCCAGAAATAAAGCATATAAGTAAAGCTTCAGATGAAATAGTGACATATATTGACAATCGCCGTAAAGGTATTGTCAAGTCATTACGGACAAAATGGGCTAAGTTTAATCATGCTGCAATGGGGGGGATTGAACCAAATATCATAATGACCATAGCTGGTATAAGTGGTAGTGGTAAATCATCATTTGTAAACAGTTTAGAAACCGATATTGTTGATTTAAATAGAGATCAGGAAATCATTGTATTATCTTTTAATTTTGAGATGCTTTCAAGCCGTCAAGTTGGTAGGAAGTTATCTTATAAATTAACAAAGACAACTGGTGAATTATATTCAACAGGATATGATGGTGAACCTGTTTCAGACGAACTATTCAATGAAGTAGTTAAAGAAGCAGAACACATTAAACATTACCCAGTATATTATGTAGATGTCCCCTGTACTGTCGATCAAATCGGTAGTATAATAAGACGTTTTCAGTTTAGTGAGAATACAAAGAATAAATGGTTGGTAGTAATACTTGATCATACTTTACTAACAAGAGGTAAGTCCGGAGAACAAGAAAGGGAAACCTTGGCTAACCTTCAGAAACTTTTTATGGAAGTTAAGAAAACTGGAAGAACTACAATAATACAATTAAGTCAAATGAATCGAGAGATTGAGTCGTCTGAAAGGATAACCAACCCTACTATGCACTTTCCTATGCGTAGAGATCTTTTTGGATCAGATTCATTATTTCAAGCTTCAGATTACGTCATTGTCTTACACCGACCCGAACTATTAGGAATTAAAAGTTATTCTCCAAATAATTGGCCTGTACAAAATAAAATATACATGCACTTCCTAAACAAAAATGAAACCTTTTAATATTTTTTACGTATAAGTATAAAATACTTAATAATGGAAAATATTAAAACTTTAAATATACAAAAAAATGGTAAACCTTGTATTTATAAAATTCAGAATAAAATAAATAATAAAATTTATATTGGTTCTGCAATTTGACATTATAAAAGAAAAGGTCAACATTTTTATTTACTACGTAATAATAAACACTTTAATAGTCATCTTCAAAATTCTTGGAATAAATATGGTGAACAAAATTTTATATTTGAAGTGTTAGAATTTATTCAAGATCCTTCTACTTTAAAAGAAAGAGAAGAATATTATATTAATATATATACTTCTAATAATCCAGAAATTGGATTTAATCATAGAGTTTTTTGTACTACTAATTTAGGTATAAAAAGATCTTTAGAAAGTAGATTAAAACAATCGCGTAGTAAAAAAGGAATTACTCCAAATATTAATTATGTAGTAGTATCTAAATTAAATAGTAAACAAGTAACTGGTATAAATAAAAATACTAATGAAAGAATATTATTTGATTCTATTAAACATGCTGGAGAGATTTTAAAAATACAAAGAACAAGTATATCCAAAGTTTTGCACAAAAAATTAAAGAGTGCAGGAGGTTATTATTGGGACTTTATTGAGCAATCAATATCGAATAATCCAGTGAATTCAGTGAAAACCTGTGATGGCAACACTGAGCCAAGTTCATCGAATAGTATAATAGTAGATGAAAAGGTGCAACGACTAATAGGTGAGGAACTTACCAATAATCCTAACACGAGCGCTGGACAACCTAAAGATGGATATGAAGTAAAATTTGATTATGAAATGGGAGTTAAATTATCAATACCAGATTATTTCAAATTACTTCAAGAAATACAATAGGCTGATGATATAGTCTAGTCTTATAATAATAAGAATTATAAGCAATAGTATTAAAAAACTATTGATAATAAAAACGAAAAGTGAGAGAAGGTGAACCAAAAATACTAAGTTTTGTAAATAATCTTAAGTATAACAGAATTGACGAAGTTTAACAAATTTATCAAAATTATTATATTATGAACAGAACACTTACGATTGTTATTGAAGATAAGAAAAAAGCTACAGAAGCAGGTCTTATACAGAAAATCGGTACTTATCTTAAAAAGAAACTTGCCCCCAATAAATATATTGTTGATCAGTTACGTAATGGTGATGCCATTATTGTTGACTTGGGTAAGAAAAGTTACCAGGTGGAACAACAATTTGTAGAGTTTATAACTCCTACAAGTTACCGGAGAACGCCAAGATCTCAGAACGTAGCATTAGAAGATACACTATTTCTAATGAGAGATAATCAGAGAATATTTAGCATGCTTGAGGATTTACTTGACATAGCTAACGACGAACGCACAGTAATTCGTGTTCAGGTTGAACCGAAGAAACCAACAATACAGAAGGTTAACATCCGTACAGTTGACAGGATTTATATCCATGGAAACTATGTACGTGTTGGCTGGAACTCTTATGCCATTAAATACGATTGGATGACTGGTAAGAATTTTGTGACCATTGATGGTTACACTTACGAAGTTAAGACCGATTGGTTTGGCCGAAGATATTTGAGTGAATAAGAGTAATCAGTATTAGACCACTTATATAGCGGCTACGATTAAGATTACTTACAGCCTTCCGAAAGCACCAAGTAAGCCACCGAGGGATATTGACAGCCGTCAATGTTACCCGAACGCAATTTATCGGTTACTTAATCAGGTGGTATAACAAAATTAATTTATATTATGTCAACACCATACCAGATCGCCGTAGTAGGCATGTCTGGTAAGGGGAAAACAATGTCTTTACGCAATATGAATCCAGAGAAATGTGGATTTATAAATGCAGAAAGCAAGCCGTTACCATTTATAAATAAATTTAAATTTTACTGTACTCCTAACAGTTGGCAAGAAACTTATCAGAAACTTATCGAATATGGCAAAAATCCGGATATTACAGAAGTGGTACTGGACAGTTTTTCCGCTTACTTAGATAGTTTGCTAAAAACAGCCAGAGAAATAAAGAAAGGTTTTGATGTCTGGAATTACTATAATGAAGAGATAGGGAAATTGATGTTCCTTATTAAGAAGTATCCAAAAGATATTATTGTTACAGCACATTCCGCTAATGTTGAAACAGATGAGGGTGTAGCAGAAAGACGCATTGCTGTTAAAGGCAATGAGTGGAATAAAACAGGTGTAGAAAAAGATTTTACTATTGTAACATTTGCAGAAGTGCGAATGGGTAGTGGTAAAAGAGAATATGTATTAGATTTACTATCAGATGGTAGAACTAGTGCAAAAACTCCACCAATCTTCTTGAAAGAAGGTGTCGAAACTATGACTAATGATGCTAACGAATTATTACAACACATCAGAACAATATTGTCTAACAATAAATAGGAGATTAAAAGATGTCCAAATACAACGTAACAAAAGATATTAATTCAGAAAGCCGCCAGAATAATTTTATGGGGCCTGGTATTCACGAGAATGTAGAATTAAAACATCTCGACCCTGAAACATATCCTATTGTATATGGAGAATCAAAAAAAGGTAACAAGTTTGCAGCTTTTCATTTTATTAACGAAAAAGGAGAAGTACTGATTCACACTGAATATGAACCTTCAGATCCAGATCAGGAAAAACTTGAAAACAAAACATTAAATCAGATCAAGAGGTTTAAACATATCATTACAAAATTCATTCCTGAAGATGATTTCATCTTTGAAAGTGAAAACTTTGAAGATTTTGTAAAGAAGAGTATACAAATACTAGGTAACAAATATGTAGGTAAGAAAGTCAGAGTTAAGGTAACTCTTAACAATAATGATTTTACCTCATTACCAAATTATGTTCCTTTCATAGAATTGATGAGTACTGAAAAGAGTAAACTCTCAATTAATACAGCTATGGATAAAATGGTCAAAGGTAAAGCTGACGTGGAAACATCCAACAATACTAATCCTTTTGCAGGTACTGTAGAAGAAGATACCATTCAGGCAACTATGAATTCTGATAACACAATGAATGACGTAGAAAATATGCCATTCTAACATATATAGGTAGAAGGGGGAGAAGGAGATGATGTCTCCTATCCCCTAACTATCATCTCTACAATTATGATTTATAACACAAAAAATGTTATAGAAGAACTAACATTAGATGAGTTACTCAAACGAGTTACTGAATATGATATATATCATTATTATTTAGGTAACAAATTTAAAGTAAATCATGTGATGTCTTCACCTTTTCATGAGGACAAACATCCCTCTTTTGGAGTATTTAAGTCTGATACAGGTGCATTATTATGGAAAGATCAATCTACAGGTAAGGTAGGTAATGTAGTTACATTTGTGAAAGAAATTGAAGATTTTTACCATAATAAACAAGCACTGAAACATATTTATAATAAATTCGTAAAAGGAGAGATAGTAAGTACTAAGGAAGGATTGAGGGTTAAAGAATATTTTAATAGATTACGTAGAAATATTTCTATTAAAAGGCAGAACTTTACAAAAAATGATGATGAATATTGGGGAAAATACCAAATTTCACGAGAAACTTTAAAGAAATTTAATGTTTTTCCTATAGAATTCTTCTGGGTTGATGATATGTTACAAACTTTTAGATATTCTAAAGAGCAACCTATGTATGCTTATAAAATATTTGATAAATTTAAAATATATCGACCATATTCTGAATATAAAAAAGATAAATGGCGTACAAATTGTGCATCAATTGATATTCAAGGATATGAACAACTGCCAGATACAGGTGATCTACTAATATTAACAAAGTCATTAAAGGATGTCATGGTTTTTTATGAACTAGGATATACTTCTGTAGCACTCCAATCTGAAAACGACAAACTAAATCATAAAATTTATACAGATTTATCAGAGAGATTTAAGAAGATCGTTATATTGTTTGACAATGACAGACCAGGAATAGAAGCTGCTATAAAATTAGCAGATGAATATAATTTACCATATACTATGATTGATTCAAGTAATTTAACATTATATAATGTTAAAGATATTAGTGATTATATTAGTATGTTTGGTAAAGAACAAACAATAGAGTTACTTAAATCTTTATTTAACATGGAAGAAGAAAAGAAATTAACACCTGAGGTAGAAATCATTAAGGATGTATTTGCTACGTTAGAATCTTATTTTAACTTAGATGGAAACAACGACAAACAAGAAGATAAAAAATGCTAGTCGTGTTATTTACGATGGAGTCACTTTCCGTAGTAAATTAGAAGTATACTGTTATAAAAAGTTAAAAGAAGCCAACATAGATTTTACATACGAAAATAATACCTACAATTTGATTCCAGCATTTAATTATGGTGGTAGTTTATATGAACCTTATAAGAAACCAAGAACTACAAAATGGTTATTTGAGGAAAAGGATAGTAAGATACATGGCATGTCCTACAAACCAGATTTTGTTGGGGACAACTGGATAATAGAATGTAAAGGTAAAGCCAATGATGCTTTTCCATTACGTTGGAAATTATTCAAATATCTACTTACTCAACTACATTTAAACTATGACCTATATTTACCAAAAAATCAGACTCATATAGATGAATGTGTGAGATTAATAATAGAGAAACAGAATGCCGGAAGAAAAAGATTACTTTAAAATTAGAGGTGTATCTTCTCATACATTACAATACTTTGAGGAATCTCCATTAAGTTTTAAAAAGAAACTTGATGAAGAGCTTGAAGAAGATGACAAGAAATACCTTGAGTTTGGTAAACAGGTTCATATGAGAATATTAGAACCCAAACGATTTAAACAGTCATATACTGTATTAGATTACGATACACCAAAGTCAGAACAACAAAAACAATTTTGTGAAGATTATGTAGGAAACAATGATCTTTTAGTATCATATAGTAATAATTATAAAGTTACTACTAGTGATGAAAAAGTCTTGGTACAGGCAACGTTATTAAAAGATAAACTATCTAAGTATATAGAATATCTTAGTAAACGGAAGAAGTATAAAGACATTTTAACATTTGCTAAAAAACAGAAAATAGATACCTGTTATGCTGAATGTGTTAAACATAAAGCAGCAAGCAAATTATTATTTGATAATGAATTCTCTACTGATAAGACTTATAATGAATTAGAGATACTATGGAAACACCCATTATATCCAGAAATGCAATGTAAGTCTATGATTGATAGATTAATAGTAGATGAGACCAATAAAGTTATAAAGATAGTTGATATTAAAACAGCAATATCATTCAAGAATTTTAAGGATCAATTTAAGGAATTTAACTATGCTAGGCAGATGTCATTCTATATATTTGCTGCATTCTATTATCTTATGCACATTGAAAAGATCAATGTAGAAGATTATCATGCAGAAGTATATTTAGTGGTAATAAAACATCAACCACATACAGAGGTTAAAATTATACAACTATCTGAAGAGTCAATAAATAAAGCAATCTATGATATAGAAGTTTTATTTAGAGATATCTATTGGCATTGGACTGCAGATCTATGGGATTACAGTAAAGAATATTATGAAGGAAACGGTATTGAAAAAATAGAATAAAATGGAATTACTAAGTTTAAATAATAACCAATCATGTTATTTTTTAGTCCCATTATTATTCTCAAAAGATACAAAAAGTTCTCAGATTTTTAATGAAAACTTTAAAAATGCATATATTGCAGATTTTAAAAAGATACAGCATGATGATAAAGTGTTGCTTGTTTACAATAAATATTCAATTGATATTCCTGTAACCACAAGAGATGACAAATACAAGTTTGAAAATAACGATGTACTGGTATACAAAATACCAGAAGAATTCTCTGACGATTATGGGAAATTTTTACGTGGTGAATGGTCGAAGATATCAGATAATGCTAAGAAGTTAATCCTTAGTTTCTGGGATCAAGATGGCAAGTCACTACTATTTGGTATATTACACAAAACAATTACACCAGGATTAAAGTCTTTCTACTCCAAACTTAAAGTAAACCCTAAGAAGGATTTTCAGAAAGATGAAGAATACTGGTACAATCCACAATTAACAAAAGAGGTGTTGGGACTTTAATCCCAACACTCTCTATAACTCTCTAACAATATCAGATTATGAGTACACTTTTAGATTCACAGGTACAGACAATGTACAACTATTTAGTAGATATTTATGCTACTAAAATTGAAAATTTAGTAAATCAAGAAATAAAGAGAATCAAACAATCTGATGAATACGTTACTATGGATAGTATAATTCGTAATGCTATTATCACTACAACAGGTGAAATTGGTGTTGCAAATGATTATACTCCCATGATTATTAATAGGAAATTTCTGAATATTAATAGAATAAATTCGACTTATTCCTTTAAAAACTTTATTTATAAGAAAATTAAAGCAATCCTATCAACTTTAGCAGATTCTGCTACATTTGAAGAATTGACAGAATCCGTAGAATCAAAATTAGGATTTAATGAACTATTTAATCTATTCAAAGCAGGTAAGTCTTATGAATCTTATGATTTAGATGAAGACGAATTTGTTGATGAAGATGATGAATAACAATAATTAAAAAGCATTAAATAATAATATAAAATTTTACAGATATGGCAAACGAAACAAATGCAGTTAATGTTGTAAGTGTAAGTTTAGATAAATTCGAAGCTAAAAACACTGAAAATCTCACTTTAAATAATGAGATTAATAGTCTTAGAGAAACAGTTGCTGGACTTAAAGGTCAGGTAGAACTTGAAAGAGTATTGCGTGGGAAAGCTGAAGAAGAAGCAGAAAAGAACAAACAGACAATATGGGTACGTAAGGATAGGTGGTTAAATCCAACTAATGGTGTACAGTTTGATATAAATTCTCCTGAATTAATTACTATCTTAAAAGAAGCTACTGATAAGACTTTAAAAGAACAAGTAGAAACATTGCAAGAATCTAATAAACAGTATCTTGCTGACATAGAAGATATGCGTTTCAATAATGATCGTGATATTACAAGAATGTCACAAGATCATTTACTTAAAGTAGATAGTATTGAAGATAAGTATACTAAGAAAGTAAAGAATCTTCAGGACGAAATATCTGATTTGAAGAAAGATTATGAAAATCTTAAACTTGATAAGGCAGAAGAAATTCTTGAGAAAGAAAGAATTGCTGAAATCGAGAAATTGAATAAGGAAATAGCAGAACTTAAGGGCAAACAAGAAGTTATTGAACATTCTGGATTTTTGTATTGGTTATTTAAGAAGTATATTGATCGCAAGGCTGACGAATTAGTAATGGATCGGGAATGGAGAACTAATCGTAATATTAATAGAGTAGATGAATCATCTGCTATTAAGAAAGCTCGTAAGTTCCTTCAGTCTTTTACATCACTTTCTAAATCATCTAATGATTGTTGTGAACCAAAGGTATGTAGAGAATCATATCCAACAAGTTCATACGAATGGATATCACGTCCTTGGTAATACTCCATTAAGTATAAATGATAACTAATAAGAAAGGGGACAATCGTCCCCTTTTATGTATATAAAGAAGGGGGATTCAAAGTCCCCCTTTTTGTCTGGCCCATTTATCGAGCAAATATTGGTATTTGTGTGTCTATATTCTTTAATCGATATCCTTGTCTTAGTACAGGAGTTAAATTAACTAAATCTTTGTATAGTTTTAACTGACCTTCCCAAGGTCCCCGCTCATAAGTCTCTAAAGGATTAAATGCTTGCATTATAAATTTCATAGCATTCTCAAACATTGACATTGATGCCATTGGGGATCTTAATATATTACTTGCTTGTTTAGGACTTATATAAAACATAAGTTCAGACTTTAACCTAAATAATTGGTATATTAAAAAGTTATCAGCATATGTAAGTTCTTCGTCATCATCCCCCTCTATAAGTCTTGTTAAGGTTATTATTAAGGCTATATTAACTAATTCAAGTAAAGTACGAATACAGTTAGCTTTTTCAAAATCAGATAACTCTACCCATCGCTCTCCCCATGTCATAGTTTTCATTTCAGATAATTTAGACTCTAAATCTCTTCTTAATAAATTAACATTTACAAAGTCCTTAATATCCCCAAATGCAGGTTTAATAATTTTTTTCCATGTAGTTACATACATTCCTTCTACACTCTTTTGAATTCTTTCTTCATATCTTTCCTTACCCCAGTGTCTACGAATACCTGGTACCATAAATCTACGGAACATATATGCCATTGCTAATAATGCATTCTGTTCTGCTGCTACTTTAGCAAGATTGGAATAATCCCCATGTATACGTCCTAATTCACCTTCTACTTTTAATTTAAAGTTCTCCCTATCTTGATGTTCAGGAGTATCTTCCCATTGTGATCTAACTAAATCTACTTTACCATCTTTGTCAAAAACTAATTTACCATTTTCATCAAGTTTGTAAAAATCCCTAATAGAACCTATATCTTTACCATCTTTATCATACGCTCTCTTATGATATAACATAGCATCTAACATCTTAACTCTCATAAAATATTCACCCCATGTATTTGTTAAGGAAATAAAATCTTGTAAATCTAAGGATGCCATTCTTGATGCCTTTCCGAGTTCACCTGGACTTGGCATTTCTGTTATATCAAAATGTTGTGCCAATAAATTGAGTTCATTGGTAGGAGTACGAGTACCTATATCTGTCATTATACCTACTAAGTTCTCAGCAAAGTCTACGTGTGCTTTACCATATGATTTAGGATCTATAAGTTCGCCTGCAATTGATTCTATCCATTGTGATATTTCTCCTAATGATACGTTACTTACACTCATTATTGCATTTAAACCCATTAAGTTAGCTGCTGTATATTTCTTAACAAATTTCAACATCTTACCTATGTCTATACCAAATAAGGTACCCATGTCTTTTTCTGCTTGACCAAAATGCGTAACTTCAAGCCATATATTTAACATCTGAGATATATTACCACCAACTACTACTGCACTATCATTACCAGATATATTCAATAGTTCCTTCATCTTTTTCTTAGCCTGTTTAAGTGTACTTGTAGTACCACTCTTTGAAACTTCACGTTGCGCAATAATATTTCTAAACATATCAATCTCAGCAAGATTAGTATGTTTCATTTTATAATTTATAGCAGAACTTAAATAAGAAAAGTAGATACCTAATAAATCAAAACTTTGATTATCTTCATCAAATACCCATTCTTCACCTTCTTTTTTTAATACTTTATTGGTAAAATGAGTTGGTATCCAATATAAGGCTTCTCCTTTTTCATTTATAATTTCCTTACTTCTATGAGTATCATCTACTTGAAAAGTAAAAGTTTTATTTAGAGAGTTAGTTATTATAGCCCATAGATTTTGACCAGATGCAAATCTTTCATTCTTTTGTTTTATAACACCAGGTAGGTGTGTTCCTATTGCTAAACTTGAAGGTATTCTTGAATCACCTTCTCTTTGCATTTCTACAATCGTATTATATACTTTAGTACGAACATCATTAGGATCACTTAAGATCTTCTGTAATTCATCCCATTGTTTATTCTCAATACCCTCACCAAGTTCCCTATACGAATTTCTATTCTTTTTTATCCATTCATATACTAAGTTACCAGTTTCTTCTGTTATATTACCATCAATAATGAACTGTTTAACATCAAAATATTTATCTTTTACTAATAATTTACTATTTAAGAAATCAACTTCATTCTCAGTAATTTTCTTAGTTGGATCTGTAGACTCAAAAGACTCTACTAAAAATTTCTGTAAACCTTCTATATAGGCATCTTCATTTAGTGGCATGTTTATTTCATACCAGGCGTTAACAAAGGCACGTCTCATTCTTGAATTAGTGTAAAATTCGGCAGCCAATAATATTCTTTTGTGTTCCTCAAGTAAATAAGATGGAAATTTAGTTATTATATGACCAGTAAGTTTATGTGTTTTGGAATCTCTCTCTAACATAAAATCGTATATATCTGAATAATCATTAAATGTCTTACCACTAGTCCTCATATAATCCTCAAACTCTCTTGCTATTTCAACACGTTTAAGTCTTTCTTCTTCTACTTTAAACCTTACCTCATCATCTAATATAGATAACTTTTTAACATAGGCACCTATAACTGGATCAGCACTATCAAGAATGTTATCAAATAACATCTCTAAATAGTTAACATCCTGTTTAGCCATCTTTAATTCTTTACGTATGGCCAATTTAGTTTCTGAATCTATAGTATCTTTATTTACTAAATATCTTTGAGATACATATTCATCTTGTGTTAAATCTCTATTAAAATTATCAGGTACCTTCTTATCTAATAACTTACCTTTAGCCTGTTGTTTTATCCAGTTATGATATCTTCGGTATTCTCTTTTGTAACTTTCTATCTGTTCAACCTTAATTCTACTATAATATGGTACAATAGCATCAACTAATAATTCTATAGACCTATTCTTATATTCTATTTCAACATAGGCTAAATGTTTTATTGATTGAGATAACATATCTCTATTCTCAATACCACCTACATTACCAAAAGTATTAGTAAGGTATGTTTCTATATCTTTTAAAACTGCAAATGAAGCAGTCATATTCCTATACCTATTAAGTCTTTGTTTAGTAATTGTTGTAGTACCTTTATTTGCCTTCCTTAATTCTTCCTCTGCATTAGCCAATAAACCATAGGCATAATTAACAACATCTGTCATAGCTTGTGCAGGTTCATCAAAATTAGTTATTACAGATTTGATAAGATCTTGTATATCTAAAGCATTTATTTTGTTACCATATATTTTTTCTACATTCATTCTTCGTGATAAACTAGTAAGAGTTTTCATTAGAACTTCCTGTATTTCAGTCAACGCCTCTTTCTGTTCACGTACATGTTTAGTATAAAAATCCTCATACTGTTCCATTACTAACTTATTAGTAATGTCATCACTATCTACAACATCAGAAGCATATTCTTCTTTACGACTCTCTGCAAATATATCTGAGAATAATAGAGAAGACAAAGGTGATCTCTTTAATTCTATTAATGGTTCATTATTACCAGTTAAATCTGAAGTATAAGTATTATTATCTTTAGTATATACTGGCATAGTAAATCTATACTTAGGATCTACATTAGCAAATCTTGTATTAAATGTACCTACAATATAATTTAACCTCATAGTGTGACGATCCTTTTCGGATCCTGGTAAGAATAATCCCCTTTCTTCTGGCATTTTGAGTTTCTCAAAATCACTCATTTCGCCATTAGTATCATTTAATTGTACTACAGAATATACAACACTCTTCTTACCATCTTCTGTTGGTGCCGTATGAATAATAATAAAATCTATAATATCAAAGTTACCCTGTGCATAGTTATGTACATGAGCATTTAATATAACATAGGCATCTTTACCAAACTTATCATGAAATTGATTCACTATCATTTGTTTAGTTGCATCATCAAGATTATACCTACCATTATAATTCTTCATAGCTTTATCTATAGAACTAAATCCCCAGTTCAAAGTCATGTCTGGTAATGGTTTCTCTTTAAGTCTTAATGTTGAACCAGCACCACCAAAATTAATTCTATTGATAGAATGTTCTACTGTTTCAAAGTTTGTGGGATCTATAGGATTATTACTACGTTCTTTAAATTTAGTATGTAAAGCACTAAGATATTTTAATACGTTTTGAGTATTCTCAGCAATACTACCTACATTAGTACTTGTACTTAACCATATATTAGAAATATACTTTTGTAATGCTATTTCCTTATCATCTATATTATTCTTAAGACCTATCTTAGTATTATATGACAGTAATGAATCAAATAACTGATTGTAATAACTCTTAGATGGACGTATATCCTCTGCTAACTGTGACCATTTACCAGTAAAGAAGTCTGTAATAAGTTTAATAAAACGTTCCCACCAGTTATACTTCATCTCTTTGAGTTCCTTGATAACTGCATTATTAGCCAAACCTTCTACAACAAACTCTGCTAAGGATGTATAACCGTATGTGCCCACCTCAGCTAATTTGGACTGCTTTTTAGCCATTCTATATAGTTGGCTGACCTTTTCCTTGAACTCAAGATCGGCTTCGTTAGAAGGGCTTAAAATGGCCTCTGCGGTGTTTTGGTGACCTAACTCATGTAAGATAGTTTCAGTAAGTAAGTCATATGAAAAGTTAGGTAATAGTATATTATCTTTAATTAGATATACTATTCGTGTATTTGTTTTAGGGTCATAATACATGAATGCAGGACCATCTATATATTTCTTATAGAAACCATTGTGTATAGTATCAAGATCCTTTCTCTCTATAACTTTAAGTGTAGTATTACTAACTCTAGTATTGTCTTTGAATAACTCTAATAGATCTCTTTGTTCATTAGATATACCAATCATTCGTTGTATCTGATCTAACCAATTGATTGCATCTTCATTATTACGATTCTCATTAAAGAATGTAGTCATGTGTACTAATGTAGCATGCATCAAAGATGGATAGAATGTACCTAATTCCTCATTATTGATATCATCATATTCAACAGGTACTGTGTTAATCCTACCCTTGAATATCTCTGGAAATCGTAATTCTAGTTGTTGACCTGCAGTAACTAAATCTGAACCCTTTATATTATTATTATGATCTTCTATTGCTTTCTCACTAATAGTAATAGGATACCAATTGTTACCATACATGGGATCTTTAGGACCATACTTCTTAGGAATAGTATTCATTGTAATAAGACCTGGAATGGCACCATTTATAATTGATATAAAGTGATTCATCATCCTTGTCCTATTCAAGTCATCTTTAGTGGTTGGTTCTGCTTTACGATGTATAACACCTTGATATTTAGTCTTAGCAATAGTATCACCCCAACCAAGTATTAATGATTCTACTTTTTCAACTGTAAGTTCATTATCTGATAACAATGCAGATTTAATTTGTTGTAGATGTTCTTCTGGTAATAATTCTTTTGCCAATATAATTGATCCTTCTTTTATACCAACAAAATCATATAGTGTACCAGTATATTTTAATTCTGGAATAGATAATTTAGTATTACTTACTTTTTTTGTTAATGATTTTGCTGCATTATATAACACCTCAAATTTATATTCTTTTGTATCTTTATTATTTGATTTTTCTAAAAAGTTATCTATATCATATTCTAATCTAACAGTATCTTTAATATAAGATATTTTAACTCCTTCGTAATATGGTTTACCAGTATTTCTAATCTTATCCAAATATTCAAAATAGGCATGTTCTCCACCACCAGTTCGTGCTTCAAGTTCATCATGAATATTGTTAAGGTAAGAATATATATTTTTAGAAGATATAATAATATTATCAGATACTGAATAATAAGCCTTACCCTGCAATTTTGGACCTAACCATTTGAGTGTTTGGTCATCATAGGTTACTAACTTTTCAATATCATTTAATTTTGATAATTTATTTTGTTCTTCCTCTTGTTCTATATAAAATAATAAATCATTTGATAAATCAGATTGTAAATTAATTAATTCTTCTTTTGATAAGTCATTTATTACTAATTTTTCATAATAATTTTCATCAAATGGAGTAAAATTTTTAGATTGTTCATAATTATTAATACTATAATTTAATAAATCTAATTCATTTATAAGTTCATTAATTTTATTTTGATTAGAATTACCTATTTCTTTTAGTATACCTAATTGTTCAAGAGTAGGCCATTCATCAGTATTATTCTGTTCCATCCATACACCCATCTTAGCAGATAATAACATTGGTTCAAGACCACTATCATCTGCTAATCTCTTAAAATCTGGATGTCCTATATTTATACATTTCGCCATATCTTATAAGCAATTAAGTTCGTGTCTAAGTTCTTCATCTGTCATCTGACTTACTATTTCCCTTGTCTGTTCTGGCATAGTACCATATTTTTTATTTAAATCTGCCCACTGACGTACTGTTGGTGTAGGTCTTGTTAATATAATATTTGTTTCATTTAATATATCAGACAATGCGTGAGCTTGATTTATTTCTGTAGTAGAAAACATATCTGTTAATACTCTACCATAAGCATTATTGCCAAGTTCTTGTATTAAGTCAGGATTTTCATTTGCCCATTCTACCCATAAAGCTTTATATTTATTCCACGATTCTTCTTGAGACATGTTATTTAAAGGTGGCTTACCCTTACCTTCTTCCCTTGTAGAATAACCTTTTATATCTGTTTGATATATATCTTCTATAGATCTATTGTTATGAGATTTTAATGTAGCATTAAAAGCACTAAATCTTTTATCACCTTTAGTAGTTACTTCATAACTATTATCTGATTTTCTAGACCAAGTATAAGTATTTTTATTACTAGTAGTATTAAATAAGTTACCTTGAGTATATGTAGTTGGTATAGTAGTATCTTGTTTATTATTATCAGTTGGCTCACCCTCAGTGTAATCAAGTATAATATCCTTAACTACAGTATCATAAGGATTTGCGGTTGTAGGATATATATCATCGAGATATAAAAACTCACCACCTTTCAATGCATCATTACTGTTAATAGCAGACATAACTAAGTTATTTTCAAAGTATTCATATTCCTCACCATCACGAATATATTCACCTCCCTCATTATTACTAGTAATTATACTTTCATTTATAAAGTATTCCTTAACAGTTACAACACCACGTTCACTACTTTTCCTTGGTATAGTCTTATATACAGGATATGTTAATGTACCTGTATGTTTACCATCATCACTTGTATATTGTTTCTGTATCACACCTATGAATTGCATAAAGTGTGGATATAGAATATTGTCAAGTGACTGATATCTTGTAGCAAATTTCTTGAATACTGGTATACCTGCCCTATTAACACCCAAGAATAAACTAGAAGTTTTAGTTCTCTTCTCTAAGTCATGAGGATTACCAATAAATACCTTAGTTAATTGTGCTAACTTGTCTGTATATTCACCATTCTTCTTTACTATAGATAACTCTAAAGTACTATCATTATTATTAATAGATGGCACTATACGTTTATTATACCAGTTATTCTTGAATACTTCATCTATATACTTTGATAAACTAGGTGTGGCTAACTTATCGGCTAACTCGGCTTTCTTATTGTAAATATATTCATTAAATGATACGATACTACCATCCTTAAGTTTCAATTCCTTGAACATAATTGGTGGTAAAATATTGAAAAATGAATTTAATTTATTCCTAAAACCACTGGTAGCAAATGAGTACATAAACAGTTGTACTGCAAAATTATGCACACTCTCTGCTAATGCAACTTCCTCAGGATTCTTTGGATCACCATGAAATGTCAATAGATCAAGTATAGCATACATGTAATCATCATTATTGAGTTTATCTTTAAATGATTTACGTGCTACTGCAAGATATGAATTGAATGGCATCTCTAATGAAGTATCAACATTTAAGGTATTAAATAATTTAATGATAGTATTTTCAGATAATAACTTTGATAATGGTTTGTCTGAATACTTAATGATAGATAACATCTTAGGTACATTCTGTAGATTATATATAAGATTACTATCACTATAACCAAAACCATTCTGTAATGCAGGATCAAAGAAGAACTCACCACACATCGAAGCAAATACTTCATCTGCTATAGTATTAAGTAACTTACCATCAAGAGTAGTAGAGTTACCACTTATATCAAGTATAGCACTAACTATATCTTTAAAACCATCAGTAGCATATATTGTTAACTTAGGCATTATCTCCATTAAGAACTTAACAGAGTTACGGTAATAAGGACCTATTAAACTCTCACCATTAACTATTTTATCAGTTGGGAATAGTTTGCCCTCATTTATAAACTTGTTAGATGCCATAAAATCTTTGATTCGCTTGTCGAAGTTAATTACTTCTGTAATGCTACTACCATACTTCTTTGTATCTATCTTAGATAATTGGACTAGAGTATTAAGATCTTTACCAATCTTATCAAAATATTCAAATAAATTTAACATCTGTAACTGATGTATTATTTGATTCCTATATTTATTCTTTATTTCATTCTGTTTTGCAGTTGTTTCTTCTGTAGATAAATTTGGATCTATAGAATCTAATTCTGATTGTATGTCATCTATGTTAAATTTAAGATTCTTTTGTAACAAATCATCTGCTGTTAATTCTTTAACTATATTATTTGAGAAACCACGATCAAGTACTTTATCCTTTTCCATAACACCTTCTGGTGTAAGAAAACTCGTATATCTGGCCCTTAGTTCATCCATAACGTACCATTTAGTCCTATACAGAGCAAGTTTATTATCTCGTTCTGTATTGTTTGCCATGAATGCATATTCTTTTAAAATAGGTTGAGTAAGTATCTTGAATGTCTTAAGACCACAACCACCACGTAACATCAATGCTACAAAGTTATATGTATTTTTATTTACATTTAACCTCATTATATAGTTGTCTTTGGCTAAGTCAACATGAGAGTCAATCATTGCAGATAACCACCCAAGAATACTTAAACCATCCTTACCGGATATCTGAGATAAATCTATAGAGCCTTCTTCATTCTCGTTTAATAAACCATATGAGTCTGTCTGATTAGTACTATATGTAACAGTACCAGTCCTGTCTTTTACACTATATTTTAAACCTGCTATCTGAGCTAATATATGATGTACATTGTTTAATGCAAATGGTGCAACACCATCCTTACCACCAGTATATTCAAATTTTAACCTATTTTGGTTTGTAGCAGAGTATATAAATAAATCATTAGTGCTCTCTCTATCTAATACATTCTCAGCATATTCTTTCAACTGTTCTGTATATGCACCATTAGGTAATTGGGATTGTGATATATGAGCACTAGATCTATATACAGAAAGGTATGCATCTAATAACCTATTCTTTATAGCGGAAGTACTATTGAACACATATGGATCAGTCTCATTATTAAACTTAGCCATAAATGCTTCCTTCTGATCCTTCAATTCAACTATATCACCTTTAGCCCATTCGATAATAGCATTCTCTATATCTGATAAAATATCTATCTTTTCTTGAGTTTCAGTATACCATAACATATCTGCATTAAGAAGAGCATTCTCTTTTAAGTAGTCTAGATTAGATTCTATAGAAGTTAATAATGATTCAGGTGTAATTTCCTTAATGATATTAATTGCTTCTACTATATCATTGTATTTCTCTTCTGTTGATGCACCAGTAAGATACATTTGCTTTAGAGTTGCAATACGTTTCATAGCAAAATCTATGGTTTCATTATACTGGTGTTTGAATGCTTCATCTAAAGTATTTGAAAACTTAATTGGAATCATATCACCTTCTTCATTTGTAGTATAGGAATACCTAACTGCAAACATCTTATCTATATCGAAGTCAGAACCAGTTAAGGCTGTAACAGGTTCAGGGAATACAATAGTATCACCAGTATTCTCTGGTAATAACTTAGTTACCTTTAAATATATTACAGATGCCTGTGACTGTGTTGGAATACGATAAGCAAGTAACTCTGGTGTATTTTTAAGTACATAATCACATGCTTGTTTATATGTTAAATTCTTATAATTAGGAATAATATGCTTAAACATAGATATAGAAATAGCACACTCTGCAGACTTTAGTTTACCATCTTCCGTTAATGTATACCATTTTAACCTATCGTCTGATGATACATGTAAACCAGTTTCAGATACCTGAATAAATTGATTACCAGGCATTTCTATATCAAGAGATGCCTTGTTAGTCATACCAATCAGACGAGAACTTACCTTAGTCCTGTGAGCATCTAATTCGAGCCATAGTCGTTCGTTCTCCATACGCAACGCATCTATAACTAATTCTGGTTTGTTACCACGTATAGCATCATTACGTAACTTATTAACTAATATCTTAAGATCTACAGTACCATTAGTACTATCATAACCAAGTTCTTTTTTGAGTTTATTTAATCCCCTATCACTTATAGAAGCTAATGAATTGAATACAATATTAGCAATCTCCTTACCACTAATGTACTGTTCTGTACCAGGTAACTGGTATATCATTTCATCTAACCTCAGGTCACCAAGACTTATCTTAGCAAACTGGGTACCTAACTTAGTTTCCTTTACATTATGTGGATCTGTTATTGTCTGTCTACGTAGAGCATAAAATGGTTGTTCATATGTAAACATTTTAGTAAGATCTGAACCAACAGTACGTGTTTCATTTGCGAATAATGGAGTTTGGGACCTAATACCAGTCTTAACAGCACTATCATATATCACCATATCTACTGGTTTGTAGTCCTTATACTTTTCTGTTTTAGCAGACATCCTATTAGCCAAATCCTCAATCTGAGTACCCTTAACTAATTCAGGAAATAAACATGCTATAGACATTTTATTATAAGTAGGAACTAATATATTATTTGCTGGTATTACATCAAACAATACTGGTTTTAAAGGTTGCATCATTAATCGAATAGAAGAATTATATTCTTCAAATGACATATCTGCAAAAGACTTTGTCATAAGTAAATTATAGGCATTCTTTTTTGCATCAGACCATTCACCAAGACGCATTAATATCTCCCTATACATTTCAGGAGTTACATAAGCCTGACCATCCGTAGGATCTATTTTTGTGTATGCTTCTAAGAATTTATTAACATTGATATCAAGTTCTGGTTTTAATATAGTATCATTTAAAGTTGTAGGATTAGCTTTAGCCAAAACTTCGGGGTCTAAATATTTACTATATATTTCAAATTTAGGATCATTATTTCTTTGTAATGATTTAACAAAGGTTAGTACATAATCTTTAATTATCTTTGCCCTTATAGACTTATAATACTCCGTATTTGATATATCAAATTTTTGTGTAGATAATGTTGCTATTGAATAATGAGTTCTTGTTATACCTTTATCTGGCAACTGTTGATCAATAATATCACCAGATGATGTCATTGCACCAAGACGTTTAATCCTATCTTCTTGAACAGATTGTTTCTTATTAGATTTATAAAAGGCTGGGTCACCAGTAAACATCATACTTGTTTCAAAATTGGCAATTGCCTGACCTATTTCGGTTGCTGCAATAATATTTTGTATAGCGTGTGTATCCCTATTGAAACTAGTATTTAAGAATTTACCGATTAAATCCCTATCTAATATCTTATTAGTATATACAGTCTCATTAAAATCTTTACTATATACTTGTTCTATAAGTTTATATTTGATAGCAGTCTTTATACCCTCCTGAATAATACCAGTTAACATATTGCGTATGTCATTTTTGGCATCACGTTCAAAATTAAAATCTTTCCTATTGAAAGATGCAAACTCTACATACTTATAAGCATTAGCATTAAAGTCTTTATTTGTACCCTTAAGATTATAGTGGTAGTTAAGTACCATTGATTCATCCATAATCTTCTGTTTTTCTGTATCATCTTTAGCATCTATATAAGCCTTCTTAAGTACCTTTGCTGCCTCTATACGATCTCTTTCTGCCTCTGCATACTTATAGAATATATTGATTATATCATCTGATATAACTAGTTGACCGTCCTCACTTATATTATATATATTAGTAGGTAATGCTACACCTTCTAAGAAGTAGTAGGTCGACCTATCAGATAATACAGGAAATGGCATTAAACCATTATGTATAGCTGACATCCTAAGTATATAATCCTCAACATTATTTAAATCTTTATATGCTGTACCAGAGTCACGAGCATCTGTTTCTTGTAAAGCAGACATAGTCTTAATGTTAAGACTATTCCTTAACTCTTCATTATCTTTAATAATATTAAGTATATAAGAACCTTTATGATATTCTTTTGATAATACAGAATCTATATAATTCTTATCCCTATATTGTTTTAATTTAGAAGTAGCATAACTATTATTGGCATATGAGAAATACATATGTCCTTCCGGACCAAGTATAACATCATCTAATAGATCTGGATATACTTGAAATTTACACCTAGCTAATTCCCTAACTATATAAGCACTCTTTGTAGATACTTTTGTATCACCTATTTTAATCTCTTTACTTTCGAATATAGAGAATACCTTACTATTTAAATCATATGCTAATGTACCAGTTCTTATTTTCTTACCTGCTTTTATAGCAGTATTTAATGTCTTGGCTGCTTCTGCACTTTCATCAGATAATTCTTTTAACCTAGTAAATACTATACCTAATTCTTTTTCATCAGTGATAATATTACCAAGTGCATTCTGTAATTCATAACCTTTATGATACTTAGTTTGATTTTCAAGATATTTATCTAAAGTACGTTCATCTATATTTATTTGTAGACTATTTAAAAGATATAATACTCTCTTCTTATAATCAGTTAATACTTCTGGAGTTAATTTATTCCTAAAGTTTTTCTGTATATCTTTCTTTAGTTCTAAGTAGTCATCATAGATAGTACTAAATACACCATCATTAACCTGTTGTATACCAGTTTCTTCATCACGATATATTAGGTCTGATTCAAGAAATGTCATAGCCCATGACCTAGCCTCAACACGTTCTGCTCTAGCTATATCTGCAGTACTAATCTTATATTCAGCAACACCAGTCCTAGGGTTTATGCTATATAAGAAGTTAATAAACTGATGTTTATGTTTCTGTAATGTTACTTTAAATTGAGCACGTATATTAGAAGAGGCTGCAGATAACTTTGAATGTAATTCTTTATATGGATAATATATTTCACCTAACTGATTTATCTTATCCATCATTTCATCAATATTATTTAGATCATGCAGATCAAATAATAACTTATACCACACATCATTAAAATTGACGTAGTCTCGTGTCCTTGTAGATGGATTAATATCTTCTGATTTAGATAGAGTTGCTATCAAGAATTTAATATTAGCAGATACATTATTACGTATATCTACTTCAAATGATTCTTTATCATATCTTAATAACTGTTCACCTGCAGATTCTACTTCATAGTCAGTCTCTTCATCTTCATCTGGTCTAGTTTCATTAGCTCTAATATTAAATTGTGACCTAAGTAGCATCCTTAGGTGACGCATATATACTTCCCTATACTCTTTTGTATTTATAGAGTCATATAAATCCACAAGATTCTTTGCTGTTACTAAGTCAGTCTCTAAAGATTCCTTAGTTTCATCTTCTGCATATTCACCATAATCTATATAATATTGTAATTCGTCTACAATATTTTTAAAGTTAGGTACTAATTCTTCATTTATATAATTGAATAGTTTACTAAACTTTATACTACGTACATCATTTAGAGAAGATATTTCATTTTCTTCCAATAATATAACACCAAGTCCTTTAATGAAATTCATAAATTCCTCACGACTCTTTACAAATGGTACATCAAACATACCAGTTTCAAAAGAGGATACAGGATATGGGACTTCCTTTCTACTTAATTTAAATCTATTAACTGGGGATATATATCTATTCTTAAATCTACCACTATCTATTAATTTAAATAATGATTCTACTTCATAAGATGTTAACTTATTTTTACCAGTAAAGAAGTATACAATAAAATCATACAATTCCTTAATCCAATCTGATATACTCTTCTTTGGTAATGGTTTATTCTCAGTCTTATTAAGTTTCCATGCTCTAAATTCCTCAGCAAGTTTCTCTTCTATTTCAGAATCTGTTGCTTTTGGCATACCATATTTAGTACGAGCATTCTTATAATACTTTTCCCTTTCAGTAGATGTTAAATAACCCAAGGATACCCTATGGAATGCCTCATGATATGTTGTACCCATTGGAGCATCACTATATATATAAGTACAATTAGATGTAAAGGCACCATAGGCCTCACGACCACCATCTGCTAACCTTATAATAGTATCAGTTTGCTTTAATGTTTTATTACCAATACGTTCATTAAACCATTTGATTTCAGAATCAGTTACCTTATCTTTATATTCTTTATTGATAGAAGTCTTTTCAAAACCTATTATCTTACCTTTACCAATATTCTTAATCTTACCATCTTTTAATGGATTAGTAGGTTTACCTTCACGTTTTAGTTTTTCTTTAGTCTCAGGTATTGGTTCAACTGGGGGAGTAGGTTTCTCTTCTTCTGATACTTGTACTTCACCATTATTAATAGAGTTATTAATCTTTAATACAGGACTATGCTCAATACATTCTATCTTACCATCTTTACCTTCAACCCTATCTACATTAGTGGATAATATACGTTTATTATTTTTACCTATAACTGTACTAACCAATACTTGTGCCCAAGTCCTAGTATCATCTGCAGGTACTACTATAGTATCAATAGTAAAACCATTAGTCTTCTTATATGGTTTATTTAAACTATACCCAGTTACCTTATCTTTTAATCTAATATTGTACTTCTTATTAGCAATTGCCCACTTGATAAATATCTCCTTATTCTTTTGCTTAGTATCAGGATTAAATATATCTTCTATAACATTATTACCATAATGTAATGTTTGTGTACTAGGTTCAATATATAACATTTGAGACTTATCCAACATCTTTAAAGATGTTTTCCTACCAGATGTTACCAATAAATCCAGTGTTTCACCAACAGTTAAACCCTTAACATCATCTCTTTCTAATACAGCATTTGGGGCTACTAAATACTTTTTATATAAAGATTCAAATACTATATCTGCATGTTTAATAGACAAGTTAGATATATTTAATGGTATCAATCTAGTCTCACCACTAACAGTTTTATTTGTAGATACAGATACTGTACCAGGTTTTAAACCAGAGTATATGAATCTTTCATTATCATAATACGATTGACCTTCGTCTAAAGTCACACATAATTCTACATCCTTAAGATCAATTCCCAACCTACCATCAACTGGTCCATAGGTAACTATACGATTTAATTTAGGATTAATTCTCTTTAAACCACTACCATGTACTTTGCCATTTACAAGTATATTATTAACTATAGTCCTACGTAATGCACGAGTATTTAATCTTTCTTGTTCTTCATAACCAGCAGGATCTATTTCATCTACAGGAGCTGCTAAATTATAATAATCTGAATTATGTAAGAATAATTTATATTTATCAGTTCCTTTATATACTTTATTATTAACGGTAATAGACATCTTAATTGGAATAGTGTCTATAGCATTATTGAAATGAGACTTATCTTTTAGATTATCAAAGTATTTAAGTATAATTTTTATTACTTCTTCTTTTTCTTTATTAGAGAACTTGCCACTTTGTACACTGATTATTTTCTCTTTTATACTTTTAGTAGTAACAGAAGTATTCCACCAATCATTATCAAGATCTATTTCATATTCTACTGATCCTTTAGCCAATGATCTATCAACCTCGGAGCTAGGAGTACTTAATAGTTCATCTAATTCTTCATCCCTAACTATAACATTATATAGATTATTATCATCTATATGAGATGTAGAAACAATATCACACAAAGTACTTAATGGATGTGACAAGTCTTTCTTTAATTTTAACCTAATCTCATATTCCCTATCTACATTCTTACCACTATCATCACTAGATACAGTTTCAAATTCTTCAGGAACTAAATCTTCTTCTTCAGGTTTATCGTAATTTAAATCATCTATTGAGTAATCAAGTTGTTCGCCAGACTCAATAAATTTACCATTATCATCATAAGTACCAATAGATACAGTATATGTTGGTATACCATCTTCATCATTTGTAACCCTAGTTATGATACCCTTTTGATTATCATATGTTACTACACGATCATCAACATCAAAACCATTCTCCTTTACATGATTAAGAACACGTTCTTTATATTGTTTAGATGCCTTTTCAAGATCGCCTTTAGATATAAGATGTCCTTTTGCTAAACGTTTCAGTGTAGTATCAAGACTGTAACTATCTCTTTTTAATTCATAGAGAACTCTCTTAGCTTTATTGTAAGAATCCCAGTCCTTAATATTAATCTTTATCTTCTTATCCTTCTTTAATTCATCAGAATCATAATTATCTTCTATCTCCTTGAGGTCTTTATCTATTTCAGATAATTCCTTATTTAAATCTGATAAAGTATTTCTTACATCATCTCTGGTATTCTCTGGAATATTTGGATCATCTAAATTAGGGTATACTTTATTGTATTCATCTATTATAGATTCAAGAGATTGTTTTGCTATACTTTGATTTAATTTACGTTTACCATTATTACTTAACTTGGACGTAGCTAATAAAGTACTCTTTATTATCTTATCATATAATGCATCAGACTCTTTAACTACTGATTCTATTTCAGTATCGATTGCTTCTTTACTTGCTTGCATTTCTGCTACAGTAGAAGCAAATATTTTATGGAACTCCCCTTCTGGTATATTCTTATATAACTTAGAACCTTGTGTAGAAAGATCTTTGTATGCTTTCTTTGCACCAAGATTTAAAGTAGAACCAGGAGTATTGATATCCTTCATGGCATCTGTATACTTCTGAATAGTTTGATTCATAAATTCTTTTACAGCTTTACCATTATCACCTTTCAGAACTTCAAGTTCTTCTGGCGTAATCAAATCAGATACATCTTTTACCTTAGTAGCAAACTCACCACTAGATACCATATCTAACATTTGATTCATAAGATCAACCCTATCAGTTCTTGCAGCCCTAGCAGCTAATGCAGAACCTAGATTCTTCCTAGATATATTTAATTGATGTGCATCACCATTAATACTGGCTTTCATAATGTCTTTAGCAAACGCAGAATATTTAGATATGGCATTCTTTGCTTCTAAGATATCATAATCTTCTTTACCACGTATTTTATCATTTACCATATCAAGACTATGCATGGCACTAGCACCTAAGGCACCCATAAACATACTGGTAAATAATTCTCCGTTCTTTGTATGTTCCTTAGCATATGGAAAAAACCCATAATCCATATCTGGATTCAATTGTTTCTCCATGGTATACTTACCAAACTCATTAGCCATATATTGGTAACCTTCTTCAAGACCTTCTCCTATCATGTCTTTACCAATAGTATAACCCCTAGTGTCAAGTAATGTAGTTTCCATACCAAGAAACTTCTTACCCTTAGTACTTATATCTGGTGCCTTCTTACCAAATGCTTTTGCTAATGCACCATTTAAAAATAAGTACTGTGGTAAATCTTGAGCAAGCATCGCCCAGTCAGCATTGTAAGTGTTCTTAGCCGCTTTAGCTGCATACATACTTGCTTGTTTATCTGACATATCTGGATTAGATGCTAAAGCAATTTGTTTTGCTTCATCATAAGTACCAGCAGCCTCCATCATATTCTCCATATAACGAGAAGTAATAGCTTGAGATACACCAAATATACCACGAACCATTTTATCACTAGCTCCAAGAGCCTTAGCGATCTTACCTGGAATAGATGCAACTCCAGCAGCAGGTATCATTAAAGATACAGTAGATGCAATTGATGGAGCATTAGTCATCCACCATGACCAGTCCCATGGTCTAAAATCACCTTCACGATAATCGTATTCATATATAGGTGTTTCTTCTTTTGTCCACTCCCTAAGTCTTTTACCAGCACGACTTACTTCATTACCAAATTCTTCATCCTCACCTGCCATCAAACCATTAAATTCACCAAGAGCACCAAGATAACCAATACCTTCTATAGTACCACCAAGTACTTCACCAACAACCATTTGATTTAACATATTACCAAATTGGGCAATAGGTCCCTGTCTAGAAGCCCTTATATTTTGTAGATGGGTCCTACTTTGAGAAGTAAGGCCTTCATCATATCTTGATTCACCAATACCATATTGACCAAGAGGCATTATAGCATCTCGTTCACCAGTATAGGCTTGTGATGGTATAGGTATAAAACCAGCTGGCAGTTTAAAACCAGCTGATTTATTAACACCATAATCTTTCTCACCAAGAGCAATATTTAAATTCTGCCCTTCAGCGGTATTATACATACTTCTTTTAGTCATTTTCTTTTGTTCTAAACAGTAAGTTTGTTTTATCATCATCAGGATTTCTACCTGCTATAGGACGATATACCTGACCTAATGCTAGGTTGTATAAATCATTGAAAGTAGCAACTCCTAATGATTCTTCCTTACCATCTTTTTTAACTAAACTTGCATTTAATTTAATGCCTATATAAGGTTTACCATCTTTATAACTATAAGTATATTCTGGTTTAACTCTAATTAAATCTTGATTGGCATTATAAAACATATCAACAGCATCCTTTCTACCAGATTTTATTACATTCTTTAATGTAAACATTGACTCATATGCTTGTCTAATATCATCATCCCCTGATATCATTACATCTCCTTGTTTAAGAGCCTCTGTCCATTTATTTGTTTTACCCTTACTGGATAAAGCACTCATTGAATACCATCCCGCAACATCACCGTTCATAGATGGTCCTGTAATTTTTATTGCAGATTTTGAAGGATTACCCATTATTTCTGCTGCTTCATCAACAGTATAACCTAAATGTCCAAAAAACTCTTCTACTGGTAATTCTTGTCTTAATGAAGATATGTATACTTTTCTACCAGATATTGACTGGGCAACACTAGTATTTAATTGATCTTGTACTTGCTGGTTGTCTGTTCTATATCTCATTGATTGAGATTTATTCCAATTCTTCCTAGCCTGTTCATAATTCTTAACTATTTCTTTATCTGGAAGTCTTTCTAACATATTTGGTTTACCATCTTTGCCCATAGCAAATGCCGCATTTGGAAACTTTTGAATTATCTTACCAGCAGCATTACTATACATTTTATTGGCCATCTCATTACTTGCTACACTATAGTCAGAGGCATCATATCCAGCTCCACCAGACATTGCAGCCTTACCTGCAGCTTCTATAGCATTCTTCGTTAATTGAGAATCTAAAAATCCCGTAACATCACCAACACCTGCTGGATCTACATTTAGACCATCACCAGGAATTTCTTGCCCTATAGTACTGAATACATTTGGTAACTTATCACTACCATTACCTTGTAGATTTTCAGGTAATACTTGATCATGGTGCATTTGATATTTAGTAGAATAATCATCCATAATAGTTTTCATTATCTGAGTATCACTCATATCACCAGATAATTCAGGATTCTGTTTCCTAAATAGTTTTATTTCTGTCATACCTTGAGGAGTAGTCGTAAGTGATTGTGCATAAGAATCTGATATTTTATTCAATTGACCACGAGTAATGGATTGTCTTAATACATTAACACCACCAACATTAACAACATTAGATACATCTGGTTCTATACCTTTATAATATTCATCTAACCAAGTAGCCTTATCTTCATATGCACTAGGCATATAATCATATATAGCGTTTGCACTATCCCATTTAGAAGTTAAAGATGGATCTTCATCTAATAAAGAATTATATTTATTTTGTAATTTCAGTTGTGCCTTAGCCTTTTCTTTAACATCCCAAGCGGATCTACTTTGTTCTATCCTACGTATACGTTCAGCAGTACCAGCTCTTTTAAGTGTACCAACAACCTTAGCATACTCAACTGGATTAGTTAAGTCACTAGTCATACTCTGTTCAGCAAGTGTATTAAGCATAGGAATATATTCACCCCTAATATAATCTTCATCTACAGAACCAGGTATATAATTAACGAGCGAATATTGATCATATAGTTTATTAGCTAGATCTTGTTTTCGCATTAAGTCTTCCTGACGTTGCATACCAAGACCAGTAATCTGATCTAATGGTAGTGGCACAAAGGTATTAAAATAATGATCTTGTGCGGGTGTGTCGTATCTATTTAACATAAATATTAATTGTAATTTTCTAAGTAATCAAGATTGAGCCATTGGTTAAAATACGGATTTGTATTACCTAATGTCTTTAGATAAGCATTCTGAGATGCCAACTGATTACGCATTTGTAATTTATTGAGACCATATTGCTGTGCACCACTTGCTGCAGCTGCTAAATAATTTCTGCGTGAAGCCGTATTGCGTGCATTTATATCATCTGATATAGCAAGAGCTTGAGCATTACCAGCACCAAGACTATAATCCATTTGAGCCTGTTCTCCTAAGTACTGATTATTAATATTGTTTTGTTGTGAATAAGCACCTGCATCAGCCATATGCCTTGCATTAAGACCTGCTATCATATTAGATATAGCCAATGCCCTATTACCACCAGCACTATTCATTACATTCCTATTATAGATGGCATTACCTGCACGATTTGAAGCAAGTATAGGATCTATATTATAACGTCTGTTGGCCATATTGGCACGTATCTGACTTGTATAAGGATTGTAATATCTGTCTGATGCAACCTTCTCTGGTTTATTAAATATAGCAGAACCTAAGTTATATAACATAGGGGCCATAGATGCAGCACCTAAAGCAGTCTTACCCCAATTAACATTCTTAGCACGACCCATTAAACTTATACCAGTATTTGGGTTGAGTTTATTACCTTGATTATAAGAAGGCATATTTGACAATTGAGATGACTGTAGTGGTTTAGCTACAGATGGTAATTTAATATTGGTATCACCATAAACATCTGAGGTTAAACCATTACCCATGAAATCAAAATCATTACTATATTGTACATTCTTAGCATAATTTATAGGTGGGACTTTTATACCAGCCCATGCCTTAGGTACACCAGTACCCTGCTGTTTGCTAACACCCATTGCTTGTTGTTTATTAAACAAGTCTTGAGATAACCTTAACATATTTTCTTTATTTAATTTAGCAGTTGACTTCTGTAGATTTGTACTATCTTTACTTGTTAATGTCTTATCTGCTTTGTCTAATATCTTTTTATATTTACTTGCTTGTTTAGCAAATGTTACACCATCTTTGAATTTTAATCTATCACTAAAGATTTCTGTCCCAGGCATGAATGATTTAAAGTTGTCACCTTGTGTATTTTCATGGGATGCTAGATCATATTGTTCCATTTCACCATTAGGAGATAGAGCAACTTCACCCTTTTCTATTTCAGCATTTACACCAGTAGTACCACCCATAGCAAATGTAGCAATACCATTACCATAATCCTGTAGACCTGCATTGAATGCTTCAGCGCCAGCAAGTTGACCCTCCATACGTCTAGCGTCCATTTTTGCTTGCTTAGCTTCCTGATTAGCTAATGCACCAGTAGCAAAAGGTGCTATAAATTTAAGAGCAGTCTCACCAGTAACTTTACCATGTTTAACATCACCAAATGCAGATGTTGTAGATGATAATGGATTAAAGAACCCTGCAGCAGTTGCCCTAGCATTACTACCTTTCCTAACACCATATTCATCTTCTGGAGCAATGGCATTAGAAACACCTTCCCCTATACCTTTAAATAGACCAACTATAGGAATACTACCAGCAGCATTTGCAATATTCTGACCAGTCTGTTTGTCTTGGTAATAATCCATATTACCCATTACACCACCATATGCAAATTGTCTTGTTTTTTTATTTGATTTATTTACAATAAATTTATTTTTACTATTTTTATAGATATCATTTCTAAGTTCGTACATTGCATCTATTTCATCATAATATTTTTTATCTTGTGTTTTAATCATTATATCCCATAAAGAATCTATTTTGTTATCATATTCCTTATATTTATTATAATCTGGATTATCTTGATAATAAACTCTATCATAAATTTCTGGGGTATTATCTAAATATCTATTAACTATAGGTTTATTAAAATCATATTTATCATAATAAGAAACATATTTTCCATTTTCATCTTCTCCTCTAGAAATTGTATAACTGGCTAAACCATGTGTATTTTTTATATTTGTACTTGGAATCATGCCTTCCCTAATAACTTTAGATGTTTCTGTAGAATCTAAATTAGACATAACATTATTTAAAAATTCCTGTTCGTCTAAATCTTTTATTCTTACATAAGAAGAATTTTTATCCTTTGACTTCGATGGTTTATATAAGGAAGGTTCAATATAATCAAAAGGCCCACTATATCCTAATGCGTTTTTGAATAATTCAGATCCTGCTCCAGTATTAGGACCATATAATCGCAACAAATCTTCATTTGTAGTATCTTTAGGATTTATAATTTGTTTGAATGCCGAAATCATAGCCCCCCTATTTTCTGGATATTCATATTGAGGGACTCTTTCGTATATTTTTTTATCTAATTTTGTAAATTTACCTTTTGTAGGAATATGAGTATTCATATAATTAATACCAAATCCTGTATAATCTGGTTTCTCTATAGATTCACTACTTAAATCCTGTCTTACAATAGGAGTATTACTAACAACACCACCATCTGGATGTTTCCATCCCCTTGCATTAATAGCAAATGTTAATTTCTTTTTCATAGCAGGGCTAGCATTCTTCTTCTTTGCTTTCATAGCACTGATAGATAACTTCTGCCCTTTCTTAGCGTGCATTGCGCTACGTAAGCTACCTACTTTAGATGGTTTAATTTTAATATTACTAGCCATTATCTATATGATTTTCTATAACTTACACCTATATTTTCAAATACGACTCGTTGTGAATATACACTATCTGTCGTATTTGTTGGTGTTGTTATTTTACATGTTAAATATTTATCTCGCATTCTCTCCCTATAATCTGTTCGTGTAGGAGTTAAAGTTTCTATTTCTGGATTAAGATATTGAGAACCATAAACAGTCCTTACTGCATTCCTTGGAATATAAGTAGTCCATAATCTTTCTCTGCGATCGATTTCTAAATTTGTAGGAACTATCAAAGTTCCTGTGTTCTGATATGTATTATTAAATGCTATACTATATATAGGACATATATCCTGATAATCGTATTCAGCATAATCTTTTTTATAAGTAGTATTGGCTTTTGGATAATAGGTTATATTACCTTGGAAAAATAAATTATCAAATACCTTTGTCTCACTATAGTAAGGATTAAATAACAATGTTAATTTAGATGGATAGTTACCGGATGCACTCGCATAAGTAAGTCCATAGAAATTATTTCTGCATTGTATACCTTCATCTACATTATGCACAAATAATAAATTTGCGGGATATTGTAATGTACTATCATTAGGATTAAATATAGTATTTGTTAAAAAAGTATTTTTATAAGGTATATATATATTTGGTACAAATGTATAATTAGAAGTGAACTGATCGTATACCTCATTGAGACATATAGTAAATGGTTTATTCACAGCATACTCTGTAGTACCAGGAGATGTTATAGTACCATTCTCGTAATTAGCAAATGTAAATAATATTTCGTTATTTGCTCTATCTTGAACAGATATATACTTTGGCCAATCTACAATATCCTTATCTACTTCTAATACACTCTTTACACCTTTATTAGTACTTAAGTCTAATAAACTATTTGCAAATCTATTTATATTTCTTTTGTCCCTATCAACCCAATATAAACCATTAGAACCACCAACTACAGAAAATTTATCTGTACAACCATTCATTAAAGAAAGATAATCGTATCTCTCTAACTTACCACCAGTACCCAATACTAATTTAGCACTTGAGTTATCCTGTATAACAGAACGATCGTTTATTGCTACACGTCCAAAGGATTTATCTTGCCAGAAGAATACAATACCATTATAGTTATATAATGCATTTAAAGAACCATATTCACTATCTACTTCTATAAAGTCGTTTACACCAAATTTAGTCCACGAATCTACACTCTCACCATTTATCTTTGTATTAGATGCTTTAATTTGACAATCAAATACAGTCTCCTTTAATACACTTTCATCTACACATATCTGAGATGCAAATAATGGTTGTTGAGAATATACTGTATTATAAGAATAAAGATTTTCTTTTTGCTCATATATACGAGTAGTGTCAGTCGAATCATTATAACATGAATGAGCACCCATTTCTTCTTGTTGAAATTGCGCAAGCAAATTATTGTGTACTATATGGAATCCTTCTTTATCATATCTTAAATTACAATTTATAGAAGATTCAAAAGGTATATATAGAGCTTGGTGACATGAATTTGCCCATGCACCAGCACTACCAGAATGTTCTTTCAAATCAAATAGTAGACTAGCTATATCTAAGTATGATATATAAGTATCACCATATTCACATTTATAAGTAGTATTATCTGCTATCATTAATTCTGAACACGGTATTGAACTATTATTAATTCTAGCCTCATATGTATTACCACCATACTGACTATTCCAACATTGAGATTTATAATTTATTATTGGTAATTTAATACCTTCTATATTAAAACTATTATTATCATATTGGACTGCCAGACCAGTACAACCCATTGCGTCTACAGTATCTGTAGCGACTGAGGTAAAAGCATAATTTTGAAATGTATAACCACCAATATTTACACCAGCTCCCATTTTTGTTATCGGTACAATACTAACAGAATCCTTTATATCACTTCTATCATTTGCAGCTAATGAACTTTTAGTAAGATTTTGTACTGCTTTTAAATAAAAGAAATTACCATCTGCACTAGTATCATAATCTTGTACTACACAAGTAGCAAGCGTGTCATAACTACCAACATATTCAAGATAGTCACTAGTTTGGTTAACAATATTTTTATTTACTAATATTTCTGGTGATATGAGTTTTATTAAATTTTCATTATCTGTACTATAAGTTGGTATATCATCTGTAACATCATTTAAACCATATGTCTTAACATCAGCTTCACCACAACCAATTGCTACACATTGTGTAACAACTTGCCTATCCATTCTATTACGAGGTACTCTATATATTTGAGCAGATACTGCATCAGTTGGCCAACAACCATCTTTAATCTCTGCAGTTAAATATAACCTAATACTTTCTGTTGTTGTTACAGGTGTACCTTGTCTCACTAACACACCGTACGTAGTACTCTGCATACTTGGAACCCTAAAATCACATATCCATTTTGGATTTGCATACTGACCTCTATTATTTCTAAACACTATAAATATCCTATACACTTCATCCCTCTGCCAACTTAATTTACCAGCATTAAACGGACTAGCATAGTTAGTAAAAGAACCTACAGTATCAAGTTTTGCATTATATGTTTTAGCATCAGTATTGACTGTATCAATATCAAATTCCTCAGTACCAATACCTATTAAAATATTTGGTCCCTCTGCACCGATTGTAATACCATCTGATTGATATTTAAATTGGTATAATGCATTAAAATCATTGTCTGGATTATTATAATTATTTATACAATCATGTGTATCATCTAATATAGACCAGTTAGATAATGAACTATTAATAACCCTATTACCAAAATTAACATCAGTTACTATTGATTCTATTACACTAGTACCAGTGCCAGTATATGTATATGTTATAGATAACTCAATCCATATACTACTTAATATTACTGGTTCATAAAAAAATAATTGATCAATAGTTGATACATTCATTAATGTTGTAGGATTTGTATATGTATATGTAATACCACTTAACCCTGAATCATCATCTAACATTGCATTACGTGGTATACCATCAGAATCATAATAATATATATGTATATGCCTGCACGTCATACTACTTATACCAGTAATAGTTCTTGATGTAGGTATGCCAAAAGAATCATATGTATCTGGTAAATTTATAGTAAAATCATAATCTGATAATTTTAAGAAACCACTTAATTGATCATCTGTATATAAATCTATAATATTAGTTATCGTTTCAGAACTAGTTGTTGTATCAGCATAATTCCTAAACCTTACAGCACGAGCATCAAAATTGTCTATAGTGAAATCATTCTTTGTTATATTACCTGCAAATAAAGTATTATCTTTAGATGTTATGTCCTCACATTTAAATAATTCAGTAGACATAATATTAAATTCATCTACTGTTAATTCACCATATGTATTTCCAATATCTATTACAGATGCAGTTGTCAAACCTGTTATTGATATTTCAGATGCAATTGATATAGATGGAGTTGCACTATAAGATGGATAATATATCCTCAATAATTGTAATTTATCAAATCCAGTATTTCCTGTTAAATCAATAGTTAACCTAAAACCTTTGGTCTTTATAGGAACCATTCCATCACCATTATAATTTACATCATTTGATAGATAATCATCATCTGTAACTACATGAACAGGATCACTAATTGGTGATATAGCGGAACTTGCACCATTCTTCATTACAAGCATGTATGCATAATACACCATACCAGTTGGTATATTACCAGGTAATATCTCTGAAACTACGGGTTTAGTAAAACTTACTATTGGTAATAACTCAAATTTATCAACACCCCAATAATCATTTAATGTATAATCACTACCAGTTGTAGTAGCATATTTACTTATATTAATATACCTTAAATTATTATAACCGTCGGTCCAATAAACTTTTTGAATATTAGGAGTTTCATACCTACCTATTGCCTTTATTGGATTCTCAGTACTAAATAGTAAATATGAGCCATCTACATTTAATGTATCATCATATAATAATTTTATAGAAGATATGGTTTCATAATAGTTACCAGACAACACTAATTTATATATCTGTGATTGTCCAGCAATAGGTGTAGCACTTGTATTGTTTGTAGTAAATAGTATTATAGAATCTCTTAATTCACAACCACCTATTACATATTGCCCAATAGGAATACCATATGTTGTTATATCAACAACGTAACCAGTACCAGTAAAACTTGTAATGCCAACAACACAAGTAAAGGATTGATAGGTAGTATATATTATAGAGTTATATATGATTGAACCATTCGTAACAAGATATACCCTACCAGCAACTAATACAGTTGTATTGTTAGTTGCAAAACTACCAATAAATTTATTACCTTTTATATTTTCTATGGCACCAGTAGTACTAAATCCTGAACTAACAGGTCTAAAGTTTTCAGCATGTAGATATTGTTGATTATCTAAAAATTGATAATCGACATCTTTAACCATACCTTTGGTAAAACCATTTATAACTTTTTCACTCATTTCTAATTATGATTATAGTAATGTTGTGCCTGTCCGAGTGTTGAGAAACCAGAATTATGTTCATTGATTTCTGGTACTAATCTAACCCAGGCATTCTTAATACTTTCAAGTTTATCTATATCTGGCATTAATGCATCACCATATGCTTGTTTGCAATAGTAATTCCATTCTCGCCTAGCATCATAATATACTGCGTCACGAACTTGACCTGCACACCACTGAGGATACATTAACTTCATATTGATATACCAGTATATTGCTTCCTTAAAACTTATTTCATCTGGTATCATAGGATAACCTTCACAATCTGTAGGTATAGCAAGATACGATAACATTATATAACCAGTCTCAATATTAGTTTTAATGTAACCATTTGCTATAACATATGTGACGTCTTCTGTAGTATACAATGGTGCTAATTCTTTTAAAGAAGAACTAGTCTGACTAGCATATGCATTTGCTAACATGTTTGCAATTAAAGTACGTTTAGCAGGATTAGAATTTAGATATGTTACTGCGTCATCATAATCAAGACCATATAAACTTTCAGCCATTGTTATTATATCTGACTCTGGAGCAGTTACACTTGTAACTGTAATATCTGTTGAATCACCATGATTATCAAAATTACTTGTATTAGTCCTCATTGGTATAAATGGACCAGTACTTGTTGTAGAGTATGATGCCTGTACTAATGAATGAAAATCACATGGTAACTTAACTATATAATCTTCTATAACAAGTAATGGAGTACCTTCTAAACCAGTAACCTTATTTTCAAATGATGGAAATGCCCCAATCTTCTCAAGTGCCTCGGCGCCCCACTCCACCATGTCTGATATACGGTGCGTACTCTCTTGTAGATTTAAGTCTGTAAAGACTTTTGCTATAACAGTCTTTATGCTTGTTAATTTATAAATCATATATATTATTTATTTCTAGTAAGCATACTAGCAAATTGATCTATAGGATTATCTGTTTCATCTTTATCTAAAGGATTTACTTCAGAGTATAATTTTCTATGATCACTAATATACTTCTCTTTTTTACTATCTTTATTTTCATAACCATAACGAGATAAAGTTACAAGATAACCACCATTATCTAATTCCTCTACATTGATCTCTTTAGTTATATCTCCATTCTTGATCGTCTGTGACCAAGTCTTAGCTTTCTTATCCTTAAATACTGAATCAGACGGAGTAGCTTTTAATTCTTTACTCTTCATTATTTTTCAAAATAATCTATTGTTTTTTCTTTAATACACTTAGCAACTTTACGTTTGTTTGTCCTCGTGTATACTAACCTATATAAATATAAATTATGAAAGATACTGGTTAGTTTAGACCATTTCATTTCATATTTATAACCATCAGAATGTTCATTAAAATTATATATAACCTTACCATGTTGAGTGGTCATTTGCCAATCTATCGGTGGTCTATTATTATAATCTAATTTCTTTTTCTCTATGTATGTATCACCCAATCTGAAAGGCATCCTAAATAGTTCACCTTCGTTTATTATCTTACTAGAAACTTCCTTATAAAACAAACCCACTATCTTAGCGTATTCGTTGTACGTAACATAGTAGGTTGAATCTATAGGAATATCTTTTATATAATCTTTATAAAAGTCAGGAAGAACATATGGATGTTGAATAGTATTCTTCCCTCTACCATAAAATTTTGACATTACTGATTTATTACATTACTAGAAACAAGGTTCGTACTATCGTTTTTATTATCGCTATTCATTGTTATACCGATACCCAATTCCCTACGTAATATCATGTCCTTTAATACAGGAACCATATTCATAGGAATAGGATATCTATCATCCCAATCTCCTTCCGTTTCAGTAGCATGAGGATTGACAAAATTCATAACTTCTGTAGGAACTACAAATATACCCCTTACAGTAATTTGTGCAATTGGTTTCGTATATATTAAATATAAATGTTTATCTCTTAGGAAAGCCAAATTATCATTACTAGTATATTTTTTATATTGTTGCCATTTAGATCTACCTTCTGGTATATACTGAATCTCAGTACCATCTACAGTACCAATATATGTAAACCCTGATTTAAAATTGAAATCAATTGTCTCAGGTAATTCTAGTTGTGTCTTAAGTATATAAGACTCACTATTAAGATCACTACCTTCAGAAGCATCTACAACTTCTAGTGCTAATGCAGGTAATGTCTGAATATAATCTGGATTAGGAATTTTACCTTTGTCTATATCCTGTTTAATAAGCAAGGCCCTATATTGGTGAACCCACATCTCAAGTTGACGCTTGGATATATTTTCACTTTTACTAACATTAAAATTCCTTATGATGTTTAGTAAATCTGTTGTTATAGTATTTAATGTTATAAAATTAATCATTTACTTGCCTATTAATATGTAAACTACTGTAGCAGTTAATGCTGTAGAAACAACACGTGTAAGCCACTTATTATTTTTAATTTGTTTATCTTTATTAGTTATTATAGCTTCAAGATTATTTGCTTTATTATCTAACTTATTAATCTCTTCACTTAATAATATTTTTTGTTCAACGCAATTATCATACATCTTCGATTTGTCGTTATATTTAGATTCTGATAATGCTAAACTATTTTTATAATCAACAATCATTGATTTTGATATATCATATCTTAATATATCTTTATATATAGATATTACTTGATTGGAGGCAAATTTATATCTTAAGTCTTGTTCAGGTATATACCTGTGCATCAATTTATTATACGCAACTGTAGAGTCAATGTTCACAATATTGTTATCTATTGAATCCAACTTTGATTGTAGTTCCTTAAGTTCCAGCTTATACTTTTTTAGTTGATCTTCTTTGACTACTATAGTTGAATCTAACAAATCATTTTTGTTTTCTAATATATCATATATATTGTGCAAGGAATCTCTTTCATGCTCCAACTTCGCATTAGCAATATTTAATGTACTATTTTGAGTATCTAAATTTTTATTCTCTAGTGTTAAACCTATGGCATGAGCTAATAGTATTGTAATTACAACACCTGCACAACACCATAAAATAGGTTTACCATACTCCTTTAAATTATTTTTCAATTTCTTTATCATAGTCCTCACTTGGTCTTTTAGTTTCAGCAAAAATATACGCATACACTGGAGTACTAACCACCATTATTGCACCACCTATATTTAATATTGGTTGATCTGTTAATAATGTTAAACTTACTAGTGTTATAATATTAACTATTAAAGTAGCTACTGCAATTTTTACACGCTTATTCTTCGTCGGGGTCACGTACGATATTAATGACTTTGCCATTTCTTTTTATTTTATTATGTACTTCTGTTATAAGTGTCTCTATAAATATAGATGAATCATACATTTCTAACATATGTTCCCACTCAGTAGTTGCTTCTCTGAGATATCTATATAAGTCTTCCTCTTGTACAAACATTATCTCATGGTATATACGTTCTGGTGTCTATTACCAGTTTCCTTATAAGATACGTGTACCCAAGCAGGATTCTCTTTCGTACCATATTCCCATATAAGTTGGTCGTAATCTAGATTATCTTTTATATAATCAAAGATCTCCTTATTAGTTATACCACCATATATGTCAGCATCTATATCTATAGCAGCTCCATTATCGGCCATGTGTTGACTTGTAATAGAACCATTTACATGATCATTTAAAGCCTTAGACCTAAAGAATGAAGATATACCTAACTTCATATTGAAATGCGCCCTAAGTGGCTCAAAAACGGCAACAGCGAGATTTTTCATATTAGTTAACTGCTTCTCATTAGGTGTATTATCAATACCCCATTTTATAGCAGTCAACGATTTAGTGGCCTCTGTATAGGTTATATGTTCAGATATATTTTCCATTACACAGTTACTTTATCTACGTACCTAATTATTAGTTCAATGATGATTCCCATAAGACCACCTGCAACGCCAGCTGCACCAATTATCTTATTATACTTATTCATCATCTTTGTATACTTCTCTCTAAGTTCATCAACTTCTCGTTCAAGGTCAGTAGTACGACATAACAACCCGCCATCGGGATTATATTCATTACCAAGTAGAGCAACCTTAATTTCTGCGATATCCTTTTGCAACAAAGCTAGTACATTATCTGGTATATTACACATCTCTTTTACCATCCCAAAGTTTATTTTTTACGTCCGGGTATATTTATTACTTCTATAAGTTGAAAATTCTTTTTGCATATATTAAATAAATCATCTGGATCTATTCTCCACGGTTCTGCTATCATACCTGGAAACAATTTATTAAGACCCATTGCTACATATTCTACGCAGTAAACCCTATTCTCAGCCTTCTTACCTCTCTTACCAAACCATTTATGTTTTAATATATAAATGGCATGCCATAAGAAGTTGAGATATTCATACTTCTTATTGTCACAGTCTAAACAGAAGTCATGAAGATCCTGTTTTCTATATCTATTAGTACGTACTTTAAATACATACAATTCTCTCTTAGCCCCATCATTTAGGTATGCCGTATTAACAGTACGATTAGTAACTCCTTCTGCGATAGAACCAGATACCATACCATCCACTAGTACGTCTGCATGATTTACAGTATCACCTGATTCTCCTTTTAGGAACATTTTAACCTTCATGCCAAATCGTATTATCTTTGCGATAACACCATATGAACGTACCATTATTACATACACCCCTCTATTGGGCAATATTTTTTCCATAATTGTTTATAATTCTAAATAAATAAAAGTACCACATATTTCATTTATCCTTTCCATTATATCTTGTGCTTCATCTTCTGTAAAGAAATTATGATTTTCATAATCATATTCATTAAAGTATTTCTCTAAACATTGAATACAATAGGATAAAATAGTAAGTTTTATCATTTCAACACGTGTGTCTTGTCTACCCAATTTTGCATGTAAAGCAACTTTCTTGCCATAGTCAGACTGGGCATTTGTTAAGTCTAACAAAAAGTTTGTTATTTGTGTTGGTGTTGCTGCCATTTTTATATATAATTTTCCGCCAAGTAATCATCATTTTTACCACTAGTAAGTCCTTCTGTTATAAGTAAAACTACTATAATAAGAGTTAATACCAGAGTCCCCATAATGCTACCTTTTAGTAAGTGTTACATGTATATCATTAACAGAATTAATATATTGTCTAATTGCAGTAGTTCTATACTCCTCAGACCTAGTGGCTATCTCATTTGGTATATCATAACCATACACAAAATCCATATCGCCATTAATTCCATAATGATCTAATTTATTATCTTCTCTCCACTTCTTATTGAAGTATAAAAAAGTAGCCTCACATATAGCACGCCTATGTGTTGGATCTTGCCAACATCTCATAGAACTATAATACGGGGCTATAATTTTAATCTTACCACCTGGTTTAAGTATTCTATATACTTCTTCCATAAATTTAATTAAACCATCGGTAGGTTTGTCTTTAAGTAATTCACATTTCTTTTGATACTCCTCCCAACTGGTTGACTCTAGTGATGCTCGTAACATATCTTTAGGTAATGTATTCATTTCTGTATGTTCTACATAATGACTGCAGATAATATCTTCTGCGCTTTCAGATTCAATAGGCCAAGGAAATACTTCCAAGTCAACTACTGCATCTACGTTATCTCCAGGTTTTACATCTATACCGAAATAACCTTCTTCTTTCCTCTGACCACAGGCCAGGTTTAATTTATTTTCACTAATCATTATTATATTCTTTATCAATTATATTAAATGGAACTGTCCAGAAAACCAATCTTCCATGTCTAATCTGTTCTTCTAAATCTACTAAAGAACTTTTATCTCCACAATCTATTTCTCTTTGGGCTAGTTCTTTACTAGTATATTGTTCTATACCATTTTCATCTTTATACATATCCTACCACATTTTATCATCGGCAAATGAATAGTGCCCTACTAAAACACGATTGTCACAAGCGAACTTATAACCTGCTTTTGCAGCATTCTCAAAGAAATATAGATCTTGAGTATATGCTCTAGCACCTTGTCCTGGAATAACTTCTTGTATTGTCTTAAACCATGGATAAGGCATCTTCTTAAATATATCTAATTTGAATAGATTGAAACCCATACCAAGACCATTACATTCCTGAACCTCATTCTGTTTTGGTATTTGTGGTATAAAGTTCTTAGGCATTACCTTTGGATCACCATATATCATTGGTTGCCCACCTTCACCTTTAGTCCAATATAAACCTTGTACAACATCATATTTGTCCATAGATTCATATAACTTTAATAGACCATCTGCTGGTGGACAGTTGTCTTCTTCAATAGTAAGTATATATTGCCATTTAGACAATTCTGGATTATCCAGTATACTTTTAATCATACTATTATAAGATTCGCCAACTTCCATACCTATACCAAATATAGGACCTATAACCTTTTGATTCATTGGACGCATTAAACCCATCCAATATTGAACTACCTTTGCTGGTATCTGTCCCCTAGTAGGACATATTATAATTGTAGATAAATCTTTGTATGAACCAGCTTGCTCTAACCTAGCAATTGATTTATCAAGATTTTCGTTATGTTGCCCTACTTCAGGCATCGCTATTTGAGGAATCATAAATATATCTATATATTTAGTTATTAAAAAGTTTACAATTATTATACGTATATATGATTAGTTTGTTATAGTGTTGTATAACAATGAAAACTATAATATACCAAAAGTCATTATGAAGATATTTGACATACTTGGTTCTTCTCCTTCTGACAATGTAGTAAATGTAACATTCTCACCATATGATGTACCTTCACTATTAGTAGCATATGCCCTAACATAATAAAATGTATCTGCGCTTAGTCCACTTAAGGTAGATGTAAATACACCCATACCAGTACCATTAGATGTGTGAGAATCTGACGTAGTTGGAAATATAGATGTGCTCCAACATATTCCCCTAGCTGTTACAGTAGCACCACCAGTAGCAGTTACATTTCCTCCACCATTTGCAACTGTAGAATCAATACCACTTATAGAAGTAGTGGTTACTGTTGGAGTAGTAATAACAACATCGCCATATTGTATTGCCCCCATAGATGGAGTAGTACCATCAAATGGATCACCATTATAATCTAATGCTACGCTAGCTAAAGGAGTTCCTGCAGTTTTTACTGTTGACGAAGATTGCAATGTAAAATCACCATTAGCAGCATCTGTAAATACAGGATCTACAAAATAACCATGTGATTCCCATCCCAATGCTGTACGCAATGCTGCTAATGTATTCATATAATACATAGCAACATTCTCATTTTCTACAACTCTTAAAGAATTATTAATACGATAATAAGCATTATAATCTGCTATTTGATTTGATAAATCTCTACCATATGCCCTAATAAACAATTCTACACCTCTAGCATCTCCTGTATATGTTGTATAAAATATATTATTTTTTATCTGTATAATATCATTATCATGATCTATCCATATATGAGCTTCTGAACCAGAATTATTATGATTATAAAAAGTATTATTAAATATATATACTGATTGAGCACCTTCCATATTTATACCACAACCATTTGGCGGAGATACAAATATATTAGAATATATATATAAATTTGTTATTGATGATAATGTTGGATCAGCCCAATGCCAATTCTGTACAAATATTTGATGTGCATACGCAGTACTTTCAGGAGGATCATAAAATTTATTACGTCTTATAATAAGACCATCTATATGCATACCACTACCATTACCAACGCTTATATCTACTCCTGTAGTATGAAAACCATTATAGAAATAATTATCTTCTACTATCATATTAGAAGCAGTTACAGTACCATATATATGAAATGATATTGCCCTACGACCACAATCATGAAATGTACAATTCTTTATAGTTAAATCATCACCAACAACTTGAGTACCATATGCAGCACCTGAATTCTTTGTACCAACACAAGATATTTCGCAATCATCAATAATGATACCAACCATATCAGTCATACTTGCATCAGATTCATCAAATTGTATGTCTGCATAACCACAGTATCTTATATCTAAACCAGATAATGTGATATATTGCTTATAATTTAAATCTACTACAAAATATGCTTGTGGTATTTCTACAGAACTATATCTTGTGTCTGGATCAGTTGCAGCATATACATATATATAGCCACCACTATAACACCAATTATATTCTGCTGTTAAACTAGCTGTAGTTGATTTATATATACCCCAAGATACAGTACCATCTGTATTTTCAAAGAATACCTCTACACCACCAACATCACTTGAACCCCTTGTATAAAATGAGTAAGTATCTGGATTAGTTACAGATGTAGCAGATTTCCATATATTACCACCTTGATTCTCCCAACCAATACCCTTAACAGAGCCAAGTATCTTTGGTCTATTACCAGTACCATAACTTGTGTATGTTATTTTTGAACCAGATGTACCACTTGCTGTAACACTTAGTAAACCACGAAAAGTATCTCCTTTATTAAAACATATAGTATCACCAGGAGCAAATGTAGTACTATTGACTTTAGATATTGTTGCCCAAGCCTGAGCATCTGATAGTCCTGTTAATAAATCAGAACCTGTATTTTTTACGTAATATGTTGCCATTATTTATTTTTTAACTAAATGGATATGCTTTACCAGAACCAGAATTATATAAGGTTGTTACTTCGTCAGATGTTAATAATCTATTATAAATAGCTACTTCATCTAATCTACCCTGATAGTATGAATTTGCATCCCCATCTCTACCAAACTCTAAATCATTTAAAGCAGACGATGCTGCTACACTTGTTTTAGATTGAACAAAACTACCATCACGATATATATATATTGTTGATGCATTCCATGTAACAACCACATGATACCAAGTATTGGCATTTATTGCTGCTGATACAAATACATCACTTGATGCACTACCTACATGTCCAGTTACGTAACCATCATATGTGTACATAGCATAACCATTCCTTGCTGTAGTACCATTATCCCATTTATTAATGAATACATCTGGACCAGCGGTATCTGCTGCATATACCCAACAACTAATTGCTCCTGCTGTAGTTAATCTTAAATTTGTAGGATTACCAAATCCTATATAACTACTACTACCATTAAAAGACACAGCCGTATTTATTTTACCTGTTGCTGAATATGTCAAGTTAGAAGAAGTGCCATCATTAGAGCCATGTGCATCATCTAATGTTCCAGAACTTTCATCTAATTTCCAATATGAAACAAGTCCCGTTAATAAAGTGGATGATTTTTGCCACCCATCATATGTACCTAATGTAACACTCATTATTGTATACCTTTAGAATTACTATCCATATAAGTTTCTATGATTGTATTATATGTAGAATTTAAAGCCCCTAGAGAACCACCTTCATGAAATATAGAAATCTGTGCATCACAAAATCTTTTAACAGTAGGTCCAGCGGGAGCATTTACAGCAAGTATAACTGGTTTCGCATAACTGTTTATAGCAGTTGCTGAATAATTTCCAGAATCAACTAAACTACCATTTCTATATAATGATAAACTAGTACTGTTTGGTCTATCAACAACCCAAAAACCTCTTGCATCACCCCAACTATTAGTTATATCTCCACCACCAGTACTATTTAAACAATATACAACTCCAGTAGAACCAAAGACTGGTGAAAACATATTATAGGCATTCCCATCGTTTGTACAACCATATACCCATTTACTTTCAGTTGCAGTGTAACCTATTCTAATATATATACCATAGGAAGCATTATTAAGAGTATAATTTGTTAATTGGTTAAGATATACTCCTCCTGCTTCTATATATGCTGCAGGTGTTTCACCACCTACACCATCTCCCTTCATACCTTCATACGCTGTAAATATTGGATCATCATGTGATATAGCATTGTACATCAATGGATTTTTCCAATTAATAAGAGCTTCAGAATTATCATTAGTATGAGAAGCAAATACATAAAAGATATCAAACTTTGCCCATATACCAGCATCTACTAAATCTTTAACCATCGTATTCTGTGCAGTAGCTACTGCAGAAGATGGTTTGGTAGTAAAGGTATCATATACGGCTTGATACTCCGTACAGTAACCACTTGCAGGTTGCCCATATGTATTGTGTGTAATTAAAGTAACACTCATAATTAAGTAACTATATATATTGTTGTAGATACACCATTAGTTGATGATGACCAACTATGTCCATTTGAATCCTGGAAATAAACTTGTCCTTTCGGTACATTTAACTGTAAACCATTAGAATTTAAAGTGGCACTTGCATTTGTCATCGTAGTCCCAGTACCTGCATAACCTGCACCATTTATGGATATACCAGAACTATTTGCTGTCCATGTAATATTAGTACCAGCGGTATTAATACCCATGAAGTTTGAATTAGCAGAAGTATACTGAAATAAACTTGTATTAGCAGAGGCCATTGCTGTAGTTAAGTACTTAGGCATACTAAGATTCAAACCAAGACTATTTATAGTAAATTTAACATCACTACCACTAGTGGTTGCTGTTGTACTACCTGTACCAGCAAACTTGGTTGTACCAGATGAATGAAATGCATTACCTGTTATAAGAGATGTATTACTACTATATTGAAATAAACTAGTGTTCTGAGATAACATTGCTGTAGTCAAATATGCACCAGTAGATTGATAAAGATCTGAATGTATATGATTTGATAATGCTGCTGTGGTTAAAAAAGTATTATTCGATGTATAAAAATAATTACCACGTTCACTAGTATTCATTGCATTTGATGTATCTCCTCCACCAGTACCACCACCTGCAGTAAGACCAATTGTTAAACCATTTGAAGAACTAGTATAATTAGCAGTAACATTTGATAAATTAAATGATACATTACCATGTGTGTGAGTTGATTGAGCTAAATTATGTGTAAAATACATCCTAATATCACTACCAAAATCTAATTTTATACCAATATCACTAGCACTACTATACTCATTTATAGTTAACAAACCACCATGACTAATAATATTATTTTGTGTATATAATTCACCATTAGATCCAGTCCTAAATTGTCTAGTTCCATATGCACCACTTCCTGCTTCCCATAAAGTTGTATAAGAAGAAACGACCGTATTAGTACCACTAGATCTCTCTATTTCTACAAAACCAGTAGGAGGCATATAATCTGTCACAGCACTCATATTCATAGATGCTGTTATTGTTGTTGATAATTCATCTACACTTGATCCAAAACTTATACCATTTGAATTAACAAAATATAGACTACCCGATTCTGATGAATTTATATATTGACTATGTGTATGGTTTGGTATTGCAAAATAATTACTTAACTGAGATGTTGCACTATATGCGTTATGAGAACCAGTTATTGTAGTAGAATTACCACTAGTACTAGAACCAAAAGTTACACCATTAGAGTCATTAAAATATAAAGATCTATTTGCAATACTACCTGTTAATGTAGAACCACTAAGACCGAAAGATATATTATTACTATTACTAAATACTAAACTATTATAAGTATTAGATAATGTGCCAGCTGATAAGCTCATTGCACCAGCTGCGGTACCAACAGTATAAGAACCAGTTATTATCGTTAATAAACTAGCTGTACCAGTACCAACTGTAGAGCCAAAGGTAAGACCATTAGAATCACTAAATTGTACAGTACCCATTGGTATACTGGCAGTTATTGTAGAACCATTTAAGCCAAAGGATACATTATTAGAATTTGAGAATACTATACTTGCAAGTGAATTAGAAATAGAACCTGCTGAAATAGTTATTACACCACCTCCACCAGTACCACCTACTGTTAACCATGCTGGAACAGCAAGAGTCATACCAGCAGTATTTAATGTGCCTGTTAATACACTACCCGCAGTACTAACTGTAGAAAAACCTGTACCAAGACCTGTAGCCCCTGTACCACCGCCAGCAGTTGCAAAGAAATATGTTGAAGAACCAGTAGTAGATGAAGACCATGTTATATTACTACCAAGACTGTTTACAAAGTAAACATTACCTGTATTTGTAGAATTAACATATGGGTGATCGTGCGTAGAACCAGTTAATGATAAATTTAAACCATTACTTGCACTTGAATAAGAACCTGCAATATTAGATAATGACATATTAATACTACCATGAGTATGTGTCGAATTTGCAGCTGTTGTTAAATAACTTGGTATAGAAACTGATAATCCACTACTTGCTGATGTAATACCAATACCACCAACTATATTCACACTACCATGAGTATGATTTGTAGCAGCATAATTGTGTGTATGTGTTGTATAACCTGTACCTAAAGATAATGTACTATTTGCAACTAACTGTAATAAACTTGAATTTGATGTATTAAAGGCATTAGATGTAATTGCGGAAGTAACAGAAGTATGTTGGAATAAAGAACTTTGAGAAGTGTTGATAGCATTTGCAGTTATTGCAGATGTAGCACTTGTGTGTTGTAGTAATGTACTAAAGGCAGTATTTAAGAAATTATTACCTAAAACTGAAACAGTAGTACTAACACCATTTGTAGATAGACTTATATAATCTCCTGCATATACTGAATTACTTGCAGAAGCAGTGGCAGAAGGTATATTAATTGATATACCGGAACTATTTGCAGTCATACTACCATTTGTAATAGCAGTATTTAGACCAATAAAATTAGATCCTGCATTGGATGCCATTGCTGTAGTAAGATAGTTTGGAATCTCCAAACTCAAACCACCAGCTAATAAAGAACCATTAACTATATTCCCAGTTACACTTGCAGATGTAAAGCCAGTACCAGCACCACCCGTTCCAGGGGCAGCACCTATTATTGTAAAAGCGTTACCATTTTGAGATAATGTAATATTGTTACCACCTGCAATAGTTGCAGTACCTGACGATATTAATGCCATAGTACCACTGGTATTACCACCTAAAGTAATATTATTACCACCTAAAGAAGGATTAACTGAACCAGCTATGTATATATTAGGATTTGGATCAGTACTTGTACTAAACAGCCAACTAACACTTGCATTATCCGTAAATATATAATTTTGTATACCATCTCCTTGTAAAGAATTATTATGCCATATATGTGGTAATATTGAATCATTTACAACTATATCAACATCTGAACCACCATTACGAATTGCAACTTGTGCTAAACCAGCACCATTAATATTAAATCTATTTGCATATGTACCAGAGGTCTGATTACTTATATAAGTACCAGTGGCAACATATAAAGAATTTGTATGACTATGAACAACTTGAGCTGCTGTAGTTAAATAATTACCTACAGATAACGCTAAACCATTACTCGAAGAACCTATTGTAATATTTGTACCAGAAGCAACACCATGTATATGGGTACTGTTAGCAGCTGTAGTTAGATAGGCACCAGCAGATTGAAATAATGTAGAATTAGTATTTGCTACAAAGTTACTAGATTCAGATACTGCTAATGATAATGAATTATCACTAGTCTGTTGAAATAAACTACTATTAGTTATTGCTACATAAGAACCATCATGGGAATGCCAACTTAATGCATAGTTATCAAGACCAACTACAGATACTGTTGTACTAACACCTGAAGTAGATAATGATATATTATCACCAGCAATCACAGCATTTGCAGCAGCACTTGGAGGTGGAATAGATAACCATACAAATTGGCTGTTACCTATTGTTGATGTATGAACTGTTAAGTTGTTACCACCAAACATGACAGTACCAGAAGTAAAAGCATTACTATTGGTTAAGTTACCTATAACAATACCATTACTATTATACAAACTATATTCTGCCCTATTTGGTATAATAACATTGGTGTATGGACCAATATCTACAGTATTACCAAGTATATGTGCTGCCATTGGTCACTAACCTTTCTATTACGTATAATTGTTCTAATATAGATTCATTATTTCCTACATATGCAGCAGACTCCATAGCATCTATCATTGCAAATGTAAACATCACATCTAATACTTCTTTGTCATTACATTTACCACATAAATAAGATTGTGGCATTAGTCTTAATAATTCATATGTACTATTTGTCACTCGACCATCCATTAGTACATCATATTCCTTTACACCAGCAGGTGTATTTATAGAATATGTTACATTATATACACCATCTGGAAATTCATCATCAGATGTAAATGCAGCAACACCACTTATCTCTAAAAGATCTGGTGTTATTTCAAATACTAATTCACTTTGTAAAGCAAATGGTCCAGTGTTCAATGCATATAAATCTATTGCATCATATGTAACTGCCACTTCATCAGAAGTAGTAATTATGATATCTAACGTTAAAGTTGTTATATCAGTAACAGCAATATTTGCACCAACCCCATAATCTGGAGTAGTATCTGTTACTGTAAGTTTTTTATTGTCATTCTGTACAGAGAATGACAGACTAGGATTTAATGCCATTTGTCTTTATATTATATTTATATTGTTAATCCTACTGCAGCAATAAATATCTCGATCATACCACCTGCAATTGTAAAACCACAATCAAGTTTATCAAATTTAGTTTTCTTAACATTACTAATCTTCATATCAAATATTTCCTTAGACACACCAACTAATATAGAAGATAATAATGCTACTAATAACCATAATGGAGTTGCACCAAATAACAATATTGGGATTGATGCCACAGACATACCAACAACGAAATGTGATATCTTGTCTGAATATTTTAATATTATATCCTTAATTTTTTTCATTACACATTGTCCCAATTATTATTATAAGCACATAAAGCACCAGATGTTAAATCTTGCCATGCGTTATTATCTGTAACTTCTGATATTGTTTCACCACCCCTGTAATGAGTAACTTTTAGATTTTGTTTAAACCATACTTGAGTACCTATTTGTACAGTATCATATACATTACCATCATAATCTGTTACCTGTTCTCCTTCTACCCAATCAGTCAAAGAATCACGAATACATCTTACAGATACACCGTCTGTATCAGAACCAATACGACCAGTATATAAGTCATCACTATTACAAGATAAACTAGCCCCATTATTCTGTCCTGGAGAAAATTGATCACTTGCAATAAATCTAGTATGGCTTCCCATAAATTGAAACTCAGAAGGTTGACCATTATTAAAATTAATAGTTCTCATACCAGCTGAAACAGCAGTAAAACCAGAACTATTTGTTCTAGTACTAAAATTTAGCCAGGTTGTTATTTCCTTTACAGCTATACCGGCTGAAACATCACCACCTAAATATGTTTGTAAAGTCTGCCATTCGGAAAGAGTTGGTATATGCCAACCAGTAGGAGCTAAACCACGAAAGTTAGATACCGCATACCAATTATACAATAAACCATATCCACTACGATATGTAGAGTCTGAAATACCAGTTATATCACAAGAAATGCTCATGTATTAGATATTAAAAAGGGTGGGTTTCCCCACCCTTTCATAAAGTAATTAAACTACGTATTCAATATAGATGTCCATTTTACCAGCGGTAAAATTTGTATCATTACTTAAAGTAACAGTAATTGCAGTTTCTGCACTTGTTACAATATAAGCAGCAGCAATAAGAACAGCGAGTTCCGCAGCAGTATCCTGAGCAGCATCTGCGCCTGTACCTACGCCTGCGAGCAATGTAAAACATTTATTTGTATATCCGTTATATACTGACCCAGCAGCAGCAGCTTTTAAGCCAGCAGCAGCACCAGTATACCCTATAGATATAGTAGTTGATTCATCAGCACCATCATCAAAAGCAGTACGGGTTATACCGTAACCACCAACTATGATAGCATCTTTTGGGATATAACCAAGAGTATAAGTAGTATCATCTGTACCACCATTAACAGCTACATCATAAGTAACTTTTAATACTCTCTTATTTAGAAATTCATTCGAGTTTGCCATAATTATAAGTATTTAATTGTTACTATTAGAGAGCAGCTATATTAGGAAATGCCATAGCATCTGATGCCATCCAAGGATTCAACTGTGAAAGAACAAAGGCCTGTTGTGCATCACCATTAGCTCCATTATGGAAGGCTATAATAGTCTTAACCTGAGTTGTCTCAGAATAAAGATTATTAGGAGTCTTATATGGAACATCATGTTCGATAGTCACAATATTGTAACCAGCACTCTTTACAGTACGAAATTCTGGAAGAATAATTGGGAACTGAATTCTATTACTTACACCATCATTTCCCCAAGCCTCTTTTTCAAGATCCCTCATAAGTTCCCATGTTCCGGTACCAAATGAGCAATTGGTTGTTAATGTAAAATCATTGAATTCCTGTTCTCTACCATTAGCATCAATATAGTTGAAGAAGCATTCAAACCTAACCATATCAAATTCATCGATATCATTAAGGCCTGTAGTACAACCAACAATTGGTTTACCTGTTAATGCTAATATATCAGTTGCATCTGTCCAGGTTGCAGTAACCCTAGAATTAGGATCAGCGTTTACCAGTGCAGCAAAAGCAGCACCAAATACATGGCA